>Ga0180223_1000074_pt1 | contig 225007 bp, 191 predicted proteins | sample eDN5th30CKraftOP_FD_151337 | JGI IMG/M metagenome (GOLD analysis project Ga0180223, IMG submission 151337) | Enriched Organic Plus compost microbial communities from Emeryville, California, USA - eDNA 5th pass 30_C Kraft OP (version 2) (version 2) ...
TCAACGCATATCCGGCGTCCCAAGTCTTATCGATGGCTGCCTTACCGACGAAACTGAAGCGTGTGCGCTGATTGTCATTGGTGACGACATACGCATTACGCTCCCGGCCGTCGTCCCAGCTCATTACTGCGCTGTTCACGAGACCGGTGATCAGGAGAGAAACTTTGCCGTTGCCTTTTGTGGCAGCAAGGGCCTCCAGCTCCTCGACGCGACGTTCGAGGTCGGTACAACACGCGGCGTCAGGTGGGTGAGCGAACGCCGGCGTCCCGGCGAAAACGACGATCGCCAAGGCGCAGCGTACGGTCCAGGTGCCTCGTTCCGCGTTGCGCACGCTTCAACGCCCTCTTGGCGTCCGATCCGGTAGGCAACACGCGCCATATCTGATTCGGAATTGATCACGGAGGGATGCCACCTGCGGTAGCCATAAAGCCCGGCCGCCCGCGTCGCCTGGGGCCCGCACGACCGACGAGGCCTCCGGGGCAACTCAGCGGTGTGCACGCGTCAAGTCATCTGACGTCCAACGTCCACACTTTACATTTTCTTGAACGGGGTCAGGTAGATTGCCGCCATCGTCCTGCGATTGGAGGTCCGTTAGCGGTGATGAGGAACTCCCTACTGCGATCCATCACCGCGAACCCCTGGACCAGCATTCACGATGCCCTTCTCGGCGTCAGTGTGCTGTGTGTCGCGGGCCTGCTCGCCATCGAGCTCGATCTGTTCCGCTTCGGCGAAGTGCTGACCGCCGAGGAGCGCCGTATTTCGCTCGCCGAGGCGATCGCGCTCACGGTACTGCTGGCGGTCTGCATTGCGGTGTTCATCTATCGCCGCGTGCAAGAGCAATGGCGTGAAAGCGCTCGCCGTGCGGCCGTCGAAGATGAGATGCGCGAGCTGCGCGATCAGGCGATGCGCGACCCGCTCACCGATCTCGCCAACCGCCGCGCCATCCTGGGACGCCTCAATGAGTTGGAGGAGGATGGCAGGACCCATGCGTTCTTTCTGCTCGACCTCAACGACTTCAAGGCTGTCAACGACCGCTTCGGGCATACGGCGGGCGACAATGTCCTGCAGGTGGTGGCGGAGCGCTTCAAGCGGGTAACCCGTCCCTCCGATCTGCTGGCTCGCCTTGGGGGCGATGAGTTTGCCATCCTCGCGTATGACGTCGACCGCGCGGGAGCCGAGGCTGTCGGCGCGCGCTTCATCTCTACGCTCGCGAACATGATTTGGGTGGATGGGGTCGGCCACGAGGTGGGCGTCTCGATTGGCGTTGTGATGATTCCCGCCGATGGCGTGGCGGCGCCTGAGATCCTCGCCAATGCGGACGTGGCGATGTATCGCGCCAAGGCTGCCGGTCAATCGAGGCTGGTTTTCTTCCGCGATAGCAACGACGAGGCGACCAGCTCTCCCCAAGCGATGGGTTGAGTGCGCTATGCGCCGTTGACACCGGCGGCCGCAGCTCCCTATTTTGCAGTTGCCAATCATTCGCAACTAGCGGCCCTCGGAAGGTGCGCGGAGTTGCTTTTGGATGGTCCCGCTTCGGAAGCGGGTGGCAAAGCTCGAGGCGGCTCCGGAGATCACACTTGAAGAACGCGAAAACATCGCTGCTCCGCACTGCGGTGCTGATAGCCCTTTGCGCGCTCGTAACGCCGGCGCTGGCCGCGGGCGAGCGTGACACGCCATTGCATGTTGTGACGACATTCACGATCATTCGCGATATCGCGCAAAACGTTGCAGGCGATAAGGCGGTGGTGGAATCGATCACCAAGCCGGGTGCCGAGATCCATGACTATCAGCCGACGCCGGGCGACATCGTGAAGGCGCAGTCGGCGGACCTGGTGCTGTGGAACGGCCTCAATCTGGAGCGCTGGTTCGAGAAATTCTTCCAGAATGTCGAGAACGTACCGAGCGTCGTCGTCAGCGAAGGCGTCGAGCCCATGGGCATTGGGGAGGGCGCCTATAAGGGCATGCCTAACCCCCACGCGTGGATGTCGCCGAGCAATGCGCTTGTTTACGTCGAGAACATCCGCAAGGCGCTGGTGGAACATGATCCGGCCAACGCGGAGGCCTACAACCGGAACGCCGCGGCCTATTCGGAGCGGGTCAAGGCGATCGACAAGCCGCTGCGCGAGCGTCTCGACGCCATTCCTGATGGACAGCGGTGGCTGGTGACGAGCGAAGGGGCGTTCAGCTATCTCGCCCGCGACTATGGCCTGCGCGAGCTTTACCTGTGGCCTATCAACGCCGATCAGCAAGGCACGCCGCAGCAGGTGCGCCGCGTGATCGACGAGGTGCGCACCAATGGCGTGCCGGTGGTGTTCAGCGAGAGCACGGTGTCGGACAAACCGGCGCGGCAGGTCGCCAAGGAAACAGGCGCGCGGTATGGTGGTGTGTTGTACGTCGACTCGCTGAGCGAAAAGGGCGGCCCGGTGCCCACCTACCTCGACCTTTTGGAAACGACGGTCGCCACGATCGCCAAAGGCTTCGGCACATGAGCGAACGCCACGCAGGCGAAACCGGCAAGCTGGGGAAGGGAAGCGTTATCGCCTCCCTTTCGGTGCGCAACGTTACGGTGGCTTACCCGAATGGCGTCACTGCGTTGAAGGACGCTACCTTCGAGCTGGGCCCCGGAACGATTAGCGGTCTCGTCGGCGTCAACGGCAGCGGCAAGTCTACTCTCTTCAAAGCGATCATGGGGTTTGTGCGGCCGAACAGTGGTGAGGTGCGCATCGCCGGCCTATCGGTGAAGGATGCCTTGAAGCGCGGCTGTGTCGCCTATGTGCCGCAGAGCGAAGATGTCGATTGGGATTTTCCTGTCCTCGTCGAGGACGTCGTGATGATGGGCCGTTACGGCCGCATGAACTTTCTACGCATTCCGTCCTCGACGGACCGGCGCAAGGTAGACGAGGCGCTGGAGCGAGTGGATATGCTCAGCTTCCGCCACCATCAGATTGGCGAGCTTTCCGGAGGTCAGAAAAAACGCGTTTTCCTGGCGCGTGCGCTGGCGCAGGAGGCTGCAGTCATTCTGCTCGATGAGCCGTTCACGGGGGTCGACGTGAAGACCGAAACGGCCATCGTCGATCTGCTGCGGGAACTGCGGGCGAGCGGCCATCTGATGCTGGTCTCGACGCACAATCTCGGCAGCGTACCGGACTTCTGCGATCACGTTGTGCTGCTCAATCGCACGGTGCTCGCTGCAGGACCGACCGCCGTCACCTTTACGCAGCAGAACCTGGAAAAGGCGTTTGGCGGTGTCTTGCGTAGCTTCCGCCTGGAAGGCGGTCAATTACACGATGATCGCGATCCGCGCCGCGTGACAGTGCTCACCGACGATGAACGGCCCGTCGTGTTCTACGGCAAAGGCGCGGCGGACGAGGAGCCGCTGCGCCGCAAGGGCGGCAACGGAGAGAAGTGATGGGTGAGCTCATCGCGCCGTTCCTGTACGACTACATGCTGAAGGCGATGTTCGTCAGCGCGCTGGTCGGCGCGGTGTGCGCATTTCTCTCGGCGTTCCTGATGCTCAAAGGCTGGTCGCTGATGGGCGATGCGCTGGGGCACGCCGTGGTTCCGGGCGTCGCGGGGGCCTATCTCTTGCAACTTCCCTATGCGGCCGGCGCTTTCGTTGCCGGGCTTCTGGCGGCGCTCGGCATGGCGCTGGTCAAGCAGCGCACGCGGCTGCGGGAGGACGCCATCATCGGGCTCGTCTTCACGGCTTTCTTCGCCGCGGGGCTGCTGATCGCGTCGATTTACCCGACATCGGTGAGCATCCAGACCATCGTGCTTGGCAACATCCTCGGCATTTCGGACGAAGATGTGGTGCAAGTGGTCATCATCTCGCTGGTGTCGCTCGCGATCCTGATCGCCAAGTGGCGCGATCTCGTTGTCGTGTTCTTCGATGAAAGCCATGCACGGACGGTCGGTATCAAGGCGGACGCGCTGAAAGTTCTCTTCTTCACGCTGCTGGCTGCGTGCACCGTGGCTGCATTGCAGACCGTGGGGGCCTGTCTCGTCATCGCCATGGTGGTGACTCCCGGGGCCACCGCCTATCTGCTGACCGATCGATTTGGGCGTCTCATCGTGTTGAGCGTTCTCATCGGTGCGGCCACGAGCTTTATCGGCGCCTACGCCAGTTATTTCCTCGATGGCGCGACGGGCGGTGTCATCGTTACGCTGCAGACGGTGGTGTTCCTTATCGCCTTCTACTTTGCACCGAAGCACGGCGTGCTCGCGGGCCGGCGGCGGCAGGCGCAATCTTCGGGGGGCGCGATCCCATGACCGAGCTGTGGGACTTTTTCGCAGTGCCGATGGGCTATGCGTTCATGCAGCGGGCGCTCCTGGCCGCAGTTCTCATCGGCGCGGTTTGCGCGGTGCTCTCGTGCTATCTCGTGCTGAAGGGGTGGTCGCTGATGGGGGACGCAATCTCGCACGCGGTGCTGCCGGGTGTGGTGCTATCGTTCGTGCTGGGCCTGCCGTTTGCCATTGGCGCGTTCGCGGCTGGGCTCACGTGTGCGCTGCTCACGGGCTATCTCAAGGAGAACAGCCGCGTGAAGGAGGACACGGTGATGGGCATCGTGTTCTCGGGCATGTTCGGTTTGGGCCTTGTGCTGTTTACGAAGGTCGAAACCGATCAGCACCTCAACCACATCCTATTCGGCGATATGCTGGGCATCACGCATAGCGACCTCATCGAGGTGGCGATCATTGCGGGCGTGACGCTGCTGATCATCATCGCAAAATGGCGGGATCTCCTGCTCTATTGCTTCGATCCGCAGCACGCGCGTGCGATCGGTCTGCCGCTGGGCGTCATCCACTATGGCCTTCTGGTGCTGCTGGCGCTGACGATCATCGCATCGCTGAAGGCGGTGGGCATCATTCTCGTCGTCGCGATGCTGGTGGCGCCGGGCGCGATTGCATACCTCCTCACTGATCGCTTCTCACGAATGCTGATGATTGCGGCGGGGGTGGCGATTGGATCGAGCGTTCTCGGTACGCTGGTGAGCTTCCATATCGACGGGGCGACGGGGCCCTGCATCGTGCTGATCCAGGCGTTCGTGTTCGTGCTCGCATTTCTGTTTGCGCCGCGCCGCGGGATTTTTGCCCTGCGGCGCGCTGCGCTTACTCAGCCGCCTTGCTGAAGCCAGTTCCGGCGGCCTCTGCTTCGCGGGGCTGCGTGACCGCGTGGCGGTGCTCGCGCGCTATGTAGGTGTAAACCGCGGGCGTCACGAACAACGTGAACAGCGTGCCGATGGTCATGCCGAAGGCAATCACGATGCCGATGGCGAAGCGTGATGCTGCGCCGGCGCCCGTCGCGAAGATCAGCGGTACCATGGCGATCACCATGGCGGCGGTCGTCATGAGGATGGGCCGCAGGCGGATGGCGGCAGCTTCCTCAATTGCTTCGCGGCGCCCCATGCCTTGCGTCTCCTGCAGGTGATTGGCGTAGTCGACCATCAGGATACCGTGCTTCGAGATGAGGCCGATGAGCGTCACGAGCCCGATCTGGGTGTAGATGTTGACCGTGGCTAGGCCGAGCGTCAGCGGTAGTAGCGCGCCGAAGATCGAGGTGGGCAGCGCGATGAGAATGATGAGCGGGTCGCGGAAGCTCTCATACTGTGCGGCGAGCACGAGATAGATCACGATCAGCGCGAAGATGAAGGTGACGACGAGGCGGTTGCCTTCCTGCTCGTACTGGCGGCTTTCGCCCTGGAAATCGTAGGTGAACGACTCTGGGAAGACCTCCTTCGATTTTGCTTTCAGGAAGTCGATGACCTCGCCGATGGTGCGGCCGGGGAACGGCACGCCCTGCAACATGGCCGAGTTGAGCTGCTGGAAGCTCGTCAAAGCGTTGGGCTGCACGCTCTCGCGGATGTCGACGACGGTGGATAGCGGCACCATCGCGCCGGACGTCGTCTTGATCTCGTAGCGCTTGATCCAATCGGGTTGCAGGCGGAAATCACGCGGGACTTGCGGGATCACCTGATAGCTGCGGCCATACAGGTTGAAGCGGTTGACATAGTTGCCGCCGAGCAGCGTGGCCAGCGAGGCGCCAATGTCCTGCATAGTGATGCCGAGGCTGTTGGCCTTGGCGTGATCGATCTTCACCTCGAGCTGGGGCGTGTCGAACTTCAGATCGCTGTCGGCAAAGATGAAGAGACCGCTTTGCAGGGCCTCCTGCTGCATCTTTTCCAGCACCTGCGCCAGCTGCTCATAATCCGATGTCGTCGTGATGACGAACTGGATCGGAGGACCTCCCGTGGAGCCGGGCAGCGAGGGTTGACCGAACGTGAGAATCTGGGCGCCAGCGATACTGTTCACCTTGGGCTGCAGTTCCTGCAGAATCTGCGCCTGGGTACGCGTGCGCTCTTCCCACGGCGTGAAGAGGATGCCGGAGAACGCCTGGTGCACATCACCACCCATGCCATTGATGGAAAAGACGTGCTCCTTCTCGGGAACAGTTTTGAACGCCTCGTATAGGTGATCGGTGACCTGCTCGATGTAGTCGATGTTCGTTGCCGGTGGCGTTTTGACGAGGTTGAACAGGATACCCTGGTCTTCCTCGGGCGCCAGCTCCTGCTGCGCCGTTGCGTACATGAGCCCCGTAGCGATGATGACGCCGACGAGGACCAGCAGCGTCACGGGGCGATAGTTGAGCGTGCGCGTGAGACGACGCTGATAACGATGCTTGAGGCGCTCGAAGGTGCGGTCGAGAAACTTGACGAAGCCCCCGGAGGAAAGTTCGGACGTCAACAGCTTCGAGCACATCATTGGCGACAGTGTCAGTGCGATGACACCCGATACGATCACGGCGCCGGCAAGCGTGAATGCAAACTCGCGGAACAGCGAGCCGGTAAGGCCCGAGACGAATCCGATCGGCGCGTACACGGCGGCAAGCGTGATGGTCATGGAGATGACCGGCACTGCAATTTCACGTGCGCCGACGATTGACGCGTCGAACGGCGACAAACCTTCCTCGATGTGCCGATGAATGTTCTCGACGACGACAATGGCGTCGTCGACGACGAGACCGATGGCCAGCACAAGCGCGAGCAGCGTCAAGAGGTTCAGTGAGTAGCCAAGCGCGAGCAGCGCGAACATCACGCCGATGAGCGACAGCGGGATCGTGACGATGGGAATGAGGGTGGAGCGGAGGCTGCCGAGGAACAGGAAGATGACGACGATGACGATCACCGCCGCTTCGATCAGCGTCTTGCGCACCTCTGCGATGGACGCGTCGATGAACTTCGTCGAGTCATAGGCAATCGCGGCCGACATGCCGGGCGGCAGCTCCGCCTCGATGGAAGGGAAAGTTTTGCGGACATCGTCGATCACGGTGAGCGGATTCGCCGTGGGCGTCGAATAGATGCCAATGAACACGGCCTTGAGACCATCGAACGCCGAAGTGGAATTCACGTCCTCGGCGCCGAGAGAGATTTCAGCGATGTCGTTGAGGCGTACCAGCGCATCGCCGCGTGCGGCGACGACGAGCTGGCCAAAGGCTTCGGCGCTGGCGAGCGAGGTCTCGGCGTTGATCGTCGTCTCGACGAAGTCGCCTTTGATCTGCCCGGCGGCGGTGGTGAAGTTGTTCGTGGCGAGCGCGGTGCGCACCTGCAGCGGCGTGACGCCGAGCGCCGCCATCTTCTCCGGGTTGAGCCAGATGCGCATGGCGAAGGTCTGGCCGCCGAGAATTTGCGCGTTGGCAACGCCGTCAACGGTCTGCAGCTTGGGCTGCACGACGCGGGTCAGATAGTCGGTGATCTGCGATGACGTCAGCACGTCGCTGTTGAACGAAAGGTACATCAGCGCCGTCGACTCGCCCGTCTGCTTCACGACGACAGGGTCCATCGCTTCAGGCGGCAGCACGCTGCGCACCTGATTGACCTTGGAGAGCACGTCGGTGACGGCGCGGTCCGGATCGGCGTTGAGGCGCAGGTTCAGCGTGACAGTGCTGAGGTTCTGGCGTGAGGTGGAGCTGAGGGTATCGATGCCTTCGGCGCTCGCAACCGCCTGCTGGATCGGGATGGTGATGAAACCCTTGATCACGTCGGCATTGGCGCCGGGATAGGTGGTCGTGATCGTGATCGTCGTGTTCGACAGCTCCGGATACTGGCGGACCTGCAAGTTGAATGCGGCGCTCAATCCGATCAGCAGGATGAGGAGGCTGACGACGGAAGCGAGGACCGGGCGGCGGATGAAGATGTCGGTGAACGACATGGATATCCCTTATTGGTAGGGCCGCTCGGCCGGGGGGACTAGCGCTTGTGAATTATCGACTTTGACGTGGCTTCCGTTGGTCAGTTTGACCTGACCGGTGGTCACCACTTGCTCGCCAGCCTTAAGGCCGGCGGTGATGACGACGCGCTCCTGGCGCACCTGTCCGGTCTTGATGAAGCGGCGCTCAGCGGCGAACACCGTATCCTCAGGCTTCTCCGGCGCGGGCTGACCTTCGAGTGGCTTCAGCACGTACACACTGTCGCCATAGAGGCTGAACGTGACAGCCGTGCGCGGCACGGTGACGACGTCGGCGGGCTTGCCGACAAGCACCGCGACGTTCGCGAACATGCCGGGCAGGAGCGTGCCGTCGGGGTTCGGAAGTGTGCCACGGACCAAAAGCGTACGCGTCTCCTGGGATACGCGCGCATCCAGCGAGGCGATGGTTCCCGTGAAGACCTTCCCCGGGAAGGCACCCACCGTCAGCTCGATGGTCTGGCCGACGCTCAGCTTGCCCACGTTTTGCTCCGGCATCGGGAAATCGACCCAGATGGGGTCCAGCGCCTGCAGCGACACCATCGCAAGGCCGGGGGATATATATTGTCCGAGCTCAACGTGGCGAATGCCAAGGCGGCCCGCAAACGGGGCGATGATTGTTTTCTGGGCGATCAGGGCCTTGATACGGGTGACCGAGGCGGCGGCGCTGTCGCGCTTGGCCCGAGCGGTGTCCACGTTGGCTTCGGACGCAACCGATTTGACCAGCAAGTCGGACTGGCGTTTGAACGACAACTCGGCTTCGCGCAGGATGGCTTCTGCGCTCGCGAGGTCGGCCAGCTCGACTGAGATATCGAGCTGCACCAGATTCGCGCCGGCGGGAACGGCCTGATCGCTTTCGAAGTGCAGCTCCGTCACGATGCCGGCGACCTGGGCGGCAATTTCTACGCCCTTCGAGGCGATGAGCGTGCCGATGGCCGGGAGCCGCTCCACCCAGGCTTCGAACTTGGCTGCCTCGGCGGTGATGGTTGCCGGTGGCGGCGTTTGCGAAGCCAGGAACTCCTTGATCATCTTCGGCTTGAAGACGAGCTGGAAGTAGGCAAGGCCGCCGATGAGGACAGCAAGAATGATGAAAGCGATGAGAAAGCGCTTGATCATGGATGTTCCTGCGGCGCGGGGGGAGAATCGGGCGCGCTGCGGGATCGAGCCGCGCGCCCGTTGCTTCGAGGCACGGGTTTTATCGGAGGACGTGCGCGCCGTCGACCATTCCATTCGAGGCCGCGCTAGGGGCTGGCGGATATGGGCGGCGCCGATTCCGGTGCGGGCGTGAGATCCTGCGGAGATTCAACCGGACGGTGGTGGGGGCGGGGGCTTCAATCGGACTTTTTGCGCCGGTTTGTGAAGCGTGCGTTGCCGAGGCCGGTGCCGATCGTCAGGACGCCCCATCGATCGTAATCCTGCATCAGCGGCAGCGCGCTCAGGCCCTGCACCACCGCGTCGTTGTGAATGACGATGTGGGTTTCGTGGCCGCCGATTTGCGGAATCTCCTCGCGGATGCAGTCAGCAAGATTAAAGCGGCTGCTTTCCCAGTTACCGGGTAGGTTTTGCGCCCCGGCTTCGATGGAACCATCCTCGCGGATCACGCCCGGGCAGCCGATACCGATGACGGGTGCGAGCTTCAGATCTTTCTTCTCGGCGATGAGGAGGTGGTCCTGGAGCATTTCGATGAGGCGGGCGACGGCATCGTCGCGCTTCATCTTTTCATCGCCGTGACGCCATATCTCTGAGGCGAACACACTCGCCTTGGAAAGGTCCTTGGCTTTCTTGAGGCGCATCTCAAGGATACCGGCGCGGATGTTGGTGCCGCCGATGTCGACGGAGAGGATACCGTCGAAGCCTTCAAGTATCCACGAGGGCATGAGGTGTGCTGTTCCGATGAGACCGGCTTCATCGGGATGGTGATCGATGAGCTCAAGCTCCAACTCATGGCCGGCAGCTTTCAGGAGAACCTCTGCGCGGCCAATCGCCAGCTCGCCCACGCGGCTGCCACGCATGCCGCCACCGAAGACGATCGCCTCCGTATCGCGCCAGTTTGCGGTCTTTAAGAAGCGCTTGATGACGCCGACGATCGCCTGGGCAAACTCTTCTACCGCGCTATGGACGATGCCGGCCGCCTCTGGGTCGCCCTCGGCAAGCAGCTTGTCTAGCTGCTTCTTGGAAAGCTGCTCGGATGCCTTATCGCCAAGTGGATCGGCGCCAAGGTCGCGCAAGGGCTCGCGCCATTTTTCAAGAATGGCGTGGAACGCTCCCCGGCTGGCTCTGTCGCCCACGAAACCATCCTCGTCCTTGATGGCGAGGTTGTAACAGTCGACGTCGACGCTCGGCAGCCGTTTGGCGCCATGGGCACTGAGGACGGGACGATCTTCTGCTGTCATTACGCTCATCGTCTCGGCCGCGAACGCGGGGCCCCCTCTGTTGGCGGCGCTCGGAAGGGCAATCGACTGCGAGTGCCTGCGCCGCGCAGTAAACCCGCGGGGCGAGCAAAGGGTTCCGAACGCAGGAATCGGGAGCTACCGGGACATCGACCGCGCAACCCATGCCGGGCCCTCGGGAAGGGTGCAAGGCCGGTTCAGCTAAGCTGGGTGCCTTCGCGCCGGAGCAGCTAGCGGCGAGCGCTTCGTGGTGCTTCCAGGCGGCGGGCCAACTCTTCGAGCCAAGCTATGACGCTCGCGGGGCTGAGGAAATCCACATCATGGGTTCCGAACTGCTCGCCACCAACGCGCATCGCGTTGCCGCCAAGTCGTTGAGCCGCTGCAAACGCCGGCAGATCGCCTTCGTCATCGCCGATCATGATCGGACGCCGGCCGGCGAACATTGGCAATTCGGCGATGGTTTCCAGCGCGGTGCCTTTGGAATGGCCGGCTGGGATAATCTCAAAGAGCTTTCGTCCATGAGACAGAATGAGCTCGTCACCGTATTGCGAGAGCACGGCGCGAAGCTCGGCTTCCAGTGGGTCTTTCAGGTGTTGCGCCTGCCGGTAGTGCACGGCGAGGCCGGGCCCCTTCGGCTCTGCGATGATGCCCGGCAGCTTCTGCATGCGATGCATAACGGCATCCAGGAGTGAAGCGGGAAGCGAGTTTGCCACACGCGCGATCGTGCCGCCTGCATAATTGCGCAGCTCTCCACCATGCACGCCCGCCCCGACAAATTTTGCCGGTGCCAACAGCATATCAATCTCGGCGAGCTGTCGTCCGGTGACGATTGCGAGCGCGCCATTGAGGCCTGTCGAGATGCGTTGCAGCAGCGGCACGAGGTCAGGCGGTACGCAAACCTCGTTCGGCGTGGGGGCGATGTCGAGCAGGGTGCCGTCGCAATCCAAGTATAGGGCGTATTCGTGAACGTCGACAGAAAGGAGCCGTGCCGGCAGTGCATCGCTTCGGCGGTGTGTCGCTTCAGGACGCGCCTGCGGATTTCTGTCGGGACCGGTTGTCGGATCGTTGCTCAATGTCTTCTGTGGGCTTTGGCGAGAGCTCATAGGTTCCACTTGCGTACGTGCAGGTCGGAGCGCGCAGCGAGACGTCCTTCGAGGGCCTCGCGGCGCAAAAGTCCGCTCTGGGTGTCTATATAGGCAACGACGCTGGCAGCATTGATAGTGGCTGCCCGCAGAGCAACGTCGCCGGGGCGTCCGAGTGCGATATACGCTGCAAACGTCGCCGCCATCGCATCACCTGCCCCGGTGGTGCTGGCGACCGTCGCATCGACGGCGGGGCAGAAAAGCACGTTCTTATCGGCACACACGAACGCTCCGCCGTGACCATCGGTGAGCATGACATACTTCGTGCCGAGGCCGCGAACCGCGTGCAAGAATGCGGGCAGGCTCATTTCATAGCCGCCGCCCACGAGACCGCGCGCCAGCAACGGCGGCGGCTGCTCGCCCGCATCTAGCGCGAGGGTTGCGCCGCCTTCGCCAAAGCGGGCAACCAGCCCGGGCACGAGCGCTTCGGCTTCCGGGCGATTGATGGCGAGGATGTCGACTTTAGCAAGGCTGTCGAGAAACGTGCCTCCGCGGACGGAAAGCTGGCGCACACCCGCATTGACGGCGACGAGCGCGCCGGCGGCCTTCGCCTTATCGATGATGGCCGGAAAGCAGTCGGCGGATTGGTTCGAAAGGCTCGACACGTATACGAGGTCCGCAGCGAAGGCCTCATCGGTAAGGTCTGCCGGCGAAAGTAGAGTGTTGGCGCCGCGAAAGGTAAACACGGCGGCGTTGCGATCATGGGACGATACGATAACCGATGCGCCCGTCGGTGCCGCTGCGTCGCGGATGACCCAGCGGGTGGACACACCTTCGGCGCCGAGGCGGGCGAGGAGAAACTCTGCACGGGTGTCCCGCCCGAGCTTCACGAGGACGGAGACATCGAACCCCAGCCGGGCGAGGGCAACTGCCGTATTCACGGCGCCTCCGCCGCAGTGGGTCGAAACGTCGAGTGCTTCGGTTTTGCGTCCTTCTTCCAGCAACAGGAAAGATGTCTCAGCGTTGAGCATCGACATGCGCTCAATGCGATCGCTTTCGATGATCGCAATCGTATCGACCATGGCGCCGCCGATGGACATAGCCTTCATAGCGTACCCTCAATGCGCAACGTGCAGTGTCAATTCGGCTACCCCCGCGGAGAAACGCGTGCCAGTTCGATTTCCTGTAACGCTTTGCGTGCCGCCTCCGACGGTGAGGAAGGTATACCCAGCTTGCGGCGCCGACCGACAAGCTCGAGCGCCGTTAAGAAGGAGCGGCACCATGCGAAGGTGTCCTGCTGCCTGACGCCCTCCAGCAAAGACTGGTGACGTGCCTGGCGCTCGTCGAGAGTCATGTCGAGCGCGATCTTGATGGCGTCGGCCATTTCCTCGATGTCGTATGGATTGACGATTAGCGCGTCTTTCATCTGCTCCGCTGCACCCGCAAACCGTGAAAGGATCAGCACGCCGGGATCCGCAGGATCCTGTGCTGCGACGTACTCCTTGGCGACGAGGTTCATGCCGTCGCGCAGCGGAGTGACGAATCCTACGCGCGAGGATCGATAGACATCGACCAGCATTCTGCGGGGCGCTGCGCGATGGATGTAGTGGATCGGTACCCAGTCGAGCTCGCCGTAGCGGCCGTTGATGCGGCCTGACAGCGTCTCGAGCTCATGACGGATTTCCGTATAGGCGCGCATCGTCTCCCGCGTCGGCGGTGCGATTTGCGAAAGGATCACGCGGCGCCGGTATTGGGGATACTTGTCAAGGAAGCGTCCGAAGGCGCGGAACTTCTGAGGAAGGCCCTTTGTATAATCGAGACGGTCAACGCCCAATATTCCGGTGGCGCTCGACACCGGTTCGCGCGTGCGCCGCGGGCGCGCGCCCACGAAGGCATCGACATCGATGCCGACGGGGAAGCTAGCTATCGACAGTTCGCGGTCGAAGGCGCGGATGCGGCCATCCTGCAGGATGCGGCCGAATACGCCGTCCTGCAGGTAGTCGATGAGATTGCCGACATCCACCTTGGTCTGCAGGCCGATGAGGTCATAGGACGCTAGGCCACGCGCCAACTCGCGGTGCTCGGGTATGGCAAGGAACATCTGCGCGGGGGGAACGGGGATATGCAAAAAGAAGCCGATGGGATTCGTCACGCCGAGAGCGCGTAATTCCATCGCGAGCGGTATCATATGGTAGTCGTGCACCCAGATGGTATCGTCGGGCTTCAGCAACGGGTGCAGGGTGCGCGCGAAGCGGCGGTTTACCGCCAGATAGCGCTGATAGTAGCCGGCCTCGAACTTGGCGATGTCCAGGCGGGCGTGGAATACCGGCCAGAGTACGTTGTTAGAATAACCGGTATAGTAGCCCTCGTGCTCGCGAGTGCTGAGCGGCAGCGTGGCGATCGTAGTGCCATCACGTTGCGTTACATCGGGTGTGGTGCGCTGCTCTTCGCTGCGGTCACCAATGCGCCCGTTCCATCCGAGCCAAAGGCCCTCGCGGCTGCGTAGCGTATCCGCAAGCGCAACGGCCATCCCACCAGCCTGCGAGGCCTTGGAGATGTCGGCGACGCGGTTCGAAACCAGAACAATCCGGCTCATAGTTCTCCCGTTGGTAGCGAGAGTGAATTCCCCTAACAGACAACCAATTAGTGAACGTTATGGTTCCACCTGAGCAAATCCGGCGGATTAATGTGCGGCCCAGGCGTCCTCCCAGCTTCGCGACAATTTCATGCCGGTGTTAATGATACCGGCCATGCAATAGGTCTGCGGAATGTTACCCCACAATTCGCCAGTGGCGGGGTGGATGTCTTCGCTCAAAACGCCGAAGGAATTGGCGCGCGAGAGCACGTCAGTGAAGATGTCGCGTGCCTTGGCCTTCTCGCCGATAGAGATCAAGGCATCCGCATACCAAAGCTGGCAGACGAGGAATGATGTTTCCGGCTCGCCGAAGTCGTCCTCCGCGATGTAGCGCATCATGTATCCGTTGCGGCTCAGTTCTCGGCCGATCACAGCCACTGTGCGGCGATAGCGTTCGTCGTCGGCCCGTACGAGGCCGAGATCGGCAACCAGCAAAACGCTCGCGTCGAGGTCATCATGGTCGAGAGCACCGGCGAACGCGCCCCACTTCGCGCTCCATGCACGCTCGAGAATGTCGGCACGGAGCTTGTCGGCGGTTTCGCGCCAGTAACCTGCGCGGTCGTCGAGGGAGAGCAATCCGGCGAGGCGGGCAAGACGGTCGCATGCAACCCAGCACATGGTTGCGGAGTGCGTATGGATACGTTTGCGGCCGCGGTATTCCCACGGGCCGGCGTCCGGTTCGAGATAGAGGCGCCGCGCCTGATGTCCGAGTGGCTCCAGACGGCGGAAGAGGCTTGCATCTCCCATTCCGGGCAAGCGTTCGTCGATGAACATGTGCGATGCGCCGAGGATCACGCTGCCGTAGGCATCGTGCTGCGTCTGCTCGACCGCCTGATTTCCGACCCGCACGGGCCCCATGCCGCGGTAGCCGGCGAGATCGGATGCGATGCGCTCATCGAGTGGCTGGTTCGGTACGATTCCGTACACGGGCTGTAGCGGGGGTTCGACATCGACCGCGATGGTGGTGATGTAGTTGAGATAGCCTTCCATGGTCTGCGTCGCGCCGAGCCGGTTCAGTGCATTGATGACGAAGGCGGCGTCACGCAGCCAGCAGAAGCGATAGTCCCACGTGCGAGGCGTGTTCGGTGCTTCGGGAATCGATGTCGTGTGCGCGGCGATGATGGCGCCCGTTTCCTCGAAGCTGCACAGCTTCAGCGTGATGGCGGCGCGAATGATGGCTGCCTGCCAGTCGAGCGGAATGCCAAGGCCGCGCACCCAGCCGAGCCAGTAGCTGCGCGTGCGCTGCAAGAATTCGCGTGCCACCGTATCGACGGCAGCATCGAGGGGCTCGTCCGGTCCTAGGATGAGGGAAACCGGATGGGTGAGGGCAAACGGTGTCTCGTGCGCGATATAGGAGAGGGGCGCATCGGTGGTGACGCGAAGGGCGTCGCTGCCGCCGTTGTAGCGGATGTGGTTAGAGCCGATCGCGGCGATTTCTGCCGTGCGCCCGTAGCTGAAAGTCGGCCGCACGCGGATGGAGATACGCGGCAGGCCCTTAATGGGCTCGATGCGGCGGACGATCTGTGCAGGATGGAACGCGCGCTCGTAGAGCATGAACCGTGGCGCGAAATCGGTGATGCGCACGGCGTTGCCGGCGGCATCCTCCAGCACCGTTTCCACGATGGCCGTGTTGCGCACGTACTGCGCACGGGCGGAAACTTGCCCGTGCAGGACGACGTCGCAAAAGCCTTTCTCCTCGTCGCCTGCAAGCAGACGGGAGAACACGGGATCGCCGTCGAGGCGCGGGAAGCACCACCAGACGATGCGCGCATTGGTATTGATCAGCGCCGCGATGCGTCCGTTGCCGATGGGCGCCAAGTCGAGATCGACGGCCCCGGTCAAGGTTTTGTTCCGATTGGGCATTTCATCCCCTGAGGAGAGTGCAAACTCGCCTTTAGGGCGTCGGCCATCGCCTGTCCAGGGAACCGGATAATTTGGTGAAAAATGCTAGTTTTGTGCAAAACGCGAAGCACGGGCGCTTTGCGCGCGGCAACTGCTCTCAGTGCCGGGCAACTCAATATACGTTGGCTTGAGAAGACGAGCCGACGCGGAAGCATGCGCAAAGTGAGTTCAGTAACTCACTGGCACGCTACCCGCGCCGGCTGCGCCGCGATACGCAATACCTATTCCCGGCGCCCACAGACACTAAAACTGAAATGTCTTTCGACAAAGCAAATGGCTCTCTCGACGCCGTGCGACAATGCGGTCAGGTTTCCTGATCAGGCGCGTCGATCCAGCGAAGCTCCTCTCGCCGGCGCAACAGCCAACCGATCAACGGCAGCAGCAGCGCGTGCGGGATGATCCAAAGCGCGACTTGCAGCAACTTACCGGTAAGGCCTGGAACAAAGAGACGCCAGCCGAGCACGTAGGCACGGTAAGCGGCGCGGGCTGTCTGATCGGCACTGAGGGCGAGCAAGAGCTGGCGATAAAATGAAAGTTCCGCGCCCATCGCTTGGTGAAAGCCGGTGTCCACCGGCCCCGGAGCAAGCGCCATGATGCGAACGCCGCGACCGGCATTTTCGGTGGCGATGGCGCGCGTCAGTGAAACTACGTACGCTTTACTGGCGTAGTAGGCCGCCTGGTTCGGTCCGGGGACCAGCCCACCAAGGGATGCGACATTGAGTATCCCCCCGCGGCCACGCGCCAGCATTTGCGGCAAGGCGTGGCGTGTGAGCCGGGTAAGCGCGGCCGCGTTGACGGCGAGCAGCTCATCGATGGCAGCCTGCGAGTGGCTGATGAAAGGGCCGGCAAGTCCGGTGCCGGCGCAATTCACGAGCACGTCGAGATAGAAGCCCTCAGCGGCGAGCGCGTCCTCAATACTTTGCGCGGCGTCGCGATCGGCAACGTTGAGGGCGAGCGCGAGAGTCCTGACGTTGTGCTTACGGCCTATGGCCGCCGCGGCGGCTTCGAGGGCTGCCCCGTCCCGCGCAACAATGGTGACGGGATGGCCAGCACGGGCGAAGCGGCGCGCGATCGCAAGCCCGATGCCGCGCGAACCGCCGGTGACGACGACCATCGGCTTCAAATGTGCGACAGCCGCCAGGGCGTCGGCCTGGGGCTCAGCGTTGCGGGATAACCAGAGATCGATGATACGGCGCAGCACGCAGCGTCCCTTCTTCAGCGGGAGGCTGATGGTCCTAGCAGACTGTGTTCAAGGGAGCGAGCGCGCCGCCGCGAAACTGTCTCAACGTCTCGCAGGGGGGTAGCGGAGGGGTGTGACACGGGTCAGGAGCGCTCAAGCACCGGAGCATTCGCGGCGAGGGCATCGAGATACCGGGCATAGGCGCTGCCGTGCCAGCGCTGGGCGGCCGCGCGCACACCGTCGGCATCGATCCAGCGGGCCGCATAGGCGATGTCTTCGAGGCAGCCGATCTTGCGCCCGGTTTCCTTTTCGAGCCGGCGTACGAGGGTCGCCGCTTCGAGGAGCGAATCCGGGGTGCCGGTATCGAACCACGTCTCTTCGGGCGGCAGGATCTCCACGAAGAGGTTGCCCTGCTGCAAGTAGGCGCGGTTGACGTCGGTGATTTCGATTTCGCCGCGCGCCGAAGGCCGCACTGCCGCAGCGATATCGGCCGCGTGCCCGTCATAGATGTAAAGCCCGGTGACTGCGTAGTTCGACTGCGGCTCGCGCGGCTTCTCTTCGATGTCGATCGCGATGCCGCTTTCGTCCAGCGACACGATGCCGAAGGTCCGCGGATTGTCGACGGGAGTGGCGAATACGGTGGCGCCCGATGCGCGGTGGGACGCGCTGCGCATGAGTCTCGCCGTAGCGCCACCGAGGAAGAGGTTATCGCCGAGAACTAGGGTCGCCGGCTCACCGCGGGTGAACTCGTCCGCGATGATGAGTGCCTCGGCGATGCCGCGCGGTTCTATCTGCTCCGCATAGCTGATCGCGATGCCGAACTGCGATCCATCGCCCAGGAGTCGCCGGAACGCAGGCAGGCTTTCGGGCGTCGATATGAGCATGAGCTCGCGGATGCCGGCCGCCATTAGCAGGGCGACCGGATGGAAAATCATCGGCGTATCGTAGATGGGCAGGAGCTGCTTGGAGATCACGCCCGTTGCCGGCAGCAGCCGCGTGCCGCGGCCACCGGCTAGGACGATGCCACGCACGAGAGTGCTCCCACGCGCTTGATGATCTTGCCCTCGATGACAACTTCCTCGATGCGGCTGCGCCACTCTTCGAGCGCGCGGTACCAGTCGAGCGTGAGGGTGTCGAGGCTGCGCGACAGGCGCTTCGTTTCGAGCGCGCCGACGATCTCGCGGACGCCGTCCTCAACGCCCATCGTCGTCGTGTACCCGAGCGCGGCGATGCGGTCGAACGCGACGCGATAGGAGCGGGTGTCGGGGTCGCCGTACCAGTCGATCTCGACGTCGCGCGGCACGACAGCGGCGACGCGATCGGCGAGGGCGCGAATCTGCACGTTGAGGTCGTTGGAGCCGGCGTTGAAGACCTTGCCGTTGATCGCCTTGGCATCTGCCCCGAGCATGAACTCCAGAGCACGGGCGGCATCACGCACGTGGATCATCGGACGCCACTGAGTGCCGTCGCGCATCAGGGCCAGCTTGCCGGTACGCCAGGCGGTTTCCGTCATGCCGTTGATCGCAAGGTCGAACCGCATGCGTGGACTGACGCCGAACAGCGTCGCAAAGCGCACGATGCCGACGGTGAAATCGGCGGATGCCAACGGCCGGATATCATTTTCCGCTGCGAGGTTGGCTTTCGCGTAGACCGTGAGAGGATTTGGCGTGCAATCCTCATCGAGGATCTGCGAAGGCGGGAAAAAGCCGTAGATGGAGCATGACGACGGCATAATGTAGCGCGGAACGCCAGCCTCTTTAGCGAGGCGTGCGTTGCGGGCGCGAGATTGGTGATTGATCTCCCACGTCTCGTCTGTAAACGCATCGCCCAGCGGATCGTTAGAAAGTGCGGCTAGATCTATGACAGCGTGGATGCCTTCGAACACAGACGGCTGCAACAAGCGCACGTCGCTGCGCAGCTTCGTCAGGTTCGCGTGCTCGGCAAGCTTATCGATTCCGAAGAAGAAGCGGTCGACCGCAATGACATTCCAGCCGGAGTCAAGCAGCTGCGGCACGAGCGTGCTGCCGATGTAGCCGCCAGCCCCCGTGACCAAAATCGTTTCGTTTTTCATCCCTGCCCGTTCAAAAATCTGCGCCGTTAGATGCGTCGATAAACTATGCGCGGAAGCGGCTGATGCGCAGGGTGTTTCGCTCGCTATACTTAAAAGCCACGGGCTGCAGAAGCTCAGTGCCCCATTGCAAGAAAATCGGCGAGGAAATTTTGTCAGGGTTCGTCCCATTCAATCGCGCCCCCGTGACAGGCCGCGAGCTGGAGCTTATCGCAGAGGCGCTGAATACCCCGCATATGGCGGCCGACGGCGTGCACACGAAGTGGTGCCAGGCGTGGCTCAAGGAGCGGCTGGCGGTGCCACATGCGCTGCTGACTACATCCTGCACGTCGGCGCTTGAGCTTGCGGCCATGCTCTGCGGCGTGGGCCCGGGCGATGAAGTCATCATGCCCTCTTTCACGTTCGTTTCGACAGCGAATGCCATCGTCATGCGCGGCGGAACGCCGGTGTTCGTCGATATCCGCCCCGATACGCTAAACATTGACGAGACGCGCATCGAAGCCGCGATAACCGAGCACACGCGGGCGATCTACGTGGTGCACTATGCGGGTGTCTGCGCGGAGATGGACACCATAAACGAGATTGCCCGGCGGCATGGGCTGGCGGTGGTAGAGGATGCCGCACAGGCGCTGCTGTGCAGCTACAAGGGTCGAGCCGCCGGAGCCCTTGCCGATCTAGCCTGTTTCAGCTTCCATGAGACGAAGAACGTCGTGAGTGGTGAAGGTGGCGCACTCACCATGTCGTCCGCGGATCAATACGCCCGCTCGCGGATTCACGCGGAAAAAGGGACGAACCGCACCGCTTTCATGCTCGGGCAAGTCGACAAATACACCTGGGTGGATAAAGGCGCGTCCTATATGCCGAGCGAGATTACCGCGGCCGTATTGCGGGCTCAGCTCGAGCGTGCGGAGGAAATCATCGCCGATCGGCTCGCGACTTGGCAGTTCTATCACGAGGCATTTGCGGACGCCGAGCGCGACGGCCTGCTGCGCCGCCCCGTGGTTCCCGAAGAATGCATCCACAACGGGCATATTTACTATGTGCTTTTGCCGGACAACGCTCAGCGCAATGCGATGATTGCCACGTTGAAAGCAAACAACGTCGCCTCGGCGTTCCACTACATCCCGCTGCATTCTTCGCCTGCTGGCGAACGCTTCGGGCGCGCCCACGGTGATATGGGGGTGACCGACACGCTGCCGGCGCGGCTTCTGCGGATGCCGCTCTGGTACGGTATCGGAACTGCTGCGGGCGCCGTGGCTGAAGCTCTCCTGAAAGCCCTGCGCGCGTCGAAGCAGGTCTAATCGGCGCCTTCCAGTCGGCGCTGCGAGGCGCAACTGGTAGCTGGGGCGCAGCAGAACTCGCCGACGATTAACGCTAAATTGTATGCAAACATGCCGTTGGCGCCCGCCGCTTCTATTGTCGGTCCGTCGCCAGCGCCTTTTGTGCTCGGCACGCCAGGAGCCCTTCCGGCTCAAGGGGATCCATTGAAGATGTCGGCCGAAGCCGTCCACCCCGAATTCCGTTGGACGAGCGATGCGCAGTATTGGGCGGCACTTTTGCGCTCAGGGCTGCGCACGATCGTGCTGTCGGCTCTCTTCTTCGTGGCGCTGGCCGCCGCTTACCTCATCATCGTGCCACCTCGTTACACGGCGAGCACCGAAATCTTCCTCGATCCACGGGGCCTGCAGGTCATTCAGAACGACGTGACGCCGCGCTCGGAAACCAACGAGCTTGCAGTGTCGCTGGTGGAAAGCCAGTTGCGTATTGCCCAATCGGAAGCGGTACTCAGGGAGGTCGTGCGGCATCTGAGGCTCGATCAAGATCCGGAATTCGCGCGCCCGCCAGGGTTCCTGAGCAGTGTACGCGGGTTGATATCGCAGCCAATTCATGAGGAGGACAGCGTTCGGGCTATGCGCGAATTGCAGCGCGCCGTGGATGTTCGTCGTGCTAACCGCAGTTATGTCGTCATCATTTCTGCACGCACGGAGGACCCGTCCAAATCTGCGCTGATCGCCGATACCGTTGCGAAGCTCTACATCGAGCACGAGGTCAACGCGCGTGAAAGCGCTGCCGAGCGCGTCGAGACGTCGATGACGGCGCGGCTCAAGGAGCTTGCGGAGCGCGTGCGCGACTCCGAAGACGCGGTTGAGAAGTTCAAGGCGCAGAACAATCTCATTGGTTCGGCCTCGCGGCTGATCAGCGACCAGCAGCTCGAAGAGCTGAATTCGCGACTGAATGTGGAACATGCCAACGTGGTGCAGCAGCGCGCCCGTGTGGAGCAGCTCACGAAGCTGATCGAGAGCGGCGCCGATCCCGATTCGAGCTTCGAGGCTGTGCAATCACCGACGATCGCGAACCTGCGCGCGCAGTATGGGCAGCTCATGCGCCGCCAAGGCGCGGCCGAGGCGCTGCTCGGCCGGAAGCATCCGGAGCTCAAAGTCATCAACGAACAGCGCGCCGCCTATCGCAAGCTGATCGCTGAGGAGTTGCGCCGGATCGCCGCGGCAGCAAAATCCGAATACACGCGGGCTCAGGCGAGCGAGAGGGCGCTTCAAGCGGACCTCGAAGCGCTCAAGCAGACGACTGTGCGCTCGAATGGCGCGATGGTGAAGCTTCGGGAACTGGAGCGTGTTTCGGAATCGAACCGGCAGATCTATGAAGCGTTCCTCGTGCGCGCCAAGGAGATCGGCGCACAGGGGCGTATCGATACTTCAAACGCGCGCGTCATCGCTGCGGCCGTACCGCCCATCAGCCCGTCGGCCCCACGGGGCTTCGTGCTGGTGATGGGAGCCGTGGTCGGCCTGATGTTCGGCGTCGGTTTCGTGGCGCTGTTTGGTCGCCGCAATTTCGCACACTGACATTAGCTCGCAGCACAGCGGTGGCGTGTAGCTCAAGAAGGAGCGTACAGTCAGCAGACCGCGACGTGCTCGGCGGAAACTTCTTCCACGGTGTCACGCAGCGCCGTATCCAGCGACACCACACAGGAAGACCAGCCGTAGTCGCTGCGCACGTGTCGAACGGCCTTTTCCATCTCGCCGTGTAGCTCGGCCAATGGTTTGCGCGCGATGAAGTCCGCCGTCGTCGCAGCGCAATTGTGCTCGGGAACGACATGGCCGGCATAGGTTTCCACCATGTAGGCGGCGCCGGGCAGATTGATACAGATTGGGAAGGCGCCGCATGCAATGGCTTCGATGACGATCAGCGGATAAGAATCGACCGTCGAGAGGTGCACGAGCACGTCCGTTTCTGTGAGGAGACGCGCGTAGTCGGGTTCGGCAAGGCTTCCCACCATTTCGATATTCGAGGCGAGCCCGGCCGTTTGGATTGCTGTTTCGAGGCGGTGGAGCATTGCGCGATCTGCACTGCCGGCAATTGTCGCGGTGAAGGGGATGGCGCGATCTCGCAGCAGGCGGCAGACCTCGACGAAATGAAATGTGCCTTTGCCTTCCGAGAGGCGTGAGACGTGCGCGAGCCGCAACGGTCTTTGCTCCGCGCGTCGCGGTGTCGGCTCGCCGGAGATCACGTTTGCGGCCAGAAATGTGCGCAGGTAGTTTCGTGGTACGTCGGGCGGAAAGCTGAGCTCGGTTTCCTGTGTGTGCGACAGGAGCCCCAAGCGGTCAGACAGGCCGAGGAGGCGCTGGCTCACTGTGCGCAGTAGCGGATTGGATTGCGAGCGCCAGTTGGCGCCCAAGTGCGGCGTCACGAGCACCTTGAATCCAAACAGCTTGGCCCAGGGGAGATAGAAAAGATCAGGGAGGTTGGAATACTGCAGCCAGATGCAGTCCGGCGGTTGGTGGCGCCGCCGGGCGAGACGGTAAAAGCCTCGGGCGAGGCCGGGCAGCTTGCGCAGACTCAAGAATGCCGTATCGGCATTCTGCTGTTCCACGACGTTGGTGCCAAGTTGCTCAATGGCTTGCTTGGCTCGGGCGCAGAACGCCTCCACGCCGCCACGCTGGCCGGTCGAGCCGCCCAGGATCAGTATTCGCATTGGACCCGCCTCAGGCGCCGTGTTTTGAGAACTGGAGGGGCTGTCACGGAGGGGTTGCTGGTGAGTGTTCGGCACGAACGCCTTCCGCTTTGTCCCGATGGTAGGCAAAAGGCAGATATGGCCGTTTGCGGCGATCGGCAAAGCTCCCATCGTCGATTAAGATTAAGCGTTCTATTCCAAAACCGTTGGTGCGCGGCGGTTATATTTCGCCCTCGCTAGGCGCCCTGGCGTGTCCCGTTCCCGCCGGCTGGCCCGGCCTTTAGATTTCGCAGATACGCATGATCGGCCGCCATATCGCCTATTACTTCGGCTCCAAGGGCATCGCTGCGATTCTCAACGTCGTAACAATGGCGTTGTTCGTGCGTATGGGGGGGGCGGAAACTTACGGCGGCTTCGTTCTCTTCACCGCCATTGCGACGATCGTCTACGGTCTTGCCCTGCAGTGGCTGCGCTTCAGCTTCTTCGCCTGCTATCGCGACGACGCAGGGCCCGGCTTCATATTCGCCTACCTCGGCACGCAGGCGGTAGCCTTCGCGCTCGTGCTGGTGGGGCTTGCCATCGCCACGTCCGCCGGGCTGGTCACGCCGACCGAAGCCATGGCGACGGGTTTTCTCGTCGCGGGCCTTGCCAGCTACGACGCGCTGCATGAGATCGCGCGCACCCGGTTGCATGCAGAGATTGTAGCGCTCGGGGTCCTGGTGCGCTCGGGGTTGATGCTTGCGCTCGGCATTTTCGCGATCGTTGGTTTCGGCTCGGCGTTTTCCCTCGCTGTCGCGGTGGGGCTGGCGAACGTCGGCGCGGCGATCGCGCTTTCGTCGAGCCTATGGCACATGGGCGCGTGGACCTGGAGCGGCACCGACGCGCGTCGTTTGCTGAGCTACGGGCGCCCGCTCGTTCCTGCCTTCGGCTTCGAAGCCGCGGGCAATCAGCTCGACCGCCTGCTGCTGGCGCGTTTCGCCGATCTCACCGAAACCGGTCGCTACGGCGCGGTTTCCGATATTTTTCGCCAGATGCTGATCGTTGTCGCCGAGGCGATATCCGGCGCCTACATGGCCATCGTCCGCACACATGTGATTGCGGGCGAACAGGAGCGGGCGCGCGAGGTTTTGGGAAGTGCGTTTCTTGCTTACGTGGCGCTGCTGACGTTTGCGCCGCTGGGGTTCCTGCGGTTCAGCGCTCCGATTCTCGATACGCTGTTCGGCGCCGAGTTGCGGCTCGCCATCGAACCGGCATTACCCTTGATCGTTGCCGCCTCCGTCGTTGCAGTGCTGCGTGGCTACTATTTCGGGCAGGTAATCCACATCGTGCAGCAGAGCCGGCTGCTGTTGATCTCCACCGCGGTGCATGCGGTGACGGTAGGCGTCGTGGGGCTTATCGCCATTCCGCGCTACGGCATAGAAGGCGCGGCGGGGGCGCTCCTGCTCGGCAATCTGTTGGCGTGCGCGGTCTTCATCGTGGCGTGGCGCGATCACTTCGTGATGCGTTTACCTTACCTGGATGCGCTGGCTGTCGCGGCTTTTGGCGTTGCCGCTTATGTGCTGTCCGGCCTCGCCTTGCGAGCGATGGGGCATTCGGTTTGGGGGCTCGTCACAGGAGTCGCCATTTTTGCGCTGGCGGCGCTCGCCGCGGCGCGGCTCTACAACCTTCTCTCAGTCAACGATATGGTGGCCCGCGCGTGGGAAGTGCTGGTCGCGGCGCGGCAGGATGAAAGCCGTTAGCACGGCTTGCACTTGCCCTGCCCAAGGCCCGCGGGATGACCGTTTACGATCGCAAAGGTGCGCGTTTGACGGCACTGCAGCATGCCGCCCATACGGATGTCCCGAGGGCCTTCTGAAAGTCGATCATGGCCTCTGCCAGCGCCGACTCTTTTCCCGAACAGACGATCTGGTTGCGTCTTTATGCGCTGGCCGGCGAATGGCTTGCGCCGCTGCTCGTTGTCGGCGCTGTGCTGTTCAATGCGGGGCTCGCCTTTGTCAATGCGCACATCTTCCCGCTCAGCTCGGGCATGGTCATCGCTATGGAGGTGCTCATCGTCGGAGCGGCCGGCGGCTGGGCGATGCTGCATCCGCGGCTGGAGATGAAGCCTTGGATCGCACTTGCAGGCTTCGCTGTGGTGTTCGGACTTTTGCGCATGGGCGCAATGGGAGACTTCAACCCGAAGTTCATCCGCGACATGCTGTTGCCTGCGACATTCGTGATGCTAGGCATCACGGCTTCCTCGCGTTCGGCGACGCGCGCCATCGTAGCCATTCAGATTGCGGTGCTGATCGGCGTCGTCTGGGAGGCGGCAGCGCTCGATTCATTCTCCCACGTCTTCAATCCAAAGGAATACTACATCGCGACGCGTGGGCTTTCCTTCGACGAGTTCACCAACACCGATTCCGATCTCTACATCAGCGCAACACGGCCAGAGGAGCGCTTCTTTCCATTCTTCGATCTGCACAGAATTTCCTCGCTGTTCATCGAGCCCGTGTCGCTCGGGAATTATGTGGTGACGGTGACGGCATTCATCGCCGCGTTCTGGCGTTCGCTGGGGGGCTGGACGAGAGCGTTCCTCATCTTCACGAACCTGTTGTTTCTCGTCGCCTGCGATGGACGTTTCGCTTTCGTATCTTCGCTCCTGGTCGTCGGGAGCATTCGCTTGCTGCCGCTCGTTGTGCAACGCGTCGTGCCGCCGTTCCTGCTGCCGGTGGTGACCGGCTGCGTCATGCTTCTTTCGGGATTGCCGGAGCTACAGAGCTCGGCGGATGATTTGGCAGGTCGTATTGGCTGGACGGTGCGCATGCTCGAGGGCATGGGTATCGAAGATTGGATCGGCCTTTCAGATCAGTATCTGGAAGCATCCGTCGACAGCGGTATCGTCTACCTCATCATCACACAGTCCATATTCGGCGTGGCTCTGTATTGGGGTATCATCTCGATGCAGGCTGGTACGAGCGCCGCCTTCAATCGTTATCGGTTGGCGATTTGCCTGACGCTGGCGGTGGGGCTGCTCGTCAGTAACGCGTTCGTCGGCATCAAGACTGCGGCGCCGATGTGGTTCCTGTTCGGTGTCGGGCTTGTCATGCGCGATGAGCGCGATGCAGCGGAACGCAGTGGGAGCAGCCGTGAAGCTAACGCGTAGGGATTTTGCCCGAGGCGGTATCACCAGCGCGGCGAGCGTCGGCATGCTTCGGTTGCCAGCGTTCGCAGCGTGCGTGCCTTCGGGTTCGCGTCTTGCACTGCGCGGGGTGAGCCTGGCAGGCGCTGAGTTCGGCGAACGCGTGCCGGGCGAGTACGGGAAGGACTACATCTATCCGAGTGCGTCGGATATGGGGGCGGTGGCACGGCTCGGATTCAATTCGGTGCGGCTGCCATTCCGTTGGGAGCGTCTGGCTCCGGAGCCGAGCGACAATTTCAATGGGAAGGAGTGGCGGCGTCTTTCCGCGACGATCGATCTCGCCGAGCACGCAGGGCTGCGCGTCATTCTCGATGTGCATAATTATGCCGGCCGAAAGGTGCCTGCCGATGGGTTCTCTGCGGAGTACAAAATCGGCTCGCCGCAGTTGCCGGTGGCGGCCTTCGTTGATTTTTGTGGTGCGCTCGCCGCGAGGTGCGACGCGTGGCCGACCCTTATACTCGGCCTGATGAACGAACCCTTCGGTATTACACCGAAGGCTTGGCTTGGCATCGCCAACGGCGCGATTGCGCGCATCCGATCCGTGGGATCGCAACATCTCATTCTCGTGCCGGGTATCGCTTATACCGGCGCCCATAGTTGGCATACCAGTGGAAATGATGTGATGGGTGGGATCATCGACCCACGGGACAACTTTGCTATCGAGGTGCACCAGTATCTCGATGCGGATGCCTCGGGCACACGTCCGGATGTGGTCAGCGCCACTATTGGACCGGAGCGCATCGAGGCGTTTCAGAAATGGGCGCGCCGTTCCGGCCTGCGCGCCTATCTGGGGGAGTTCGCTGCGGGAAGCGACGCATTCGGCCGCAGCGCCCTCATCAATCTCGTGGCCGAGCTCGAGCGTAATTCCGACGTTTGGATTGGATGGGCCGCCTGGGCCGCGGGCTCGTGGTGGCCGAGCGATTATATCTTCAGGATCGACGGAACGGGCGCATCTAACCTTTATACGCAGACGCTATCGGAGTTGGCGCGTGGTACAGCGAATTGTGAGACGTCGCGCTAGCGCGACAAGCGGGGCAACTGAATGAAGGCGAGCAGTATCGTGTCGACGCAAGGCCTGGCTCGAGAGCGGATCGCGGCATCGGAGTGTGGCGAGTGGGTGCTGATCGACGGATGGCGCGTCAACGTTGCGACCGAAGTCGAGGCGGTTCGCTTGGTAGCCGATGCCATGGCGCGTGCCGAGGGATGCACACTCTTCACGCTCAATCTCGATCACCTCGTGAAGCTGCGCAGTGACGGACGGTTTCAGCAGGCCTACCGTGAGGCGACGTTCATCACAGCGGATGGTGCTCCGGTTGTGCGGATGGGGCGGCGCACTTGGAAGGCGCTCGAGCGTACCACGGGTGCCGATCTGATGCTGCCGCTATGCATATCCGCAGCGAATGCGAACCAGCCGGTGTTCCTTTTTGGCAGCTCCGATGAGGTGCTCGCGGGTACGGCCAAGGTCCTCGCAGATGTGACGGGCGGGCGTTTGCAGATCGCGGACAGCGTGGCTCCGCCGCGCAACTTTGATCCCGAAAGCGAGCTTGCCGACAGCTATATCGAGACGATTCGACGGTCGGGCGCACGGCTGTGCTTCGTGCTCCTCGGCGCACCCAAGCAGGAGATCTTTGCAGCGCGGGCGCTGCGAAGCGGGGTCGGATGCTGCTTCGTCTGCGTCGGTGCTGCGGCGGATTTTCTCTCTGGCCAGTCGGTTCGTGCGCCGCGTTTCTTTCAGCGCGTCGGACTCGAATGGGCCTGGCGCCTCGCACACGAGCCGCGTCGGCTGGGGCCGCGCTATTTGAAATGCGCTCTGCTGCTGGCGCAGATCGAGCTGGGGCGTTGGCACAAGCCGCAGCGGTGAGGCCTGCGCGAGGCCGGCAGTATCGCCGTGGGGTTTAGCAGTGCTTATCCGAAGGTCTTCTCGCCACCGACCCAGGTCTCCGAAACCTTGATGTCCATGATCGTGTCGGGGGCAACCTCAAACGGATTCTTCTCAAGAACCACGAGGTCTGCTTCCTTGCCCGCCTCCAGCGTGCCGATGCGGTCGGCCTGTCCAATCTGCGCAGCGGCGGACGCGGTGACAGCACGCATTGCCTCCTCAACGGCAATCGCCTGATCGGGGCCGATGACGGAGTCGTCGATAGCGCAGCGGCGCGTCACAGCGGTCTGAACGAGACGCAGTGTTCCGACCGGCGAGCACGGCCCGTCGGTGTGGAGCGTGAAGGGCAGTACCTCCTGCACGCAGGCTCCTGCGGGGTCCATGAAGGCCGCGCGCTCGGGGCCGAAAATCTGATCGCGATAAGCCGCGCCGTAGTAGAACACGTGGTTCATCAGAAAACTCGGCTCGACGCCCAGCGTCTTCATGCGCCTAATCTGATCGGGCCGCGCCATGGTGGAATGCTCGATGCGGTTGATGCCCGTGGACGGATTGGCGCCGTAGGCCGCTTCTATGGCATCGAGCGCATAGTCGATGGTGGCGTCGCCGTTGCAGTGGATCTGCACCGGCCAGCCCGCGTCCTTCACTGCTGCGACCATGCTCTTCAGCTCGTCGGGCGCAAAGTTCGGTGAGCCCTTCTGGTGGGTGTCGATATACGGGATGGTCTGCGCGCCGGTCTTCGTCTGGTTGGAGCCGTCACCGATGATCTTGATGCCGAACAGGGAGAAGCGCGAGTTAGGGAACAGGGCGGCTTTAGCGCCGCGGCCATAATCCCTGTAGGCGTCGCCGGCTTTCATCTCGTCATACATGAGGCTTGCGCTCAGCCGGCCTGTCCCTCGGGCGGTCAGCTTGACGATACCCTCGATCCAGTCGGGCTGTATCGTGCCGGGCTCGTGCGTTGTGGTGTTGCCGTGCGCGGCGCTCATCTTGAAGTAGTCTGTGAGCGCCTTTTCGAAGATTTCCGGGGTGATTTTTGGCAGCGCGTGCGTGACGAACTTCAGCATGGCGCTCTCTTCGTAGATGAGGCCATTGAGCTTGCCGTCAGCACTGCGGCCGAAATGTCCACCGCCTGGGAGGATGCCGACGTTATCGGGTATCTGCGCGATCTTGAAGGCGGCGGAGTTGGCGGCTCCGTCGTGCATGTTGATGTACCAGATCATGATCGGCCGATCCGTCGACACGCCATCGAGTTCGGCCATCGACAGGTCGCCGCCCTGCAGGAGGTTGTCGAAGTTGTAGGCGAGCAGCCACTCGCCGGGCTGCAGCTTGGCGTCGAGTGCCTTGAGGCCAGCGATCAAATCGGTGCGGGTGCGATAGGTCGTAAAGCCTACGTCTGTGAGCAGTTCGGCGAACAGCGCGACGAAGCAGCTGTGCTGATGGGGATCGATGAAACCGGGCAGCAGCGTACGTCCGGCGAGATCGATGACCTTCGTGTTCGCGGTCTGCAATCCGGAGAGGTTTGACATGGAGCCGACCGCGACGATTTTGCCATCGCGCAGCGCAATTGCTTCGGCCCTTTTTGGACCACTCGACGCCATGGGAATGATGGTGCCGCCCCTGAAGATGATGTCGGCGGCACCTGGGGCCTGCGCGCGTGCGCGCGGAGACGTTATGCCCAGACCCGTGGTACCTGCGACTGCCCCGGCCAACGCCATGAAGCTTCGCCGCGAAGGATGGCTATGTAGCGTGTGCCGCGGCGCGGTGCTGGGCCAACCGGAGTAGAGGCTCTTGTTGGTGAAGAGAGTTCCTACGCAGAAGCGGCACATGGGTGTCTCCGACTGCCGGTGTCTGACCAGGCTCTTTGCAGCTTCCTAATGGATGGGTTGCTGCCGATCAGGCTCCTAGCTCACGCAGTTCAGCGCTGCTCGCGCTTAGAGCCATTCGGAGCGGAGTATGGTCGCTAGGGGATGAAGATTCCCTCTAAGAGGGCGCGGAGCCAGTAAAGCCGGGGTTGCAGGGAGGAAAGATTGGCTGCTGCTTGAGACGGCCGCTCACGCGCAAATCACCGCAGCGTTTCGAGGTAGCCTGCTACAGCGACCGCTTCTTCCTCGCTTAGCCCCACGTTAGGCATCGCATTGCCAGGCAGAACGGCCTGCGGATCCTTTAGCCACAGTACGAGGTTGTGGTGCGTGTTCTGCAACGTGCCTGCAATAAACCGCTGCCCGCCGAATTGCGTAAGCGGGGGGCCGACTCTGCCGTCCGCATTGGGAATACCCGGGATTGTGTGACACGTCGCGCATCCCGATCGCATAATCACTTGCGCGCCGGGGTGGGGACTTTCGCTTGGGTCGCGGACGATGTCCTCGCACCCGCAGATGGCAAGCACCAAGGCAAGGCCAGCAAATGTGCCTGCGCTCTTCAGCATGCGCTCAAGCCTATGTTGACGACGACGCCGAATATAATGGCGGCTCCGAAGGCGATGCCAAACAGCATTCCCCAGAGAGACATAAATCGCGTTCGCCCCTCTCCGATCTCGGCAAGTTCACGGACGTCGCCGCGGGATTCCCTTCTTGTCTGCTTCCAGTTTCTATAGGAGAGCGCGGCAGCGAAAATAACGACAGTGAGCGCTAGGGCATCGAACCCATAGAGAACACTAAAAATCCATTCGGGCGGACTGGCTGCGCCCGAAGAGCAGGCAAAGCTGGTGATGCCATACTTCAGTGTGAGATCGCTCACCCAGGCAATCGGGGCGCTTATGAAGCCGAGCAAAAGCACGGCCCAGTGCACCCGGTGCTGGTGAGGAGCCGGATGTTCTTCGCGGGGGCTGATCCATTCGTTCGCCATCAAGCGCTCATGTACGGCGTCAGATAGAGAGTGAAGAACACTGCCAGCCAAACCGCATCGACGAAATGCCAGTAGATGGCACCTACGGAGATTGCCGCATGGCGGGTCTCATCGAAGTAATTCAGGTATGACCACGCGATGAGTGCCGTCAACATCAGCAGACCCGCGATTACGTGGGCCATATGAAACCCGGTGATAGTGAAGAACAGGGAACCGTACGGTCCTGACGCAAGGGTGAATGGCTTGGACTTCCATTCAATGAGCTGCACCCCAACAAAGATGAGCCCCAGGAGGGTCCCGGCACTCAGTCCGATCAGTTGCATGCGAGGCTTGTTTTGACGGACGGCCCGTTCTCCAATCCAGACGGCCACGCTGCTGAGCAAAAGAATGACGGTATTGGGTGCAGCCAACGAGAGGCTAGGGGGCTCGGAAGGCCAAGCGCTCATATGCGGCTGGGCCGCAAGATAGACGTAGCTGAAGAGCAGATATCCGAAGAGTGCCGCCTCCGTGACGATGCCGGTGATGATGCCCCACCAGCCCGGCGCTGATGCGCCAATGCTGCCAACCGGAAGTTTCTCAGCTCCTATGATGATCCGCGTTGCTGTCATGGCAATGTCCCGGCTGTCTGTGCCAGTTTGCGACGGGGCCACAGCCATCCGACCGTAATCGCAAGCCCCACGACGCCGCCAAGGATCACGAGCCACCAACTCTGGATCATCAGCGCGGCGAATAGAATTGTGAGGACGACCGACAAAAGAAACGGGGCGAGACTGTCCTCGGGCATTTTCACGATTGCTTTGGGCAGGGCATCGAGCGTCGTGGTGCTGAGCGCCTCTTTCCCCTGATCGAGTGCGTAGCCGTAGGTGAGGGAAGAAAGCTCATAACTGTGCGAAAGTGGCCGCTCCCACAGCGGTGTTCGGCTGGCGATCATCGGGATGACTGCGAAGTTATAGGGCGGAGGAGGCGAGGGGACGGACCAGTCGAGCCCATCTCCGTCCCATGGGTTCGGACCGGCGAGGACGCCGCGCCGAAGCGATAGAACCACGTTGACGAGTGTCAGCAGCAATCCAACGGCCAGCGCAAACGCTCCCGTGGTGACGATGAGATTGATCGTGTCCCAGCCCATGTCGGGGGGATACGTATAGATGCGGCGCGGCATGCCTCTGAGCCCGAGCAGATGCATCGGGAAGAAGGCGAGGTTTATGCCAAGGAAGGTGAGCCAAAAGCTCCATTTCCCCAAGCGCTCGTCGAGAAGCCTGCCCGACATCTTGGGAAACCAGAAGTAGAGGGCGCCGAGCACCGGGAAGAGGTTCCAGCCAATCAGCACATAGTGGATGTGTGCGACGACGAAGTAAGTGTCGTGGAGCTGCCAGTCCGCCGGAACCGATCCCGTCATGAAGCCCGACAGACCTCCGATAACGAACACGACGATGAACCCTGCGAAATAGAGAAAGCTCGTCGTGAAGACCGGGCGTCCCGACCAAATAGTGGCAAGCCACGCGAAAAGGGCCACGCCGCTTGGGATGGCGATGACGATCGACACTGCGCTGAAGAAACCGAGAGAGATGTTTGGCAACCCGGTTGCAAACATATGATGCAACCAGACGCCGTAGCCGAGCATCATCGTCAGCACGGTGGCGAGCGCCACTAACGAGAATCCCGCAAGGGGACGCCGGCAGAGCACCGGCAGTGCTTGCGAGACCATGCTTAGGGCAGGCAGCACGATGATGTAGACCCAAGGGTGCCCCCACATCCAAAATAGATGTTGCCACAGAAGCGGATGGCCACCGCTCTCAGGCTTAAAAAACTGGGTGCCGAAGCGCCGGTCGAGCCAAAGTAGAAAAAAGGCCAGGCTGACAGCCGGCACTGAAAGAACGCTGCCCACAGAGACCGTCAGAGTGCCCCAGCTCATGATGGGCATGCGATTGATCGACATGCCGGGCGCGCGCATGCTGAGGATCGTAACGATGAAATTGATCGACGAGAGCGTCGTAGAGATACCCAGAAGGATGTTGGCGAACGCGTAGAAGTCGATATTGAAGCCAGGATCGCTCGCCTGAGAAGAGAGTGGCACATAGTTGAACCAACCTGCGTTCGGCGCAGCGCCGACGAGAAAGCTTGTGTAGAGAAACGCGCCGGAAAAGAGGAACACCCAATAGGTGAAGGCGTTGAGACGCGGCATCGCCATGTCGCGCGTGCCTAAGATTAGGGGCTGCAGGTAGACGCTGAACCCCGTCAATATTGGCAGCGCATACCACAGGATCATCGTGATCCCATGGATGCTGAATAGCTCGTTGTACTGCTCGGGCGACAAGAGCGACTGGTTGGGTTGCGCAAGCTGAAGGCGCATGATCAGTGCTTCGATGCCGCCTAGCGCCAGGAATACAAACGCCGTGACGATGTATCGGATGCCGAGAGTTTTGTGATCGACGGTCGACAGCCAGCCCCGAATACCAGGCTCACCTTCCCATGTGTTCTCAAGGCGCCGGCGCAGCGCCTGCGTGTCGTTGGCCAGTACCGGTGCACGAAAGTAGTCTGCGTCTGACATGGCTCGCCCGCCTATTGCAGCGTCTGTAGGTAATCCCTCACCTGGTTGAGCTCAGGCCCTGACAGGCTAGCCATTGGCATTTTCGCACCCGGCTTTATGTGCTGCGGATCAGCGATCCAGCCTGACAGAAAGCCGGGCCGGTTCGGCAACGTCGCCGCGGCCAGGGTGCGCCGGCTCATCAGGTGAGTGAGGTCAGGTCCGATCACGCCTCCGGCAGGTGTCCCGCGGACGGTGTGGCATATGCTGCACCGCTGCATGAACACGGCGCGCCCCATCTTTGCAGTCTCAGCCGTTGGTGTTTGCGCGGGCAGCAGCTGTTTCCGTCGCCACTCGACGAAGCGCGGCCGCTGCGATGCGATCACCTCCATGCCCATGTGTGCGTGCTGAAGTCCGCAGTATTCCGCGCACTGGCCACGATAGATACCCGGACTATCCGCCTGGAGCCACGTCACGTTCGTCTGCCCAGGGATGAGATCGGTTTTGCCGGTGAGTTTTGGAACCCAGAAGGAGTGGATCACCCCCGGGCTCTTCAACACGAATGACACAGGCTCCCCGACCGGAATGTGAATCTCGTTGGCGGTCGTAAATGTTTGAGCGGGGTCGTCAGAGAGATAACGCACGTCCCACCACCACAGCCGCGCGGTTACTTCTATGGTTAGGCGGGGCTTCTGTGGAGGACTCGAGATGCTGGCAATTGTTGCGACAGTCCAAACGGTGACACCGAACAAGACCAATACGGAGAGAACGAGTCCGGCATAGATCGCCCGTACACCTCCGGGCGGATCGTAGACCGGTGCAGTGCCGGGAAACGTGATCTTCGGCTGCCACCATCCTCGCCAGAGCGCGATGAGGAGAATGGCGATCACAATCACGAAGACGAGGATCGATATGATGAGCAGGCCCCAGGTGAGGTGGTTGACGTTGCGGGGTCCATTTCCACTGAGATAACCCAGCGGCGCATCGGCGCGCGCAGCGGTCGAATAGAGGAGTGCAGCGAGCCATGGGAGCGCCGGAACAGCACTGCTGGGATATCGAGGGTGACTTCGCACAACCGCCCTCCCGAGCTAAGGGTTTGGCGCCTGGCCGCTGCTGAATTTTTGGGTGTAGTTCCAGGGCTGGGCGGTCGACGGTTTGAATTCCTTCGGCACCTGCTCAATCGTCGGCGACGTCTTCGAGGTCGTCGTGCCCCACTCCTGTGCTGGGGCTTGGCTTATATTCCTGACGTAAGCGACAAGATCCCAGATGAGCTTATCGGGAATGACAGTGCCCCACGCGGGCATGCCGTTTGGCCGTCCCTGGTGGATCGAAAGGTAGATGTTCTCGGGTCGGTCGCCATAGATGAACGGTCGATGGCTGAGTGCAGGCCCCATGCCTCCCCCGCCATTCGGCATGTGACATCCAACACAATTGAAGCTTGTGAAGTACGCTAGGCCACGCTGTGCTGCGTCGGCATCCAGGTTGGGGATCGCGAGCTTTGGACGAACATCCACCGCGCCGGGTGTGAGATTGACCATTGGAACGTCTATGAGGCTGCCGGGCGATAGCCCACCGCTTCCCGCATGCTCTCTGCCATCATCCATTTTGGAAGACCCGAGAGCGGGACCCTCCTGAGCCGATCCGGACAGCGGCCACACACTTGCCAAGCCTGCAGCTATTCCCAAAACCAAGAGAGCGATGCGGAGGCGAACTCCAGTGTTGGGTGGTGTCATGATCCATCACCCTCATTTCGGCGGGGCTACGATATCTGCCGTATCGCGCTTGTTGGTCGGCACAGCAAACACCAACAGCGTTGCGCCGCCGGCGGTATGGGTCGGCAAATCCTGCATCGCACCGGTGAACCCTAAGGCGCCGTTGCGCACACGAGGATCAATCTTCGCGACTGCAATCGCTCCGGACCATCCTCCGACGCCCGAGATGATAGCGACGTACTGGCGTCCATCGACGCCTGCGAATGTCGTCGGCTGGCCGATGAAACCCGAACCGGCTCGAAACTGCCAAAGGACCTTGCCGCTGTTGGCGTCCACGGCCTTGAACCAGCGGTCCATCGTTCCATAAAAGACTACGTCACCTTTGGTCACGAGGGCACCGCTCCAGACGGGGAGCTGCTCGGTTATTGCCCAGACCTTTTTCTTTTCGACCGGGTTCCACGCCATAAACTCACCGCGGTGGCCACCGGGCCCGGCGAACATATCGACCTCCGCGCCAACGTACGGTGTGCCAGCGATGTAGCCGACGTCGCCCGTGAGGAAATTCATGCAGAGGTGCTGGTGAGGAACGTAAAGCAGCTTTGTGCGCGGGGACCATGCCGAAGGCTGCCAGTCCTTCGCGCCCGGTGATGCGGGGCACGCGTTGCGGACCGTCCGGCCAACTTGCGGTGTGAGACTATCGTTGAGCACCGGCCGTCCGCTCTTTAGGTCGATGGAGCTGATCGTGTTTACGGTGTCGAATGCGTCTGCGGATAGGACTTCGCCAGTCGCTCGGTCGAGTACGTACATGTAGCCATTGCGGCCAGGGTGTATGAGGACTTTTCGCACCTCGTTGCCAATAGGCAGATCAACGAGGATGTTCTCGTTGATCTCGTCATAGTCCCACAAATCGTGGGGACCTATCTGATAGGCCCACTTGGCCATCCCCGTATCAGGGTTGCGTGCGAAGATGGCGCAGCTCCAGAGATTGTCGCCGAGGCGCGTCTCGTGGTTCCAGGCGCCCGGATTGCCTGTTCCGTAGTAAATGAGGTCGAGCTCGGGATCATACGATATCCAGCCCCACGCATTGCCGCCGCCGACTTTCCATTTATCCGGCGGCCAGCTCTTCACTCCCATGTCCTTGCCGCTCATCCACGGATAAGGAGCCTTGAAATCCTTTCCGATCAGGACATCGGAATCGGGTCCAGTCGAGTAAGCGCGCCACAGGATTTTCCCGCTGTTTGTACCGACCGCGGCAAGCCAGCCGCGTGCGCCGTACTCACCACCGCTGTTACCGACCAACACCTTGTCCTTGACGACCACGGGCGCCATCGTGATCGTCTCGCCTTTGTTGATATCCCCGAGCTGGGTGTGCCAGAGTTCCTTCCCTGTCTCGGCATCGAGGGCCACTGCGTACCCGTCCAAAGTGTTGAGAAAGATTTTGCCTTTGTCGTAGGCGAGGCCGCGGCTGACGACGTCGCAGCAAGCGATGCCTGCTGCCGCTGGATTCGGTTTTGGCGCGTAGGACCACTTGAGGTCACCATTGGCGAGCGTAAGCGCAAAGACCTGGTTCGGCTTGGGCCCGGCGTAAGGCGCGACAACGTAAACTATGCCGTTGATCACAAGCGGTGCCGCTTCCTGCCCGCGTGCAGGGCCTAGCGAAAACATCCAAGCGACCTGCAGTTGAGCAACGTTGGCCGCGTTTATCTGGTCGAGTTCACTGTAGCGGGTGTTCGCGTAGTCCTTGGCGGCCATGCCCCAATTGTTCTTGTCTCTAACGAGCTCTTCTATCGCTTGCGGCGCTCCGGCGGCGCTTGAGGTGGGGGAGTGCGAGGTCGGTGCTTGAGCATCCTCGGCACTGGCAGGAGCTGCCAGGAGAAGCAAAGCTGCATACGGCAGACATCGCCAGAGGCTGCAAACCATACGCGGTTTCCTTCTATTTTGAGCCGGCGGTACGTGGCTCCGAAATGCCAAGAAGCTTTCTTGTCGCCTGCACCTCCTCAGCGGAAACACCACCGAACTGATTGCCCCAGTTGCTACGCACGTAAGTCGCTACGGCGGCGATCTCCTCGTCCTTAAGGCTGTCGGCAAAAGCCGGCATGACGGAAGTTCCAAGCAAAATTCGAGCGGCGACGAACTGCGTTATGGCGAGCATGCGGTCGCCCGATAGACGCGGGCCGACACCGCCATCGCCCAATTGGCCGTGACAGGCAAAGCATCGGGCGCTGGCATAGACGGCAGCGCCGTCCGGGGACTGCGCCGATCCTGGCGCGCTGGAGAAGCTAAGGACAGCGAGCGCTGCGAGAACTCGATGCAGCATGGAAAGCACCTAATGGAAACAACAGAATGAACGTTGCTCCGCGTCGGTTGTTCTCTAGCGGTGGCGAAAATGTTCGTGCGGAACCGCACAGATTCGCCAACCAGAGAGCATCGAAGTGTTCGGCACGACAGCGTCGGGGTGGCGCCGGGGACCCGCTGCAGCCTTTGTCTAAATGTAACTATTCTAGATCCGTCGTCGGCGCGTCTTGCCCGCCGTTCCCTGACCGGAAGGGGCGAGCCCTGCGCAACGGAGCCGCGATGGCCGGTCCCATGATGGGGGTGCACGGGGTGAAAGTGTAGCGGAGTTCACGAATGAACGCAGCGACGTGGCTCGATTGGAACCGGGCGAAAACAAAGCACGTTTGTGCACCGGGTGACACCCGGGAGAATTGCCATGGAAACGCTGGAAGACCTGTTCGCAGACACTCTGCGGGACATCTACTACGCGGAAAAGGCAATTCTGAAGGCACTTCCGCGGATGGCAAAGAAGGCGAGCTCTGACCATCTCGCGGCTGCCTTCGAGGAGCATGAGGCGCAGACAGAAGATCAGGTCCAGCGCCTGGAGCAAGTGTTCAAGATGATTGGTAAGGCTGCGCGCGGAAAGAAGTGTCCGGCGATCGACGGCATAATCGAGGAAGGCAAGGAGATCATCAAAGAGGCGAAAGAAGCCCACGTTCGGGACGCTGGCATGTTAGCGGCCGCACAGGCGGTCGAGCATTACGAGATCTCACGCTATGGCACGCTGAAAGCATGGGCCGAAAAGCTTGGCATGACCGATGCCATCGCACTTCTCGATGAGACCCTGCAGGAGGAGAAGGAAACCGATGCCAGGCTCACAGATCTCGCTGAATCCGAAATCAACATTGAAGCCGATGAGGACGTCGAACGGGTCCAACGGCCACGCCGACGAGCATCCCGTTAATCCCGCCGACGTCAAGCCGGCTCCGATCAGGACTGCCTTTCAGCACTTCGCCGAGGCGACTTCTAATGTCGTAGGTTCGTATTGGGCTTTCGTTGTCGCGAGCTGCCTCGTTATCACGTGGGCGGTCACGGGACCCTACTTCGGCTACTCAGATAGTTGGCAGCTGGTGATCAATACCGGCACGACGATCGTGACCTTTCTGATGGTCTTCATCATCCAGAACGCTCAAAACCGCACGGCCCGCGTCGTCGAGTTGAAGCTCAATGAGCTTCTCCGCGGGACGGCTGGCGCCAGGACCGGGTTTGTCGATCTCGATCATATGAGCGACGACGAACTCGAGTGCGTGCGTGAGGAATTCGTTCGCCTGCGGGAGAGGTTCGCACCTCTCCTCGAGGATGACATCGGGCATATAGATCGTGAGCTCAATGCAAGGCGAAAGCGCCATTAGGCGCGCAGGGGAAGGCCGCGGGATTTAAGCAGCATCGCGATAGCTTGTGGTCGGTTCGATGACGCCGTGATCCCGCACCGAGTTCGACGCGTTTACGTTGGCCTCCTCGTCGACACCGACGCTCAACCGCGCCACCAGCTCACCGCCAAGCCAGCCGGTCACGAAGAGAAGCCCTGCACCAATGAAGGAAAGGGCGAGCACATTAGAGGCGGGAGGCTGACCGGGCGCTGCGCGCATCCACCAGCTCCCTGCGAAGAGTAGAAGCACCACGACGTTACCGAGCCCATGTAGGACGCCGATCCGGCTGGCCCGGGTGTGGCCGGGAAGGTGAGCCCAATCCAGCAGACCGAAAACAGCTGCGATCAGTCCGCCAACAACGCCGGCTGCCATCAGCCAATAGGAAACCGTCCAGAATTGATTTGAACCCGTTCCAAGTGCGATCAAGTCGAAGATGACAGCGGTCATTAACAGGCCCACCGGAAAGACGATGAGGACCTGATGGGCGGAATGTCCAAGGAACTTCATGGTCAGCCCTCCTTTTGGCGCTGATCGCCAACGCAGTGTGCTCCACGATGGTTCGGCAGTCAGCTGCCTCAAGGCTAACGGAAAGCAAATGTCGCGCTGCAGCCGGCCCATGGGGCGCCCGTGGGGCGGCGAGCAGTATTGTGCGACTTGAGCGTCGCGAGCAGTAAGAGAAGGCCGTTCATCGATACGCTTTGCCGATACCGCCATCGCAGAGTTTGCATCCAGTTCGATGCAATCGCACGCGATGCTGGACGTTTAGTGCAGTGGAACTTGCGGCGCGTGGAGGTACTTAATCTTCCGGCGTGCATTGCGCGCCGGCGATCAGGAGTCGGTGGATCAAGCGATGGCCGTGTTGGCGAAGAATTCCGAAAACCGGCTTTTGGCGAACATGCCGCCGGGCGCTTTCACGGCCGTAGCACCATTCCTGCAGCCGCTTTCATTGAAGCCACGCCAGCGTCTTGAATTTTCGAATAGACCTGTCGAAACTGCCATATTTCTGGAGCGAGGGCTGGCGTCTGTCGTCTTGACGGGGATGTGGCCCCGACGAAAAGCCGCTGAGATCGCCGTCATTGGGCGCGAGGGAATGACGGGGCTCGCCTTGGCGCTCGGCTTTGATCGCTCGTCATACGATGTGATCATCCAAGTGGAGGGCAGGGGACTGGGTATCGCAGCCGACGAACTGCGACGTGCGATGGCACAAAGTCCTGCACTCTCGGCGTGGCTCAAGAGATATGCCTACACCTTTACGCTCCAGGTGGGATGCACCGCGCTGGCCAACGCGCACGGGACAATCGAGGAGCGGTTGGCTCGCTCGCTCCTTATGGCACAGGATCGAACGGACGGGCCCGATCTGCCACTGACGCACGAGCTGCTTGCCTTGATGCTCGGCGTACGGCGTTCCGGTGTGACAATTGCATTGCATCAGCTTGTGACGTACGGCCTGATTGCCATCGCGCGCGGAACGATCACTATTCTCGACCGGAACGGACTCGAGTTGAGCGCCCATGGGTTATACGGCACTCCGGAAAGCTTGTTCACATGCACCGTGCCGGGGATCAGGCATGAGCCGGAAAGCGGGCATTAAAGGCCCCGGTGCGCATGAACATTACCATCCGCCGATACCTCCAATCGCTCCGTCTCCTTCAGCCGTGCAGCGAACGAACAGAGGATCTCCGCAGTGAGCAACAGCCCTGCGGGCACCCACATGATGACCCCGCCGAGCTGCTGGTCCTCCAGCGGCGACAATCCCCAGGGTTCGGTCGTTCCGAAATGCGGAGCGAAAATTGCACGCGCCAGCAGGGTAAACAGGGCGGCGAGGGCGCCCATCTGCAAGCTCGTGAATGATGCAGTTGCGAAAGCGTATCCTTGGCCCGCGCGAAGTATGACATGCCAAAGCAGCACCGCTGTTCCGATCAGCGTAAGCTGCATTGCCCAATATGCGCCGTGGCTCGGAAACGTCGCATCGTAGAGCAGAGGCAAATGCCACGCCCAGAGCGCGGCTGCAAAAGCCAAGCTGGCTGTAATCGCCGTGACCCCCGTTGGATTTTCCGCGCGGCTCCCAACGAGGCGCAACAGCATCAGATCAAGGCCGCCCATAACAAGAAGGGGCGCTGCCACAATGGTCGTCAACATGTGCTGCGTCACGCGGACCGAGAACAACGCCACCCCGAGGTTACACAAGGGCGACACGAAAGCGATAGCTAAGAAACCCCAGCCAAGCGCGAAGGCAGCGGCTTGTCGACAGCTCAGTCCGCGTCCCAGCCGGGAATGATATGCAAAGGCGTAGCCGGCGGCGAAGAGGAGCAGCGCTGAGACCAAGAGTGGGTCAAAATTCCAACGCTCCCCACCGGGTACCGGGGCTGCACCGCAGTAGGGGACCGCGCCTATCCAGGATTGGCTATTGAACATTGTGGGCTCTCGCATTCCGATTGAAGTACTGCGGAATTGCGTACCGTTAGCAAAACTCGGTGTCCCGCTCCGATGTTCCTTTCTGGTGTTGCGGCGGCAGAGCGAGCGCTTCCTAGGGCCGCGCACCTGTGACTGGAAGCTCGCTACCAACGCTACGCGCGCCTTCCAGGTACGCAACCTTTTCTGTCGTCCGCCGGTTATTGCGGCATGTCGCGTGAAATCCAGATCGGCATCCCGCCGATACATAAAATTCCCTTAGAAGTGTTCGCCGGGAGCGAAGCCTGGGCCGATCTCCCGGAAGCCATAAAGGTCGCCGTCGTGCATGTGTGGCGGGCGGAGCGGGACGCGAATTTACGCGTCGATGCTGCGGTTTCACGCGGTTGATCAGTGCCTCGGCGGGTCGAGTGGCTTGGATTTGGCTGCCGATCGCCAGCTCAGTTTGCCTGCACCGCGTATAAGAGGACTCTCGTCTAGTCCTCGGGAGCTGCCGCTGGGCGCTGGCGTAAGAAGGCTGGAAGGTAGCTCCTCCGTCATAGTTGGCGGCGTACAGGAGTGCACGCTACCAAGGCTGCTTCCAGAGACAGAGTAGTCGAAATGGTCCTGCTTGACGGACCGCGACCTTCCTTCTGTCGATCAGGGGCTCGTCCCACAGCATCCCGCAACTTCCGACCTGCTCTGAAGATCAGAGCGGCGGTGCGCCGTGACGTGCGGGACGATCTTTATGCGGCCCTTATGCGGGCGCGCCAAGATTCGTATCGAATCCTTATGTGAGCCCCCCTTATTTCTTTAGGTCGGTAGCGATAGGAGGATTTCTGTGCTGGACCTGACCTATCTCGCGCTCGGGCTGGCGCTCTTGGGCCTCATGCAGCTTTACGCCCGCTGGGCCGCAAAAGAGTGAGACTGGCGATGTTCGATCTCATCCTCGGCGGCATCGTAGCCGCTTTTCTCGTGCTCTATCTCCTGTTCGCGCTCCTTTACCCGGAGAAGCTCTGACTCGGCGCCCGCCCGCGCAACCCCGGACAAATTCCATGACCTTCAATGGCTGGCTGCAGATCGCCATCATGCTCGCGCTCGTCATTCTGACAGCGCGCCCCTTAGGACTGTTTCTTGCCGCAGTCATGGAGGGAAGGCGAAGCTTTCTCACACCGGCGCTGGCGCCGATCGAAAGCCGTATCTATGCACTCGCTGGCGTCGATCGGACCGGCGAACAAACGTGGTTGCAGTACGTCGCCTCGCTTCTCGCCTTCAACGCCGCCGGTTTCGTGCTGCTCTACGCTATCCTCCGGCTGCAGGGATTCTTGCCGCTCAATCCGCAAGGCTTCGGCCCTTTGAGCGAGCACCTCGCCTTCAACACGGCGGTGTCGTTCGTCACCAATACCAACTGGCAGAGCTATGCGGGCGAGACGACGCTCTCGTACTTCAGCCAAATGGTCGGTCTCACCGTGCAGAACTTCGTTTCCGCCGCGACCGGTATGGCGATCATCGTTCCGCTGGCGCGTGCATTTTCGCGCGCCAATGCAACGACGGTCGGAAACTTCTGGGTCGATCTGACGCGCGTCACGCTTTACGTGCTGCTACCGCTGTCGATCGTCATGGCGTTCGTGCTCATCGCGCTCGGCGTACCGCAAAACCTGTCGAACTATGTCGACGCGACAACTCTCGAAGGCGCCAAACAGACCATCGCGCAAGGGCCCGTCGCCAGCCAGATCGCCATCAAGCAGCTCGGCACCAACGGCGGCGGCTTCTTCAACGTCAACTCGGCGCACCCCTATGAGAATCCCAACATCTGGACCAACACCATCGAGTTGTGGGCCATCCTGGCCCTGGCTCTCGCGCTGGCTGTGGCGTTCGGACGAATGATCGGACGCGAGCGGGAGGGCTGGGCGCTCCTCAGCGTTATGATGCTTTTCCTGATTGCCGGTTGTGCCATTGCCTACTGGGCCGAGGCGGCAGGCAATCCGTTCATGCATGCGATGGATGTCGACGGCGGCAACATGGAAGGCAAGGAAGTTCGCTTCGGCATTCCGCAATCCGCGGTTTGGGCGACCTTCACCACCGGCGCCTCGAACGGCTCCGTCAACTCCATGCATGACTCTTACATGCCGCTCGGCGGGCTGGTTCCGCTGGTCCTCATGCAGATCGGTGAGGTCGTTCCCGGCGGTGTCGGCTCGGGTCTCTATGGCATCGTCGTGTTTGCCATCATCGCCATGTTCGTGGCCGGTCTGATGGTCGGACGCACGCCAGAGTACCTTGGCAAGAAACTCGAGGCCAAGGAGGTCAAGATGGCCATGCTTGCCATACTGATCATGCCGGCATTCATTCTCGGCTTCAGCGCGGTGTCGGCAGTGTTACCGGCCGCACTCGCTGGCCTCAACAATCCTGGCCCGCGTGGCTATACCGAGATCCTTTATGCCTTCTCATCGGGCGCCGGCAACAACGGCTCCGCATTCGCGGGTCTGACCGCCAACGCGTTTTGGTATGACACCACCCTTGGCATCGCCATGCTGGCCTGCCGGTTCGGCATTATAGTTCCAGTAATGGCGATCGTCGGTTCGCTCGCGGCAAAGCCGAGACTGGCACCGTCCGAGGGCACCTTCCCTACCGACGGCGCGCTTTTCGTCGCCCTGCTGGCCGGCGTGATCGTCATCGTCAGCGGATTGGAATTCTTCCCGGCCCTGGCTCTCGGCCCGATCGTCGAGCACTTCCAGATGCTCGCCGGCAAAACATTCTGATCCGCGGGTTCAGGAGACCTCAACGATGGTCCGTAAACACTCCCAGTCCGTGGCATTCGACGGCTCGCTTCTGACGCGCGCCCTTATCGACGCCGTCCGCAAGCTCGATCCGCGCGTGCTGATCAAGAATCCCGTGATCTTCGTCACGGCCGTGGTTTCCGCACTGGTGACTGTCCTGTTCGCGCGCGACCTGATGACTAATCAGCCGGCAGCATTCAGCGGGCTGATCGCGGCTTGGCTCTGGTTTACGGTGCTGTTCGCCAATTTTGCCGAGGCGCTTGCCGAGGGCCGTGGGCGCGCCCAGGCCGACGCCTTACGCAAGACCCGCACCGAATCTCTTGCGCGCCGCCTCGCGAACCCAAAGGATCGGCAGCATCATGAGACCGTATCGGCGCTCGATCTGTATCCGGGCGACGTCGTCCTTGTCGTTGCCGGTGAGATCATCCCAGGCGATGGCGAGATCATCGAGGGCGTGGCCTCGGTCAACGAGGCGGCGGTCACCGGTGAGTCTGCCCCCGTGATCCGGGAGGCAGGAGGCGATCGCTCCGCAGTCACGGGCGGCACGAGCCTGCTATCCGACTGGATCGTTGTGCGCATTACCTCCGCGCCTGGCTCATCGTTCCTCGATCGCATGATTGCGCTCGTCGAGGGAGCCGAACGGCAAAAGACCCCGAACGAGATAGCCCTCAATATTCTACTCGCGGGTATGACAATCGTCTTCCTCATCGCCGTGGTGACGCTGACTGGCCTCGGCGCCTACTCGGGTACCAACATCGCCGTCACCGTGCTCGTGGCGCTGCTCGTCACGCTGATTCCGACCACCATCGGTGGGCTGCTCTCTGCCATCGGAATCGCCGGCATGGATAGGCTGCTGCGCTTCAACGTGCTCGCCATGTCGGGACGCGCCGTCGAGGCGGCAGGCGACGTGGATACGTTGCTGCTGGACAAGACAGGAACAATTACATTCGGCAACCGGCTCGCGACGGAGATCATCCCCGTCCCCGGTGTGAGCGAACGGGAAGTCGCAGAGGCTGCACTACTCGCAAGCCTTGCCGACGAGACGCCGGAGGGACGCTCGATCGTGACGCTTGCGCAAGAAAGATACGGCCTTGTGCCACCGGCCTGTGTGCCACATCGGGGCTTTATCGAGTTCTCGGCGGCTACACGCCTTTCCGGCGTTGATCTCGAAAATCGGAAGCTGCGCAAGGGTGCAGTAGACGCCGCGTTGAACTTCGCCGGAGGAGCCCAAGCAATTGTCGAGCCGCCGGCGTTCCGGGCTGCCGTCGACCGCATTGCGCGGGCAGGCGGAACGCCGCTCGCCCTCGTGGAAGTTGATCGCATCTTGGGCGTCATACATCTCAAGGACGTCGTTAAACCGGATATCAAAGAGCGCTTTGCACAGCTCCGCCGCATGGGCATCAAAACGGTGATGATCACCGGCGATAATCCGGTTACCGCGGCCGCAATCGCCTCGGAAGCCGGCGTCGATGATTTCGTCGCCGAGGCCACTCCGGAAGACAAGCTGCGCTACATCCGCGACGAGCAGGCGCAAGGCCGGCTGATCGCCATGTGCGGCGACGGAACCAACGACGCGCCGGCGCTGGCACAGGCCGACGTCGCGGTTGCCATGCAGTCGGGAACGCAGGCAGCGCGCGAAGCTGGCAATATGGTCGATCTCGACTCCAACCCGACCAAGCTCATAGAGGTGGTCGAGATCGGCAAGCAGTTGCTGATGACGCGCGGTTCATTGACGACCTTCTCCATCGCCAACGATGTCGCCAAGTACTTCGCCATCATTCCGGCGCTGTTCGTGGCATCGCTGCCCGAGCTGGGTGCGCTCAACGTCATGCAGTTGGCGACGCCGGAGAGCGCGATCCTTTCCGCCGTCATTTTCAACGCGCTCATCATCGTGGCGCTTATTCCGTTGGCATTGAAGGGCGTCGCCTACCGGCCGATCGGCGCGGCTGCACTGCTGCGGCGCAATCTACTCGTCTATGGCCTCGGCGGGCTGGCCGCCCCATTCATCGGCATCAAGCTCGTGGACCTCGCCGTTTCGAGCCTGCATCTCGTCTAGGAGAAAGGAATATGCTCCAACAATTACGCACCTCAGTGCTCATGCTGCTCAGCTTCACCGCGTTAACCGGGGTCGTCTATCCTTTGGCTGTCACCGGCATCGCTTGGGTCCTGATGCAGGACCAGGCACTCGGCAGTCTGCTCCGCCGGGATGGCAAGGTGGTCGGCTCCAGCCTGGTCGGCCAGTCGTTCACCTCGGAGCGCTATTTCCATCCGCGTCCTTCGGCTACCACCGGTGCAGACCCGACTGACGCGAACAAGTCGATCGATGCTCCCTACAATGCTTCTGCTTCGACCGGGTCCAATCTTGGACCGATCACCAAGAAATTGATCGACCGCGTGCAGGCCAGTGTCGATGAGCTGCGCAAAGAAGGGGTGGACGGACCCATTCCCGTCGATGCCGTGACGACATCGTCCAGTGGACTCGACCCGGACATCTCGCCCGAGAACGCCCGGATGCAGGTGCTGCGTGTTGCAAAAGCTCGAAGCCTACCTGAGCAACGGGTGCACGCGCTCGTTAATGCGCAGGTAGAAGAGCGCGCGCTAGGTATACTGGGCGAGTCCAAAGTCAATGTCTTGCGGCTCAACCTCGCGCTCGATAGCCTCGGCGCACCATAGAGAGCCTGGCGAGGCCATGCCCGCTGCGACGCCGAAGCAAAGAGCGTCTCCGGACGCCCTCCTCGCCCTGACCAAGGCGACCGGAGGCGGACGGCTGAAAATCTTCCTTGGTGCCGCGCCGGGTGTCGGCAAGACGTTCGCGATGCTGAGTGGCGGGCGTGCAGCCAAGGCTGAGGGTCGCGATGTGGTAGTCGGCCTTGTGGAGACGCACGGCCGGCGGGAAACTGAGGCACTGCTCGAAGGCTTCGAAGTCATCGCGCGCAGGCCGGCCATATATGTCAACAAGATCCTCTCCGAGTTCGATATCGACAAGGCGCTGGCGCGCCGCCCCAGCCTGTTACTCCTCGACGAGCTGGCCCACACCAACATTCCCGGCAGTAGACACCCCAAGCGCTGGCAGGACGTGCACGAGCTGCTCGCGGCCGGCATCGATGTCTGGACGACGCTGAACATTCAGCACCTGGAAGGGCTGAATGACATCCTGCAGAAGATTACAGGCGTGAGGGTACGCGAGACCGTACCCGACCACGTCTTCGAGGATGCCGATGAAATCGTGCTGGTTGATCTGCCGACCGACGAGCTGCTGAAGCGCCTTGCCGAGGGCAAAGTCTATGTAGCCGACATGGCCGCCAGGGCGCGCAAGAGATTCTTCAAGCCAGAGAACCTGACCGCACTGCGCGAACTGGCATTGCGCCGCGCTGCCGAGCGCATCGATGCCGATCTCATCGAGCGTATGCGCGCCCAGGCAATCGAGGGGCCATGGCCCGCTGGCGAGCGGATACTCGCCTGTATCGGCTCCGATAGCGATGCGGTCTCCATCGTCCGTGCCGGCAAGCGGCTCGCCGACGTCATGGATGCGCCCTGGATGGCGGTGACTGTCGAGCGTCCCAACGATCAGCTCGATGCCGGTGCACGGCGCCACGTCGACGCCGCGCTTGAACTCGCTCGGACGCTGGGAGCCGAGACCAGCACGCTCACCGCCAGCGATGTCGCTGCTGAGATTCTACGCTTCGCCCGGTTGGAGAACGTGACGCAAATTGTGCTTGGGCGCTCACGTGGCGGGTTTGTCCCGGAGATGCTGCGGCGCTCTCTCCCGCACGAGCTCCTGCGCCGCGCAGACGGGGTGGCGGTGCACGTCATCACCAGTCGCGAGCGGGAAAAGACGCGCAAACCAGCGACACCACCAAGGCGCCAGGCACTGGAACCGAGATCCTTTCTCTGGGCTACGATCGCAGTCGGCGTGGCGATCGGCATTGCCGAGGCATTGATGCGTCTGACGACTTTTCCGAACATCTCAATGATATTTCTGCTGGCAGTGGTGACCTCTGCCGTCACATTCGGCATCTGGCCCGCCGTCTACGCGTCCGTATTGTCGTTCCTCGCCTACAATCTGTTCTTCATCGAGCCGCTGTATACTTTCACTGTCGCCGAGCCGCACGAACTGCTGGCGCTCATCGTCTTCTTGGCCGTTGCGGTGGTCATTTCCACGCTTGCCGGGCGAGTGGGTGAGCAGGCCCGGCTTGCGGCTGATCGCATGCGCGCCACACGCCGCCTTTATGAGTTCACGCGCAGGCTCGCCGGGATTGCCACTTTCGAAGGCATACCAGATGCCGCCGCGGGGGCCATTCACGCCAGTATCGCTCGGCCCACAATCATCCTGCTTGCCAAGGACGACGATCTGGAACTCGGCGCGGCCTGGCCTCCGATAGAATCGCTCGGAACCGGTGAGATGACGGCAGCGCGTTGGGCCTTGGAGCACGATGAGCCGGCTGGCATGGGCACCGGAACGCTACCCTCCGTAAACTGGCTGTTCCTGCCACTGAGGACCCCAAACGGCAATCTTGGCGTCGTCGGCGTCAGCACGGTGGAGGAGGTTCAGAAACTCGATCCAGAAGCCCGCACATTACTCGAGGCTCTGGTAGAGCAGACGGCAACGGCGTTGGATCGCGCCTCGCTGTCGCGCGAGATGGTGCGCGCCCGCGGCGCCGCCGAGACAGAGCGCGTGCGCAACACGCTGCTCGCATCGATATCGCACGACTTTCGCACGCCCCTCGCATCAATCCTCGGATCGGCGACGAGCCTCATAGACTATGGAGATAAGCTTGACGAGAAGACCAAGCTGGAGCTGCTCCGCCAGATCAAGGGCGAAGCCGAAGGGCTGGACGGAATGGTGCGCAACCTGTTGTCGATGACACGTATCGATGCGGACGCGCTGGAGCTGCGTAAGGATTGGGTCGACATCCATGAGATTGCCGAGAGAGTTGCCAGTGCTGCGCGCCGCCGGGGCGCCACGCAAAAGATCGAAGTCGAGCTTCCGGCCGATCTCCCGCTTATTCATGCCGACGCTAGGCTGCTCGAACAGGCACTCGCTAACGTCGTCGGCAACGCGGTCGTGCATACGTCCCGAGAAACGCGCGTTGTCATTGATGCAATCGTGGATGACACGTCGCTTTCGCTGCGGGTCAGCGACAACGGTCCGGGGATCTCCAAGGCCGTGCTTCCATATATCTTCGATAAATTCGTCAACGCCGTAGCGGCCGGACCGAGTGTGGCCGACGGTGGAGAAAGCACCGGACTTGGCCTAGCGATCGCCAGAGGGGTTCTCGAGGCGCACGGAGCATCCATCATGGCTGAAAGCCCTATCGAGAAGGGACATGGCACGCGCGTGATCCTCAGATTTCCGCTCGCCGGGCAGAGCAGATGACGGCACGCACGAAGGTGATGGTCATCGATGACGAGACAGCGATTGTGCGCTTCCTCAAGCCGGCGCTCGAGGCCAACGACTACGACGTGTCAGTAGCGGCGAGCGTGGAGGAGGCGACGAGGCGCATTGCCCGCGAGGCGCCCGACATCGTCGTGCTCGACCTCGGCCTTCCCGATGGCGATGGCAAGGACGTCATCCGGCAGGTGCGCCAGTGGTCGAACCTGCCCATCATCGTTCTCTCCGCGCGCGATCGCGAGGCCGAGAAGATAGAGGCGCTCGACTTCGGGGCCGATGACTTCATCAATAAGCCGTTCGGCGTGGGTGAGCTTATGGCCCGTCTCCGCGCGGCGCTTCGTCACCGCACGCAAGCGCAGCGCGAGATCGCAATCATCCGGATCGGCGAGATCGAGCTCGATACGGAGCGCCATCGCGTGACCCGCAAAGGAGCCGAGATCAAGTTGACGCCGCGCGAGTTCGACTTGATCGCTTTGTTGGCGCGTCATGCCGGCAAGGTGATGACGCACAAGCAACTGCTGACGGCCGTTTGGGGGCCGGCCCATGCGCTGGATACGCAGTATCTGCGTGTCTACATAGGGCAGCTACGCCAGAAGCTCGAGGATGATCCGGACGAGCCGGCGATTATCCTGACTGAACTCGGCATTGGCTATCGGCTGGCAGCAGACTGAGGGCGGCGATGGCAAACATAAGCCAACTGACGCACCGTCGGCTTCTTGACGTGGGCGGACCTAACCTCGACGGCCTTCAGGCGGCCGATGATGGTGTGGCGCATGAGTAGAGCGTCTGGTTCCTGCCCCCCTGGTCGAAGATTGCGGGCGTCCAATGCTTTATTGATGAGGGCGGACGCCACATCGGCGTTGTCGCGATAGCGCGGGACTCCATCGGGCTGGGCTTGCATGGCGCGCAGGGCCACGCCGACCAACGGAATCGTCCGGACCGACTGCTTGGCCTTTGTTGTGCGATTTGTTGCCTGAATGTCGACGTACGGCACGGGCGTGTCGAGGTAGATGGTCGAGCGATCCAGGGCACACGCTTCGGACAGCCGCAAACCCGTTTCGGTGCACAAATAGATGATGCGGCGCGCCTCCGGATTGATACCGTCAAACTGCCTTCGGCGAGGTAGTGCATTTGCACAAAGGCGGGATCGAAAGGCAGGCGCTTCCCCTCCTCTCCCCCGGGAATGCGGATGCGCTCGAAGATGCTCCGCCCGTCGACCTGGTGATAGTCCTTCGCGACCGTGTAGAGGCCGGAGACGTGGCGGATCCGCCGATTGGCCGAGTTGATCCGTATCTCGCCGTCTTCGATGCGCTTCTGCCAATGCTTGCGCAAAGCGTGGGCGTCCTTGCGGGTCAGCTGCTTGAACGGCTTGTCGCCGCCGATGACGATAACGAAGATGTCGAGGGCGCTCTGGCGGCGGACGCGCCACTTGGCGAGCTGGCGGGGCGATTTGCGGGCAAGCTCGGATGAACGGATCTGCTCGTACTCTTCCAGCATGCGGGAAACCATGATGCCGGCAGCGGTATCCTCCTCGTCGGGTGCCTGCGTCGCGCCGAGCGTGGCAGCGATGTCGGCGCGCATGGGAGTGGGGTACTGGCCCTGCAGAAGCGCCTTCTCTCCCCAGGTGGCGAGCAGAAGTGCGAAGCGACCGTGGAGCTTTTCCAGGCTGGCCGATGTCGCGAGCTGCTGGTTGGAGGCGTAAGGCACCTGCAGGGCAGCGGCGTGCTGGACGTTGGCGTGATGCAGGTGCGGCTGTGGCGATACGGCGCCGGCGAGCATGGCGCGCGGGTCATCGCTCACCGCGATGCCGGTGCTTCAGATGATGGGTGTCGCGTCCGTCGAGCTGGATCAGACGCTGCGGCACCCGGCGCACCAGCTACCAATAGCCGTTGCGGTCGATCGGTTGGGCAGGTTTGGGCTTATTGGCCATTTCCGTCCTTGCGCTCCTCGGCGGCAAGATGGACGGACTGATTTGCCGACGTAAATGTCGACGTGGCCCCCTAAGACCCCCTTAGCTACTCTCGCGCAGCGATAGCGCGTTGGATAACAAGGGTTTATGGCTGTTCAGAATGGTGCCGCAAGAGGGATTCGAACCCCCGACCCCGTCATTACGAATGACGTGCTCTACCGACTGAGCTATTGCGGCTTTTATTATTCTGCACCAAGGCCTTGGCAGGCCTTCAAGTCCGCAGGAACAGCCTACGCCCGGGACAGGCTGCTGCCGGTGGGCAGCCATGCGGGTGCCGGAATAGACTAAGTTCGGGCTCCGTTCAAGATGCGCAAGACAGGTAATCGGGGGAGGTCCGAGCCTCTCGCCCCGAGAGGACACTCGTTTCCGCCGGATCGGAGCCCTGCCTCGGCCGCCAGTGCGACCGCGGGGCAGGAAATTTCGCCCGGTAAACCAGGAAACAACGGCGCAATTTGCTGCCATTCATTCACCTGCCCATCGCGGCGGCCGACGCGTAAGCAGGGTAGGGCGGGCGAAATCGCCACAGGCTTGGTAAAGTTAGGCATTACAAACGCATGTATCGCCAGTGGTGGAATGACCTGCCGGTCCGCTGGCAGTTGATGATTTCGATATCGGTCATCAGCATCGGCGCCGTCCTGTTCTCCATTGTCCTCGCCGTGGTCGACGCGCGCAGCCGCGTGGAGGTGGAGGTCAATGCGGCCTCGGAAACCGCGCGACAGCTCCTTACCGATCTGATCAAACGCCTCGCGGCCGACGGCGACATCCGGGACCTGCAACAGGTCGTACCCGAGCAGCTGAAATATTCCCGCCACGTGCGCATCCTCGCGACGGATGCAGACGGCAACCTGAAGCAGATCGCGCCGGACGCGAAGTCCGAGAGCCGAATCGAGCATGCGGAGCGCGCGCCGCAGTGGTTCGCCAATCTTGTCGGTCCGAAAGTTGGCTCGCGTGAAATGCGCGTGATGCTGGGCGCCAACCGTGTGGGCTCCATCGTCATTACCGGAGAGCCGCTCGATGAGCTCGGCGAGGTGTGGGATGAAGTCACGCGGCGCGCCGTGATCTGGCTCGGCATCACGGCGGTCATGCTCGCGCTGCTCTACGTGGTGCTTGGACGTCTGCTCAATCCGCTCGTGGGGCTTGCGGGCGGAATGCAGAAGCTCGAGGACGGAAATTTCTCCACGCGCGTTGCCGAGCCGCACGTGCGGGAGCTTAAATCCATCGCATCGCGTTTCAACATGCTCGCGGAAGCGTTGGAGAAGGCGCGAGCGGAAAACAGCAGGCTCTATCGAAATGTCATCGAGCTGCAGGAGGACGAACGCCGCCAGATCGCCAATGAGCTGCACGATGAAGCCGGACCGTGCCTGTTCGGTATAACCGCGAATGTCTCATCCATCCGCCGGTTTGCAGATCAGGCGCCGAAAACGCTCGCAGAGCCGATCAAGAATCGTCTCGATGAAATCCACGAGGTGACGGAGCGCCTGAAGACGATCAATCGAGATCTCTTGCGACGTCTGCGTCCCGTCGAGCTGGGACGTATCCCCTTGGAGGAGCTTATCTCCAGCCTCATCGCCGGTTTCGGACGACGCCATCGGGACATGGATTTTACGTTTGCTGTCGGGTCGCTCGCGGATAGCTACGGGGAGACGGTCGACCTCACGGTATTCCGCTGTGTGCAGGAGTCCCTCACGAACGCAATGCGCCATGGCCGGGCAACGCGCGTCGACGTTGAAATTCACGACGTGCCGAGTGCGGGGAATGGGTCGGCTAGTAATGGCACGCTGCGCATATCTATTCACGACAATGGCGTCGGTCTTGCGCCCGACGCATCAACAGGCATCGGCGTGACCGCTATGCGCGAGCGGGTCGGGGGGCTTGATGGCACCACCGACATCGAAAGCTCGCCGGGCCGTGGCACATTGGTCAGGGTCGTCCTGCCGGTGAAGATACGGAGAGGCGCTGCCTCTTCGGAACGCGAAGTGGTCGAGGGCCAGGCAATATGAAAGTTCTCGTCATTGATGATCATCCGATCGTTATCCAAGGTTGCCGGCGAATGCTGGAGGACATGGGAGTCGATGAAATCTTCGTAGCCGCGACGCTCTCCGAGGGCTTTCGCGTCTACCGCCAGCGTCGCCCCGATTTGATCATCGCGGATCTGTCGATGCAGTCGGGTGCACTGGGCGGACTTTCGTTCATTCGCCGGCTGCGTGTGCACGATGAACGCACGCCGATCCTCGTGCTCAGCATGCATTCGGACCGGATGATCGTCAGCCGCGCGCTGGAGGTCGGCGCAAACGGATACCTTTTGAAGGACACCTCGTCCGAGGAGTTCATGAAGGCTTTCCGCCGCGTGCGCGACGGGCTTCCATACCTCAATCACGATCTCGCTTCGCAGATTGCATTCATGGAGGCGCGGGGCGACCGCAATCCGCTGAGCCGCATGACGCTACGTGAACTGCAGACGCTGTCATTGATCGCCGAGGGCAAGCCTTACATCTCGATCGCGGAGGAGCTGCACGTCAGCTACAAGACGGTCGTCAACACCAGCGCGCAGCTCAAGGCGAAACTTGGCGTGCGCACGCTGCCGGAGCTGATGCGTGTTGCGATCCAGCATCTGCCGGCGAACGCCAGCAAGCCCAGCTTGTAAGCTGACGCACGAGCGTAGAGCTTCAGCGCGTGGGAGTGTCGAGGTTCGCGCGGCGGCGCACCGTCGCGCGCGGTCAGGCTGGAACTTGCCGCTCGGAAACGCAGCCCCAGCCAGCCAGCAGCCAGCCCTTGCGGTTCTGTTCGAGCCAGCGCAGCGCTTCGCTGACATCCGTATTGCGGCAGACCTCCCCGGGTGGAGGTACGAGATAGTGCGTGATCCAATGTTCACGGTGGGAGCGGTCGCAGTCGCCTTCGCGGCAGTACTCGAACTTCAGCACCTGCCCGGGCAAGCCATCGGGAAGCCGTATCATGCGCTGGCGGCAGTTATCGCCTGCTGACATGCACTCCACGAGCACCCGCGGCTCCTCGCTGTATGCGGTGGGCACGGTGGCAACCGCGAGCAAAGCGAAAGCGATGGCGGAACGGCGCACGGTTGGGGGCATGCTGGGCACCCTTTCCTGCTGAATCAAAGGGCCTTCTGCCGGCGCCTTCGTTGGCCTAACCATCTCGGTGGCCTTGGCAAATCCGCTATTCCACCCGGAGTTCCCGAGGCTGTCTTATTTTTGAAACCGTAGGGCTGATTCATGGAGCGCTCAAGCGCAATCCAACGCTCATGCGCCGGAGGCAAGGGGCCACTTGCAGCCCCCGCTGTTGCTCGCCATCGTAGGGCATTGAACCACGGGAGCGTTCTCAGCTCCCGTGTCCAATACTGCGTTTAGTGGTGGGAAAGCAGGCGCGGGATGGGCGAGCTGCAGCCTTCCTATGCCCGTTGAGGCCGAAGCGGCTGGTGGCTCTCATCGGATTCTGAAATATCGGGACCCGGGTCATCCGGCGCAGGGGGCGGCACGAAGATAGCAGGCTCGCCGGGACCGCGCTTGCGCGCCAACCCTTGCGCGGGTGCGGCACGCTTCGACGATGGTACCGGAGCCTCGCGCGTGGCGGTCAGCTCCGCGGTTTGAGGTTCTTTGGCCGGAGCGGTCGGTGCTGCGGTGCGTTGCGTTGCGACCTCAGCGGGTTCTGCGGCGGCGCGGGCGGCTGCGGCTTTGGAGTCGAGCTTCGCCTCGTGTTTTTCGGCGCTGGATGCCGGCCCAACTCCATGGTCGGCACCGGTTCCTGCGGCGGCGTCGCCATCATCGTCGCCAGGGCGTACGCCGAGTGCCATCAGTTCCTCGAGCTTGCTCGCGAGCGCGGCGCCTTCGCCCTTATCCATCGCCTCTACCGGCACGCGCCATTGGAAGGCATCGAGCGCTCCGGAGACGGGCGAAACGGGCATCCAACGTTCGGCGACAAAGCCGTCGGCGGTCCAGGCAGGATCGCGATCGGCGTTGACGGCGCGCGCCAACCACTCGCGGATGCGGCCTTTGTCGCCATGCTGCTCGCCTTCGATGCGCGCCATCAGAGTGGCGACGCGCTGGGTCATGCGCGATGGGATGAGCGGCTCCAGGGCTGCGCGTGCCTCGTCGAACTGGCGGGCTTCAATGGCTGCGGTTGCGACTGCAATCGGTGCTTCGAGGGAGTTGGGACTGAGCGCGGCGAGCTGGCGCACACGGTCGAGCCGGTCGCGCGGGCTATCACCGATCCGCGCATAGGCGTAGGCGGTGGCGAGGTCGGGGTGCGGCGAGCGGGCCCAGGTGCGCTGCAGGATCTTGGCGGCGCGGGGGGTGTTTCCGCGGGATGCCAGCATGCGTCCGGCGATGGCTGCCGCGGGGACGAGGTCCGGCGCAAGCCCATGGGCCTCGACGGCAAGGTTCAGCGCGCGCTCCGGATCGGTCTCCTCTGTCGCCTGGGCCTGCGCGGTGAGGAGGACGGCGCGACGGCGGTCGGCCTGTGTGCGGTCGATGTGTCCGTTTTTGCGGGCTACTGCCACTGTTTCCAATGCACCCGCCCAATCGCCGTCGCGGCATTGGATGTCGAACAGTGCATCCACCGCCCAGGGAAGCTTTGGATTGAGAGCGACGGCACGCTCGGCGAAATGGCGAGCGGCCTCACGCTCATTCTCCCGCTGCGCTTCAAGGAATAACCCGCGCAGTCCGAGCTGCTCGGTGTCGGGGGAAGCGAGCATAGCCTCGAAGATGCGGCGTGCGGTGGTGCGATCGCCCGTGAGCTGGGCTGCCTGGGCACGCAGAAGGTGCGTCAGCGGCTCGTTCGGCAGCGATTTGCGGGCCTGGACGGCGGCGCGCATGGCGGCCGACTTGTCGCCGGCGCCGAGGGCGATCATGCCGCTCGAGAGCGCGTCGATACCCATCTTCTGGCGGCGCTTGCTGAGCACATTTCCTACGGCCGCAGGGCTGTGCCAGAGGTTGCGCAGGATCGACCAAGCAAACAGTGCGAGAGCGACGAGGGCTACCAACAGGACGGTGGCGCGGAAGACGCTCGTCTCGGCACGATAGCCCTGCCACTCGAGCACCAGCTCGCCAGGACGGTCGGCAAGCCAAGCGAGACCGGTGGCCAGGAGGGCAATGCCGACAAGGAATGCAATTAGACGCAACATACCGGGGCCATCTCTATTGTGCGGTGCTGCTGCCAGCGTCCGCCGGAGCAGCGGCGAGCGAGGCTTTGAGCTGGGTTTCGACCGATGCGAGCGCGCGATCAACGGCGTTGCGTGCCTCGACCTTGGCGAGGAAATCGCGCGCGGCGTCTTGTGCGGCCGGGGGCAGCGTTTTCGCCTGTTCTAGGACGTCGGCTAACCGGTCCTCGTCGAGCGCCGTTTCGATGCGCGAGACGATGGCTTCGACGCTCTTATCGTCGGCGGCATGGTCCGTGCGGCGTACGCGCACAACCGATTTCGCGCCTGAGAGCAACCGGTCGACGATGGATGCATCGGCGGGTTGGCCTTCGGCGTCTATGATCTTGAACGCGACGGGCTTGAACTCGGCGCGCAGCTCAGTGCTGGTCTGGACGCCATCGAGAGCGAAGCGCTCCAGCGGCGACAAATCGACGATCGAACCCGCGACCTTCTGTGCCTGCGCCAGCTCCGGAGCATACGGTTTGCCGCGGTCGATGGCGCGCTTCAGATTGGCGAGCTCCAGCGAGAGTACGATGCGCTCGGCGGTGGACCGGCGGTCTCCCTCGCTCTTGATGACGCTCTGCACATCGTCGTGAAGAGCGGCGAGCTTGCTCGACAGCGGGCTGACGGCCGATGACACGTCCTCGGGTTTCGCGAATGCGGCAAGACGCGTGTCGATGTCGGACTTGAGCCGTTTCAGGTCTTCCTGCGTGGTTCTCAGGGAGGACGCTGCGCGGTCAGCATCGGATTTCAGCGTTGTCACGCCGTTCGTCAGCTCGGCATTATCGGCTTTCAGAACGGAAAGCTCGCGGTCTATGCGCTGGGTGCCCGAGCGCGCGGCCTCGCTCGCCTCGGTGGCAGCGGTGAGGCGTGTGTCGATCTCCTGGGTGAGGTTCTTGCGCAGTGCGTCGAGCTGGTTCGCGAGCGTCGATTCAAGGTCGGCGAGCTTGCCGGTGATGGCGGCGAGCTGGGGTACGCGTCCGCTCTCCGGATCCTGCTCGGCGGCCGAGGACATCAGCTTGAGCTGCTCCTCGAGCTTGGCGATACGATCGTTCGTTTGCGTATCGGCGCCTTGGGCGAGGAGCTTTTCGCCCATGTTGCCGACGGCCTTGTCGAGGTCCGCCTGCTTGCGGGTCACGCCCTCGATGTTGGCGTCGAGCTGATCGACCTTGCCGAGTTTGGATTCGGCGGCGGCGAGGCGAGCTGTCAGCTCCTGGGGGACGGCGCTTTGGTTGCGCGCAGCTTCGAGTGCGCCGATGCGTTGCTCTACGGCCGCCATGGTGTCGGGGCGGTCGACGCTTCCGATCCCGAGCTGGGTCGCGAGCATGTCGGCGGCGAAGAGAGCCACAACGCCGCCCGCGATGCCGGCCGCGAGGTGTGTGAAGAAGCCGCCGTAGCCGCGGGGCGCAGCTCGGGGCGGGGATGAGCCCGACGGCTTGCCGGCATCTTCGCCGGCCTTGCCGCTCTTTCCATCCGCCGGGGAGGCGGCGGCGGCTTTCGATGCCGGGGCGCCTGTCGCGGTGCTCGAGGGTGCAGTACCAGTGCCGCCGGGTGCCGTGGCGGTCTTCGCAGCGCTGGATGCGCCGGCAACCTTTGCGGCTTCCTTTTCCTTCTCGATCTTTTCTTTCTCGGTCTCGGAGGCCGGCGGGGTAATTTCCGTCGCCTTGAGATCGATGGTCGCGTGCGGGCGGTTGCCCGCTTGCGCCGAAGCTGAGCCCGAAGGCTTCTGGCCGGGCTCGTTCTTGTTCGCAGTCATGTGTGCAAGTACCTCGCTGCGGACTGATCGTTCTGCACGCCTAATCGAGGGTGCAGCTGTAGCACGCGGGTCGGACGCTACCCTACACTCCTGACCATAGCGTTGCTACTCGGGTAACGGCGGCCAGCACGGCCGCGGTTTCGGGCCTCTCGGTAACTTCAACCCGCTCCGGGCTTAACGGTTCGACGGCATTGGCGACGGCTTGGGAAAGACAGATCAGGACGGCCTTGCGGGCGGGATCGGCCAGGCCCTGGGCCTTGGCCAGACGGGCGAAGGTTGCTCCGGTTCGCGGCGACATCAAGATCACCGCATCGATCTTTCCGCTCGCCAGCAGATCCCTTGTGGAAGGTTGGAGGGTATCGGCGGGAGATGCCCTGTAAACGATAACGCCGCGCAGGTCGATTCCCCGCGGAACGAGGGCGCCGGCGAGATCGTAGGCCACCACCTCGCCGCGGATGTGCACGAGGGGGCCTGGCAGCTTCCGCGCCATCTCTTCGATGAGCGGCACGATGCTGACGGCGGTGCCTTCGCCGGCCGTGATGTCCGTGAAGCCGATCTCGCGCGCCAGATCCGCCGTAGCCGAGCCGACGGCGATCAGTGGCAGCCGGGTGGCGGCATCGAGCGCTGGGCTTTGCGCGAGGGCGCGCAGGCCGTTGCGGCTGGTGGCGATGAGGCCGACGGCGCCTGACAGGCAATCGGCTGGGACGGCCAGGGGGCTGATCTGCAGCAGCGGATCAAGGCTCACCGTGTGCCCGAGCGCCTCGAGCTGCGTGGCGAAGCCCGCCGCATCTGCTTCGGGGCGTGTGACCAGAATGTGCATCAGGTCTTTGCGAAGAAATCGGGGCCTGCTTGACTTATGACATCATTGGCGGCCTGCCGGCCGAGTGCGGCGGCCGTCGTGCTAGCCCCAAGATGCTCCACGGCACTCACGCGCTTGCCGTCGGTGGAAAGGATTTCGCCCCGGAAGCGCAGTGCGCCGTCGGGGAGCAGTTCCGCATAGCCCGCGATGGGTGTACGGCAGGAGCCTTCGAGCTGCGTGAGATAGGCTCGTTCCGCGGTGACGCAGATCGCCGTCGGCGCGTGATTGAGCGGGGCAAGAAGGCGGGCGGTATTCTCGTCATCGGCCCGGATCTCAATGCCGATCGCACCCTGTGCGATCGCGGGCAGCATCACGTCCGGGTCCATCGCGGCGGTGATGTGCTGGGCTAGACCCAGGCGATTGAGCCCGGCGCAGGCGAGGAAAGTCGCATCGGCAACACCATCGGCAAGCTTGCGCAGACGTGTTTCGACATTGCCGCGAAAATCGACGACTTTGAGGTCCGGGCGAGCGCGCAGTGCCTGGGAGCCGCGCCGCGGTGACGACGTCCCAATCACGGCGCCCGCCGGCATTTCGGTGAGGGAGGTATATTGCAAGCTCACGAATGCGTCGCGCGGGTCTTCGCGCTCAAGGGTTGCAACGATGGCAAGGCCCGCGGGTACAATGGCGGGCACGTCCTTCATTGAATGCACCGCGAGGTCGATGTCGCGCGCGAACAGCGCTTCTTCGAGTTCCTTGGTGAACAGGCCCTTGCCGCCCGCTTCGATCAGGGGGCGGTCGGTCACGCGGTCGCCGGTCGTCTTGATGATGACGATCTCGCACTGCTCCGGCGCCAGGCTGTGGGCGGCGCGTAGCTTGTCCGCCACCTGATGCGCCTGGGCGAGCGCCAGGGGCGAGCCCCGCGTGCCGATGCGAATTTTGCCAGCTTGCAAGCCGTTCTCTCCGGATGCTAGAGCCGTTCTGCCTTTTGGGCAGTCGTGCCCTTATGCTTTTGTTTTGACGTGCTTCTTATCGGAAGGCCGGTGACCAATCCGGGGAGCACTCAAGGATCCCATAGCGGCGCCGGCACGCCGCCATCTATGCCCCTGCAGACCTTGGAACGCAAACGCGGGATCGCCCCAGCCGGCCATGGCCAACGAACAGCAAATCCGTGAAAGGCCGAGGCTCGTTCTCGGCATCGAAACGAGCTGCGACGAGACCGCGGCAGCGGTGGTGCTGCGGGAGCCCACGGGCGAGGGGCGGATCCTTTCGAATATCGTGCGCACGCAATGGGAGCAGCATCGCCCGTTCGGCGGTGTGGTGCCGGAGATCGCCGCCCGGGCACATGTGGAATGTCTCGATCTGCTGGTGCGCGATGCGATGCGCGAGGCCGATGCCGACTTTGGCGATCTTTCCGCCGTGGCCGCGACCACCGGCCCCGGACTCATCGGCGGCCTGATCGTGGGCGCGATCACCGGCAAGGCGATCGCGCTGGCGCGCTCGCTACCATTCATTGCCGTGCATCACCTCGAGGCTCACGCGCTCACCGTGGGGCTGACTGAGGGTATCGCACCGCCCTATCTGTTGCTGCTCGTCTCGGGCGGGCATACGCAACTCCTCATCGTGCGTGGGGTCGGCAATTACGAGCGTCTCGGCACCACGATCGATGACGCGCTCGGCGAAGCATTCGACAAGACGGCGAAGCTGCTGGGGCTCGGTCATCCCGGCGGCCCAGCTGTCGAGCGTGTTGCGCGGGTCGGCAAGGCGGACCGTTTCAATCTTCCGCGTCCGATGGTGGGACGTGAGGAGCCGCATTTCTCCTTTGCCGGGCTCAAGACGGCCGTGCGTCGCGCTGCGGAGAAACTCGCGCCGCTCAGCGATCAGGATGTTGCGGATATCGCTGCCGCATTCGAGCAAGCCGTGGTGGAATCGGTATCGGACCGGTGCGCTCGCGCCATGGACATCACCGTTGCGCGTCTCGGCAGCCATGCGCCGTTGCGTTTCGTCATCGCTGGAGGAGTGGCCGCCAATCAGCGCTTGCGGACGAGCCTTGCGGCGTTGGCGCAGTCTCGCGGGTTCTCATGCCATGTGCCGCCGGTGAACCTGTGCGGTGACAATGCCGCGATGATTGCCTGGGCAGGGGCAGAGCGTCTAGCGCACGGGTTCACCGATCCGCTCAGCGCGCCAGTGCGGCCGCGCTGGCCGCTCGATGGGAATGCGGCTCCCGCCATCGGCGCAGGCGTCAAAGCATAAGGGCCCCGCCCGTGCTAGGAATGGGCTAAGGGATGGGCTTGCGGGGGTTTTCCGTGGAGATCGACAGCGTCGGAATCATCGGCGGCGGGGCATGGGGCACGGCGCTGGCGCAAGCCATGCGGCAGGCGGGACGCGGCGTGGTGCTGTGGGCGCGCGAGGGACATGTCGTCGAGGCGATCAATGCACGCCATATCAATGAAACATTTTTGCCGGGCGTTCCGCTCGATGCCGGGATTTGTGCAAGCGCCGATTTGAAGGATGCCGCCGCATGCGATGCCGTGCTGCTGGTCGCGCCGGCGCAGCACGTGCGTAAGATCGCAGGCGAGCTGCGACCGCTTCTGCGTCCAGGTCAGCCTGTCATCATGTGCGCCAAGGGCATCGAGCAGGCGACAGGCAAGATGATGGGTGATGTGCTCGCCACCGAGTTGCCAGATGCGATGCCGGCGGTTCTGTCGGGACCGAGCTTCGCCGCAGACGTGGCGCGCGGGCTGCCCGCAGCGCTTACCATCGCCTGCGCCGACGAAGCGACAGGGCAACTGCTCGCTGAGCGTCTCGGCAGCCCGAAGTTCCGCCTCTACTGGTCGAGCGATCTTATCGGCGTCGAGCTTGGCGGCGCTCTGAAGAACGTGCTCGCAATCGCCGCCGGGATCGTCGACGGCCAGGGCCTCGGGGCCAGCGCGCATGCTGCACTCGTTACCCGCGGATTCGCCGAGATGCGCCGCCTTGGACAGGCGCTCGGTGCGCGTCCTGAAACGCTGAACGGGCTGTCCGGGCTCGGCGATCTCATACTCACGTGCGGCAGCCCACAGTCGCGCAACATGTCGCTGGGCCGTGCGCTGGGCAAAGGCGAGAGCCTCGATCAGGCGCTAGCCGGAAAGCTCGCAGTGACGGAGGGCGTCTACACCGCCGTTGCCGTGCAGCGACTTGCGGGTGAGTTGGGTATCGACATGCCGATCTGCGCGGCGGTGTGCGATATCGTCGATGGCCGCGCGAGCGTTGCCGACGCCATTGGTCAGCTCATGCAAAGGCCGCTGAAGGCCGAAGATTAGCGTTCCGCGCGGTGCGCGAAGACGTAACGGCGGAGCACCGTCTTCGCTTGACACTGCGTCCGTCGTGGGCGACCCCGGTCGCATAAGCGATATGCAAAGGGGTGAGAGGATGTCCGCCTACTGGCTGATGAAGTCGGAGCCCGACGTATTCTCCTGGGAGATGCTGAAGGCGCGCGGCAAGCGCGGTGAAACCTGGGACGGCGTGCGGAACTTCCAGGCGCGAAACAACATGAAGGCCATGCAGCTCGGTGACTTGGCTTTCTTCTACCACTCGAACATCGGCAAGGAGGTGGTCGGCATCATGGAGGTCGCGAAGCTCGCCCATCCCGATCCGACCGATGACACCGGCCGCTGGGAGTGCGTGGATATGCGCGCAGTGGAGGACGTTCCGAACCCGGTGTCGCTCGTCGCAATCAAGGACAACCCAAAGCTCGCGGCGATGGCACTCGTCAACAACTCGCGGCTGTCGGTGCAGCCGGTGACGGCGGCGGAGTGGGCCGAGGTTTGCCGCATGGGGGGATTGAACCCGCAGGCTGCCTCGACAAAGAAGCCGAAGCGAAAGTCCTGAGGCAGCGCGCTATTGCGGCAATCCCTCTAGTCTCCGCGCCGGAGAGCCCAGGGTTTCGATGCGATCTTCCTTTGGAACGCCTAAGTTGCGCGGGCCACATCATCGACCTGGATGGCGAGGGGGATGTGTGTACAAATACGTCCATGACGGCATCCCTTTCAACTTCCCGCCTCGATACGCTGCCTGCGGCCCAGACCTTCATTGAGGCGAACACGCAGGCGCTTGCGCCGCCGCTCGTTCCGGAAATCTTGCTGCACCTCGCCGAGGAGTCGCTGCCGATCTGGCAGAAGACCGAGGAAGAGCTGGGCGAAATGAACGTGCCGCCGCCGTACTGGGCCTTTGCCTGGGCGGGAGGGCAGGCGCTGGCGCGCTACATGCTCGACAATGCTCACCTTCTGCAGGGACGCCGCGTCCTGGATCTCGGCGCCGGATCGGGCCTCACGGCCATCGCGGCCATGAAGGCCGGGGCAAGCGAGGTGCTTGCGGCGGACATCGACTGCCTGGCGTTGGCCGCGGTGGGGCTAAACGCAAGGATCAACGGCGTCGCTGTCGATGTGACGGCCGAGGATCTGCTCGCTGCGCCGCCGGGGAGTTTCGATGTCGTGCTCATCGGTGATCTCTTCTACGAGCGGGCGCTGGCTGAAAGAGTTGCACAATTCATCGATGCAGCTGTAGCGGGCGGAGCGCTTGTGCTCATCGGGGATCCGCAGCGCAACTATTTTCCGAAGGGGCGTTTTCAAAGCGTGGCCGAATACCGCGTGCCGGTGACGCGCGAACTCGAAGACGCGGAGATCAAGCGCACAGCCGTCTGGCGCCTCGGCTGAGCGTCACGCGCGACGGGCAGGGGGCCATCTGCTAGCTTGAGCGCTTCTAGGCTCAGGGGAATTGCCATGGACTTTGCGGGAATGAATCTCCTTGCCGTGGTGGCGGCGGCCGTCGTGAGCTTCATGTTCGGATGGGTGTGGTACGCCATCCTGTTCGGCGATACCTGGCTGGACGCCGTTGGCCGGACGCGCGAAGAGGTGCCCGCCGAGGGCCCCAGCCCGCTGCCCTTCATTGTGAGCTTTATCGGGCTTCTGGCCATGGCGTGCGTGCTGGCGGGCGTGCTGCGCCACACGAGCCTCGAGACCTCCCCCGCCAATGGAATGACAACCGGCGCCTTCATGTGGCTCGGCTTCGTGATAACCACGATAGGGGTCAACAATGCCTTCCGCGGCGCCAAGGCGAGCCTGACGCTTGTCGATGGGGGCCACTGGCTTGGCGTCCTGCTCCTGCAGGGCGCCGTGATCGGCTGGTTTGGAGCCTGATGCGGCAGGCTGACTTCGCCGAAGAGCCAAATTGCAGATGCGCGTTTGCCCCATCATAATGGCCGCAACACGAAAAATCCTGGGAGAACGCCGATGTCGGGGAAAATTTACCCAGTGCCGGAAGGTGAGTGGCGGAGCCGCGCCTTCATCGACGAAAAGGCATATCACGCGCTCTATGCGCAATCCGTTGCCGACCCGGAGGGATTCTGGGGCGAAGTGGGGCAGCGGCTCGATTGGATCACGCCGTATACCAAGGTCAAAAATACCTCATTCGATCCGCATAACGTGTCGATCAAGTGGTACGAGGACGGCACGCTCAACCTCGCAGCCAACTGCATCGACCGGCACCTTGCCACGCGCGGTGACCAGGTCGCGATCATCTGGGAGGGTGATGACCCTTCCGACGATGAGAAGATCACTTACCGCGAACTCTACGAGCGCGTGTGCAAGTTCGCCAACGTGCTCAAATCGCACAACGTCAAGAAGGGGGACCGCGTCACCATCTATCTGCCGATGATCCCCGAGGCGGCCTATGCCATGCTCGCCTGCGCGCGCATCGGCGCGGTGCATTCGATCGTGTTCGGTGGCTTTTCGCCGGAAAGTCTGGCCGGGCGGATCGAAGATGCGGAGTCGAAATTCATCATCACGGCCGACGAGGGCGTGCGCGGCGGCAAATACGTTCCGCTGAAGAAGAATACGGACGATGCGCTGGCGAAAATCGGCAACGGCGGCGAGAAAGTGCTTGTCGTGCGCCGTACCGGCCGCCCGGTCTCGTGGAACGCCGACCGCGATCTATGGGCCCACGAGGAACTGGCGAAAGTCTCCGCCGATTGTCCCGCCGAGCCGATGAACGCGGAAGACCCGCTGTTCATTCTCTACACGTCCGGCTCCACGGGCAAACCGAAGGGCGTCGTGCACACGACCGGGGGCTATCTCGTTTTCGTCGCGGCGACGCATCAGTACGTCTTCGACTACCACGATGGCGACATCTACTGGTGCACTGCGGACATCGGTTGGGTGACGGGCCACAGCTACATCCTCTATGGGCCGCTCGCCAACGGGGCCACGACGTTGATGTTCGAGGGCGTGCCGAACTACCCGACGATGTCGCGCTTCTGGAACGTCATCGACAAGTGGAAGGTGAACATCTTCTATACGGCACCCACTGCCATCCGTGCGCTGATGGGTGCGGGTGACGACTTCGTGAAAGCGAGCGACCGTTCCTCGCTGCGTCTCCTCGGCAGTGTCGGCGAGCCGATCAACCCGGAAGCGTGGGAGTGGTATTACAACGTTGTGGGCGAGCAGCGTTGCCCCATCGTCGATACATGGTGGCAGACCGAGACCGGCGGCATTCTGATTTCGCCGCTGCCTGGCGCGATCGCGCAGAAGCCGGGGTCGGCGACGCTGCCGTTCTTCGGCGTGCAGCCCGCGCTCGTCGACGAGAAAGGCACAGTGCTCGAAGGCGAAGCGGCGGGTAACCTCGTCATTCTCGATAGCTGGCCGGCGCAGGCGCGCACTATCTACGGCGATCACGAACGCTTCGTGCAGACCTACTTCACCACCTATCCCGGCACCTACTTTACCGGGGATGGGTGCCGGCGCGACGAGGACGGCTACTACTGGATCACCGGGCGCGTCGACGACGTCATCAACGTCTCGGGCCACCGCCTCGGCACGGCTGAGGTGGAGAGCGCACTCGTCGCGCATCCCAAAGTGGCCGAGGCTGCAGTCGTCGGCTACCCGCACAACCTCAAGGGCCAAGGCATCTACTGCTACATTACCCTCATCTCGGGCGAGACGTGGGATGATGCGCTCGCGAAGGAGCTGATCGCGCACGTGCGCAAGGAGATCGGCCCCATCGCCTCGCCGGACCTCGTGCAATTTGCTCCCGGACTGCCGAAGACGCGCTCGGGCAAGATCATGCGCCGCATCCTGCGCAAGATCGCCGAGGATGAGTTCTCGAACCTCGGTGACATCTCCACCCTCGCCGATCCGGCGGTGGTGCAGGACCTGATCGACAACCGGCAGAACCGGCGCGACGCGGCAAGCTAACGCCAACCACAGGTATCCGCTGCGGAAATCAAGGCGTCGCCGAAATGGCGGCGCCTTTTTTTCGTAGGTTCCGCTGGAGCCTGTTCCCCTTTTCGAAGATGCCTGTCGCGTGCGGAACAGCGGCGGCGATGCGCGCCCCATAGCCTGTCTCTATCGAACCGGGAGACAGGGCCATGACCGCCAACCTCGCCAAGATGCGCACGCAGGACCTCCGTATCGCCGGGGGCAAGGTGGGCGTTCTGCTGCTGCACGGACTTTGCGGCACGCCCGCCGAGATGCGCTACGTAGCGACGGGCCTCGCCCGCGCCGGTTATACGGTCCACGTTCCCCAGCTCGCAGGCCACGGCGACGAGAACACCGGCCGCTGGCAGGACTGGTATCTCTCGGCACGCGAAGCGCTGTGCGAGATCCGGAAGGAGTGCGATACCGTCATCGTCGGCGGCCTGTGCATGGGCGCAATTCTCGGCCTGCACCTCGCTGCGCGGCATCCGGCGGACGTGCAAGGCGTCTCGCTGTTCTCGCCCACGCTCTGGATCAACGGCTGGGCGATGCCCTGGTACGCGAAAGCGTTCAAGCTCGTCCGTTCGCGGTGGTTCGCCGGCCTCATGACATTTCCGGATGCCGAGACGCTGGGCATCAAATGCCCGCGGGTGCGTGCCTTCGTGAAGACCGCACTCGAGGCGGGCGAGGGTTCGGACTACGGCCGCGCAGGTGTGCCGGCGACAATGGTGCTGGAGCATCGCCGCATGGTGGATGCTGCGATCGGCCTCCTGCAGCGGGTGACGCAGCCGACGCTCATCGTCCATTCGCGCGAGGACGATTATGCGGCCATCGATAACGCCGTCTACTTGCAGGAGCAGCTGGCGGGCGCCGTCGATATGGTTGTGCTGGAGGACAGCTACCACATGGTCACGCTCGACAGGCAGCGCCAGGTCGTGGTCGACCGCACCCGGGATTTCGTGGCCCGTATCGTCGATGGCCTTCGCAACATTGCTACGCCCGCGCTGCAGGCCGCCGCCTGACCGCCAGTATTGATCGCCGCCGCGATCGGCGCCGTGATAATGAGACGGCGCGGGCTCTGACCCAGCCCGCTGTAAAAGTCGGACGCTGCGATGGCCGCTTCAGGTGAGATTGCTCCGCGGAACTACTGGGACGGCAGCAAGCGTATGCGTGCTCCCGCTCCGGCGTTGAGCGGGGAAGCGACGGCGGACGTCGCCATCATCGGTGCGGGCTACACCGGTCTTTCAACGGCCTACCACTTGAAGGCCGCAGATCCGTCGCTCGATGTGGCTGTGCTCGAAAGCGAGACGGTCGGGTATGGCGCAAGCGGGCGCAACGGCGGTTTCGTGATGACGCTGTTCGGGGCCTCGCTCGGCCTCATGAAGACCTTGCACGGCGACGCGCGGGTGCGTGAAGCCCATCGCTACATGATGGACGCCATCGCCGGCCTCGAAGGGATGATTGCGACGCATCGGATCGATTGCGACTACGCGCGCAGCGGCTTTCTAAAGGTGGCGACCTCGCCGCGCTATGCGGCGCGGATTCGCGGTGAGATCGAGGCGATGGAGGCACTCGGCATCGAGGGGCATCGCTGGCTCGATGCTGGGGAACTTGCACAGCGCGTGCGTTCGCCAAGCTTTCTCGGCGCCTGCTATGAGCCCCATTGCGGGCTCATCAATCCACGCAAGTGGGTCGATGCTTTGGCAGAGCTCGCGTCGTCCAGCGGTGCGCGGCTGTTCGAGAATACGCGGGTGACCGACATCCAACGTGCGGGAGGCAAGTTCCGTCTTGTCACCGACGGTGGTGCGCTCACCGCGGAAAGACTTGTCTTCGCCAGTAACGGCTACTCGCACCTCATCCCGGGCATGCGCCTGAAGCAGATGCCGGCGTTCGTTTATATCGTCGTCACCGAACCCCTGACGCCGGAGCAGCTCGCGTCGATCGGCTGGACCGGTCGCGAGGGTATCGAGGACGGGCGCAACTTCATGCATTTCTACAGGCTCACACCGGATAATCGCCTGCTGATGGGTGGCGGCCCTGGATTTGTGCCGCTCGCCGGGCGGATGGCCCACGACGCCTATCCGGCCGCGTGGCGACACCTGGAGCGTCACATCGCGGCGACCTTCCCGCAGCTCGCCGGTGTGCCGATTGCTTACCGCTGGGGTGGCGCGTTTTCCGTCACGGCAAACTCGACGCCGCAGATCGGCACGCTGCACGGGGGCGGAGCGTTTTATTCCGTCGGCTGCACGGGGCATGGCGTTGCCATGACGCATATGAATGGCCGCATCCTGCGCGATCTCGTGCTCGGACAGCGTAGTGAGCTGACGGAGCTGTGGTTCGTCAATCGAAGCTCGTTGCCGCTGCCGCCCCAGCCCATCGCGTCGATCGGCGCGAAGGCGGTCACTGCCGCGATGGCAATCGACGACTGGTTGTGCGATCGCGGAGCGCGGGGCCCATGAGACCGATCAAAAGGGTCGCCGTTCTCGGCGCGACCGGCATGCTCGGCATCCCGGTCGCCACGGCGCTGGCGGGGGCGGGTTTCGAAGTGACGGCGCTTGTACGCAACCCGGCGCAGGCGCGCCGCGCGTTGCCGGAGGCGATCGCCGTCATCGAGGCAGATGTGCGCGATGAGGAAAGCCTGCGGCAGGGTCTGCGCGGGCAGGACGGTCTCTATCTCAGCTTGTCGGTGCCGCCGTCGGCGCGGCAGGGTGACTTCCATACCGAGGCGCAGGGGCTGGAGCACATATTGGCGGCGGCGCGCCAGGCAAAAATTGCGCGCCTCGCCTACCTGTCGGCACTGGTCCACGACACGGACAGCACCTGGTGGGTGATCGAGGTGTGGCGCCGGGCGCTGGCGCGCATCAAGGCCTCTGGGATCCCCTATACGATCTTCTACCCGACGAGCTTCATGGAAACATTGGCGCAGCGGCACATCGTGGGCGCCTACTTCATCATGCTGGGCCGCAGCCGCTATCCCAACTACTGGATCGCCGGCAGTGACTTCGGGGTGCAGGTGGCGAGGTCCTTCGCGCTGCCCGAAGCGGCGATGCGAGAATACTACGTGCAGGGCCCCGAGGCGCTGACCTATGACGAGGCGGCGGCACGTTACGTGCAATCCCTGCGCAAATCGGTGCGAGTCATCCACATGCCACTTCTCGCGGCGCGCCTTGGCGGGATCGTTTCTAGCAGGCTCGACTTCGATGCGCGCATCATGGACGTAGTGCTGAGCTATCCCGAGACGTTCAAAGCCACCGATACCTGGGAGCAGCTCGGCAAGCCGACGACGACCATCGCGCAGTTCGCCGCGCGGCAGGCAACAGGACGTGATCCTTGAGGTCTATTTGCAGCTCGACAGCACCCCACGGTCGAGGTGCAGATGGTCGTGGTGTGCGGCGTTGAACTCCGGGCCGAGGGCGACGCGGAAATAGCGGCAGGCGCGCATGTGCGCTTCGCGCAGGAACCTGCCCTCCGGTGAGTCGGCGCGGTAGTCCCGCGTGACGCTGATCTTCCGGCCGTCAGCGAGCCGGAACGCGCCTATGTCAACGGCGTTCGCATACGAGTGCTGGCTGCGCGTGTGAAGCCAGCGCTTATTACCGATAATGTTGCGACAGGAGTACGTGCCCATATCCTGGATCCACGTGATCGGGCTGCCGAACATTTCCATCGCCAGCGGTTGCACATCGTGCTCGACCCACAGGGCGAGGGCCGCGGCGCTTTCGCAGGTGAGCTGCGAAAGGCCAATTTCTGCGCCGCCGACCTTTGCGACGCGCACCGCGTTCGTCCAGCCGCAGCCGTCGGGGCGGACGCGGTCGGGAATCGGCGTCGCGGCGATGTGCGGCGTATGCAGTACGGCGCGGCAGGTCTCGGGATCGTGTCGCAGGGCGGCAAGGCGTGCATCGACAAACCAGACCGGCGGCTCCTCCAGGGAGATCGGTGCGAACGGCGCGTAGCGCTGCGGGAGGAGGCCGAGACGGAGGGCGCCGAGCACGGCAACGACCAGCAACAGCACGAAAAATAAGCGGCGCGTGGAATTTTTGCCGGATCGGCGCATTTGGGGTCCTGAAAGCTATTCAGCCTTCACTATAGGGGGGGCCGGGAAGCCGCCAAGCTGTTCGAGCAAAGCCGCGGGACGTGGCATGCCACGATTTTCGGTGGGGCTTTGGATGGGCGGCGCGCTGCGTGAACGGCCCGTTAGGGCATCGGCGGCGAAGGTGCCGCTAGAAATCCGAGGCGATGCCGCCCTTTTCCCAGTCGCCGTAACGGACGGGATCGGGGCCACTCCGGCCGCCGATTTCGGTGGCGGGCCGCTCGGCGGCGGCTTTTTCGGCCTGGCGCCGCCGAGCCTCAGCCTCCGCCAGCGCGCGGCGAGCAGCCGGGGTCAGCCGGCGGTCGTCCTGAGTGGGCTGATCGGGGTGGGTTTTCGAATGCATGGGCCGGGCCGGGTCTGGTTGTTGCCGAGAGAGCTATCCATATAGCATCTCTCTGTTGGTTGATGGCGGAGCTGCGACAAGAATGAATTACGTCAAGACGGCCATGCTGCTCGCGGTGCTCACCGCGATTTTCGTAGCGCTCGGCGCACTCGTCGGCGGTACGGGGGGGATGGTTGTGGCGTTCATCTTTGCCATGGGCATGAACTTCTTCAGCTACTGGAACTCCGACAAGATGGTGCTGCGCATGTATGGTGCGCACGAGGTCGATGAGCGGTCTGCACCGGAATACTACGGTATCGTCCGTGAACTGGCGCAGCGAGCAGGCCTGCCGATGCCGCGCGTCTATGTGATGGAGAGCGATCAGCCGAATGCTTTCGCCACAGGACGCAACCCGCAGAACGCGGCCGTGTGCGCCTCGACCGGGCTGTTGCAGGCACTGAGCCGCGAGGAAGTTGCCGGCGTGATGGCGCATGAGCTTGCCCATATCAAGAACCACGACACGCTGACGATGACCATCGCCGCCGCGATCGGCGGAGCGGTCTCGATGCTCGCGCAGTATATGCAGTTCGGCATGATGTTCGGTGGCGGCCATAATGACCGCGAAGGCGGCGGTGGCATTCTCGGGATGGTCGGCTCGCTCGCGGCGATCATCATCGCGCCGCTCGCGGCGATGCTGGTGCAGATGGCGATTTCGCGCTCGCGCGAGTATGTAGCCGACAACATGGGTGCGCGGATTTGCGGACAGCCCCTGTGGCTCGCGTCGGCGCTGGGCAAGATCGAGAACTATGCGCGCCGCATTCCCAACGAGGAGGCGGAGGCAGCGCCCGCCACCGCGCCGATGTTCATCATCAACCCGCTGCAGGGCTGGGGCATGGACAATCTGTTTTCTACGCACCCCAACACGGCAAACCGCATCGCGGCGCTCGAGACGTTGGCGCGCCAGATGGGCGGCGGCAGCGTGGCGTCGCCGCGCTATGCTGGGGATGGCGCCAACGCCGGTCCCTGGGGGCAGGGCTCGCGCAATGCTTCCAGCGGTCCGTGGGGCTGACGCGCGTGGTAAAGGAAGCCGCTTCTGGCGCAAAAAAATTCCGCCGCGGGCCGCACCGCCCGCACATGAACGCTCACAAGCCGAAGGCGCCTGCGCCCGCTCCGCTGCCGGCGGGGCTTCCCGCTCGCGAAGCGGCAGTGGCGGTGATCGCGGCGGTGCTCGATGAGGGGCGCTCATTCGATGGGGCGGCCGCGAAGGAGTTCTCAGGCCGCGGGCTCGAAGGCCGCGACCGGGCGCTGGCGCGGCTGATTGCGGCGACGACATTGCGGCGTCTCGGCGAGCTCGAAGCGATACTCAACGGCTATCTCGAAAAGCCGCTGCCGAAGCGCCAGGGCAAGCTTTGGCCAATCCTTCTCTCCGGTGTGGCGCAGCTTCTCTTTCTCGAAACGCCTCCGCACGCAGCTGTGGGGCTCGCCGTCGATCAAACCCGGCGCGATCGCCATGCGGCGCGCTATGACAAGCTGGTCAACGCCTTGCTGCGGCGGGCTTCGCGCGAAGGCGCTGAAGCTCTGAAAGCGCTCGATGGCGTCGCCCTGAATACGCCCGACTGGCTCATGGCGCGCTGGACGGCCAGCTATGGCGCGGAGAACGCGCGGGCCATCGCAGCTGCTTCGCTCGCGGAAGCGCCGCTCGACATCAGCGTGAAAAGCGATCCTGGCGCGTGGGCGGAGAGGCTCGGTGGCGAAGCTCTGCCAACCGGAACGGTTCGGCTCGCTGCCGGCGGCCGCATCGAGGATCTCGCCGGTTTCGCCGAAGGCGCGTGGTGGGTTCAGGATGCAGCGGCGGCGTTGCCCGCCCGGCTACTGGGCGGTGTGCGCGCAAAGGCGGTCGTCGATCTTTGCGCGGCGCCCGGCGGTAAGACGGCGCAGCTCGCTGCTGCGGGCGCGGATGTCACGGCAATCGATCTTTCGGCGCAACGTCTCGAACGCCTCAAGGGCAATCTGGCGCGCTTGCAGCTCAAGGCGGAGGCTGTCGCTGCCGACGCTGCGGCCTGGTCGCCCGGGCGTGTGTTCGATGCCGTGCTGCTCGATGCGCCGTGCACCGCGACGGGAACGATCCGCCGCCACCCGGACATCCTGCGCCTGAAGCGCCCTGAGGATGTCGCAACGCTGGCCGAGACCCAGGAACGGCTGCTGGACAATGCGGCCGGTCTCGTCGCTCCGGGCGGTATGCTTCTCTACTGCACCTGTTCCCTGGAGCCGGAGGAAGGCGTGAGGCAGATCGAGCGCTTTCTCGCCCGGAATCCGCGCTTTGCCCGCTCGCCTGTGGCAGCGGGAGACTCAGGGATTGCGGGCGAATGGCTCACAGCCGATGGCGACTTGCGCACGCTGCCGTTTCATCTGCCCGGCGAGCGGCCGGAGCTGTCCGGGTTGGACGGCTTTTTTGCCGCTCGGCTCATGCGTCGAGACTGATTCGCTGCAAGCGCTCAAATCTGCGCACAGGCTGGGATTGCCCCAGCCTTGTATTGGCCCCGGGACGGCGCTAGTCCGAACCATGCGCGGTCCGCGGCGGGCTGCGCCGTGGAATACGGGCGGTGCGGGGCTCCCATGGCTGAACTGACGCTCAAGGACCGGCTGCGCAAAGCGGTGGCCAACGTCGATGCGGTGAAACGCTCGGCCCTGGCCGAGGCACTGACCGCACCGTTGCGGCGCCTTGCCGAGCCATCGGGGCCCGTCGATCACCTGCTGATCGTGCCGCAGGACTTGCGAACCGCCGATCCCAGCTTCTGGGACGAAATCGAGCACGGTCAATTCGGCCTTGCGGGCACGGTTGTGCTGCTGAAAGAACGCTCCCCGTTCGAGATCGAAGCACCGAGCCCCGGCTGGGCGCAGGAGCTGCACGGTTTCGGATGGCTGCGCAATCTTGCCGCCGTCGATACCGAGATCGCGCGGGATACGGCGCGGCGCCTTGCGCTCGAATGGATTCTCCGCTTCGGCAATGAGCGGCGTGGTGTTTCGGCGGAGCCGGCGGTTGCGTCGCGCCGGCTCATCTCCTGGCTATCACATGCCAACCTGCTGCTGGAAGACGCGGACTGCGAGACCTATAGCGCCATTACCCACAGCGTGCGCCGGCAGTTCGGATATCTTTCTTCAGCGCGGCGCGATGCGCAAATGGGCTATCCGCGTCTGCTCACCTCCATTGCGCTTTCGTTCGCAGCGCTGTCGATTGCGGGCTACGACCGCTATGCGCGCGAGGTGGAGACGAGCCTTTGCACCGAGCTTGCCTGGCAGGTGCTACCGGACGGCGGGCATGTGACACGCAATCCCGCGCTGCTGGTTGAGCTGCTGCTCGATCTATTGCCGCTCAGCCAATGCTTCACCGCGCGTGACCGCGACCTGCCGGAGCAGCTGCAGCGCGCCCTGGATAGCATGCTGCCTATGCTTCATTACTTGAGGCTGGGTGATGGGATGCTGGCGCGCTTCAATGGCGTATCGGGCGCGCTCGCCGCTGGAGTTGCGACCGTTGCCGCTTACGATGACGGCTCGCGTCCGCCCCTACTGGAAGCGCGCCACTCCGGCTATGCGCGCATGCGGCGCGGCGAGACGGTGATCCTGGCCGACGTTGGGCCGCCGCCGACGCTTCCGCTATCGGCAAGCGCACAGGCCGGATGTCTCTCGTTCGAGATGAGCGCGGGGCAACTGCCGCTGTTCGTGAATGGTGGCACTCCGGCGCCCGCATCGGCGGAGTGGTTTCCTGCGGCGCGCGCCACGGCAAGCCACAACACGCTGACGCTTGCCGAGAAGTCGTCCTCGCGTCTCATCGCGCATCGTAAGCTCGAGGCATTGATGGGCGCGCCGCCGATCCGCTATCCCGAGAGGGTCGACTGGCGCGTCGAGGAAGCGGAGGGCGAGGTGGTCCTGGAGGCGAGCCACGACGGCTATCATCGCCGCCACGAGCTCATTCATACGCGCAGCCTGCGGCTTTCGACGGACGGGTTGCGGCTTGCAGGGTGCGACCGCCTCCACGGCGCGAACCGGCAGGTGCGGCTGCGCGCCGACTTGCCGTTTGCCATTCATTTCCATCTTTTGCCGGGTGTGCATTGCAGCCTCGGCGCGGCGCCGCGGGAGGCGACGATCACACTGGCCGATGGGCAGCGCTGGCACTTCTCGGTGCAGGGAGCGCGGCTCTTTATCGAGGAAAGCTCATACTTCGCCGAAAGCTCCGGCCCGCGCCCGGCGCTGCAGATCGTGGTGCGCGGGGCAAGCTACGGCGAGACGGAAGTCAACTGGGTGGTCGAGCGGCTGCCTGAGGGGAATGTGGAATGACTGAGGATTTGCGTATTCGACGCGCGCTCCTTTCCGTGTCGGACAAGAGCGGGCTCCTCGAGTTCGCGCGCGCTCTGGCCGACATGGGCGTCGAGCTGATCTCTACCGGCGGGACCGCTGCGATGCTGCGCGGTGAAGGTCTTGCGGTTCGGGATGTTTCGGAGGTGACCGGATTTCCGGAGATGCTCGACGGGCGGGTGAAGACGCTACATCCGGCCGTGCACGGCGGGCTGCTCGCCATTCGTGGCGACGCGCGCCACGAGGCGCAGACGGCGGAGCACGCCATCGCTCCGATAGATCTCTTGGTGGTCAATCTCTATCCCTTCGAAGCGACGGTGGCGAAGGGCGCCGCATTCGACGATTGCATCGAGAACATCGACATCGGCGGGCCGGCGTTGATCCGCGGGGCGGCGAAGAACCACGCGGGCGTCACGGTCATCGTCGAACCGGAGGACTACGGCCCCGTGCTCGAAGCGATGCGCGCGAGTAATGGCGCGACGAGCATGGAGCTACGTCGACGTCTTGCTGCGAAAGCTTTTGCGCGCACGGCGGCCTACGACGCCGCCATCAGCAATTGGTTCGCGCGGACACTGGGCGAAGACATGCCGGCATGGCGCACCTTCGGCGGGCGCCTCAAGCTTCCGCTGCGCTATGGCGAGAACCCGCATCAGCGGGCCGCGTTCTACGTCAGCGGTGACGCGCGACCGGGTGTTGCAACGGCCGTGCAGCATCAGGGAAAGGAGCTTTCCTACAATAATCTCAACGATACGGACGCGGCGCTGGAACTCGTTGCGGAGCTCGGCGCGACGCAGCCCGCTGTCGTCATCATCAAGCACGCGAACCCGTGTGGCGCGGGTGTCGGCGGCGACCTGAAGGAAGCCTATCTCAAGGCGCTGCGGTGCGATTCTGTAAGCGCGTTCGGTGGCATCATCGCACTCAACCGCAGCATCGATGCGGCCGCCGCGGAGGAGATCACGAAAATTTTCACCGAAGTCGTCATTGCGCCGGATGCGACGGAGGATGCCAGGGCGATCTTCGCGGCAAAGAAGAACCTGCGGTTGCTGACCACTGGTGCGTTGCCCGATCCGCTCGCGGCGGGCCTTGTGGTGCGTTCGCTGGCGGGCGGGCTGCTCGTGCAGTCGCGGGATAATGGCGTGGTGTCGGCGAGCGACCTCAAAGTTGTGACGAAGCGGGCACCAACCGAACAGGAACTCGCGGATCTCTTGTTTGCGTTCAAGGTTGCCAAGCACGTCAAGTCGAATGCGATCGTCTATGCGAAAGATGGTGCGACGGTCGGCATCGGCGCGGGGCAGATGAGCCGGGTCGATTCATCGCGCATCGCTGCGCAGAAAGCTGCGGATGCGGCGCGCGTGCTCGGTATCGATGAGCCATTGACGCGCGGATCGGTCGTTGCTTCCGACGCCTTCTTTCCGTTTGCGGACGGACTGCTCGCAGCCGCGGAAGCTGGTGCGACGGCGGTCATTCAGCCCGGCGGGTCGATGCGCGACGAGGAGGTGATCGCGGCGGCGGACGAGAAGGGGCTCGCGATGGTCTTCACCGGATTACGCCACTTCCGGCATTGACGATGGCGGGCGGAGCTGAAATCCGCCTACGACCTGCGCGCCGTGCTGATTGGGATCTGATCCGCGGCTGGCTTAAGCGCGCCGATATCGAGGCTTGGTGGGGGCCGAGTACGGCGACCGAGGCGGAAGTGAATATCGCGCTCAACTCCCGTCACGCGCTGTGCCGCATTATCGAGGCGGATGGCGTGCCCGTCGGTTACGCGCACGCGGTGGACGCGACGGCCTGGGGCGAGGAGCTACCGCAGGATTTGCCCGCGGGCACGTGGGACCTCGATCTGTTCATCGCTTCAGAGGAGCACCGCGGGAAAGGTGTCGGGCAAGCGGCGCTGGCTGAGCTGAAACAGGAAGTGTTCAGCACGACCTTAGCGGCCGCGGTGTGTGTTTTCCCCTCGATCCGGAACGAGCGCGCGGTACGGGCGTACGAGAAGGCGGGGTTCCGTTGGCAACGGATATGGAATGATCCGCAGATGGGGCCGTCGTGGTTCATGCTGGCGGAGCGGCCAAGGCGCTAACGGGCCGCCTGTTTTTTGTGCGCGCGATGAAGTTTGGCACTGGGCTGCGTTTTGCGGGCATGTTTCGAAGCGAAAGATCATCGCATTTCAATCCCTTCGCTTTTTCGGAATGAAATATTCTAACAGTCGGTAGCGGTGTGGCGCGGATTCCTCGCCAACCATTAAATGCGTCGTGTCACCCACACGAAGTTCAATGTTATGACGTTTTATTGTCGTGTTTGCGTGAAAGCCCTAAAATGCACCATCATCCATTTTGGGGGACAATCCCGTGAGCACCGCCGTCCGAGTCATTATTTTCGCCGCTATCCTCGCCGCAATCGTGGCAGGGGTTTCCTACGTCTATGCTCCGCTGCCGACGGCTACGACGCCTGCGGCGGAAACGCCGGCGCCAGCACCTGAGCCGGCACCCGCTCCGGCCCCTGCAGCAGAAGCCCCGGCGGCTCCAGCTGCCGAAACGCCGGCTGCGCCTGCTGAGACGCCTGCGATGGAGACGCCGGCCACTACGCCGACCACCCCGTGATCCGTTGAGGGTTATCGCTCCGTATCGTCCGGAGCGGTTCGCCGCGCATCAGGCGGTGGCGCTGGCTTCAATGCCACTTCTGAGTTTCAGTTGTTGAGGGCTCGTGCTTGTCGTGCGGGCCCTCTTCCTTAGGTGCGACGGGCGGCGGGGGAACGGGCGCCGCTTCGGTCGACTTCTTCTCGTGCGTGTTGAGATCCTCAGCGGCGTCCTTTGCCTTGTCGAGGACCTCTGAAGTCGCCTGCTTGGCGTTGTCGAGCACCTCACGCGCGGCCTCGGCGGCCTTGTCCAGAAGATTGGTGGCCTCGTGCGCGCTGTCCAGCGCATCATCGCTCGCCTTCTTGCCCTTCTCGATGCCAGCGCCGGCATTCTCCTTGGCCTGATCGATGGCCTTCAGGATGGCCTGCTTCGCTGCCTCGATAGCAGCGTTCGTTGCTGCCTTGGCGTCGTCGATCACCTCGCTCGCGGTGCGCGGTGGCGGAGGCTGCGGCGCGGGCTCGTTCACGGCGGGGGGATTGGCGGGCGGAGAGGCGGTTGCCGCGGTGTTATCGTCGGCAAGGGCCGCGGCAGGCATCAGGGCGGCCACAAGAAGCGGGGTAAAGCGGTTCATGGGAGTTACTCCTTCTGCGGCCCCATAGGAGGCCAGTATGCGCGCGTGGCACTCCGTGGGCCATCTCGCCCACAACATGGGAAGCGGCTCGACCCGGGGCTAGGGCTCACTTTCTCGTTTTTGCCGAACGCGAAAGGCCGGTACTCGTCGCTCGATGGTGCCGCTCGGCGGAAAGCCGGCTCGCGAACGCCTGCCTAATCTCTGGGTGCCGGCATCCTGACCGGCAGCATGAGGGCGATGCCCGCCATGAGAAACAAGGCAATGGCCGACATGCCGAGGCGCTGGCTCTGGCTGACGGTCGTGACGAGGGCGACGAGTAGCGGCGCGAGGAACGCGGTCACCTTTCCGGAGAAGGCGAACAGCCCGAAATATTGGGTTATCTTGTCCCGCGGCGCGAGGCGCGCGAGTAGCGAACGGCTGGACGACTGCACCGGCGCCGCGACGAGCCCGACGATGATCGCAAAGCCCAGAAAGACCTGCTCGCCCACTGATGAGAAGGGTCCCGAACCGGCGGCCTTGGGCGCGACCTCGACGAAATAGAAGACGTGGTTGGCGTCGACGGAAAGAATACCGAAGGCGCCGACGAGCAGGATCGCCAGGGCCGTGATGATGACGAACTTGGCGCTGATGCGGTCATCCAGCACGCCGCCGATCAGCGCGCCAAAGGCGCCGATGAGCGTCAGGATGATGCCGAATAGCCCGAGTTCCAAAGGACCCCAGCCGAACACCGAGGCGCCATAGATGCCGCCGAAGGTGAAGATTGCGGTGAGGCCGTCCGTGTAGAGCATGCGGGCGACGAGAAACAGCAACATGTCACGGTTGCCGGGCAGCGCTCGGATGGTGTCCCAAAGCTCGGCGGTGGCGGGACGGCCGTCGTGCGCGCGCTTCTGGCGGATGTCCGGCACGAACAGGAAAAACGGGATCATGAAGAGGAGATACCAGACCGCCGAAAGCGGTCCCACAATGCGGTCGCCCTCGCGGGCGGCGGTGTCGAGGCTCAGCAGCGGCTCAAGACCGAACATCGTCTTGCCGCTGTCCCCCATGGGCACGATGAGGCCCGCGACGAGGAACAGACTGGCGAGACCGCCGAAATAGCCGCAGGCCCAGCCGGAGCCTGAAAGGCGGCCGAGCTCGCTCTGCGGCACGAGGCTCGGCATGATCGCGTTGGTGAAGACGGCGGTGTATTCGGCGCAAACCGTTGCACACACGAAGGCGAGGAGCACCAGATAGATGGTCGCCATCGGCGCTGCGGGCGTGGCGATCCAGAGTGAAGCCATTGCCGCGGCGAGGATGACCGAGAAGAGGGCGATCCAGGGTTTGCGCTGCCCGCGTCCGTCGGCGAAGGCGCCGAGGAACGGGCTTCCCACCGCGATGAGGATGCCGGCGATCGCCGCACCGAAGCCCCACATCGATTGGCCTTCAGGCCCGTTTCCGACGACGACATTTGCGAAATAGGGCGCGAACAGGAAGGTCAGGATGAGCGTGTAGAACGGCTGCACGGACCAATCGAACAGCATCCAGGAGATGCGTGCTGAAAGCGGCGCGCGCGCGGTCGCTGCGGTGCCGTGAGCGGACGTTGCCATATCCACGATGTGTGTTCCCCGTCGTCGGTATCCAGTGGGCCCTATAGCACGGAAAAAAGGTCGTGCTTGCGACGGAGCGGCCCGCCGATGGGTAGGCGCCAGGTGGAGCCGATGCCTGGGCGGCCCGGCAGAACCCGACGGTTGGGGTGCGTAGGGAAAGACGGCCCGAGCCAGACGATCACCGGTGCGGGGCAGCCCGTGCGCTTCGTGAAATCAGGGAAGAATAATAAGATGGTCGGGAAGCTCGCCCGGATCGTGCTCTCCGGGCGGAAAGTGCTCGGCGAGAACCGCACCGATGGCGGCGATGGCTTCGACGAAGCCGTCGGTTGCCTGGCCGCTCCCGATGGCATCGGTGAGGTTATCGACGATCTGCTGCCAAGTGCCTTCGGGTACGCGCTCGTTGATGGCGCGGTCGGCGATGATCTCGGCGTGGTGCTCGGCTACGGAGATGAAAAGCAGCACTCCGGTGCGTCCAGCCGTGGTGTCGAGATTCTGGACGAGGAATTGCTCCATCGCGCGCCGGCGGGCGTGGAGGTGCTTGATGCGGGCGGGCACGAGTGCCGTTCTCAGCTTGAGCGGGAATAGCGCGGCGGTGACGGTGACGAATACCGCAAGCTGGACGAGGTAGATCTGCACGAGCCCGAGCTGCGTGAAAAAGATGAGCACCCACGGCACGAAAAGGGCGATTATAGCGGCAACGAGCGGGGGCACATAGTGATAGCCGTCGCTCTGGGCTGCCACGACGACGACGATCTCGCCGGACGTGTGCCGTTCTGCCTCGGTGATGGCGGCGGAGATGCGTTGCTCGTCGCCGGGCGAGAACAGGCTCATGCAAATGTCTCCCGCGCGTCTTCCTGCGCTTGCCTCACGTTACGCATCACCAGCTTCCCGACGAACCGCCGCCACCGAAATCACCGCCGCCACCGGACCACCCGCCTCCTCCGTTCGAGGGCCATCCACCGCCCCAGCCGCCGTAGTTGCCGGGAATGACGATCGGCCCGCTCGAGCGGCGCCTACGGCCTCCGACGGCTTGCGGCGCGGTGTTGATCGATTGCACGACCGCGAAGAGCACGAACAGCGCAATTCCCAGCCAGAACATGATGAGAATGACCTGCCACATGTCGAGATCTTCGCCCTGGCGCGAGACGCGGGCGCGCTCCTTCACCTCTTCGGCGTCGCCGAGCAGCACGTCGTTGATATCGCGCACGCCCGCGCGGATGCCGGCGGCGAAGTCGCCGCGGCGGAATTCGGGAAGGATCGCGTTCTGGATGATGAGACTCGACATGGCATCGGTCATCGTCGGCTCGAGGCCGCGGCCGACCTCGATGCGCACCTTGCGTTCGTTGGGCGCGACGATGAGCAGGATGCCGTTGTTCTTGTCTTTTTGGCCAATGCCCCAGGCGCGCCCGAGCTGATAGCCGTAATCCTCGATGGCGTAGCCCTGCAGCGACTTTAGAGTGACGATGGAGAGCTGATCGGTAGACTTCTGCTCGAGTGCGGCCAGTTGTGCGGTGATTTCGGCGCGATCCTGCGGGCTCAAGAGGCCCGCCTCATCGACGATGCGGCCGGTGAGTGGTGGGAATGTCGGCGCAGCGTGAAGCGCGCCGAGCAGCGTTCCGAGCCAAAGCAGCGCGGCGAGCAAGGCCGCGGCCTGGCGCGGCGCCCAGATCAGCGGCAAAGCGCGCCGGTCCGCGGGCATCGCTGATCTCCTAGGGGTCGCCAGTCTACTTCTTGGTGCCGAAGTCGACCTTGGGCGCCTTCATTTCCTCGGCCGGGATGTCGAATGTCGCCATCTCCTTCGCCGATGGGTACATCACCGCGCGCCAGATGCGACCGGGGAAGGTGGTGATCTCCGTATTATAGGCGCGCACCGAGCTGATGTAGTCGCGCCGCGCGATGGCGATACGGTTTTCGGTGCCTTCGATCTGGCTCTGCAACGCAAGGAAATTCTGACCGGACTTGATGTCGGGATAGCGCTCGACAACAGCAAGCAGGCGCCCGAGTGCGCCACCGAGCTGATTCTGCGCATCCTGAAATTTTTGCATCGCTTCGGGGTTGGTGAGGATGTCCGGCGGAACATTCGCTTGCACCTGCGTCGCCTTGGCCCTCGCTTCGACGACGTCGGTGAGCACTGTGCGCTCCTGATCGGCGAAGCCCTTAACTGTCTCGACAAGGTTCGGGATGAGATCGGAGCGGCGCTTGTATTGATTGAGCACCTCCGACCAGGCCGCTTTGGCGTTCTGCTCGTAGGTGGGGATGGTGTTGATGCCGCAGCCTGCGAGGAAAAGTGTGGCGGCGGAAAGAAGAACTGCGACAAAGGGTCGAGCGATGCGAAGCGCCGGCGCGTGAGCCATGACGGAGTGTCTCCGAAGGAAATCGAAGCAACGAGCATCTATTAGCAACCGTTAAAGGCTGGAGAAAGACAGCCGATGCTCTCGTTGCAAGGTTTATCGGGCACTATTGACCCTCACCTAATTTGCGTGGTTTCGCCGTCGGTTGTGGCATGTTCCCATGGCTGCCATATTCCCGCGCCATGGAGAGGGGCGAGGTCCGTTGATGCGGCCGACCTCCTGGGCGACGAGGTGGGGAAGTTCAGTCGGTATGCGCAATTCGATTGCAGTTATGAATACCAAGGGCGGCGTCGGTAAATCCACGCTGGTTCTGGCGCTTGCCGAGACGATTTCGGCCTACCATGGCAAGAACGTGCTGGTGATCGACAGCGACGCGCAGGCGAGCGTGTCCAGCATGCTGATGTCCGTTTCGAGCCTCTACAAGCTGCAGAGCGAAGGCGCGACCATCGTCGATTATCTGCATGCGCGGGTGCTCAAAAACCAGGTCATCGACTGGCCGAAGTTCATCGTGCGCAACGTCTCCGATGTTGACGATGCGCGCTCGCTGTTCCTGCTTCCGAGTGATATGCAACTCACGTTGCTCGAGCGCGAGGTCTCGAAGGAGAACCTGCACGGGCGGCTGCGCGAGGTGATCGGGGAATTGCTCACCGGCGTGAAGCGCGTGTTCGATATCGTACTCATCGACTGTCCACCGGGACTTTCTGTGCTGACCGAGTGCTGGCTGCGGGAAGCCGATTTCCACATCTCTCCGACCAAGGCCGACTATGTTTCGGTTTGCGGGCTGGAGGTGTTCCGCCGCTTCAAGGCGCTGAACCCGGAGATGGGTTTTGCGGAGAATCTCGGCGTCATCGTCAATCTGAAGGACGGCGCTTCGGCGTCGGACGAGGAATATCACCGCTGGCTGGAGAGCAATTCCGATAACGCTTGCTTCGCGCAGGCCATTCCGCGGATGTCGGCCTTGCAGGACGCGGCGAACTTCCAGACTTATGAGCGCAGCTATTTTGCCAAGTATCCCGGTCAGGTGGGCACGGCGGTGCGCGCGTTGACCGACGAGGTGATGGCGCGGCTTGCCCTTCGCACCGCGCAGCCCGGCCAGCCTTCGACACCGCCCGCGGCGGTGGCGTCTGCTTGAGAAGGCACGTCTAGCGCGTTGGCCTGAAAATCCGCTGTCAAAGGAGCGCGCGCCTGTGGTGCTGCGCTGCAGAGAGGCTCTGGTCGCTCGGCACCCACGCGGAAACCAAGGCTTGATGGGAGCCTTGCCGGGGCATGGGCTGCGGCTATGGTAGCGCGATGAACAATATGATCGTTCCAGTGATTTTGTCGGGGGGCTCCGGCACGCGCCTATGGCCGCTGTCGCGGACCATGTACCCGAAGCAATTCATCCGCTTTTTCAACGGTAGCGGCAGCCTGCTGAGCGCCACGCTGCGGCGCATCTCGGGTGAGGGCTTTTCCCCGCCGATCGTGATCTGCAACAACGATCATCGCTTTCTGGTGCGCGAGGAGCTGTCCGCGGTAGCGCTCGATGCGGAAGCCATCGTGCTGGAACCGGTGGCGCGCAATACGGCCGCCGCAGTTGCGGTCGCCGCGCTGGTGGCGGTCGAAAAGACACCAGATGCCGTCATCGCGGTCATGCCGTCCGATCACGTGGTGAAGGACGGGGATGCGTTTGGCGATGCCTTGAAGCGTGCGGCCGCTGTGGCGAGAAGCGGCAAGCTCGTGCTGTTCGGCATCGTGCCGACGGGGCCGCACACGGGCTACGGCTATATTCAGCGGGGGGAGCCGTTATCCGATCCCGCGGGCGCGTTTACTGTTTCGTCTTTCTATGAAAAACCCGATCGCGCGACGGCGGAGCGCTACATTTCTGACAAGGGGTTCTTCTGGAACAGCGGCATATTCGTTCTGCATGCACGCACGTTCCTGGACGAACTCGGCGGCCTTGCCCCGGAAATTCTCGAAGCAGCGCGCGCTGCCCTCGTGGGGTCGAGCCGCGATCTCGGTTTCCTGCGGCTCGATCACGCCGGCTTTTCGCGTTCACCCAATATCTCCATCGACTATGCGGTGATGGAGAAGACGCGCAAGGCGGCGATGGTGCCTATCGACGTCGGCTGGAGTGACGTCGGGTCGTGGTCGTCGCTGTGGGAGAATGCGCACCGCGACGAAAAGCAGAACGCCGTCGAGGGCGACGCGATCCTCATCGACACCGACAATTGCCTCGTGCACAGCGAGCGCTCGCTGGTGGCGACTATTGGCATTTCAGGTCTCGTCATCGTCGACACGCCGGATGCGTTGCTGGTCGCCGACCAGGAGCGCGCACAGGATGTCTCGGCGCTGGTTTCCCGCCTCAAGATTGAGGGCCGCAAAGAATATGCACAGCACGTCAAAAGCTTCCGGCCGTGGGGGTTTTTCGAAACGCTGAGCACGGGCGCACGCTTCCAGGTGAAGCTGCTGCACGTGAAGCCGGGCGGGCAGCTCTCCATGCAGATGCATCATCACCGCTCCGAGCATTGGGTCGTGGTGCGTGGCACCGCCAAGGTGACGATCGGCACTGTCGAGAAGCTGGTGCAGGAGAACGAGAGCGTCTACATCACCGCGACGCACTGGCACCGGCTCGAGAACCCCGGCAAAGTGCCGCTGGAAATGATCGAGGTGCAGATCGGCAGCTATCTCGGAGAGGATGACATCATCCGCTCCGAGGATGTCTATCACCGGACAGCCGACGAGACCCGGTGACGGCAGCGCAGGGGCTTCCAGAGCCGGTGCGCCCGCTTTGCCCATTGCGTGCGGCCCCGGCGCGCAAGTATGTCTTGCGGGCAAAAACAAAAGTCGAGGTTGGGCGTGCAGGGGAAGATCGCACTCATTACGGGCGTGACGGGACAGGACGGCGCGCATCTCGCCCGGCTGCTGCTCGACAAGGGTTACATCGTGCACGGCGTGAAGCGGCGGTCATCGTCGTTCAACACCGCGCGCGTCGATGAGCTTTATGCCGATCCGCACGAGCACGACACGCGCTTCTTCATGCATTACGGCGATATGACCGATGCGACGAACCTCATTCGTCTCATCCAGGAGCATCAGCCGGACGAGATCTATAATCTTGCCGCGCAGAGCCATGTGCAGGTGAGCTTCGAGACGCCGGAATATACGGCCAACGCCGATGCGATGGGGACGCTGCGGCTTCTGGAAGCTATCCGCATTCTCGGTATCGGCGACAAGGTGCGCTTCTATCAGGCCTCGACGTCCGAGCTTTACGGCAAGGTGCAGGAGACGCCGCAAAGGGAGACGACGCCGTTCTATCCGCGCTCGCCCTATGCAGCGGCAAAGCTCTACGCCTATTGGATTACGGTGAACTACCGCGAGGCCTACGGCATGCATGCCTCGAACGGCATCCTCTTCAATCACGAAGGGCCGATGCGCGGCGAGACGTTCGTGACGCGCAAGATCACGCGCGCGGTCGCGGCGATCGAATACGGCATGCAGGAGCGCCTTTACCTCGGCAACCTTTCGGCCAAGCGCGATTGGGGCCATGCGCGCGATTACGTCGAGGGCATGTGGCTCATGCTGCAACAGCCCGAGGCCGACGATTACGTGCTCGCGACGGGCGAGACGCATTCGGTGCGCGAGTTCGTCGAGCGCGCCTTCGATTGCGTCGGCCGCAAAATCTTATGGCAGGGCGAGGGCGCAGACGAAGTCGGCATCGATGAAAAGAGCGGCAAGGTTCTCGTCGCGGTCGATAAGAACTATTTCCGCCCGACCGAGGTCGACATGCTGCTCGGCGACCCCTCCAAGGCCAAGGCAAAACTCGGCTGGGAAGCAAGGACGACGTTCGCCGAGCTCGTGGTGGAAATGGTGGAGAGCGACCTCGAGGCCGTAAAGCGCGAGTCATGGCGGCTCGACCGTACGGACGGGTGAGCGTCGATGTCAGTCGCTTCGGATGCCCGGCAGGCTTCGTACGACCTTAAGGGCAAGCGCGTCTGGGTCGCGGGGCATCGCGGTATGGTGGGTGCAGCGCTGGTGCGCCGCCTGGCGTCGGAAGGCTGTGAGGTTCTGACGGCGGAGCGAGCCGATGCGGACCTGACGCGGCAGGCCGAGGTCGAGCGCTGGATGGAGGCGCATCGGCCGCAAGCGGTGTTCGTCGCCGCGGCCAAAGTGGGCGGCATTCTCGCCAACGACACGCATCCGGCGGAGTTCCTCTACGACAACCTGATCATCGAGGCGAACATCATACATGCGGCGCACAGGGCGCAGGTCGAAAAGCTGCTGTTCCTCGGCTCCTCGTGCATCTATCCAAAGCTCGCGCCGCAGCCGATTGAGGAAAGTGCACTGCTGACGGGCCCCCTCGAGCCGACGAACGAGTGGTATGCCATCGCCAAGATCGCCGGCATCAAGCTGTGCCAGGCGTATCGCCGGCAGTACGGCCGCGATTTTATCTCCGGCATGCCGACCAATCTTTACGGCCCCGGCGACAATTACGATCTCAACTCCAGCCATGTCATTCCCGCGCTGATCCGCAAGGCGCATGAAGCGAAGTTGCGCGGCGCTAGCGAAATGGTGATCTGGGGCAGTGGAACGCCGCGGCGGGAATTCCTCCACGTCGATGATTGCGCCGATGCGCTGGTGCTGGTCATGCAGCGGTATTCGCAGGAGGAGCACATCAACGTCGGCTCGGGCGAGGATCTCACCATTGCGGAGCTTGCACAGGCGGTGTGTGACGTCGTTGGCTTCGAGGGGACCATCACGCGCGATCTTTCCAAGCCCGACGGCACGCCGCGGAAGCTGATGGCTGGCGATAAGCTCCGCGCGCTCGGGTGGCGACCGCGAATTTCTCTAAAGGATGGCCTCGCCGACGCTTACGCAGCATTTCTCGCGGCGGATGGCGCGCGCTGATGGCGGCATCCGCGGGACGGGCGCTGTTCCTTGATCGCGACGGCATCATCAACGTCGATAGGGACTATGTGCACCGGCAGGAAGACTTCGTCTGGTGCGACGGAGTTTTCGAGCTTGGCGAGGCGGCGCTGCAGCTCGGTTACAGCCTCTTCGTCGTGACAAACCAGTCCGGCATCGGCCGCGGTCTCTACACTGAAGACGATTTCGCGGCGCTGACGGATTGGATGTGCGCGGAGATGGCGCGTCGCGGTGCGCCGGTGCAGCAGGTCTATCACTGCCCCTATCATCCTGAGGCGAGCGTGGAGCGCTATCGCGCCGTGCATCCGTGGCGCAAACCGGCGCCAGGTATGATTCTGCAGGCCCGGGATGATTTCGGACTCGATCTCGGCAACTCAATTCTCGTGGGCGATCGCGTCAGCGATATCGAAGCGGCGCGGCGCGCGGGCGTGGGCGCAAGCGTGCTTCTCCAGCCTCTTGGCGAGCCTCCACCTGATCCGGCGCCGGCGCTCATAGCGCGAGATCTTGGCGAGGTGCGTGACTGGCTCGTCGCGAAGGGCTGAGGTCTACGCTCGAGTTTGGATTCATCGGTTGCGGTGGCACGGTCGTGCGCTTGGCGGCAAAGCCCTCCTCACGCTCTCAGTTTGCCGCGCTGAGAACGCGCGGTGACGGCCCCCCGCGCAGACATCGCGCTGAGAATGCGGGTCTTGGCACCACGCAGGATGCGCCATAAGCGGCGCGGCAGAGCGCCGGTGTGCTCGGGCAGTAGGCCATTCACGTCACACACAGGCTTGCGAACCTCCCATGTGAGTTTGTCTCCCGTGGTTTCAAACCCGTATTTTCCGATCGTTTCCGCGACGTTCTGATCCCAGATGACGAGCTTATCCTGGCCATCCCATTGCAGGATGTCTTTAGGGGCAGCGCTACCCATCACCACGTCCGCGAAGAGCTCATCCAATGCATCGGATATTTCGGCGAGCGCATCCAGCGGGTGGAGATAATCTTCCAGCGGATCGAGCTTTTTCGTCAGCGGCTGGCTTAAGGAACTCTCCACGACCGAAGGCGCGGACTTGGTGCCGATGTACCGGGCAACGGCGGGCAGCGATGTCTTCACTGAGGAATAGTCAACGACCATTCCCTTGCGGGCCTTGACGATGCCGAGGGCCTGCATGTCGTTCGAGAAAAATTGCAGGAGATCATCGATGGCAGTTTCCAGCGGATAATATCTTGCGCCCTCTTGCTGCGGCGCCAGTGTCTCTCCGTCGTGGCATAGGACGAGGTGTATGTTCCGCGGCTTCTGCAGCGCTAGCATCGCGCGCACCATCGAGTTGGTCGAGAAATCGTCCCCTTCGTACGCCTCGTTCAGCTCGTGATAGACGCCGCGCGCCTTCCACGACAGCCAGGTCTCGAGGTACCGGCGCTTCAGCAGTATCGTTGCCGTCTCTCGGTCAATGTTGTCGGACAGCGCCGCGAAGACCGATTCCCCGTGGAACGTGTATGGATTGAAGACGAGCTTCGATCCTTTGACAGGCCGCGTTTTCTCGGCGCACACCGCGTCGATGGCATGGCGGACATTCTCTCCGGGATCGAGCACATACTGGGCGTCGGATCTCATCGGTGTGCCGTCGGGCCACTTCAATTCATGGCGCGCGGTGACATCGGGGATCTGGTCGAGGCTTGTCAGCAGCCAGGTCGAGCCCGTGCGCCCGTTGGAGATGATGAGGAAGTAACGGTCTTCGCCACGATGGCGCATGTGGTTCATACGCATGCCTCCCGAGCGCAATATGGATTGTCCCTCTCTACGCGAGGGAACTCGCTGGCCTGTCCGCAGGCCTTACTTCGCGTGCAGAATGTACCCGACGCAGTTCCAGCCGTAGGTGAACCACGGCGTGGGCGTGAAATCGCTCTGCTTAGCGAGGAACTCCGCGAAGGCGCGACGCTCGCCGAAGTTCGGTGAGGCCCTGTTGCAGTTCCAGTCGTCGAACAGCAGAGCCGTTCCGTCCTGGAAGCAGCCGCCTTGATAAAGGCCATCGAGCACCTGGAACGTGGATTGGTAGAGGTCGCAGTCGAGGTGTGCGATCGCCATCCTCTCCTTGGGGGATCGCGCAGCGTCTCGGAGTAGAAGCCTTTGCGTACGACGATGAACTCGGCGCGGACGATGGTCGCGAGACGATCGCGGATGTGCATCTCGTGTGGCTGCCCGAACTGCGTGAGGAAGTCCGAGGGGAACTTCATCTTGTCGGTCCAGATATCGCGCCCGCCAATTTCGTAGCTCTCGCGGTCGACGGCGGAATCGTACTCCGGCAAGCCCTCGAATGAATCGCACAGGTAGAGATTGTTGAGATTGTAGAGGTCGCGCATGAGATGGCAGAAGAGCCGCGACGACCAGCCGCCGAGGACGCCGAACTCCATGACCGCGCCCGGGATACCCCCCAGTGTCACGAACTCGAGCGCGCGCCGGAAGGCCTCTGTATAGGTCTGACGCGCGTGGTCGGGGTCGTAATGGACAAATCCCATGGTGGTGAGATTGACAGCGTTCCGCTGCCGCCGCACGGCGGCATCCAGCATGGCGCGCGCGCTGGCGTTGAACGGATTCATCTCTGCCGCGCGGACGAGGAGGGCCATGTGCTCATTGCCCCCCGCTTTCGCAGCTTCCTCCAGGCATCTATCGGCCATGGCGGCGAGTGCCTGCCTTGCCGGGTGATATCTGGGGATAAGTGACATCGCGTGGCGTATTACAAGAAGGCGCGATCTTCATCGCGCGCGCACGCTCTGCCTCGACCAACTTGAAGTAGTGATCAGCCGAGAGGGACGCATGCGCGTCCGCGAGTGGCTCGTAGACATCGGGCGTGGCGTGATAAATGCGATGCGCTGGGGGAGTGCCTGACAAGATCTTTCTACCCTCGTGGTGCGCACGGAGAATGCGTGCGCCCAAGTCTTTCATTGACATGAAAGAATCCCCGATGTCGCCCAGTGTAGATCCGAGAACGGTTCAGCTCCACTGGCGTGTCGGCGATATTCGCGAAGGCTTCCGCGCGAAAGTTCGCATTGATGCCGTCATTTTGTTCTTTCAAATCGCGATTCGCTAGCAACCCAACTAAGCACTCCACAGCGCAAAGCACGGTGCGCTTGTGCTTGACCGGTACGTGTCATTTCTCTTAGTTGGCGACGCACGTTAGTCGGCTTCGCTTCCAAGGTGCATGCCGGGATGCAACTGTTGGTGACTGCCGCATTTATTGTGGGGTTTTCTGTGGTGACTGCTTATCGGCGCACCGGTCTGAAATGTTCGGCAAGACCATTCACTGCCGTCGCTCATTTGTATGGAACCATTCATGTCGGATGAGCGCGCCGGATCTTCAGCACCTTCGCCGGTCACGGTGACCGTTGTCATTCCGCACTACAATCATAGTCATATTCTCCCGCGCGCCGTCGCCAGTGTTCTGGCTGAGCGCACGCAGGGCGTCGAGATCATCATTGTAGATGATGGCTCGACGGAAGACTGCGAGAGCGTGCTCGCTGCCCTCGAGGCAGCCGATCCTTCCGTGCGTGTGATCCGCTGTCAGAAAAACCGCGGTGCGCCTGCGGCGCTGAACGTCGGCCTCGCCGAGGCCCGGGGTGAGTTCGTAAACTTTCTCGGCGCGGACGATCTGCTCATTCCGGGATTTCTGCGCACGATGGCCGCTGCGCTGCGCGAGCATCCGGACGCGGCCTTGGCGTGTGGTGATATCGTAATCGTGTCTACGGATAGCCGTGTGCTCGGTGTGCGTCCCTTCACGGCGCCGGCTTGGCAGCCAGAGTATCTTTCGCCCGCGATGGTGCGCCGCCGGATCATGGGAACCGACAACTGGATCTGCAACACCGCAACTCTCCATCGCACCGAGATTATTCGTGCACATGGCGGGTTCGATTCCGCCCTTGGCTCGTTCTGCGACGGCATTCTTTGCCGCCTGCTCGCGTTCGGTCATGGCTTCGTCTACGTGCCGGGGATTTCGGGCATCTGGCAGGTGGCTGCAAACACGCTGTCAGCCTCATCGGTTCTCAACAGCGAGAAACTTGAGCATTTGCTTGATCTTGCACTCCAGAAGCTTGCCGGGTCCGTGGTGGGGGCGACCGCTCCGGAATACGTCGAGCTTTATGAGCGCCGGTTGCGCATGAGCGCTGTTCGCATGCGCTTGCTTTGGAAGGGCAAGGCTGTGAGCGCCGCTGATATTGTGCAGGTCGCGAAGGGCGATGCGCTGGATCGCCGCGTTGTCGGTTTGATCGACGGCGCTATCGGGCTCAACCGCGTCGGTGGCGCGCTGGTGCTATCGTGGTTCACCGTTCGCCGGCGCCCATTCAATCCGCTGACCCTGCTGGCCCATGCCGTGCGCAACCGAAGGATGCTGCGCAAAAACGAAGCTGCGGTCGGTCGTCAGCTACACGAGCTCAACGCGGCCGGCGCTGCGCTTTCGCAACGGGTCGCCGCAAGTCACCTGCCGGTGCACTGATGGTGAATACGGGCGGCAACGGCCGGCCGGTCCGGGTCGGTGTCATCGGTGCGGGCTTCATCGCACAGGTCGCCCATCTCCACTCGCTGGCCCGCATCGATGGCGTTGAACTCGTTGGGCTCGCCGAGCCGCACGAGGAGCTGCGCAACGCCGTGGCGCAACGGTTTGGTATCGACAGAGCGGCGGGCGACTACCGCGAGTTGCTGTCGCCGGGCGACCTTGACGCGGTGGTTGTGTCGCTGCCGCGCCGCGCGCAGTCTTTAGTCGTCGCTGACGCGCTCCGCAGTGTGCCCGCGGTGCTTTCCGAAAAGCCAATGGCGATGACGTTCACTGAAGCGCAGCACATGCTTGCTGTCGCGCGCCGCTCGGGCGCCGCCTGGGGTGTTGGCTACATGAAGCGACACGACGTTGGCGTGCGCCGCTTTGCAAAGTTGATCAATGGGTTGCGCAGCGATGGAAGTCTCGGCCCGATTCTCGACGTGCGGATGCGCGACGCGTGCGCGGAGTATTGGGCTGCAAAACCGGATCATATTCGCCGCAACGGAAAGCGGCCTGTGAGGTTTGCAGAGGCGGTGAGCGCTCCTGATTTCGTGCCACACGATTTGAATTCCGACTACGAGTACACCGTCAATGTTGCGTCCCACGACCTCAATCTCTTGCGAATGTTGTTCGGAGATGCTCTCACAGCCAAGAGCTTTCACGTTCAACGCGGAGGTGCTCAGCACGTCATCTTGGCGACGGAGAATTTTCTAATCGGTCTGACGGTTGTGCCGGCGAGCGTCGGCCATTGGGACCAACGCGTTGATGTGACCTTTGCCAAGGGGCAGGCATCCCTCGTGCTTCCATCGCCTCTCGCCCGTCAGGAAAGTGCCTCGATTCTCTTGGCGACTGCCAAGGGATGCGAAGAGATAAAGGTCGCTCCGGCCGACCATGTCTGGGCATTCGAGGCTCAGGCGAGGGCTTTCATCGCAGCGGTGGCCTCACGCGGAGAGCTGGACGTCAGTGGCGATGCTTGCGTTGGCGATGTCGAATTGATCGACGGTCTATGGCGGAAGGTGGAACTGAATTGATGTCGAAGGCTCTTTCTTACACGCGCACGACGTGCCGCCTTTGCAATTCCAGCGACATGCGCAAGGCGATCCCGCTGACGCCTCTCCCGGTGGCCTCACCGAACGTCGGACGCAGCACAAACGTGCGCGAGACGGCGGCCGCCGATGTATGGCAGTGCGGTTCCTGTGGGCACCTGCAGCTTGCAACGGTGGTCGATCCGGAATTCCAGTACCGCAACTTCCAGTATTTCACGGGCATCTCGATGGGCCTGCGCGAGCATTTCGGCAAGCTCATCGGCGATCTTGCAGAGCGAGGCGAGGTGCGGCGCGGCGCCTTCGTGATTGATATCGGCTCGAACGACGGCTCGCTGTTGCGCCTGGCGCAGGAATGCGGTGCCCGTGTGCTGGGTATCGATCCCGCGGTCAGCATCGCCAACGCCGCGACCGAAGCGGGCATTCCCACGCTGGCCGAATTCTTCGACGCCGATCTCGCCGCGAAGATCGCCGCCGAGCATGGGCGTGCGGATGTGGTGATCTCCAACAATACGATCGCAAACATTGACGATCTGGGCCCGATGTTCACGGGCATTTCGGCGGTGATGGGCGACGACGGGCTGCTCGTCATAGAGACGCAATATGCGATCGACGTGCTCCTGAAGACGCTGCTCGATGTGATCTATCACGAGCACATCTCGTACTTCGCCGTGAAGCCGATGCAGGCATTCCTCGCTGCGCATGGGTTCGAGCTGATCGATGCCGTGCGCATTGCGCCCAAGGGCGGGTCGATCCGCTTCATTGCGCAGCGCAAGGGCGGATCGCGCCCCGTCGCGCCAGGTGTTGCGGCGCTTATCGCCGAGGAAGAGGCCGCCGGTTTCTATGATGAGCGGTTATTCAAAGAGTTCAATGCGCGCATTTCCGAACTTGGGCGCAATATCCGCGAACGGCTCGAGCAGTCACGCGCGCAGACGGGGCGGGCGCTCGCCTATGGTGCCTCCGTCGGATGCGCTGCCCTCGTACACTATTTCCAGCTCGGCCATCTGATCGATGCGATTTTCGATGATACGCCGCTCACCAACATCGTGCGTCTCGAAGATCGCGATATTCCGGTTCTGACGGGGCGCCAGCTCGCGAATGAAATGCCGTCCGACGTGCTGGTGCTTGCCTGGCGTTATGCCAATCCGATCGCGAAGGGACAGGAAGCATTCCGTGCGAGCGGCGGCCGTTTTTTCCGCGCGCTTCCCGACCTTGACTATGTCGACGGGTCGGACACCGCGCCTCCTGCCGCGTGACACCAAATCAAAAGCTTCATTGGGGGACAACGACTATGGCTGGCTTGAGCGACTTGACGGTTGTGGCCGATATCGGCGCTCGCTACGGCATCCATCCTAACTGGAATGGCTTCGATGCGCCGCTCCGCTACATCGCGTTCGAGCCCGATGGCGAGGAGGCGAACCGCCTTCGCAGTCTCTACAAGGACACGAAGAATTTTCAGTATGAGGTTCTGGAGACGGCGCTCGACAAAGAGAAGGGACAGCGTGATTTCCATCTTCTGAAGCACCGCGGCCTCAGCTCCTGTCTGAAGCCCGATCTTACCTCGGAGTGCTTCCGGCACTTGAAGCCCGGTCAGGCGGAGATCGAGAAGATCCTCAAGATCGAAACCGAGACGGGAGATGATCTCTTTGCCGGTCTCGGCGTCGTGCCAGACTTCCTCAAGGTCGATACTGAAGGCACCGAACAGGACGTCATCGAGGGCTTCGAGAAGCTGCTGGGCGAAGGCGTTCTCGGCATTCGCTCGAGCTGCAATTTTCAGCCCTGCTTCATCGGCCAGCGCCTCTTCTCCGACAGTCACGACTACTTGATGCGGCGGGGGTTTGTGCTGCTCAATCTCGACTACAAGGGCTACGGCTATCCGCGCCTAGGCCTCTTCCGCAAACCTGATCCGATCGAGAACGAGGATCACCGCTACGGTATTCTCGTTGCTGCCGACGCGGTGTGGATCCGCAAGCCGGAGTCGCTTGGAGAGACGTTCTCAGGCGGCGCGGCGACGATCGCGAAGCTGAAGCTTTCCGCATTCTGCTTCCTCAACAACGCGCCGGATCTGGCGGTCGATCTGCTGCGTGAATGTGCAGTAGGCGGAGAGCTCAATGCGACGATCCAGGAAACGCGTCTGTTCAGGGTGCTGCGTTTGCGCGCTGCGCGCTTCCTCGGCCGCTATCGCACGGTTCCCGACGAGCAGTGGGAGCGTGCGCAGGGGATTTTCCATTCGATCTTCGGCGTGGCGCTCGGTGGCGGCAGCGATTTCTATCCGCAGGTCAATGCCTGGTCGCGTGAGCTTTCCGGAGCCGATGCATGAGCGCCATCGGCGCCTTCCGTCCAGTATCGGCAGCCGTTTATGAAACGGATGCCGATCCGGTGGTGGTCACCTGGGTCGATATAGACGATCTTGTTGCGGCCGCGCCGCAGGCGCCCGCCGGGCGTGCTCGCCTATTGCTGCACCCCGACCGGAACGACACACTGCATGAGATGGTGATCGCGCTTCCCCAGCACAGCTGCGATCATCCGCACATCAATTTCAAGTCGGGCAAGTCGTTCCTGGCACTGTCCGGTCAGTTCGCCGTGGTGGTGTGCTCGGACGATGGGCGCCGCATCGATCCCATCGTGCTTTCAGCCGATGCTCAGCGCTGGCCGGGAGCGCGCATGGCCCGGCTGCGCGCGCCTGCGTGGCATACGATCATCCCGCTGGCCGGCGATACTGTGTTTCTCGAAACGATCGTTGGCCCGTTCACCGAGAACCGCTTCGCGACCTGGTTCCCCGACGCCGATCAGCCGGATGAGCGGGAGAAATGGGCGCAGAAGCTGCGCGAAATCGCTGCTGGGGCCATTCCCGGGACGAAATAGGTGCGGGCGCTGGGCGCAGGGATACTTCGCCTCGCGCGGTGAGCTTACGGTTCGACCTAACCTGCCCGCGTCCGCATAACTGTATTTTCCACCTGGGCGTTCTCAAGCAGCTCGCGGTGGCGGGTGAGAAATGGCGCTGCCGGGTGCGCTGCTCCGAACATCATTGGATTGCCGGCCATGGCGAGCCGGTATGATGCCATCGGCTCTTCATCATCACCGGGCCGGACGGTGTGTCCATCGAGCAGATCAAGCTTGTAGCGCACCGCTTCTTCGATCTCCTGAGGCGTATTGGCGATGATGATGAGGCCCTTGCGCCGCAGCACGCTCGCGTTGATGAGGTAGCCCTGCACCGGCTGCGTGAACGCTTCGCTGAAGGTGAGGTAGCGCTTGCCGCGCATGTCCCAAACGCGCTTGACGATGAAGTCGGTATCGGCCGACCACAACTGCCAATCATTCGAGATACAATTCACGAGCATCATCGGCGTGCCAAAGGCTAGACACGCTGTGGTGAGGCCGGATGTCGTTCCGATGACGAAGCGGCTCGTCGCGCAGAAGAAAATGTCGGCTTGCGGGCTTTTGTGCCGGCTGCGCGCATAGTCTATCACGCGCTCCATCGGAGGCAGCGGCCGCATCGACTTGTCGCCAAGACGGATGACGTAGCCGCCCCGGTCGGTGACGGCCTTAATGGCGGGGAGATAATCTTCTATGGCGGCATTGCGATGTGTGCTGATGCCGCCGGCGGATTCTCCATAGTAGCCTGACTCGCGCACGTGGAGGCCCACGTACCAAGCGTCCTTCGGTACATTGAGAGCGGCGAGCGTCTTCTCGCCTATTGCGCGATCGGTGTCGCTGATCTGAAGGAGCGGGGCGCGCTTCTGGCGTGCCCATTCTATGTGAGCCCGAGCGGCTGCGCGCGTCCAGGGTTCGGCGACGCCGTCTGCTCCCGGATAGGCCTGGAAGTTGTCGCCGATCATCCGTTGGTAGGGGAACAGCTCGTCGACCAGCGCCTCGTCGCGCACAATCGTAAAGTAGGTGTCCCAGTAGGAGAGGAACTCCCGGTTGGCGACTTTATCGGGCGGCGCGAGAAGGATGCGGTTGGCATCGGGATACATCCCGAGTTCGGCCATCTTTATGTAGCTGTCGAGCAGTCCTATGTGGCCGTATTGGGTGACCCACTCGTACGGCAGAAGCCGGAACGGCTTCGCGGGGTCGATACGTGGGTCGAGCGCGCGGAGCTGTGCAATGAGATCTTCTGGCAACGGAGCGCAGATACGCTGCTGGTAATCAAGCATGCGCTGATAGAGTTGGAAGCTCTGATCGAAGCGTCCCAGCAGGAACGCATCTTCCGCGAGCTGGCCGTAGTTGTCGTAGATCATGAGGCGTCCGGCGTCCTCAAGCTCCCAGGCCTTCGGTGTGTAGGCAGGAATATTGTAGCGGCCGGCGTAGTTCTGGTGTGCCATGACGGTGTTGGGCGCGAGAGCGACCGCGCTGCGGAAGCATTCCGCTGCGGATACTTCGTCGCCGAGGCGCAGGTACGATCGACCCAGATAGCGGAAATCCGGCGGGTGACGATCGGAGAAGCGCAGGGCCCGATTTAAGTAATGGATGGCCTTTTCGGCGCTGCCGACCTGCATATGAGCGGCGCCCAGAATATGGTTTAGGTAGTGGCCGTCGAGATCGGGCGCATCGTCGAGATCGGCGATGATCCGATGGTATTGGCGCGTGTGATAGAGCGCCTGATAGTAGATATAAGCGTTCGGCTGGCGGCGGCGCTTGATATCGGCCCGAAACGCCAAGTTCAAGAAACGCGCCATCGCGATCGTGTTGCCCATATGGCCGGCAGCCATTTGCGCGCCGAGCGCGAGCAATAGCGCAGTCTCGATGGTGCTGCGGGCGATAGGGGTAATGATCGGGATGCGTTTCTCGATGATCCAGAGGCTGACCGCGAGCGTGCGGCCTGGAACGAGAGGCGCAGAATCGCCGCTGACCGAAAGCCACATGCGCGCGATGTGGCGAATGGTGTGGCGCTGGACGTATGGGATGTTCGCCAGCGCGACGCCCACACGGTTGACCCGCACGCGGACAACCCGCAGCAGGACACGCGCGGTCCCACCAACCAGTCGCACTACGGTGTATTTTTTGCCGGCTATTTTGAGGGTGTCGATGACCCTCGCGAGGTAGCGCGGACGGCGCCGGTCGTTTTGCCGATCCCCTCGGGATGAAGAGCGCAGTGCGCGTGCGAACCGAGGAAAGGTGAAATCGAGCTGCTTGCCGGAAATATCGTCGAGCATTCGCCCCCGCCTAGGTCAACCTCAGCAGTATGCAGAACGTCATGAAACACTGTCGCGACGAACCTTCTGGAGCTGGCCCGCACGGGCAAGCACCTCCTGAATGGGTCCAAAATCCTTGACCCGGCCTCTTTCAAGGTGAAGGCCGATATTGCAATGGCGCAGCAGTGTATCCGGGTCGTGGGAGGCAATCACAAGCACGCCGGCGTTACCCACAATTTCGAGCGTTCTCTGCTGAGCCTTCTCGCGGAAATTCGCGTCACCTACGGCGATCCATTCATCCATCAGCACGATGTCGCCCCGCACGCAGGTTGCGATGGAGAACATCAGGCGCAGCATCATGCCCGCCGAGTAGGTGCGGATTGGAAGGTTTAGGTATTCGCCCAGCTCGCTGAAGGCGGCGATCTCATCGGCACGCGCGGCGATCTCTTTCGGGCTCAACCCCATCACGAGACCGCGCAGCGAAATATTTTCGTTTCCCGTCAATTCCTCGTCAAATCCCAGGCCGATGTCGAACATCGGTATGAGCTTTCCCTCCACGCGCAGGCTGCCACCGGTCGGCGTGTAGATTCCTGCGAGCACGCGGATGAGTGTCGTCTTACCGGCGCCGTTGTGGCCGATAAGCCCGAGCCGATCTCCCTCCTTCAGCTGGAACGAGACATTGTCCAGCGCCCGGACGATATTGACGTTCGTGCCGGTGTCGACGATCTGGCCGCCAACAGCACGGGCTCGCGCCAAGGCAAGGCTGCGGAGCGAGCGCGCCCGCACTGAAAGGATCGGAACGTCGACGGTGATGTTTTCGGCGGTCAGGAGTGCCACGAATTACACCCAGTAAGCGATGCGGCTGCGGAAGCGGCGGTACATGAACATTGCGACCGCTGTCGAGACGACGGTGAGCAGAATGGCGCCCAGCCAAGTTTCCAGTGTGACCGGCCGTCCAAGGACCGGATCGCGGATGATCATCAGCATGTAAGCGATCGGATTGAGCGCGAGGATCACGCTGCCGAAGCGAAGCTGCTCCGGATACCAGATGATTGGCGTCACGAAGAACAGGAACTGAGTGATGACCTGAATGAGTGGAGGGATATCACGGTAGCGAACGCAGATCACCGAAATGGTGATTGCGGTCGAGGTGAGAAAGACGAACAGCAGGATCATCGCGGGGATGACGAGCAGCGCATCAAAGCCAATCGGCCAGCGGATGAACATCCACACGAGGACCACGACGACGGCGTTATGCGCGAACACGATGAAGTTCCGTTGCACGGAGCGCAGAACGTGGAACACGATCGGCATCTGCGAAGATTTGATCAGGTTCCCCGCCGCAACAAGGGAATTGGAGCAATCGTTCAGCACCGTCGCAATGAACATCCACGTGATGTAGCTGACCGTGAAGTACGGCAGGTAGCTATGGATGTCCTGGCCGAAGAACTGGCCGTAGATAAGGCCGATGGATAGCGCCAGCGTTCCGGTGGCGAGGGTGATCCAGAACGAGCCGAGCGTGGACATCCGGTATTTCGAGCGGATATCGGCCGCGGCGAGAGCGCGCCAGACATGGTTGTGCGTCAGGATCTGCCGCAGATCCTGCTTGGCACGTGTAGATTCCGTCATAGACCCGTTCATGAAATACTCTGTTCTGGGATCTCGGTCGGCAGCGATGGGCGAGGCGAGATACCGGGCGTGTTTATCCTCGATTTTCCCGTTCGGCTACTATCCGGTGTGAACTTCGAAGATGTGATCATCAGTTCAGACGAGGGGTGTGTCACCGCAACGGGGTTGTCTGCAGGTTGCGCTCAGAGCGCGGCTCACGGAGTGCCATCGGCAGCGCGACGCAGCGGTTGTGGACGGTTTGGAACAAACTCGGCGTGCGCACGCGCCAAGCTCTCCACGTTTCCAATGTCGCGGTGGTAGCCAGTCGTGGGAACCGCAAAAATCCGGCCGACGAACTGGGGGATGACCTGCGTGCTGAGATCGATGAAAGGCCCCTCAAGCGCGCAAATACGATCGATCACCTCCGCCGTTAATATATAGACAGCCGCATTCGCGACGTTTCCCGGTGGCTTTTCGACCTTCTCGTGGAATGCGTGCACCACGCCGTTCTGATCGATCTCGAGGATGCCGCAGGAGCGCGGATCATCGGTCTCGAAGGTGAGCATGGAGATCGCGCAGCCGGCGGGGCGGCCTTCGTGCGCCGCAATGAATCCGGCGATGTCCAGGTCCGTCAGATTATCTGCGTGGGCCACGAACACGTCGCCATCGCTAAAGTACGCGCGATTGGCTTTGATGGTGCCGCCCGTGCCGAGGAGCTCGGCTTCATAGACGAGGTCGACCCGATCTTGCCAGGGCGATTGCGCAATATGTGCTTCCACCTGCCGGTGCAGGTAGTGCGTGTTGATCAACGCGCGCGCGATGGCTCGGCCGGAAAACAGGATGTCCAGCCAATAGTCGAGCAGCGGCCGCCCGTGGATAGGCACGAGGCACTTCGGCACCGTCTCTGTAATCGGTCGCAGCCGGTTTCCGATGCCGGCTGCCAAGAGTAGTGCGTGCAATGTCGGTAACCTCTGCGAGGGTATGCCTAGTCGGCGGAGGTATAGTCGATCTCAGCAATAAGATCCTTGCTATCGATCGGCAGATTGCCGACGCGCGATACCTGGTGCGCAGCGGCAAGAGCGCCAAGGTAAGTGCTCCGCCAGATGTCATACCCGGCGCGAAGGCCGAGCGAAGCGCAGGCGAACAGGCAGTCGCCGGCGCCAGCGACGTCCTTCGGAGCGGTGTTGAACGCGGGCAGGCGGTCGGTCCTATAGGTGCCGCTTTTGTCGAGAGCGTGGAGCAGCAGACCTTCGGCTCCCAGCGTAACTATAATATTCTCCGCCTCTGCTGCGCGTTGAAGCTTGTCGCTGAGCACGACGAGACCGGAATCGAAGTCCATCATGGAAAGGCGCGCCTCATGCTCGGTCGGCGTGATGAGGCGCATGCCTTTGAAGCGACAGATATTGGCGAGCTGCGAGGATGCCTGGCTGTCTGCGCCCATGGCGACGTCATGCTTCTTGGCGCGCTCGACAATGCGATCGACGAGGGCCTGCGGCAGGCAGCCGTAATTGAAATCGGAGAATAGAAGGAGATCGGTGTCCGGGAGCTGGGCTTCGACGCGCTTCAAGAAAATGCCGATGAGGTCGTCATCGATCGCGTGCTGGCGCAGGTGGTTGACACGCAGAAGCGTTTTTCCCTGTGCGCGGTAGCGGGTCTTGTTCGTCGTCGGTCGCGTATGATCGTGCAGGATCTCGTGTGCCACGCTGTAGCGGCCGAGCTCACGCTCCGCGAAAGAGGCGGCATCGTCCTTGCCGCCGATGGTCAGGTAGGTAACCTCGGCGCCCAATCCGCGCAGGTGCGCGGCAACTATGCCTGCGCCGCCGAGGAAAACTTTCTGATCGAGCGGCGCCACAACGACCGTCGGATCCTCGCGGGACATGCCGAGCGGCTCGCAGTCGATGTACGTATCGACGATCAGGTCGCCCACAACCAGAACGCGAATCCCCTGAAACGCCTGCAGCATCAGTTTGAGGTCTGCAATCTGGAACCCGTGCCGCGCCGGATAGTCAGTGGGTTTCTGGATAGTCGAGAAATTGGTCGTGAAATATTCGCGTTGCAGCAGCTCTGTATTGGCGAGGCGCATTTCACCCGAGGTGAAGAGTAGCTTTCCGCCGTAGGAATCTACTGCCGCCTGTTCCGGATTGTGCTGGTCGCGATATTCCTTGCCCTTGACGACGATTTCAGGCCGCAGCTTGGCGATGAATTCGTGTGCAGGTTCAATGAGCTGCACCACATGGTCGATCATGTTGGTGGCGCGCAGGCTCTCCATGCGCATTTCCGCCGGCACCATCACACCCGGCGTGTCGTCGCTGTTCACCCCGACCACGAGCGCGTCGCAGTTTTCTGCTGCGAATTTTAGCAGCCGTAAATGTCCAGCATGCAGGAAGTTGAAGTTTCCAGACACGAAGGCGATGCGCTTGTCGTTGCCGATCCGCTCTCGCATGTGGTGACAGAGCTGCTCGACCCGAAGCGTCTGCGGCATGCGTATCTCCTGCAGGAATTCCGCGCGCGCACCGATGATGGGCGCGAACCGAACGAATGGCTCAGCGTGCGGGTGAGGTGCCGTTACGCAATTACGGGGACACCGAAAACACAATTCAGCGACGTTATAAGACGCTCGTCGCTGTCACCACACCATATAGTTGTATCGCGTGAATCTGAGCGGCGTGTGGCGTCATCGATACGAACGGAGCGAATATTCCATTCATTTCACGAGCGGGCCGAGGCAATCCTCAGTCCACTTTCCGCAAGTCGACAACTTTGGTTGACATCGTAATGAAAGCCCCGCAGATCGCTCAGGTGCGGATGCGATGTGCGATGTCATTCAGCGTTACGGTCGAGTGTGGCTCGGATCGGTTGAAAGCTGGATGCTCTGCTGGGCAAGCGCGCCTCAATAGATGCTAATTTGATGGGGGATCGCATGAGGGTGTTTGTGACCGGTGCGTGTGGTTACAAAGGTACCGTGCTGGTTCCGAAATTGCTGGCTGCCGGACACGAGGTCATTGCATTCGACATCCAGTGGTTCGGCAATTTTCTGCGCCCGCATCCGCTGCTTACGGTCATCAAGGGGGACGTGCGCAACCCCGACGAAATCGATCTCGACGGCGTAGACGCCATCATTCATCTGTCGAGCGTCGCCAACGATCCGTGCGGCGATCTCGATCCGAAGCTCACCTGGGAGGTGAGCTGCCTTGCCACGATGCAGCTTGCCGATCGAGCCAAGCGTGCGGGTATCAAGCGCTTCATCTACGCTTCGTCCGGCAGCGTATATGGTGTGAAGGACGAGCCGCAGGTCACTGAAGACCTCGAGCTCGTGCCGATCTCCGAATACAACAAGACCAAGATGTGCGCCGAGCGAATCCTGTTGTCCTACAAGGACGATATGGTGGTGCAGATCGTGCGTCCTGCAACGGTTTGCGGTTACTCGCCTCGTATGCGCCTTGATGTTTCGGTCAACATGCTGACCATGCAGGCGCTCGCCAACGGCAAAATCACCGTTCTGGGCGGCGATCAGACGCGGCCGAACATTCACGCCGAGGATATCACGGACCTTTACGTGTTCCTGCTTGATCACCCCGAGCATGCCGGCATCTTCAACGCGGGCTTTGAGAACATCTCGATCATGGATATCGCGAAGAAGGTCGCCGAGCACGCGGACGCGGAAATCGTCGTGCTGCCTTCGAACGACCCGCGCTCTTACCGCCTCAACTCGGACCGGCTTCTGGCGACAGGCTTCCGGCCAAAGCGCACGGTGGAGGACGCGATCAAGGAGGTCATCGGCCTCTACCGTCAGGGTACGCTGAAGAACGAAGACCACTTCTACAACCTCAAGTGGATGCAGGCGCACGTTCTGTGAACGGGGATCGGGGAATGACGACCGGTGCAACCGCAGAGATAGAAAACTCGCCGGAGGGGGCGGCGCTGGTCGATCCGGCGACCCACTTCGACGGCTATCAGCGCCGGCTTTCGCGCGTGCTTGCAGATTTCGACTGGACGCCCGTCTCCGTAATGGCGGAAGACTTCCTGGATTGCTGGCGAACGGGGCGACAGGTTTTTCTTGCCGGCAACGGCGGGAGTGCTGGCAATGCGGTGCACCTCGCCAATGATTTCCTCTACGCACTGTCGAAGCGCTCGGGATCTGGCCTGCGCATTGAATCGTTGTCGGCCAATCCGGCGGTCTTGACGTGCCTCGCCAACGACGAGGGCTACGATCACATCTATTCTCTGCAGCTCGCCGTGAAGGCGCGGCGCGGTGATGTGCTGGTCGTCTATTCGGGTAGCGGCAATTCGCCGAATATCCTCAAAGCGCTGGAGGAGGCGCGCCGCATCGGCATGCGCTCCTATGCGGTGCTGGGGTTCTCGGGCGGCAAGGCCAAGGCACTGGCCGACGTGCCGATTCATTGTGAAATCGACGATATGCAGATCGCAGAAGACATGCAGCTCATCATTGGCCACATGATCATGCAGTGGCTGCATGCCCGCCGCGACCAAGTCGCGAGCTGAGAGTATTATGGCAGGTTCAGAACGTTTCGTGGTCCTTGGCTCGAACTCGATTTCCGGGGCGAGCTTCTGTGGTCACCTTGCTGCACGCGGTTACGACGTGCTCGCGACGAGCCGCTCCAATGAGCTGCACGAGGCATTCCTGCCCTACAAATGGCAGGAGCAGCCAGGGAAGGTGCGTTTCGAGCGTATCGACCTCAACACCGATCTCGACCGGCTCGCGGAATTGCTGCGCCAGGAACACGCGACGCATGTCGTCAATTTCGCAGCGCAGAGCATGGTCGCAGAGAGCTGGCAGTTTCCCGATCACTGGATGATGACGAACGTCGTCTCCGCGGTACGCCTGCACGACATGCTGCGTAAGCATGACGGTCTCGAGCGCTACGTGCATATCACGACGCCGGAAGTGTATGGATCGACGGACGGCTGGATCGACGAGAGCGCGCCATTCAATCCGTCGACACCCTACGCGGTGTCGCGTGCGGCCGGCGACATGTCGTTGCGCACCTATTTCAGTACGCACGGTTTCCCGGTCGTCTACACGCGAGCAGCAAACGTCTATGGCCCAGGACAGCAGCTCTATCGCATCATTCCGCGCACGGTTCTCGCTGCGATAGGCGGACAGAAATTGCGCCTCGATGGCGGCGGCAAGTCGGTCCGTGTCTTCATTCATCTGGATGATGTGTGCGATGCGACGTATCGCGTTGCGACGCGTGGCGTGCTCGGCGAAGCTTACCATGTCTCGGGCTATCACCTCGTTTCGATCCGTGACCTCGTCGAGATGATCCTCGAGCGCCTCGGCAAGAACTTCGATGAGTGCGTGGAGATCGGGCCGGAGCGTCCGGGTAAGGACACGGCTTACATGCTGGATTCCCGCAAGCTCCGGACGGAGCTGGGATGGCAGGACCGCATCTCGCTGGAGCAGGGGATCGACGATATCGTCGCGTGGGTCCGGCGATACTCCGACTTTTTGCAGAACGCGCCGGCAAAGTACGAGCACAAGCCGTAACGGCGTCGCCGGACAGCAGGGAAGGCAGTGTGATGTTGAAGCTGCAGACGAACGAGCGCGAGGAAACCGCGACTTTGGACGTTGAACACCTAAAGCGCGTCGCTGCCGAGCTGCGTGGGAAAGTGGTCGAGATGAGCCACAAGGCCGGCACAGCACACCTCGGCTCTTCCCTCTCGTGCTGCGATATCGTCGCGGCTGCCTACTGGCACGTGTGCGCCATTGATCCGAAGAACCCGCAGGATCCGCTGCGCGACCGCTTCATTCTTTCGAAGGGGCATGCGGCGAGCACGCTCTATGCGGTGCTGGCGATGCGCGGCTTCTTCCCGCTAGAGGAGCTCGACACCTTCTGTCAGGACGGCGGGCGTCTCGCGGAGCATCCTCCGGCGAACCTCTTGCCAGGCGTCGAAGCGGCGACAGGCTCGCTGGGGCATGGCCTTCCCATCGGTATCGGCATGGCGATGGCGGGACGCATCCGCAAGGAAACCTACCGCGTCTATGCGCTGCTGTCCGACGGCGAGTGCAATGAGGGCTCGGTGTGGGAAGCGGCCATGTTCGGTGCGGCCCAGAGGCTCGATAACCTCTGCGTCATCGTCGATTACAACAAATGGCAGGCGACGGCGCGCTCCAATGAAACGCTGGCGCTCGCGCCGCTGCGCGCCAAGTGGGAGGCGTTCGGTTGGGATGCCGTCGAGATCGACGGCCACGATATCGGCACGGTCGCCCGGCTGATGGAGAATGTGCCGAACGGATCAGGCAAGCCGGTCGCCATCATCGCCAATACGGTGAAGGGCAAGGGTGTGTCGTTCATGGAGGACGACAACAACTGGCACTATCGCGCGCCGACCGCAGAAGAAGTGGTGAAGGCTCGCAAGGAGCTCGGGCTGTCATGAGAAACGCATTCGCCGACGAGCTGACGAAGATCGGCAACGATGATCCGCGGCTCGTCATGCTGTCGGGGGACATCGGCAACCGGCTGTTCGACAAGTTCAAGGCGGCGCATCCGGACCGCTTCTACAACTGCGGTGTCGCCGAAGCGAACATGACGGGACTTGCGGCCGGCATGGCAATGTCGGGGTTGCGTCCTGTGACCTATACGATCACGCCATTCGTGACGACGCGGTGCCTGGAACAGATCCGCACCGACGTCTGCTATCACGAGGTGCCCGTCATCATCGTAGCTGTGGGCGCGGGGCTCGCCTATGCGGGGCTTGGGCCCACGCACCATGCATGCGAGGACATCTCGTTCCTGCGCTCCATCCCGAACATGACGGTCATCTGTCCGGGCGATGCGTGGGAGGTGCGCGCGGCGCTGCGTGCAGCGCTGAAGCAGGATCGCCCCGTTTACATCCGGATGGGCAAGAAGGGCGAACCGGTGGTGCACGCCGGCATGCCCGAGGGCTTCGAGATCGGGAAGGCGATCACTATCGTCGACGGCGATGATGCCTGTCTTCTTTCAACGGGCAACATGCTTCCCGAGACGCTCGAAGCTGCAAAGCTGCTCAAGGAGCAGGGCGTGTCGGCGCGTGTCGTCAGCTTCCACACCGTGAAGCCGCTCGATGAGGCTTGCCTCACGGAGGCGTTCGCCAAGTTCCCGCTCGTCGCCACGCTGGAAGAGCATTCGCTTATCGGTGGTTTCGGGGCGGCGGTGAGCGAGTGGCTCGCTGATACGGGTATCCGGCCGCACAAGTTCCTGCGCTTCGGCACGCGGGACGCATTCTTCAAGTGGTCGGGCGAGCAGGAATACGCGCGCGAGCAGCTCGGGCTGTCAGCGCATCAGATTGCCGATCGCATTCGCAACGCTTTGGGTCAGCACTAGGTCTCCATGAAAACGCAAGCAGCCATCCTCGTCGAAACGGGGCAGCCCGTCGTTGTCGCCGATATCGAAATCCCTGCGCTCAAGCCGGGGCAGGTTCTGGTCGAGATCGCCTGTTCGGGCGCGTGCGGCACGCAGGTGATGGAGATCCGTGGCCGCAAGGGCAAGGACGCGTGGGTGCCGCACTGTCTCGGTCACGAGGCGACGGGCATTGTGCTCGAGACCGGCGCGGGCGTCACCAAGGTGAAGGCAGGCGACAAGGTTGTGCTGTCCTGGATCAAGGGCACGGGCATCGAGGCGGGCGGTGCGGTTTACGATTGGGATGGCCGGAAAGTAAATGCGGGTGGCGTCACCACGTTCCAGCGGCACTCCGTCGTGAGCGAGAATCGCCTCACGCTGCTGCCTGCTGCGATGACGATGGAAACCGCTGTGCTACTCGGGTGCGCAGCGCCGACTGGCATGGGCGCGGTGTTCAATGTCACGCAGTTGAAGCCGGGCGAGTCCGTTGCGATCTTCGGTACGGGTGGCATCGGCCTCAACGCCTGCATCGGCGCAGCGTTCGGCGGCGGCATGCCGGTGATCGGCATCGATCCCAATCCGCTGAGGCGCGAGATGGCGCTGGCGCACGGAGCGACGCACGTCATCGATCCGACAAGCAGCGATGTGATCGCTGAAATCAAGAAAATCGTGCCGCAAGGCGTCGATGTCGCCATTGAGGCGACGGGCGTGCCCAGCGTGATGGATCAGGCGGTCAATGCCACGCGCCAGCAGGGCGGGCGCGCGGTTGTCATCGGCAATGCACAGGCGGGGCAGTCGCTGGTGCTCAATCCGGGTGTGTTCAACCAGGGCAAGAGCCTGATGGGAACGTGGGGCGGCGACTCGGTCCCGGACCGGGATTACGTTCGGTTTGCACGCTTGCTGGGATCCGATCGCTTCCCGGCGCGCGATCTGCTGTCGAAGCCTTATCGGCTGGAGGACATCAACAGCGCTATCGATGATCTCGAAGCGGGCCGGATCGGGCGGCCGTTGATCGATATGTCGCTGCAGTGAGCAGGGCGGCGATGCGTATAGGCATCGACTTCGATAACACCATCGCCTGCTACGACGGCGTCTTCCACGCCGCCGCGCTGGAGCGGGAGCTCATTCCCGGCAATCTGCCGTCCGACAAGACGAGCGTGCGCGATCACTTGCGCAGCTTGGGGCGGGATGCCGACTTCACGCTGCTGCAGGGCTACGTCTACGGTAGCCGCATGCAGCTCGTGAATGTGTTTCCGGGATTTGCCGAGACGCTGCAGGCGCTGCGGGCCAAAGGGCATGACGTTTTCATCGTCAGCCACAAGACGCGCACGCCGTTTGCGGGCCCCGCCTATGATCTTCACGCGGCGGCGCGCGCGTTTCTGGGCGCGCGCGCCATCGTCGGCGACGGCGATGTGCAGATTCCTGCGCAGAACGTGTTTTTCGAACTGACGAAGGAAGAAAAGGTCGCGCGCATCGCAGCGCTCGGTTGCGATGTTTTCGTAGACGACCTGCCTGAGATCCTGGCAATGGACGGCTATCCGGCGGGGCTCAGAGCTATCCTGTTCGACCCTGATGATCACTATGCGGATGGGGCTTGGCGCGATCGTACATTCGAGCGGCACCGGAGCTGGCTGCAGATCGGCGCTGCGATCGATACGTTGTGAGGCGCGATGGGCCTTCCCGACGATGACCTGCTCGGCAAAGCGACGACGCTTGCGCGACGCGCCGGCCGGCCCGATCCGGTTGCCATTGAGCGGCTCGCCGGTGGGCGGAACAATCAAGTCTATCGGCTGGTGATAAACGGCGGCGCGCCGCTGTTTCTGAAGTCCTACTTTCACGATCCGCGGGATACGCGCGCGCGGCTTTCAGCCGAGTGGTCGTTTCTCGATTATGCTTGGGCGCGCGGTATCCGCAGCGTGCCGGAGCCGATTGCGGCCGATCCAGCGCTTCAGCTCGGGCTCTATGAGTTTGTGGAAGGGCGCGCTGTGCGGAACGATGATGTCGGCTGGCCGCTGCTCGACACCGCTGCCGGGTTCATCCTCGATGTCAACCGGCTGCCGCGGGACATTGCGGCGCTTCCGCTCGCGTCGGAAGCCTGCATGTCTTTGGCGGAGCACATCGCTACCGTCGACGGCCGCGTCAACGGCCTGCAACAACTGCATCCGGACGTACCGCACCGGGCGGCGGCAGGGCAATTTGTGGCGGAGCGACTCGTTCCAGTGTGGGGCGCCGTGCGCGAGCGTTTGTTGACGGAAGCGAAGCATTTCGACCGCGCCGCCGATGCGATGCTGGATGCCGCTTCCGTCATCGCTTCGCCATCGGACTTCGGCTTTCACAATATGCTCGTGCGGCCGGACGGCACGCTGGTCTTTACGGACTTTGAGTATGCGGGGCGCGATGATCCGGCAAAGCTCGTGTGCGATTTCTTTGCGCAGCCGGACATGCCCGCGCCGATGCAATTCTTCGATGCGTTCATCGACAGGCTTACGCAGGGATTAAAGCTTTCAGCGGACGACGTGCGCCGGTGCCGATTGCTCCTCGATGCCTACCGCGTTAAGTGGGCCTGTATCGTTCTCAATGATTTCCGCCCCGTCGGCGCGACGCAGCGCGCGTTTGCCCGTGGCGATCCCTGGGCGCAACGCTGCGCCGATCAGCTCGCCAAGGCGGAAGCTAAAATCTCACAGATTTCAAACGAACAGAGAGGCGTTGTTTCCTAGATGGCTTACCAGCAATTCGTGACCACCAACCACACCTCGACGAAGCGCGATTATCTCGCGCGCGTCACAGAGCGCGACAAGGCGGAGGTGGCCGAGCTCGCCATTCAGTATGGCTACGATTATTGGGACGGTAGCCGGCAGACTGGCTACGGCGGCTACAAGTATGACGGCCGCTGGCGCAAGGTCGCCGACGCGATGATCGAGCGCTATGGCATCAAGCCGGGCATGCGCATTCTCGATGTCGGTTGCGGCAAGGGCTTCTTGCTGCACGACTTCCTGGAAGCGTGTCCGGGTGTCGAGATCGCCGGTATCGACATCTCCACCTACGGCCTCGAGCACGGGATGGAGACGGTGAAGCCATTCACGCAGGTGGGCACCGCCGCGAAGCTGCCGTGGCCCGACGATCACTTCGATCTCGTCATATCGATCAACACGCTGCACAACCTCTACGTCTACGACCTGTGGTCGGCATTCAAGGAGATCGAGCGTGTCGGACGCGGGGGCAAATACATTTGCGTCGAGGCGTACCGCAACGAACGCGAGAAGATGAACCTGCTCTACTGGCAGCTGACGTGCCGGGCGTTCCATACGCCGGAAGAGTGGGAGTGGATCTACCAGCAGACCGGTTATACCGGCGACCACGAGTACATTTTCTTCACCTGATTTGAACGGCCTCGCTCAAGGGTGCGCGCCCCGCCGGGCGCGCACTCACTGCCGGGCCATCGTAAGGTAAGTCTCGCGGATTGCGTTGCGCACGACGATGGTCGTGAAGCCTTCAAGCACGCGCTCGCGAGCCGCAGCACCCATACGCTGGCGTAACTCTGGGCTCGCGGCGAGGCGCTCTAGCGCGTTGGCCAGAGCCTTCGCATCGCTCGGGGGCACGATCAGACCGTCGATCCCGTTGCGGACGAGATGATTGCAGCCGGGGACGTCGGTGCTAATCAGCGGGCGGGCGCATGCTGCCGCTTCGAGGAGGCTACGGGGCAACCCTTCGCGTGTGATTGCCGGGAGCACGGCGATATCGCTGCGCGCCCACACTTCGCGAACGTCAGAAACGTGCCCGTGCCAAGTGATGCCGCCGCACCGCCCCCATTCCTCCAGTTGTGCGCGGTCGAGACCGCCCTTGTTGTCCTCGTCGGACTTGCCATAGAGGGCAACGTTGAGCGCAGCGCCGCGCGCCGCTAGCAGACGCTGAGCTTCGACGAGCACGTCGACCCCTTTTGAGCGGATCATACGGCCGACGAATGCCGCAGTGGGGACGGGATTACCGGGAGCGGGCTGCGCGGGAAATTCGTTTACGTCGATGCCCGCGCCTCCGAGGATGCGGATGCGCGGTCCCGGATCGGCTCCACCGGCGCGTAGAAACTCCACGTCGTCGGGATTTTCCCCCATGAGCCAGTTTCCGGGCTTTTTGAGGATCGTGCCGAGGAGGCGTAGCGCAATGGGGCGCAGGATGCGGGCGGCTCCCGTGTCGGAAATGCCGAGATAGCCGAGCCCGGTGAGGTGCAGCACGGTGTGAGGAACAGCGAAGCTGAATTGCAACGCTGCGCACGCCGCCACCATGGTCTGCATGGAGATGGCGTGGAGCACGTCCGGCCTCTCGGTCGAAATCAGCCGTGCGAGGCCGTGGATGGTGCGCGCCTGCGCAAGCGGGTCGAGCGAAGAGCGACGGAAGTCGAATTCGATCGTGCGGACGCCGAGTGCCGCGAGCTCGGCGATCCGTCCGGAGGAGCGCGTCACGACGACTACTTCGCGGGCGAGGCTGCATAGCTCGGCCAAAAGTGGCTTGAAGTGCGAGAGTGCAAACCAATCCTCGGTGACGAGCACAAGCACGCGATTGAAAGGCGCTGTGCGCGAGGGCTGCTCGTCGCCGGCGCTCTCAGACGCGCGGTCAACTGAGGAGAGGGCCATTCCCGTCCTTTTTCGAATTCGTCGTTGCGGGTCGCCGGACCAACCCGAACATCTGCGTTGCGCTCGATGACTGAAGCGTCAATCGAAAGACTATAGGGCGCTCATGGCTGCTTGTTGATCTCCAGCCGCGGTGCGCCCCGAGTAACCCACGAAAGACGTAGAGATTTGCAACGGTGAGTTGTTCAACTGAGAACGGCCGTTACCCAGGCGTGCTTCATTCGCCCTGTGAAGGGAGTGTCCTCATCCGAATAACATTCAAGCTCGCGATCATTCGCTTAGCCGGCATGGGGGCCGAGGATGAGCGGCATGCTGTAGGGGGAAACGATGAGGTGTGCCGGCGGCGCCATACGGTCAGCCGCTCCGCTGTTTGCGGAGGCAAAACTCGACCGTAACTTGAGAATTGATTGGAGCGGGCGATGAGATTCGAACTCACGACCCTTACCTTGGCAAGGTAATGCTCTACCCCTGAGCTACGCCCGCATCCATTAGGGTAAGTGGCGCTGCGACGAGCGCGGACCGCCTTATGACGCAACTGAGCGAGGTTTGCAAGCGCTCACGAACGGTCTTTTAGATCCGCCCCAGTTCGCCCGGTCCGCTGGCCCGGGCGCGACCCCCGGCTAACCTTTTTCGCCTGTTCCAGCTTTGAAATAGCTCTTGAGGCTGCACTGGGAGTAGCCACCCTCAGAGAAGAGCCGCTTCACCTCCTTGAGCGCGATTTGTCGCGTCGGCCCCACGGCGGCGGCGCAGCCTGCCTTTGGGACGGTGCAGCACATGACAGCGAAGGTGTGGTCCATGCCATTGGTGCTGGCAGGGGTCTCGGCGCATGTGGATGAGACCTTTTTACAGGCCAGTATGGCGAACTCTTTCGCTTGGTCCTTGCTGGTGGCCCAGACCACGGTCGATGAGTTTTCGAGGTTGGGGGCTATGGCGGCCCAGCGGTCCTGTGCGAGGGCCGCGGTTGAGAAGCTGAACACGAGAAAAGTCGCTGCGGCGGCGGTCGCCGAGAGGGCTCGGGTGAGCATCTGATCTCCTGCGTTCACGAGAGCAGCGATGCTACTGCCGGCCCCATCGGCCATCAAGCAGTGGAGGGCGAAAGGGAGAGCCAAAAAGAGGGTGTGTCCCTCCCAAGATGCGGTGCCGAGAGCCGGCACGGTCGGGCGGTCAGCCAAGCCGGGAGACAGGTAAGCCTTGCAGCGGAAGGGTGATCCGGCTCTCGATACCGGCGCGAGCTTGGCGCATCCCGCGCTTATCGCTTAAGTATTGGCTTGGATCTATCGTCCCCGCCCGCCTTCGCTCACGAGCCATGTCAGCAATCCGCCAGGACCTATTCGCCCGCCTCGCTGCGCTCGGCATCGAAACGACGACCGTGGAGCACGAGCCGCTGTACACCGTCGCCCAGAGCGCTCCTGTGGAGCGCGCGCTTCCCGGCGCCCACACGAAGAATTTGTTTCTGAAGGATGACAAGGGCGCGCTGTTCCTCGTCGTGGCCGTCTCCTCCACGGGTGTCGATCTCAAAGCCCTGTCGCGCAGGCTGGGTGCCGGCCGCTTCAGCTTTGGGAAGCCCGACCTGATGCAGGAGGTGCTGGGCGTATCTCCCGGGTCGGTAACGGCCTTTGCTCTGATGAACGATACCGGCCGGCAGGTTAGCGTCGTGCTCGACGAGGCGCTGCTGGGGTATGAAACTGTCAATTGTCATCCCCTCGAGAACACCGCGACCACCAACATTGCATGGGAGGACCTTTTGCGGTTCATTCGCGCTTGTGGTCATGAGCCGAGAGTAGCCATGCTCGGCCCTGATACGTCGCGCGCTACCTGAGGCTCGCGCGAAGTGCCGGAAAGTTCCGGTGCTGCCATGACTTGCAACTTGTGCCGTGCATGCCGATGTGGGGGCGGAAGGCGTATCCTAGGGCATTTGCGCGCCCCATTTGAGACGCGGATGGCGTTTTTGCTATTGAGTTGCTGACTGGCGATAGGCTTACTGGCTCGCCCCGAGGAGAAGAGGCAATGGAATTCGGTTTGAAGGCTTCGTCCGCTGGCGGGGGCGATGCTGACATCATCAAGGATTCGACGACGGCGAGCTTTGCCAAGGACGTGCTCGAAGCATCGCGCACGGTGCCTGTGATCGTCGATTTCTGGGCCGCATGGTGTGGGCCATGTAAGCAATTGACGCCCGTTCTCGAAAAGGTCGTCCGCAGCTACGATGGCAAGGTGCGGCTCGTTAAAGTGAATGTCGACGAGCACCCTGGAATCGCCGGCCAGCTTCGCGTGCAATCATTGCCTACGGTTTATGCCTTCCGGGACGGGAGACCGCTCGATGGCTTTATGGGCGCGCAGCCGGAGAGCGCGGTACGCGCATTCGTCGAGCGTCTCATCGGCGATGACGCGGAATCGGATATCGCTGCTGTGCTTGCGACGGCGGAAGAGGCGCTGGAGGCGGGCGATGTACAGTCCGCCGCAGAAGTTTTCGCCGCCGTTCTGGAAGAGCACAAGCAGAACTCGACTGCGCTCGCGGGCCTTGCACGCTGCTATCTGCAGACGGGCGATCTCGATCGGGCGGAGCAGATGATCGCGCTGGTACCTCCGGAAGAGGCGTCTATCGCTGTCGTGCAGCAGGTAAAGGCGGCGCTGGAGCTGGCCCGCAAGGCAGGACCGGCCGACCAGCGCGGTGCGCTGGAGCAGCGGCTTGTGTCGGATCCGGGAGACCTCCAGGCACGCTTCGATCTTGCCGTTGCGCTTGCCGCGCGGGGGCAGAAAGCCGAAGCGGTCGATCATCTGTTGGAACTTGTGCGTCGCGATCGCAAGTGGAACGATGAAGCTGCGCGTAAGCAGCTCGTACAACTTTTTGAAGCTTGGGGCTTCAAGGATCCGGCGGCAATCGACGGACGCCGTCGACTATCGTCGTTGCTTTTTTCGTAAAAATTTTAGGGCCTCATTGGAGGCAGAAGGAAAAATTGCCCGTGTCCCCGACCGATCGCTACCGGCGCCCGGCAGACCTTCCGCCCCGTATCCCTGTATTTCCGTTGCGCGGTGCGATCCTGCTTCCGCGTGCAACTCTGCCTCTCAACGTGTTCGAGCCGCGCTATCTCGAAATGCTGGATGACGTTATGGCGGGCGACCGCCTTATCGGTATCATTCAACCCGCGTTGAGCGATGGCGCCGATGATGAGGAGAGCCCGCGCGGGCCGGTCGAGTTGCGCAAGGTGGGATGCGTGGGACGGGTGACGAGCTACCAGGAACTCGATCACGCGCGCCGGTCGATCACGCTCACCGGCGTCATGCGCTATGATGTTCTCGACGAAGCTGTGACTGACCTGCCGTATCGCATAATGAGCGTCAGCTACGACCGCTTCGCCAAAGATCTCAACGAGGGGCTCGGCGAGGAGATGGTGGACCGCACCAACCTGCTGCGCGTGCTACGCTCCTATCTCGACGCGAACAAGCTCGAAGCAGACTGGGCAGCAATCCAGCGGGCGTCGAGCGAGTTCCTCATCAACGCACTGTGCGTGATGTGCCCTTACGGGCCGGAGGAGAAGCAGGCACTATTGGAGGCGGACGATCTCAAGTGCCGTGCCGAGGTTCTTGTCGCGCTCGCGGAGATGGAGCTTGCCTCTAGCGGCAGCAGTGGCACGACGCTGCAATAGAATAGAAGGCGGCTCGTAACATGACGGGACCGGTTGACGACACTCAGCGCAAAGTTGATCCGAAGCTACTTGAGCTGCTCGTGTGTCCAATCACGAAGACGACGCTCGAATACGATGCTGCCGCGCAGGAGCTGATCAGCCGCGCGGCCGGGCTTGCGTTTCCCATTCGCAACGGCGTTCCGCGCATGCGGCTGGAGGATGCGCGCCACCTAGACGATCCAGGCGCGGACTAGAAAATTTCGAGGCGGACCCGGCGCCGCCACGTGTGTTCGGCGTCTTTGCGCGATGCGAACGCTCGTCAGAGCCGTCTGCGACAACACGGCCGGGCTAAGTTAACCAATCCCTTTCAGCGTTTCGAAAGACACCTGTGGTGGTCTCGCGCCAATGGGACATCTGCGTACGGGTACGTTTGCGTGGGCGAGAATGGTTTGCATTCCTCGGGCGCGGCTCATGCTGCGCAGGCAGGAAGCGACAGGGCGCCAGGCGAATTTTCGGTTCTCTCCGATCGGCCGGTCGAGGTGACTGAGCTGCGGGAGCCTCGCGATAACATTTTCGGCGCGCTGGCAAGCGTGTCAGGCGTTTTAATGCTGGCGGGGCTTTGCTGCCTCGTCATCGTATTCGCGTTGCTGCCGGCGCCGGTGACGGCGCTGCAGGTGTTCGGCACGGCGGGCGCTGCGCTGACGCTTGTCGCCATCTTCTTTGCGCTCCATGCACCGCCCAATGCATTCTCCGGAAGACGTCAAGCGGACTTGGATGCGGTCAGCGCGCGAATGGAAAGACGGCTGGAACGTCTTCGGGATGCGCAGTGGGAGCTGAGCGAAAGGGAGGCCCGCTATCGCGCGCTGCTTGACGCGCAGGAGCAGGCGATCGTGCGCCGCGACGATACGGGGAATCTGACGTACGCCAACCGCGCGTTTATCGAGACATTCGGTCTGTGTGCGGAGACGGCGCTCGGTAAACCGTACCGTATCGAAGGCTGCGGTGGCGATGAGAGCGCGCCGCTCAGCGTTGCGGATGGCATTGGACGCAAATCCTACGTGCAGCATGCGCTCACGGCATCGGGTCCGCGCTGGATTGCATGGGAGGAACAGATCGTAACCTCGCCCACCGGGCGGAAAGAGGTGCAGAGCGTCGGACGGGATATTACGGAACAACGGCAGTGGGAGGAGGATCTCGCACAGGCACGCGATGATGCTCAGGCGGCGAACCTTGCGAAGAGCCGTTTTCTCGCTTCCATGAGTCATGAAATCCGTACCCCAATGAACGGCATTCTCGGGATGGCTGGGTTGCTGCTCGATACGGCGCAAACGCCGGAGCAACAGAGCTATACGAAGGCCATCGATCAGTCGGCGCGCACCCTGCTGGCGCTGGTGGATGAGATCCTCGACTTCTCAAAGATCGAGGCCGGGAAACTGGAGCTATATGAAGCTCCGTTTGCGATAGAGGATTGCGTGCAGGCGGCGGTGGAGCTGCTCGCACCTCGTGCTCACGAGAAGGGCCTCGAAATCGCGTGGTCGATATGTGCGGAGCTGCCGCGCATCGTGGTCGGCGATGAGGCCCGTGTGCGTCAGATCCTGCTCAATCTGCTATCCAATGCGGTGAAATTCACCGAGACCGGCGGCGTGATCGTACGGGTCCTTCCCGATCCCGGGGAGACGGCGGATCCGGACGTGCTCATTACGATCGAGGTGCAGGACACCGGCATCGGGCTCACCGAAGAGGATATGCGGGACCTCTTCTGCGAGTTTGCGCAGGTCGATTCGGCGATGCGGCGCGGCCACGGCGGCACGGGGCTCGGCCTTCCCATTTCCATGCAGCTCGCGCGTGCCATGCGTGGAGAGATCCGCGTTGCGAGTGAGCCGGGCAAAGGCTCGGTGTTCACGGCCAAACTGATGCTGAAGCGCGAGGGTATCGATGCTCAAGCCGTAAAGGGTGGCGAGCGTACGCAGGAGCCCCGCGTGCTCGTTGATACGGGATACGTGCTGCTGGCATTCGACAGACTGCTCGAGCGCCGCGCCCTGCTTGAGGGGCTGAGCGCTGTGGGTGTTCGCGCGACGGAGGTGGATTTTTCGTGCGCGGCTCGGGTGCTCGCAGACGCGGCTGAGAGCGGCATGCCCTTCGACAGACTGGTGATCGACGGGACCGAAGGGCCGGTTGCGGCAGGCGCTGTGCTCGCGGAGGCGCGGCGGCTCAACCGATTAGGCAAAGTGCGCGGCGTCGTGCTGGTCGATGTCATGACGCGCGCTGCTCTCGCTGAGTTTCGCGCCGTCGGCTTCGATGCCTATCTCGTACGGCCCGTGCGTCCTGCGTCCATGCTTATGCATCTGGCGCTGTGCAGAGACGTGCCGAATGCCGGCTCCGGCGCGCAACTGTCCGATGGCGTGCTGCGCGCGCCGACGCTGCCGCTCATGGTTTCGCCGCGCCGTGTGCTACTGGCCGAGGACAACGAGATCAATGCGCTGCTTGCCAAGCGTGTGCTCGAGAAATGCGGATGCGAATATATTGCCGTGGGCAACGGGCTGGAAGCGGTCGAGGCGGCACGGAACGCCATGCTCGGTGAGGCGGCGGCAATCGACCTGGTGCTCATGGATATTTTCATGCCGCAGCTCGATGGCATCGAAGCGGCAAGGGCGATCAAGTCGCTCTACGCGGAAAGCGGATGCCTCTTTGCCGCGCCGCCGATCGTGGCGTTGACCGCTAACGCCTTCGCCGAGGACCGCCAGCGCTACCTTGCGGCTGGCATGGACGATTATATCGCCAAGCCATTCGACAGGGCGAACCTCGAAGCGGTCCTTTTGCGCTGGGTCGGCCCTCGACCCGGCGGTGATGCCGGTGCGGCCGCCTGATAGCTGGCAATTCCCGTGGATCGGGCCGTCGCGCCCTTAACTTAGTACGAAGGGCCGTGTAGAGCCGTCCCGGCTGCCATTACTCCTCTTTTTGGTTCGAACCCGTTGCTCCGCGACCATTGGCCGGTGGTAAAAGGTCTGTCATGGAAGCGTGATACCGACCCGCGTCCGTTGGGAAAAAAGCCAAAAACGGGTGACAGTGGGAGAAGCGGTGCGGGCCGCTTCTAGGGGCGCTGCGGGCACCATATGATGGGCAGCAGCCAGGGGAGAGTCGGAGCATGAAGGAAGCGGCGCGGCGGATGGCCAGCCGGCTGGCACGTAGTCCCCGCTGGAAGTCGGTGCCCGGGGGGCTTTTGGCTTTGCGCGCACTGCGCGAGCGCGGTCCAACGTTCCCGCTGCGCAAGCCCGGCAAGGTGTATGGCAAGATCGGAAATCTCGAAGTGCGCCTGTCGCGCCGGTGGCGGGACATCAAGCTGGCACAGCGGCTGCGTTACAAGGTTTTCTACGAGGAGATGTCTGCGATCCCGACGCTGCGCGCGGAGCTGCGCCGACGGGATGAAGATCCGTACGATGCGGTTTGCGACCATCTGCTGGTGGTAGACAGCACCGCGAGCCATGGAAATGAGCCTTGGGGCGGCTTGCGCCGTCAGAAGGTGGTCGGCACCTACCGGGTGCTGCGCCAGGAGGTCGCCGAGGATACGCTCGGGTTCTATACGCAGAGCGAGTACGACATCGCGCCGCTCATCGCTGCAAAACCCCATTATCGTTTTATGGAGCTCGGGCGCTCGTGCGTGCTCGAGCCCTATCGCAATAAGCGGACTGTAGAGCTGCTCTGGCACGGGCTTTGGACCTATGTGCGGGAGCACAAGGTCGATGTGATGATCGGGTGCGCCAGTCTCGCAGGAACCGATCCCGATCAGCACGCGATGGCGCTGAGCTTCCTGCATCACAATGCGCTCGCGCCGCCGGAGTGGCGCTGCCGCGCGCACCGTCATCTGCACGTGGCGATGGACCGGCTGCCGGCCGACAAGGTGGATGCAAAGGCGGCGTTGAAGGCGTTGCCGCCGCTGGTGAAAGGCTATCTGCGGCTGGGGGCATTCGTGGGCGACGGCGCAGTGATCGACCGGCAGTTCGGTACCACCGACGTCTTGATTATTCTCCCGGTGGAGAAGATCGATCCGCGATACTTTGAGCACTTCGGCACGCCGAGCGAGTTGAAGAGCCGCGTGGCGGTGGATGCCTGATCGCGTGTGACTGCTACACCACGCAGGATCGCGCCAGTTCTCCCGAGGAACGCGAGCGAGGCTAGTGCTTCGGCGGCTTGCCGGCAGGCGCCGCCGCATCGACGGCAGCGAAGCGCAGCGCGCATTGCTTGACTGCGCGCTTGATGCCGCTCATGCGCACCGGCGGGCTGAAATAGAAGCCCTGCGCCTCGCTGTATCCCGCATTGCGGACGGCTGCGAGGCTCGCTGCAGTTTCGACCCCTTCGGCAACGGAGCGCATGTTGAGCTCGCGTGCGAGGTCGGCCACCGACTTCACGATGGCTACGCAGTCATGGTGTTCGGGAATGTCGCGCACGAAGCTGCGGTCGATCTTGATCTTACGGAATGGAAAGCTGCGCAGATAGCTGAGCGTCGCGAAGCATGTTCCGAAATCGTCGAGCGAAATATAGACGCCGATGTCATGCAGCTTGCGCAGCACTTCCTGGGTGCGCGCTTGGTCGCGCATCAGCATGGTTTCAGTGATCTCGAGCTGGAGTCGCTGGGGGGCGAGGCCGGTCTTTTCCAACGCCTCGGTGACGGTTTCGTAGACGTCGCTGCACTCGATCTGCACCGCCGATAGATTGACAGCGACCTTGGTTGCGGAGGGCCATTCCTTCGCGTCGCTACAGGCCTGCATCAGCGCCCACTTGCCCATGCGTACGATGAGGCGCGTTTCCTCCGCGATGGGAATGAACTCCGACGGCGGGATCATGCCGCGGCTCGGGTGCTTCCAGCGCATCAGTGCTTCGAAGCTTGAAACCTTTCCCTTCTGCAGATCGACGATGGGCTGATAGTGCAGCACCAGCTCGGACCGGTCGACGGCACACTGCAACTCGGCGCGCAATGGCGTCTGGGATGTGGATGGCGGAGGATCGATGACGCCCGGTGTGTAGATGGCGTGGGCGCCGCGACCCATCGATTTGGCGCGATATAGCGCCATGTCGGCGCAGGCGAACAACTGCTCGGGCGTCTGCCCGTGCCGCGGCGCGAGTGCGATGCCGATGCTCACATCCGTGTGCAGGCAGTGGCCGTGCACCTCGTGCGGCAGGCGAATTTTTTCCAGGATTCTGCGGGCGAGGGAATCAGCCAGCTCCTCGCGATCGACGCCGACCTGGAGGATGGCGAATTCATCGCCTCCGAGGCGGCCGACGACATCACCTGCGCGCAGGCAGTTCTTGAGGCGATCGGCAACGCTCTTGAGCAGTCCGTCGCCGATGAGGTGGCCGAGCTGGTCGTTGATTTCCTTGAAATGGTCGAGATCGAGCCACAGCAGCGCAAAGCCCTGGCGCGGATCATAGGTCTCAAACTGCTGTTCGAGCTTTTCGCGGAAATGGAAGCGGTTGGCGATCTCGGTGAGCGCGTCATGGCGCGCCAGCCACTCGATCTTCTCATCCGACTGGCGCTGGGAGGTGATGTCCTCCTGCATGTCGACCCACCCGCCATCGGCGAGTGGCTGATAGGTGACACGGATTACGCGGCCGTCAGTGAGGTGCTGGACTTCCTCCACCTGACCGAGATGCTGAAGGCGCGCGACGTGATCCTTAACCCAGTTCGACGCAAACTCGCCGGACGCTTCCTCGCCGTTCACGCGCTTCATGTGATAGCGCAGAATGTCGACGAAGGGCGTTCCCGGGGCAGTCAGTGCGGCGGGAAGAAAGTAGATGTCGGTGTAGGCTTTGTTGCAGATGAGCAGGCGTTGCTCGCTGTCGAACATCGAAAGGCCGCGGCCCATGTGGTTGAGGGCGGCTTCCAGATAGGCGTTGAGCTGCTCCAGCTTCTTATTTCGCTGCAGCAGAGCCGTAAGCTGTTCGTCGAAGCTAGCCTTGAGTCTGGACATCTCCTCGGTCGAGCCGGACTCGGGGGCCTGCTCGCCATTCTGGTGGTCTTCCCGCGGGGCGCCTGGGGCAAGTCTGAGCACACCGTTGGTCACATGGGGCCTTTCCGGCATCGCCTCTGCGAATGGGCAACACTCTACGTCAGGGTTAGTCTCCACAATCCTAACCGGACGCTGCTTTGACTGCAGGATCATTTAGCGCGGAGTTAATGGGTACCCGCTGTGATTGCATGCTGCCGAACGCACGCGGCATTCGACCTTATCGCTCGTCTCCGTAATAATACTTGATGCCGAGCGTGATCTCGTACTGCTCGGTGGATACCTCAATACCGTGTGCGGGGTTGGGAAAGATTTCGGTGCCGGCGATCCTGGTCTCCGGTGCATACATGCCGGCCAGCTCCAGAGCCCAGTTCGTGTCGATGCGCCACTCGCCGCCACCTGCGATGTGATGCTGCGTCGTTGCGGGGGCAAGGATGTTGAGCTGCACGTCGCGGCCGCCAAACAGGGCCGTGTTGTAGCCATATCCGGCCCGCAGCGTGAGGTCGGGACGGAAGCGCCATTCGATGCCGAGCTTCACGGCATCGATATCGCGCCAGCCGAAGGCTGCGCCGTCGCCGGCGCCGAAGGGGGCCGACAGCATATTGGTAGCGGGATTGGCGACACAGGGAACGGAGCCGTACGCAATGTGCTGATAATCAAGCATGATAGTGAGATCGGGCTCGACGTCATAGGCGATGCCCGCTTGCCCGTAGGCGGGCACATCGCAATTTCCCGCCCCCGCCAGGAGATGGGCGTATTTCTCGAATGAGCCCATGTAGGTGCGGGAGGCGATAGCGGCGCCGAAACGCAAACGCGGTGCCAAGCTCCACTCGATACCGCCGCTGACACCATAACCCCATTCCGCATCGATACTGTTAGACACGGGTGCGAACAGCTCCAGCCCTTTGGCGCGGAACTGCTGGCGCGCGAAGGTCGGCCCGGCGCCAACGGCAAAATTCGGCGTGAGCTGTTTGGCGAGCGATAACGTCACGAATGTCTGCTGCAACTCGATGCCGGCGGGACCCCGGCAATACATGCCCGTTCCGCCGCCCGGGCACGGCGAGCCTATGCGGTCGAAATTCCGGTAGTTGGTGCCCGCTCCGTTGCCCCATATGGATACGCCGATCACATCGACCAGCGGGTTGCCCGAGATGCGATAGCTGGCCGACAGATTGGGCACGAAGAACTCAAGCGTATTGCTTTCGTACTTTCCATTCGGCGTCAGTCCGGGTGTCCCCCAGCCGCTCATCTCACGCGTGGGGCTGAAGAGGGAAAAGGCGGCGTCAACCTCGTCCCTCGCATGGACCAGTCCCGCAGGATTGATAATTGAGATCGTAGCGTCGCGGCCATCGGCAGCACCGGCGCCGGCCAGCGCCTTATGGCGCGCGCCATACGCGTTCTGGAAGTAGCCTTCCAAGGCTTGGGCGCCGGGGCCAAATAGTGCGACAGCGGCTATGGCCAGAAACAAACCGCCAAAATTCGCCCTCGCTGCGCCCATTAATCCCCCGCGTTCCGAATCACCGCTAACGAGATTCTACGCGATTTCGGCGCGGCGAGCCGTTACGCCGCGCAGGCGAGGGTGCTCGGGCTCATGCCCTCTGCCGGTAGAAGGCTTCGTCGGGCAGCGCTTCATGGCGGATCAGGCTGTAACTCCAGATGTCTGAGCCGGGAAGTGCGTCTGCGGGCCTGACGAACCTGGACCAGTCCTTCTCATAATCGGGGTGATAGCGGCCGTCCTCAGTAGGGAACCACCCATGCGCCTTTCTCGACCGAAGAAGTTGCAGCATGTCGGCTGGCGCACGGCGGCGTTCGGCAGCCTCGTATTGGGCATCGAGGCTTTCGCCGTGCGAGACGAGCAGGAATAGCTCATTGCCGTCCGCGTCACGCATCATCACGCCGGGCGGAGTGGCGCAGACGTAGTGCTCGACGATCTGGTTCTCGTCCATCACCTCGCGCAGCAGGCTGATGAAGCTCGGGTCGGCAAAGAATGATGGCTCATCGAGCGCGAGGGCATTCGCGATCGGGGCGGAGATCTCCTCGAAGTACTCCTCCTGCAGGCGCCTGATCTCGCGGCGCAAGGCTAGCGTGACGCTGGCGTCCTGCTTTTGGAGGAAGCAATTGATGACGCCTTCGTTGAAAGCGGCAATGGCGGTCTCAAGGCCGGCCTTGCCGGTCAAAAGGATCGTCTTGACGGGAAGGTGACGGATCGCGCGGCAAAACTCCACGCCCGTCATCTTCGGCATGTCGTAGTCGACGACGGCAACGGCAACGCGCTGCTCGCGAGCGGGGTCATCGATGACTGCGCGGAGCTCGGATAGCTGCAGCCGTAGAAGACGGTCGCCGACGCGCGTGTCCGGGCGGGCATCAAGTTCCGACGCATCCTTGAAGTAGCGGGGAAAGCTGGGATGCTGGGACGCCTGAGCGGCAAGATGCTGAAGGGCTGCATCCGGGCGGGTGAAAGTCTGGCACGAGACCTCCTCGCTGAACTGGAAGTCGAGACTTTCCAGAAAAAGCGGGTCATCGTCGAGAACGAGGATGGAAGTCGGGTGGTAGAAGGGCGTCATTGTAGGGCGATGTCCCGAAACGAAGAATCCACTTTCCGTAAGGATGTTCGTACTACGCTTTCGTATCGGATCCGGTACGGCGAAAGTTAAAAGTTTAAATGCTTCAACTGTCCGAACGTTTTTCGCTAAGGCCGCGCGCAGCCTTGAGGGTCGGTGAGCGCAGACCAGCGGGGCGAGCGTCATTGCTGCGGCGCTGGGTGCGCGACCTGTCGCGCCGGTACATCGAATATCACGCGCATGCCCAGCGGAAGATTCATGTCGCCGCGGTGATCGGCGTGTTCGGGTTTCCGCTTTTCTATCTCGTTTGGACTTATGCGATGCCGCAGCCCTACGAGAACATTACACTCCGCGCTATTGGGACCGGCACGTGCCTTGTGCTCGCGTTGAGTAGCTGGTGGCCGCCGCGGTGGCGCCGGTATGTCGTGCCGTTCTCGTATTTTACGTTCTTCTACAGCCTGCCGTTTTTCTTTACGCTCATGCTGCTCATGAACGGGTCCAACTCGACGTGGGAGATGTCTACGCTGGCGGCGCTGATTTACGTCGTTCTGCTCTACGACCTCGTCAATGCAATCGTCGTGCTTCTGGTGGGCTCGCTCGCTGCGGTGGGCACCTACATGCTGGTGACTGGCAATTCGGCTATCCCCGTCGGCTATCTCGCCACGCTTCCCATTTTGATCTTCGCGCTGACGGGGCTTTTCGCACTTGCCTACAGCGACAACCTCATTGCGCGGGAAAAGTTGAAGGCCGCGGCGTCGCTGGCAAGCCAGGTTGCGCACGAGTGCCGCACGCCGCTGACGGGCATTCGCTTCGAAGCCGATGGCTGCGAACGGCTGCTGCAGCGACTCCCGGATTCGCCCATTCGCAACAAGCTCGCTGCCTCACACCGGCGCGTGCGCCAGCACATCACGTCGGCCAACTCCGTCATCGACCTGTTGCTCACGAATGTGGCACAGCACCACCGCGGCGCGCCGACGGCGGAGCTGCACGACATGAGCAGGATCGTGGCGATGGCCGTGGAGCGTTACAGCTTCAAGGCGAGCCAGCGAGACATGCTGCGCGCCAATATCGAGGAAGACTTCAAATTCCGCGGGTCTGATCTGCTGATGACCCACGTCCTTTTCAATCTTCTCAAGAACGGATTTCGAGCCATCGAAGCGCGCGACAGTGAGAGTGGCAACTTCATTTCGATCGAGCTAAGGCGCGGCCGGCAGATGAACAGCATCATTGTCACCGATACGGGCGAAGGCATCCCGCCGGAGATTCTCAACTACGTGTTCATACCGTTCGTATCGGCGCAGCGCCCCGGCGTCGGCACGGGGCTCGGACTCTCATTTTGCCGCATGATTATCGAGGGTGCCGGGGGCACGATCTCCTGCACCTCGAAGGTGAACGTCGGAACCAGCTTCACCATTGACCTCCCGGCTGTTGAGCCAGCCGCCGCCGACGCCGCTGCCGCCTGAGGCAGGGCGCGGTCTGCCACGAGCAAACTCAACGGGAGCGAGGCGTTCCGGCGTTTGTGCAGCCTTGCGGCGAGTGGATCTCCAGGCCGCCATGCCGACTTCCTCGCGGATCTCGCCACATACCTCGATGATGCGATCGAGCTCGTCGCGGCTGAGGCCGCAATTGACCGTGAAGCGAATGATGCAACGTTTGTCTGGCGTCGCCGGCGGAAAGAAAATCGCTCCGAAGACACCGCGGCTTTCCAGTGCGTCGCGCAGGTTTGTCGCCTGGCGGATGTCGCCGGGTTCAAGCGCAATGATCTGTGCCTTCGACGTGGAGACGTTGTAGCCGAGAGAATCGAGGCCCTGCTTCAGGTAGGCGTGGTTGGCGTGTAGTTTTTCTCGCCGCCACGGCTCGTTCTGGAAGATGTCGAGCACGGCATCGAAGCCGGCTATCTCGTGCTGCATCACAGACGTGCTGAAGATTGCCGGAAGTGACTCATACCGGAAGTATTCGATATTGCGGCGAGAGGAGACAACGATGCCGCCGCGGCTCGCCACTGCCTTGGAAAGGCCGACGGTGCGGAAGTGGACGCGATCGGAAAGGCCCGCTGCGACCACGAGGCCGGCACCATCCGGTCCCTGAGCTCCGAAGGAATGGGTTTCGTCAACGACGAGGGCCGCACCGTAGCGCTCGCATACTTCGACGAGCGCGCCCAGAGGCGCCATGTCGCCGTCGGTGCTGTAAAGGGCGTCGACGCAGACTAGGCCAGGGCCGTGCTGCGCCAGCATACGGTCGAGGGACCTCGGATCGTTATGTCGGAAGAGCATCGGCACGGCGCCGGCGCTGGCCACACCTTCGTGCAGCGAGATGTGGGCCTTCATGTCGAGGAAGACCGGCGCACCGCGCGTAGCGAATGATTGAATGAGCCCGACGTTGGCTGTGTATCCTGAAGAACAGACGACGCTGTCCTCCGCTTGCATCAGGTTGGCGACACGTTTTTCGAAGTCGCGGGTTATGTCGCGCTCGTGGTGCACCCAGACGCGGGAAACAGAATCACCGTGTCCGCCGGCGCGAAGGGCTGCGATCTCGCTTTCGATCACATGGGGGTGACCGGCGAGGCAGAGATAATCATTGCTGCGAACTTTGATGCTGCCGCGCCCAGGGGATTTGCCCTGGAGCGGGTGGCGCCCCTGCCAGAGATCTGCCTTGCGCCGCACGTAGTAGTCGTCGACGCGGCCCCGGATGAATTCCGGCTCCGGGGGGGTGGCGATTTGCGCCTCGGTTTGGCTTTGGGAAACATTTCGCCGCTCGGCAACGCGATAAAGCACTATGGTTACCCCACCGTCAATCAGGTTCAATTAAGGTAAAGAAAGCGCTAATTTCAACCCCTAAAACACAACAGTTAGCGGACGACGCTGGCGGGCGTCCGTTTCTGTTTTGCTCATTTCGCGCGCAAAAGCCGCGAAGGTGTACCAAAATGGAACTGGGTTTAACCAATAAGTAACGATTGCGACGCGGCTGTGATCCCTATTGCCTATGCGTCGAATTGAACGTCCGATGGCGGATGAATTGCCTCGGGTATTGCGGCGGCGAAATGCAAAGCTTTGCGAGGGCAGAACCTTAGGCGAGCGGGTTCGCGCGCGACATGAAACGGCGGTTTTTCCGGAGGGCGGGTTCGGGGGTGAGGATTGGCCGCAATTACACGCGGCGCTGAGCCCAAGCCCGCGCGTACGCTGCCCCAGCGGGTTTAGCCGCTAGGCAAGCGGAGGCGCGCTCGGCGCGCGGTAATCTTCTCGGCCGCAGGGGCTACCGGCGCGGGGTTCTTACTTCGAGCCGCACAGAGCTGCAGCAGCTTTTATTCCCGCCGGCCGGCCTCACAGGCTGCAATGGCCGCCATGTTGACGATATCGCTGTCCTTGGCGCCGAAATCGCAGATCTGCACCGGGTGTGAGAGCCCAACGAGGATCGGTCCGACAACGGTCGCGCCGCCCAGCTCCTTCAGCATGTTCGTGGAGATCGAAGCGGCGTGGAACGCGGGCATGACGAGCACGTTGGCGGTGTCCGATAGGCGGCAGAACGGATAGTGCCGCATCAGATCGCGGTTCAAGGCGACATCGGCCGCCACGTCGCCGTCGTATTCGAAGTCGGCCTGGCGCTCGGCGAGAATGGCGACGGCTTCGCGGACCTGATCCGAGCGCTCGTTTTTCGGCTGTCCGAAGGTGGAGTAGGCGAGCATGGCTACACGGGGCTCGATGCCGAAGTTGCGGGCTGCGCGCGCTGCTTCGGTGGCGATGTCGGCAAGCTGGACGGCCGTTGGCATGTCGTGCACGCTGGTGTCGGCGACGAGGACGGCGCGACCACGCAGTAGCACCATGCAAAGGCCAATGACGCGGCGGCCCGGCTCTTCGTCGAGAACGCGCTGGATGTCGTCGTAGACATTGGTCCAGTTGCGCGTCACGCCGGTGACGAGGCCGTCCGCATGCCCGTGGGCGAGCATGAGCGCAGAAAAGACATTACGCTCGTTGTTGACCAGGCGCTGGCAGTCGCGCTTCAGGTAGCCGCTGCGTTGCAGCCGCGCATAAAGAAACGCCGCGAATTCCTCGGTGCAAGGATTGTTGCGGATGTCGACGATCTCGTACTCAGTCCGCAGGGGAATGCCAAGCTCGTGGAAGCGCTCGCGAATAACCGTTTCTGTGCCGACGAGTACCGGAACGCCGAAGCCTTGCGTGAAATAACTGTGGGCCGCCCGGATAACCGCCGGCTCCTCGCCTTCGGCAAAGACGATGCGCTTAGGGTTTTCGCGCACGGCGCTGAAGGTTGACTGCAGCCAGCTTGCGGTGGGATCGAGCCGGCCTTCCAGCCGCGCGATGTAGGCGTCCAGGTCGACGATCGGCTGGCGGGCGACGCCGGAATCCATCGCCGCCTTCGCAACCGCTACCGGCACCGTGGAGATGAGGCGCGGGTCGAACGGAGCCGGAATGATGTATTCGGTGCCGAACATGGCTCGGCGGCCGTAGAAGGCTGCGGCGACCTGATCGGGAACCTCAGCACGGGCGAGTTCCGCGAGGGCGTGGGCGGCGGCAACTTTCATCGGCTCGTTGATCGTCGAGGCGCGGACGTCCAGGGCGCCGCGGAAGATGAATGGGAAGCCGAGCACGTTATTGATTTGATTGGGATAATCCGAGCGTCCGGTGGCCACGATGGCGTCGTCGCGAACAGCCGCAACCTCTTCCGGTGTGATCTCCGGATCGGGGTTCGCCATCGCGAAGATGATGGGTTTGGGTGCCATCGTGCGCACCATGTCCTGGGTCACGGCGCCTTTGGCTGAGAGGCCGAAGAACACGTCCGCACCTTCAAGCGCATCGGCCAGCGTGCGCGCCTTGGTCTTGGCCGCATACGCCGATTTCCACTGGTTCATGCCTTCCTTGCGGCCCTGGTAGACGACGCCTTTAGTGTCGCAGAGGATCACGTTCTGCTTCGGGATGCCGAGGGCTATAGCCAACTCAAGGCAGGCGATGCCCGCCGAGCCGGCGCCGTTGACGACGAGCTTCAGGTCCTCGAGCTTGCGCCCGGTCAGCTCGGCGGCGTTGATCAAGCCTGCGGCTGCGATGATTGCGGTGCCGTGCTGGTCGTCGTGGAAAACCGGGATGTCGAGCAGCTCCTTCAGACGCTGCTCGATGATGAAGCAGTCCGGTGCGCGAATGTCCTCGAGGTTGATGCCCCCGAACGAGGGGCCGAGGTAGCGGACCGCGTTGATGAACTGGTCGGGGTCCGACGTGTCGACCAACAGGTCAATGGCGTCGATATCGGCAAAGCGCTTGAACAGCGCGCCCTTGCCCTCCATCACCGGCTTGGCGGCGAGCGCGCCGAGATTGCCCAGGCCAAGTATGGCGGTGCCGTTGGAGACCACGGCGACGAGGTTGCCCTTGTTGGTGTAGTCGTACGCGGCGTGCGGGTCCTGAGCGATCGCATTTACGGGCACGGCGACGCCAGGCGAATAGGCCAAGGAGAGGTCACGCTGGGTCGTCAGCGGCTTGGTTGGCGTGATCTCCAGCTTGCCGGGTTTGCCCTGGGCGTGGAATTGCAGGGCTTCCTGATCGGTGAAGCGGGCTTCGGCGGCTTTGGAATTGCGCGGGGTGGACATGGGCGAACGGTCAATCCGAGGCGATGCGGTTGAAAAGGCGGGCAACATAGGCTTCTGAAAGCACTTAAACAATCGAAGCGACCAAGCAATTGCAGGGAGACGGTGCTCGCTGATGTCGCGCAGCCGGCGAGTCATATCGATCGAGGTGTTGAAGGTTCGGAGCGCTGTCTCGGGCAGCGCCGTTGCAGTGGGGGAATGCCGGCAATGGCGGGTAAGCGGACAGGGGTGAAGCGTCACACGGAGCAGGAGCCGGTGCGCGCGGACACGCATGCCGCGGCTGAGGGCGCCGGGGCGGCGGCATCGGAAGTCGCGAACGCGAGCGGATTTGGCGAGCAGGCCTTTGAAGGCGGTGCGAAGACCGCTGTTCCAATCGGTGCTGCCGCCGCGGCTGCTGGAGAGGCATCCCCCTCCATGGCGCAGTTCCTGGAGATCAAGGCTGCCCATCCCGATTGCCTGCTCTGGTATCGCATGGGCGATTTCTACGAACTGTTCTTCGAGGACGCGGTGATCGCTTCGGCGTGTCTCGGTATCGTGCTTACGAAGCGCGGCAAGCACATCGGGCAGGACATTCCGATGTGCGGCGTGCCGATACACCGCGCCGACGAATACCTGCAGCGGCTCATCCGTGCCGGCCATCGCGTCGCCGTGGCGGAGCAGCTCGAAGATCCGGCGGAAGCGCGCAAGCGTGGCTCGAAGTCGGTGGTGCGGCGCGACGTGGTGCGGGTCGTGACACCGGGGACGCTCACCGAGGAGGCGCTGCTCGACGCGAAGGTGCGCAACTACCTGACGGCGCTGTTCCGCCCTGCTGGCCAGGGAAGTGGCGAGTCCGCCCACGTTGGTGGTAATCTGGCGCTGGCTTCCGTCGATATTTCCACCGGCGAGCTCGAGGTGGGCGAGATTTCCGCCGCTGACCTGCCTGGCGAGCTGGCACGTCTGGCGCCCGGTGAGGTGATCGCGTCCGATGCGCTGTTCGCCGATGAAGACGTGCGCGGATGGGTCGAGCGGCTTGGAGCGGCGGCGACACCCGTTCCCGGCGCTTACTTCGACAGCCTCGCGGGTGAGAATAATCTCAAGAAGCATCTGAAGGTGGCGGAGCTTGGCGGCTTCGGCAGCTTCACGCGCGCCGAGCTTGCTGCCATCGGCGCCATGCTGAAGTACATCGAGCTCACGCAGGTGGGGCAGCAGCCGGCGCTGCGTCCGCCGAAGCGGACGGGTTCGGATTCCGTTCTGCTCATCGATGCGGCGAGCCGCGCAAGCCTCGAGCTTGTGCGCTCCGCATCGGGAGAGCGGCAGGGGAGTCTTCTTTCCGCGATCGACCGTACGGTGACGGGGGCGGGCGCGCGGGAGCTGGCGGCGCGGCTCGCAAGCCCGCTGCGCGACGTCGTCCGGATCAACGGGAGACTCGACGCTGTGGGGTTCCTGATGGAGCAGGAGAACCTGCGCGCCGATCTGCGCTCAAGCCTCGGTTCGGCCCCCGACATTGCGCGCGCCACCTCGCGCCTCAGCTTCGGGCGAGGATCGCCGCGGGACCTCGCCGCTGTACGCGAGGGGCTCGCGAGCGCGGCTCGATGCGCTGACCTTCTTGCGACCGAAGCTTCGGGCATGGGATTGCCGGAGGAGTTGTCGCGTATCACGAACGAGTTGCGCGCGGTTGGTTCGGAACTGCGCGGTGCGCTCGCGGCGGCGATCGTCGATGATCCGCCGCACGTGAAACGCGACGGTGGTTTCGTGCGCGAGGGCTACCGGCCGGAGCTGGATGAGGCGCGAAAACTCAAGGAGGACGGGCGCGGTGTGATGGCCGGGCTCGAAGCGAAATATATCGAACGCACGGGCGTCAGATCGCTGAAGGTGCGTCACAACAACATCCTCGGCTTCTACATCGAGGTGACGCAAGGCAACGCCAAGCCGTTGCTAGAGGAGCCGCTGGCCGGTGAATTCCGTCACCGCCAGACGATGGCGAACGCGGTGCGTTTTTCGACGGCGGAGCTGATCGACATCGAGGGCCGTATCGCGTCGGCAAGCGAGCGGGCGCTGAGCATCGAACAGGAGGTTTTCGCCGAGCTGGCGGAGGCGATCGAGCACGAGATGCGCGGCCTTGGCCGTGTCGCCGCCGCGCTTGCTGAACTCGACGCAACACAATCGCTGGCGGAGCTGGCGCGCATCGAGGGCTATACGCGCCCCATGATCGATGGAAGCCGCGTGTTCGAAATCCGAGGCGGTCGACATCCGGTGGTCGAGCAAGCGCTGCGGGCAGCGAAGGCGGGACCGTTCATCGAGAACGACTGCGTACTGGCGGCGGGTGATGCCGCAAGCGATGCCGTTGCAGCACGGGGCGACGGAGACAGTGCCGCGGTCGGCCGTAGCGACGGATATATCTGGCTCGTCACCGGGCCGAACATGGCGGGCAAGTCCACCTTCCTGCGCCAGAATGCGCTGATCGCCGTGCTGGCACAGATGGGATCGTTCGTGCCGGCCCGCGCCGCCACCATCGGCGTGCTGGACCGGTTGTTCAGCCGGGTCGGTGCATCGGATGATCTTGCGCGTGGCCGCTCCACCTTCATGGTGGAGATGGTGGAGACGGCGGCCATCCTCAATCAGGCGAGCGCTCGTTCGCTTGTCATCCTCGATGAGATCGGCCGCGGTACCGCCACCTTCGATGGTTTGTCGATTGCGTGGGCGACCGTGGAATATCTTCATGACGTGCTTGGCGCGCGCGCCCTATTTGCCACGCATTATCATGAGCTGACAGCCCTCGCTCGCCGCCTCGACGGCGTTTTCAATGTCACCATTGACGTGCGGGAGTGGCAGGACGACATCGTCTTTCTGCACAAGGTGAAGCCGGGGGCGGCCGATCGCTCCTATGGCATCCAGGTCGCTAAGCTGGCCGGGCTCCCCGGCGGTGTCGTCGGGCGTGCGCGCGAAGTTCTCGCATTGCTGGAAAAGGCAGAGCGGGGGAAGAATGCGCGGAACGGCGGCCTTGATGAGCTACCGTTGTTCGCGGTCAGCCGCTCGGCAGTCCAGCAGCAGGAGCGCGCTGGCCCATCGCCGGTCGAGGAGGCACTGGATAGTATGAGCCCGGACGAGATGACCCCGCGGGCAGCACTCGATGCCATATACCGGTTGAAGGCTCTGCGTCAGGATGGGGGTAAGGGCCGCTAAGTCGGGACCATAAGCTGAGTGAAAGCTTGAGAAGGATTGGCGCTGGAAGCCGTATGGACAAAGCCATCCAACAGAAGGCGCCTTATTTTGATGCAGACGCGCTGCGCGCGGAGCTGACCGCCCATTTTCACTCTAGCGGTGATGATGCGAACGAGGCGCGCTTAGGCGTAGTGGAGCGCCTGAAGCAGCTTAACGCGGATGCGCGCGCTGCGGCGCGGATCGGACTTGAAACGGATCACAGCGGTCGGCGGTGTGCGGCGGGGCTGTCGCATTTTCAGGACGAGCTGATCCGCGTTCTCTTCGATTACACGGTGGCGCACGTTTACCAGGCGACAAATCCGTCCGATGCGGAACGCATGGCTGTTGTTGCAACGGGTGGCTACGGCCGCGGGCTACTGGCGCCGGGGTCGGACATCGATCTGCTATTCCTGCTTCCCTACAAGCAGACCGCGTGGGGGGAGAGCGTCGCCGAATACATCCTCTATGTGCTCTGGGATCTCGGATTGAAAGTGGGGCACGCCACGCGCACAATCGATCAGTGCGTGAAGCTGAGTTCCGACATCACCATCCGCACGGCTCTGCTCGACGCGCGCTTCATTCACGGCGACCGTCAGCTCTACGGTGAATTCGAAGAACGCTTCCGCACGGATGTGGTGGATGGGACCGCGCGCGCGTTCATTGATGCGAAGATGGCCGAGCGCGATGCGCGCCACCGCGCCGCCGGCGAAAGCCGCTACAAAGTCGAGCCGAACGTGAAGGATGGCAAGGGCGGGTTGCGCGATCTGCACACGCTGCACTGGCTGTCGATATACATTTACGGTCAAGGCGTGGGCGCAGCGACAGTCGCGGCCGGAATCTTCCGTCCCCAAGAAGTGGCAACATTCCGCCGTTGCGAAGATTTCCTCTGGACGGTGCGTTGTTTCCTGCACTTCGGCAGCGGGCGCGCGGAGGAGATGCTGACGTTCGACATGCAGCCGTGGCTCGCAGAACGGCTTGGCTATAACGATCGCGGGGGACTGCGCGGTGTCGAACGCTTCATGAAACATTACTTCCTGGTTGCGAAGGATGTCGGCGATCTGACGACCATCCTGTGCTCGGCGCTCGAAATGCAACAGCTCAAGGCTGCGCCAGGAATTAGCCAGTATTTGCGGCCCTTGAGCTGGAGGCAGCGGCGTCAGCTCCGGACGCGCACCGATTTCCGCATCGATAACGACCGCTTGAACGTCGCGGACCCTGACGTCTTCAAGCGCGATCCGACGAACCTCATTCGCTTTTTTGCGGAGGCGCATCTTTCGAACGCGTTTCTGCATCCCGATGCGATCCGGCTGCTGCGCCAGTCGAAGCTTCTGATCGACGACAAGCTGCGAGCGGATGCGGAAGCGAACCGCATCTTCATCGAGCTACTCACCGGGAACACCAATCCGGAGATGTCGCTGCGGCGCATGAATGAGGCCGGCGTGCTGGGGCGGTTCGTGCCGGATTTCGGCCGTGTGGTGGGTATGACCCAGTTCAACATGTACCACAGCTACACGGTCGATGAGCATCTGTTGCGCACCGTTGGCGTGCTGGCAGACATCGAGCGCGGTGGGCCAAGTGATGAGCTGCCGCTTGCAACCGAGATCGTCGAGACAGTGAAGAACCGGCGGGCACTTTACGTTGCCGCCTTCCTGCACGACATCGGCAAGGGCCGGATCGAGGATCACTCGATCGTCGGAGCGCGGATTGCGCGCAAGCTGGGTCCGCGCTTTGGAATGACGGCGGCGGAGACGGAAACAGCTGCGTGGCTCATCGAGCAACATCTCACGATGAGCAACATCGCGCAGAGCCGCGATCTTTCGGACCCTAAGACCATACGGGATTTTGCCGACGTGGTGCAGAGTCCGGAACGCCTCAAGCTCCTGCTGCTGCTTACGGTTGCCGACATCCGTGCCGTCGGTCCCGGGGTGTGGAACGGCTGGAAGGGGCAGCTTCTGCGCACGCTCTATTATGAAACGGAGCCGCTGGTTGCGGGTGGGCACACGCAGGTGAAGCGCAGCCAGCGTATGGCGGAAGCGCAGCAGGCGCTGCGCGAAGCACTCAGCGATTGGGCTCCGGCAGAAGTGGACAGCTATATCGAGCGGCACTACCCCGACTACTGGTTACGCACCGATGCCGTGCAGCGGTTGGAGCATGCGCGGCTTTTGCGCGACACCCATAAGGGCGGACGACAGTTCGCCACGGATACGCGCACGGATGCCTTCAGGGCCGTCACGGAGCTGACTGTCGTTGCGCCGAACCATCCTCGGCTGCTGGCACTGTTCGCCGGTGCGTGTGCGGCGGCCGGGGCCAACATCGCGGGCGCGCACATCATGACGACGCGGGACGGGTACGCGCTCGATACGTTCCTGCTCAACCGCGCGTTCGATACCGACGAGGACGAGTTGCGCCGCGGACGCCGCATCGGTGATCTCATCGGCAAGCTGCTGCGAGGGGATGCGTGGCTCGATACGCTGCTGGCAGAACGGGACCAGCCGCCACGGCGCGTCCTGGCGTTTACCGTCGAGCCGGACGTCATCATCAACAATGCGTTGTCGGACCAGTTCACCGTGATCGAGGTGGCGGGACGCGACCGGCCCGGCCTACTGCATGAGCTTACGAGCACGCTCTCGAACCTTCTGCTCGACATTACGTCTGCGCACGTCACTACGTTCGGCGAGAAGGCCGTCGACGTTTTCTACGTGACGGATTTGACGGGCAAGAAAATCGATAGCGTGACACGGCAAGAGGGCATTCGCGCGCGGCTGCTGAGCGTTCTGGAGAATGCTGACAAGGATGCCCGCAACGGGGCATCGGCCTGAACCGAGCAGCACGCGCTCAGCGTGTCACCACCAGCTCGACGCGGCGGTCGAGCTGCCAGAGATCTTCCTGGGAGAAGTCCGCACGCACAACGCCGAGGTAAGGTTCGGTCTTGCCTTTGGGAATGAGTTCGAGCTGACCTGCATACCCACCTTCTCGCAGGAAGCGGGCGACGGTTTCGAGGCGCTCGCGTGACAGGGTCATGTTGAGTTCGTTCGTGCCGCGCTCATCCGCGTGGCCAGTCAACGTGATCTTGGGAAAACGCTTGATCTGCAGATATTCGAGCAATAACGCAGCGGCCCTGCGGCCGTCTGAGGTGAGTGTCGCCTCGTTGTAAACGAAGGTGACAGGCACCGGAACGGAGATGCTGGGGGTTGGTGTTTGAGCCGCAAGCTGTTGCGCGGAGCCGGGCGGCAGCGCCTGGGCAGGAGGCGCAATGGGCGCGGCGGGTGTTGCCGTGGACTGTTGCAGTGGCGCGGAGCTGGCAGCGCTCGCAGCTTCTCCGTCTCCGGGAGCTTCCGTGACGTGCTCGGAGGGCGCGTCGGCGAGCGGTTGCGGCGTTTGGGGAATATTCGCAAGTTGCTGCGGCCGCTGCTGGTCCGCATGCGGTGTGGTTTCGGATGCGGGAGTTTGTTGGGATGCTGCAGGGTCGGCTTGGCCCGCTAGCTGCGCTTCCGAACGGGCATCTGCGACCATGCCTTCGAGGTTCTTCAGCATGTTCGCCGTGACGGCGCCGGCGGACTTCGGCTGTGGCTCGTCAACGCCGCCGCTGGGCGCGTTAGCCCCTTTGGCTGCGCTGGCGTCGGCATCGTTCGCGGCCGTGGCGGATTCCCGGGCGGGGTTCGCGGCATCGCCTCCCGCTTGAGCCGAACGTCCGGCGGATCCGGATTCGGCCGCGTGCGCCGCCTTGAACAGGGCGAGCTTGGCGTCGGGGTTTGCGATCCGCGTCTCCGTGGCCAGTGTCCACTCGCCGTTTTCGTCGACCTCTGCGGTGCCGACCTCCTGGCCATCCGCAGTGACAGTGACGCGGGTGTTGGGTTCGGCGCGGCCTGCGAAGACAGACGTGCCTTCCGGGTCGATGCGCGCAATATCGAATGCGGGGCCATTACCCTCGCTGCGCGGTTTTACTGGTGCGAGGGCGTCGTGGAGGTCCTTGATGTCATCGGTCGCCCGTTGTGCCGCTGCTTCCCCCGTCGCGGATGCATCACTTGGCTTTTCGGCCCGAGCCTGCTCCTCGGAAGACTGCGGATTAGGGCTGCTATCGAGCAGCCAGACAGCTCCGCCGAAGAGCGAGAGCAACAGCAGGATGACTGGAACGGCTAAGCGAAGCATTTACTCGATCCTGCGCGGACCCCCCGGTCCTCAACGGGGCGGAGTTTCCGGCATTTATGGATCGTATTCAAGGCCGTCGCCAGGCAGTGCGCAGCAGCACTCTCCGGGAGGGTGGCCGCCGGGCCGCAGCATCGCCTTCTCCGGTTCGGCCAACCGTCCACTGGGGCGACTACGCCGAGATCCGCGGGTTGCCGCCCTTGCCGCGGAACAGGAACGCCATCAGGAAGCCCGCAACGAACCCCCCAACGTGGGCCATGAAGGCTATCCCGCCCTGCTCTTCCCCTTGGCCGGTGTTCGCCAATGATCCGAAGCTGGAAAAGAGCTGCAGGCCGAACCATAGGCCAAGGACGATGATGGCCGGCACCGCCACGACACCGCCGCGCATCAAGACGTTCACCCGTCCCTGGGGGAACATGAGGATATAGGCGCCGAGCACCCCGGCAATGGCGCCCGAGGCCCCCACGTTGGGAATGGTCGATCCGGGCATCACGAGATACTGGGCGAATGTCGCGGCAAGTCCGGCCAGGAGGTAGAAGAGAAGGTATTTGGCGTGACCGAAGCGATCCTCGACGTTGTCGCCGAAAATCCACAGGTAGAGCATGTTGCCGCCAAGGTGCATCCAGCTGCCATGCATGAACATGGCGGCGAAGAGTGTCGAGAGGTTGGCAGCGGGATCAGCGGCAAATCGGGCCGGGATGAACGCCCATTGCTGGATGAAAGCGTCTCCGTTCTGCAGCTCCAGCAGGAAGACGGCTACGTTTATGGCAATGAGGATGTAATTGACGAAGGGCGTCGTACGTCGCGTGGAATTGTCGTCGCCCAGCGGGAACATCGGCCGTCTCTCCACCTTTGCGGGCAGGTTGTCGGTAAAGCCGGCCCGATGTCAACGGCGGCACACATAGCTTGGCGTTACCGGCAACACGGCATCTGAGCGCTTGCCCTGCGGCTGCGCCTCGGCTACCGCTCAGCGCCCATGCAGCTGTACCGCTCATTCGCTACCGTCGGCGGGCTCACGATGTTGAGCCGTGTGTTCGGCTTTGTCCGCGATATTTTGATCGCGGCAGTGCTGGGCAGCGGCGCCGTTGCAGACGCTTTTTTCGTAGCCTTCCGTTTCCCCAACCTTTTCCGCCGCTTGTTTGGCGAAGGCGCGTTCAACGCCGCCTTTGTACCGCTGTTTGCAAAGCGCCTCGAAGGGGAAGGGCGGGAAGCTGCGCGCGCGTTTGCCGAAGAAGCGCTGTCGGGACTGGTGTTCATTCTCCTGGCGATCACGATCATCGCCGAGATCACCATGCCGTTCCTGATGTACGGCCTCGCGCCGGGCTTCAGCGAGTCGCCGGAGAAGTTCGACCTGGCGGTGCTGCTCACGCGCATCACCATGCCGTACCTCCTCTGCATGTCGCTCGTTGCACTGATGTCTGGAGTGCTGAACTCGTTCGGCAAGTTCGTCGAAAGCTCGTCGGTGTCCATCGTGCTCAACGGCGTGATGATGGTGGCTACGCTGATCGGCATGTGGCTCGGCTATCAAAACGAGCCTATGGCGGGTGTGATCCAGGCGTGGGGCGTGTTCGCCGCCGGCATCTTCCAGCTCTGGTTGCTGATGGATGGCCTGAGGCGCAACAACATCTCGCTGAAGCTGCGGCGGCCGCGCATGACGGAAGGCATGCGGCGGCTCATTCGGTTGGGTATTCCGGGCGTCATCGCTGGCGGCGTCACGCAGATCAACATCGTCATCGGCACTGTGATCGCCTCGATGCAGAACGGCGCCGTCTCTTACCTCTATTATGCCGATCGGCTCTACGAGCTGCCGCTCGCCATCGTCGGTATCGCCATCGGCGTGGTGCTGCTGCCCGACGTGGCGCGCCATCTGCGTGCGGGCAACCATGAATCGGTGATGGACAGTCAGAACCGCTCGCTGGAGTTCGCGGCGCTGCTGACGATGCCGGCTGCGGTTGCGCTCGCGGTGGTGCCGGGGCCGATCATCGCGGGACTGTTCGAGCGCGGCGCCTTCACCGCCTCCGACACGCCGGCGACGGCCTATGCGCTCGCCATCTTCGCCATCGGACTGCCGAGCTTCGTGCTGATCAAGGTGTTCTCGCCCTCCTACTTCGCCCGCGAGGACACCAAGACGCCGATGATCTACGCCACCATCAGCCTCACCGCGAACACGCTCGGCTCGATCGCGCTTTTCTTCATATTCCGCTCCTATGGATTGATGCCGCACCTCGGCATCGCCGTGGCGACGACGCTCGGCGGCTTTCTCAATGCCAGCCTGCTCTATGCAACGCTGGTGCGGCGCGGGTTCTTCGTGGCGGATAAGCGGCTGAAGCGCACGCTGCCCCGTATACTCCTCGCAAGCGCGATCATGGGTGTCGTGCTGTGGTTCGTGGCGGATGCGCTCGACGGCCACTTCCGGCCGCCGACTTCGGAGCTGACGCGGGGACTGGCGCTGATGACGCTGGTGGGCTCGGGCCTCCTTGCCTACGGCGTGGCGGTGTTCGCCACGGGCGCACTCGATGCCCGCAAGCTTCGCGGCTTCCTCATCCGCCGCACGCCGGCTTCGGGGCCGCTCTAGGCGTGCTTGCAACAGGGGCTCCAATGTGGATGCTTCCACCCTGCCGGTCTTGCGCCTTGCGCGCGGGCGCGCCATAAACCCGCGCCTACGCGGAAGGGGCTCAGATGACATTCAAAGAGCGCGTTTTCTCCGGCATGCAGCCGACCGGCAGCCTGCACCTTGGGAACTATCTCGGGGCCATGGTGCAATGGATCGAGATGCAGAAGACGCACGAGTGCATCTACTGCGTCGTCGACCTGCACGCGATTACGGTGAAGCAGGACCCGAAGGAGCTGAAGAACGCCATCCGGCAGGTGACCGCGGCGTACATCGCTTCCGGGCTCGATCCGAAGAAGAGCATCGTTTTCAATCAAAGCCAGGTGGCCGCGCACGCCGAGCTCGCCTGGATCTTCAACTGCGTCGCTCGTCTCGGGTGGCTCAATCGCATGACGCAGTTCAAGGAGAAGGCAGGCAAGGATCGCGAGAACGCGTCTGTCGGCCTCTACGCCTATCCGAACCTCATGGCGGCGGACATTCTCGCCTATCAGGCGACGCACGTGCCGGTTGGGGAGGATCAGAAGCAGCACCTCGAGCTTGCCCGCGACATCGCGCAGAAGTTCAACAATGACTTCCGCGACGAGATTGTGGCCGCTGGCTATGGAGACGGCATCTTCTTCCCGCAGCCGGAGCCTGTCATCACAGGGCCTGCGACGCGCGTCATGAGCTTGCGTGACGGGACGAAGAAGATGTCGAAGTCCGAGCCGTCGGACATGTCGCGCATCAATCTGATGGATGACGTCGACGTTATCGCCGACAAGATCAAGCGGGCGAAGACCGACATGGAGCCGGCGCCGCCGGCGGACATGGAAGAGCTCAGGGCGCGGCCCGAAATCGACAATCTGGTCGGTATCTATGCCGCGCTCGCCGGCATCTCCAAGGAAGATGGCCTCAAGCTGCTGATCGATACCTCCAAGGAGGGTCCCAGCATCTTCACCGGCTTGAAGCGCGCGCTGACCGAAGTGGCGGTGGAGCGGTTGGGTCCGATCCGAGCTGAGATTCTCCGCCTCATGGATGATCCCGCTGAGATCGACCGTATCCTGGTCGATGGTTCCGCCCGCGCCCGGGCCATCGCGGCACCTGTCATGGATCAGGTTAAGGATATCGTCGGGTTCGTTCGCTCCTGATTCGGGGCCGACACTCGCGGCTGCAAAAGCCTGCTATGCGGCGTCGTTGAGCAAGTTGACGGCCGGCGGTTGCGCCGGGCGCCCTTGGCGCCTCGTCGCCCGCGGCGAAGAAGGGGGCAAGGGTCTCTTGGGACGGCGGGGCAATATGTTGTTCGGGCCTCAGCCGCGTGGCAGCATGACGTCATGAGCACAATGAAGAAGCGCCGTTCCTTCGAAGCGGACCACTTCCGCAAGTTTCTGCTCGTCATCGACAGCAGTCCGGAGGTGGAAAGCGCGCTCTACTATGCGGCGAGCCGCATGCAGCGCTCCTCCGGCTCGCTCGTCATGCTGTACGTGATCGTGCCACAGGAATTTCAGCACTGGATCAACGTCCGGCAGCAGCAGGTCGAGGAGGAAACAGCCAAGGCCAAGGCACTTTTCCGACTCATGCGCCGCAAGCTGAACCTCGCGGGCTATGACAACGTCGCATGCGAGGAAATCATTCGCGAGGGTGAGCCAGATGCGGAAATTCGCAGGCTCATCGATGAAGACGAAGACATAGCGGTGCTGGTTTTGGGCGCGTCGGCAGAGGCGGCCGGACCTGGGCCGCTGGTCTCCTCGCTCGCCACGAGCGGGGCCATGGGCAGTTTCCCCATCCCCATCACCGTCGTGCCGGGCACCCTTGCCCTGGAGGATGTCGTCGGGTTGGCGTAAAAGGGCCGCACGGCACTCGAAACCCCTTGCGGGAGCGCCTATCTTAGAGCCATTCTAAACAATAGTACGACCGGCCGCGCCGAAATCCGGCCTTGAAGCGGCGGCGATGGCAAATGCGGAAAGGCCAGAACCAATGTTTATCCAGACCGAAGCGACCCCGAATCCGGCGACGTTGAAGTTCATCCCCGGCAAGGCCGTGCTCGCAGAGGGCACCGCTGATTTCACCGACAAGGGTGAGGCGTTGGCCTCCCCCCTCGCGTCGCGCCTGTTCGACATCAAGGGCGTGCGGGGTGTGTTCCTGGGGTCGGACTTCATTTCCGTAACGAAGGGCGACGAGGAGTGGCAACATCTGAAGCCTATGATCCTCGGCGCTATCATGGAGCACTACATGTCCGGTTCGCCGACCGTTGCCGAAACGGCGAACGACGATACCGGCACGACCTCCTATGATCCGGAAGACGAGGCGGTTGTCGCCACGATCAAGGAACTGCTGGAAACGCGTGTGCGCCCGGCGGTTGCTCAGGACGGCGGCGACATCACCTTCTCGGCGTTCCGGGACGGCATCGTTTACCTGCACATGCGCGGCGCCTGCTCGGGCTGCCCCAGCTCGACCGCAACTCTGCGCCACGGGATCGAGAATCTGCTTCGGCATTTCTGCCCGGAAGTTCAGTCTGTGCAGGCCGTCTAATCCGCTAGCGCGCTTCGAAAACCCCGCCAACTGGCGGGGTTTTTGCGTTTGATGACTGTCCCCCACGAGCAAATTGGAGGCGAGCATGCCAGTCGACGAGACAGTACTGCGCCAAGCATTTCACGATGCGCGCACGCACAATGCCTGGCTGCCAAAGGAGGTGCCCGACAGCCTGCTGCATAGCCTCGTCGAGATGGCGAACCTCGGGCCCACGAGCCTGAACTGTGAGCCTGCGCGCTACCTGTTCGTGCGGTCCAAAGAGGCGAAGGAAAAGCTCGCCCCGCTACTCACCGAGGGCAATCGCGCCAAGACGATGCAGGCACCCGTATGCGCCATCGTCGGCTACGATATGGATTTCTACGAGCAGCTACCCCGGCTCTTTCCGCACAAGGACGTGCGCGGCTCATTCACGGGCAAGGCGCAGAAGATCCACGACACCGCGTTCCGCAATGGCTCGTTGCAAGGCGGCTATCTCATCATGGCGGCGCGGCTGCTCGGGTTGGATTGCGGGCCGATGTCCGGGTTCGACAATGTAGCTGTCGATGCTGCGTTTTTCGCCGGTACCGGAATCCGGTCGAATTTCCTCTGCAACCTCGGCTACGGCGATGCGTCCGCATTGAAGCCGCGGCTGCCACGCCTTCCGTTCGCGGACTGCGCGCAGATCATCTGAGCTTCGAAGAAATTTCGGGTGGTGAATCTGGCGTGCTCTGCGTATAGGGTGCGCGCATGACGCTACTTGCCTTCGATACCTGTTTCGACGGCTGCTCGGTGTGCCTTGCCCAGCGGCAAGAGGGCGGTGTGGTCGCGCTTGCCTCGGCGATGGAACGCTTCGAAACCGGCCATGCCGAGCGCCTCGTTCCGATGATCGGGGAGGCGATGGAGCGCGCGGGCCTGGCGTTCGCGGACATCGATGAAATCGCGGTTACCATCGGGCCCGGCACTTTTACCGGCACGCGCATCGGCATTGCAGCGGCGCGTTCATTCGCGCTGGCGACCGGGGCGCGCACAGGCGGTTATTCAAGCCTCGCAGTGATGGCGGAGGTGGCTCGCCGTCATATTGCCTCCGATTTGATGGCCGTGGTTGTCGATGCGCGGCGCGGAGAAGTCTACGCGCAGCTCTTCGGGCGCGATGGTGGACGCCAGCCGCTGTCGCCGCCGCAGCTCCTCAAGACATCCGAGGCGGCAATCATAGGCGGCTCCGAACGCATCACGTTCGTCGGCTCGGCCGCGTCTGCCGTCATCGAGGCCGCTGTCGCCAGCGGGCGGCCCGCCGAAGCTGCTTTACCCGATCTCCTGCCCGATGCGGTTGCGCTGGCGCACATTGCTGCTGCCGGCGTGCCATCGGAGGGACCGCTGGTTCCGCTCTACCTGCGCCCGCCCGATGCGCGGCCGCAGGAGGGCAAAGCGATCGCAAGGGTTTGACCATGGGCTCGGCCGCCACTCCGCTCGATCCGAAAAATCTGAGTCTGTTGTGGGCGAGCCCAGAGCGTGCCGAGGAAATTGCAGCTTTGCATAGCCGACTTTTCGACGAGGGGTGGGACGCGGAAAGTATTGCATGCTCGATAGAGGATCCCACATCGGCCTCCTTCATTGCGCAGGTGAGCGAGCCGCGGGCGCTGGCGGGATTCGTGATCGGCCGTATCGCCGCGGACGAGGCGGAAATCCTGTCGATCGGCGTTGCGCCCGAATGGCAGCGGCGCGGGGTTGCCCGGCGCATGGCGGAGGGCCTCGTGCGGGCGGCCCGGCGCGCAGAGGTGAAGCGGGTATTCCTGGAGGTCGCGGTCGATAATGCCGCGGCGATCGCCCTCTATGAGGGCCTTGGCTTCAGGCGGACCGGGCGGCGCAAGGGCTACTATCAGCGCCCGGACGGCGAAAACGTCGATGCGATGGTCCTCGCTCTCGATATTTAACGGTCGGCCGGATTAATGTGCAGCGGAGGCCTGCCGACTCCCGCTGCTTCACTCTGCTGCAGCGGTGGACGGCCCTAAGAGCCTTTCCTATAAACTGCGCCGCAAGCGCTCATCGAGCGAGAGCGGAGCGACCACCGCCACATGGCCGATCAATCCAAGCAAAACATCAGCGCCATCGAACGCCTTTGCGCGGAGCAAGGCCTGCGCATGACCGGCCAGCGCCGCGTCATCGCGCGCGTTCTGTCCAGTGCGACGGACCACCCGGACGTGGAGGAGGTCTACCAGCGTGCAAACCGGATCGACCGGCGCATATCGCTATCGACGGTCTATCGAACGCTGAAGCTGTTCGCGGAGAAGGGCATCCTAGAGCGGCACGACTTCGGCCATAAGCGGGGCCGCTATGAGGAAGCCGGACGAGGCCATCACGATCACCTCATCGATATGGAGACAGGGCGCGTCATCGAGTTCCGCAACGAGGCGATCGAGGTCCTGCAGGATCGGATCGCGAGGGAGCTCGGCTTCAGGCTCGTGGGGCACCGTCTGGAACTCTATGGCGTTAAGTTGAAGCGGGCCAAGAAATCATAACGGCGGGGCCGAAGGAGACGGCAGCAGCATGGGTGCGTTCCGCGGTAGTACCGTCCTTGCGGGCTTCTTTGCGCTTACCGTGCCGCTGATGCCGGTGCAGAGCCTACTCGTGCGCATGAGGGCGAAAGGTGCCAGAACGTTACCCTATTGGTACCATCGGCGGGTGTGCCGGCTGCTCGGCGTCCGCCTCCATATCCACGGCGAGGTGGTGCGTGACAGGCCGGTACTGCTCATCTCCAATCACACCACGTGGCTCGATATCCCGGTGCTGTCGGCGGTCGCCCCGCTTTCGTTCGTCGCCAAGCAGGAAGTGAGCACCTGGCCGTTCGTCTCTTCGCTTGCGCGGCTGCAGCGCACGGTCTTCGTCGACCGCACGCGCCGCAGCGCCGTCGGCCAGACGACAGGCGAGATTGCGCAGCGGCTGAGCGAAGGCGATACGATCGTGCTCTTCGCAGAAGGCACCTCGAGCGATGGCAATCGGGTGTTGCCCTTCATGACCTCGCTGTTCGCCGCGGCGAAGCCCGCTTCGGGCGATGCCGACGCTGGGCCGATGTCCGGCGCGGTCGTCCAGACGCTATCGGTCGTTTATACGCGGCTTCACGGTATTCCGCTCGGGCGCACGGGCAGGCCCACGGTCGCCTGGTACGGCGATATGGAAATGAAGGGCCACGCCTGGGAATTACTGAAGGCGGGGCCGCTCGATGTCGAAATCCGGGTGGGCGATCCGGTTCCGTTGACGAGCTTTGCCGATCGCAAGCAGCTCGCCCGCTACAGCGAGGCGCAGGTCCGCGAGCACGTGATACGCATTTTGCGGGCGCGGCCGGTGGATGAGCCACTTGCCGTGACCGAGCCCGAGGCGGCACCATCGGGCGTGAGGGTCCGGGTCAGCGCCACGGCAGGGCAAAAGTGGACGTAACGGACACCCCTTTGTAGAAACGGAGGAGCTCCCGACAGCGGGCGGCTGCAGGGTCCAGGCAATGGGCCGGCGGATCAGGACGGCGGGCAGCGCGAAGCGATGGACGATCGGACGATACCTGAAGAGCAAAGCCGCAACGCCTGCGCAGGTTCAGCACTCGCCGGCGCGGCTCAAGCCCCGGTCGATACGAACACGCGCAAAGTCTACGTGCGCACGTTCGGCTGCCAGATGAATGTCTATGATTCCGAGCGTATGACCGAGGCGCTGTCCTCGCAGGGATACGCGGAAACGGGGGCGCTGGAAGACGCCGATCTCGTCATCCTCAACACTTGCCACATCCGCGAGAAGGCGGCGGAGAAGGTCTATTCGGACCTTGGCCGCATCCGGCAGGTGAAGGATGCGCGGGCCGAGGTCGGCAGCGAGACCGTCGTCGCCGTGGTCGGGTGTGTCGCGCAGGCGGAAGGTGCGGAAATCGTGCGCCGCGCGCCCGTCGTCGATCTCGTCGTCGGCCCGCAGAGCTATCATCGGCTGGGCGAACTCATTGGGCGTACGCGTGCCGAAAACCGCTCGCTCGTCGAAACACAGTTTCCCGAAGAGGAGAAGTTCGCCCATCTGCCGCAGCGTGCTCCGGCGCGAGGCGTGACCGCGTTCCTCACCGTGCAGGAAGGCTGTGATAAGTTCTGCACCTTCTGCGTGGTGCCTTATACGCGTGGCTCAGAGTATTCGCGCTCCGTCGTGGATATCGAGCGGGAGGCGCGGGCCTTGGTTGCGGGTGGCGTGCGCGAGGTGACGCTGCTCGGCCAGAACGTCAACGGTTATCACGGCGCCGGGCCGGCGGGGCGCACCTATTCGCTGGCCGACCTCGTACGCCATCTTTCCGGCATCGATGGCCTGGAGCGTCTGCGCTACACGACGAGCCATCCTCGCGATATGGACGATGACCTCATCGCCGCGCACGGGAACGAGCCGAAGCTGATGCCGTACCTGCATCTGCCGTTTCAGTCGGGCGCGGACCGCATTCTGGCGGCGATGAACCGCAAGCACACGGCGCGGGAATACGTCGATCTCATCGCGCGCATCCGTGCGGCGCAGCCCGAGCTTGCGCTCTCGACGGATGTCATCGTCGGATTTCCGGGTGAGACTGACGCGGAGTTCGAGGCGACGCTCTCATTGTTCGCGGAGGTTGGCTTCGCCGCTGCCTATTCCTTCAAGTACAGTCCGCGCCCTGGCACCCCGGCCGAGAAGCTCGCTGATCAGGTGCCGGAGGCAGTGAAAACTCATCGCCTCGCACGCCTGCAGAAGCTGATTGAAGGGCAGCAGACGGCATTCAACGCCAAGTGTGTAGGCCGGACCTTGCCGGTACTGTTCGAGCGCATCGGCCGGCGACCCGGGCAGCTCATCGGCCGGTCGCCTTATTTGCAGTCTGTGCACGCAGATGCACCGGCCGAGATGCTCGGGCGCATCGTTCCCGTTGAAATTTCGGGTTTCGGTCCCAATAGTCTAGCCGGCGTCATACGGCCGGAGTGATGATCCGGTAACTGTCCTGGCCGTTATGGTGTTCGGGATCCGCGGCCCCATTCGGCATGGGGTGACCTTATGTTAACTTGTCACCACAAGTGACGATTCGCAGCGAACGACGTCTGGAGCGCTGATTGGCAGCATTTCGCGGGAATCCGGTCGCTGGACCGGGGCGGTCGCCGAAAACGCGGGCTACCGCCGACAAACGCCTCGTGGTCCCCTTTGAGGACAATCGTCACCTCACGAGGCTTCTTGGTGAATACGACAGCCATTTGGCATTGATCGAGGATAGGCTCGGCATCGAGGCGCATGCACTCGGCAATGTCGTGACGCTGACTGGGCCGGAGGATGCCTGCGATATCGCGCGCACCGTGCTGCAGGAGCTCTATAACCGGGCCGCCACGGGCGAGCCGATCGGCGCCGGCGACTTCGACGGCCTCATTCGCCATGCGCGCGAGGCGGCCGTTCCAGGCGATGGTCAGGCGCAGATTGCGACGCGCCGCCGCGTCATCAAGGCCCGCACGCCGGTGCAGAGCGCCTACATTCGCGCGCTGGGGCGCTCCGATCTCGTGTTCGGCATCGGCCCGGCCGGAACCGGCAAAACCTATCTCGCTGTCGCTTACGCCGCCCATTGCCTGGAGCGCGGCATTGTCGAGCGCATCATCCTTTCGCGTCCCGCTGTGGAAGCGGGGGAGCGGCTCGGTTTTCTGCCCGGCGATATGCGGGAGAAGGTCGACCCTTATCTGCGCCCGCTCTATGATGCCCTTTATGACGTGTTGCCGCCCGAAAAAGTGGAACGGGACCTCGAAACGGGGGTGATCGAGATCGCACCGCTGGCGTTCATGCGCGGCCGTACGCTAGCGAACGCCTGCGTGATCCTCGATGAGGCGCAGAACACCACCAGCATGCAGATGAAGATGTTTCTCACCCGGCTAGGTGAAAATTCGAAGATGACCGTTACGGGCGACCCCAGCCAAATCGACCTGCCGCCGGGCATGAAATCGGGCCTCGACGAGGCGATTGCGCTGTTGGACGAGGTGAAGGGCATCGAGGCGGTCCGGTTTACGGGCGCTGACGTGGTCCGCCGCGACCTCGTTGCGCGCATTGTTGAAGCTTACGACCGTCAGAAGTAAACTTCACCGCCATGCCCCCTTATGCCTCAGAGAACGGCGCACCCCCCGTCACCGGGACCGACGATGCGCAAGCCGATGATCCCCCGATAAGTCTCTACATCGACGTCGTGCACGAGGACGGCGGCTGGGATTGCCTTCCGGCTGCGGAGACGCTCGTGCGCGAGGCCGCCGCCGCGCTCGCGGCAGAGCTTGATATCGGAAGTGGCGAAGTGTGCTTGGCGCTGTCGACGGACGCGCTGGTAGCGGAGCTGAACGGCAGCTACCGCGGCAAGCCGCAACCGACGAACGTTCTTTCCTTTCCAGCCGTGCCCATGCTGCCGGTGGAAGGCGAGCCGCGCTTTTTCGGCGATATCGTGCTCGCACTCGAGACATTGCAGCGCGAAGCGGCCGATCTCGGGCTACCGCTCAGCCATCACATGCAACATTTGGTTGTGCACGGACTGTTGCACCTTCTGGGTTACGATCATCAGACGGATGAGGAAGCGCAGGAAATGGAAGGATTAGAGGTGCGCATCCTGGCGCGCCTCGGCATTGCCGATCCATACGCCAGCGCCGGCGAGGGCGGCTTTTTACCCGAAGGGAGTTAAACGCACGGACACCATGAGCAACGCACACTTATCTAGGGAGCCGGTTGATGCGGCCGCTTCGGCGAACGCCAGCGGCGATCAGCCCGGCTCCGGCGCTCAAAGTATTCTCAACGCTCTCCTGAGCCGCATCGGGCTGCGTTCGCCGAGTCTGCGCGAGAGGCTCGAGGCGGACCTCAAAGGTGAAGCGGAAGCCGACGCGGCGGCCTTCTCCACCGAAGAACGCGAGATGCTGCGGCGCCTATTGCGCTTCGGCGGCCTGCGGGTCGAAGACGTCATGGTGCCGCGTGCGGACATCATCGCGCTGGAGGAGAGCGACACGCTCGCGGAGCTTTTGCGCACCTTTGGCGAGGCCGGCGTATCACGCATCCCGCTATTCAGCGAAACGCTCGATGATCCACGTGGCATGATCCATGTGAAGGACCTGTTCCGCTGGCTGACACAGGAGGCGGCGGACGAAGCGGTAAACACGCGTATTGCAGTTGCGCCACCCGCGGGGAAAAGCAACGGTGAAGCTGCTCCGGACAGTGAGGATAAACCGGAGGAAGCCGAGAGCGAGCCGCCTGCGCCCTCGAAGCTCGAGTTCGGCAGCGTCAATCTCTCGCGTCCTATAACTTCGGCCAAGATCCGCCGCCAGGTGCTCTACGTTCCACCTTCGATGCCGGCGATGAACCTGCTCATCCGAATGCAGTCGACACGTATCCACATGGCGCTCGTCGTCGATGAGTACGGTGGCACGGATGGGCTCGTCACCATCGAGGATCTCGTGGAGCAGATCGTCGGCGAGATCGAAGACGAACACGACGTGGACGAGGACGCCTATATTGTCACCGATCCGAAGGTGGGGCTCGTGGCGTCCGCACGCACACCGGTGAAGCAGCTCGAAGAGCACCTTGGTATCAAGCTGCTGAAGCCCGATGAAGAAGAGGACATCGACACGTTGGGCGGGCTGATGTTCGCCCTCCTGGGCCGTGTGCCCGTGCGGGGTGAACTCGTTCGCCATCCCAGCGGCCTTGAGCTGGAGGTGCTTGACGCCGATGCGAGGCGGCTCAAAAAAGTGAAGATCCATCAGCCGCGCGTCGCCGAAGCGCCGCCGCGGGAGGAACCGGGCAACGCGTGACATCGGCCGCCGTATCATTACGCGAGGCGTGGCTAGGCGCCGCGGCGTTAGCGGGCTTTGCCGGGGTTATCGCCCGGCTTGCAGCGTGGGTTGCGCAGCTGTCGGGATGGCGTCGCTCTGGCGTCGCGTTTCTCGCGGGTGCCGCATCGGCGCTCGCGATGGCGCCATTTCACTTTTCGCCAATCCTCTTCATCACTCTTCCGGTCCTGGTGTGGCTTATCGACGGTGCCGCCGCGGCGCAGCCTAATGTATCGCGGTGGGCGATAACGAAGCGCGCTGCCTGGACCGGCTGGTGGTTCGGCTTCGGTTACTTCCTGCCTGGGCTGTTCTGGATCGGGGAAGCCTTCCTCGTCGAAGCGGAGAAGTTCGCCTGGCTCATGCCATTTGCCGTGGTGCTCCTGCCTGCAGGGTTGGCGCTGTTTACAGCGCTCGCGACCGGGGCGGCACGGCTTATCTGGCCGGTCGGCATCGCGCGCGTGCTGCTGCTGGCCCTTGCTGTCGGCGGCGCGGAATGGTTGCGCGGGCACGTGTTCACGGGCTTTCCCTGGAACGTGCTCGGCTATGCACTCACGTGGCCGCTGGAGCTGATGCAGTCGGCCTCCGTGTTCGGCATCTACGGGCTGACGCTGTTATGCGTCGCCATTTTCGCCGCACCTCTGGTGCTAATCGCCGACGCGAAGTCGCGGGCCCAGAATGCCGCTTCGGCGGTGCTGCGCGCCGCGCTGCTCGCCGCGGTTCCCCTGCTCGCGCTCTACGGTCTTGGCGCTTGGAGGCTCGCGGATAGTCCGGCAGCGATGCTGGAGGGCGTGAAGGTCCGTATCGTGCAGGCCAGTGTCCCCCAGCGGGATAAATGGCGCCCGGAAAAGCAGCAGGAGATCTTCGAGGACCAGCTCGACCTTTCGCGGCGTGATGCCACGGGCCGTGTGGATGACCTGGCGGGCGTCACGCATCTGATCTGGCCCGAAGCGGCGATGCCCTTTCTTCCATTGGAGCATCCCGGGGCCTTGGCAGCGATCGGGAATATGCTTCCGGAGGGCACGCAGCTTCTGTCCGGGGCGCTGCGCCTCAAGCATCCTGGTCCGCTGACGCCGGGTGCAGCGCGTGAGGGCTACAACAGCCTAATGGTCTTCAGTGACAGTGGCGCCGTGGGGCAGATCTACGACAAGATCCACCTCGTTCCATTCGGCGAATACCTGCCGATGCAATCACTGCTTGAAAGTATCGGCCTTGAACAACTGACACGATGGCGGGGCGGTTTCTCGACGGGGGTCGAGCCGCGTCCGCTCCTGGAAATCCCCGGTTTGCCGCCGGTCGCGGGCTTGATTTGCTATGAGGCGATCTTTCCCGCTGCCATAGTACAGGGGGGCGAACGCCCAGGATTGCTGGTCAACATCACGAACGATGGCTGGTTCGGTGAGACGACGGGGCCATATCAGCACTTCCACCAATCGCGCGTGCGGGCGGTGGAGGAGGGGGTGCCCCTGATCCGAGCCGCCAACAACGGCATTTCCGCCGTGGTAGACGCGAAGGGACGTGTTGTCGCGTTGCTTGGTCTGAACGCGCGGGGCGCGATAGACAGCGGAGTACCGGCGTCTATTTCGCGCCCTCTTTACGCGAGCTTCGGGGATTGTACTTTCTTAGCTCTTTCGCTCATCTTCCTTGCGGCGGCGGTTATGCTCAAGCTACGGTAACCTGATTAGGAATAATTTGGTTGTTGTTTCACAAGATAACAGCAGCCATAAAGCGTCCGGCTGGGAGCTGGCATCGGTGTGGCTGACGTTGTTCAGGAAGATTGCCTAGCGGCCTTGAGGTAAGCAGGAATGTCGGGAGAAAACGCGTTGGGTGATCTTGAAATTGAGGAGCGTGGTGCCTCGCGACGCGCCAATCCCATCGACGTTCACGTCGGCGCTCGTGTGCGCCTGCGCCGCATGCTGCTGGGAATGAGCCAAGAGAAACTTGGCGAGCATCTCGGTCTGACATTCCAGCAAATTCAGAAGTACGAGAAAGGAATCAACCGGATTGGCGCAAGCCGTCTGTTCGATCTCTCGCAGGTTCTCGGAGTCCCTGTGCAGTTCTTCTATGAAGAGCTGGCCGTTGGAAATCCGGAGGCTGCCGGATTCGCCGAACGTCCCGGGGAAAGCTATGCTGCCGAGTTCCTGGGCAGCCGCGAAGGGTTGGAGTTGAACAAGGCATTTGCGCGCATATCGGATCCGCGCGTGCGTCGCTCCATCGTCGATCTCGTTCGTGCTTTCGCTGGCGAAGCTCCGGCGAGCGAATAAACGAATCTCGAGCAGCAAATAGCTGCAGTCTCGCTGTGCGCGAACAGCGGGTGTGAAGCGTGATTGCTTCTGTCAACCTTGACCAGCTAGCCAAAGCTTGAGACAAACCCGGCGTTTTCAATGACGCCGAAGCGCACGGGAGTCTCACGTGTCACGCAAATCCTATCTCTTCACCAGCGAATCCGTGTCCGAGGGACATCCCGACAAGGTGTGCGATCGCATCTCCGATGAGATCGTCGATCTGTTTTTCCGGGAAGGCCCCAAAGCCGGCATCGATCCGTGGGCTATCCGTGCCGCATGCGAAACGCTGGCAACCACGAACAAAGTGGTAATCGCGGGCGAGACGCGCGGCCCCGAAACGGTGACGAAGGATTGGATCGCGCACGTTGCACGCATGGCCATCCGCGACATCGGCTATGAGCAGGAAGGCTTCCACTGGGATAAGGCGGACATCGAAGTTCTGCTGCATCCGCAGTCGGCGGACATCGCCGCTGGCGTCGATGCGCTTCAACCGGGCGCGAACAAGGAAGAGGGTGCCGGCGATCAGGGCATCATGTTCGGTTATGCGTGTACTGAAACGCCCGCGCTGATGCCGGCGCCGATCTACTACGCGCACAAGATCCTCCAGGACCTCGCCACTGCTCGCCATAAGAAGGAAGGCGATGCAGCGCTGCTCGGCCCGGATTCCAAGAGTCAGGTTACGGTGCGCTATGAGGACGGTAAGCCAGTTGGCGTGACGCAGATCGTTGTCTCCCATCAGCACATCAAGGAAGATCTCTCCTCGCGCCAGATCCGCGACATCATCGAGCCGTACGTGCGTCGCGCACTGCCGTCGGAGTGGGTCACCAACGATACCGTCTGGCACATCAACCCGACCGGTAAGTTCTTCATCGGCGGCCCGGATGGCGATTGCGGCCTGACCGGCCGCAAGATCATCGTCGACACCTACGGTGGTGCGGCTCCACACGGCGGCGGCGCATTCTCCGGTAAGGATTCCACCAAGGTGGATCGCTCCGCAGCGTATGCGGCGCGTTATCTCGCCAAGAACGTTGTTGCAGCCGGTCTTGCGGATCGCTGCACAATCCAGCTGTCCTATGCCATCGGCGTTGCGCGTCCGCTGTCGATCTACGTCGACACGCACGGCACCGGAAAGGTGGACGAGGCGAAGCTCGAGAAGGCGCTCGGTGAGGTGATGGATCTGTCGCCGCGCGGCATCCGCACCCATCTTGATCTCAACAAGCCGATCTATGCACGCACCTCCGCCTATGGCCACTTTGGCCGGCCACCGGAGGCGGATGGCGGTTTCTCCTGGGAGAAGACCGACCTTGCCGATGCGATCAAGAAGGCCGCTGGCTGAGAAAGGCGAGGGCTTGACCTCACCTGAAAGTCAGTCGCGCTCTGACCATGGCGAGCCGCACAGTGCATACGAGTTGCGCTCGTTCGGGCGGCGGCGCGGGCGCGCGCTGAGTGCCCGCCAGCAGCATTTGTTTGACGCCGTTCTGCCGCGGGTAGCCCTTCCCTTGGGGGAAGCCTGCCCGGCAGATGTGGCGAGCCTGTTTCCGACGCGACCGTCCGTCGTTTGGCTCGAAATCGGCTTCGGCGGTGGCGAACACCTCGCCTGGCAGGCGCGCGCTCATCCGCAAGCTGGCATCATCGGCTGCGAAGTCTTCGAAGATGGGGTCGTCAAGCTGCTGTCGGCCGTCGATACGGACGGCCTGGAGAACGTGCGTGTCAGCAACGAGGATGCGCGTGGGGTGTTGCGCTGGCTACCGGCGGACTCCCTCGACCGCGTCTTCATCCTCTTTCCCGATCCGTGGCCGAAACGCCGGCACGTGAAGCGGCGGCTGATCAATCGGGCGCTGCTGGATGAGCTTGCGCGCGTGATGAGGCCCGGCGGAGAGCTGCGCATTGCGACCGACATCGGCGATTACCTGCGCACGCTGCTGATGGCGTTTCATGGCCATCCTGGTTTTGCCTGGGAAGCGACGGGGCCATCGGACTGGCGGGAGCGGGGCGCGGATTGGCCGGGTACGCGGTATGAGGCCAAGGCTGTGCGGGAGGGCAGGCGCAGCTACTTCTTAAGATTTAGACGTGTTGATGACCGCTGAGCCGGGCTGGAGCGGCTCCCGCAAAACGGCCGGCATGGGCGTTTAGCGCCCTCGACTCACCGCCGGCCCACTTGCAAGGCGGGTCGCGATCCCGTAGTATCCCTTCGCTCATGATCATCTCAACTGTCACGAGTGGGCCCCCGGGTCCGCTCTTTTTGTATTGGCATCACGGATCTAGCGAAGCTGGCCGATAACACATTGAATATGCACGCAGGCGACGAAAGCGCCCTGGGCGACCGGTTCATCGTGGAGAGCGGTGTCGCCGCGCGCGTCGCCGAGCTCGTTGAGCCTGCCCTCAAGGGGCGCGGCTTCCGACTCGTGCGCGTCAGCGTCACCGGGCAGGATGGCAAGACACTCCAGATCATGGCCGAACGTGAGGACGGCACGATGACGATCGAGGACTGCGAGGCCATTTCTAAGGAAGTCTCGCCGCTGCTCGACGTGCACGATCCGATCGCCGGGACTTACCGCCTCGAAATTTCCTCGCCGGGTATCGACCGGCCGCTGGTGCGCCCTTCGGACTTCGAAGACTGGGCGGGTCATGAGGCCAAGATCGAGGTGAAGGAGCTTGTCGACGGGCGCCGGCGTTTCCGCGGCACCCTTGAAGGTTTCGAGGACGGCGAGGTGCGCATCGAGATCGATCTCAAGGATGCCGGGCCGACGATCATCGGCATTCCTGTCGAGCTCATCGCCGAGGCGCGCCTCGTGTTGACGGACGAATTGATCCGCGAGGCCTTGAGCCGCGCAAAGAAGGGCAAGGCACTCTCCGACGGCGCAGAGGCGCCGCCGCTGACGGACGCCGAGGAGGAATAAGAACCATGGCAATGGCCGGCATCAGCGCAAACAGACTGGAACTCCTGCAGATCGCCGACGCGGTCGCGCGAGAGAAGGCGATCGACCGCAAGATCGTCATCGAGGCGATGGAAGACGCCATCCAGAAGGCGGCGAAGTCGCGCTATGGCGCGGAGAACGACATCCGCTGCGAGATCGATCCGAAGACGGGTGAGGCGCGGTTGTCGCGCGTTCTGGCGGTGGTCGAGAACGTGGAGAACGATTCCACGGAAATCACGCTCGAAGACGCGCAGCGCCGCAATGCCGAAGCGAAGGTCGGCGATCTCATCGCAGAGCCGCTGCCGCCTTTGGATTTCGGCCGCGTTGCGGCGCAGAACGCCAAGCAGGTGATCGTGCAGAAGGTGCGCGAAGCCGAGCGCGAGCGTCACTACAACGAGTACAAGGATCGCATCGGCGAGATCGTCAACGGCACGGTGAAGCGCGTCGAATACGGCAACGTCATCGTCGATCTCGGCCGCGCGGAAGGCATCATCCGCCGCGATGAGATGATCCCGCGCGAGAACGTGCGCTACGGTGATCGTATCCGTGCGTACATTTATAACGTTTCCCGTGAGCCACGCGGCCCGCAGATCTTTCTCTCTCGCGCGCGTCCTGAGTTCATGTCGAAGCTGTTCGCGCAGGAAGTGCCGGAGATCTACGACGGCGTCGTGGAGATCAAATCGGTTGCGCGTGACCCGGGCAGCCGCGCCAAGATCGCGGTCATTTCGAAGGATAGCTCCATCGATCCCGTCGGTGCGTGCGTTGGTATGCGCGGCAGCCGCGTGCAGGCGGTGGTCAACGAGCTGCAGGGCGAAAAAGTCGATATCATCCAGTGGAACCCGGATGCGGCGAGTTTCATCGTGAACGCTCTCGCACCTGCTGAGGTGACGAAGGTGGTGCTCGACGAAGATTCCAACCGCATCGAGGTCGTGGTGCCAGAGAGCCAGCTCTCGCTTGCCATTGGCCGCCGTGGCCAGAACGTGCGCCTTGCTTCACAGCTCACCGGCTGGGACATCGACATCCTGACCGAGCAGGAGGAGTCGGAACGCCGCCAGAAGGAGTTCTCCGAGCGTTCGAGCATGCTGATGGAAGCGCTGGACGTCGACGAGGTGATCGCGCAGCTGCTCGTTACCGAGGGCTTCGCCTCGATCGAGGAAGTCGCCTATGTCGATGCATCGGAGATCGCCCACATCGAGGGCTTTGACGAGAGCACGGCAGAGGAAATTCAGACGCGCGCCCGCGAATACCTCGAGAAGCAGGAAGCTGATCGCGATGCGCGCCGCCGCGAGCTGGGCGTCGCCGACGAGGTCGCCAAGGTGCAGGGCGTTACCACGGCGATGATGGTTGCTATGGGCGAGAACGGTATCAAGTCGCTCGAGGACCTTGCCGACTGCGCCACCGACGATCTCGTCGGCTGGACCGAGCGCAAGAAGGAAAAGGATGCCGAGCCGGTGCGTCATAAGGGCGTACTGGAAGGCTTCGACGTGGGCCGCAAGGAAGCCGAGGAAATGATCATGTCGGCGCGCGTGCTCGCCGGCTGGATCACGGCGGAGGAGCTTGAGGCTCCGGCTGTGGATGGCGAGGAAGTTGCCGAGGGCGAAGAGTCCGCCGGCGATGAAGCCGCCGCCCAAGGCTAGCGGGACAATGTCGGCGGAAGGAGCAGAAGATTGGGTGTCACGACGCTTGAAGATGCGGATGACGATGATGTGCGGGGCTCTGCGCGCCGCTGCGTCGTCACGCGTCGCGAGCTGCCGCCCGATGATCTGATCCGCTTCGTCGCCGACCCGTCCGGTACGGTGGTTCCGGACGTCACTCGCAAGCTGCCCGGACGCGGCGTGTGGGTGTCGGGTGAGCGTTCCACGGTCGAGAAAGCTGTTAAAATCAATGCCTTCGCCAAGGGGTTGAAGCGGCAGGTGAACGTGCCGGCGGACTTGCCGGAGCGGATCGAGTCCCTATTTGTAGGGCGTCTCCTCAATGCGCTATCGCTGGCCAATAAAGCGGGTCTCGTCGTTACAGGGGCCGAGAAGGTCGAGAAGCTACTCGACGGCGGCCGGGCCGTGGCGCTTTTGCATGGGGCGGACGGAAGTGCCGAGGGACGGCGGAAGCTCAGCGCCAAGTTCACAGCCATTCAACGGGATAAGGATAAGCCCGCGCCTATTGTTGATTGGCTCACCATCGAACAATTGAGCTTGGCCATGGGCCGGTCAAATGTGGTACATGCTGGCCTCATACAAGGCGGAGCCACGAAAAGGTTTCTTGGCCAGGCCGAGCGCTTGAGGCGCTATCGGTCTGGCATTAGCGCATCCTGAAGGCAGGGTGCGGATCTTCGGAGTTGAACGAGCACAGCATGACAGAGACCAAGGACACCACCGACAAGACTCTCCGCGGAGGCGCGCGCAAGCCGTTGTCGCTGCAGCGGACAGTCGAGAGCGGCCATGTCCGGCAGAATTTCAGCCACGGCCGTTCGAAGTCTGTGGTCGTCGAAAAGCGCAAGACGCGCAAGCTCGCCGGACCGGCTGACGCCGAAGTCGGCGGCAGCGCTGCACCGGTAGCGGAGCCGCCCACGGCCGCGCGCCGGCCTGCCAGGCCTGAGTCTGCGGGTGCTGCCGAACGTGCACCTGCGGCTGGCCGGGGCCTTTCCGAAGAGGAGCGCGATGCCCGTGCACGTGCCCTTGCCGCTGCACGGCAGCGGGAGGACATCGAGCGCATCGAAGCGAAGGAGCGTGCCGAAAAGGCTGCTGCTCTGGCCGCTGCCGCGCCGCCTCCACCGCCGCCGCCAGCTCCGGCCCCCGCGCCTGCCGCTGCAGCACCGGCTGCACGTGTAGTGAGCGAGCCGCAGCGTCCTGCCGCCCCCGCACCGGCCGCGCGTGCGCCGGAAGCGCGCAGCTCAGCTCCGCCGGCGTCGACGCATGGGCGTCCGCGCGGCAACGACGGTCCGCCGCGCCAGCGTACGACGTACAATCCCGCACTGCAGCCGCGTGAAGGCGGGCGCCCGCGCGAGATCGACATTCCGATTCCGTCGCGTGCAAAGCCGGAGCCGGAAGCCCCCGTCAAGCGCGTGGTTCGTACTCCGCAGGTGAGCGATGACGAGGACAACCGTCCCAAGGGCGGTCCGCGCAAGCCTGGCGCTACCCGCACGCCGACTCCTAAGCCGGACGAGAAGCGCGAGCGCGTCAAGCTGACGATCAACAACGCCTTCGACGAGAAGCAGCGTGAGCGTTCGCTTGCCTCGCTGCGCCGCAAGCGCGAGCGCGAGAAACTGAAGGCGATGGGCATTCCGCAGTCGCGCGAGAAGATCGTGCGCGAGGTGGTGATCCCGGAAGTGATCACCATTCAGGAACTCGCCAACCGCATGACCGAGCGCGCCGTCGATGTCATCAAGTACCTGATGAAAGAAGGCGCGATGCACAAGATCAACGATGTGATCGACGCCGATACGGCCGAGCTCATCGTACAGGAGTTCGGGCATACGCCGCGTCGCGTTTCGGAAGCGGATGTCGAGACCGGATTCATCGGAGAGAAAGATGACGAGGGCGAGCTCGAAGCGCGCGCACCGGTCGTCACGATCATGGGGCACGTCGATCACGGCAAGACGTCGCTGCTCGATGCCATTCGCCAGGCCAACGTCGTCTCGGGCGAAGCCGGCGGTATCACCCAGCACATCGGCGCCTATCAGGTGACGACGCCAGCGGGCGAGAAGGTCACGTTCATCGATACGCCGGGCCACGAGGCGTTCACCGCCATGCGCGCACGCGGCGCGAAGGTGACGGACATCGTCGTGCTCGTGGTCGCTGCCGACGACGGCGTCATGCCGCAGACGGTCGAGGCCATCAATCACGCGAAGGCGGCAGGCGTGCCGATCATTGTTGCGATCAACAAGATCGATAAGCCGCAGGCGGATCCCAATCGTGTTCGCACGGAGCTGCTGCAGCACGAGATCGTCGTTGAAAGCATGTCCGGTGAAACGCTCGAGGTGCCGGTGTCGGCCCTGAAGCGTACGAATCTCGACAAGCTGCTCGAGGCGATCCATCTGCAGGCGGAAATTCTTGACCTCAAGGCCAACCCCAACCGTTCGGCGGAAGGCATCGTGGTCGAAGCGAAGCTGGAGCGCGGCCGGGGCCCAGTGGGCACCGTACTCGTCCAGCGCGGCACGCTGAAGGTCGGTGACATCGTCGTGGCCGGCACGGCCTGGGGCCGCGTGCGTGCGCTGATCGACGATCGCGGCGCCAACACGGCTTCTGGCGGGCCCTCGGTGCCGGTTGAAATCCTCGGCTTCGATTCCGCGCCTGAGGCAGGCGATCAGTTCGCCGTCGTCGAGAGCGAGGGACGTGCCCGCGAGATTACCGACTACCGCGTGCGCAAGCGTCGCGACGCGCTCGGCTCGGCAGGTTCCTCGCGCACACTCGAGCAGATGATGCAGCAGCTGAAGGAGGCTGGCCGCAAGGACTTTACGCTGCTCGTCAAGGGCGACGTTCAGGGTTCGGTCGAAGCCATCGCCGGTTCGCTGCGTAAGCTCTCGACGGATGAAGTCGGCGCGCAGATCGTGCACTCGGGCGTCGGCGGCATCACCGAATCGGACGTCGCTCTCGCCAGTGCCTCGAAGGCCGTCATCGTCGGCTTCAACGTACGTGCGAATGCTCAGGCGAAAGCGCTCGCCGAGCGCGACGGTATCGAGATCCGCTACTACAACATCATCTACGACCTGATCGATGATGTGAAAGCAGCGATGTCGGGCCTCCTGGCGCCGACGATCCGCGAGATCTACCTCGGCAAGGCCGAAATCTTGGAGGTGTTCAACATCACCAAGACCGGCAAGGTCGCCGGTTGCCGCGTGACGGAAGGCAAGGTCGAGCGCGGTGCAAAGGTGCGCCTGATCCGCGACGACGTTGTCATTCACGAGGGCACGCTGTCGACCCTGAAGCGCTTCAAGGACGAAGTGAAGGAAGTCCCGGCCGGTCAGGAATGCGGTATGGCATTCGCCAACTACCAGGACATCCGTCAGGGCGATCACATCGAGTGCTTCAACGTCGAGACGGTGACGCGCAGCCTTTGATCGTTCGCGGGAGATGAGCCGTTCGCCAGGTTGGCGAACGGCGCCCTCCCCGCGGGGCGGGCTCGTCAGGGCTCGACGCGCGTCGCGTTGCTCCCTCGCTAAAGGGGCCGCGACTTTTGTGAATCGATGCCATGAGGCGGTCCGATCCCGCTCTGGCATATGGATAGAAATTCCGTGACCAGATCAAAGAAATCGGGGGGCTCTGCGCCTCCATCGCAGCGGCAGCTACGCGTCGGTGAGCTGATCCGCCACAAGCTTGCCGAGATGCTGTCGCGAAGCGAGGTGCATGACGATGTCATCGCTTCGCACGTCGTCACCATACCGGAAGTGCGGCTGTCGCCCGATCTGAAGCTCGCAACCGTCTATGTCGTGACGCTCGGAGATACCGGCACCGAGGCGGTGATCGAAGCGCTCAACCGCAACAAAAAATACATTCGCGGGGAAGTCGTGCGGGCGGTGAACTTGAAGTTCGCGCCCGATTTGCGCTTCCGCCGCGACGAGACCTTCGATGAGGCGAGCCGTATCGATGCGCTGCTCGCCAGCCCGAAGGTTCGCCAGGACACCGACAAGGACTGACCGCGCCCATGGCCCGACGTAAAAAAGGCAACCCGGTGCATGGCTGGGTGGTTCTCGATAAGCCCATCGGTATGACCTCCACGCAGGCGGTCGGTGCGGTGCGCCGGCTTTTCGGCGCCCAGAAGGCGGGGCACGCCGGCACGCTCGATCCACTCGCCACGGGCATTCTGCCGATTGCGCTCGGGGAGGCGACGAAGACTGTGCCGTTCGCCGTCGATGGCGAGAAATCCTACCGCTTCACCGTGCGCTTCGGCGTTGAGACCGATACCGACGACGCCGAAGGCAAGGTCGTGCGCACCTCGGATGTGCTGCCGACCGCCGAGGACATCGAGGACATCCTCGAAGACTTCATCGGCGAGATCAGCCAGGTCCCGCCGGCCTTCTCCGCCATCAAGATCGACGGCAACCGCGCCTATGACCTGGCCCGTAGCGGCGAGGAAGTGGTGCTCGAGCCGCGCACCGTGCTCATCGAGGAGCTGCGGCTCATCGACATGCCTGATGCCGCTACCGCTGTGCTGGAAGCCGATTGCGGGAAGGGCACGTACGTGCGCGCGCTCGCGCGCGATATTGGGCGGGAGCTCGACAGCGCGGGGCATGTCATCGCGTTGCGGCGTACGCGCGTTGGCCCCTTTTATGAGGATGCCTCTATTCCACTCGCTACGCTGTCCGAGGCGGCTGAGGCGGGCGACATCGACCGCTACTTGCGGCCGGTCGAGGCGGCGCTGGAGGATATTCCAGCTCTCAGTGTCGGCCCGAACGATGCGGCGAGCCTTGCCCGCGGTCAGGCGGTGCTGGTCCGAGGCCGGGATGCGCCTGTCTTGAGCGGTGCGGCATGGGTGCACTTCAAAGGCCGCATTCTGGCCCTCGGCGAGCTGGAGAAGGGGGCGTTCCGGCCTACGCGAGTGTTCAATTTCGGCTGAGGCTGTAGCGTGAACCGGCCGTGCAACCTTCGGTTAACGGCAAGCGCACCTTTTCCCAGCTGATTTGTGCTCGCCGGAGCGGCCCGCTCGTGTATAAGACGCCCAATCGCGACCCTGCTGGACGACATCCCGGCCGTGGCCGCACCCGAGGGTTAGGCCCTCAATTTCACCTTCATGAAGAAAGGATGCCCGATGTCGATTACGCCGGAGCGCAAGAGCGCGCTCATCAAAGAGAATGCAACAAAGGCCAACGATACCGGTTCGCCTGAGGTGCAGATCGCGATCCTTACGGAGCGCATCAACCACCTCACCGAGCACTTTAAGCTGCATAAGAAGGACAACCACTCGCGCCGCGGCCTTCTCAAGATGGTAGGCCAGCGCCGTCAGCTCCTCGACTATGTTAAGCGCAAGAACCAGCAGCGCTATCAGAACATCATCGAGAAGCTCGGCATCCGCCGCTGACGAGATATGCGGATGGCCGCTGTCCCCTAAACGTCGGTCATCCGCAACATCCCTGGACCCGCCGCGCTTCAAATGGGACGCGCACACGGTTCCAGGGATTTATTTTATTGCACTTCCGTTCGGAATTCCGGTTGCCGCTTTTCCGGCGGGTGCTCTTAGGAGGCTTTGAGCCTCTCACTCCGGCCGGGCCGGGGACAGCGCAGTCGGCAATCCGGTCGGCCGCGCAACGTCACGAGACGAAAGAAAGACAATCATCATGTTTGATATCCATCGTGTGGAAATTGACTGGGGCGGACGCAAGCTGACGCTCGAGACCGGGCGCATGGCGCGCCAGGCCGACGCAGCCGTTTATGCCCAGTACGGCGAGACCAGCGTGCTCGCCACTGTCGTCGCCGCGAAATCCCCCAAGCCCGGCATCGACTTTTTCCCGCTCACCGTGAACTATCAGGAGAAGACGTACGCTGCGGGCAAGATCCCCGGCGGCTTCTTCAAGCGTGAAGGCCGTCCCTCCGAGAAGGAGACGCTCACGTCCCGCCTCATCGACCGCCCGATCCGTCCCCTCTTCGTCGAGGGCTTCAAGAACGAGACGCAGGTCGTCGTCACCGTGCTTTCGCACGACATGGAGAATGATCCCGACATCCTGGCGCTGGTCGCTGCCTCCGCGGCGCTGACGCTCTCGGGCGTGCCGTTCCTCGGCCCCATCGGCGCAGCGCGCGTGGGTCTCATCGGCGGCGAGCTCGTGCTCAACCCGATGATCGACGAGATGGCCGAGACGGCGCTCGACCTCGTCGTCGCCGGTACGCAGGACGCGGTGATGATGGTCGAATCGGAAGCCAAGGAGCTTCCCGAGACGCAGATGCTGGAAGCCGTGATGTTCGGCCACCGCCACTTCCAGCCGGTGATCCAGGCGATCATCAAGCTCGCGGAAAAGGCTGCAAAGGAGCCGTGGGACATTCAGCTCCCCGACGCCAGCAAGTATGCAGCGAAGGTGCGCGAGCTTGCCGAGGCCGATCTGCGCGCAGCTTTCTCCACCAAGGAGAAGCAGAAGCGCTATGAATTGAAAGATCTCGCCAAGGCGAAGGTCAAGGCGGGCATCGAGGTGCCGGACGATCCCAGCGAGCAGGTGCTGCTCTCCGATACGTTCAAGGCGCTCGAGAGCGAGATCGTGCGTGGCGACATCGTGAAGACCGGCCGCCGCATCGACGGCCGCGATCTCAAGACGGTGCGCCCCATCGTTTCGGATGTGCATGTTCTGCCGCGCACGCACGGCTCGGCGCTGTTCACGCGCGGTGAGACGCAGGCGCTCGTCGTCGCGACGCTCGGCACCGGCGAAGACGAGCAATTCGTCGATGCGCTGGAAGGCACGCGCAAAGAGCGCTTCATGCTGCACTACAATTTCCCTCCCTACTCGGTGGGTGAAACGGGCCGCATGGGCTCGCCGGGCCGTCGCGAGATCGGCCACGGCAAGCTTGCTTGGCGCGCTCTGCATCCGGTCATGCCGGGCCAGGAGGAATTCCCCTACACGATCCGACTCGTGTCGGAGATCACCGAGTCGAACGGCTCCTCGTCGATGGCGACGGTATGCGGTGGCTCACTCGCGCTGATGGACGCCGGCGTGCCGCTGAAGTCACCGGTGGCGGGCATCGCCATGGGGCTCATCAAGGAAGGCGAGGACTTCGCCGTGCTGTCGGACATCCTCGGCGACGAGGATCATCTCGGCGACATGGACTTCAAGGTGGCCGGCACCGAGAACGGCGTCACCTCGCTGCAGATGGACATCAAGATCACCGGTATTACCGAGGAGATCATGCGTGTTGCGCTCGATCAGGCGCGCGACGGCCGCATGCACATCCTCGGCGAGATGGCGAAGGCGCTCGGCACGGCTCGCACGGAGCTGGGTGAGCACGCACCGCGCATCGAGACCATCAAGATCCCGACCGACAAGATCCGCGAAGTGATCGGCTCGGGCGGCTCTGTGATCCGCGAGATCGTTGCGGAGAGCGGTGCGAAGATCGACATCGATGACGATGGCACCGTGAAGGTGGCTGCCGCGAAGCGCGAGTCGATCGAAGCCGCATTGAAGCGCATCAAGGAGATCGCTTCGGAGCCGGAGGTCGGCACGATCTACAAGGGCAAGGTCGTCAAGATCATGGACTTCGGCGCCTTCGTGAACTTCTTCGGTGCGAAGGACGGCCTCGTTCATATCTCGCAGCTTGCGCCGGGGCGTCCGGCGACGGTCGGCGAGGTCGTAAAGGAAGGCCAGGAAGTCTACGTGAAGCTTCTCGGCTTCGACGAGCGCGGCAAGACGCGTCTCTCGATGAAGATCGTTGACCAGACGACGGGCGAGGAGATTCCACGCGCCGAGGGCGAGGAGCCGGAGCAGGAGTTCTCGGCCTCGCGTCCGCCGCGCCGCGACCGGGAAGGCGGTGGCGGACGTCCGCCGCGCCGGAACCGCGACGCTGGCTGATCTTGCCGCATTACACATCGAAAGCCGCCGGAGACGATCCGGCGGCTTTTTTGTTGGCGCTCGAAAATTCGCTCTCGCGGGCGCCCCGAGGCCAAACTCGCGGTGGTGCCGTCGCTCGCGACGTACTGGCAGCCGATGCGCAGAGAGCGGGAGCATGGTGCATGCCGCGCACCCGCGCCCGACGCCGAGGCGCGCATTTTTTAATCAGTGGTCGCCCTGTATCAGTTCGAAATACTTCAGGCGATGGGACCGCATAAGCCCCTCGACCAGTGCTCGTGGCGGCGTGGCGCGGCTGCGCCCGGACCAGCGCACCTCAAATGTCAGCAATCGGGCGCCACTTTCCAATTCACACTGCCGGATGAATCTGTGGTCGTATTGATCGAGCACGGGGGGGACGTCGGTGTCCGTGGGACCACCCAGAGTGGTCTCAACGGTCACTCTCGCCCGATGTACACGGCTGAGCCGCAGATCTACGGCCTTCAACAACCAAAGCGTTAGCATCACGAGTGCCGTTGCGGCGCAGCCTAAGATCAGTTGGCCGCCACCCATGCACAGGCCGATCACCGTGACGACCCACAGGGTGGCGGCGGTGGTTACTCCTCTGATGCTTGCGCCGTACCGCAGGATGGCGCCGCCGCCGATGAAGCCGACACCCGTTAGAATGCCGAGCGGGAGCCGCATCATATCCATGACGGCAAACGAGGAAGGTGTCTTGCCATCCATCGGCAACAGGATGTTGGTCTGGATCATAGCCACCGACGCGGCGAGCCCGACGAGCATAGTCGTCCTAAGTCCTGCTGGGTGCCCGCGCATTTCGCGGTCCAGTCCGACTAAACCGCACGCCAGGAATGTCAGCAGAAGCCGCAGACCGATGTCGAAGTATGTCGGGTATAGAGGCATCTGGGACGGCTCAAGAACTGCTGTTCGTTCCTCGCCTGCCGAATACGCCTGTTCCGGCGATCAGTTCAGCGGTGGTCTTGAGCTGATGCCGCAGCTGCGATCGACAAAAGTCCTAGCCGGACGCAAATATAAATCGCGTTAATCCGGCCGGCGCCGCGCGGTGAGGTGCTGGGGTAAGTCTCAGCGCTCGCAGACAGGATTGCGACCGCGAGCAATCGACAGGGCTGCGCTGTCCGATGACTTCTTCGCGCGTCATGGGACAAGGTGCGCAGGTCGTCCGTTGCCGTTATTCAACTAGCAGCGAGTTCTCGATCGGCGACACGCTCGAAACCATGCGCCAGAAGGTGATCATGCGCGCTGCGTCGTGGAACTCTTCCATGCGCTCGATTTTATGCCCGCGGTAGGTCACCAGCTGGCGGTAGGACCCGACGAGCGTATGGGAGGTCGTCCGGTGACGAATGAAACATTCGACCGTCGCGCGCGCCGCACCGTCTCTGAATCGGAAGTAATCGGTCACCGAGATGGCATCGGCAACTTGTTTGATGTCGAGCAGCACCGCGCGCAGTGCGTCACGCCCGGTGATGTGCAGCGGGCCACCGTCTGTCCCGCCAGTGTTGCTCAGATACGTGAGGTCCTCGACGAAGTAACCCAGCGAGCGCTCGATGTCGCCGCAACTCCACGCGGCGTGTGCACCATCAAGTATCTCTCGCGCCTCGTATTCGTTCAGCTCCATTCCACTGCCCCTCCCGCTGGCAGTCGTCGCCTCAGGAAACCGAAACTAGTGTCTGGCTCTCGTTGAAATCTTCGCCGTGATCCCGCGGCCCATGGGCTTGTATGGTTGGCCGCAGGGCTGCTCAGCTCGCGCCGAAAATTTCTCGCCTAGGTTGTGTCCCTTCTCGGTTCGAGATCCACTCAGTCCGCGTGCAACAAACATCCGATAACAGAACAAGGTGCGCTGGCCTAGTGCCTTCGAGCAAAACCCGCGAAGTAATAATCGCCTGATATTTCATCGTGCGATTAGGGTCTTGAGCGGTTCTTCTTTGAAGATGAATGCCCTGGGGGAGGCGTGATCCACGCTCACTACGCAGCTTCAATTTCCGTTACATCACTAACCTGAGGTGGTAGCGCGGCGGTTGCATCCGCATTCGGCCACAGCGCCTGAGCGTGGCGCGTGGAGCCCGCACCTTCGACCGTCACGTCGGTGAAGCCGACGGCCTCGAGTCTCGAGGCGATGAGGTCGTTTCCGGCGAAGCTTTCAAGAAGGCCGAGCGAAATGGTTGCCCTGTAGCGCTGGCCCTGCCGCACGGTGAACGTCGTCAATGTCTGCTCCTTCTCGTGTTTCGTTCTGTGTCCGCCCACACACTGCCATGGCGCTGTTGCGCGTGGATGCTATCTGGCTGCGCAACCCATTTTCGTGACGGGCAGCGGAAGAACACCGCAGTCGAGGGAAAACAACGTCGCGGCCGTAGTGCTGCCGATCGGCTTCTTCTGCGCAAGGCTATGACCGCCCGAACGAAAACGGCTGTGGCGGATCCGCCGGGCAGGCATCTCTCACACTTCCACCGCATGCCTCTTGCCCTTCGGCTCGCTATGAACGATCTCTGGTCACTCCTTTAACCATGCGAGATGATGGCCTTCCGGCCACCCCTCGCAAAGAAAGCAACTTTAAGCAGCCACGCGACACAGTGCGGACTTTCCCCGTACCTTCGGTCCCAGTAGCGGTTGGCCGCGCGAGCGTCCTCTAGAAGAAGTGCCCAATGAAGATCGTCATCGCCCCTGATTCCTTCAAAGAAAACCTCACGTCCCTGGAAGTGGCGAGCGAGATCGAGACGGGCCTCAAACGGGTCTGGCCGAACGCGACGTACGTGAAGGTGCCGATGGCCGATGGCGGCGAGGGCACCGTGCAGTCGCTGGTTGATGCAACCGGGGGCGAGATCGTCAAGGTCGAGGTATCGGGACCCATGGGCGGGCGCGTCCTTGCTTCCTACGGTCTCCTCGGCGGTGGCAAGACGGCCGTGATTGAAATGGCGGAGGCTTCCGGTCTGCCGCTCGTTCCGAAGGAGCAGCGCAATCCGCTGCTGGCGACGACGTTCGGCACGGGCGAGCTCATTGCGGACGCGATCAACCGCGGTGTCGAGGAGATCATCCTAGGTATCGGTGGCTCGGCCACGAACGACGGCGGCGCCGGGCTAGCCCAGGCGCTGGGCGTGCGCTTCATCAATTTCGGCGGCGCGCTCATCCCCGATCTCATCGCGGGCGGTCATCTCGATAGGGTGCAGGCAGTCGATATGGACCATGTCCATCCTGGCCTTGCGAAGACCCACATCAGTGTTGCCTGCGACGTCACCAATCCGCTGTGCGGAGAGAAGGGTGCCTCGCGCGTCTACGGTCCGCAGAAGGGCGCAACGCCCGAGATGATCGAGCAGCTAGATAGGAATCTCGCCCACTTCGCGCAAGTCATCAAACGCTCTATCAGCGTGGACGTTGCCGACCGGCCCGGCGCTGGCGCAGGCGGCGGCATCGGTGCAGGATTGATGGCATTCACCAATTCCACGCTGAAGCGGGGCGTGGAACTCGTCGTAGCGGCGACGCGCCTCGAAGATCATATGAAGGGTGCCGCGCTCGCTTTCACCGGCGAAGGGCGCGTGGACTTCCAGACCGCGTTCGGCAAGACGCCGTCCGGCGTTGCCGCGGCTGCCCGTAAGTATGGTGTTCCGGTTGTCGCGATCGGTGGCGGTCTCGCGGACGACGCGGGCGGCGTGTTCGCCCATGGAATCGACGGCCTCGAGACGGCGACGCCGAACGCGATGCCGCTCGACGTCGCGATCAAGAAGTCGCGCCAATACCTGCAGGATGCGGCCGAGCGCGCAGCTCGTCTCATCATCATCGGTCAGCGCATGAAAAAGTAACCGGCTGCTGCCGGTAGCTTCAATCCGCTTGACTTAGACGGGAGGCGTGCCGCCCAAAGGCAGCGTCGCGCGTGGAGCGAAGAAGCCGCACTGCATCATTAGACGCAGAGGACTCCCTTCGCCGTTCATCGAAACGCTTTGCGCTCAGATGATACTCTTGCTGTAGAGCTCGGTGCGACGGTCGCGGAAGAAACCCCAGTCTGCGCGGTAACTCTCGATCTCATCGAGATCGAAGGTGTGCACGAGCACGCCCTCGTCGTCCTTCCCGAACTCGGCAACGATCTCGCCGCGGTGGTCGGTGATGAACGAGTGGCCGTAGTAGCGCTGCTCGCCGCCGTCGTTCTCCTCGAGGCCGATACGGTTCGCCGCGACAATGGGCACGGCGTTGGAGACCGCGTGCCCCTGCATCGCCCGCTGCCACTGCAGGTGTGTGTCGAGGCTCGCGTCATAGGGCTCCGAGCCGATCGCGGTCGGATAGAACAGCACCTCGCCGCCGGCCAGTGCCATGGCACGGGCGCACTCGGGGAACCACTGGTCCCAGCAGATGCCAACGCCAATGTTGCCGGCGCGTGTCTCCCATGCCTTGAAGCCCGTATCACCGGGGCGGAAGTAGTACTTCTCCTGATAGCCGGGACCATCAGGGATGTGGCTCTTGCGGTAGACGCCGAGAATGGATCCGTCCGCATCGGCGATGGCGATGCTATTGTAATAGCGCGGACCATCCTTCTCAAAAAACGACACAGGAATTACCACGCCGAGCTCGCCAGCAAGCTTGCGCATTGCGATCACGCACGGGTGGTCCTGCGTGGCGAACGCAGTCTCGAACCACTTGGGATTCTGGCGCGTGCAGAAATAGATGCCCTGGAACAGCTCCGGCGGCAGAACGACCTGTGCGCCGCGGCTCGCGGCGTCGCGCACGAAGCCTTCCGTGCGAGCGATGTTGTCGGACATGTCGTTGCCGAATGATGTCTGGATGGCAGCGACAGTGATGGTGCGGTTCGACATATTATCGGGGTTCCTGCTGGGTTATGCAGTGGAAGGAGCCGCCGCCGGCGGTGCCGCAACCAAGCAGCCCTTTGGACGGCACGCCGATCACCTTGTGATCGGGGAACACGGCCTGCAATCCGGCAATCGCCGACTTTTCGCTCAGCGTTCCGTAAACCGGCACGACGACTAGGCCGTTCGCGATGATGAAGTTCATATGTGACGCGGGCGAGATTTCGCCAAGTGCGTTGCGATAGAGGCCGACGCCGGAAATGCGCGCCACCTCTAGCTGGCGTCCGCATGCGTCAGTCGCCGCCTCGAGGGTTGCGGCGATGGCCTCCAGCGTTTCCCGGTTTGGATCGTCAGGACCTGCCGGGGCCTGACACACGACGCGGCCCGGCCCGACGAAGCGGGCGATATTGTCGATGTGCCCGTCGGTGTGGTCGTTCTTCAGGCCCTCATCGATCCAAATAATGCGGCGTGCTCCGAAAGCTTCCGTCAGCGCGGCCTCCGCCTGCTCTTTCGTCCAGTTGTTACGGTTGGGGTTGAGCAGGGTCTGGCGCGTCGTGAGGATCGTCCCCTCGCCATCGTGATCGACGGCGCCGCCTTCGAGAACGAAATCGAAGCGGCGGATAGGAACGTCGGCAATGCGAGCGATTTCGTCACCCACCGTTGCGTCGTCGGGAAGGTCATATTTTCCGCCCCAGCTGTTGGTGGCGAAGCGCAGTGCCACTCGGCCGAGGTCCGAGCGGGCGAAGATCGGGCCGGTATCGCGCAGCCAGATGTCGCCGTAGCGTGCCGGGATTAGTTCGGCCCGGTCGCCCACGGCGGCGCGCGCCGAGGCTTCCGCTTCCGGGCCGTTGACGAGCAGGCGAACGGTCGTCGTCTCCGAGAGGGCGCGTACGAGCGCGGCGACATCCTGGCGCGGGGCCTCAAGGTCGCCGTTCCACTCGTTCGGGTCTGCCGGCCAGGCCGTCCACACTGCCTTGAGGGTGGCCCACTCGGGCGGAACTGTTACGGTTGCTTCGGTGTCGTCGGGCGCCATCGTCAATTCCCAGTTGCCTTCGTCCAGCGGATCAATAGCCGCCACGGGCCCCGCTGGGGAGCCTCATATCGTAGCGGGATGGCACCTTCACCAGGGCATGGCGCCCCGGGCCTGCCTGCGTTGCGCATAGGCGCGCCATTTTCCACCGGGTCCCGGACCCCCGAAGAGGTTTTTCGCGCCAAACTAAATCTGTCTCGCCGCCATGAAGGCTTTATTTGCCGTGCCCCGAGGTCGGGGGGCGGCGCTGAGGCCATCGTCATACCTTCCAGCGTATCGGTTCAAGGGCGCCGGCATTTACCGGGGCAATGGTCCAATTCCGGAGGGACAGATGGTTCTGAGGTCGGCTCTGGCGCTGACGGCAGGCGTTTGCGTCGGCGCGCTGGCATGCGCAACGGGCGCGGATGCGCGTGGGTTCGGCGGCGGGCATTTCGGCGGCGGCTTCGGGGGGCATTCTGGCGGTATGCGCGACTTTGGCGGCGGCATGCGGGACTTCCATCCTGCATTCCGACCCGAGATCCGGCCCGAGATGCATGCTCCGCGCATCGATGAAGGGCGCCGCCCCGGTGAAGGCCGTCGCGGCGTAGAAGAACGGCACGACCATGCCGGCCGCGACCACGAGGCGGGCGGGCAACATGCCGAACACGATCGCGCAGGCAACCGGCGCGATGAGCGGAGCGCAGACGAAAGGCATCACGACGATCGGCGCCCGCATGACCATTCGCATCCCGAAGCAGGCGAGCGTGCCGGCGATCGTCGAGCCGGCGACCGCAGTCTCGACCGCCGCGATGATCTTGCGCAGCACTGGAACAACCTGCGCCAGCCTGTGAATGCTGGCCGTTGGGACCACAATGCCTTCTGGAGCGACGACTGGCACGCGCGCAATTTCGAATGCCATAACTGCCGCTGGGGCTGGGTCGGGCCGGTGTTCTGGCCGTTTGCGCTCGGGGATATGTGGTCGTTCGCGTGGTGGCCCTACGCGGGAACTGCGCCGTTCTGGAATTATAACGTCGATTACATCATGGGTGGTCTGTTCTGGCCCAACGGCGCGTACGCTTGGCCGAGCGGCGGCTATGGCGCGACGGCGTGGACGCAGACGGACAACAGCTACACCTACGCGCGCTCCTCGCATCAAGACATCTACAGTGCCGGGCCTGCGGACGGCAGCGATGCCTCCCATTCGGATTCTGCAGGGGCGCCGGCAGGCTCGGTTGGGGGCGACAGCGAGAGCGCAAGTCTCGGCACTTGCAACGGCTATGCTCCCGGCGTCACCAGTCTGCCCATCGGCCGTATCGAAGCGAGCCTGGGGCCGACCGGCGATCAGCTCGCCGATCTCAAGGCGTTGCAGGCCGCTTCGGGCAAGGCCGAGAGCATCCTCGGTAACTCCTGTCCGACGTCACCGCCGCTGACGCCGGTGGGCCGGCTAGATGCGCTTCAGAAGCGTCTCGACGCGATGGTGCAGGGGCTCGATGTCGTGCGCGGCCCACTCGCAAAGTTCGATGCCTCCCTTTCGGCGGAGCAGCGTAAGCAGCTCGACGCGCTGGGCGGGGGCAAGGGCCCGGACGCTGCGAAGCTGTGCGCCTCGCAGAACGAGGAATTCATCAACGTGCCGACGCAGGAGATCATTGCCACGGTCGACCCGGACGAGAAGCAGAAGGCGGCGCTCGATCAGCTCGACAACGTGTCGGCTAAAGCGGCTGGGATGTTGCGGGCAACGTGCCCAGTGCAGATTCCCGATTCGACCGACGCGCGACTCGAGGCCATGGATAAGCGGCTAAGGGCGACGGTTACGGCGATGAACGAGGTGCGGCCGGCGCTCGCCGGGTTCTATGACTCGCTCTCGGATGAGCAGAAGGCGCGCTTCAATACGATGCCGGGCCATTGAGTGCGAAGATGTTGTCGAATGGCCGGCGGCGTAAACCTCTGTCGGCCGTATTCGTCTGATCAGCCGAGGCGTGCATTGCGCAGGCGCAGCGCGTTGGCGATGACGCTGACAGAGGAGAGCGCCATGGCGGCGGCCGCGATGATCGGCGAGAGCAGGATACCGAACGCGGGGTAGAGAATGCCCGCCGCAATGGGTACGCCCGCAGCATTATAAATGAAGGCGAAGAATAGGTTCTGGCGGATGTTGCGCATGACCGCTTCCGACAGCGTGCGCGCGCGCACGATGCCTTGAAGGTCGCCTTTCAGCAGCGTGACACCGGCGCTCTCCATCGCGACATCGGTGCCGGTGCCCATCGCGATGCCGACATCGGCGGCGGCGAGGGCGGGCGCATCGTTGACGCCGTCTCCGGCCATGGCGACGATGCGACCTTCCTTTTGCAGCCGTTCGACGACGGCGCTTTTCTGCTCTGGCAATACCTCAGCTTCCACCTCGGTGATGCCGAGACGGCGCGCGATGGCTTCGGCGGTGGTGCGGTTATCGCCTGTGAGCATGACGACGCGCACGCGATCGGCGCGCAGGGCATCGAGGGCAGCGCGCGTTGATGACTTGATCGGGTCGGCGATGGCGATGACGCCCGCAACCTTCCCGTCAATAGCGATCAAGATCGACGTTGCACCTTCACTGCGGAAGTTTTCCGCCGAACCTTCGAAGGCAGCCGTTGCGATGTTCAGCTCGTCGAGGAAGCGGGGGTTGCCAAGGGCAATGCGCTTGCGCTCGACCATGCCCATGGCACCTTTGCCTGTAGGGGAATCAAAGCCCATGACGCGCGCGAGCTCGATGCCGCGCTCCTTCGCTGCGGTGACGATCGCGTGGGCAAGGGGATGCTCGCTCGCCACTTCGACGCTTGCTGCGAGGCGCAGAACTTCTGTTTCATCGAAGTCTTCGGCGGTGATGATGTTGACGACTTTTGGTTTACCTTCAGTCAGCGTGCCCGTCTTGTCGACGACGAGTGTGTCGACTTTTTCCATGCGCTCCAGTGCCTCGGCATTGCGGATGAGAACACCAGCCTGTGCGCCGCGTCCCACGCCCACCATGATCGACATCGGTGTCGCCAGACCGAGCGCGCACGGACACGCGATGATGAGCACCGAAACGGCGGCGATGAGCCCATAGGTGAAGCGCGGCTCGGGCCCGAAGATCGACCAAGCGGCGAACGCAACGATCGCGACCGCGATCACCAGCGGCACGAACCAGCCGGAGACCCGATCGGCGAGGCGCTGAATCGGGGCGCGAGAGCGCTGCGCTTCGGCCACCATCTGCACGATCTGCGACAGCATCGTCTCGCGGCCGACTTTTTCAGCGCGCATGACGAAGGCGCCGGATTGATTGAGGGTGCCCGCAATGACGTGCTCGCCTACGCCCTTCGTCACCGGCATGGATTCGCCCGTCACCATCGATTCATCGAGCGAAGAGCGCCCATCGGTGATGACGCCGTCGACGGGCACCTTTTCGCCAGGACGTACGCGTAGGCTGTCACCCGCGACGACCTCATCGAGGGACACGTCTTCCTCTGTGCCGCCGCTGCCGATGCGTCGCGCTGTTTTCGGCGTGAGATCGAGTAAGGCGCGGATGGCGCCAGACGTCTGCTCGCGGGCACGCAGTTCTAGCACCTGGCCCAGCAGCACCAGCACAGTGATGACGGCGGCGGCTTCGAAGTAAACTGCTACCGCACCATCGGCCTGACGGAAGGCGTCGGGGAAGATCTGCGGCGCGAGGGTGGCGACAATGCTGTAGGTCCACGCAACACCCGTGCCCATCGCGACGAGCGTGAACATATTGAGGTTGCGCGTTTTAATGGACTGCCACGCGCGCTCGAAGAAAGGCCAGCCCGCCCACAGCACCACGGGCGTTGCGAGCACGAGCTGTACCCAATTGGAGAGCGTCGGCGGGATAGCATCGTGCCAGCCGAAGATGTGTCCGCCCATTTCCAACACGAAGACCGGCAATGCCAGCGCGAGACCGATCCAGAAGCGCCGCGTCATGTCGATGAGTTCGAGGTTGGGGCCCTGCTCTGCGGTCACATCCAGCGGCTCCAGCGCCATGCCGCAAATGGGGCACGAGCCGGGGCCGATCTGGCGCACCTCGGGGTGCATCGGACAGGTGTAGACGGCGCCGGGGTCCACCGGCGTCGGCTGCGCACCATCTTTGCTTAGGTAGCGCTCGGGATCGGCGAGGAACTTGGTGCGGCAGCCGGCGGCACAGAAATAGTAGGTGCGCCCCCCGTGATCCGCGCGGAACTTGGCGGTGTGGGGGTCTACGTCCATACCGCAAACCGGATCCTTCGCCATGCCCGGCGATGCCGCCGCACGCTGGTGGCCGCAGCAGCTTGCTACCTGGGGAGGAATTGAGCCGTGTTGGTCGCGGGGGTGCTCGGACATGGGAAGTCTCCGCTTTATCTACTTGCCATCTATACCCCCTGGGGGTATGCGTCAAGCATGCAACTCCAAACTAAGACCTCCTGTCTTAAACGCTTGAGCCGCATTGAAGGGCAAGTGCGCGGAGTCGCGCGCATGGTGACAGACGACCGCTACTGCATCGACGTGCTGACGCAGCTCTCTGCCATTCGCGCCGCCTTGCGCCGGGTGGAGGAGGAAGTGTTGCGCGATCACGTTGGCCATTGCGTCGCCCACGCAATTGCGAGTGGCGATGCGGAGGAGCAGCAACGCAAGGTGGCCGAGCTGATGGAGGTATTCGCGCGGCGTACCGAAAGATGAAGCGTTTCAGTACGGGGTTGGCGCTTGCACGCGCTTCAAGCGTGCGTGCCGCTGAGATCGATTTTTGCAGCCCTGGATACGTGCGCTAGCCAGCCGAGCGCGTGAACGCCGCTACCTCAGGCCAGAACACACGGGCCCGGGCGCTGATCTCTGCGGGATTCTCGGCCGTGGTCAGCAGCGTGAGAGCCGCGCCATTGCTGGCGTCGAGATAGCGCGGGTGCCGCGCCACGTAGTCTTCGAGGCTGTCGGCGACGACGTCAGGCTGGGAGAGGATGCGCGTGAACGGTGGCAGATGCCGGCGGAACAGATGCTCGACCAGCGGGAAGTGCGTACAACCTAGTATGGCCCGGTGCGGAGGCATGCCGTCCGTCTGCTCCAAAAGGCCGCGGACGCCTTCCTCGACGAGCCGGTCGAGTTCCGCTTCTGGCGCTTCCTGCTCGATGGCACCGGCAAGGCGTGAGCACACCTGCTGAATGACGGTGACGCGGGGGCAGCGCTTGCGGATCTCTTCAGGGTAGACGCCCGATGAAATCGTGCGCGTGGTGCCGAACACGCCGATGACGTCGGTATTGTATTTCTGCGGGTATTGAGGCGCGGAAACCGCCCACGGCGTCTGCGTTGCCGCTTCGACCGTCGGTGCCACGATGCCGAGCACGTTATGGCCGCCCCAAGGGCTCGCAGGCAGCCACTTCTGCTGCAGGTGGCGGGCCGCAACGGCGGTGGCCGTGTTGCAGCCGAGCAGGACCAGCTTGCAGCCCTGTGCAAACAGCGCCTCGACGCTTGCGCGCGTCAGGTCGATCACCTCGGCGGACGATCGGTCGCCGTAGGGGACGTTGGCGTGGTCGCCAAGATAGAGAAAGGAGCTTTCAGGGAAGCGGTCGACGAGTGCGCGCAGCACCGTCAAACCGCCCAGCCCTGAATCGAAGACGCCAATCATGCGCGTGTGTGATCCGGCATCGTGGCGTCGTCAAGATGCCGCGCTATTCGGCGGCTTCCGAAGGGGTGCGGCCGCCAGGCGCTTCAGCATCGAAGTGCTTCAGCGCATCGAGGCTCGGCATCGCAACGGTGGAATAGCCGCAGTCGACGAAGTGCACTTCACCCGTCACCGCACCGGAAAGGTCGGAGAGCAGGTAGAGCGCCGAGCCGCCAACCTCGTTGAGGGTCGGCGTGCGCTTCAACGGCGAATGCTCTTTCTGGAAATTGAAGATGACGCGCGCATCCGAAACGCCAGCGCCCGATAGAGTGCGCATCGGCCCAGCGGATAGCGCGTTGACGCGGATGCCCTGCGGGCCGAGGTCGGCGGCGAGATAGCGTACGGACGCCTCAAGCGCGGCCTTGGCGACGCCCATGACGTTGTAGGAGGGCACCGACTTCGTAGCGCCGCCGTAACTCAGGGTAAGCAGCGAGCCACCGTTCTGCATCAGCGGGATGGCGCGCTTGGCCACTTCCGTGAACGAGAAGCAGGAGATCACCATCGTGTTGGTGAAGTTATCGCGCGTCGTATTGACGTAGCGGCCGGATAGCTCGCGGGGATCAGAGAAGGCGAGTGCGTGGACGACGAAGTCCAGGTTGCCCCAGGTCTCTTTGATGCGCGCGAAAACGCGGTCGACACTGTCGAGGTCTAGGACGTTGCACGGCTCGATGATTTTAGAACCGAGGGACTGCGCCAGCGGCAGCGCGCGGCGTCCGAAGGCACCGTCCTGGTAGGTGAAGGCGAGCTCGGCGCCCTGTCCGGCGAGGATGCGGGCAATACCCCAGGCGATCGAGCGCTCGTTTGCGACGCCCATGATCAGTCCGCGCTTGCCTGCCATGATGGGGCCGGGTTTGGCGAGGTCGATTGCGGTCATGGCAAATCCTGTCGTTACTCGATGAGGCGGAGCGGCGAATTCCGCCCGCTGCTTGGTACAAGTCGTATTCTTCAGTGATGCTGTGGCCGGCGGCAGCCGGGCGTGGCGCCGTTTTAGCTCGACAGACGGCGGAAAACGAGGGTGGCATTAGTGCCGCCGAAGCCAAAACTGTTCGACATCACGCAATTAACATTAACATTATCGATCCGCTGACGCACGATCGGTACATCGGCCAGCTCGGGATCGATTTCCTCGATGTTGGCACTCTCGCAGATGAATCCATTGTTCATCATGAGCAGCGAGAAGATGGCTTCCTGCACACCAACCGCTCCGAGGGAATGACCGGTGAGCGATTTGGTGGCGGAGATCTTCGGAATATCGCTGTTGAAAACTTTGCGGATCGCCTCGATTTCGCGGAGGTCGCCGATGGGCGTGCCGGTTCCGTGCGGGTTGATGTAATCGATCTTCTCGCCGATGCCCTTGCCGTCGAGCCCCTTGAGGGCCAGCTGCATGCAGCGCACCGCGCCTTCGCCCGAGGGGGCGACCATGTCGAAACCGTCGGAAGTTGCGCCGTAGCCGACGAGCTCGCCGTAAATGCGGGCGCCGCGCGCCCTCGCGTGCTCCAGCTCTTCCAGCACCACAACGCCGGCGCCGCCCGCGATCACGAAGCCATCGCGGTTCTTGTCGTATGCGCGGCTCGCCTTCGCCGGTGTGGCGTTATATTTCGAAGACATGGCGCCCATAGCGTCGAACAGCACCGACAGCGTCCAGTCAAGCTCTTCGCAGCCTCCAGCGAAGATCACGTCCTGCTTGCCCCACTGGATGAGCTCGGCGGCATTGCCGATGCAATGCGCGGAGGTGGAGCAGGCGGATGCGATCGAATAGTTGACGCCCTTGATCTGGAAGCTGGTGGCGAGCGCGGCCGAGGGACCGGAGCACATCGCCTTCGGCACCTCGAAGGGGCCGACCTTCTTGGGATCCTTCTCGCGCGTCACGTCGGCGGCGGCGACGATCGCACGGGTCGAGGGGCCGCCGGAGCCCATGATGATGCCGGTGCGCTCGTTGATGATGTCGGATTCTTCAAGGCCGGCGTCGCGGATCGCCTGATCCATCGCGACGTAGTTCCAGCCCACGCCGTCGCCCATGAAGCGGCGCGGCTTGCGCGGCACTTGCGATTCCCAATCGATGTTGGGAGCGCCATGGACCTGGCAACGGAATCCGAGCTCGGCGTACTTGTCCGCGCGCACGATGCCGGACCGCGCTTCGCGCAGTGAGGCGAGCACTTCCTGGCAGTTGTTCCCGATAGAGGAAACAATACCCATACCGGTGACGACGACACGTCTCATCCGCCAATCCTCTCGTGCCCGGCGTTTATGGCTGGTACCGCCGTTTTGCTCCGGCGGAAGCGAGCACGAAAAGCCATCGAGATCAAGGACTGACGGCCCCTGTCGCTTCGCCGCTCTCAAACAGCCCGACGCGCAGGTCGGTGGCTGTATAAATCACCTCGCCATCGGCTTTCATGACGCCGTCGGCAATGGCCAGCTTCAGCTTGCGCAGAATGACCCGCTTGAGGTCGACGACGTATTCCACGCGGCCGACGGTCGGCACGACCATCCCGGTGAACTTTACCTCACCGACGCCGAGCGCCCGGCCTCGGCCGGGCGCGCCCAGCCAGCCGAGGAAAAAGCCCGTCATCTGCCAGAGGGCATCGAGACCGAGGCAGCCCGGCATGACAGGATCGCCCTGGAAATGGCAGCGGAAGAACCAATCGAGATTGGGGTTTCCGGCCACATTCAACTCGGCGGCAATCTGCCCTTTACCGTGCTGGCCGCCGGTCTCGGAGACATGGCTGATACGGTCGAACATGAGCATCGGAGGCAGCGGAAGCTGGGCGTTGCCCGCACCAAACAGCTCTCCGCGCCCGCAGGCGAGCAAATCCTCGTATTCAAAGCTCGTGCGGCGTTCTGTCATGATCTCCTTCGCCCAGTCATTTTGCTTGCCAGTGCCCGTGGCAGTTTGCTGTGGCAGGGGCGGTTCCTAACACAGTCATCTGGCGTTCAAAAGGGTGAGCGGCGCGGCGAGGCGAAGTGCGCCTGAGCTGGGTCATGGCGATTGTTGCAGGCGGACCGACCTCTGCCTATACTATATCCTTGGTGTCAGCTTGGAGCGCCGCGCGCTGGTGTGCGGTGTGGTTTCAAGGGTAGGCACACAACACGGTTGCTGCCTTTCGCGGCACCTGGGACGGCAGACGAATGACCGACAGCACAACCGGCCCGCTTAAGGACGTTAAGTCTTCTCGCTCCGTTGCGCAGCTTCTCCGCAAGGCGGGATTACGCCCAACGCGTCAACGCATGGCCCTCGGCAGCCTGCTTTTCGAAGGGCAAGACCGGCACGTGAGCGCCGAGTCGCTCCATGCCGAGGCCACCGCGGTGGGGCAGCATGTGTCGCTAGCGACGGTCTACAATACTCTGCATCAGTTCAAACGCGCCGGGCTGCTTCGGGAGCTGGCCATCAATGGCGGCAAGGCCTATTTCGACACCAATACGTCGAATCATAACCACTTCTTCGATGAGGATCACGGTGAGCTGCACGATATTCCCGGGCACGCCATCCGCGTCGACGGCGTTCCAGAGCCCCCCGAGGGCATGCGCATCACGCACATCGATGTGGTTATTCGCCTGAAGAAGGCTGACCTCGATTAGTGGCGCTGCGGCTTTAAGCTTGGTGATCCGCGGCCGCCATTTCGGCATGCAGGCGCCGCTCCCGTAGGGGCGGGTTATTTCAGCACTTCACCCTCGTACACGCCCCACAACTTTTTTTGCTCGATGTAGCCTTGGAACTTGTCGATGTTGACGAGGCACCAGCGCCCGTCACAGGTCGATAGGTTTGCGATCACGCCCGCTTCGATCATCGCGACGGGGCGGGAGCGCTCGCTGTCGTTCCGGCGAAGCGCTACTTTCGGCGGCGCCGAGCCAGGCTTGATCTCCCACGGCAACACGAGTGCGGTGCGCCGGCCGGAAAGAAACGATTGCAGCACCCAGCCAGCGGAGCCGTCCGCATCGCGCACCTGCCGCCATCCCTCAAACTCTTTGATCACCTCCAGGGGAAGGCCGGCGCGCCGGTAGACCCATGCTGTCGGATAGTCGGTGCCCGGCCCGTTACGCATATTGACGCGATCGGATTTGAGGCTGACAAATCGGGGTACGGGCAATCCGCTTCCACCGGGAAAGCTCGATCCGGTACCTGCGGGTTGTGCGGTTGCGAACACAGTGGCGGCGAGGAATACCGCTGCAGCAATCGCCGCGCGACTTCGCCCTTCCCCCGCTACCTGACGCATCGTCATTCTCCGCCTCGTTTTAGCCGGTATCCGGAATCGATGGATCAATGCTTAAGTGGGCCATCGTCGGCACCTTGCTTAGGTTGCCGCCGAGAGAAAATCCCGCACTTTGTCATCGCAATGGCGTTCTGTTAGACCTGCCCAACGAAGCTCATACGAAGCCGACCCCTTCCGGACCGTCTCCCCCCGCATAAGATAGAGGCAACAGCGACCCCCGATGCCGAACAGCGCCCGAAAGCCAATCGTCATTGTCACGCGTAAGCTGCCTGATGTGGTCGAGACTCGCATGCGCGAGCTGTTCGATGCGCGACTAAATGTCGATGACAAACCATTAACCCAGAGCCAGATCGCCGAAGCGCTCAAAATTGCGGACGTGCTCGTGCCCACAGTAACGGACCGCATCGACCGCGCCGTAATCTCCCAGGCTGGTCCGCAACTGCGCCTCATCGCGAACTTCGGTACCGGCGTCGATAACATCGACCTCGATACGGCGCGCAACCGCGGTATCACCGTGACGAACACGCCGGGTGTCCTCACAGAGGACACCGCCGACATGACGATGGCTCTCATCCTCGCCGTGCCGCGCCGCCTGGCGGAGGGGGCCGCTTATCTGAAAGAAAATCACGCGAACTGGACGGGCTGGTCGCCGACGTGGATGCTCGGTCACCGCATTTACGGCAAGCGTCTCGGGATCATCGGGATGGGCCGCATCGGACAGGCCGTGGCGCGGCGTGCGAAGGCGTTCGGCCTGCAAATTCACTATCACAATCGCCGGCGCGTGACGCAGGACGTCGAGAAGGAGCTCGAGGCGACCTACTGGGAGAGCCTCGACCAGATGCTGACGCGGGTCGATATCGTCTCCGTCAACTGCCCGCACACGCCGGGAACCTATCACCTGCTATCGGCGCGGCGGCTGCGGCTGCTGAAGCCGTCGGCGTACATTGTCAACACTGCGCGCGGCGAGGTGATCGATGAGAACGAGCTGGCGCGCCTCATCGAAGCGGGCGCTATCGCCGGCGCCGGTCTCGACGTGTTCGAGAACGAGCCGGCGGTGAACCCTAAGATTCTCAACTCGGACCGGGTGGTCGCGCTGCCACATATGAGTTCGGCGACGGTCGAGGGCCGAATCGATATGGGCGAGAAGGTCATCATCAACATCAAGACGTTTCTTGATGGTCATGCTCCACCTGACCGTGTGCATCCGGCAATGTTCTGATGCTTTGGCGGGGTGCGCGGGCGCAAACTGCCGTTCCACCTGGACGCAAATCTTCGGCTCCGCTCGGCGATACCTAGCCCAGCGGGGTTCGTCTTTGTGGCAGCGGTTTTCTCGAGTGAGCTTGTGGTGTAGCGCTAAGGTGCCCGGGCCGTTGCGGAATCGAGCCGCCCGTCGCCGCACACGGTGGTGCGAAGCTGACAGGTGCCGCGCGCGCGGCGGTCGGCGTTGCAGCGGCTCAGGGCAAGTTGCTCGGCGTCGCCCGGTGACAGTCCGCCGCCCGAGTAGGTCACCTTACGCTGCTTGGTGATGCTGCCGGAGGCGATGGCTGCGCAGACTTCGCCGGCGAAACTCACCGCCTCGCAGTTTCCACGCTGCATCTCAGCGCACTCGGCGCGGACCTTTTCCTCCGCCTCGAGGCGCGAGCCGATCTTCCATACGGAGAAGAACGACCCATCCGGCGTGAAGGCGATGGCCCCGTACTCTTCGGCAATCGTGCTGGCGGAGGTAGCGGGCGCGATGGAGAGCTGCGGCTGCTCTTCAGCCTGAGCGTGGGCGTCGCGGCTGAAGTCGGCCAGCGGCAGCAGCGTAGCGGTAATGATGGCAATCAACACGGTGCGCAATATCCAACAGGGGAACATGGAACGGCTATCCTCTCACGCCGCGCATGTCGAGTTGCGATTCGTCGCCGCGTGGATTGAAAGATCGGTTATCGAGGGGTTGCGGCCACTGATCGGATTGTCGGGATCCCACGCAAACGTCAGCGTCTCGAAGCGGGCGGCGAGGGCATCGTACATCAGAAGCCGGCCTGTAAGGCCGGTGCCGAGGCCCAGTATTTCCTTTAAGACTTCAGTCGCCTGCAGCGTACCGATGACCCCGGCGACGGCGCCGAGTACGCCCACCTCTGCGCAGTTCGGGATCATGCCTCGCGGCGGTGGCTCAGGGAAGAGGCAGCGGTAGCTCGGATATGGCGTTCCATCATCCGCCTTAAGGTGGGGCTTGAAAGTGGAGACGTAGCCGTCGAACGGGCCGAGCGCGCCAAATACGAGCGTGCGCTTGGCCAAGTAGCAGGCGTCGGATACGAGGTATCGGGTCTCGGCATTATCCGTCCCGTCGGCGACGATGTCGTAGCGCGAGATTATATCGAGCGCGTTCGAAGCATCGATCCGAACATCGAGTGGCTCGACGGTGACGTGAGGGTTTATGCGGGAGACCGTGTCCTGGGTGCTCGTGGCCTTCGCGCTGCCGACCTGATCGGTGGTGTAGGCGATTTGGCGCTGCAGGTTATCGAGGGACACGCGGTCGTTGTCGGCGATACCGATGGTGCCTACGCCGGCCGCAGCAAGGTAAAGAGCCATTGGCGACCCGAGGCCCCCGGCGCCGACGAGGAGCACTCGTGCCCCCTTGAGTACCTGCTGTCCCTGTCCACCCACTTCCTTGAGCACGAGATGGCGCTTGTAGCGCTCGATCTCCTGTGCCGAAAGCGGCGGCGTTCGCATCCTGTCCTGCATGGGTTCAAGCCTATCGCAAACCGTTAAAGGCGTCAGGAGGGAAGTGACTCACTTTAGGTGCATGCGTCTCCACATTTGACCAAGATGGTTAGAACCGCCGAGCAAAAAGAAGGCCCGGCGCAGCCACCGGGCCTGCTTAGATTGCGGTGAGAGGCGCCGGACTTTTGGCGCGGATCAGGCGCGCTTTGCGGGATCGACGAAAAGGTCGCTCGTGTAATAACGCTCCGCCGAAGACGGAGCGACGGTAACGATGACCTTGCCGGCGTATTCAGGACGCGCGCCCACCGCCAGGGCGGCCGCCACATTCGCGCCCGTCGAAATGCCGCCGGGGATGCCTTCCACGCGGGCGAGTTGGCGTGCAACATCGAACGCCTCTTCGCTCGAGACGGTCACGACCTCATCGATAGAGCTCGTGTCAAGCACCGAGGGAATGAAGCCCGCGCCGATGCCTTGAATCTTATGCGGACCGCGGGGCTTGCCGGAGAGCACCGGGCTCGTCGTCGGCTCGACCGCGATGATCTTAAGGGCGGGCTTGCGCGGCTTGAGCGCGCGCGCAACGCCGGTGAGTGTGCCGCCGGTGCCGACGCCGATGACGACGGCATCGACCTTGCCGGCGGTGTCGTTCCAGATTTCCTCCGCGGTGGTTTTCTCATGAACCAGCGGATTGGCCGGATTGTCGAATTGCCCCGGGATGACGGCGCCGGGAATAGACTTCGCCAGCTCATTCGCGCGATCAACGGCCACTGGCATGCCGCCGGGCCCGGGCGTTAGCTCCAGCTCGGCACCCAGGTGCGTAAGAATCTTCCGACGCTCGAGTGACATCGTATCGGGCATGACAAGGATGAGCCGATAGCCTCGGGAGGCGGCGACGAAGGCAAGGCCGATCCCCGTATTGCCAGACGTTGGCTCGATGAGCACCGTTTTGCCCGGCGTAATCTTTCCTTCCGCCTCGAGCACGTCGATCATCGCCACGCCAATGCGATCCTTCACCGATGAAAGCGGATTGAAGAATTCGAGCTTCAAGAGAACGTCAGCTTTCACACCCGCTGCGGCGGCCATCTTGCCGAGGCGCACCAAAGGCGTGTGGCCGATGGTTTCCGCGATGGAATCATAAACGCGCCCGCGCCCCCAGGTTTTGGTTGCGGCAAGTGTCTTAATCTCGGTCATTGGGGGGCCTCATGTGCGGGCGGGTGTTGGTGTGTTTTGTGTGCAGGTGGGGTGCCGAACGGGGGCGACGCGAATGCGCTAACCGGCTGCAGATCCCACGTTGGGCGATTGGTCGGCACTGTCAAGGAGCTGGGTCGATCAGCGATTGCGGGTACGTGCCTTGCGGGTGGCTGTTTTTTTTGACGCTGCCGTAGGGCGAGGTATGGATTTCTTTTGCAGTGATGTTTTGCGCGATGCCCCGTTCTGATTTGAGGCCGATTTTCCGGTCGAGCCGAACCCGCCCTTGCCGCGCGCCGTGCCCGAGACGTTGATCACCTCGACGAGCGCCGCCTTTGTTACCGGTGCGACGACGAGCTGCGCGATGCGTTCGCCGCGCCGAATTTCGAATGTGGCCTGGCCGAGGTTTGCGAGAACGACACATACTTCGCCGCGATAGTCGCTGTCGATGGTGCCGGGGCTGTTCAGAACCGTTACGCCGTAGTTGAGCGCCAACCCGGAGCGCGGACGCACCTGCGCCTCGTAGCCTTCGGGCAGCTCGATGGCGAGACCAGTGGGCACGAGCGCTCGCGCGCCCGGCGCAAGCACCATCGGGTTACCGGCTTCGAGGGCGGCGAGAAGATCGAGCCCGGCGGCTCCGTCGGTCTGGTAGACCGGCAGCGGCAACTCGCCGGCGTGGGGCAGGCGCATGACGTTGACCTTCACACGCGCGGCTGGTGCGGAGGTGGCGCGGGAGGGCGATTTCATTGTGCGGCCGCTGCGTTGGAACCCAGATGTTCGGCTGCCCGTGCCATGAGGCGACGCGCGACTTCATCTTTACTGAGGGTAGGCCAATCCTCGGTGGTGCGCTCGGTGACGAGATGCACAGTGTTCCCGTCGCCGCCGAATACGCCGCGCTCGGGGGAGACGTCGTTGGCGACGATCCAGTCGGCGCCTTTCGCCTTCCGCTTGCGAGCGGCCTCGGCGCTGACGTTCCCCGTCTCGGCTGCAAAGCCGATGACGAGGGTCGGCCGTTCGCTGTGGCGTTTGCCGATGGTGGCGAGGATGTCGGGATTTTCGGTGAGCTTGAGTGCGGGCTTTGCGCCGGCGGATTTCTTGATCTTCTCGCTGCACGCCGATGCAGTGCGCCAGTCGGCGACAGCGGCTGCGAAGACGGCGACGTCGGCGGGAAGTGCCGCTTCGACGGCCTCCAGCATCTGGGCGGCGGTTTCTACGCGCACGACATCGACGCCGGCGGGATCGTTAAGTGAAACGGGGCCAGTGATGAGGGTAACGCGTGCGCCGAGTGTTGCGGCAGCGCGGGCAATTGCATGGCCCTGTTTTCCCGATGACCGGTTTGCGATGTAGCGCACTGGGTCTATTGGCTCGTGCGTCGGCCCGCTGGTGACGAGCACGTGCTTGCCATTGAGCGGGCGTGCCCCGAGCTCCAGCGGTGCTGCTCCGCGCTGCTCGGCCAGAATGTTCTCGACCGCCTCGATGATTTCAGGGACGTCGGCAAGCCGGCCGGGGCCGGTCTCATCGCGTTCCGCCATCTCGCCGACGTTCGGTCCGACGAAGCGGAGGCCATCGGCGCGAAGTTGCGTGACGTTGCGCTGTGTTGCCGGGTGCAGCCACATGCGCGGGTTCATGGCGGGCGCAACGAGCACCGGCTTGTCGGTGGCCATGAGGACGGTGGAAGCGAGATCGTCGGCGTGCCCACCCGCCATCTTGGCGATGAGATCTGCGGTGGCGGGGGCGACGAGGATAAGATCGGCTTCGCGGGAAAGCCGGATGTGGCCGATCTCCTGTTCGTCGTTCAGGTGGAACAGGTCAGTGAAAACTCGGCTATTGCTCAGCGCACCAACGGACAGCGGTGTGATAAACTGGGTTGCGGCCCGGGTCATGACCGCGCGCACGGCTGGTCCGCGCTCGCGTAGCCGGCGGATGAGTTCGAGGCATTTGTAAGCGGCAATGCCGCCACCGATGATCAGCAGAATACGCCGTTGTTTCACGTGGGACGCTCGCTAGGGCAACGGGTTAAGGCTAGCATACTCGATGGTGTAAAGGGGTTAAGCCAAGCGCCGACATGCGGTAGCAACTCGGCTTGGCATGGTGCTTGCGGAGGCTTTGGCGGGGGACTTGCCTCGCAAAGGCCTCCTTCGGGGTGATCTGAAGGGATGCCCGAAGTGTTCCGCTGGAGTGCCCGCTTAGGAAATCGCATGGTACGCGCTAAGGCCGCTGTCTCCGCTGGTATTTTTGCCGCTCTCTTTGCGCTTGCGTTCGGGGCGGCGGGGGCGCTCGCGACGGTCGACGATCCGACCATCGATTGCCTCAGCGACGACAACCAGCGCCGGCTCAGCGGCTGCTCCACTTTGCTCAATACGCCCGGTCTTCTCAAGAGCGAGCGCAGTATGGCACTCAGCATGCGAGCGCTGGCTTATTCGCTGCTGGGCATGTTCGACAAGGCGCTCGCGGACTATGACGAGGCGCTCACTATCACCCCGGATTTTCCGCTCGCCCTCAACAACCGCGCCTGGTCCTACTACAAGCTCGGGCGTCCAGCGGACGGCATCGGCGATGTGGAGCGGGCGCTCCAGCTTTCGCCAGGGAGCCCCTATGCCCTTGATACGCGTGCGCATATTCGCCAATCCATGGGCGATGCCAACGCCGCTTTCGGCGACTACGACCTAGCGATGCGGGCAGGGGGAGCCAACATCGTGAAGATGTATCAGTGCGGACTTCGGGCACAGGGGCTTTACTTCGGCGCTATTGACGGCGTCTACACGCCGGGGCTGCAGCAGGCGATGCGCTCGTGCGCGAGCAACAGACAGTGTGATCCGCTTCCCGCCGATTCGGAATGCCGACCTGAGGTGTCGTAGGCCAACCGTTCGTTGCGGCGCCAACACACACCGATAAATTATTGTACTGCATCGGAAATTCGTCCCCAGGCTTCGGCTTGACGCGGTTCTCGGGCTCGCACATGGTGCCGGGGCCGACGAATCTCGGACCATTCTGTCGGCCTCGTAATTATATAAGGTCCAAGTCTAGGGAGAGGATCCCAGGGGCGGGGGGATGCGGGAGCGTGTCGCCCCGCCTTTCGTTTACGCGCCACTGATATGCGCACCACTGGCACGGCGCTCCGGCCATGCGAAGCCTCGCCACGAGGCCGTCGCAAAGGGCAATGAGTTTGCGGGGCTCCGGTGAGGAAGCCGGATGCAAGGGGGTGTGCGGTGCGGGATCCATCATCACCGGAGTGCGATGCCGGGCACGGCAAGCGCGGTGCGCGCGAACGCCAGGTGCGCCTGCCGATCATTGCGCTCATTGCTGGCGTCTTCCTCGCATTCGCAGTGCCGCGCTTCGTACAGCCGCTCAATCTCGTCGACGTGCTCGCCTTCCCGTTCGGCTATTACATGGCTGCCCAGGGAATCCTCCTCGGCTTTCTGGTCGTCGGAGTCATCTCGGCGCACTGGCATAACCGTCGCGAAGCACGCGATGGAAAGGGCTCGTGAAATGTCGGGCGGTCGGCTGGTGACGCTCCGGAACACTTGCACCGGGTTCGCCGTGTTCGCGCTCGCGGCGGTGCTCGGCGTCGCGGGATTGATGCTTCTCGGCGAGCTCGGTGTGCCAGCTTCCCTCATCGATGGCGGCTATTGGACACTCGGCGTGCTGCTTGCCGCGCTCATCGCGTTCAGCGCGCACGTTTGCCGAGATACGGCAAACTCCGCGTTCGTGAGCGGGCTTTCCGGGGCGACGGCAGTGGTTTCGGGTGCATTCGTTCTGGCGATTACCGGCGCGGTCTTTTCCTGGGGGCATGACGGACTCGCTTTCGGTATCGGCCTCGGAGCCGGCTGTCTGTTGCTGCAACTCATCATTGCACCACGAATGGCGCAAAGGGGCGCGTCATCGCTGACTGAGCTGATCGCGACGCGGTTTCCGGGGCGCCCGGCACGCGTGACATGTGCCGGCGCCATCGCGCTATCGATGCTCGCGTTGCTCGTAGCTGAGCTGATGGCGGCAGGTCTGATCGGCGCACGCGTGCTCGGCCTCGGCTACGCGGCGGCGACGGTTGTGGCAGGCGTTGCCGTGCTGGCGTGCTTTGCGCTGCGGGGTTTGCGCGGGGCAGCTTGGACGCGCGGTGCGCTCTTTCCGCTTCTCCTCATCGCGCTCGCCGTGCCGCTCGTTATCCTTTCCGCTGTCTGGTACGGCCTGCCGCTGCCGCAGATCGCCTACGCGAACGCGCTCTGGCAGGTGCAGGGACTGGAAGAGATGCTGCTGGAACAGGATCTCGCGGATCCCGCCTTCATGCGTCCAATGCTAACGCCGTTCGTTGCGCTGACACCGACGAATTTCCTCGGCATCGTACTCGGTCTTGCAACTGGTGCTGCGGTTGTTCCGACCGTACTCGGCCTTTCGCGAACGAGGGAGCGTTCGGCGCGTGGCGCGCGCTCGGCCGCGCTCTGGACGCTCGCTTTCGTCGTGCTGTTGCTGACGCTGTTTCCGGTTGCGGCCGCGTACGCCAAGCTTTCGCTGGCCAGATTGGTCGCTGACCGCACACCGATTGCGGAGTTGCCGGCGTGGGTGTTCACGTATGGGCGGCTGGGGCTACTGCAGATCTGTGAGCGCGCTGCGACCGATGTCGAGAGCATCATCACCGCCTGTGCGGCCTTGCCTGATGGGGGTGGTGCCCTTGCCCTTCACGACGTGGCCATTGATCCCGACGCCGTTCTGCTGGCGATGCCGGAGATGACGGGACTTTCCGGCGGAGCGTTCGGACTGCTCGCCGTTGCAGTGCTGGCGGTTGTTCTCAGCACCGCGCTGGGCCCGCTCGACGCGGCGGTGAGGGCGCTCGTGAACGATGGACGTCCTATGCAGAACGGTGCGCCGCGGCGCGGGCAGAATGCACGGGGGCTCGCGCTCGGCACGCTCTTCGTTGCCGTTGCTGCCGCGACTGCTTCGAAGCATCCCGCGGGAATCATCACGGTTGCCACCTGGGCGCTCACGCTCGCTGCGGCGGGGCTTTTTCCCACGCTGTTTGCGGCGCTCTGGTGGCGGCGTGCAACGGCTGCTGGTGCAACTGCTGGCATGCTCGCCGGGCTTTCTGTGGCGCTCGTCTATCTCGTCGGCACACAGCAGTTCCCCGTGCAATTCTACGAGGTGCAGGAGGTCATTTCCGGGTTTGGCGCAACAGGGGATGAGTACTTCGTCGAGCTGAAAGAGGCTTGGCTGGAAGCCGAGCCGGGGGAGGCAAAGGATGTCGCCTGGGCCGGTCTCGATGCACACGCCCGGGCGACCGCTGCATTGTGGGACATAGGCAGCCTCTCTGCCGCGTTGCTCGCGTTGCCGGCGGGGGTCATTGCGCTCGTAGCGGCTTCGCTGTTCACCCGTGTGAGTTCCATATCGACGGAGGCTGAGCGGGTCAGCCCGCAGCGTGCTAATCTGGGCGCATGATCTACGACCTCGCCGTCATAGGCGGCGGCATCAACGGAGCAGGTATCGCGGCTGACGCGGCCGGGCGCGGCCTATCCGTGCTGCTCGTGGAGAAGGCCGATCTCGGCGGCGCTACGTCTTCGGCCAGCTCAAAGCTCATTCACGGCGGACTGCGGTATCTGGAGCATTTCAAATTCCGGTTAGTGCGTGAGGCCCTGAAGGAGCGCGAGGTTCTTCTCGCCAATGCGGGGCACATCATCTGGCCGCAGCGCTTCGTGCTTCCGCAGGTCGCCGGTGGCCGCTCCGGATTAATGCTGCGTGCGGGGCTGTTCCTCTATGACAATCTCGGTGAGCGGCACCGTATTCCGGCATCATCTTCGCTCGATCTGCGACGCGACCCGGCCGGTCATGCGCTGCGCCGCGAGCTGACGCAGGGATTTGCCTATTGGGATTGCCGCGTTGATGATTCACGGCTCGTGGTGCTCAACGCACGTGCTGCTGCAGCAAGGGGTGCGGTGATCGCAACGCGCACCGCATTCACGTCTGCGACGGCGCAGGGGGGCGAATGGCGCGTCGTTCTCGATGGCGATGGCGCAGGCCGCGAGGTCAGGGCGCGTGCGCTCGTGAACGCAGCGGGGCCATGGGTGAGCAGCGTCAGCGCGTGTATCGAGGCGGGCGATGGGGTGCGCGCACGCTCGGCGGTCGAGCATCCGGCACCCCTGCGGCTGGTGAAGGGAAGTCACATTGTGGTGCCGCATATTACCGGTGCCGACGATGCTTACCTTTGCCAAAGTGCGGATGGCCGCGTCGTCTTCGCAATTCCCTATGAGGAGTGCTTCACGCTCATCGGAACGACCGAGGTCGATTATAGCGGCGATCCGCGCACGGCCGCGATCAGCGGCGAGGAAGAGGAATACCTGCTCGCGCTGACGCGCCGCTTCTTTGTCGCGCCGCCTGCGCGCGATGATATCGTCTGGAGCTTTGCGGGTGTGCGCCCGCTCTATGGCGAAGATGGCGCTGGGAATGCCTCTGCAGTGACGCGCGACTATCGCTTGGAGCTGAGCCTCGCGGCTGGCGCGCCGCTACTGACGGTGCTGGGCGGCAAACTGACGACATACCGCAAGCTTGCCGAGGCGGCGCTGGAAAAGCTTGCTCCGCATTTTCCGCGTATGGGCTCGGCTTGGACTGGAACGGCCAAGCTACCCGGCGGTGATCTCGGTGACGGTGGACTGGCCCGGTTCATCAAGGAGCTGTGCCGCAGGCATCCCGGTTTCGATGCCGCTTATCTCGGCCGTCTTGCGCGTCGCTACGGGAGCCTCACCGATGACCTGCTGGGCGATGCACGCGAGATGGCAGATCTCGGAGCGGCTCTCGGCGGGGGTCTCACGGAGCGTGAGATCATATACCTGCGCGATAACGAGTGGGTGCGCCAGCCGGACGATGTGCTGTGGCGGCGTACCAAGTGCGGGCTGCATATGACAGCGGATCAGCGCGCCGCTGCGGCTGAGATCATTGCGCGTTTGCTGTGAAACAAGCAGCGAAGGATGGAGCAATCGGCTGTAACTAGCCGGGGCTCGGCGGGCCATAGGTCGGGGCTTCGCCCGCGGAGATGCCGGAGCGGACTGTGGGTGCCGTCCACGGACCGTACACGCCGATGGTGTTGCGCGGTGCCCCTCGCACGATGACGGATCCCGTTTCGATCGAGCCAACTGTGCTCGCCGCCTTTGGGGCATCGCTGACCGAAAATACCAGATCGAGATCGCGGGCGATGAGGTCGATCGCACCTTCGGCTTTGAGCGCGCGCTCACCCGAGACGGCCCCAGCGGATTGAGCGCGCAGGACACCGTTGGCGACAGTGAACCGCGCGTCAAGTTTATCTACGGTGATCGCGCGCATGCTGGCATTCTGCCAGGCAGCGGTGTCCACGGTTTCGCTATCGGTTGCGGTGAGTTTGTTGATGTCGAGGCCAATGCGGCCTGCCTCCGCCAACGAAACGGCGAGCTTGCCGGCTAGCGAGCGCAGCAACATATCGCCGGTGTTACCGCTAGCGGTCAGGTCTGCGGTGAGCGCCCCACGACCTTGCACAGTCGGATGACCAAATACCGCCTTTATCGCGTTGCCTACGTCGGCGGCTTCCAACTTCGCCTGCAATCCGTAGTTCGGATTTGCACCGGCCATGTCGATGCGAATTTGTCCGCTCCCGCGCGTACCGTCCTCGAACTCAAGCTCAGCGATGTCAGCGAGCATCTTGCCCTGGCGAAGCGAGAGGGTCGCGGCGCTGCGCCCGACGGATAGGGTTGGCAGCGAAAGGCTACCGGCGGAGATGCGGAAGTCGGCGTCGATCGCTTGAATGAGGGGAAATTCAAGGCCGCTCGCGTCGCGTATCGCCGCAAGCATATTGTCGTGCTTGGCGGATGGATCGTCGCCCTTCAGATACTGGGCGATGTTGAGCGTCGTGAAGCCGAGCGTTCCCTCGACCATCGGACGTTCTGGGGCATAGTTGAGCGAGAGCGTGCCCGTGGCATTGTTATCGTCGAGTTCCAGGTCCGCGTTCTGAAAACTGATGTTGCGCCCCGTCCACTCCATCTGGCCCTTTGCCCGGAAGGCACCGAAGCCGTTGCCCTCCGGCCAATCGATACCGAGCCAATTGGCCATAGCCCGCAGGTTGCGAGTACGCAGCGTGGCCTTCGGAGCAAGGAGCTGCGGGTTCTCGCCGAGGAGAAGGCTGCCGTCGAGGTTCGCTGAGAGCGGCTCGCTGGTGAAGGACGCACTCACCGGGCGGGACATACCCTGCGCGTCACGGCTGGCGTCGAGCGTCGTGTCGAAGGCTACGGTCTCGTTGCGGAAGTCGAACGAGCCTGTCGCGTGGATCGCGCCGTTCGGCTTGCTCGTGATCGTGGCAGAAACTTTGTCGAGCTGGAGTAGCGAGCCGTCAGCCATCTTAATGCGCACCGTGCTCTCGCGCACGATGAGGCCGTCGAACTGCAATCCCTGAAGGGCCTTGACGAGCGGCGCCACTTCCTCATCGGGAGCGCCGCGCGAAAAGGTTGGCTCCCTGGAGGAAAAATCAGCGGTGAACGCTGCGTGCTCGAGCGTCAGCTGCGGTCCGTTGCCAGTGATGAGCATGGCGATCATCTGACCGCCGCGGGCGAGGCCGGTACGGCTCGGCGGCACCGAAAGTGTGCCACGTTCGAGCTCGATCGTTGGCCCTGTCATCAGGCGTATGGGGGTACTGAGGCTATAGGTGTTGTTCGATGCAGCGAGTACGGCACCCGTTTGCAGCGCAATCCGATTGTAGCGGTCGCTAACGAGCAGCGGCGCGGCAAGCAGGATCAGAAGGAAACAGAAAATCGCGAATGCCCACGTATAGCCTCGCACTTTTTGCTTCGGGCGCTTCATCGATTCCTGCCGCTTCAGCACGCGCCACCCACAGTGTTGAAAATCACCGGAAAAGGACCTGGTGCAAGTGACGACCTAGGATCCAAGCGGACGCCGATAGTCTTAAAGGCGGCCCGTACGGGGTGCAAGCAGCGAGCTGACCTTCGTGGGCGTCAAGCGCCTATTTTTCTTAATATCCGCAAGGGTCTTTCTATACCTCGCGGTGTGCGATTGCGAGGTGGCGAAACGGAGCTGTTCACGCTTTTCGGCCTTTGCGCATGCAGCATGGTGTGGACAAAAAATTTGCACTTGCGTCCGCGGTACGGACGCGCGGGTTGCGAGCACTGGCCCGCTCGTGCACTTTCGCTCGGTAATTGTGCAGTGCCGGATAGCGGAGCTCCATGGTGAGGCAGCCTTTCATCGTCGGAGGAATGGCTGTTGCACCCGGCGAGCGGCGACTGATCGACCTGCCAGTTTCGAAGCTATCCAATCATGCGCCTGTCACACTACCCGTGCATGTGCTACACGGGGTGCTGTCCGGCCCGACGCTGTTCGTGTCGGCGGCCATCCATGGCGATGAGCTCAACGGTGTGGAGATCATCCGCCGATTGCTGCGCACGTTAGATCCGCAGAGCATTAACGGCACCCTTTTGTGCGTGCCCGTCGTCAACGTGTTTGGTTTCATCAGCCGCTCGCGCTATCTGCCGGATAGACGAGACCTCAACCGCTCCTTTCCGGGGTCGTCTTCAGGGTCGCTCGCGGCGCGCCTTGCGCACCTCTTTCTCACCGAGATCGTAAAGCGTTCGCAGGTCGGCATCGATCTGCACACAGCAGCGATACACCGGATCAACCTGCCGCAGATCCGTTGCGTGTTTCGCAACCGACCGCGTGTTCGCGAACTCGCGTGCGCGTTCGGGGCGGAGGTGATGCTCGAAAATGCCGAACGCCCGGGATCGCTGCGGGAAGCTGCGCGCGGGGTGGGTGTCGACGTGCTGAGCTATGAGGGCGGTGAGGGATTGCGCTTCGACGAGTTTGCAATCCGTGCTGGCGTCGATGGCATCACCCGCGTCATGTACAAAATGGAGATGCTCGACCTCGGCGAGGATATCGAGCCACTTCCTGAGCGGCAGGCGCCGGTGCTCATCAATACGTCGAGCTGGTTGCGCGCGCCGGAGGGCGGCGTGTTTCGCACGACGAAGCGCATTGGTGACGGTGTCAATCTCGGAGAGATTGTCGGCCAAGTCGCCAATCCCTTCGAGGATATCGCCGTGGAGGTGCGCTCTCCCCATCGCGGGATCATCATCGGACGCACGACGCTGCCCATCGTTAACATGGGGGATGCGCTCATGAATATCGGGTGGTCAGAAGATCTCTCCGAGCGCACATCGCCGGAGCGCGAGGCAGAGCGGGTCTGGTCGGACGATGACGATGTCGTCGATTGATGCCTCTACGGGGGCTTAGCGGCTTCCGGGGCGCCCGCCGGCGACAGCCTCATGCAGGAGCAGCACCGGGATCAGTCCGACGAGCACGATCGTGAGTGCGCCGATGGAAGCCTGCTCGAGCTGCTCGATGGATGCAAGGCTGTAGACGTGCGTTGCCAGCGTTTCGAAATTGAAGGGCCGCAGCAGCAGCGTCGCGGGCAGCTCTTTCATGCAATCGACAAACACGAGCAGGGCAGCGGCGCCGAGGGGCGGGATGAGCAGCGGCAGATGCACGCGCCAGAGCACCGAGAGTGCGTTCTCACCCAGCGTGCGCGCGGCGGCATCGAGATTGGTGGAGACGCGGCCGAGGCCTGCCTCGATGGGCGCCAGAGCCACGGCGAGGAAGCGGATGACGTAGGCGAGGGTTATCGCGAAGAGTGATCCTGACAGCAGCAGGCCCGTGGAGAAGCCGAACGTCGCGCGTGTGAAGGCGTCGATGTGATTGTCGATGCCGGCGAGGGGGATAAGCAGGCCGATGGCGAGCACCGTTCCGGGGACAGCGTAGCCGAGAGCGGAGATGTGACCCGCCGAACGCACGAAGCCGTTGCCGGCAATGCGGCGGGCGTAGGCCAGTGTAAGGGCTACGATGACGGCCGCGGTAGCGGAGATGGTTGCCAGCAGGAGACTATTGCCTGCGGCGGGCAGGAAGCCGCTCGAAAGGGCACCGCTGGAATGCCTTGCCGCGTCCGGGAGGATCACCAACATCGGAACGAGGAAGCCGAAGACGAACGGTAGCGAAGCGAAAATGGCGGCTAGCCATCCCTTCCAGCCGGGCAACTCGTGGAAGGGAATGGCGCGGTAGCGGCCCGTCGTATTGTGGGTGCGTGCGCCGCGGCGACTTGCGCGCTCCAGCGCAAAGAGCATCGCAAGTAGCGTCAGCATGACGGTGGCGAGTTGCGCGGCGCCGCCGATGTTCGAGCGCTGCACCCATGTCGCGTAAATGGTGGCGGACAGCGTATCGATGCCGAGATACTGCACGGCGCCGAGATCGTTGAGGCACTCCATGATGACGAGGGCAACGCCGGCTGCGATAGCGGGGCGGGCGATCGGCAGCGCGACATCAAAGAAGGTTGCCAGCGGTGTTCGCCCGAGGGTCCGCGCGACTTCGAGCACGCACACAGATTGCTGGGCAAAGCTCGCCCGCGCGGTGAGGTAGACATAAGGGTAGAGGACTGACGTCAGCACGATGATGCCGCCGCCGAGCGAGCGTATGTGCGGGAACCAGTATTCGCCTGCGGTGGTGAAGCCGAACACTGCGCGCAGGTGCGTCTGCACCGGACCGGCGTAGTCGAGGAGCTCCACGTAGCAGTAGGCGATGATGTACGTCGGCACCGCAAGCGGAAGCACCAGCAGCCGGTCGAGCAGATTGCGGCCGGGGAAGCGGTACATGGTGACGAGCCACGCCGCAGCCGTGCCAACGAGCAAGCTCAGCCCAGCAACGCCCCCCGAGAGCAGTACCGTGCTCGTGAGCGAGCTCGGCAGCACGGTTGAAGCGAGGTGCGGCCAGATGTTGTCGGCGGGATTGAGCGCCAACAGGATGACGGTGATGATGGGGAGCGCGACGATGGCGAGGATCGCTGTCGCTGCCGCAGTCCAGGCGGGCGATACGGCGCTGCTGCCGAGCCGGAATGGCGAAGCGAGGCCGGAGACCATCTCGCCGAGACGCGAAGAGCGTGCGCTGGCAATTGCCGGTTGGGGCCCCTGCACCGTCATTGGCCGCTCCTTACGCGACCGCCGTCAAAAGCGATGGGGCGCCGCACCGTTCAGCAGAGATTACGTGGGTTGGGCATCACCAGCCCAGCACTCATGAAGGCCGTGCCAGGTGAAAGAACCTGACCGGCGTCGCGTAGGCAGCGGGCGAAGCTGTCGGCACCTTCAATGGCTTCCTCGACCTCGTCGCAGCCGAGGAGTGCGACGGCGCAGGCCCGGAAGGCGGGACAGGTGCTGTGCTGGCACGCCGCGACCATGGAGATCGCGAGGCATTCGTCGCGGCAGAAGCGACGACACTGCGCCGGGAACACCTCGATGCGACGCTCGGCGGAATCCTGCACGGCACGTACCCAGCAGGCGAGCTCGGTCATCAGCGGCTTTGCCGCTTGGGGTCCAACGGCGCGCGAGAACTCATCCCAGGCGACCTCCCAGCAACCGATGTCACTGGTTTGGAAACCCTGGAGCCAGCAGCGGAAGCCGACGCCAACGAGGCGCTCGGGGGCGGGAAGCATGGCCGCAACCGGTATCGCGGAATCACGCACGGACCGGACGCGCTGGAATGTGTCGATCTCAGACATCAGTTGGTTGCCCCTTGATCGAATTGGACACGGTCGATGATTTCGGAAGCCTTTTTGCGCAGCGAGGCGATCTGGGCGAGAGACAGCGTGTCGGCCTTCAGCGGGCCCCAGCTCTGCACCAGCTCCGAAGCGGGAATGTCGTCGCCAACGGGGTATTCGCCATTCGCCTCGGCGTAGATTTGCTGTGCTTCGGGTGCGGCGAGAAACTCCATGAGCTTCAGCGCATTCTCGCGGTTCGGGGCGTTCGCCGTCATGGCGATGCCCGACACGTTGACATGCGTGCCGCGATCGCCGGCGTTCGGGAAGACGATGCGCACGGCATCCGCCCAGGCCTTCTGGTCCGGGTTCTTGAGCATCGCGCGCATATAATAGGTGTTGCCGACCGCGATATCGCAGAGGCCCGCCTGCACGTCGCGCACGGCTTCGCGGTCACCCCCGGCGGGCTTGCGGGCGAGGTTCGACTTGAGGCCCTGCAGCCACTTCTCGGTTTCTTCCTCGCCGTGGTGGGCGATCATGGAGGCAACGAGGGCGACGTTATAGGTGTGTTGACCGGAGCGAATGCAGATCTTGCCCTTCCACTTCGGGTCGGCAAGCTCCTCATAGGTGAAGGCGTCCTGCTTGACGCGATCCTTCGAGGCATAGACGACACGAGCACGGCGCGTCAGGCCGAACCATTGGTCTTTGTCGTCGCGCCAAGTTGCCGGAATTTCTTTCTTCAGCGTCTCGGAATGGACCGGCTGGGTCACACCGGCTTCGACGGCGCGCACGAGCAGGCCGGAGTCGTTGGTGAGCAGAAGGTCTGCGGGGCTGTTCTTGCCCTCGGCGACGAGGCGTTCGATGAGACCGTTGGGGGCGAAGACAACATTCGTCTTTATGCCCGTTTCTTTGGTGAACCGGTCGAGCAGCGGCTTGGTGAGTCCGGGCTCGCGGAAGGAATAGATGTTGACCTCTTCCGTCGCGCTGGCTGCGGGGACAAAGGAGGAACTGGCGACGGCGAGTAGAGCTGAATACACCGGGCCGCGCAGAAGCGCGCTGGATGACCGCATTGTTTTCTCCAATAGGCGGGGTTCAAGGCCCCGGTATCGGTTGATCGAGCTTGGGCGGCGAGTGGCACACACTGCCCAGCCATCATCCCTAACGTGGGCGCAGGGACGCAGTCAACAAAAGCCCTTGAAATCCCAATAGATTAGAAATCGTCTAATTCGAAACAGTGGCCGCCTAATAATGGGCGCACGGACACAGTCGCTAATCCGCAATAGCGGGAGGAGCGATCACTCTGTCACGCGGGAAAACGAGGGCCACTGCAGTGCCTTCGCCGAGTGCGCTGTCGATCTCGAGACGTGCGCCATTCGCTTCTGCGAGGTTGCGCGCGAGGGGAAGTCCGATGCCGTGTCCGCCGTCCTTACTACGCTGCGGCTGCTCGGGAACCGGTGCCTTTAGCGCAGCTTCGATCTGCTGCTCGGTCATACCGGCGCCGGTGTCCTGTACCGCAATGAAGACCGACCGGTTGAAGCCGAGGCCCGTGACGACGCGGACATCGCCGCCGTGCGGCGTGAACTTGATCGCGTTGCTGAGCAGGTTGAACAGGACCTGTTTGATGGTCGTCAAATCGGCGCGGACTTTCGGGAGCTGGCCGTGGAATTCGCATTCCAGCTTGAGGCCTGCCTCCTCTGCCAGCGGCCGCAGCGCGGATACGGAACTTTCCGCCACACCGTTGAGATCGATGTCGACCGGCTCCAGCAGGCCTGATGCCTTCTCCGCGTCATCGCCACTGAGCAGGCGATTGATCAGCGCCAACGCGTGTTGGGCGTTGTCGTGGATGTCGGACGTGTAGCCATGGTAGCGCTCGTTGCCGATGGCGCCAAAGCGCTCGTCGCGCATGATCTCGGCGGCGGCGGCGATTGCGCTCAGCGGTGTACGCAGCTCGTGGGCGAGTTTGGAAATATGGGGGTTGCGGTTGGCCGCCGATGCAGCCAGCTCGCTATCTCCCACGGCCTCTCCGGCGTCCGTGCTAGGCGGCGGGCGTCCGCCTGCAAATCCGCTGCGGATGGCGCTGGCGATTTTCAGCATGGTTGCAGCGTCGTCAGCCGACGGCACAACTGGCGGCGGCAACGCATGCTCCTCCGGCAGCGGCGAGGGAGCGTCCGCTGCCGCATCGGGTCGCCGTCTCGCCACGCCAGATGCAATGCTCACGAGCACCAGCTCGGAGGATGCGTTTTCGCTACCCTCGACCACGGCGGCCACATCGCAGATGAGATTTTCGGCGCCATAGGCGGTCCAGAACACGAGCGGCTCGCGCCGTCCGCCGTCGAGGGGCTCGCGCATCATCGCTCTCAGGCGGACGAGGCCCGGCATGGCGGCATCGAGGGTTCCCGAGGCAGCGTCGGGGCGCAGGCCGAGGCGCGCAGCGCCCGCGGCATTGGCGGCAAGCACACGGCCTTTTGCGGGATCGATGATCCACGCGGGATCAGCGCAGCCCGCCAGGACCTTCTCAGGACCGGCTGCAGTCGAAGGCAGCGATGCGCGCGGACCGTCTACTGGCATGGGCAAAATACCAAAGCTTAAAACCTGTTAGCGTGGTGAGCAGCTTACGTCCATGAGCTGCGGGCCGTGCCGTTCGGTATCCACACTCATTTCGCGACCGTTGGCGGCAGAACGCGGTATATTTGCACTCTGCCCGAAAACCAGGAGCGGGCGCGACAACCATCCTGGCCCCAGAGGAGACCCCCGATGACCGACAAACCGCAGTTCGAGTTTCCGGAGGCGGTCCGCGAACTCGCCGAGCGTAACGTCGAGCAGGCACGTAGCGCCTACAATCAGTTCCTTGATATGGCGCGCAAGGTCCAGGACACGCTCTCAGCGTCGCAGGGCGCGGTGACATCGAGCGCCGCCGAAATGCAGTCGCAGATCGCCAAATTCGCTGAGCAGAACATCCAGGCGAGCTTTTCCTTCGCCACCGAACTCTCCCGGGCGCGAGATCTGAAGGAATACATGGAAATTCAGCAGCGCTACGCCCAAAAGCAGATGCAGACCTTCGCCCACCAAGCGCACGTGCTGGGGCGTCTCGTCAGCGAGGCGGCACAGAAGGCCCAGGGCCGCTAGCGAAACCTTTTCTGAAGCTCGGCGACTTAAGGCTTTATCGGCTCCCCGGGGCTGTAATCCCGATGTTCCGGCCCAGCTGGCGACCTCCCGGGTGCCGCTGGCAGGTGGCGTTTTCAGGCCGCCGCGATGGTTTGGCAGCTCCGCCGATCTTGCCTAAGATGATCGGCCGATGTATTGGACCGCTCCTGCGCGCCTTGGCCACGCGGAAGCATCGGTTTCAGAGGCTTCCGGCTCGCCAAACATGCAGGTCGTCGGCGCGATTGACTTCCCGCCGGCAGCGGGCCTAAGTCGCTGATGTTGCCCAAGTGCCGCCTTAGCTCAGATGGTTAGAGCGCTAGATTGTGGATCTAGAGGTCTCCCGTTCGATCCGGGAAGGCGGTACCATCAACCATCAAAACAGCGCCTTATTCAGGGCTGTCCGCGTCATTGCTACTTCACCTGACCCAGATGTCCTCCAGGTGGCCGCATGGCCGCCGGAGAAAATGCTTGCACCGTGATCAGCTTTAGGCGCGTCCCCCAGTGTGCCGTCCACCCGGTGCGGCAGCGACTGGCGAAATTTTTCCCCCTTGAACCAACGCCTTGGTTCGTCACCCACAGCTGCGATTATAGAAATTCACAGCGTGCTCGCATCTTTCGTAACTGTTGCAGAACGGTATCGCGCGCCGCGGCCACCGAAGGTGGCGTAGCTTTCGCATTGACATTGCTGTCTCGTTCGGGCGCTCTAAGGGTGCGACGGTTTCGGTTGTGGGCCCTGTGTCCACAACCGATGAAAATGGGAACACGGTGAGGCGCGAGGCGCCAAGGCCGTGGCTGCTCCCGCAACTGTAAGCGGCAAGTTTCTTCCGCATATGCCACTGGCGGCTCGCGTTGGGCCACCGGGAAGGTCGGAAAGAAACGCTCGAGCCGCGAGCCAGGAGACCTGCCGCCGCAAGTCGCCCATCCTCCATGCGGGACGCTTGGTGGAACGGAAAACCGTAGTGGCGACTGATGTGTGCAACCGAAGGGGGGCTACGTCAGGCATGCCAATCTACGGTGTCATTCTCCGACACTAATCGATTGAGACCGGTTCGCGACTGCCGCTCCAGCAAGCGCTGGGGCTCGAGCGGCATTGTCTCAATGCGTCGTAGTATTCGTGCGTGATGTCGAGCTTCCCCGAGGGTCGGTCTACGTGACGGGGGGCTATCAATGTATCCATGTTTTTTGACGCGTACTTTCGCCCGATACACTCAAGCGGGCATACGTGTGTTGGCAGTTTCAGTGGTTGCGGTCGCAAGCGCTACAGGCGCGTTTGCTCAGTCAGCATCGGAGCCCGCAGCCAGTGAGCTGCCTCCGCTCGAGGTCGAGGCCACAGCGAAAAAAAAGGTCATCAGAAAGAAGCCGACCTCCGAGCCTCAGGCTGCGGTTACGACTGACACGAGCTCTTCCTATGATCCTGACGCGCCGGTCGTCTTCTCGGCGAACCGCACGCCGACCGATCTCGGCAAGGTCGGTTCCTCGGTCTCGGTCATCACCGAAAAGCAGATCGACGCGCAGGCGAAGACTTACCTGCAGGACTACCTGCAGCAGGTGCCCGGCGTTTCAATCTCGACCAACGGCGGCTTCGGAAAGACGTCGACGGTGCGGCTGCGCGGTTTCAACCAGAACTACATCAAGGTGCTGGTCGACGGCATGGATATCAGTGACCCCACGGGGCCGCAGACCGCCGTCGCATTCGAAAATCTGCTGGTGGGAGATATCGCCCAGGTCGAGGTGCTGAAGGGTCCGCAGAGCACGCTGTATGGCGGCGATGCAGTTGCGGGCGTGATCACAATAGATTCGAAGTATGCTACGCGGCCGGGGCTCTTCCAGAGCGGAAACGCCGAGTACGGCACCTACAACACCTCGCAGGGCGCGTACTCAGCAGGCTATGCCGACATAAACGGCAGCAATGTCGCGTTCACGGTTCAAGGCGTGAACACTGACGCCTTTTCGGCCGCCCGGTATGGCACCGAGGACGACGGCTATCGCAACGGGACAATCTCGGGCCGCGGTGAGTTGAAAATCTCCGACGCCGTGACTGTGTTTTTCGCGGGGCGCGCGCAACAGACGCACAACGAGTACGATGCCTCGGACGGCTTCGATAATTACGACACCAGCGACACCTCGCTGCATGCCGGGCGCGTCGGAGCCAATATCTCCCTTTTCAATGGCCAGTTCGTGAATACGATCGCCATCCAGGGAATGCAGGTAAGCCGCGACTTCTATGGAAGCTGGCCGTCTTGGTACGACGGTGATCGCATCAAGGCCGAATACAGAGGCGTGCTCAGCTTCAACAGACAGCTTGCGCTCGTCGTTGGGACGGACTGGGAGCAGACCGGCATCGAGACGAATGAGGTCTCTCATCATACTGTGGATGTCACGAGCCCTTACGCGCAGCTCATTGTCGAGCCCATCGACGGCCTGACCCTGACCGGTGGCGGTCGCATCGATAGCCACAGCGCTTACGGCGAGCACGAAACCTACAGGTTCACCGGCGCCTATCTTCTTCCCGGCACGCTCACGAAGCTGCACGCGAGCTACGGTACGGGCTTCCGTGCGCCGAGCCTATATGAGCTCTACTCGGCCTATGGCAACACTGCGCTCACGCCGGAAACCAGCGAAGGCTGGGACGCGGGCATCGAGCAGGGGTTCATGAATGGCCGTCTCAGCTTCGGTGCGACTTACTTCGCCATGGATCTGACCGATCGCATCGGATTCGTGAGTCTGCCGGGGCCGCCGTGGGGGCAATACGATCAGGTTTCCGGAGTTACAAAAACCGAAGGTGTCGAGCTAACCGCTCTCGCAAAGCTCACGGCAACGACCGCGATCAACGCCGCTTATACATATACCGATTCCGAGGAGCCCGACGGCACGCGGGTAACGCGATTGCCGCGGCACAGCCTCGTCGTCGGTTTGACAGCGCAGCCGATCGACAAGCTCACGCTGAACATCACTGGCCAGTACGTCGCTGATGCCATCGACGACAATCCTTGGCCGGCCACCGGAAAAGGCTCGGTCGACGATTACTTTCTGCTAAGCGCGAAGGCGGGGTACGAAATTCTTCCTGGCACGATCGCGTACGTGCGCGGCGAGAACCTTCTCAACGAAGATTATGTCACAACCTTCAACTACAACAATCCAGGTCTTGCCGTGTACGGCGGTGTGCAGTTCGCGCTGCCTGCGAACTGACGCACCGGCTGCGAAGGCACTGCTCGACCGACCTACTCGACTTCGAGGTCCTACCCTCGAAACCCCGGAGCGCGCTGCCGCAAGGTGGCGCGCTCCAACGCTTTTGCGCAACGCAAGTCACGTGTGGCATCGGGCGACCTCGTCAGGGACAGCTACATTGCCGCCGGGCTACGTTAACGTAGCGGCGAAAGCCGGATATCGACTGCGACCGCGCCCTGGAATAGAAGGTCGCGAGCCCGCCGTTCCATCGGTCGCGAACGGCCAGGTGCGGAGCCTCGTCGAACGCAGAGCATGAGCCTAGCCATCGAGCATCCGTTCCGGCGGTATCCGGATTTCAGCCTGCTTCTGATCGGGCGCCTAGTATCGACGATCGCGATGCTGACGCAGAGCGTCACGCTCGGCTGGCAGGTCTACTCCATCGCGCGCGTCGATCACTCCGTCGAATATTCGTCATTCCTTGTCGGCATGATCGGCTTGGTGCAGTTCGTGCCGATGCTTGCGTTTGTGCTGCTGGCGGGCGAAACCGCTGACCGCTACGATCGGCGCAAGATCCTCATCGGTTGCTGTTTGCTGCAGTTTTTCTGCTCAGCAAGCCTCGCCGCGAATGCCGGCGCGGAACATCCGAGCCTCATCGCGATCTTCGCCATCGCTGCGCTGTTCGGCGTCGCCCGCGCTTTCACCATGCCGGCCGGCGCCTCGCTTGGGCCAATGCTGGTGCCACGCGAAGTTCTGCCGCGCGCCATCGGGTGGAATACGCTCGGCATGCAGATGGGCATGATTCTCGGCCCCTCGCTCGGCGGCGTCCTGTGCGCGATATCCGTGCCGCTTTCCTATGCGGCCGCGGCGGGGCTTTACGGGTGCGCGAGTGTTGCGGTCTGGTTTATCGGCGGCAATACGAAACCGGAGCATCAAGGTGGACGGCGATTGCAACTCATTGCTGAGGGGCTCTCGTACGTGTGGTCCAACAAGATCGTGTTCGGGGCAATTTCTCTCGATCTTTTCGCGGTGCTGCTCGGCGGTGTCACCGCACTGCTGCCGGTGTTCGCGCGCGACGTGCTGCACATAGGGCCCGATGGCTTTGGTTTGCTGCGCTCGGGTCCTGCGATCGGCGGCGGTTTGATGGCGTTCGCGCTAAGCACGCATCCGATCCAGCGCAACGCCGGATTTTGGATGCTCGTGTCCGTCGCCGCCTATGGCGCGGCGACAATTCTGTTCGCGCTTTCGGCGTGGGTGTGGCTGTCGATGCTAGCGCTTGCCGCGCTGGGCGCCGCCGATGCCGTCTCGGTATTCGTGCGGCAGACGCTTATTCAGATCGTTACGCCCGATCCGATGCGCGGGCGCGTCACGGCCGTGTCGAGCCTCTTCATCAGCGCGTCGAACGAGCTCGGCGAATTCGAAAGCGGCGTTGCGGCCCGGTTTCTTGGCCCGGTGGGGGCTGCGATCTTCGGCGGCGTCGGATCGATCATGCTAACGGGTGTGTGGGCAAGGCTATTCCCGGCATTACGCAATGCCCACCTCGATACGGCGCGCACGGAAATGCCGGCGCGGCGCTGAGAGCGCGCTCCGGCATCTCCGCTTCGGGCCCCAGCTCACTTGCTGACCGGAGGCGTTGGATTCATATCGTTCCAAGCGCTGCCGTTGGTCAGCAAATCCGGTTGGATGGGGGGGAGGCCTGGCGACGCGAGGGGAGACGGCTAGTGGGATTGAGCAGGCTCGCGACCATGTCGGGGCTGGCGGGCTTGGCTGCATAGGTATGCGGTGTGGTGCCGAGGCCTGCGCCGACGTTCGGATGCCCCGAGAGCACGACAACCTTCACGCCCATTGCGTAAAGCGATTGAGCTATGACGTTGCCGGTGCGGCCGTCGGCCAGCTCAAGGTCCACGAACGCGACATCTGGCAGATCATAACTCGCGGCCTTCAACGCGTCGTGTGCGTTGGCGCATACTCCAACCACGCGGTGGCCGGCGTCTTCGATGCTTATGGCAAGGTCCGCGGCGAGAAGGGCGTCGTCCTCGCAGATCAGCACTGAGGTCATCGGCTTATTCCTTTCGGCGGCACAACGCGGTCTGCGGGCTCCGGGTTCCGCAATGCAGCATCGACCTCAATGGCACAGGAACGGATGAGTGCGACTTGCTCGGTGGTCGGAAGCTCAATTGCCCCCACCGTCTCCGACGGTGCCTCGGCGGATTGTCGGGTAGCGCTTGCCTTATCGGGAGCCGGCGATTCGTCCGGGCCGGCCTGAGCTGCCAGCATGCGGTCAGCCGCCTCTGCGAGGGCCTTTATGCGCTGCGGTACCGGCAGCAGGGCTACCTCCTCACAAAGAAAACGGAGTTGCTTCGATAGTGCGCGGGTCCAGTGAAAGCCGTCGATCATGGATAGTTTGCTCCTGCCGCCGCACGGATTCAGCTGGAGGGGTAAACGGGCCCGCGCCTCGCGCGTTCCCTCCCATGTCGATGTAATACATAATGTTTTTCCGCGTGGGCGTAGGGGCCACACGGCAAACTGATCAGCCCGGGACTAACCGAGCGAGCTTCGCGTGAGCCGGAGATCTGCGGAGCTGGAACAACGCTCTTGGCGAGGGGCTGGAGAAGCGCAAGCTCGTTACGCTGTCGGTATCCACTGATAAAGCCACGTCTCAGAGAGTGTCTCATCGCCGAGTCGCAGGTAGCAGCGCAGATCGACGGGCTGGTCGCCCTCGGTTGCAAGATCGAACAGCGCCCGCCACCGATCGGTGCCAACCACCTTGATCACGTAAGCGTTGTCGACGCGTCCGTGAGAGTGGGAGATCACCGGCGTTACATCAAAGCGCTGCTCCATCGTCGCCAGCGGGCCGCCGACGAAGTCGATGACGAACTTGCGCTTGATCAGGTCCTCCTGGCGGCGCGCGCCTGGGACGCCGCCCGCGCCGGTGTAGGTCGCAACGACACGTCCGATATTGACGGGCGGGTTGGGCTCGTCGTTGCTCCAATAGAGCTTGTAGGTGTAGCGCAACTCATCGCCAGCCTTTACCGGCGCTTTCGGGACCCAATAGGCGACGATGTTGTCGTGGATCTCATCGTCGGTCGGGATCTCGACGAGTTGCACGGCGCCTTCGCCCCATTCCCCAGTCGGCTCGACCCAAATGCCCGGCCGCCGATTGTAAAATGCGCCGTCGTCCTGGTATTCGGCGAAGTCCCGGTCGCGCTGCATGAGACCGAACCCCTTGGGCGAAGAATCGAGGAACGAGTTGGTGCGCACCTGCGGGGAATTGGTAAGCGGGCGCCAGATGTGCTCGCCGATGCCGGTCCACATTGCGAGCCCGTCGCTGTCGTGGATTTCCGGACGCCAATCGGTGGCGTAGCGGCGGTCGTTCTCGCCGTACCAGAACATGCTGGTGAGCGGCGCTACGCCAACGCGATCGATGTCGGTTCGCGCGAAGAGGTCTGCGGTGACGTCGACAATCGGCACGCGGCCCTTGCTGGCCTCGAAGCGATAGGCGCCGGTGATGCTGGGGCCATCGAGCAGGGCGTAAACGACGATGGAGGCTTTGTCGTCCGATTGCTCCTCGAGCCAGAACTCGACGAAGCGCGGAAACTCCTCAGGCTCAGGCATCGCCGTGTTGATCGCAATGCCGCGCGCGGAGGCGCCGTATTGGTCGTCCTCGCCGGAAGAGCGGAAATAGCTTGCGCCCTGGAAGGCGAGCCAGTCTGTCTCCTGACCGCGGCCGTTCATGACGCGAAAGCCAGAGTAACCGAGATCAGCCGGCAGCTTGTTCGCGAATGCAGGGTCTTTGTAATCGAAACTGTCGGCCGAATAGATGATCTCGCGCGCTTTGCCGTCGCTCAGCTCGTTGATGCGCACGGGAAGCGAATTGTATTTGTCGACGTGGAAAAGCCGCACGGGAAATGTGCCCGGCCCCGATGGCCAGAGCGCGCGGTCGGGCCGAAAGCGGATCTTCTGGGCGGCGTCGAAGTCGACGTGAGCGACGATGTCGGGAGCTGGCGCAGGTATGGCATAGGGCCGGGCCGCGAGATCCTTGGCGCGTGCACGCAGTTGCTCGAAGCTGAAGGGCTGGGCGTCTCCCAAGCGGAAAGCCGGTGTAGCTTCGGCGCGGAGCGGAGCGATACCGGCGAGGGTGAGCATGAAGGCCCATGGCCCTCCGGTCGCGAGGAGTTCCCTTCGGCTAATGGTCATCGAGGCTACCTGGTCACGATTGCGGGGTGGTTTGTCGAGTTGATCGGGGCGGAGCGTTTGCGCGCAAAGCTGCACGACATGTGTTTGCGCGCGGCTGCTTGTCAATGAGCCCGCATATCCATTCCGACCTAGCTATTCGTAGAATGCGGATAATTCGCGTTAACCCTTAGGCGTTCCTATGGGTGCGCGCAGTTGGGGCGTCCGCTGATGGTGCTCCGCCACAAATGACGGCCTAAGGGGCGCCACGGGCGTACTGCGGAACAAATTCACCTCGTCCGACTTTCAGGGACGAGACAAGCGAGGTGAACATGGCAAGCAAGGGCGATAAGGCGACGATGCCCGATCCGCTGGCGCCGGGGCACATCCCGGGCCAAAACCCGGCGACGCCGGAGCGGATGCCGGGGCACACCCGTTTCCACGACACGGAGGCCGAGAAGAAGGCAGAAGCGGACGCCCGGCTCGATGAGGCGCTAGAGCAGACCTTTCCGGCTAGTGATCCGATTTCATTTGAAAGCACGCTCGTGACGGGGCGGCGCAAGCGTTAGCGCTCATCATTTCAATTTGAGCAAAAGCTTCGAACGCCGAGCAACCATGGGCTTTCCATCGAAATGCGCATAACAAATTGAAATCCTGCGCCAATCTTGATCTCGACGTTGCCGCAGGATTTTGCTGAAACTCCCCTCTGCGCGCCGGCATGCTCACGCCTCGCGCCGTTAAGGGAGGGGAACCTTGCCCGGAATTTTCGAAGCGGCGCGCGCCGTCTTTCGGCGTGCGGTGCACCTTGCAGCGGTCGTCGCGCTGATGTTGCCGGGGCTGACTGTGGGCAACGCCCCGCTGCACGCCGGCTCGGACGCGGGGGTTGCGGCGATCTATGGCGCCTTTGGCCCTGAAGGGCAGCGCATGCGCGAGCAGTTCTGGCTGCTACCTAGTGGCGATCCTGCCATTGCGCAGCGCGCAACGGTGTTCCGTCCTGCCGGCAGCGGCGATGCGCGCCTTCCACTCGTCGTCATCAATCACGGCACGTCGGAAGCGACCCGCATTTCCGTTTCCATGCCGGTTTACTATTGGCTCTCGCGCTGGTTCGTGGAGCGCGGGTACGCAGTCGTGCTGCCGCAACGGCGCGGACATGGCGCGACCGGTGGCGAACTCGTCGAGGCAATTGGAGACTGCACGAGCCCCCATCACTATGAATCCGGTCTCATTGCCGCGGACGATGTCGGGGCCGCTGTTTCCTACATGGCGCAGCAGTCATTCGTAGACCCGGCGCGCATCGTCGTCGTTGGAATATCGACGGGTGGCTGGGCATCGCTGGCGCTGGCCGGTTCGCGACCGGATCTCATTGCCGCTGTTGTCAATTTTGCCGGTGGCCGGGGCGGGCATGCGTGGGGCCGCAGGGGTGCGGTGTGCGGCGAGGCCGAGCTCGTCGAGGCGGCGGGCGAATATGCGCGCACGGCGCGCGCGCCAACGCTCTGGCTTTACGCGCAGAACGACACCTATTTCGGGCCCAAGCTTGCTGCGCGCATGGCGGCGGCGTGGAAAGACGGCGGCGGGGGCATCGAGTATGTGCCGTTGGGCGACTACGGCCGCGAGGGTCATGCCATTGCCGACGATCGCGCGGGCTGGGACCTTTGGGGGGAAAGCCTCGACCGGTTCCTGGCGGCGAACCTTCCCGGCGCCCAGGCGGAGCCGCAGGTGGCGCAAGGGCCATAAGAGCCGGCGCCCGTCTGCCTGCGGCAGTGTAATGCGGGCGGCTACATTTGGGTTTCGGCGCGGCCCGTTACCGGATCGCGGCCACCGCGGTACTGGTATTTTTGTTCCGCTTCTGTCTGGGCCGGCGGTTCTCCGTCTTCTTCATTGGCTTGCTGATCGGATTGGCGTCCGACTTGATAGGGCGGCTCATACGTGTCCGGTGCGTAGTCCGGAGCAGGGCTGCGGCTGAACTCCTCTTCCGGGGCGCCGGAGTACATGGGTGACTGGCAGCCGGCGCATGCGATGGCGGCGCTCACGGACAGTGCTAGCACCAGCGCCCGTGGAGATGACTTAAATTTTTCAAAAGGATGCATCGCCGCGCTCCGAAAGCACGTTAGCTTTTCCGTCCCATTATGGAACGCGAGCTAGGGTTTCTCTGTTCCGCGCCATGCCTACGCAACTCGATCCGGCGTCTGTGAGCCTTGTTGCAGTCCGCTCTTCAGGCTGACAGTCGCGGGGCGGCAGCGATGTAGTTCACGCCCGTGTCCGGGCCGAGGCGCCAAGTATCCGACATGGCATCATAGATAATGCCGGACAGCTCCGGTGCGCCGCAGCCGGCGCCGGCGAGGAAGCGGCCGAGTTCCTCCGGGGTCACAAACCGGTTCCAGTCGTGGGTGCCCCGGGGCAGCCAGCCGAGGATGTATTCGGCGGCCACGATGGCGAGGCCATACGACTTCCACGTGCGGTTGAGGGTGGAAACGATGACGAGGCCGCCCGGGCGCACGATGCTGCCGAGGCTGCGCACGAAAGCGGCCGGATCAGGCACATGCTCGATTACTTCCATGCAAACGGCGGCGTCGAAGTGCGCCCCATCGGCGAGGAGCTGTTCTACCGTGGTCGTGCGATAGTCGATGGCGAGACCCTGGGCCTCGGCGTGCCGGCGCGCTACGGCGATGGAATCGACCGTTGGGTCGATGCCAGTGACTTCCGCTCCGAGGCGGGCGATGGGTTCCGAGACGAGGCCGCCGCCGCAGCCGACATCGACGATCTTGAGCCCCGTGAGCGGCTTGAGCCCGTCCGTAGGACATGAGAAATGGCGCACCAGCCGCTCTCGAATGAAGCCGAGCCGTGCCGGTCCTTGGTTATGCAACGGGCGCAGTTTGCCATTCGTATCCCACCATTCGGCGGCGAGGCGGCCGAAGCGTTCAACCTCGGCAGGGTCGAGATTGGCCGGTGGAGTGCCCTCTGCCGGGCCGGTTTGCGGTGCAGTCTGCATGGGCGGATACCGTAGGTTGCGAAACAGAATGTCAAGGCGCGGGATATTGCGATAACCGTGGGATGTCGTTAAGAGAACGCCGCGTAAACGGGATTCCTGCTTGCCCCAGGCTGTTTGCGCCGAATGGACCGGCCGCGCACCCGTGCGTCCGGCGCCACGAAAAGTCCAATCCTACCAACCTGTAGCGAAGGCCGCACGGCGGGGAAGCGCGATGGCTGTTGTTGTGATGAAGTTTGGCGGCACCTCTGTCGCCAACGTCGAGCGCATCCGCAATGTGGCGCGACACGTGAAGCGTGAGGTGGACGCGGGCAACAGGGTCTGCGTCGTCGTCTCCGCCATGGCAGGCGTCACCAATCAGCTTGTCGCGCATGTGCGCGAAGCGTCCGTGCTGCATGATGCGCGCGAGTACGACGCCGTGGTCGCCACCGGCGAACAAGTGACGGCTGGTCTCCTCGCCATCGTGCTGCAGTCCATGGGCCTGCAAGCACGCTCCTGGCAGGGTTGGCAGATCCCCATCACGACCAGCGCCGCGCACGGTTCGGCCCGTATCATTGGTGTCGACGGCTCGGAACTGCGCCGCCGGTTCGATGAGGGCGAGGTTGCGGTCGTCACGGGGTTCCAGGGCATCGAGCCCGAGCGCCAGCGCATCGCCACTCTGGGACGCGGCGGATCGGATACGAGCGCGGTTGCCATGGCCGTCGCGCTCAAGGCTGATGTATGCGACATCTACACTGACGTTGACGGTGTCTACACAACCGATCCACGCATCGTGCCGAAGGCGAAGCGGCTGCCGAAGGTGTCGTACGAGGAAATGCTGGAGATGGCCTCGCTCGGCTCCAAGGTGCTGCAGACGCGCTCCGTCGAGCTTGCGATGGTCAACAGGATGCGGGTGCGCGTGCTTTCGAGCTTTGTCGCGCCAGAGGCGATGGCGCCCGTCGAGATTGGCCGCCTGGAAGACATCGGCACTATTGTTTGCGATGAGGATGAGATCGTGGAAACGCAGGTCGTCAGCGGCATTGCCTACGTCAAGGATGAGGCCAAGGTGACGCTCATCAAGGTCGAGGACAAGCCGGGCGTGGCCGCGCGCATCTTCGGACCGCTTGCCGATGCAAACATCAACGTCGACATGATCGTCCAGAGCGTCACGCCGGACGGCAAACACACTGATATGACATTTACCGTGCAGGCGACCGAGTTGCCCCGCACGCTGGAAACATTGAAAGCGGCGAAATCGGAGATCGGCGAGTTCGAAGTGCAGAGCTCGGCGGACGTCGCCAAGATTTCCGTCATCGGCATTGGCATGCGAAGCCATGCTGGTGTTGCCGCCATGATGTTCAAAGCCCTTTCAAGCAAGGGCATTAATATTCTGGCGATTACCACATCAGAGATCAAAATCAGCGTGCTGATTGACGCGGCATATGCCGAGCTTGCCGTAAGGACGCTGCACTCTATTTATGGTCTCGACGCAGACTGAGCGCGGAAAAGGCCCGCGTACGGTCGAGCACTAAGGCCGCCGTCCGGCGGCTCCCACCCGGGTGGCACGACCAATGCAAAGGCGAGGTGACGAGCCACGAGTGATGACATCAGAGCCGGCGCTGCGTGTAATCATGCGGCGTCTGCGCGAGATCATGTCTGAACCGGGTGATGGGCAGGAGCGTCTCGACAAGATCGTCAAGCAGATCGCCGGCGTAATGGTCGCGGAAGTCTGCTCGATCTACCTCAAGCGGCAGGACGGCTCACTGGAGTTGTTCGCCACCGAGGGTCTCAACCCCAAAGCCGTGCACGTCGTGCGGATGAATCGCGGCGAGGGGCTCGTCGGCCGCTGTGCCGAGCTAAACATCACCGTCAACGAGCCTGAGGCATCGAGCCATCCGGCATTCTCTTATCGCCCGGAGACCGGCGAGGAGATCTACCATTCGCTGCTGGCGGTCCCGATCGGTCGCTCCGGGCAGGTGCTCGGCGTGCTCGTCGTGCAGAACCGCATGCAGAAGGAGTATTCCGACGAGGACGTCGAGGTGCTGCAGGCGACGGCGATGGTCGTTGCGGAGCATCTCGTCACCGGTGCGGTTGCGGGCGCCGGGACGGCCATCGAGCTGGAGCGCTCGCTGTCGGCCGTGATTCAGGGCGAGCAGATGGCGGAGGGCATCGCGCTCGGCCACATTGTGCTGCACGAGCCGCGCATCGTCGTCACGCACCTGATGGCCGAGGATCCGGCCGCTGAACTGATGCGCCTCGAGACGGCGATTGCGGCGTTGCGGGCCTCGCTCGATGAGATGTTCGATCATGAGCATCTGTCGGGTGCGGGCGAGCACCGCGATGTGCTCGAAGCCTATCGCATGTTCGCCCACGATAAGGGTTGGGAACGGCGTCTGCGCGAAGCGGTGGAGGGCGGCCTCACGGCGGAAGCGGCCGTCGAGCGCGTGCAGAACTCCACCCGCGCGCGCATGCTGCGCCAGAATGATGCCTATTGGCGTGAGCGCCAGCGCGACCTCGACGATCTGTCGGACCGGTTGCTGCGCATTCTGGCGGGACGCATTACGAGCGCCGATGAGCCTTCCGCGCTACCGCCGGACACCATTCTCGTTGCCCGTACCATGGGGCCGGCAGAGCTCTTAGACTATGACCGGCGCCGCTTGCGTGGCCTCATCGTGGAGGACGGTAGCGGACAGAGTCACGTCGCTATCGTCGCCAAGGCGCTGGGCATCGCAGCGGTCGGTCAGGCGCGCGGCGTGGTCGAGCGGGTGAACGCGGGCGATGCCGCGATCGTCGACGCGACGACCGGTGAGGTTCACCTGCGTCCTTCGACGGATGTCATCTCCGCCTATTCCGATAAGGTGCGTTTCCTCGCTCGGCGGCAGCGGCAGTATCGCGCGCTGCGCGATCTCCCCGCCGTCACGAACGATGGCGTGAAAATCGATCTGCACATCAATGCGGGTCTCATCGTCGACATGCCGCATCTGCAGGATTCAGGGGCTGACGGCGTCGGGCTGTTCCGCACCGAGCTCTTGTTCATGCTGTCGAACACGCTGCCGAAGGTGCAGCGGCAAGCCGATTCCTATAGCGCCATTCTGGCCCGTGCCGACGGCAAGCCGGTGGTGTTCCGCACGCTCGATATCGGCGGCGACAAGGTGCTGCACTATCTGCGCCAGCCGAAGGAGGAAAACCCCGCCATGGGTTGGCGTGCGGTGCGTATGGGGCTCGACCGTCCCGCGCTGCTGCGCACGCAGGTGCGCGCTTTGCTGCGCGCTGCGGCCGGCCAAGAGTTGCGGGTGATGATTCCGATGGTCTCCATGGCCAGAGAAATGGATCTGGTGCGCGCACTCATCGACAAAGAGCGCGCGATTATGGACGCCAAGGGACACGAGGCGCCAAAGAAGGTTCTCGTGGGCGCCATGATCGAGGTGCCGTGCCTGCTGTTCGAACTGGACGCGCTGATGCCTAAAGTGGATTTCGTCTCCGTAGGCAGCAACGACCTCATGCAGTTCATGTACGCGGCGGATCGAACGAACGCGCGTGTCGGCAGCCGCTATGACTCGCTTTCGCCTGCGCCGTTGCGGGCACTGAAATCGCTTGTGGAGTCGGCCAAGAGGCACGGCGTGCCGGTTACGCTGTGTGGCGAGATGGCCGGCAGGCCCATCGAAGCCATGGCGCTCATTGCGCTTGGCTTCCGCTCGCTTTCGATGGCACCCGCTTCCATCGGCCCGGTCAAGTCGATGATTCTGGGACTCGATACAGGGCTTGCAGCGAAACTTGTGGATGAGCTGGTCGAGAATGGCGCCATTAACATCCGCGAGCAGCTCGATGGCCTTGCAAAATCAAAAGGTATCGACGTCTAGCGGCCGCAGCGTTCGCCTTTGACAAGTGCGCGCTTTCATCGGACCATAGCCCCCTTGGGGGAACTTCCTGTTCCGTTTGTTAGTGGCGTTGGTCATGCGTAAGAGCTATGAGCCGGCAAGACCCTATTCCGCTGTGCATCCGTATCAGCAGGGTGCTCGGCGCGAGCCAGCGCAAGCTCCCGGTCCTGTGGCGCAAAATTATGCGCCGGATCCTGTGCCAGTGCAGCAGATGGCTGCCGAGGTCGCGCACTTCTTCCACGAGCTGCGCTTAGCGCTGCAACTTTCACCTATGCAGGCAGCCCATGCGTTATCGACTCGCGTCGATATCGTTGCGGCGCTGGAAGCGGGCACGGTCTCTGCCTTGCCGCCGTGGCCCGAGACGTGTCGCATCGTGCGCACCTACGCGGGCTATGCAGGTCTCGATCCGCGTCCCGTTCTCTATTCGCTGGAACAGATCTTCGGCGCTGTGCCGCGTGCGCCCGTGCCAGCGCCGCCGCGGCGGCCGCGTCTGCCGAACCTCACCCGTGGGGGCGCTCCGCTGCTCAGGGCTTTGCGGGGTGGCGGAGGAGGGGCGGCCCTCAAGGCCATAGGCGGCGATGGTGGGCGTGCGGCCCTCAAAGCTCTCGGCGGCGGCGGCCGGCGCGCGGCAGCGGCCGCCCGGAATGTGCGCGATGTGGTTAACGAGCACGCCGGACGGCCGGGCATGGCCTTGTTCGCGGTGACGATGGGCGTGGCGATGATCCTGCTCATTACCCAGACGGCAGTGCTGGAGGCTGCTGTCTCGCAACTTCCTCCCTCCATGAAGCGCATCGTCCGCGGCGCGCAGAATTATGTAATCGTGCAGTTCGCCCCGGTGCGCGATGGTCTGCGCTGGATCGACGTGCCCGATCCGCGCACCCGGCGAAGCGACAAATTGCAGACGACCGCCCAATCGGATTAGATGCGGCGCGCTGAAGCGCGGTATCCATATCTTCCAAGCCGAAAGCTGCACCGGCACGCCCCTGGGCGCTGCCGGCTTTCCCTCCAACATCTGCGAGCCTCAAGACAACAATGGCCGGCATCCCGCAGGAAAAGCTCGAGAAGATGATCGGGCGCTGGGCCGCAATTCAGGCGGAGCTGAATGCAGGGGTCAATCAGGCGGTGTACGCCAAGTTGACCAAGGAATTTTCAGCGCTCAATCCGGTGGTGGAAACTATCGAGGCGTTGCGGGCCGCTGAAAAAGAACGGGCGGACCTCAATGCATTGATCGCGGACGCTGGTTCCGATCGGGAGATGGCGGCGCTGGCGCGTGCCGACCTCGAAGCGCTCGAGCCGCGGGTGGAAGAACTGGAGCAGCAGCTCAAGATCCAGCTCCTGCCGAAGGACGCCGCGGACGAACGCAGTGCCATTCTCGAGGTGCGCGCTGGCACGGGTGGTGATGAGGCTGCGCTGTTCGCGGCGGACCTTTTTCGCATGTATTCGCGCTACGCGGAGCTGCACGGCTGGAAGGTCGAGGTCATCTCCATCTCCGAGAACGACCTTGGCGGCTACAAAGAAATCGTCGCCTCGGTCTCGGGGGAGGGTGTCTTCGCAAAGCTGAAGTTCGAATCCGGCGTGCACCGGGTGCAGCGCATTCCCGAAACGGAGACCGGCGGGCGTATCCACACCTCGGCGGCGACCGTGGCGGTGCTGCCGGAGGCCGAGGACATCGATATCGACATTCGCCCCGACGACATCCGCATCGATACGATGCGGGCCGGTGGTGCGGGCGGCCAGCACGTCAACAAGACCGATTCTGCGGTGCGCATGACCCATTTGCCGACGGGAATCGTCGTTGTCTCGGCGGAGAAATCGCAGCACCAGAACCGGCGTTTGGCCATGCAGGTGCTGCGCTCGCGCGTGTACGAACTGGAGCGGGAGAAGGTCGACAGTGCGCGAGCCGAGGCACGCAAGGGGCAGGTCGGATCGGGCGACCGCTCGCAGCGCATCCGGACCTACAACTTTCCACAGGGCCGGGTTACCGATCACCGCATCAACATGACGCTTCATAAGCTCGACGCGGTCCTGGAAGGCTCGGCGCTCGATGAAATGATCGACGCGCTGATCATGGACCATCAGGCGAGTCAGCTTGCCGACCTGGAACGCAATGCCTCCTGAGGATTCCGTTTCTCTCGGGGAAGCGGCGCAGATTGCGCAGCGGGCGCTTGCAGCTGCTGGCATCGAAGATGCGGCGCGCGAGGCGCGGCTGGTCGTATCGGCGGCAAGTGGACTACCGACTGGGGAGATCATCGTGAGGCCGAAGCAACCGCTAGGTCACGACGTGCGTGAACGGTTCGAGGCCATGTTGGCCCGGCGGTGTGCCAATGAGCCACTGTCGCGCATTCTCGGCGAGCGAGAATTCTACGGGCGCCTTTTCGCCCTCTCACCGGCAACGCTCGATCCGCGCCCTGATTCCGAGACACTGATCGAGGCGGTGCTTGCCATCGCGGAGCGCGAGGGTTGGACTAAGCATCCGATCCGTATTCTCGACGTCGGTACGGGCACGGGATGTCTGTTGCTGACGCTCCTTTCCGAGCTGCCGATGGCCACTGGACTCGGCACCGACGTGAGCGAGGAGGCACTCGATACGGCGACGCGCAACGCCGCTTCATTGGGACTGGCCAAGCGTGCGGCCTTTGCGCGGCACGATGCCCTCGATGGCGTTGAAGGCGCCTTCGACCTCATCATTTCAAACCCCCCCTATATCCCCAGTGGGGAAATCCCCGGCCTCAGTCCCGCGGTGCGAGATTTTGACCCGCGCGCCGCTCTCGACGGCGGGGAGGACGGGCTGAGCATTTACCGCAGGATCGCCGCGGGATTGGATCGCATACTGAAGGGTTGGGTGGTCCTCGAGGTGGGGGCGGGGCAAGCTGACGCTGTGGCTTCGGTGTTGCAGCAAGAGTTCGTTAAGACACGCGAGGCAGAAGTATGCCGATATCTGGACCTTGGTGGTCACACACGCTGTGTGGCGATGCGGTTACAGTCCTAATTGGTCGCAAAGAAAAGCTTTGATTTGCGCCGGTTCCGCGCTAGTCTGCCTAAAGCCGATTGATCGTGCGGCGCGCTTCAGTGCTGAAGCCTGACCCGACCTGCACGAGCTGGGATTGCGAAGCACGGGGACACGCAAAGGGCGAGAACCTGTTGCTCCCGCTAAAACGGCCATCGCTAGCCGCTTGGCGTGCAACGCCCCTTTCCGATCGGAAGTAGCGACTGCCGGTTGAGCGTTACGGGATAAAGAGAATTCGCGCGCGCATGGGCGCCCGCCAGAAACTGGCCAGAGATTGCGTGTCAACGCCTGCTCACAGCGAGAACGGTTGAATGACGCTGACTGTAGGGCGTGGCTGACTTTTCGTTGCATCACGACCGAGAACGGAGCCAATGAGGCAAGGACAGCAGAATCGCAGGGGCCGCGGGCGTAGTAACCGCAAGGGACAGAGCCCGCTCACACGCAGCTTCGAGAGCACGGGACCGGACGTGAAAATCCGGGGTACTCCCTCGCACATCGCCGAGAAATATATGTCCTTGGCGCGCGATGCGACCTCTTCGGGTGACCCCGTGCTGGCCGAGAATTATCTGCAACATGCAGAGCACTATAACCGCATCATCATGGCGGTTCGCGACCAGCAGATGAGCCAGGGCGGCGAGATGAACGGCGGCATGCCGCGCCATCGCCCCTTCAACGACATCGAAGGCGACGACTTCGGTGACGACGAGGGCGAGGACGATATGCAGCCCGTGCATCATCAGTCCCAGCCGCAGCAGACGCGCCATAGCGAACAGCCGCGCATGGAAGGCCAGCGGTTCGAGGGTGGTCAGCGCCAGTTCCGCGATCGGCACGAGTATCGCGGCAATCGAAACCACGATCGCGGTGAGCGCCATGATCGGGGCGAGCGCTACGACCGTGGTGATCGTGACCGCGACCGCGGCGAGCATAACCCTCAGCCGCAGCGCGCGCGCAATGTGGAACCGGCCGAAGGGACGGGCCAGCAGCCCTCTCCCGAGGGCCAGCAGTTCCAGCCGCCGCCGCGTCGCGAGCGTGGTGAGCGTTTCTCGCAGCAACCCCATGAGCAGCCCGAGTTCCTCCGCCGTCCGGTCCGGCGTCCGCGCCGCGAGAGCAGTGGCAATGGGGCGGGGACGGAAGCGAATGGGGCGGCGGCGCCTGCCGACGAGTCCGATCGTGATTGATAGATAACGGGATTGGGATCGGGTGCCGCCATGCCGGCCCCGGCCCTCGATCGCTGACAGTGCCGTACGCCTCGGATGCTTCCCATTCGAGGCGTTTTCTTTTTTTGCTCCGCTCGGGACGCTGGCGCGCCCAGGGCTGCCCTGGCCCGATGCGTGCGACGGCCGCGGCCTTGCGGCAGGCTGTGGCCCGCATGGCGCCGTTCCGCTGCCACCGTTGTTCCACTGCTACTTTTTGGATCGCTAGGCCGATATCGCCACTGGGTCGCCCAGGGAGACGGCGCCGTTGGTGAGTACGCGCGCGTAGACGCCGAAATCCATGTGCCCATAGGCACGCTGGAGGGCTGCAGGGATCGCCATATCGCGCTTGCCAGCTTCGGGGTCGACGTCGGTCGCCGCGCAGCGGCTCGTGCGTTTGAATACCTTTACCTGCACCGGTCCGAGGCCGAGCGGTACGTCGACCCAGCCCAGCTCCGTCCAGGGCTCTAGGCCGTCGATGATGACGTTGGGACGGAAGCGAAGCGGATTAATCGGGCGTCCCATTACGCGTTCCAACTCCCGCACCGACGCAAGATTAACGATGTGCAGCGCCTTGGTGGCGATGTCGGTGAAGCTGTGTCCGGGCGCGGAAACGATGCGTGGCGGCCCGCGCAGCTCCTCGCGCATGTAGGCAGCGAAAAACTGCTCAAGCATTCTGCGTCCGAGCGGTGTGCGAAGATCGCCGCGTGCCACCTGCTTGCCGGCACGGAAAACGGTGAGGGTTTGTTCAGCGTCATCGAAGCGGGTGAGGAGCGTTGCCAGGCGCTCATCGCGCATCAACATCAGAAAGTTGACCTTCGGCAGATGGGCGGGGTGTTCCGGATCGAAGCGCCCCGGGCCGTTTTCGATCGCATAGGCGCGGTCGAAGGGCGCTGTCTCTCCGGCGCGCAAGGGCATTGTCTTCTGTGGCTCGGGCGACAGCCCTTTGACGGGGTAGCGATAGAGGCCGCAGACCGAGGGCCCGTTCGAGGAGGTCATCGTTGATGCAACTCTGGGCGACCGCGAAAGGACCAGGATAGCCCCTCTTTTGCGCGGTTTGGAGCACCTTATATCACGTGTTGGAAAGGATTACGGACGATGCTTCCGGTCGTCGGCGAGGACGTCCGCATCCCCTATCATCCTGACGTAGAAGGTGCCGACCCCGCGCCAATTCGGGCGGATCGGTACGCCGAGGAGGGACTATGAATTTCGAAATGTTTACGGATCGCGCACGCGGTTTCGTGCAAGCGGCACAGAACCTTGCCTTGCGCGAGGGGCATCAACAATTTTCGCCCGACCACCTTTTGAAAGTTCTGCTCGACGACAACGAGGGTCTCGCAGCGGGCCTCATCCGCAAGGCGGGCGGGGATCCGAAGGCGGCTCTGAACGCCGTTGAAGCGCAGCTCGCAAAGCGGCCCAAAGTTTCCGGGGGCGGCTCGGGCCAGCTTTATATGGCGTCGGAGCTGGCGCGGGTATTCGATGCGGCCGAGAAAATTGCCGAGAAGGCCGGCGATAAGTACGTCACGGCCGAGCGGCTGCTGGTCGCGCTTGCGCTGGAGAAAGGCACGGACGCGGCGAAGGTCCTCGCGGATGCCGGCGTAACCCCGCAGGGGCTGAACACGGCCATAAACGATCTGCGCAAGGGGCGCACTGCCGACACCGCGTCGGCGGAGCAGGGCTATGATGCGCTGAAGCGCTACGCACGCGATCTCACGGAAGCCGCGGCGGCGGGCAAGGTCGATCCCGTCATCGGGCGTGATGAGGAAATCCGCCGGACGATCCAGGTGCTGTCGCGGCGCACGAAAAACAACCCGGTTCTCATTGGCGAGCCCGGCGTCGGCAAAACGGCGATTGCCGAAGGCTTGGCGCAGCGCATCGTAAAGGGCGACGTGCCCGACAGCCTTAAAGACAAGAAGCTGCTTGCGCTCGACATGGGCGCACTCATCGCGGGAGCGAAGTATCGCGGCGAGTTCGAGGAACGCCTCAAAGCGGTGCTGAGCGAAGTGGAGGCTGAGGGGGGCCGCGTCATCCTTTTCATCGACGAGCTGCACACCATTGTCGGTGCTGGAAAGACCGAAGGCTCGATGGATGCCGGCAACCTGCTAAAGCCGGCACTCGCGCGCGGCGAATTGCACTGCGTTGGCGCGACGACGCTCGATGAGTACCGCAAGCATATCGAGAAGGACGCGGCGCTGGCGCGGCGCTTCCAGCCCGTGTTCGTCAGCGAGCCGACGGTGGAAGACACCATCTCGATCCTGCGTGGCCTCAAGGAGAAGTACGAGCTGCACCATGGCGTGCGCATCACCGATAGCGCACTCGTCGCCGCGGCAACGCTTTCCAACCGTTACATCACGGACCGTTTCCTGCCCGACAAGGCAATCGACCTCGTCGACGAGGCCGCCTCGCGCCTCAAGATGCAGATCGATTCCAAGCCGGAGGAGCTAGATCGCATCGACCGCGAGCTGATGCAGCTCAAGATCGAGCGCGAAGCCCTGAAGAAGGAAAGCGATGCCGCGTCGAAGGATCGGCTCGCCAACCTCGAAAAGGAAATCGCCGACCTCGAGGAGGAGAGCAAGGTCCTCACCCAGAACTGGGAGGCTGAGCGCGAGAAGCTCGGCAGCGCCCAGAAGATCAAGGAGGAACTGGATCAGGCACGCACTGAGCTCGAGAAGGCGCAGCGGCGCGGCGACCTGCAGCGCGCGGGCGAGCTTGCCTACGGCAAGATCCCCGAACTGGAAAAGAAGTTGCTGAAGGTCGAAGGCGAAGAGGCCAGGGGCGGCATGGTGGAGGAGGCGGTGACCCCCGATCAGATTGCCGGCATCGTCTCGCGCTGGACCGGTATTCCGGTCGATCGCATGCTCGAGGGCGAGCGTGAGAAGCTGTTGAAGATGGAAGATGCGCTGGCAAAGCGCGTCATCGGGCAACGGGAGGCCGTGGATGCCGTCGCGACGGCCGTGCGTCGTGCGCGCGCCGGGCTGCAGGATCCGAACCGGCCGATCGGCTCGTTCATGTTCTTGGGGCCAACGGGCGTCGGCAAGACGGAGCTGTCGAAGGCGCTTGCAGCGTTCCTGTTCGACGATGAGAACGCGATGCAACGCATCGATATGTCGGAGTTCATGGAGAAACACTCCGTGGCTCGTCTCATCGGTGCGCCTCCGGGATACGTCGGCTATGAAGAGGGCGGCTCGCTCACCGAAGCAGTGCGGCGGCGCCCCTACCAGGTGATCCTGTTCGACGAGATCGAAAAGGCGCACCCCGACGTGTTCAACGTGCTGCTGCAGGTGCTCGACGACGGACGGCTGACCGACGGCCAAGGCCGCACGGTCGACTTCCGGAACACGATCATCATCCTGACGTCGAACCTCGGCGCGGAATATCTCGTCAACCAGAAGGAAGGCGAGGACACCGATCTGGTCCGCGATCTGGTGATGGGTGAGGTGCGCGCGAAGTTCCGGCCGGAATTCCTCAACCGTCTCGACGACATCATTCTGTTCCATCGCCTCCAGCGGTCGGAGATGGGCAAGATCGTCGATATTCAGATGGAGCGGCTGCGGAAGCTGCTGGCGGATCGTAAGATCACCATCGAGATGGACGATGCAGCCCGCACGTGGATTGCCAACCGGGGCTACGATCCGGCCTACGGTGCACGCCCGCTGAAGCGCGTCATCCAGCGCCATGTGCAGAATCCGCTTGCGGAACAGATTCTCGCCGGGCGCATCAAGGATGGTGACACGGTGCATCTTGGCGTGCGCGACGGCGAGCTGGTGCTCAACGGTGAGCCAGTGAAGGCGGCAGCTTAGAGACTCTCAGCCTTGAACCGAGCGGCGTCCGGATGATAGTCCGGACGCCGCTGTTGCTTGGACCTCCCGGCTGGGGAGAGGAGCGACCGCTGAGCTAGGCAGGGGCTTCGCCGATCTCGATACCAGGTCCTGGAAGTGGCGCGCACCCTCTTCGCCCCTTCGGGAAGAACATCTGCAGCGCGCTACTTGCTGGCGGTCATCACGGGAGAAAGGTGCCGCAGATCGTCGATGCGCTGGCGCTCCTTGTGGAACTCGGCCAGCACGCGACCCGACAGCTCGCGTTCGCGCGGAACCTGGATGGCGAGCGGGTCAACGAAACGCGAGTTGATCAGCACTTCGTAGTGGAGGTGCGGGCCCGAGGCGAGGCCCGTGGCGCCGACGTACCCGATGATCTCGCCCTGGCGCACCTTGTCGCCGGCTTTGATGCCTTTGCGGAAGCGCAGCATATGTCCGTAGGCGGTGTGATAGCCATTGGGATGGCGAATTCGCACATAGTTGCCGTACTGACCTTTGCGCCCGGCCTCCTCGATCACGCCGCTGCCGGCGGCGAGAATGGGCGTTCCGGGGGAGGTCGCCCAATCGACACCGGTATGCATGCGGCGCTCGTTGAGCAGCGGATGGAAGCGCATGCCGAAGCCGGAAGCGAGGCGCACGTCGCCGCGCACGGGGCGACGCATGAGGAACTGACGTGAGTTGTTGCCGCGCTCGTCGTAGTAGTCGACGACCCCGTCGGGCGTCCGGAAACGGTAGAAGCGATAGGTTTCGCCGCCGCTGGTGATGGCGGTGTAAAGCAGCTCGCCCGGCGGACTGTCCGCTTTTGCGTCGTCCTTCATGTCGAAGAAGAACTCGACCGTATCGCCGGGACGCAAACGGCGGCGGAAGTCCGTCTGCGAAGCATGCACCTTCATCACCTTCATGATGGTCTCTTCGGGTACCTCCTGCAGCAAGCCAGCGTAGTAGACCGATGAGTAGACACTCGATGTCGAGGCGCGATCGTTGTGATCGAGGGCCGCATTCGCGATCTCCTCGCCGATTGTCGGGGCCTTGCTGGCGACGAACTCGCCGGCTGCGTTGCGCGTAACCGTGACGAGATGATCGTGTCCGCCGGAGAAGACGCTGAACCGCGCCGGCTCCTTGCGGTCGGGCCGCGTGAGCGAGGGTACGAGCGTGATGCGTACTTCTTGCCCGGAGGAAAGCTCGGACTCTGGAAAGATGTTGCGCGCCGCTTCGATCATGCCGCGCGCCTGCCAGTTGTCGGCGCCAGCGCGGGTCAGGATCTTGCGCAGCGTATCGCCGGGGCCAACGCGAACGACCTGCGTCTCGCGACCCTCAAGATCTGCGAGAGTGTCTTCGTCTGGCTGTGCGGGCTTCACTAGTACCGTCGTGTTCGGAGCGGCCGAAGCATCGGATTCGGCACCCATGGGAAGGCCATCGATACCCGAGCCGCGCCCGGCCTCGGCCTCCGCGCCAGCGCGGATCATCTCCGCTTCGACTTCTGCTTCGCGGGCTGCCTCGACGTGTTCGGCAATCTCGGCGTCATCAAGCTCCTGGCCATCGTCCACGGGGAGAATGCCGCCTAGAAGCTCGATGATCTTGACGCTGACGTTGCCCTGCTCGGGGGTCTCGGGGTCGTCATCCTCCCCCGGGTTGACGGTCTGCGTGGCATAGAGCTTGAGCGGGTTGAAGGGGGGGACCTTGTCCTGATAGTCGGCCGGAACCGGCGCCAGCCGGGCGACGATGCGCGCATAGGGCTTCGCGTGGATGTACTCGCGGCCGAGGCGACGCTGCTTGATGGATTCGTTGACAAGGTAACGCACGGTGACGGCGCCGCTCGTGATGTTGAGCTTGTCACTCTTGGGTGAAGCCCATTTGAGGCCTTCGCTGGTGCGAACGAAGGGCATCTCCCGGTCAACGAGGTTTGCCTCGCCAAGTTCGGTGAGGCCGGGCAGGAACCCCCCGCTCGCATCGCGCTTGTCGATCGAGCCGTAGATGACCACGAGAATGGAAATCGCGCCGACCGTGCCGGCGAGGCAGGTGCTGATCAGCCAGCGGAAGCGACCAACCTGGCGGCTCTCGGCATGGTCGGTCTCATAGAGATCCTTGAGGGAGCTTGCTGCGCGACCGCGATAGAGCTGAGGCAGGCCGCTTTCCCGCTTGGGGTTAGCGAGCGCTCCAAAGCGTCCATGCGGAGAGTAGCGGCGCCGGTCGACCACGAGCCTTGAAATCCCCCAGTACGGATAGCCGCGGCACCCGTAAGGTGTGCAGCGGCCCTTATTGCGCCGTCCTCTGGCGTGTTTTCGGGCGAGCGCGAAGCAGAACGATACCTCAAGGGGCGCTGCGCCGCTGCCGGAATTTACCACGCGAGGATGGATCAACCCCCGGATCGAGCCGTAAAAACGGGGCTTCCTGATGGCATCGGGCGCCCCGAAATCGTTAATCCCCGAGGCTCCTGTGGGCTCTGTCAAAAAAAATCGAAAAAAGTGCTTGCATGTTCCGAACGTCCGCCCTAGATATCGCCTCGTCACCGAGACACACGCCGGTCGGGCCGGTCGGGAGGCGCTGTCAGCGCCGAGAGATCGAACGGAGCGGAGTTGAGTTTCTGACAAAATTTCAGCCAGGGGGTTGACAACGCTAAGGCGTTGCTATTAACTCAGTGGCTCGGCGGAACACTCAGTGCTTCGCCACCCAAAATTGTCTCACGACACCTCGGGATCTGAGCCGGGACTTGGCCGGTAGGAACCCTGTTGTCTTCGGAGCCTGCTTAGTTTGGTGGGCTCAAGAGAACGTGTCGCTGGGTTTGCTCTTTGACAATTGAATTTGAAGGAAGGGAAACGCAGGCGGCGGAGTCCTGGCGGATCCGACGGCGACCACGAAAGTGGCGCTTAGGATCAGAATAAGACTCTGGCGATGCTGCGTTTCAAAGCCATCACCAAACGTATTGGCCTCGGGGAAACTTGAGGTGATGCGTTGAGTGTGAAGGTGCCCGTTACGCAGAATCCTTGAAGTTAATCTTCAAGACAAACCAGTATCAAATCTTTCAATCTGAGAGTTTGATCCTGGCTCAGAACGAACGCTGGCGGCAGGCCTAAC
>Ga0180223_1000075_pt1 | contig 223065 bp, 190 predicted proteins | sample eDN5th30CKraftOP_FD_151337 | JGI IMG/M metagenome (GOLD analysis project Ga0180223, IMG submission 151337) | Enriched Organic Plus compost microbial communities from Emeryville, California, USA - eDNA 5th pass 30_C Kraft OP (version 2) (version 2) ...
GGATGAGTTATCTGAGCCTCGTAACTGATGTCTATTCACGCAAGATAGTGGGGCATCACGTGCATGACAGCCTGCACGCTGACGAGGTGGGCAAAGCCCTGAAGATGGCGCTGAAGGAACGCCGGTTAGCGACCCCTTTGGTACATCACTCGGATCGAGGCATCCAATACTGCGCACAGAGCTACCAGCAGTTACATGCAGCGCACGGTATTCGCTGCTCAATGACCGATGGTTACGACTGCTACCAGAACGCCCTGGCCGAACGTATCAATGGCATTCTCAAGACAGAGCTGCTGCAACGGCCCACGGATATCCGGCAGGCAAAGCAAATGGTCCGAGAGGCCATCGCTATCTACAACGAGGAACGACCGCATCTGGCCCTGAAATACAAAACGCCCGACGCAGTGCATCGGGCGCTTTGAGCTGAAAAAAGTGTCAACCTATTTCAGGACTAGACAGTGTCGAGGATCACTCGACGTCTGCCAAACCTTGCGTGATCTCGATGTAGGTGCCAACGGGATCGGTGATGAAGGCGATGGTGAGATTGATGTCGTCGCGGCGCTCGGGGGGACGATCGAACTTGATTCCCAAACGCTCCATCTTGGCAACGAAGGCGTTCATGTCGGTCACTTCGAAACCGATGTGGTCGATGGCGGCGCCCTGCGAGGGTTTGGGCGTGGCGCCTCGGGCGGCGATCACGTCGATGCGGCCGCCGGGAATGAGGGCCGAAGGCATGCCGCCGCGTTCGCCGACGTCGGCACCGAACACTTGCACGTACCAGTCCCGCAGTGCCGGTTGATCCTCGGCGGCGAGATGCGTGTGATGGAACACGATCGGTTCCTGCTGCGCGGGATCCACCAGGAATTCGATGCGCACTCCGTCGGGCAGGTCGGCAAGGATCTGGCCATTCGCTTCGTTGTCGATCACATAGGTGGCGCCCACGGCGTCGAGCTTCGCCTTGCCTTCGGCGTAGCTGGGCACCGAGAAGGCGATGTGGTTGGCGCTGGTGTCGCCGGAGGGAGCGGTGGGCTGACCTTCACGCAGCAGGATGTACATGCCGGGGAAGCCCAGCAGTTCGAGACGGCCGGAGGTCAGTTCCTTGGCGCCGAAGGATTTCCAGATTTCGCGATGCTTGGCGACATCGGGCACCACCAGATGCGTGTGGCCGGTGCTGACGCCTTCGGCATTCGGAGCCGGGAGGTCAGACTGGGCGGTGGCGGTGAGGAACAAGGCGCCAAGAGCGGCGGCGCGGAGGAGGTGCTGCGAGTTCATGATGGTCCCCTCGAAGGATGTGGAAGTGGTTCATCGTTGTTGTTTTACTGCTTCCTGTCTTGCGCGACGCCATCGCGGTCGCGCCGGCGACTGACGCATCACGCCAGTCGCCTTGTCTTGCATTACTGCTGAGCGCGCAGACGCTTCAGTTCGCGACGACGCGCGTGCAGAACCGGCTCGGTGTATCCGTTGGGCTGTTCGCGGCCCTTGAAGATGAGGTCGCAGGCAGCCTTGAAGGCGATACCATCGAAGCTCGGCGCCATCGGAGTGTAGTTGGGATCGTTGGCGTTCTGCTTATCCACCACCATCGCCATGCGCTTGAGCGTATCCATCACCTGTTCTTCGGTGCAGATGCCATGCAGCAGCCAGTTGGCCACGTGCTGGCTGGAGATGCGCAGCGTGGCGCGGTCTTCCATCAGGCCGACGTTGTGGATGTCGGGCACCTTGGAGCAACCCACACCCTGATCGATCCAGCGCACCACGTAACCGAGGATGCCCTGGATGTTGTTGTCGAGCTCGGCCTGGATCTGCTCCGGCGTGAGATCGTTCTTCAACATCAGCGGAATGGTGAGGATGTCGTCCACGCTGGCCTTCGGACGCGAGGACAGTTCGCGCTGCGTGTTGGCGACGTTGATCTGATGGTAGTGGATGGCGTGCAGCGTGGCGGCGGTGGGCGAGGGCACCCACGCACAGTTCGCACCCATGTTCGGGTGGATCACCTTCTGCGCCATCATGTCGGCCATCATGTCCGGCTTGGCCCACATGCCTTTGCCGATCTGCGCCTTGCCGGTGAAGCCGGCGGCGACGCCCTGGTCGACGTTGGAGTTTTCGTACGCGGCGATCCACGGCTGGCCCTTCACTGCTTCCTTCGGCAGGAAGGGACCGGCGAGCATGCTGGTGTGGATTTCATCACCGGTGCGATCGAGGAAGCCGGTGTTGATGAAGAAGATGCGGTCCTTCACGGCACGGATGCATTCCTTCAGGTTCACGCTGGTGCGACGCTCTTCGTCCATCACACCCACCTTGATGGTGTTGCGGGCGAGGCCGAGCGCGTCTTCGGTCATGCACAGCAGATCGTTGGTGAAGGCCACTTCTTCGGGGCCATGCATCTTCGGTTTGACGATGTAGATGTTGCCTTCGCGGCTGTTCTTGAACGGGCTGTTGCCTTTGAGGTCATGCAGTGCGCAGAGCGTGGTGACCATCGCATCGAGAATGCCTTCCGGAATCTCGTTGCCTTCGGAATCGAGCACGGCATCGGTGGTCATCAGGTGGCCGACGTTGCGCACGAGCAGCAGGCTGCGGCCCTGCATGATGACGGTTTCGCCACTCGTACCTTTATAGACGCGATCGGGATTCAGCTTACGCAGGAAGGTGGAGTCGCCCTTGGACACTTTCTCGGTGAGCGTGCCTTTCATCAGGCCGAGCCAGTTGCGGTACACGGCAACCTTGTCGGCAGCGTCCACGGCGGCAACGGAGTCCTCGCAGTCCTGGATCGTGGTCATGGCGGATTCCATGACGATGTCCTTCACCCCGGCGTGGTGCTGGCTGCCGACCAGGCTGTTGCGATCGAGCTGCAGTTCGAGATGCAGACCGTGGTTGGCGAACAACATGCAGGTGGGGGAGGTGAAGCCACCCTGGAAGCCGACGAGTTTGTCCGGGTTCGAAAGCCCGGTGGTGGTGTGGTCCTTCAGATCCACCTCGACCACGACATGCCCGTTCTGGTTGGCCAGGCGGTATTCGGTGACCTGGCTGTGGCGACCGCGCTTGAGCGGGATGATCTGATCGAGCAGTTCATCGGCGTACTCGATCACTTTCTGGCCGCGGATGGGATTGTAGTTTTTGCCCTTTTCGGCACCGTCGGTTTCCGGAATCACGTCAGTTCCGTAGAGCGCATCGAACAGCGAACCCCAGCGAGCGTTGGCGGCGTTGAGGGCATAACGTGCATTCATCACCGGCACTACCAGCTGCGGGCCGGCGACGATGGAAATCTCGTAATCGGTGCCGCGCGTGCCGATGCGGAAGTCTTCACCGACTGGGACTAGATAGCCGATGTCCTGCAAAAATTTCTTGTACTCGTCGCGATGCGACAGGTAGTACTCGACGTCGTGCTCGCGATGCCAGGCATCGATTTTTTCTTGCAATTCATCGCGTTTACGCAACAGTTCGCGGTTGCGCGGAGCCAGTACCTCGACGATCTTGCTGAGCTCGTCCCAGAATTTATGGGGACTGATGCCGGTGTGAGGCGCGGCCTCTTTTTCGATAAAGTCGTACAGGACTTGGGAGATCTGCAGATTGCTGGCAGAGATGTTGTGAGTCATGCGCGCCTCAAAGCCGGAACGGGTAAAAACAAGGCGGCTATTCTAGCGCCATAAATTTGGAAAAGCCCAACCGGATAAAGAGCCTCCCCAGTTACGAATATTTGGCGCCGATACCCGGGTCTATCAGGGTGTTGTGCTACAAAACTTGGGGGTATACTCGCCGCTCCCGTGGCGGGCCCTCGGGTCCCGAAAAGAAAAAGACGACACGACAAGTCCCCTAATCCAACCAAGCAAATAAAGTCATGGGCACCTCAGGAGGCACTATGAAGAAGCTGTTGTTACATCCACTCTCGGCAACGGTCTCGTTGCTGGCCAGCGCTGTGGCGTTGGCGCAAGCACCGGCGCCCGCCGAACGCGTGCTGCCGGATGGTTACATCACCGGCCGCGTCACCAGCAGCAATGGCCCTGAGGCTGGTGTGTGGGTAATCGCTGAGACGCACGAAACCAACACTCCTTTCATCAAGATCGTCGTGACCGACGATGATGGTCGCTTCGCGCTGCCGCAGCTGCCCGAAGCCACCTACGATGTGTGGGTGCGTGGTTATGGCCTGGTGGATTCGCCCAAGATCAAAGGTCGCCCGGGGGACACTGACATCGAACTGACCGCCGTGCTCGCCAGCACGCCCGCCGAAGCTGCCAAGGTCTATCCGGGTGACTACTGGATGTCGCTGATCGAGCCGCCTGGTCCTGAAAACTTCCCGGGCACCGGTCCCTTCGCCGCCGGCGGTAACGGTTTCCTGCCGGGCAACATGGAAATCCAGGCCGACTGGATGCACGCCTTCAAGAAGGACTGCAACTTCTGTCACCAGCTGGGTAACGAACTGACCCGCACGCTGCACCACATGGATCACCTCGGCTTCGACACGCACGAAGAAGCCTGGATCTACCGTACCTCTCTCGGTGTTCGTGGTGGTTCGATGCAGGGCGCCTTCCTGTCCTTCGGTATGGACGGCATGGCCCGCACCATGGCCAACTGGACCCGCGCCGTGGAAGCCGGTGAAGTACCGGAAATGCCGCCGCGTCCGCAGGGCATCGAGCGCAACGTCGTGGTTACTCTGTGGGACATCGGTGGTCCGCAGGACTTCATGCACGACATCATTTCCACCGACAAGAACAACCCGACCGTGAACGCCAACGGTCCGCTGTACGCAGTATCTTCCGGTCACGGCACCATCGAAGTGGTCGACCCCGTCACCAACGACAACTACAAGTACGTGATCCCGACCCGTCAGGATCCGCGCGTCGTTTCCACTCGTTTCCCGCCTCCGGGCAACCCCTCCAACTTCTGGGGCATGGAACACCTGTGGGGTAAAGAGCACCCGGCCGACCCGCACAACCCGATGATGGGTCCGGATGGCCGCGTGTGGAACACGTCGAAGATCCGCAACGAACAGCCGGCCTGGTGTAGCGATCCGAACTCCACCAACAAGTTCGTTCAGTACTACCCGCTGACGCGCTCCAACCGTCAGGCTTCGGTGTTCGATCCGAAAACGCAGAAGTTCGAGCTGATCGACACCTGTTTCGCGACGCACCACCTGCAGTTCGCTGTCGATGCCGACAACACCCTGTACTTCAACGAGCTGCTCGGACCGATCTTCGGCTGGATCAACACCCGCGTGTGGGATGAAACCCACGATGAACAGCTGGCTCAGGGCTGGTGCCCGCAGGTCGTCGACACCAACGGCGATGGCAAGATCACCAAGCCTTGGAACCCTGCGGATTCGGACAACCCCGATCCGGCTCTGGACACCGAGGTCAGCTACAACCTCTATAACGTGATCCCGGATCCGACCAACCCGAACGTGGTATGGGGAGCCTACGAAGGCCGCAACGGTCGCGAGCGCGGTGCCCTCATCCGTCTCGACCGCGGCGACAACCCGCCGGAAACCTGTATCACCGAGGTTTACCAGGTGCCGGAAGGCACGCTGAACCCGCGTGGTATGGACCTGGCCAGCGACGGTACGCCGTGGGCTGCCATGGCTGCGACTTCGCAGTGGGCCAAACTCGATCGCTCCAAGTGCGTAGCGAATGGCCCCGGCACGCACATCAGCGCCAAGTGTGAAGACGACGCCTGGACCGTCTACCAGACCCCGGGTCCGCGCTTCAAAAACTCCGACTATCCGACCGACTTCCACTACTTCGGTTGGGTGGATCAGCACAACGTGATTGGTCTCGGCAAGGACATCCCGATCCTGACCGGCTCCAACTCCGACTCGCTGATCGCCCTGATTCCGGAAACGGGTGAGTGGATCTACATGCGCGTTCCGTACCCGCTGGGCTTCTACCAGCGCGGTCTGGACGGCCGTATCGATGATCCGAACGGCGGTTGGAAGGCCCGTGCCCTGTACTCCAACTACGGCACGCACCTCGTATGGCACAGCGAAGGCGGTAAGGGCTTCGTCGGCAAGGCCGTCAAGATCCAGATCCGTCCGAACCCGCTGGAGTACTAAGCTCCAACCAGGACTTCGCTCCACCACAACGCCCCGCTCGTCGGGGCGTTGTCGTTTTTGAAACCCGCGTTTTCGTATTGGTTTGAGTGTAGGTTGGGATCAGCGCGGAAAAAGAGCGTGCCAACGGTTGGCTCGCTTCCGCACGCGAGCTCCGCGAGCGACCGGGGCGATTCCTGAGCCGCGGTTGCAGCCAAATGAAAACGAGTGGAAACGAGAGGGGACACCCACTCAGTCGCAGGTTTCCTTCGGGCTGCGCAGCTCGCCACGCGCTTCCCACGGCGATTGTGTCGTCGTCATGGTTTTCTCGTTGCTCCGAGCGGTGCTCCCGCACCACGACGATGAATCCTCTACATCCTCAGCGCTCTGACTCATGACTCGATACCCACATCCGATGCTTGCGAAGAGGGCACTGCACCACGCGAATCCGCGAATCGTGATACGCTGAAAATCTCTTTGCACTGAACCAAGAGAAGGAGTTGCCAACCATGCTCTCTCTGTTTGCCGCCGCGGCCTTGAGCTCCGCGGTTTCCGCCGCAAATTGCACGGCTCTCACGGGTTTTACGCTCGAGAACACGCGCATCCTCAGCGCGGAGTTCGTGCCTGCCGGTCCCTTCACGGCTCCCGAGAGCGCCGGTCCGAACGCCAACACCGATCAGGAACCGATTCCCGCGCACTGTCGCGTGAAGATGTTGTTGACCCCGACGCCGCAGTCCGAAATCAACGTCGAGCTCTGGCTGCCTGCCGAAGATTGGAATGGCCGTTTCCTGGCCGTGGGCAACGGTGGCTGGGCCGGCATGATCCAGGGCTACGGCGACATGCGCATGGCGCTGCGTCGTGGCTATGCCACTGCCGGCACCGACACCGGTCACAGCGCCAAGGATGGTCCCTTCGGCATGTTCGCGCTCAACAACCAGGAGAAGCTGATCGACTTCGCCTATCGCGCCGTGCACGAAATGGCCGAGAAGTCGAAAGCGGTGATCGAACAGGCCTACGGCACCGCGGCGCAGTACTCCTACTTCAAGGGCTGTTCGACCGGTGGGCGTCAGGGCGTGATGTCGGCGCAGCGTTATCCGGAAGATTTCGACGGCATCATCGCCGGTGCACTCGCCAACCAGCACGTCCGCATGCACGTCGCACAGTCCTATCTGCACATCTTCAACAACCGCAACCCCGAATACGCCAATTCCTATCAATACACCGCGGACCTCATCAACAACGCGATTCTCAAGCAGTGTGATGCGCTCAAGGAGGGCTTCATCAACGAGCCGCGTCAGTGCGATTTCGATTTCGGCACGATCACCTGCAGCAAGAAGGCAGGCGACTCTTCATTCAGTGAAAGCTGCTTGTGGGAGCACCAGGCCATCGAAACGGCCGACTACTATGGCGAAGGTCTGAAACTGAAGAATGGCGAACTCGTGTTTCCGGGCCAGGTGCTCAGCAGTCCGATCCCGCGTCTACCGTTCGACTTCCAAGCGCCCACGCCGTTTTTGTGGGACACGATCCGCATCCTCGGCTTCCAGGATCCGAACTACAACTGGCGTGACTTCGATCTCGACCGTGACTTCCCGCGCATCCTCGAGCGCGCGGGCTTCGTGGATGCCATCGATCCCGACCTGCGCGCGTTCCAGGCCAACGGTGGCAAGCTCCTGATGTATCACGGTTGGGAAGACACTGCGATCACACCGCGCACGACCATCGACTATTACGAGAGCGTGATCCAGGAAATGGGGCAGGAAGATCAGGATTGGATGCGTCTGTTCATGGTGCCGGGCATGGGCCATTGCAGTGGTGGTCTCGGGCCGCATGAGTTCGAAACTCTCTCCGTGCTCGAGCAATGGCGAGAGCAGAACGTGGTGCCGGAGGAGCTGCTCGGCCGCAACCCAGAATCGGGCCTGACTCGTCCGCTCTGCGCGTGGCCGCGCACGGCGGTGTATGACGGCAGCGGTGACCTCAAGGATGCCAGCAACTGGAGCTGCAAGGAGCTGGAGCAGTAATACCGGCTTGCTGCCGCGACAGAGCGGCCATCTACCGGAAAGGGGCTCTTCGGAGCCCCTTTTCTCGGGGTCACAAGTGGCTGACAGCAGGGCCAAGTCTCCGGATAATGCGCCCTTCTTGTTTGGGAGCCTCGCATGAATACCTTGATTTCTCCTCTTCAGCTGGCCGGGTTGCTCGAGCGCGGCGCCGTTACCGTGTTCGACTGCCGTTTTTCGCTGGCTGACGTCGAGGCCGGTGCGCGTGCCTATGCCGAAGGCCATATTCCCGGTGCTCATTACGTCCACCTCAACAATGATCTGAGCGCTCCTCACGTGCCCGGTAAGACGGGGCGTCATCCCTTGCCGCCACGTCACGAATGGATTCAGCGCGCACTGCGCTGGGGGCTGCATCCCGAACGTCAGGTAGTGGTGTACGACGATGCCGGTGGTTCCATTGCGGCGCGTCTGTGGTGGATGTTGCAGTGGATCGGTCACGAACACGTGGCCGTGCTCGACGGTGGTATTCAAGCCTGGCAGCGCGCGGGTCTGCCGCTGACGCAAGAAGTGCCGCCGGCACCTGCTCCGGCCGAAGATCGCTATGCCGATCTGCAGCCGCTCGTCACGCAGGTGCTGACGAGTGCGGTCGACGGCGCACGTCAGGTGCTGCTCGATGCGCGTGATCCTGCGCGTTATCGCGGGGAGGTCGAGCCGATCGATCCCGTTGCAGGTCACATCCCCGGTGCCATCAATTCACCGTTCAGCGAGAACCTCAACGCCGATGGCACCTTCCGCAGCAAACAGGAACTGGAACGAAAGTTCGAATACGCGGCCTATTCCTTCCTGCCAGTCGTGTGCTATTGCGGCTCTGGTGTCACCGCCTGTCACAACATCCTCGCCATGAAGCACGCCGGGCTCATGGTGCCCGTGCTCTACGCCGGCTCCTGGAGCGAGTGGGTGGCCGATCCCTCGCGTCCGGTAGCAAAAGGCGCACAGGCGTAAGTCAAACGACGCGCCAAACGAAACGGGCTGCCTGGCGCAGCCCGTTTGCGTTTGAGTTGATGCAAAACTTGTGGATTGGGATGAGCCAGCGGCGAAGCCCAACAAGCGATCTGCAGCGGCGACGCAGCAATTCCTTCGCCGCTCCACCGCCTCAATCGATGAAGAAATCCCGATACGCCAGATAACCCGACACCACCAGCACCGGAATCAACACCAGAAAGCCGAGGCCCGCCAACATCGCGGAGATCATGCCGAGCACGATGGCAATGGCGCCCCACACCAGCACGGCGCCCACGTTCAGGAAGCAGGCCTTCATCGACAACCGCAACGCTTCCACCACGGGCTGACCGCTCAACATGATCAAGGCTGGCGCGAAGAGCGTGGCGGCCGAGATCGGCACCATGAACACTATCAGCAGCACGAAGCGCAACAGCAGAGACAAGGGATTCGCCGCCAGTTCCTGTGCCGCGGCAGCATCCTCGCCCCGCAGCTCGAATGCGAGCGAGCCGAACAGCACCAGGACCACGACGACCTGCATGGCCATCACGATCACACCGCTGATCAGCAAGGGCTTGAGGGAAGGACCGAAGCCTGCGAAAAGATGCTCGAACTTCAGTTGTTCATTGCGATGGAGCGCATGACAACCGAGCAACACACCGGCGCTCCATACGGGCGGCAGAAGGGCGTTGGCGAGGGGGCCGACCAAGGGGATCAGATTGAGGAGCATGCTGATCACGAACAGCACCACGATGACCCCGAGCCACATCAGGGGCGCCTTCATGAAATAGCCGAAGCCTTCTCTGATCCAGGCCCAACCACGTCCTGCTGCGACCTTGCGCGGCGGATGGATGGTGAGCGGGCTTTCCATGTTGTTCGCGAAATTCATAGTTGTCTCCTTCCGTCGGAATTGAAATGGCGGACATGCAAACCCGCCTGTCTCAGATGTTGCAGCACCTCTTCTTTGTCTTCATGGTTGAGGAAGCTGCCGAGTTCGATGTGATGCGAACCATCCGCCAACACCAAAATGCGTGGGCTGAGCGGATGCGGCGCATCGGTGACCTTCACGTGCACGCTGCTGCGTGGCAATTGCCAGGAGCGCTTGGGAAAGGTGGTGCCGAACTGCACCAGAATCTGCTGCGGCGTGCAGGTGATCACCTGGCGTTGATAGGTGCCCTGGCACACGCGATACATCAGGAAGGCGACGAGGCCGGCTTCGATGCCGGAGAAGGGCAGCACCATCCAGGCGCCATTGAGAGTCCAGAACACACCGATGATGAGCGTGGTGCAGCAAACCACCAGCACGAAAAGCTTGGTTTGCGCCCACGAAGCCGAGCGGTTGGGAAGCAGCGTGATTACAGTCGTGTCGGCGTCGGTGTGGCGAAGAATCATGAGGCGGCAGGATAAAGGGCAGACCAGAGCGCGGCAACCTCGCCGCGCTCTTCGCCCAGCGCCTCAGTTCGTGCGCTTGCTTGCGTCAGCGCTCGCGCGTCGAAAGGTGCAATGGTGCGTACAGCGGACACCAATGCAATAGACCACTGCCGAGCACGGCGACTCCGAGTAAGCCCCAGGCACTGCCGTACAGGGCGCCGATGACCATGATGGCCGTGCCGAAGGCCACCCGCAGATTGCTGTCGAAATTCCCTACGTTGTAATGCATGACCTTGCTCCTCCGGGGCATCGGGCCGATCCCGATGCGGTACCACGAGCGGAAACGAGAACGAGGGCGCGTGGTTGTCAGATCGACCGGTAGTCCACGCTTTACTTGCGCCTCGTTCCACGCCGACCTCTGCGTGGACACCGACATTAGAAGCAGGTCCTCATCAGTGCGACTTGATCGTGAACAAGTCGCTTCGTGCTTGCTGATTGTTGCCGCAATCAGGCGGCGCGGAAGCGGGCGAGGAGTGGAATGTGATCGGAAAGTTCGCGCCACTGCGGCGCATCGAGACGCTGACATTCGTCGAGCTCGAGCCCGCGATAGTAGAGCCGGTCCACCTGCAACAGCGGAAACCGCGCAGGAAAGGTGCGAGCGAAGCTCTGATGGCGGGTCTGGAAACACTCGCGCAAACCGAGCGCGGGATCGAGCAGACGCTTCACCTGCCGCCCCGTCCAGTCGTTGAAATCACCGCCCACCAGGACCGCATCATGTTGCGGCAGCACTTGTTCGAGATGCTGGTTGAGCCGGCGCAGTTGATCGCGTCGTTCGAGACCGATGAGCCCGAGATGCAGGCAGACGAGGTGCAGCTTCTTGCCGTTCGGCAGATCAACCGAGCCATGCAGCAAACTGCGGCTCGCAAAGCGCCAGGGCGAAAGATTGATGTTGCCGGATTCGACGAAGGGAAATTTGCTCAGCACCGCATTGCCATGATGGCGGCCATCGGCGATGGCGTTCTTGCCGTAGGCGTAGTGCGGCCACACCGAATCTGCCAGAAACTCGAACTGCGACACGTCCGGCCAGTGGCGTATGCGCTGCGAATGCAATTGATGTTCGCCTTGCACTTCCTGCAGTAGCGCCACGTCGACGTTCACGTCACGCAGTAGCTCGCGCATGCGATGCAGCACGAACTGTCGATTGCCGACGTCGAAGCCCTTGTGGATGTTGTAGGTCAGAACACTGAACTGCATGGGTCTCAGTTGTCAGATTTCTCACGCAGCCTACGGAAGAGGTGAGGGTTGGCCTCGATGAAACGGTCGATGGAGCGTTCGAGGAAGGAGTCGGATTCTACCGTGAGCAGGAAGAAATACCCCATGACGGAGATCGTCCCCGCGCCGATGCAGTCGACGATCAGATCCCACATCGTGTCCACCAACCCCGACTTCTGCATGTTCAAGCCGAAGATCGAATCCATCGCGAATTCGAAGATTTCCCACAATACGCCGAGCGTGATCGAGAACTGGAAGGCGAAGAGGGCGATGAAGCCGGGACTCAGATCCAGATCGAGCGAGTCCTTTTCGTTGAGGATGTACACCAACAGAAAACCGACGATGCCGAGCAGGAAACCGGACTCCGCGTGCAGCACCACGTCCCACCACCAATAGCGGTTGTAGAAATCCAGCACCTCGCCGAGGAACAGGGTCATGCAGATGAAGAGCACGGCGGCGGATTCGAATTCGGGTGGCACGTGCACGCGCAGGCGCGAGCCGAGGTGCTGCGGCACGTAGGTGAGGGCGATGATGATCAGGGTTTCCACCGCACCCTGGTAATGCCCGAGATAGGCGAGCCAGAGCGCGCCTATGCCAAGCAGGATTTTCAGGATCGTGCTGAAGGTATAACGGAAGCGTTTCTTGGTGGTCTGGGTGGTTAGGACGTCAGTACTCTGATCCATGGCTTCTCCTCGTTGTGCCGAGGGTAGCAGTGCCTCTTCCGTTTGTTAACGGCATCTCTGGTTTCCTGCGGGCTGGTGCAGCTATGCTCGCCGCTTTCGACAAGGGCATCCCGTGTGCAGTGGTTGGAACTGGTACGTGAAGAGTGGTGGGTCGTGGCCGCAGCGCTGCTGGTGTCGATCGCTTCGCTGCTGCTGTTGCCGCTGATCGTGTTACGTTTGCCGTCCGATTATTTTCTGGAAGAACGGCGGCGACCGCTGCTGCGTCAGCGATGGCATCCACTTGCCGGCCTCGCCTTGCTGCTCGCGAAGAATCTGGTAGGACTGCTGTTGCTTGCGATGGGCATCGCCATGCTGGTCCTGCCGGGGCAGGGGCTGCTTACCATGCTGAGCGGCATCGTACTGTTGGACTTCCCCGGCAAATATCGCTGTGAACGTTGGCTCGTGAGTCGCGGCAAGGTGTTCGAAGCCTTGAACTGGCTGCGCGCCAAAGGGGGCAAGCCCGCGTTGCAGCGCCCCTCGATCAATTCGTAATCTGAAGCTCTTCGATGAACGCTCCCTACGCACCACAATCCACTTCGCCGCGCGCGCCCGCCTCGCTCGCACGCAGCGCCTGGCTGCTGATCCTCGCCAATCTCGTACCGCTCATCGGTGTGCTGTTCTTCGACTGGAAGATGAGCGAATTGCTGCTGCTCTACTGGTTGGAGAGTGCAGTGATCGGTGGCTACAACGTGATCAAGATGATCCAGATCGGCGGGCCCAAGGCCTTGCCGCTTTGTCTTTTCTTCTGCATCCACTACGGCGGTTTCATGGCGGGACACCTGGTCTTCCTCGATGCCTTTTTCTTCGACTCCGCACGCGGCGGGCTGGTGGACACGGTGAAGAGTCTGCTGCCCGGTCTCTGGCCCGCCGTACTCGCGCTGGTGGTGAGTCATGGCTTTGCCTACTACGAAGACTTCCTGCGTAACGGCGCCTATCAACAGCGCCAGCTCAATCGGCAGATGACCGAGCCCTATGTGCGTATCTTCGTCATGCAGCTCACGCTCATACTCGGCAGCATGCTGAGTGAAATGCTCGGTACGCCATTGGCGGCCCTGGTGCTGCTGATAGTGCTCAAGGTGGGTGTGGATCTGAAGACGCAGCAGCGTCTCGCACGCAAGCAGGCTGCAGAAGCGGCGCTTTCTCACCGCTAGAGCGCTTCGTATACTGCCGCGACCCACTACAAGAACAACGATCGGAGGGGAACATGAAGGCAGGCAGAAGCTGGGCGCTCGTCACGTGGTTGATGATTCTGTTGCTGGGCAATGTCGCCAGCGCGCAGAACGCCACCGAATTCCATGTCGATCCCGAGTGGGCACAGGTGCCGGGCGGTGTCTGGGACGGCTCCACTTCATGGATTGCTCCCGATGGCAAGGGCAACGTCGTCGTGCTCGTACGCACCGCGCCGTACTTCCGCATGTTCAAGAGCGACGGCACCTTCGTGCGCGCCTGGGGTGAAGACGGACTGTTCGATACGGCCCACAGTCTCACCATCGATGCCGAGGGCTATTACTGGGTCAGCGATTCCACCGATCACGCCATCTACAAACTGAGCCCCGATGGCCAGGTGTTGCTGACCCTGGGCAAGCCGGGTGAAGCCGCCGCCACCAACGATGATCCCGAACGTTTCAACCAGGTCAATCACGTCACCGTCGCGCGCAACGGCGACATCTATGTTTCCGATGGTTATCAGAACGCGCGCATCGTGCACTTCACCTCGGATGGTCGCTACGTGCGCAGCATCGGCAAGGGCAAGGGGAGCGAACCTGGCCAACTGCAGGTGCCGCACGGTGTGGCGCTCGATTCACAGGGCCGCATCTTGGTCAACGACAGCGACAACGCGCGCGTCTCGGTGTTCGATCCCAATGGCAACTTCATCGAGTCCTGGCCCTATCCCTCACGCGGCGGCATCGTCGTCTTGCCGGACGACACCGTCTACGTCAGCGACGTCAACGCCGGTGTCGTCAACGTGCTCGACAAGAACGGCAAGCTGCTCCACAGCATTTCCGCCGACCGCGCGCATGGCTTGGGGGTCGAAAACGACGGCTCCATCTACGTCTCCGGCGCCTCGCGCATGACGGTGATGAAGATCACGCGTCATTGATTCAGAAACTCAGCAGCACACTCGTTCCTTTACCCGGATTCGACTGCACCTCGATGCGACCGCCATTGAGGTGCACGATCTGGCGCACGATGCTCATGCCTATGCCATTGCCGCCGCGCTTGGTGGTGAAGAAGGGCACGAAGATCTTTTCCAATTGTTCCGGCGTCATGCCGCAGCCGTTGTCTTCCACCCGCAGGTGCACGCGTCCGCTCTGTTGCCAGGCGCGCAGGGAGATGCGCGCCTCTGCCTGACCCGCCACGGCATAGAGCGCATTGTTGAGCAGGTTCAACAGCGCCTGTTCCAGCTGCTCCTGATCCACCCGCAGTTCCAATGGCGGTGGTTCACATTCCACGCTGAACTGCACGTCGCCCAACTGCCGTTCCACCAACTGATGCACGCGCGTGAAGAGCTGTTGCATACGGAAGGTTTGCGGCATCGGCGTGGGCAAACGCGAAAGGCGGCGATAGCTGTCGACGAAACGCAGCAAGGCCTGACTGCGCGCACCGATGGTCTCGAGTGCACTGCCGACGTCGTCGAGCAAGGCATGCAGTTGCGGATCGCTGCGCGTCGTGGGTAGGGCGCGGCTATCCTCGAGACACCGACTCGCGGTATCCGCCAGTGAGGTGATGGGCGTGATCGAATTCATGATCTCGTGCGCCATCACACGAATCAGGTTCTGCCAGGACTGCAGCTCCTGCGCATCGAGTTCCTGCTGGATGTTGTGCAAGGTGAGCAACTTCTGCTGCAGGCCGCGTGTACGCAGCACCGTGCACGCGATCTTGAGGTTGCGGGTGTCCCCCGCGGTCTTGAGTTGCAGAGTCACACTTTGCCCCGCCTGCAATTGCTCCAAGGCTTCGGCGAGTTGCGGATGGTGTTGGTGGATCTGCGCCAGGCTCGGGGGCGGCGCCGGTAGTCGCAATAGCTCCTGCAACTTTGAATTGCTGTGGAGAACGCGGCCGTCCGTGCCGACTGCCAACACTGCCGTGGGCAGACGTTCGATGAACGCACTCAGATAAGCCGCTTGCAGTTCCTTGTCGCTGCGCGCCTGGCGAAAACGTTCGATGATGGCTTCGAAGGCCTGACCCAGTTCACGAAAGCCGCCATCACCCGCGACAGGTTTGAAACTCTGTGTGAAATCGTTGTGGCTGATCGCGTCGAGGAAACGCGTGAGTTCGCGATTGGTGGTGGTGAGCGTGCGCCAGAGCACGGCGACTTGTGCACACAACAGCAGCGTCAACGCTATCGGTGTGGCGCGATAGTCGGTATGCCACACCACCCAGCCGAGCAGCAGCGTCGTCAGTGACAGTCCCGCGAGCTGCAGCGCGGCCTTGAGTTTAAAGCCCATGTTTTTCCATGCGCCGGTAGAGTGAGGTTCGTGTGATGCCGAGACTGCGCGCCGCCTGACTGACGTTGCCGTTGTGACGCTTCAGCGCAGCGACGATGGCCTGCCGCTCGAGACTTTCCAGATCCAGCGTCTGCAGTTCACCAGTTTCCCGTTGCAGTGCATCACGAGCCGTGGTGCCGCCGGGCAACAGTTCCTGCAAGCTCAGCTTGTCGTCGCCACTCATGATGACGGCACGTTCCACCGCATGCCGCAGTTCGCGCACGTTGCCCGGCCAGCGGTAGTTCATCAGGGCCTGCGTCACGGCATCGTCGATCTTCTTCGCGGGGAATTTGTACTTGTGGCAGTAGTGCGCCACGTAGTGCTCGAGGAGTAGGGGAATGTCGCTGCGCCGTTCGCGCAGCGGCGGCAAGGTGATCTCGACGGTGTGCAAGCGATAGAGCAGGTCTTCGCGAAAACGGCCTTCGCGCACCAGTTGCGGCAGCGAGGCATTGGTGGCGCTGATCACCCGCACGTCGATCGGCACGGGAGTATTGCTGCCCACCGGGAATACCACGCGCTGTTCCAGCACACTGAGCAGCTTGCTCTGCAGACTCAATGGCAGATTCGCGACTTCATCGAGAAACAGCGTGCCGCCATGCGCCGCCTGCAAACGGCCACAGCGATCGGCCACTGCGCCGGTGAAGGCGCCCTTCCTGTGGCCGAAGAGTTCGCTCTCGAACAGCTGTTCGTTGACCGCGCCCAGATCCACACTGACGAACACCTCTTCCGCGCGTTGCGAGGCTTGATGCAGGGCGCGCGCGACCAGTTCCTTGCCCGTACCGTTCTCGCCTTGCAGCAACACGTTGGCATCGGTGGGCCCGGCACGTTCGATGTTGCGATAGACCGCCTGCATCGCTGGTGAGGTGCCGATCAGACCTGGTGCCGAACCACTGTTGCCGAGTTCACGACTGCGTGCGCGCAGGTGACCGATGGCCTGCTCGCTGGCGCGTAGCCGCAGGGTGTTGGTGATGGTGGTGAGGAGGCGCTCGTTGTGCCAGGGCTTGAGGATGAAGTCGGCGGCGCCGTGCTTCATTGCTTTCACCGCAGTCTCCACTGCGCCGTAGGCCGTCATCAGGATCACGGCCGCACTCGGTTGCAGGCGCGTGATCTGTTCCAACCAGTACAGACCTTCCGACCCATCGTTTGCGCCGAGCGCGAAGTTCATGTCGAGCAACACGAGGTCCCAGCCTTGTTCCTGCAACAACCTCGGCAGTTGTTCGAGGCGGGTTTCGGTCACCACGCGACTGAAGCGACGCTTGAGCAGCAGGTTGGCTGCGGTGAGAACGTCGGGGTCATCGTCGATGACCAGGATGTGACCCGGTGTAAGGGACATGCGGCGCTCCGCGCAGGAAAGTGCGCGGAATCGTACACCAAGGCGTGGGGGCGAGGTAAAGCGTGTTCGCTTACGTTACAACCGGATGGTCATGAACTGGCTGTAGGGATCTTCCACGTAGTCGGCAAAGGGACCGCAGTAGGTGAAGCCCATGCTTTCGTAGAGGGTGCGGGCGGGAGCGAAATACTCGGGCGAGCCGGTTTCCAGACTCAAGCGTTCATAACCACGCTCGCGCGCGACGTTCAACATATGGTGCAGGAGATGGCGTGCCACCCCGCGGCGACGATGGCTGTGCGCGGTGCGCATCGATTTGATTTCCGCGAGCTTGGCGTCGATTTCCTTCAAGGCGCCACAGCCGGCGAGCGTCGCACCGTCCCACACGGTCCAGAAGGTGATGCTGGGATGACGCAAGCGATCGAGATCCAGCGCATGCACGCTTTCCGCGGGCGAAGTCGCATACATGTCGTTCAGATGTTCCTGCAGAAGTGCAGCGATTTCGGGGCCACGCAGATCATCGACACGGATCGCGAAAGGACAGGGCGCAGTCATGGTAGGGCTCATGGCAGTTGGAAGCGCCGCACTTTACCTTGGTGCCGAGCGCGGTGCGAGAGGTGTGTCCGATTACGGACACATCACTGTCTGTCCGCGAACGCAGACGCCGGCCGATCGTGCCCTGTTCGCTTGCAAGTGTTTGAATCTTCGTTGATTGCTCCTTTGGATCACTTCTTGCTCGGTTCTACCCAAGCCTTCTCGAAACAAACAATGCAGGCTCGCCATGGGAATGGATCGCAGGATCGAAAAGAACCGTAGACCGCTCTTCATCAAGCTCGGTTTTACCGCCGTGCTTGGGTTGACGCTGGCCTGGTTCGCGCGCGGCGCGCTCACCGATGCGTCCATACCGACCTTTCGCGTCGATCGCACCCGCCTCAGCATCGCCACCGTCACCGCCGGCAACTTCGAGGACTTCATTCCCGTGCGCGGCACGGTGACACCGCTCACCTCCGTGTTCCTCGATGCCGTCGAAGGCGGTCGTGTCGAAACGATCTTCGTGAAGAACGGCCAGCACGTCCAGGCGGGACAGCCACTCTTGGAACTGAGCAACACCGCGTTGCAGCTCGACGTGATCTCGCGCGAGGCGCAGGTGAGCGAACAGCTCAACAACCTGCGCAACACGCGTTTGGCGATGGAACAGAACCGACTCTCGCTCAAGCGCGATCTGGTCGAGATCGACTATCAGATTCAGCGATTGGAACGTCTCACCACACGCCAGGAAGAACTCTTCGCTCGTGGCATGGTGTCCCAGGCCACCTATCAGGATGCCAAGGACGAACTGGCCTATTACCGCCAGCGCCGCGCAGTGACGATCGAAAGTCAGCAGCAGGATGAATCCATGCGCATGGCGCAGATCGCTTCGCTGGAAGAGGGCGTGGCGCAGTTGCAGCAAAACCTCGAGATCGCACGCAAGAATCTCGACGCGCTGATCATCACTGCACCGATCTCGGGACAGCTCAGTTCCTTCAACGTCGAGCTCGGCCAATCCAAACAGCGCGGTGAAACCCTGGGTCAGATCGACGACGTCGACGATTTCAAACTGTCCGCGCTGGTGGACGAGTTCTACGTTACCCGCACCCGCGAAGGTCTGCTCGGAGAGTTCACGCTGGCAGGGAAGACTTATCCGCTGCGTGTCGCGCGCATCTATCCACAGGTGGTCAATGGCCAGTTCGAAGTGGACATGGAATTCAGCGGCGAGGTGCCGCCCGAAGTGCGCCGTGGTCAGACTCTGCAGATCCGCATGCAATTGGGCGATGCCGGCTCGGCGCTGCTGCTGCCAAGAGGGGGCTTCTTCCAGGATACGGGCGGCAATTGGGCCTTCGTACTCGACTCCAGCGGCAAGTACGCGTACAAGCGTGACATCAGCCTCGGCCGTCGCAATCCGGAATACTTCGAAGTGTTGAGCGGGCTGGAGGCGGGCGAGTCCGTGATAGTGTCGGAATATGCCGCCTTCGCCACGATGCAGCGCATCGAGTTCAACGACTGAGCATCATAAGAAGACCAAAAGGTACACATCATGAGAGACGATGCACGCATGACGGCAGAAGCCCTGAGGGCGGAGGGAACGGAGCGGCCCATGCTGTCGTTGCAGAAGGTGCGCAAGGCCTTTCGCACCGAGGAAATCGAAACCACCGCCCTCGACGACGTCAGCATCGACATCACGCGCGGTGAGTTCTTGTCCATCATGGGCCCTTCGGGCGGCGGCAAGTCGACACTGCTCAACCTCATCGGCCTGCTCGACAACCTCGACGGCGGTCGGTACTGGTTTCTCGGCGAAGAAGTGTCCACCTACGGTGAGCGCAAGCTGGCGCAGTTACGCAAGCACAACATCGGCTTCATATTCCAGAGCTTCAACCTGATCGACGAACTCTCGGTGTTCGACAACGTCGAACTGCCGCTGCTCTATCAGAAGGTACCGGCCAAGGAACGTCGCGAACGCGTCGATGCCATGCTGGAAAAGGTGGGCCTCTACACGCGACGTGCTCACATGCCGCAGCAACTTTCCGGTGGTCAGCAACAACGCGTCGCAGTGGCACGCGCGATAGTCGGTCGTCCCGCCATGATCCTCGCCGACGAACCCACCGGTAACCTGGATTCGCGCAACGGTGAGGAAGTGATGGATCTACTCACCCAACTCAATCGTGAAGGCACCACCGTGATCATGGTGACGCACAGCCAGCAGCATGCCGAATACGCGCAGCGCATCGTCAACATGCTCGATGGGCGTATTCTGAGCGAGAACCTGTTGGGTTCGCGGCTTTGATGCACGGCACATAGAACAAGAACGACAAGACCGGGTTGCCACTACGAGGGAGGATCCATGCTGGTTCAACATCTCAAGTTCGCGGTACGCCATCTCGTTGGCAGCTTGTTGTACTCCGCCATCAACATCCTCGGGCTGAGCATCGGCCTGGCATGTTGCCTCCTGATCCTGCTCTATGTGCGTTTCGAATCGAGTTACGACACAGGATGGGCCAATGGCGAGCAGCTCTATCGGGTGTCGCGTGAATACCATCCCTTCGAAGGCGCCCGCGCGCGCGTGCCGGCGCAGGCCAATGCGCCGGTGGCGCCGGCGCTGAAGGAAGATTTCCCGGAGCAGGTGGAAGCGGTGGCACGCATCTTCGGCGGCAGTCTCTTTCTCGAAACCGACGAGCGTGGCTTCGAAGAACCGAGTGTGCGCTTCGCCGATCCCGAGCTGTTCAACCTGTTCGACTTCGAATGGCTGGCAGGTGATCCCAATACTGCCTTGGCAGCGCCGGCCTCGATCGTGCTCACGGAAAGCTTGGCGCGTAAATACTTTGGTACCACGGATGCAGTGGGACGTACGCTGCGGCTCTCGCGGCAGACCGATGTGCAGGTTACCGGTGTGATCGCCGATCTGCCTGCCAATACCCATCTCGATCTGAGTGGTGTGATTGCGCTCAGCACGCTGGTGGTTGGTTTCGGCCCCAACTTCCTGCAGAACTGGTCCAGTGGCACGGACTTCCATTCGTATCTGCTGTTGCGTTCACCCGATGATGCGGCGTTCCTGCAACAGCAGCTGCCAGCTTTTCTCGAACGTCACATCGGTGCCGCCGCGGCGCAGAACTCCGAATTGCGGCTGATGCCGATCCGCGACATTCATCTGTACTCGATGCGTGACGAAGAATGGAAGCCGCTCGGAGATGCCCGCACCTTGCGCAACCTGGTGCTCATCGCCTTCTCCATCCTGGTGATTGCCTGCATCAACTTCATGGCGATCGCCACCGCACGGGCGACACGCCGCAGCAAGGAAGTGGGCATGCGCAAGGCCATCGGTGCCACGCCCGCGCAGCTCCTTGCGCAGTTCCTGCTCGAAGCCGGCATGACGGTATCGGTGGCATTGCTCGGTGCCATCGCGCTGATGGAGCTATCGTTGCCAAGTTTCAGCACCTTCACCGGCATTCCACCCACGCCACCCACGGGTGTGCGCCTGCTCGACGCCGAATTTCTGTTGGTGCTCGCGCTGTTGTTGACCACCTTGAGTGTGATGGCGGGGCTGTGGTCCTCCTTGTTCCTCGGTACTGACAAGCCTGCAAAGGTTCTGCGGGGCGCGCTCGATCACAGTGGCCAACGTATGCGTAATGCGCTGGTCGTATCTCAGTTCGCCATCGCCATCACCTTGGTGGTGGCCACGCTGGTGATGCAGGCGCAGCGCTCGTTCATCGCAATCTTTGATCTTGGCTTCGACAAGGATGAGATCGTCATCCTACGCTCACCCGAATTTCGCGGCTTTGGGCAACAGTGGCCCGCGCTCAAGGCCGAGTTGTTGAACCATCCTGCAATAGAAGGTGCGACGGCCTCGCACTATCTGCCGTTCGGCTTCAACGACAATCAGATGCCACTCAAGGTGCGCGGCTCGAGCCTGGAAACGCGCGTGCAGTTCATGTTGGTCGACTTCGACTTCTTCGAAACCTATGGCATCGAGTTCGTGCAGGGGCGTGGCTTTTCACCGGAGTTGGATGGCAGGGCCTTCGACAGCAGCGATTCGCTCGTTTTCGTGCTCAACAGCTCGGCTGCGAGTGCCCTGGGCCTGGCGCCGGAAACTGCGGTCGATACGACGCTCGATTTCGTCGGCACCGGTTTTTCCGGCACGGTTCTGGGTGTGACCTCCGCGCTCCATTTCGAGACGCTGCGCCTCGGCGAACGTCCACTGATCTTCGTGCTTTCGCCCCCGCAGGTGCCGCAGGAAATTCAGGCCATCCGCGATGCCGCGATTCGCATCGATCTCGCTCGAGTCGATGAAGCGCTTGCCCACATCGATGCTACTTGGCGCGCCTTCAATCCAGACCAGCCCGTCAATCGCCATTTCCTCAGAGAAGATCATGCCGCGCTCTATCTCGCCGACACGCGGCAGGGCCAGTTGCTTTCCATCTTTTCCACCATCGCGATCGCCGTTGCCTGCTTCGGGCTCTTCGGCCTCGCCAGCTACAACGCCGAACGTCGCACGAAGGAAATCGGCGTACGCAAGGTGATGGGCAGCAGCGTGTGGAGCATCGTCTTGCTGCTCACCAACGATTTCAGCCGTCTCGTGCTGCTTGCCAATCTCATCGCCTGGCCGATCGCTTACTTCGCCATGCAGCGTTGGCTGGAGAACTTCGTTTATCGCATCGATCTCACACCGCTCATCTTCATTGGCAGTGGCGCGATAGCCCTTTGTATTGCGTGGGTGACGGTGGCTGGCACCGCAGCCAAGGCAGCGAGTGCGAAGCCGGTGTTGGCGCTGCGGTATGAATGAAGTGAGGGCCGGGAAGTGTGAGGTCTGGTATTGGTGGACTGGGGGCAGGCTAGTTCAAACCGCAAAAAACAAAGCCGCGTATCGGGGTGATACGCGGCTTCTTGTATGAGAACGGTCTTCCGGAACGGAAAGGCTTACCAACCCTCATCCAAGGGTTTCGAAGCATCCGCTTTGATGTTGAGCACGGCGCAGTGGTGGTAGGAGAAGCCGCCTTCACGTACGCCGGGGTGCTCTTCCATGAACTGGATGATCTGCAGGAAGCAGCCTTCGCAGTCGATGTTGGGGATGCGGATCATGGTTTCCAGCGGACCCGTACGGCGTTCCTGGTTGGCCCAGAGACCGTCGAGCAACACCGGAGGTTTGGGATCGGGATCGACCGGGGCGTAGTCGGAGCGCGGGCCGTTCTCGGTTTCCTTCATCACCGCCGGCGGGTCGGCTGGCAGCAGGTTGATGCGACGCGCGAGTGCGACGCGATAGTGACCGGGATGGTAGATGGTTTCGGTGATGGCCAATCGGATTTCGGAGCCGCCTTGCACTTCGGTGACCGCACCGGTGCGCGTGCCACCATCGGCCACGGTGCCGCCACAGGGCGCCATTTTCTGGGGATCCCCACGTTCGTCCTCTTCGATCCAGGACGGCGGGTAGTCGAGACGGAAATGCGCCTGGGCTGCAAACGGAATGAGTCCAAGCGTGGCGGCGATGCCAAGGCACAGAGTGGAGCGGCGCAAGCGGTTTTTGAAATTGTTTTTCACGTTGGTTCTGCCTTCTGTGTTGAATGAAAGGTCGGAGCTCAAGACCGTCGGGATCGCCTTGCGATTTCGGTCGACGCCATAGCGTACGCGAATTTTACGCCGATGGCGGAGCGCGTGATGGCAAATTGCCTCAAGCGGAGAAACGTAGCAAGCGTTGATGCACCGAGGAGGTCGTGGCTTCGATGAAGGCGCGCTCGTCTGGTGTGAAGGACGGTTCGTAATAGTTCGGATGACGGATCAAGGTAGCCGCCGCGGCGCCGAGATCATAGTCCTCGGTGGGCAACGCGCAGTGTGTGGCCAAGGCACGCGCCTGCTGCAGTGGCTCCTTGCACAGCGTATCGAAGTCCAATACGCGGGTGGCGGCACGCAGCGCGGCATCTGCTTCGAGCTGCTGTGCCAGATCGCCATAGATCGATTGCCAGTACAGACTCCAACCCTGTACCTCTTCACCCTTCGACCAATATTCCTGGATCAGTTGCATCACTTCATCGTCACCGACGTTGACGGGTCTGCGCTCCAGACCGAACTCATAGTGCCCGGCACGACACATGTGCCGCAGCAGCCGCACGTCGCGCAGGTGCTCGCGACAGAAATGGCGGTGCTGGCGCATGAGAGAGGCGATGTGCCAGGCGGGATTGCGGATCGGTACGATGAAGCGCGCGTCGGGGAAGAGCTTCAACAGATAACCCAGCCGCGTGAGGTTGTAATTGGCCTTCGAAAGATAGCGTTTGCCGCCGCGCAACAGCAGCAGCTTGCGCATGTGGTCACGGTAGAACCGTTCGAACGCAGGATGGTCGGTGTCCATGCCGAGCACGTTGTTGCGCAGGGGATCGTGCAGGTGTTCGAAGAAGGCCATCCACAGCACTTCTTCGAAGGCTTCCGGACTTTCCTGCGTGACGGCGATGCCATCGCCATGCGCACGTTCGGCCGGGGCATCGGCCTCTGCGCCGGCGCGATCGACGAACCAATTCCACCACCAGGGGGTGAACATCGGTGGAAAGTCGCGATAACGATGACTGCAAAGCTCGGGATGACGTGCGAGCAGTTCCAACAGTATGGTGCTGCCCGAGCGGGCGAGGCCTGCCACGTAGATGGGTTTTTCGATCGGTACCGCTTCCAGGCGCTCGCGTAGCAGTCGGCTTTCGAGATTGCCCAGCTTGATCCAGAGTTTGGGATTGCGTTCCTGCGCAGCACTCAACCAGTCGATCCAGAACGGTACGGCCAAGGGTTGCTTCCTGCTGACTGTCGCGGTCATGCTCGCTCAGTACCTCATTGAATCTTGCGCCAGGTCTTGTAGCTCAACGCCGCAATGAGCAACACCACGATGACGATGCTCTGCCAGCCGCGCAGCCAGTCGGGACCGGCGTGGATGAATTCGCGGCGGGGCAGGGCGAGCGCTACGGAGTCCAGCGGCGCGGACGCGGGCAAGTATCCGGCAGGGTTCGCGCTCAAACTGTGCCACCAGCCACGCTTTTGCAATTCGGGGATGGGCGCCATCAGCACTTGTTCCCATTCGAACTCACCGCCTTCCTGCCAGAGCCGCAGGTGCGGTGGTGAGCCGCTTTGCAGTTGGCCCGCAAAGGGGGGCGCCACTTCCACGACCACCACTTCGTCATCGCCGGGAAAGCGGTGGCTGTAGGTGTTGTTCATCCACAGCAGCAGGGCAATGACCGGATAGGCCGAAAGCAGGGTGGCAGGAACGACCATTCCGACACGCTTGAACGACAGCTTCAACAAGCGCGACAACAGAGGCCACGCTTGTTCGAAGGGGCCATCGAAAGTGTTGAGGTTTTGCTGCAATCGTTGCACTTCGTCTTTCACCGCACCGAGCCGCGCCTGCGGCGAAGTGAGGCGGTAGAGTTCCATGCTGAGAATGGCGGCGCCCACCGCCCAGAGCGCCAGGCTCAACGGCAGTGGCAACACCCGCGTCAGTTGTGCATCGATCCAGCCGAAAAACGGCGCGGGCAGGTCGAACAAACCAAGATTCACTGCTGCGAACGCCGGCTGTCTGCCTTCTCTCTCAGTAGCGCTTCGGCTTCGTCGGCTTCGATGTCGATGTCATCGGTGGAGAGCACTTCCTGATTGCGTTTGCGCAGCAGGCGTCGAATCGGCCAGGCCACGACGAAGACGAGTGCCGTGCCGAGTGCGAGGACGAGCGCCCATAGCGCGCCCAGCAGACTCAATCCGGCACCAGGTCCCACATAGGCCTGCGCTGCGAAGGGCAGGGCGCAAAGGATCAATAGCGTCATCGACTTTTTCATACTTCTACCTCCTTGGTTGATTCCCGAGGTCTCAGCTCTCGGTGCTGAGACCGAGCGCAGCGGCGACGAAAGCGGGCGACACGCGCTGTGCATTGCAGACGATGGGAATGCGTTTGCCCTGCGCGCCGCCGCGCACGGGGTTCACGAACTCCCACACGATTTCGTTGGCGGGAGTGACTTCGATGATGCGGCCGGCACCCGATTCGGTGATCAGGGTGTTGCCGTTGGGAAGACGTTGTACTTCGGAGCGGATGGGACTGTGCAGCGGCGCGGCTTTCGTGCCGGTGTATTGCCAGGCGATGTTCATCGTGAGCGGATCGAACTCCACCACACGCGAGGCGCCTTCGTCCCAATCGAAGTGCCCATTGTTGTCGAAGAGCAGCAGGTTGCCGTTCGCCAGAATCTGTGGATCGTGCTGACCGGTCCAATATCCCTTCGCCGCCCAGCTCAGTTTTTCCGAGTCGAGATCGAGTACCCCGAGGGCATTGAGCTCACGGAAGGAGAGCAGCACCTGTCCAGCTGCACCTGGCGCGAACACCCGTGCTTCCTCTTCGGTGATCACGTGTACGGCATTCGTATGCAGCGGATCGGCGAGCGACCATGACGACACCGTGTAGAAAAGCTGGCGATAGGGTGTTTTTTCGACGGTCGGAAGGAGCGGGATCTTGCGCAGCTCTTCGCCATCGGGCGAGAGGATCGCCAGATAGTCTTCCATGCGCGGAGTGGCGAGATGGTCGAGTTCCGGTCGCGGTTCGTCGACGATGTCGTGGGTCAGCACATAGATGGTGCCGTCGGGCGCGACGTCGAAATCGTGATGCGTGTGTTCGAGATAACTCCATTCGACGTTGGAATCGCGATCGAGCTTGACCATGCCGTAGCCATAGGGCGTGTCGCCAGCGCCTTCATAGATGGCGAGCAGCCCACCATCGGGCATGAGCTTGGCGCGACGCATGTAGACGAAGACATCCGGCTGCGGCTGCTTCACCGCGGCCCCTTCGTGCCAGATCTCGCTGAAAGGCCGGCGCCAGGCGTGCAGCACGTCGCCGGAACTGGAGATGAGATAGGCGGCGGAATCATGACTCGAGGTGTAGAGCGTGGCGCCGGGGCTGATCTGAAACGAGTCGTTGCTCACCACACCACGCGAATCATCGCGTGCCGTGACCCAGAGATCCGAGGCATAGACGTCCTGCGCCTGCGTCTTGGCGTAAAGCGCCTTGCCGCCCTCATAGGCGCGGCGGATCTGCGGCCCGGGAGTGATGTCGGCAATGGTGAGAAGGGCGCCCCCGAGAAAGGTGAGTACGGCAAGAGAGAGAAGGAAGGCCGCGAAGAACCAGCGTTCACTGTTACTGCTACTGCGCGAGGGTGTGGACCTGCCTCCAGTGGGGCGGCGAATTTCTGTCATGACCGAGCGTGCCTCCTTGGCAAAAACACAGGAAGTCAGCAGGGCCTAAGGGACAGACCACGATTCATCCAGAAAATTCATTGTGGATGCGCAGAAAGCAGCACTGGTGCACAAAACGGGGCAGCTGAGCGGCGAAAAATTTTACGAAAAATTGATAGGACAATCCTTTCACAACCAAAGGGGAAACGAAACAAACCTTTGCATAAATTCGACGGCTATCTCATCCCTCGCTCGGAGGGAACTGCTTCGACCAACGAAATCGATAGGCCGTCATCCCCATGGGAATACTCAGTCTGCTGCTGTGGACACCGGCACTGGGCGCTGCCGTTTTGGCGCTGACGCCAGGTCTGCGAGTGGGCCTCATTCGGCACCTTGCACAAGGTGTCGTCTTCCTGACGCTGCTCGTGGCGCTCGCGCTTCTGGCGGGCTTCGACGAGAGCAGTGATGCCCTCCAGTTCAGCGAATACATCGCCCTCAACCCCGCACTCGGCAGTGCCTATGCCTTGGGTGTCGACGGACTCTCGCTACCGATGGTGGTGCTGGCGGCGCTGCTGACGATGATCGCGCTGCTCGCTTCCACCAACTTCAAGAACAGCGTCAAGGGCTATCACATCTGCGTGCTGCTCCTGGAATTCGGCATGTTGGGCGTGTTCCTCGCGCAGGACTGGACGCTCTTCTACATCTTCTGGGAAGTGACGCTGATTCCGCTCTACTTCCTCATCGACCGCTGGGGCGGGGCGCGGCGTCATGCGGCGAGCCTCAGCTTCGTGCTGTACACGATGGGCGGTTCGATCTTCATGCTCATCAGCTTGCTCGCGCTCAGCCATTACAACTTCGAGACCGGCGGCTCGCTGATGGCCGACATGCATCTCGCCGCGCAGGGCATGCCGCGCCACGAACAGATCCTGGTCCTGCTCGGTTTCCTGCTCGGCTTCGGTGTGAAGATGCCGGTGTTTCCGCTGCACGGCTGGCTGCCGCTGGCGCACGTGGAAGCGCCGAGCCCGATTTCGATCCTGCTGTCGGGCATCCTGCTCAAGATGGGCGCCTATGGCCTGATCCGCGTCGTGGTGATGCTGCCGGAAGCGGCGCAGCTGCTGCAGCCGGTGCTGATCTTCCTCGCGCTCTTCGGGCTTCTCTATGGCGCGCTCTTGGCGTGGCGGCAGACCGATCTCAAGGCCATGGTGGCCTATTCTTCGGTGAGCCACATGAGTGTGGTTCTCCTCGGCATCGCCACGCTCAATCTCACCGGCATCTCCGGCGCCGTGCTGCAGATGACGGCGCATGGGCTCATTGCTGCCGCCCTATTCCTGCTGGTGGGGCTGCTCTATGAGCGCACGCATACGCGTGACGTGCGCGACTATGCCTCGCTCGTGCGAGTGATGCCGCGCTTCGCCTTCCTGATGACGCTGACGCTGTTGGCCGCCATGGGCTTGCCGGGCTCGGTCAGTTTCGTGGCGGAACTGCATACGATGGTCGGCGGCTTCCAGCAGTGGGGCGCGTGGATGGCGCTCTTCACCGCCGGCATCCTGGTCGGTGCGGCCTATGCCTTGCGCACCATCGGACAACTCTTCACCGGGCCGCTTCTGCCGCGCCTGCAAACCCTGCCTGACCTGAACAACCGCGAGTTGGTGGCGGCCGGCGTGCTCGTCGGTTTGATCCTTCTCTTTGGCCTCGTCCCCACTGCGCTGATCGACCTTTCGGCAGCGACGGTGGACCGACTGAACACAGAGATCAGTGCTCGCCTGCAGTGAGCCAGGAGTTCCCAGCATGAGCAGTGCCGAAACCATAGCGACGCCCCAGGACATCCTGCGCAAGACCATTGCCCATCTCGAGCACGTGCTGCCGGGACAGGGCCCGATCCTCGACTTCGTTCACCACAACACCATCCACGGTCTGCAGCATCTGCCGTTCTTCCAGGCGCTGCGCGAGTTCGAAGCGCTCACGGGCATCAGCGGTTTTCTCCCCGAATCCATGCATCGCGACTACTACAAGCGTGGTCGCATCACCGATGCCGACCTCGCGGCAGTGTTCGCAGCGGAAAAGGATCTGCAAGCCGAAACCGTGTTGTTCTCCTTCGCGTCGCGGCAGGTGAAACGTGGTGAGCTCTATCGCTGGGCTCTACTGCACGACCAACCCGAGCTCAGTGCCGCACAGGTGCAGTGGCGTCTCGCGCATGTAGATCTGGCGCAAGAGGGAGTGAATCTCAGCGCGGCGGACTTGCAGGCACTTTGGGATGCGCTCCTTTCAGTGCTCAAGGTGCCCACGGCGATTCCTCATGCGGAGGACTATGCCGAACCCACTGACAACGGCGAGCGTCCCAATGCCGTACTCACACCACAACTGCAGCAGCGTCTGCAGGAAGAGGTGGCCGCCACCTTCAATCGCGTCGGCAAGGATTGGACCTTGCGCAATCTGCTGTTGCAGCTCTCGGGTGTCGATCTGCTCGACGAAGTGCGGCCGCAGCTGATTCGCTTCGGTGGCTCCTTGCTCGACGAAGGCCTCGCCACCTGGCACATCGCCGATGCACAAACGCCGGGGCTCTATCAGGCCTGGCGCAGACTCTGCGCGCACGACCCACAGCTCATGCTGGCGGAACTGGAAGGCGGCAGCGAGTTCATCCGCAGGTTGCCCGACGATAGCTGGGATGCACTCGAAGTGCTGTTGCGTTCGCTCGGCATCAAGGAACAGCACTGGAATCACTATCTGGAACGTCTGGCATTGGAATTGCCGGGCTGGGCCGGCCTCATCAACTGGCGCCAGCATCATCCGGAGTACCGCACGCAGAATCCCGGCGCGCCGCGTCTCGAAGACTTCCTCGCGGTAAGGCTCTGTCTCGACAAACTCCTGCTCGACAAATACTGCCGCGAGTTCTGGCATTGCGCCGGCAACTACGCTGCCCTGCTGTCGCACTTCCATCTGAATCCCGCCGAACTCTACGTGCGCACGCTGTGGCAGCGCGGTGTGTTACCCGAACATCTGGCGCGCGCAACGGAAGTGCTGACGATCCAGACCACCGGACGACTGCCACCACACCAGGCGTGGGCCAAGCTCGCGCTCGACGTGGAAACCTGGAAGCAGGCTGCGGGCAATGTCGAATACACCGCGCTGTCGATGGGCAGACTGTGGCGACTTTTCTGCGTGTGTCAGCAACTCGGACTCGGTGCCGCCGACGTAAGAACGCTTTCTGCAACGCAACTGCATGAAGTACTGCATCTGCTCGATGCCTTCACGCCCTCCGACCGCGGACGCGTCTGGCTCATGGCCTTCGAACGACACTATCGTGACGAAGTGCTCGCCGCACTCGCAGCCAATGCCAAGCGCGGCGGTTGGCTCGATCGCGGCTGGCGTCCCGATATGCAACTCGTCATGTGCATGGACGAGCGCGAAGAAAGTTTCCGTCGTCATCTCGAGGAGTTGAATCCGCGCATCGAAACGCTTGGCGTTGCCGGTTTCTTCGGCGTGCCCATGCGCTTTCAGGGCCTCGATGCCAAGCACAGCACACCGCTCTGTCCGGTGGTGGTCACGCCCGCGCACAAGGTGGTGGAGCTGGCGCGCAAGGGGCAGGAACAAGTGCTGCAGAAACACCGCAGCGGCTTGCAGCGTTTGCAGCAGTGGACGCAGCTCGTACATCAGCGCCTGCGTCTCTCACCGCTCTGGGGTTGGGTACTGTCGGTCATCGGTGCACCCTTCGTCCTCGTGATGTTGCTGCTGCACAGCCTGGTGCCGGGCGTGCATGCGAAACTCACGCAGTCCTTCAAACGCTGGTTGGTGCCGCCGGTGCAAACGGATATCACGCTCACGCACGAAGAAGTGGCGGAGGCGACCAACGTCGATACCGAAGGCCTACAGCTTGGCTTCACCTTGGATGAACAACGCGGCCGTGTCGCCACCTTGCTGCGCGCGCTCGGTCTTACCCGCAACTTCGCACCGATCGTGGGGCTATGTGGCCACGGGTCCACCACGCAGAACAACCCGCACAAGTCCGCTTACGACTGCGGTGCCTGTGGTGGTCGGCAGGGTGGGGCGAATGCGCGCGCCTTCGCGGCGATGGCGAACCATCCCAAGGTACGGGCGCTGCTCGCCGAGAAGGACGGCATCCATATTCCCGATGACACCTGGTTCATCGGCATGCAGCACGACACCTGCAGCGATGCCATCACCTGGTACGACACCGATCTGATTCCTTCATCTTTCCGCGCGCAGTACGAAGCACGTCGCGCCGACATCGAGCGCGCGCAACGCAGCGGCGCACACGAGCGTTGTCGTCGCTTCTTCAGTGCACCGCAGACGACACGCGAAGCAGCCTTCCGTCACGTCACCCTGCGGTCGCAGGATCCGAGTCAGGCGCGTCCCGAATACGGTCACGCCACCAATGCCGCAGCGGTGATCGGACGGCGTCATCTGACACAAGGTGTGTTCTTCGATCGCCGTCTCTTCCTGATTTCCTACGACGCCACGCAGGACCCCACCGGCGCGATCGTCGAGAACATCCTGCTCACGGCAGGGCCGGTAGGGGCGGGCATCAATCTCGAGTACTACTTCTCGACCGTCGACAACGAACGCTTCGGTTGTGGCACCAAGATTCCGCACAACGTCACCGGCCTTTGTGCCGTGATGGAAGGAGCGGGCAGCGATCTGCGCACCGGTCTGCCGCTGCAGACGGTGGAGATTCACGAAGCGATGCGTCTGCAGGTGATCGTGGAAGCCAAGACCGAGGTGTTGGCGCAGATCTATGGCAGACAGCCGGCACTGCAGGAACTGGTGGGTGGTGGTTGGTTGCTGCTCAATGCTGTCGATCCCGAGACGGGCGAGATCAGCGTGTTCGATCCAGCGCGCGGCTTCATCCCCTGGCAGCCACCGGCCGAACCCTTGCCCGAACGCGAGCAATCGCTCGAGTGCTACAAGGGCCTGCGCACCCCAGTTTCTCCGATTCTCATCAAGCGCCCGCTGTTGCCGGGTGCGCCTTCTGTCTCTGCATCTTCTGACTTCGTGGAACGAGGAGTCGCGGCATGAGTTGGTTGTTGCCGGCCATTCTCTTACCCCCTCTCATTGCAGCGTTGGTGATAGGAGCCTTGCTCCTGAGCGGTGGTTTGCGTGAACGCAACGACGAGCGCTTCACGGCAAGGTTGGCCCAGGCTGCGATTGCGGTTTCGGTAGTCAGCAGCATCGTGCTGGCGTTGAGTCATGGTGCTGATCTCGTGCGCTGGGCGCCTTACTTCGATTGGCTGCGCAGCGGTGAGCTGCGTCTCGATCTCGGCCTCGTCGGTGGCGGCATGCATACGGCAGTGGCACTGGTCTTTGGTCTACTATTCCTCGTCGTCTTCCGCTTTTCTTCGTCCTACATGCACGCGGAAGCAGGCTTTCATCGCTTCTATTTCTTTCTCTTGCTGCTCGCCTTCGCGATGTATCTGCTCGTGCTGTCCAGCACTGCGCTCTTGTCCTTCGTGGCCTGGGAGCTGGCGGGCATCAGTTCGTGGTGTCTCATCGCCTACAACTATCGTCGTGCACAGGCAGCCGCGAACGGGACCCGCGTCTTCATCGTGCAGCGCGCCGGTGACGCTGCGTTCCTGCTAGGCTTGAGTTTGCTGGTGCTCTGGACCGGTTCGTCCGATTGGTACGGTCTGCGTGCGGGTGTGGCGCTCTTGAGCGAAGCGCAGGTGACGGCGTTGGCGCTGTGCTTCGCCTTCGCCGCCTTCGTGAAATCGGCACAGGTGCCGTTCACACCTTGGATACTGCGTGCGATGGAAGGGCCGACTCCCTCGAGTACCTTGTTCTATGGCGCGGTGATGATTCACGCCGGCGTGTTCCTCGTGCTTCTGCTGGAACCCGTGTTCGAACGTTCCAGCTTGGCGATGGCCGTACTCTTCGTCATCGGCATAGTGACCACCTTGGCCGGTGTCCTCGCCACTCGCGCGCAAACCGACATCAAGGGCTCACTCGGTTGGGCCACGGTGGCGCAGGTGGGTCTGATGTTCGCCGCCTGTGGTCTCGGTTGGTGGGAACTTGCGCTCTGGCATCTGTGTGCCCATGCGGTGCTGCGCTGCTATCTCTTCCTGCGTTCTCCTTCGATTCTGCAGTATGGCTACGAACTACCCTTGCCGGTCCGTGAAGCGCCGTCGCCCTTGCTCAAGGCGGCGTCTCTGCAACAGCTCTGGCTCGATGCGGCGACCGATTGGGCTCTGGTGCGTCCGGTGCAACGTCTGGCGCGTGATCTCACCTATTTCGAAGTGCGCGTGCTCGATCCCTTGATGGGATCACCGGCGCCACTAGTGCGTCGCATGTCTTCGTTGGTGCATCAGGAAGAACAACGCATCGGGGCGCGCTTCGACAGCGAAGGCTTCGCGCAAGGCACCGGCCTCGTCAGCAAACTCACCGTGTGGGTGGCTGCCGTGTCCGAATGGTTCGAGGAACGTTTCATCCTGCAGGGCATCGGGCGTGACATGATCACGCTTGGCCGTCGCCTCGGCCAGGCCGCCAATCACTTCGAGCAGATCCTGCAGCGTCCGCGTTATCTCGTGGCCTTCGTGGTGTTGACCTTGTTGGTGGCGCTATGAACGCAACGCTCAACTTCATTCCCTGGTTCGAAACGGCACCAGCGCCGCTGCTCAGCATCCTCACCTTGCTGCCGCTGCTTGGCGCCTTGCTGGTGTGGAAAACCCCGGACCTCATGCTGGCACGGCGTCTTTCCGCCATCGTTGCCGCAGTGTGCGTGGCGCTGGGTTTTCTGATTCTTCATTACATCGATCCCGAGTTCGAAGCCGTGCAACTCGGCGAACGTGTGAGTTTCCTCGGGCTCAGTTACACGGTGGGGGTGGATGCGAGCAATGTGCTGTTCCTGCCGCTCTGTCCCACGCTCGCCTTCCTGTTGCTCTTCTATTTGCGTCTGACGCCGTATCACGACGACAAGCAATTCCTTGCCTGCGTACTGGCCTATCTCGGCATCACGCTCGGTGCCTTCTCTGCCTTGAATCTGATGCAGTTCTGGCTGTGGTGTGCACTCGAACTCGTGCCGATGTGGTGGCTCACCGCGCGCAGGGGAACGGGCGCCGATCGTGTGAAAGTGGCGGGCTTGCTGTTGCGCTATTGGGGCGCGGCGCTCGGCATGATTTTGATCTGCTTCCTCCTGATCGCCTTCAGCGAGCAGGGCTCTGCCGGCATGTTGACCTTCGACTGGCAGACGCTGCGCGCCAACGTCAGCGCCATGCACTACAAGGTATTGGTGTTCGTGTTGCTCTTCTTCGCCTTCGCGATTCGCATGCCGCTGTTTCCGTTCCATGCCTGGCTGCCGCTCGTGGCAGAGCGTGGGCCGGTGGGCAGCTTGATGATCTTCGCCGTGGGCATGAAGCTCGGTGTCTACGGCATGGTGCGTTTCATTCTGCCACTCGTGCCCGAGGCCGCCCGCGACTGGGCGCCATTTGCGCTGACGCTGGGGCTCATCAGCATCTTCTACGGTGCACTGCTCGCGCTGATGCAGATCAACATGCGCAGGCTGCTGGCCTTTGCCGTGCTCAGTCACACGGGCCTGCTCGTGGTGGGCATCTTCAGTTTCTCGCCCTACGGTCTCGAAGGCAGCATCCTGTTGTCGGTTGCGTACGGATTGGCGACGGCAGGCATGCTGTTCAGCGTTGGCCTGATCTATCAACGCACCGGCACGGCGATCATTCCGCGTCTCGGCAGCCTGTTCGATTCGAATACCGCCATCGGTCTTCTGTTCCTCATCTCCGCGCTCAGCACGATGGTGATGCCGGGAACACCGGGTTATGACGCCGCGCATCTCCTGCTCGAAGGCGTCATCGAAGAAGATGGTTGGTGGCTCGCCATCGTCATGCTCACCGGCAACCTCTTGGCCGCAGCCTTCTTGCTGCGCGCGTTCCAACAGATCTTCATCGCGCAGTCGCGCCGCGCCGTTCATCCCGATCGCAGTGTGCCGCGCCGCATGCACGAAGAAGTCATCATCGCCGTGACGATCTGTGGCTTTCTGATCATCACCGGTTTCTACGGCACGCCAGAACTCAACTTGATCGACTGACCTCATGACGAGCTCCTATCCGCTGCTCAGCCTTTTGCTGTTGCTCCCGCTACTGGGTGCAGTGCTCTGTTTCATCAGTGGTGAGTCGCGCTCGCGGCCGGTGGCGCTGGTCTTTGCCGTGCTGCAACTACTGGTGAGCCTCGCGGTGCTCGCCGTATTCGATCCTGCAGTGCAAGGCTTCCAATTGCTGGAACGCTATGAGTGGGTGGAAACGCTCAATCTGGAAATCCTGCTCGGCGTCGATGGTCTTTCCGTAGTCTTTCTGCCGCTGACGGCACTCGTGACCTTGGCGCTGTTGATCCACGCCTGGCACAGCTGGCCGGGACAACGACATAGTTTCGCAGCGCTGCTGCTGGTGTTGCAGGCGGCGACGATGGGCATCTTCCTTGCACTCGACACGGTGCTGTTCTTCCTCTTCTGGGAACTGACGCTGCCGCCGCTCTTCTTCCTGATCAGTCGCTTCGGCACTGGTCCCGATCGTCGCAATGCCGCACTCAAGTACACGCTGTACATGTTGGGCGGTGGCGCGCCGTTGCTCTTCGCCTTCATCCTGCTCGCGCTCAATCATGCAACCTCAATAGGGCAGGCGGCTCCGCAAGGACTCTCCTTCAGTCTACCGACCCTGCTCGACACCGAAGTGCCCTTTGAACTGCAGCGCACTTTGTTCTTTCTCCTGCTTCTCGGCTTCGGTGTGAAGGCACCGCTGTTTCCGCTGCACACCTGGTTGCCGAAAGCAGCCTTCGAAGGCCCGGCACAGATCACGGCCTGGCTGTTGGGTCTCAAGCTCGGAATCTATGGCCTATTGCGCTTCATGCTGCCTCTCGTGCCCGCGGCAGTCGCTGAATTCCAACGTCCGCTCGCGCTGCTCGGCGCCTTCACGCTGATCTACGCCGCCTTCATCGCGCTGCGGCAAAGCAATCTGCGCACCTTGCTCGCCTATGTCGGGCTCAGCCATGTCGGCCTGGTGGTGATGGGTTTGGCTTCGTTGACGGAGCAGGGCATCCAGGGCGCCATCTTCCAGCTCTGCAACTTCACGCTGATCGCAGTTGCGTTGATGCTGCTCAGCGCCAGCTTGCACGAACGGCTCGGCAGCACCGAGCTCGTGCACATGGGCGGACTCGCCACGCCGATGCCTCGTGCAGCCACACTGTTCGTGTTGTTCGCTCTCGCCAGCCTCGGCGCACCGTTGACGAGTGGCTTCCCTGCGGAACTACTGCTCCTCATCGGCAACTTCCGCTCCCATCCCGGTCTCGGCCTAACCGCCTTGCTCGGCGCCGTGCTGGGTGCCGCCGCACTTCTCAACTTCCTCCGCCGCGCTTTCTGGGGGCCGCTGAGCGATGCCCGTCATCGCCACCACGCGGACCTCCTGCGACGCGAGTATCTGTTGCTGTTGGGGATCTTCGTGTTGGTCCTGTGCGGCGGACTTTTTCCTTCCTTCGTGCTGAATCTCAGCAGCTCTGCTGTAGCAGAGCTCATGCCTTGACCAAGCGCTAGTCGCTCGTCTTCTCCAGAACCGAATTGGTCGAACCAGTTCGAGGGCTCGCTTTGTATACTGCACGGGCTGCCGCAGGTTGTCAGTCCGAAGAACAGCCGTTCGAGACAGTCAAATTGCTCCGAGGTGCTGGTACGGATATTTTCGCCAGCGGCAGTATCGTGGAATTCATCATCGGGGGGCTTCGAGGGGAGAGGTATGAAAACAAGCAAGATCAGAAATACGAAATATGCAGCCATCACGCTGGCGCTTTGGCTCGCAGCGGGTGGCGCACAGGCGCACCATTCCTTCTCGGCGGAGTTCGATGCCGACGTGCGCGCGTCGCTGGTCGGTACCATTACTGAAGTGCGTTACAGCAACCCACACGTGCGCTATCGCATCGAGGTCAAGAACGAACAGGGCGAGACAGAGTCATGGGAGTTGCAAGCGTCCAGTGTCACGGCGCTGCGTGAACTGAACTGGCACAAGGACAGCGTCAAGGTCGGCGATGTGGTGAAGGTCGAAGGCCAGCGTGGCAGGAACAACGCGCTCAAACTCTTCATCCGTGGCATGGAATTGGAGAATGGCCAAAGGATCGGCCAGGAAGATGGTGATGCCAGTCGTGCTGCGCCAGGTTATGTCGCACGCGCAGGCGTGAATTACGGCTTCGGTGACATCAAGGCCAGCGAGCGCCCCATCGACATCACGGGATTCTGGAGCAACCGCTACAAGTTCCGTGTGACCGTCGACGATCTCGAACCCAAACCCTATCCGTTTACGCCTGAAGGGCGGGCCAAGTACGAGAGCAATGGTAAGTATGACGATCTCACCTTGCGCTGCATGGCCTATGGCTTGCCGCGACTCTTCGGCAATCCCTACAACATGACCATCTACGATGCAGGGAGTCACTATCTCTTCCTGTATGTGGATCAGAACTCTCCACGCCAGATCTGGATGGATGGTCGGACTCCCGGTCCCGACACGCCGGCGACAGCGAACGGCTTTTCGGTCGGCCGTTGGGAAGGTGAAGAACTCGTCATCGAAACCACTCACCTTCTGCCCGGCTGGCTTGACGGGTCTGGCTTGCCGATGTCGGGCGAAGGTACGCGCATAGTGGAACGCTATACCTTCTCCGAAGACCGGCTCACCATGGACCGTGTGATGACGATCTACGATCCGTATTACACTCAGCGGCTCACCCGGGTACGTGGCTCTGCGCGTGGCGACAATCTCCCTGTTTATCAGCAGGACTCCTGTGATCCCACTGGTTATTTCTCCGATCTGCATGAGTCGGGACTGTTGGAGCGCTACCTCGACCCGAGTGTTTATTTGAACCGCTAGTCCGTTCGCACAGCGTATACGAGAGGGGAAAACGATGTCGTTGTTGTCGCTGATGAGGCCGACGACCTTGGTGCTGCTGGCACTCTTGACCAGCTGGGCTGCCGCCGATGGCGAGTGGTGGGCAGCGGCGCGTGCAGGAGATGCCGCAAAGCTACAAGCGCTGGCAGCAGCGAACCTCGATCTCGATCAACGTCAAGCCGATGGTTCCAGCGCACTGCACTGGGCCGTCCTGGGTGGACATCTGGATGCGGTGCGCAGTCTGTTGCATGCCGGTGCCGATCCCAATGTGACGGATCGCTATGGCACGACCCCTCTTTCCCTCGCTGCTCTCAATGGCGATGCCGCCATGGTGGCGAATCTGCTCGATGCCGGAGCCAATCCCAATGCGCTCGATGCCGCCAAGGAATCGGTGCTGATGACGGCAGCACGTACCGGCAATGTCGAGGTCGTGGACCTCTTGCTCGATCGCGGTGCTCGCGTGGGTTACGTGGAGCCGGAATATGGACTGTCGGCACTATTGGTAGCAGCGCTCGAGAATCATCCCGCCGTTGCTGCGCGCCTCGTGCGCTTTGGCGCGCGTGTCGATCAGCACACGCGTGTCGGACCCACTCCGCCGTTCATCGTGCCATGCAAAGGTGGCTGCGGTTCGGAAGGCGTTGGCATGAATCGCGGTGGTGTGCCGGAGCGTGGTGAACGTGCCGAGGTTGAAGGTGGCATGACGCCGCTGCTCTACGCCGCGCGCGATGGCAATGTCGACCTCGCACGAACCTTGCTGGATGCAGGCGCCGATCTCGAACGCAGCGAGGGGAATGCCATCACACCGCTGCTGATGGCGCTCATCAATGGTCATGTCGAAGTGGCGCATCTGTTGCTCGATCGTGGTGCCGACGTGAATGCGAGGGATTTCTACGGTCGCACACCGCTTTTCGCAGCCGTGGAATATCGCAATCTGGACATGGACAACAACAACGATCCACCTGTCCACGATATCGACCGTGCGTCTTTCCTGCCCTTGATAGAGCGTTTGCTGGCGCAAGGTGCCGATGTCAACGCGCGCACGCGGGAATATCCCCCCTCGCGCCGCTGGCGTCATGTGCGCAACGATATTTCCTGGGTCGACATGACGGGACAGACTCCGTTCATTCGCGCAGCCTTTTCGGGTGATCTTGCGGTGATGCGACTTCTGCTCGAATACGACGCAGACCCAAGCATCACTACCTTCGGAGGGACTTCTGCCCTGATGGCGGCAGCCGGTGTGAATTGGCGTGAAACACAGAGTTTCACCGAATCCCCCGCTGCGCTCCTGCAAGCCGTACAGCTTTGCATCGACTTGGGACTGGACGTGAATGCGGCCAACGACATGGGAGTGACGGCACTGATGGGCGCAGCCAACCGCGGTTCGAATGACATCATCGAAGTGCTCGTGGCCAATGGCGCGAGAATCGATGTGCGAGATGCAGAGGGGCGCACCCCATTGACCTGGGCCGAAGGCGTTTTTCTCGGTGACCTGGCGGCGCAGCCCAAGCCGGAATCCATCGCGCTGCTACGCAAGCTCGGGGCAGTAGAGTAATGAAGATGAAAGTTCTGAAATGGGCCTGCGGCTCCCTCGTCGTCGCCCTGTTTTCCATCTCACAGCAAACACTGGCGCAATCGATCCGCCAAAGCTTCATCGACGAGCATTGCATCGGTTGCCACAACAGCGATGATTTTTCTGGTGGCCTGGCCTTCGATCTGATGCCGCTCGATGAAGTAGTGGGGCATGAAGAGGTGTGGGAAAAAGTCCTGGTGAAAGCGGGAGTGGGCATGATGCCGCCACCCGGAGAAGCCCAGCCCGATGCGACGAAGCTGAATGAATTCCTCGCCAGCATCAAGCAGGATCTGGCGACGGCGGCGGAACGCACTCCGCATCTCGGCACGCCGGCACTGCATCGTCTCAACGTGCGTGAGTATCAGAACGCGATTCGTGACCTGCTGCATCTACCGATCGATGCCCGCAGTTTCCTGCCGGCCGATGATTCGATCGAAGGTTTCGACAACATCGCCGCAGGCTTGGTGGTTTCCCCGGCCTTGGTGCAAGCCCATGTCGTGGCAGCGGGCAAGATCAGCCGCCTGGCAGTAGGCGATCTGTCGGCTGCTGCGGCCATCACCACCTATCGTGCCGCCGATCCCCTGCAAGCCACTCGCTTGGAGAACCTTCCCTTTGGCACTCGTGGCGGTGTTGCTGCGGAGCATGTCTTTCCTCTCGATGGTGAATACGAAATCAGCGTCAAGCGTAGCCGTCCCTCCAGTTTCATGCGTTCGTTGGCAGGGGTGGATGATCAGATCGAAATCCTGCTCGATGGCGAGCGTGTCCACGTTTTCCCAGCGGGAGCCGATGGTTCGGTGAAGCTGAGCATCAGCGCCGGCCCACACACGCTGGCAGCAGCCTTCATCCGCAAGCAGCAAGGCTATCGCGTCAATGGCAGTTATGACGGCTTCTACGCCAACACGCGTGTCAACGAACTCAGCATCAATGGTCCGCTCGTAATCGCTGGACGCGGTGATACGCCAAGCCGACGCCGTATCTTCACCTGCTATCCGCGCGAGACAGCAGAGGAACTTCCTTGCGCACGTGAAATCATCGGCAACCTAGCGACCCGCGCTTATCGGCGTCCGGTGGCAGAAAGCTCGATGAATGTGCTGATGGATTTCTATGCGAAAGGTCGAGAAGTCGACTTCGATACGGGGATTCAATACGCCTTGGCGCGTGTGCTGGTGGATCCGAAGTTCATCTACCGCTTCGAGGAAGAGCCGCAGAACGTCGCGCAGGGCGAAGCCTTCCCGGTTGACGATTTTGCGTTGGCAGCGCGTCTGTCGTTCTTCATCTGGAGCAGCGTCCCCGACGACGAGCTGCTGCAGTTGGCGGAGGCGGGGCGTCTTTCCAATCCTGCTGTGTTGCAGACGCAGGTGGCACGCATGCTTGCCGATGCCAAGGCGGCGGCCTTGGTGGAAAACTTCGCACCGCAATGGTTGTCGTTGCAGTTGCTCGACAGCGCTGCGCCCGTCGTTGCCGACTTCGATGCGGGCCTGCGCGAGGCCATGCGTAAGGAAACCCTGCTGCTGATCGAGCATGTATTTCGCGAAGACCGCAGCCTGATCGAATTGATCGACGCCGACTACACCTTCATCAACGAACGGCTTGCGCGTCACTATGGCATTGCCAACATCCGCGGCGATCATTTCCGGCGCGTCAGCTTGGCAGGCACTGAACGCCGCGGACTCCTGGGACATGCCAGCATACTTACGGCTACCTCCGCACCCAATCGCACCTCGCCGGTACAACGCGGCAAATGGATTCTGGAAACACTGTTGGGCGCGCCGCCGCCGGCGCCACCACCTGGGGTGGAAGCAGATATCGATGCGTCAGTGCCGCTGGAAGGGGGCATGGTGCTTTCGGTCCGAGAACGACTCGAAGTGCATCGCGCCAATCCCTCCTGCGCTGCCTGTCACGACATCATCGATCCCATCGGCTTTGCCTTGGAAAATTTCGATCTGACCGGCAAGTGGATCACCACCACGGAATCCGGACCGGTTGATGCCAGTGCGCGGCTCTGGGACGGCACGCAGCTCTTTGGTCCTGCAGAACTGCGTCAGGCGCTCCTCGCGCGCAAGGGGCGCTTCATCGAAAGCTTTACCACCAAGCTGATGACCTATGCACTCGGACGTGTGCTGACCTACAGCGACATGCCCGTCGTGCGTGAGATCGCCGCATCGGCTGCCGATGAGGATTATCGGTTGAGCGCTCTGGTGCAGGGGATCGTGGCGAGTAGACCGTTCCAGATGCGAGTGAAGGGAGCGGGACAGGAAGTGGCACTGAACGACTGAGTCGTTGAATCGATCAATGAGGAGCGGGCGTAGGCGCGCTCAGGAGTAGGTGAGATGTTCATCACACGCAAACATCTGTCACGACGCACTTTGCTTCGAGGTGCGGGTACTGCACTCGGGCTGCCTCTGCTCGATGCCATGATTCCGGCAGGTACCGCGCTGGCGGCTACTGCAGCGCGTCCGAAGAGTCGCTTCGTGTCCATCTATGTGCCGCACGGCAAGAACATGGAGCGCTGGACGCCGACCACCGAAGGCAAGGGCTTCGAGTTCTCGCCGATCCTCAAACCACTCGAAACCTGGCGTGAGCATGTAAATGTCATCTCCGGCCTGACTCATGCGGCAACGGGCCCGGTAAATGGTGAGGATGCCGGTGGTGCCGAGAATCACAATCGCGCCATCGCCGTTTTCTTGACCGGTGCGCATCCGGTCAAAGGTGATCGAGCCTTCGTTGGTCCTTCGGTGGATCAACTGGCTGCCAGAGCGATAGGACAGGACACTCCCTTGCCGTCAATTGAATTGTCCATCGAATCGGCAGGGCTCAATTGCGGCAGTGGTTTCAACTGCGCCTACAACAACACCATGTCGTGGAAGACCGCCACCTTGCCCCTGCCGATGGAGAACAATCCGCAGAAGGTGTTCGAGAATCTCTTTGGAGATGGCAGTACCCCGGAAATCCGCAGCAAGCGTCGTGAATTGTCGGACAGCTTGCTGGACTCCTTGCTCGAGGAAGTCCATCGCTTGGACCAGAACCTCTCGGCAGCCGACCGAGCTGCGCTCGATGATTACCTGCAGGAGGTGCGCGAGATCGAGCGGCGCGCGGCGCTCGTAGGAGCGAAACTTTCTGGTGCCCTCGATCTGCCGGATGCCCCGAGCGCCATGCCTGCTGATTTCGAAGCGCACCTCAACTTGATGTTCGATCTGCAGGTGCTGGCGTTCAAAACCGAGATGACACGCGTTTCCACCTTGATGCTGGCAAGAGAGATCAGCAACTCCGTCTATCCCGCCAGCGGCATCTCGGAAGGCTTCCATATCTGCTCGCATCACTCACACATCGAGGCCAACAAGTTGAAGTTTGCGCAGATCAATACCTACCACGTGAGACAACTGGCGAAGTTTGCAGAAAAACTTGCCAACACTCCCGATGGGGATGGGACCTTGTTGGACAACAGCCTGGTGCTCTACGGCAGCGGTTTGTCGGATGGCAACGAACACAATTTCGATCCCTTGCCGGTGTTGCTGTTGGGCAAGGCAGGTGGTCAGCTCGAAGGCGGGCGTCATCTGCGCTTCGCACCACAGACGCCGATGTCGAATCTCTTGCTCAGCATCCTGCATATCTTGGGAGCACCTGAAGAAAGCATCGGCGACAGCACGGGGCCGCTCGCCGTATGAATACCAGTCGTGTGAGACAAGCCTGGATCTGCGGCCTTGGTTTGTGCGCTGCTTTGCTGTTGCAGCCGGTGCTGGCGCAGCCAGTGCAGTATGAAGCTGGTGTGCACTACCAGGAGTTGGCGCAGCCTTTGCCGGATGTGGATCCGGATCGTATCGAAGTGGTGGAGCTGTTCTGGTACGGCTGTCCCGAATGCTACGACCTGCTTCCTGCCTCTCAGATCTGGGAGTCGTCCTACCGCACCACCGACATGGATTTCAGTAGGGCGCCGTTGGTGTGGAACAAGGCCATGGAAACCCATGCACGCATCTATCTGACGGCTGATGTCATGGGGCTTTTACCCGTCGTACCGAAATCTGGCTGGGAAGTGAAACGATCGATTCACAATGACGCTTTCGAAGCCATCCACGAGCAGGGCAAGGCCTTGGTGGAAATGGATGAGATATGGGCTTTGTTCGAAGCGACGGGTGTAACGCGCGATGCCTTCGATCTTGCCTGGAATTCTGCGGAAGTCACTTCGCGCGTGGACGAGCTGAAGAAGTTGTCGACCGCCCCTGAAATCGGCTCCTTGCCGGCGCTGCTGCTGCATGGCCGTTATGTGGTCCGGTACAACGCCGCCGTGAAGTCGCAGGAGGATCTCTACAAGGTTCTCAACTTCCTCGTCGCCCGCATCAGAGACGCTCAGCGGGCGCAACGCTGAGCGCATCACTCTTTCAGAAAATTCATCTCGGAAAAGCCTGCCGACGGAGCCATGGACTTGGGAACGGAGTCCGCTTCGTCGTTGGCCAGGATGCGTAGCAGCACTTCCTGCACGCCGGGTTCGAGTTTGATGAGACGACGTGCTTCATCTTCCAACCATTGCTTGGCCTGATGCTGCGCGGCACTGACGCACTCGGGAGCCAGTCTCATATAGAGTTCCAACGCCAAAGCTGTGTCGAGTCTGATCGTCATAGGCATAGCCCGCCAGGGGCGGGGTGAGGTAAGCGGGGGATAGGGCTGTGAGCCTACGCCTCTTGGCCGGCAATGGCTAGTTAAACAGAGGGGCATTTTGTATCAACGGTTCGTTAAGAAAGCGCACGCCGGCTGCCACGTCGACGCCAAGGGATGGCGCCAGCCTGGAGGTGGGACAGCCTCTGTCCCTGAAAAGAGACTCTCACCGTATCGGGCCTTTCGAGTCAGCAGGAACACTCCCCCGAAGGAGGACACCCTCAGAGCTACATGGTCCGGAGCCCGGACCTGGGACAGCCACTCCGAACGACGCCGCGTTGTCTGGCGATGCGGACAGCCACTGTCCTGACGGGGACACTCACCGGGCACTTGGGCGGGTTTTCCCCTTCTTCGCTTCTTCGTGACAGGGTGAGTGTCCCTTCTGGAGCCCGATGGGACACTCGCCGCACTTTCTGAAAAGGGGGATACCCACTGAACAGGGGACACCCACCGTATCTGCCCTTTCGAGTCGGCAGGGACACTTACCCGATGGAGGACACCCACCGAGCTGGAGGGCCGGGCGGATGTTCCCTTGATGATAGGTGGGTGTCCCCAACCCAAACTTCTCCAACCCAAGATCCGGCAGGCGAACCTGAAGTGAGTGTCCCGATCGGTTCTCATGAGGTGACTGTCCCCCGCCATAGCGAGGGAAAGGTGGCTGTCCCAAGCCGTGGTCCCCCAGGTGGCTGTCCCCATCTGAACGGAACCACAGGCCGCGAAAAAAGGTCCGATCAACAAGGAGTTCAATCCGGGGCACCGAACCGTTCCGTTTCCCGGAACCGCAAGGAGGACTAGCAAAATGACAGGAGCAAGAAGGCGTGTGCTCATCATCATCGGTTGTATCGTGCTGGCCTACGTCGGGCTGGTGACAGCTTTCGAGCTCAGCATCGGGTTGCGGCAGCCCGAATCGGGAGGAACCTTGGTGATACACACGACCAAGGAGGACGGTTCCGCGCATCGTCGCGTCCTGGCGCGCTTGCAGGATGGCGATCAGCTGTACGTGGCGGTCAACCATTGGCCGCGCGCCTGGTATCGGCAGGCGTTGGCCAATCCCGAAGTACAAGTGGAACTCGATGGCGAAATGCGTGCATACCGGGCGGTACCGGTGAGTGAGGAAGAGCACGCTCGCCTGGAAGAACGTTTTCCGATCAGCTTTGGTGGACGTTTCATGATGGGCTTCCCGCCACGACACTTCCTGCGGCTCGAGCCAGATGCCACCGTGCGTTTTTGACAGTGCCATGACGCCTCAGCATACTGGCACGTCAGTTCCAGAGGGGGAATGAGACATGAACGAAGCAGATACCCAGCCAGACGCAAACGCGCAAACCGTAACTGCAAGATCGACGTGGACCGCACCACGCATCGTTGGCCTCGTGCTTGGCTTGGTGATCCTGGGTGGATTGGTCATGGGCGCACGCTGGTTCTTCACCTGCCCCTGCGACACCATGCCGGGCGCCGTGCTCTGGGGTGAAGTGGTGGAGGAACCGGTCAGCGACTGGACCTTCGCGAACAACGTCGAGCTGTGTCAGATCCAGGTGCAGGGCACCATCTTCCCGCAGGCCAACAACCTCAACTGCATGGCCACGCCCGACGGCAAACTCTATCTCAGTTGTTCCAATTGCGAGCCCAAGCGCTGGTCGAGACTGGCGCGTGAAAATCCCAACGGACGAATACGACTCGACGGTCGCGTCTATCCCGTCACCATCACGCACGTCACCGATCCAGCCGAAGCCGACCGCGCCTGGCATGCACGTCTCGTGAAGTTGGAAAACTCCACCGTCCTCGGTGCCGGCACCCCGGTGGGCACGCCGCGTCCGCCGGATGCGCAGTGGTGGACTTTCCGCGTCGAATCCCGCGTGGAGTGAATCGTGGCAGAAGTTCTCGCGCTCGAGACAAGAGGTACTGAGGTCTCTGCGTTCCGCTCGGCGCGCTTGTCGGATGACGAGGCGCTGGCGCTTGCGGAGTGCAACGACCTCGCCGCGTTGACGCAGCAGGCACGTGCGTTGCGCGATGCGGCGCATGGCAATCTCATTACCTATTCGCGCAAGGTTTTCATCCCGCTCACCAAGCTGTGTCGCGACGTGTGCCACTACTGCACCTTCGCGCAAACGCCGCGTCATCTCGAGCATGCCTACATGCCAGTCGAGGAAGTCTTGGAACTGTGCCGGCAGGGCGCTGCGCTCGGTTGTCAGGAAGCACTCTTCACGCTCGGTGAAAAGCCGGAGCTGCGTTATCGCGTTGCCCGCGAAGCACTCGAAAAACTCGGCTTTGCCACTACGCTCGACTACGTACGCGAAGTGGCGCGTCGCGTGTTGCGAGAGACGGGACTTCTCCCTCACATCAATGCCGGTTGCATGACCGCAGAAGAAGTCGCGGGACTGCGCCAGGTCAGTGCTTCGATGGGCATCATGCTCGAATCGGCTTCGGATCGTCTCTGCGAAAAAGGCATGCCGCATCATGGCTCGCCCGACAAAGTCCCAGCACGACGCCTCGAAACCATCGCGCTTGCCGGTGAAGCGCGTGTGCCTTTCACCTCCGGCATCCTGATCGGCATCGGTGAAACCCGACGTGAACGTATCGAATCCTTGTTGGCGCTGCGTCGCCTGCATGAGCAATACGGACATCTGCAGGAAATCATCGTGCAGAATTTTCGTGCCAAGCCTGGCACGAAGATGGCGCAGGCTCCCGAGCCCGATCTCAACGAATTGCTGTGGACCATAGCCATCGCGCGTCTGATCTTCGGTGCCGAGATGAACATCCAGGCACCGCCGAACTTGAGCCCCGGTGTGCTGCCTGCCTTGGTCGATGCCGGCATCAATGATTGGGGCGGTGTTTCGCCACTCACGCCTGACCACGTGAACCCCGAAGCGCCATGGCCGCATCTCGGTCGCCTTGCGCATGAAACCGCGCTGGCCGGTAAATTTCTGGAACAGCGTTTGACGATCTATCCCGCTTACGTACGGCAGTCCCGTGACTGGCTCGATCCCGCCGTGCGTCCCCATGTGTTGAAGTTGGCAGATGCGCAAGGCTTTGCGAAACGGGACTCGTGGAACACGGGCGAGGGCGATGCGATCCCGCAGATCGAGGCCACCTTGCTGGCGCAGCCGCCGATGGCTGACAGAGTTTCTACCGACATCAAAACGCTCGTGGCACGCTGCGTCGCACGTGAGGGACTGAGTGCACGAGAGGTCACACGGCTGTTCTCGGCGCGTGGGCCTGACTTTGCCTACGTGTGTCGTGCGGCGGATGAACTGCGGCAGCAAGTGGTAGGTGACGTCGTGAGCTACGTCGTCACGCGCAACATCAACTACACCAACGTCTGCTACTTCAAGTGTCAGTTCTGTGCCTTTTCGAAAGGCAAGCACAGCGAGGATCTGCGTGGCACGCCCTACGACATCGGCGCCGAAGAATTGGCGCGGCGTTGCGTCGAGGCTTGGGAGCGCGGCGCAACCGAAGTGTGCATGCAGGGCGGCATTCATCCCGACTACACGGGGCAAACCTATCTCGACATCCTGCACACCGTGCGCAACGCTACGCCGCAGATGCACATCCACGCCTTTTCGCCGCTCGAAGTGTGGCAGGGCGCGGCAACGCTTGGGCTCGATCTCGAGGATTATCTGCAGCGCCTGAAGGATGCCGGGCTCAGCACCTTGCCCGGCACGGCGGCGGAAGTGCTGCACGATGAAGTACGTGCCGAGCTGTGTCCGGATAAATTGACGACGCAGCAGTGGCTGACCGTAATGGAAGCCGCGCATCGCGTGGGGCTCAAGAGCACGGCCACGATCATGTTCGGACACGTCGATGCGCCGGAACATTGGGCCGCGCATCTACTTGCCATCCGCTCGCTGCAGGCGCAAACGAGAGGCTTCACCGAATTCGTTCCACTGCCTTATGTCGCGTTCGAAGCACCGGCCTATCGCAAGGGACAGTCGCGGCGCGGCCCAAGTTTCCGCGAAGCCGTGTTGATGCATGCCGTCGCACGGCTCGTACTGCACGGTTACATCGACAACATCCAAACTTCGTGGGTGAAGCTCGGTCGCGAAGGTGTCGCTGCCTGTTTGAATGCTGGCGCCAACGATCTCGGTGGCACCTTGATGAACGAAAGCATCACGCGCGCCGCCGGCGCCTTGCATGGGCAGGAGTGGTCACCGCAGCAGATGGAAAGCGTGATTCGCGCCTTGGGCCGCACGCCGCGCATGCGCACGACTCTTTATGCCGATGCGCCCGAAGAACGTCGCGCCGCCGCCTTTGCAGCTGCACCACTGGCGCCGATGCACAACGACAGTGCCGGCAAGCTGCAACGTCCCAAAGCCTTCATTCCGCTCGCCGTACAGGCTCTTTCATGAAACTTTGCCTCACCGGTGCCAACAGCAGCGTTGGCCGCAATCTTCTGCAACATCTACGGCAGCACGAAGGCTGCAGCGCCGTGGCGCTCGTGCGATCTGCCGAGGCACTCGCCGCTTTGCCGCAGGCGGAGAACATAGACGCACGCGCAGTCGACTACGCCGATCACGCTGCCTTGGTCGATGCCATGCGTGGCACGCAGGCCGTCGTGCATCTGGCTGGCATTCTGTTCGAGGGCAAACATACGCGGTATCAGAGCGCCAACGTCGAGAGCACCGCCGCAGTCGTACGTGCGGCGCAACAGGCGCGAGTGCCGCATATCATCTTCATCAGCGTGCTTGGCGCAGATCCCACGTCGCGCAATCCTTTCCATCGCAGCAAGGGTGAAGCCGAAAAACTCGTGCTCGAGTCCGGTCTCGCCGCCACGGTATTACGTACACCGCTCCTGCTCGGCCCCGATTGCGCTGGCGGCAAGGCACTTCTGCGCGAAGCGCGTAGCGGCACAGCGAAACTGCTCGGCGGTGGACGTCATGAAGTACGCCCCCTCGACGTCGACGATCTGAGTGAAGGCATCCTTGCAGCTTGTCGTCACCCAAAGGGCGCGCGCGTTCTGACATTGTGTGGACCCACGCGGGTTCCCTATCACACCTTGGTTACGCAGGTGGCGGCGCAGGAGGGAAGGGCAGTGCAGATCGCCAGTGCACCGCTGTGGTTGGTGAAGACGCTGAGCGGCATCAATCACGCCATCAAGGGCTATGGCTTCTCGCCTGCCATCGTCGATGTGATCACCGCGAGTGAGGATGTGGAGGACAACGCCGACGTCGCTCTCTGTCTCACGCTCACTCCCTTGCAGCGCACCTTGGCCAAACTCACGGAAGCGAAGCATTGACATGACGACTCCCGAATCCTCTGCACCCGATGCCGCCCTCTCGCCCCGTAAGCCGAGCAAGGGGGCCCGCCTAGTCTTCTTGCTGATTGCGGTTGCGTGTTTCGCCTATCTCTATTTTCGGCTCAACGGTGCAGCGGCACGCGAAGGTCTGACCTTGCTCGACTACATGGGCGCGGTGTTCGCCAGTGTGCAGTGGTTGCCGTGGCTACTGCTGATGATTGCGTACTCGACGCTTTATTTTTTGATCGACACCTTGGTGGTGAGCCGTGCGCTCGCGTGGTTCGTACGGCCTGTGCCTTATCGCGACCTGCTGCCGATTCGCGGCAGCGCCTACATCATCTCGCTCTTCAACGAGCAGGTGGGCAAGGGCGCCATGGCCTGGTATCTGAATCGGCGCGATGGTGTGCCGGGTTGGGAAACGGGTTCGGTGATGCTGTTCATGATGTTCTGCGAACTCTTCTACCTCCTGTTCTGGGCTACGTTGGGCTATGCGTTCACGGCGGATGAATTGCCGGATTCCTTTGGCCTGATTCCCTACATCGCTGCCGGCGCACTCGTCTTTCTGGTGCTGTGGGTGTTGTACTTCCAAGGCAGTCTGCTGCCGAACAACACTTTGCGCGACAAACGTATTTTGCATGCCTTCCGTCAGGCGCGCTTGAAACACTATGGCATGTTCGTGCTGTTGCGTTCGCCGGCACTGTTGACGGCGATCGTGGTGTATTCGATCGCATTGCGACTCTTCGGCGTCGAGGCGTCGTTGCTGCAGCTGCTCGGGCTCTTGCCCGTGATCTTCTTCGCCGCAGCAGTGCCCACGCCGATGCGCGCAGCGGCAATCACGTTGTGGGTGGTGTTGTTTCCGCAGAACGAAGGTCAGATGGCGGCCTTCGGCTTCGTGCAGCACAACTTCTTCATTTTGTTCAACGCGCTGATCGGTCTCTTGTTCCTGCGCCGTGCACAGCGCGAACTGTTCGGTGCCAACGGCTGATGCTGGCGCATTGTCTTACCGCATTGCGTTTGGCGCTGGTTGTTCCCACTGCCTGGGCTTTGGCGTCGCCGCAAAGTTTCCCAGCGTGGGCTGCGCTTCTTTTCATCATCGTGGCGATTGTCACCGACATGGCTGATGGCAAGGTGGCGCGTGCGCAGGGCACGGCTTCAGCGGCGGGACAGCTCTTCGATCATGCGACGGACTGTCTCTTCGTGAGTTGTGCACTCGGCGGCGCAGCCGTCGCCGGTGCGATTACGCCTTGGTTGCCACCGTTGGTGGTGGTGGCCTTCGCGCAGTACGTGTTGGACTCGCGCTTTCTCCATCGTCAAAAGCAGTTGCGCATGAGCAAGCTGGGACGTTGGAATGGCATCCTGTACTTCGCACCTCCCGTGATGTTGGCCGCGGCGACGCTGCTGCCACCTGTGTTGGCAGAGACAATGCGCACGCTTGCGGCATGGAGCGCCTGGGCGCTGGTGCTGAGTACCTTGCTTTCGATCGTCGACCGGGCCCTGGCACGACCAGCGCTTCCATCTTCTTAGTTGTGACTCATGGATAATCTCTCTCACACCATCATCGGCGCGCTGGTGGGCGAAACCGCATCGCGTCTGATCCCCTCAGTAAAGCCAGCCTTGCCGGAGCAAACGCGCCGCACGCTCTACCTTTCCTTGATGATGATCGGCAGCAACTTGCCAGATGCGGATCTGGTCTACTCCGCGCTCGACGACAGCAAACTTGGTTACATGCTGCATCACCGCGGTCATACGCATACGGTGGTGGGTGCGATCATGCTGGGCTTGTCGATGTATGGGCTCAGTCGACTTTGGTTAGGTTGGCGCAAGATTCCATCGAACAGACATGACCATTGGTGGTTGGCCTTCGTGGCCTTGCTGGCGCCGCTTCTGCACGTGGCGATGGATGGACTGAACAACTACGGTGTGCATCCGTTCTGGCCCTTCTACAACGGCTGGCTCTATGGCGACACGATATTCATCATCGAGCCCCTGTTCTGGATTGCGGCCACGCCGCTCTTGCTGTTGGTGCGCAGTGTATTGGCTCGAGTGTTCATCGGTGCGGCCCTGCTCACCGGCATCGGACTGGCCTTCGGTTCTGGCTTCGTGCCCTGGCCAATGGCCCTGGCGCTGACCTTGTTGTGTATCGGCCTGCTCCTGCTCTCGCGTCGGGTGAGTGGCACGCGCGCTGCTCTCTGCGGCATTGCCGTGTGGTTGGGCGTGATTGCGCTTTTCGCGTCCGCGCATCGGGCGGCAGGGCAACGTGTCGAAGCCTTGATGGCGCAGCTGTTCCCAGAGGAGCAGTCGCTCGATCATGTGTTGACGCCGATGCCGGTGAACCCCGTGTGCTGGGAAGTGATCTCCGCCCGTCGTGACCAGGACCGTTATGCATTGCGCATCGTGATGCTGTCGCTCGCGCCGAGTTGGTTGCCAGCGGGTGAGTGTCCCACCCGCGGACTCGATGGCAGCGCCACCGCACCACTGACCGCAGTCGTCCATCCCAATACGGCGGCTGCGCACTGGTATGGCGAGCTCGTGATGTCGCAGCGCGAGTTGCAGGAGCTCGCGCACGGCAACTGCGCTGCGGCCGGCTTCATGCGCTTCGCACGCATGCCGTGGTATGTGCGTAACGACGAGGGCTATCTGGTCGGCGACCTCCGCTACGACCGCGAACCCGAGCTGGCCTTCACCGAACTGCAGCTCACCGGCAATGATCTTTGTCCCCTCCACGAACCGCCCTGGACTCCGCCGCGCGCGGAGTTGCTTGGAACCCCGGTCGAGGACACCCACCTTCGTTGACCGACGTTGACCGGGGACACCCACCCTTGGGGTTGGTCTTAATGCATTGATCGCAAACGACCTTTTCGCGTCACCACACGTCGCCATGGGACAGTCACTCGCCTGAATCGGGGACAGCCACTTTTTTCCTTTATGAATCGGGGACAACCACTTTTTTCCTTTTTCCCGTTGTTGGGGCGAGCTCCCTCAAGAAGACAGAGAGCGGAGCAGGGACACCCACCATGAATGGGACAGTCACCGAAAGAGCAGGGGACACCCACCGAAGATTCCGCGCTATCGTCCGTATCCGGACACCTGCTCTGTCTCCACGCGTGCAGTCATGGGACAGCCACCTTGTGAGTCGCAGCTAAGCCATTGATATTGAATGAGACTTTCATATGAAGTGGATTTTGCTTCGAAGAGCTTCATCGCCGTGCATCTGGAGGAAGGCGCCGATCAGGCCGCCACTTCCGACGCGCTCGTCGCGGCTTGGCACGAGCTAGTTGGTTATCTGCCTTTCCTCGCCCTTTCCGTCGACATGATGGAAGGCAACCTGCTGTATCAGGAGGAACTGGAAGCAAGCCTCGTCACCGGCAGCGCCATGTTCGCCTTGCTCATCGCCCTGATGGGGCTCTATGGCTTCGTCGAAGCCACTGTGGGGAAACGCGTGAAAGAGATCGGTGTGCGCAAGGTGATGGGCGCCGACGGCTCGTCCATCGTCCCGCTGTACAGGAGATTCCGACGCAGATGCTGACGAATGCGCTGCCAACCTGTTTGGGATGGAGCTGTTGGCTGAGCCTCATGACATGCTCCTTCGAAGGGGAGCTCAGCTTAGCCGCCGCTTCAGGGGAAAAGTAGCACCGCCCAAAGGGCGGTCACGCGGGATGAGTGGCGGCTAAACGTGCCGAATGTCGGGCCTGCGTTTGACTTTGCGCGGGACGGCGCCGGATCATCGGCCGCAATACCCCGCCCAATGGGCGTGATAAGAACGACGACAAGAATGAGAGGGTATGCGCATATGAAAGGTCCAGAATTCTGGACCGCACCTCGCACGGTCCATCGTTTGTCTCATCTCGCCGCTTGCGGCTTGTTCTTCTCGCTCTTCACGCTGCCGAGCCAGGCGCAGGATCTCGCCGAATTCCGCGCCGCGGCGCTCAGTGCGCTCGGCGGTGAAGTCAGTGGCATCGAATTCACAGCCTCCGGATGGGATGCCTGTCTCGGCCAACCCTGGGCGATCAGTGAAGGTTGGGCACGCTGGGAGCTCACCGATTACCGCCGCGTGATCGATTACCGTAACGGTCGTTCCAGTCACACGACGCAACGCCGTGCCGGTATGGATCCTGGGCGCCTCGGTGGTTGTGGCGCGCAGCCCGATGCCGCGCCCGCACCACAGCGAGGTTTCATCGACGACACCGCACCTTGGCCGGATCAGTTGCCGCTGTGGCTGACGCCGCACGGCTTTCTGCACTTGCTGGACCAAGGTACAGCCGCCTTGGCGCAGGATGGAGACGGTTGGCAAGTGAGCTTGACTCTGCCGCGTGACGGCATCGAGTACGAACTCGTGGCTCACTTCGATTCGCAACATCGTCTCGAGCGCATCGCCACCCACATCGACGATGGCATCTTCGGCGACATGGAGGTGCAGGCCACCTTCGGTGGTTATCGTGACTTCGGTGAACTGAATTTTCCCGCAAGCTATACGCTCAATCAGGGCGGCTTCCCGGTGTTGTCCCTCACGATCGACTCGGCCGCGCCGAGCATGGAAAGCTTGGAGCCGCCACCGCCGCGAGGAGGCGCTGGCTCGCCTGCAGCGGCTGCGCCTGAATATCAGCAAATCGGCCCCGGCATCATCGCCATCCTCGGCGCCTATCAATCGGTCGCGGTGGAGTTCAGCGACCACATCGTCGTGATCGATGGCCTGCAGTCCGATGCGCGTGTGCGTGAGGTGATCCGCATCGTCAAAGCAGCGATGCCGAGCAAGCCCATTCGTTACGTCGTCAGCACACACAATCACTTCGATCATGCCTACGGCATCCGACAGTTCCTGGCGGAAGGCGCCACGGTGCTGACGCATCGGATGAACGTGGCTTTCTTCGACGCGGCGCTTGCCACACCGCGGACATTGCGGCGCGAAGCAACGGAGCCGAACGAAGTGCCCGTGCGCGTGCAAGGGGTGGATGGCATGCTGCGACTGAGCGATGCGTCGGGGCAGGTGGTGGAACTCCATGCGCTCGGTGCCAGCCATCATGCCGCCGACATGCTCATCGCCTATCTACCGTCGATCAAGACCATCGTCGAAGCCGACATGCTGCAGCCGTGGATCAATCCGGTCTTCGGCGGAGGGCGCGATGGTCCGCATCCCATGCTCAGCTATCTCGCGGAAGAACTCGAGAAGCTGGGACTCGACTACGAAAGTTTTGTGCCGATCCACACGCCACCGGATCCGCCATTCATGCAACGCGCCGATCTCGAAGCGGCCCTGCGCGGCGACGCGCAATAGGCAGAAAGGACATGCCGATGCGCGTTCGACCTTTCACTCGGGTATGTAAGCGCGGTCTGCGTGCTGAGTTCGGCGGCGGGGTTGGCGCAGGAAGGATCGAGCGGCAGTGCCTTGTTCGAAGCAGCCTGTGCACACGGTCGTGGCGTCGATGGGCGGGGTGCGCAGATCGGGTCCCCATCATCGGGCGGGTGCCCCAATCTGCTGGGATAGCTCCCTGAGCTCGGTGTGCCACGCGGCCACGACGCGCTCTACGTTTTTGCCCTTCCGGATTAGAATCCCGCCATCTTCCGGCGAGGATCGAGTCATGGATAAGACGCAAGAACGAGTCGCGGTAGTCGTAGTGCACGGAATTGCCGACCAGAAGCCCGGCGAGACCGTGCGGGAACTGGCCAGGTTGTTATGCCACGGAGCGGCAGGTGAGCCGCATTTCGTACAGGGTGAAGTGCGCGAGGTGTTGGTGCCGGTGGCGCGTCTCGAACCTGGCAGTGCCTGCGCCGAAGAGGTCACTCTCGAAGAGATGCCTGCCGCCAAACAGAACTTGCCCGGTTCTCCCAGTGGCTTCTATCTGCAGCATCAGCGCCTCGACGAGGAATGCACCGAACCCGTCGAGCGGCAAGACCTCGGTGTCGATCTCAACGACTATCTTCTCAGCCGCCTCGAGCTCTCCGACGAGGATGCGCTCTACCAAGGCGCGCGCATTTCCCTGAAGCATCGCGCCAGCGGACGTGCGGTCGATCTCTTCGAGATGTATTGGGCCGACCTGTCGCGCTTGGGGCAGGGCGGCCTTGCGGCGCTCGTGTCGCTTTATAGGCTTTTCATCAGCTTGAGTACGCTCGCATCCAACGTGGTGGATCAGGCTGCGCTCGGCAAGAAGGGCTGGGCGTGGCGCACCTTGCAGCGCACGCATGCGTGGTCGGCGTGGTTGCTGCGCGGACCTTCGCTGCTGATTCAGCTTGCGATGTTGCTTCTGTTTGTCACGGGCGTGTTCGCCGTGATCCCCGAAGAGAATCAGACTACGGTGCTGCAGGGCCTGTTGTGGGCCATGACCATCGCATTCACAGGCGTGGCGCTGTTCGTGGAAGTACGAACGGCGCGGCGTGCGTTGGCAGTGGTCTTCGGCGCCATCGCCATTGCCTGTGCTTCACTCGCCATTTTCCTTCCCGAACCGGGGCGTGATTTTGCCTTTCTCTATTTCGGCGTGGTCGTGCTGATCCAAGCCGCTGCCGGCGCCTGGGTGGTGGAGCGCTATGCGCGTGCCGTGCATGGCGTGCGCATGCTTGGACATGTCCTGATGCTGCTGAGCGCTGCATTGTTCTACTACGAAGCGCAACGGCTCTTGCCTACCGTGACGACGATGCGGGAATGGTTGCTTGGCTCCGCACTGAGTGTGGGTGAAATCTTCTTCGGCCTGATTCTTCTTACCTGGGCTTTCTATGTAGTCGTGCAGGTGGTCGCCTTGTTGTTGGGACTATGGTTGGGCCGTAGCGCGTCGAAGCCGGTCGCGTGTTCGCTCTACACCGCGCGTTTGGGCTTGGTGAGTGCCACGGCGCTTTTCGCGATTCTGAGTCTGGTGTTGTGGTCGGTGATGGCCTACGTGGCCAGTTATTGGCTCGATGAAATCTTCTATGAAGCGCAGTTCTTCGATGCGGGGCCGTGGACTTCGGGATCGATCTATCTCGACGCGCGCATCCGTTCGCTGGGTGGATTCTTCACACCGCTCGTCGTATTGGCTTCGGGTGTCGGCATTGCCGCAGCGATGGTGTTGGCACCAGCCTTGTTCGAAGAGATCAAGCCCACCACCAACATCGATGAAAATGGCCCGCGTCCCGGGGCCACCCACTGGTCGCAGCGACTGGGTGGTTGGTTGAGTCGCGGCGGCCATGCGGTTGGTGCCGTGCTCAAATTTCTGATTCCGATCGGGGCGCTGGCGGGCAGCGTGCTCTATCTGGCCTTTGCCGTACGGCAGTTTGGTCCGCTGCTTGGCTTCGATGGTTCATTGCTGCAAAGCCTCAATGCAACGCTCGAATATTTCCGTGGTGAGGCTTTGGTTGCAGCAGGGAAGTGGCTTGCCGGTGGCGCCTTGACCGTTACCGCCTTGGGTTCTCGCTTCAGCAACACCTTCGGTCGGTTGCGCGTGGCACTCGATGCCATGACCGACGTCAGCAACTATTTCGACGATCCGCCCAGTGGACAGTCACCTCGGGCGCGCATCTATTCACGCTATGCCTCGTTGCTGAAATATCTGAGTGCCGCCGGCTACGGGCGCATCGTGATCGTGTCGCACAGTCAAGGCACGGTGATCAGTGCGGATCTGTTGCGTTATCTGAACACGCAGGGACGATTGCAGGAATTCACGGGAGGCATTCCCTTGGCGCTCGTCACCGTGGGTTCACCCTTGCGTGATCTTTACGCCGAGCGCTTCCCCTTGCTCTATCAGTGGATGGGCGACTCGCCGCAGGACTTCGACACTGCGCGTCCGCGCGCGGCGGATCTCGGCTTGCGTGAATGGCTGAATGCCTGTCGTTCAGGGGACTATGTAGGACGCTTCATATGGACGCCGCTCAGTCAGCGCGAAAACTTTGCAGTTGCAACGGTGGCTGAGGGTGGCCAGGCGACGGTGCGACGCGCCGAGGACCGCAGCGAGTTCTGTCTCGGTGCCGGCGGACACACGCGTTACTTCAGCAACGATGCCTTGGTGTTGGGACTGGAGATCGAACGGCTGGCAGTGGGGAGGATCGAAGGTCAGTGGTCGCCCGAGGAAACTCAGGCAACCACGGTGTCCTTGGTACTTTGATCGTTGGCAGGCGGGCGATGTGCGGCGAAGCAGGTCAAAACGCCGAGTATCACCGCGACGAGTGCACCGAGTTCCAACAGAGTCGGCAAACGCTGTTCCCACAGGAAACAGTAGAAGAGCGCGAACAGCGTTTCGAACAGGATCATCTGTCCGACCAGCGTGAGCGGCAGCAGACGGCTCATGCGGTTCCACAGAGAGTTGCCGATCATCGAAGCAAGGATGGCAACACCCACCGATACCGCCGCCAGATTGGCCCATTCACCGCCGCTGTGGCTGTCCTCAAGGAACAGTGCGAGAGGAAGTAATAAAAGACTCTGCGCCCCCGTGGCGATGCCCACCATCAAGTTCCAGTCGTGCGAGGACATATGGCGCCATCGACGCAGGCAACGCGAATTGGCCACGGTGTAGACCGTCCAGCACGCCAGGGAACCCAGGGCGCAGAGAAGACCGAAGAATTGCTGCATGACCGGCGCCTTCTGTTCTTCGCTCAGCGCCTGCCAGGAAATGAAAAGTGCACCGACGATGCAAAGCAGCAACGAAGGCACGAGGCGTGCGAGCGGCACGGCGTGGCGTTCACGACTTCCCACCACGGTCACCACCACCGGCACGAATCCCAAGATGAGGGACGTCATGGCAATGCCGCCGTTGTGCACGGCAGCCGTCAGCAGCACGTAATAAAAGGTGTTACCCGTGAAGGCGAGCCAGAACAGGATCAACCACTGCTGCACGCTGAGCTTGCGTACCAGGTGCCAGCGCGGCGCGATCATGGCGACGGCGAAAAGGCCGTAACACAAATAGCGAGCGACGCTCTGCAGGAGCGGACCGAAACCGCGCAGCAGTTCCGGCGCCAGGAACACCAAACCCCAGACCGCACCGGCGCCCATGCCACAGGCGATTCCGGTCAGTTGTTGGCGTTGGCTGGCAGCGAGAGAAGTAGTGGACGGGGCGAGTGACGACATGGCGCGCATTCTAGTCTCGCTTAATGTTGTTTTTGGCTCTATTCTCGGCAGCCAAACGCAACAAAAACTCGTTTATGTTGAAAAGGAACCATCGCAGTTCTCACACGTTGGATCGCCAGGATCGCGCCATCCTGAGAATCCTGCAGCGCGACAACAAGACGCCGCAGCGCGCCATTGCCGAAGAAGTGAACCTGTCGACGGCGGCGGTACAGCGTCGCATCGCCGCGATGGAAGAGGCGGGCATCATCGAGCGCAACGTTGCCATCATCGATCCGGAAACCGTTTCCGCCACCATCACCGCGATCGTCGAAGTGCTGCTCGAAAACGAACGCGCGCAGACGGTGGATCGCGCCAAGGCTTTGTTCCGCGCCACACCTGAAGTGCAGCAGTGTTACTACGTCACCGGCGGCATCAGCTTCGTCGTCGTCATCATTGCGCCGGATATGCGCGCTTATGAAAGCCTCACGCGGCGGTTGTTTGCGGAGAATGAGCTGGTGAAGAGTTATCGGACCTTGGTGGCGTTGGATCGAGTGAAGACCGGGTCCGAGATAGTGATCCCCTGACAGCCCTGACAGGGACACTCACTAATTCCTACGAATTCCTACTGGGACACCCACCAAATCCAAATCGGGACTCCCAATCCACATCGAATCTAAATCGGGACATCCACCGAGTGACTGAATCTTGGACACTCACCCAAAGTGGCGCGCTCGGAATCAGCGGCTAAACTGAGGTCACTTCTTTCGCAATGGATTGCGCAGAAGATGACTCGTCCTCGTTCAGAGCTCGTGTCGCTCGACACGACGCCCTATTACCACTGCATCAGCCGTTGTGTTCGTCGTGCCTTCTTGATGGGTACGGATGAGCATGGTCGATGCTTCGATCACCGCAAGTCTTGGCTCGTTGCACGCATCAAGTTTCTCGCCGAGATCTTCGCAGTCAACATCGCTGCTTATGCCGTGATGAACAACCACTATCACCTGATACTCCACATCGACAAGGCGCGTGCTGACGGTTGGGATAAGGATGAAGTCTGTCGAAGATGGGGGCGTCTCTACCGAGGTCCCGATCTGCTGCAGCGTTACTTGGCAGGTGAAGCGCTTGCCAGCTATGAGCACAAGGAGCTCAATGCATTGGTAAGGAGCTGGCGTGCGCGTCTCAGTTGCTTGAGTCGCTTCATGGCCTGCCTGAACTATGTGATTGCGCTCAGAGCCAACAAGGAGGACGGAGTCACCGGCCGCTTTTGGGAAGGTCGCTTCAAGTCACAAGCGCTAAGGGATGAAACAGCGCTACTGGCGTGCATGGCTTATGTCGATCTCAATCCAGTTAGAGCCGGGGTGGCGACGGATCTTCCCTCCTCAGAGTTCACCTCTATCCAGGATCGGATTCTGCGAGCCACGCACAAGACATCGAAGAGCCCCAAACCGCGCTTGATGCCCTTTGCCGAGACGGAGAGGCAAGAACGCGCCAATGCAGCGCTACCGTTCCGCTATCGCGACTATTTGCAGTTGGTGGACTGGTATGGCCGCAGTAGGCATCCACAAAAGCGGGGTTTCATTGCGGGTAAGACACCACTTCTCTTAGCACGACTCGGGCTGACCGCGACGCAGTGGGAACTGTTGAGCAGAGAAATTGAAAAGGAGTCCAGCACGCTGCTTCATGGATTGGAGAAGCTGGAGGTGCTTGAGCGGCGAGCGTTGCGCGAAGTGGCGTAATCCTTCCTTCACCCAAGACTGCTCCAGCGCTGGGCAGGGTTTGGCGTGCCCGCGTTTTATGTTTTCAGACCGATGAATGACTGAATGCGGGGTAAGCTATCGCGCAGATGAGTCAGGCACCGAACAGTGAGTGTCCCATGTACATCAGACGCCGAAAGGCGAGTGTCCCAAGTGAATGAGCATCGCAAAAAGTAGATGTCCTCATTGGGATGGAGGGGTGAATGTACTTCGGGGCGCAATCGAGTGACGGGACCAAGAACGGGAGCCGGAACGTAAGACGGAGAGGAGAGGCTACAGGCTTACCAGCGCCTCACGGTGCATCGAAACTACACAAAGGAGAACGTACCAGAATATGTGAATGTCCTTCCCCACCACGGGTGATTGATCTCGAAATGCATGATGAACTCGTCTTTGCTCACCTGACGCTCGGTGATCACTCCAGTCCCCATGAGCAACCAGTTGGGCAGCTTCAGTGTGCATCCCAGGAAATCCCACTGGTAGCAAACTGCTTCGAACTTCAGTACGCCATCATTCACCGATGCACGCATGCGCATGCCGAGGCCGCAACGCACGCGTTCGATGAACTCGTGGCCTTCCAGATATTCCATACGTGAGGCGAACAAGAACTCGGGATTTTCTGGAAAGAAATGCACACGCTGCCAGTACATGAAGCGTGTGTCATTGGTGTGAGTTCGCAGATCGATGCGAATCTGGATGTTCTCACCTTGATAAGGAACGAGCGCGCCGAAGAGTTGTCCGGGATAAATGAAAAGACGGCCGATGCGGGAATAACTTATCGTGCTCATTACTCCCTTGAGACGTACTTCCTTGTCGGTGCCGGGGCGGAGATCGAAGTTGCGTTGGAGTATCTCGGGAACGCGGTGCCAATCTTCGCCCAACGCACGTTTTACGACTGGCTCTTGCCCAGCTTCTAGCTCTCGCATCCTTGCATCCTCGTTCACCAGAGCAGCGGCTTCTTCACCATCAGGTAATAGGTAATGACCATGGCGATGAAGGCAGGCACTCCAAGCCAGAACCATTGCCTGGTCATGCGCCAGTAATGCTCATCCAAGGGCTGGTTGCGCTCCGCCGCCTGGTTCGACAGTTCGCGCATACGGATTTGTAGATAGACCACCGGCAACCAGCAGGCGCCGGCGATGAAGTAGAGTGCTATCGAGGTTGCCAGCCAAGAGCTGGATAGGGGAAAACCCAGCGTGCGTGCCAGCAGTACGCCAGTGAGTGGTTGGATGATCACTGTGGGAGTGGTGAAGAGCCAGTCGGCAAGCACCACATGCTTATTCGTCTGCGCGATGTTCTGTACGTTACCACCGCGATCGGCAAGGAACTTATAAAAAGCGCTGCCTATGCCCGTGCCGAACAAAAAGGTAGAGCTGAGGATGTGAATCCATTTGAGAGTGAGGTAGTCCATTACTTACGCTCCACCGCCATCAGGATGAGTATGGAAATGACCAAGGGCAGGTTCTTGGTCACCGGCCCGAACGGATGCAACCAGAACTCTGGCAAGAACACTGTGATGATTATCGTATAAGCCGTAATTATCGCGATCTGAACGATGCCGAGGAGCCATACCCTGTAGCGCAGCACTATGCTGAGGCCCATTGCCACATCGAGTAACGCCGCACCGTAGAGACTGAGTGGCAGCATCCAGCTGTCGAGCCCGACCGCGCGCAGCATCGCGAAGCTTTCAGCCACGGGGTATACGAAGGCCGAGATCAGCCCTGTGTAGATCCAGACGAAGGCGATTGCCCAGCGTAGGAGGGGCAGGAGAAAGTACAACCGCGCTTGCCACTGTTGCGCCTGAGTGGCGGGGCGGCGATTGAGCGCCACTGCAAACCCGTCAGGTGCTTTGCCAAGCACCTTTGTAATCCCCTCAGCACTGGCGGTGCAGCCGCGTAGCAGCATCTGTAGGTTGTCGGTAGTAAAGAAGGGACTTTTTACGAAAGCCAAGAGACGCGCCAGTGCAAGTGCGAAAGAGGCAGAAATGGAAATGCTTGCTGCCTTGCCTTGATGTACCAACCACTGCCGATAAGTTGCCAACATCTCTTTGTAGGTGAGAGGGGTAGGGCACACCGCGCTGACTTCTTCCGGCGGGTGATCGCAACTGACCAGGTTCACCAGCGCGCTGACGAGATCGTCGATGTGGATCGGCTGCAGCCGCTGTTGGCCGTGATCTATGAGTATGTGAACGGGCAGTACAGAGAGTGCCGAGAAGAAGGTGGTACTGGCCCCATTTTCACCGAACACCAAAGCCGGCCGGATGATCACTTTTTGGAAGGTGTGAGGCTTCAAGGCCAACTCAGCTTCGTATTTCGTGCGGTGATAAGCGCTCGTCGCCTCCGCATCTGCACCCAAAGCCGAGATGTGGATAACACGTCGCACTCCTGCAATTTCGCTCGCGCTGAATAGTTGCTGGGGAAAGTGGACGTGTAGCGTCTCAAAGCGCTGACTTGCGGCTTCTACGAGGATCCCGATGGCGTTGATTACCACGTCAACGTTTGCCAATAGCGCCTGCCATTGCGCCTGACTGGGTGGTTGCTTCACATCGAAATGCACCACCTCTGCGCCGGGGTAGCGAGATTGGGCGCGATCTGGGGTGCGTGCGGCAACGACGACTGCATGCCCAGCCTCGAGCAAGGCTGGCACCAGGTGACTGCCGATGAATCCAGTGCCTCCGAAAACGAGAACGCGCATGAGGTCGCTTTCCGTTGCAGAAATGCCCTGACACTAGCTCAAGCTCTCGGTCTGCGCCAATCGCGCGTTGTGACGGTGCGTTTTTGGTCCCCCCAAGTGCGTGTCCCATTCTTTGGTCGACACGGCTTGAAGGTGAGTGTCCCTGACTTTGATCCCCAATCCTAAAGTGGGTGTCTCCGTCTTTGCTGCGCAGGGGAGGCGGGGGGGCGTCCCCCTCCTCTTGAGTGGGTGTCCCTTTCCTTTGCTCTTTCCTCTGGGTTTCTCTTCCGGGGAAGTGAGTGTCCCGGTTCTACGTGGAAAAGTGAGTGTCCCGGCTCTGCTTTCGGTTCTGCCGCTTTGGGGAGTGAGTGTCCCGGTTCTGTTTGGGGAGTGAGTGTCCCGGTTCTGCCGGTTCTGGATGCGGCTACCCCTACCGAAGCTCATCCCCGAGAGTCGTCGGGGATCTGCACCCACCCTGCTTTAAAGCCCACCATGAGCAGTCCGGAACAGACCGGGATGGACGGGCTCCGCATTGATCAATAATGTCAATGAGAATCATTAGCATTTAAATTTGTGTCTTGGTTGGGTATAGTGCGGCCTTCGCCGAACTCATCACTTGATAGACAGAAGGGAGCACGCAATGACCAAGCTCAAGTCCAGCGCCGTCCTGGCAATGAATTGCGGACTTGCATTGGCAATTCCGTCGGTGGTCCTCGCGGCCGATGCCAGACCGGGCAGCACCATTGAAGAGGTACTGATCAAGGCGGTGCGCGCCGACCGCGACAGCCGCGGCGCCACCGGCCTCGACCTGAGCATCTACGACACGCCGCAATCGCTGACCGTGCTCGATGCCGAAGCCATCGCCAACTTCCGCCTGGTCGACATCAACTCGATGCTGAAGATGACCACTGGCGTCAACGTCGATGCCACCGAGACCGACCGCACCACCTACAACGCGCGCGGCTTCGACATCACGAGCATGCACGTCGACGGCATCGGCATACCCTTCGGCTCGCTGATCGTGGGCGACCTCGACACCGCCATCTACGAGCGCGTCGAAGTACTGCGCGGCTCGAACGGTTTGATCACTGGACTGGGGAACCCTTCAGGCACGGTGAACTACGTGCGCAAACGTCCTGGCAACGAGCGCGCCATGGACACCACGCTGATGCTGGGACGCTGGAACAACAAGCGCGTCGTCACCGACATCTCCACGCCACTGACGCAATCGGGCCGCTGGGCTGCGCGTTTCGTCGGGGTTTATCAGGACAAGGAAAGCTGGCTCAATCTCTACGCCAACGAGCGCATCGTGGGTTCGCTGGTGGTCGATGGTCAGATTGGTGATTCGATGACCTTGGCGCTGGGTTATACGCGTCAGGACAACGATAGCGACAGCCCGATGTGGGGTGCCTCGCCCGTGATGTACGGCAACGGCGTACAGGCCGACTTCGACGTGTCGACTACACCATCCATGGAGTGGACGTATTGGAACACCTTGTCCGATTCGGTGTTTGCCGAGCTCGGCTGGCAGCTGTCCGACAACGTCGAGCTGACCAGCATGGTCACCTACACGGAATATCGGGAAAACTCGGAACTTTTCTACACCTACACGGGTGCGGACGGCTTGGATCAGGCCACGGGCCTGGGGCTGTTCGGCTACCCTGCGAAGTACGACGGCACGCAGGACACACTGGTGTGGGATACCGTGCTGAAAAGCACCTTCACCGCCTGGGGTCGCGAGCATCAATTCAACATCGGCTTGAACCTCGCGACCAAAGAGGCGAGCACGCAGGATTTTGCTGCGCTGAGCGGCTTCGACGTGATGCCTCCTTATCCGGGGTGGCGCGGCAACGAAGTACCACGTCCAACCTGGGGCGACTCGTACGAGGCGGCATGGGACGACATGAGCTTGAATCGTCTCTACGGCTCTCTGTTGTTGTCGCTCACCGATGACTTCAACCTCATTCTCGGCGCGAGCAAGGTCGACTACGAGAACGAAGGCATCAGCTGGGGCGTCTCGACCGATTCCGATGAAGATGGTGGCAGTCCCTATGTGGGCTTTACCTGGGAAGTGCTGGATGGACTCAACGTCTACGGCAGTTACAGTGACATCTATCAACCGCAGTTCTATCTCGACGAAAACGCCCAGCCGCTCGGTTCGGCCGAAGGCAAGAGCTATGAATTCGGCCTGAAGAAGCAGTTCAATGCCGACCTCTTGGCCAGTGTGGCGGTGTTCAGAAGTGAACAGGAAAACCTGCAGGAATTCGTTCGATACACCGAGGACTTCTCGCTGGCGATCTATCGCGGCATCGACGTCAAGTCCGATGGTATCGAGTTGGAAGTGGCGGGCTCCCTCGGTGACGAAGTAACGGTGCAGGCCGGTTTCACGCACCTGAAAATCGAGGATCCCAACGGCGACGAAGCGCGCACCTTCGTGCCGCGTAATTCATTCAAACTGTTGGCATCGTGGGCACCGACCGCGCAGCCTAGGTTGTCCCTGGGGGTTTCCACTCGCTGGCAGGACGACACCTATTTCGATTCTGCCTTTGGGCGCATCCGGCAGGACGGTTACGCAGTGGTCGGTGCCTATGCGCGTTATGCGCTCACCGACTCGCTCACCCTCAGCCTCAATGCAGACAACCTGACGGACGAAAAATATTTCAGCTCGGTGAAATACGAACAGGCCTACTATGCCGCGCCGCTGGACTACAGCCTGTCGATCACTTGGAAATACTGAGCATCCACAACCACGCGAGTAACCAAGCATGCCTGCAATATCGATTGCTTGTGCCGTATCGCTCATCGCTGCGAACCTGATCTTCATCAGCTGGCGGCGCGGACTGGCGGCGCTGGCGGCCTTGGGTTGGTTGGCTGCCTTTGGTTCCGCTTTCCTCTGGTCCTGGGCATTGGGACCTGAGATCGGCGTTACGTACGCCTTCATGGTGTTCATCTGTCTGGCGTGGGTGGCAGTGGCAGCCATGGCGGAAGGGCGCCCGCAGGACAACCAATCGCTCGCGCGTCCCTACCGGCGCCTGCATTGGCCCAAGCCGCGTGAGATCTCGAAACAGTTCCTGCTGTTCCTACTGTCGGTTCCGGCGCTGGGTGCAATGACGATGCTGCTGAGTGTTGCCGTCGTGCGCCATCTGCCGTGGAGCATGCCAACCAGATTCCTGGTCGCGATGGTGCTCTATCCGATTCTTTGGGGCGTACTCGGTGCGTGGGTTTGCGCGCAGAGCTCGCTGCGTAAACCGGCTTTGGTCAGTGGCGTGCTGTGCCTCATCGCCGCCTCGATACTGTTCGTTTGACTATGAAAATTTTCACACCCCAGCTCGTCAAAAGTTCGCTGTCCAGTCATTCGTGGCTGGGGCTCATGGTCGGTGGGTTGATGTACATCATCTGCCTCAGCGGCACGCTTACCGTTTTCTACGAAGAGATCGAACGCTGGGAACAGCCGGTGGCGCAGGAGTACTCGGACTTCGATCCAAAGGTGCTGGAGGACAGTTTCAACCGCTACATGTCCTCGAGCGAAACGGTGATGACAGAGCACATGTACCTGGTGTTTCCGAATGACGCACTGCCGCGGGTCAAGCTGTCGAGCGATGACGAAGGCTTCTATCTCAATCGCGACGGCAGCATCGGCGAGCGCGCGCACGACGAAGTGTCGGAGTTGTTGACCGGTTTGCACGTGTATCTGCATTTACCGGTAACCATCGGCGCCGTCATCGTCAGCGCTACCGGCGCCATTCTGTGCGCGCTCATCATCAGTGGTTTTCTGGCGCATCCCTCGATCATCAAGGATGCCTTCAAGTTGCGTTCGGGCATGGTGGGGCGCCTGGGGCAGGTGGATCTGCACAACCGCTTGAGCGTGTGGGGTTCGCCGTTCCATCTAATGATCGCGATAACCGGCGCCTACTACGGCCTGGCGCTATTGGTCGCCGCAGTGTTCGCAGCCTCGATCGAAGGGGCAACTACGCAATCCTTGTATGAAGAAGTGTTTCCGCCGGAACCCCAATTGACGAACCAGGCGCCGGTCTATGGGGTTGCGCGTGCAGTGGAGCAGGTTCGGGAACTCGAGCCAGATGGACAGCTGCTGTATCTGATCGTGCACAACGCCGAGAGCGACAGCCGCTTCATGGAACTCTACGTACAGAAGCCGGGCATTCTGGCCTGGTCGGAAACCTACCGCTTCGACAGCGCGGGTAACTTGCTGGGCCCGGTCGGCTACACCGAAGGTGGCGCACGGCAGGTGCTGTACTCCGTCTATCGCATTCACTTCGGCCACTTCGGCGGTTTCCTCACCAAACTGTTCTACACGGTGTTGGGTCTGGCGCTGACGGTGGTATCCGCCACCGGTATCAACATCTGGCTGGAAAAACGCAAATACCGCGATGCGCTCAATGTGATCTGGCCGGGCATCGTGTGGGGCATGCCGCTGGCGCTGGCCGTGGCCAGCTTCACGCAGGCCATCCTGCACCTGCCTTCGATCGGTGTGTTCTGGATCGGCATGCTCGCGACTGCCAGCGCGGGTGTGTTCGTGCGCAACGAAGACTTCTATAAACGCAGCCTGCAGGCGGCCACTGCCATCGCGCTTTTGATTCTGGTGAGCGCCTATGTGTTGAAGTTCGGCAGCGCCGCCATCTCGCCTGCTGGTTTGCCGGTAAGCCTGGTGCTGCTCGGCATCGCGCTGGGCCTGGCACTGGCAGCGTACAAGGGTTTCCGCAGACTCCCCGCAGACACGGATCGCCTGGTGGCAGAAGGCGTGTGACTAGCCGCACCGCCGTGTCTGCTTTCCGCAAACGCGCCTTGCCCAACGTGAGGCGCGAGTCCTTTCAAAACCTGAGGTGGTGTCCTTGATCTTGCGCCTTCCTTGTCCCTGCAAAAAGTGAGTGTCCCCAGAAAGTGAGTGTCCCCAAGGAAGAATGGGGCGGCATCGTGGTACGGGGGTAAGGCCCCGCTGGCACGAAAGAGTCGAGGCAGGAAAGGAATACTTGGTGAGAAAGTGAATACCGTGACGCGCTTTTGCGCGTCACGGCGGCAATGAATCAATTGATCTTTATCTGAATTGGTTTGCTCTTTTCCTGCTCGAGCTTCGGGACGTGGACGTTCAGCACGCCGTCCTTGCTTTCGGCGCGGATATTCTGAGTGTCAGCGTTTTCCGGCAGACCGAAGCTGCGATAGAAACTGCCGTAGAAGCGTTCGATGCGATGGCTGCGTTCGCTTTTTTCAACCTTTTCCTGTTTGCGTTCGCCGCGGATGGTGAGAGCACCGTTCTCGACGGTGACACTGATGTCATTGCGGTCGACGCCCGGCAGCTCTGCCTTGATCAGATATTCATCGTCGGTCTCTACCACGTCGGCGATGGGCGACCATTCCACCACGGACTGACCATTGCCATTGAACAAGCTTGGAAAACGGGAAAAGGAGGGAATACCGAACTGTTGAAGGAGCTGCTCTGCTTCCCGCAAAGGTTCCCAACGTGTGAGGTTCATGTTGCCTCCTGCGGCTGATGCGCGATGTTGAGTTCTAGGAAAGACCGCGTCCAAACTTCGGCGCGTGTCATAACTTTCGAACAAGCGCGCGGTGCTCGCAATCAGGCATAACTGCGCTTGAATCCAAATTTGATATGGAACAAGCCCTCGCTACGATCCAGGGCAGCTACGCTGATGTCGTTACGCTGAAGTCGACGAAAATGCTGCGACAGCGACAGTGATGCGACAGGTGGAAGGTGAGACAGGTGGAAGGTGAGTGTCCTCTATCTTGCCGCTCCATCTTGCCGGACTGCGGGTACCCATGGTTCGCTCCGCTACCCTTGAAGGTGACTGTCGCGCCCTCGCCATTCAGAGAACGCCTGCATTTCGAGCCGAGGGTGTTACGCGATAGAGATTTTTGAACCTCTCTACTTCACCGCGCCGACGATGAAGGCCGTGAGGCTCGTCACCGCCGCTTGCAGAGATGTGCGCCCCTTGAGCATGTCCCTGGAGATCGCTTCTCCCGCGCCGAAGATGCCGACACAGCGTAGCCAGAGTTCCTCACCGGAAAGATTGGAGAAGGGCGCAAGTGCGTCGCGGTAGATCGCCACGTAGCCATCGACCAACTCCTGTTGCGTCGACTCCATCTGTTCATCGCCTTTCAACGCCGCCGAAATCGCATGCCATTCCGGACCTACGGTGAGGTAGCAGTTCATGTAGGCCTCGGCGACGACATGCGCGACGTCCTTCAAACGTTTCGGTGTTTTGGCGAGCGCCTCCAACAACATCTGCACCTGGCGCGCATCGATCCGCTTGTAGAGCGCGATCAAGAGTCCAGAGCGGGTGCCGAAGTGTTCGTATACGACGGGTTTGCTCACACCTGCGTGTTCCGCCAACGTGCCCAAGGTCAGGGCGTCGGTGCCGCTGTCACGCACGATCTCCAGCGCAGTTTCCAATAGCTGCGCATGGCGCTCATCCTTGGACATCCTGCCCTTGGGGCGCTTCTTCTTCATTGCCGCACTTTCTCCGATGACCAATTGGTTGTGAAACGGGTTGACAGTCCGCTGGATGAAACCATAACCTACTATCAGTAACCTACCAAAAGTAGGTTTGCGTTGATCCCATCCATTCCTGAGGAGGAATCCCTCATGGCACACGAAGTTTCTCCCGTCCTGCTCATCGGCGGTGCCGGGACGGTCGGCTCCCATGCCGTACGCATCCTGCGCCAGCTGCATCCCCATTTGCCCTTGGCCATCGGTGGACGCAATCAGACGCGTGCGGACGCCTTGGCTGCCGAAGTTGGCAAGGCGGGTTTCGTTTCCATCGATCTGACGCGTGCAGATCTGGGGTTGCCGAAGGCGGCACGCTACAGCGCAGTCGCAATTTTTCTGAAGGACGACAGACTCAATGCGATGCGCTATGCACAACAGCATGGGCTGCCGTTCATCTGCCTTTCCAGCAGCACGTTCGAGATCGCCTTGGAAGTGGCGCAGTTCATTCACGCGCCGCGCAGTGCGCCGATTTATCTCGCGAGTCATTGGTTGGCAGGTGCCTCCTTGATGCCGGCCTTGTTGCTGGCGCAGGACTATCAGCATATCGATGCCATCCATCTGGCGGTGCTCGTGGATGAACTCGATCTCGGTGGACCCGCAGCGCACATCGACTACGAACGCATCATCGGCAATGCAGCGTCCACCTTGGTGCTGAAGGACGGGGAGTTCACGTGGATCAGCGGTGATCAGGCGAAGGCCACGGTGGTGGGCGTGGATGGTGTGGCGCAGGAAGCGAATGCCTATGCACCTTTCGACATCCTGAGCCTCGGCGCAGCGACGAACGCACGCAACATTCGACTCGACCTCGTCGTGGGAGAGTCGGCGTCGCGGCGGAGAGGGGAGCCTTTTTCCACCGAAATTCAGATCAGGATCGACGGCGAGCTGGAATCAGGTAGGAGGGCACGCAAGGTGCTACAACTCGTGCATCCCGTGGGGCAGGCACCACTGACAGGACTCGGTGTGGCGTTGGCGGTGGAACGCTTGCTCGGCTTGGGCGGACAGGACCTCGTCGAACCCGGCCTCTACATGCCTGAGCTACTCATCGATCCTGCGTATTACGTGCGCCGCATGGAAGAATTCGGTGCCGCGTTCACGCAACACAAAATCGCGGGGTAATGGCGCCATGAACGCGGCACTCGATCGACCCGTGTTGCTATTGGGTGGTTACGGCAGTCTCGGCAGCCGCATCGCACGTACCTTGCGGCAGTTGCATCCACAACTGCCTTTGGCGATCGCGGGGCGGAGTCGTGAGAAGGCACAGGCGTTGGCATCGGCGCTCGGCAATGCCGAGGTCCTTGCAGTCGATCTCAAACGTGCCGATCTGGGCTTGGCCGGCGGAGATCGCTTCAGCGCCGTCGTAATGGCAGTGCGTGACAGATCGCTCAATTCGCTGCGTTACGCGCAGGCAGCGGGGATTCCCTATCTCGCCTTGTCCGATGCGCCGTTCGAACTGGGACCGGTGGTGGCGCTCCATGCGCATCACGCTCGACGCAATGCAGTGGTGTTGCTCGGGCACGCCATCGGCGGCGTGCCAACGTTGGCGGCAATGTATTACGCGCGGGACTTCGCAACCGTCGATGCCATCGACGTCGGCTTGATCTTCGATCCCGACGATCCCTTCGGCCCCATGTCGGCAATCGACATGGAACACATTGCCAAGGATGGACCGCCGCCACTCGTGCTGCAGCGGGGCCTTTGGCGGTGGGGAGCAGGTGAAAAATCTGGTCGCATCATTTCCGGAGTGGATGGTTCCCGGCACCGCGCAGAAGCGGTGGGCTTGCTCGACGTGCTCAGTCTGGCGTCCATCGCGCCGCATGGTTCACTGCGAGTGGATGTGGCGCAAGGACGCACACGCCGCAAGGAGCACTCGCAGCTTCCCTCGCACGAGATCGTGATAGAGATCAGCGGAAGAACGTGGGATGGAAAGGACGAACGACGTCGCCATGAGTTGATCGACTACGAAGGCCATGCCGCACTCAGTGCGAAGGGCATCAGTGTCGTGATCGAGCGAGTATTGGGTTTGAATGGTGGCGCAGCGCCGAAGCCAGGCCTCTATTTCCCGGAAAGCCTGATCGAACCAACGCAGCTCATGGCGCGGCTGGAGGTCTGGAAGCGAGTGGCGTCATGAGTACTCGACATGCGGGTGTTTTGCGCGAGTACTGTTCAGGTCGGGAAGGGCGCGAGTTCGCGCGAGGATCGCGACGAATGAAGAATGGGGAAACTGGCGGAGAGGTAGGGATTTGAACCCTAGAGCCCCTTGCGAGGCTACCTGATTTCGAGTCAGGCCCGTTCAACCGCTCCGGCACCTCTCCGTGAGCGTCGGTCGAGGGGCGCTTTTTATATGTCTCCGCGCCAAAGTGCAAGCCAAAATTTGCTTGATGGTGCCCGCACCCCTCGATTTGCCCCTTACGGCTCCTGCACGATGGGTTCGAAGCCACCGAAGATCATGCGTTGGCCGTCCAGGGGCAGCTCCCGCGGCAGGCGCGGGTCTTCCATGAATTTCTTCATGCCTTCGTCGCGCACGGCCTTCGACGGCCACATTACCCAGGAAAACACCACGGTCTCATCCGGCTGACATTTCACCGCCATCGGGAAGGAGGTGAGCTTGCCCTCGGGAACTTCGTCACCCCAGGCCTCGACCACCTGCAGAGCACCACATTCCTTGAAGATCGTCGCTCCCAGCTGAGCAAGCTCGCGGTATTTCTCCTTGTTTGCCGTGGGTACGGCGAGCACGAAACCATCTACGTATGCCATGTCGAATCTCCTTTGATGTGACGTTGCCCTTCTTAGTCGTGCGGCCGCGCCACTTTTCGACAGGCGACGGAAAAGAAACTAACTGCCGTCGGCAGTTCGCGTGGCAGGGGGCTTGAGCAAAAGAACCGTGCCGATGAGTGCCGCCAGGATCGAGGCGGAGAACACGGCGATCTTGCCGGCGGCGAAGTCGCCGGGATCCGTGAGTGACTGTCCCGCGATGAAGAGCGACATGGTGAAGCCGATGCCGGCCAGCGCGCCGGCACCGCTCAGTTGCCACCAGTCGTAGGCGGTGGGTTTACGCGCCAGACCCAGCTTCACGGCCAAGGCGGCGCAGCCGACGAAGCCAAGGGGTTTGCCGATGACGAGGCCGGTCATGATGGCCAGCATCAGGAGCGTGTGATCGAGACTGAAGTCGAGCGCGAGCTCCACACCTGCGTTCGCCAGCGCGAATATCGGCAGCACCAGATAACTCGAGCGCGGCGCCACGGTGCGCAGCATGCGGTCGGCAGGCGATTCCATGCGGTCGTGGATGGCATCGAGTGCGCGCAGCACGGGAATGGACGGCCCATGGCGATATTGTTCGCCGCTACGGCGCGCTTCTTCCGACAGCAAGCCATCGGCCTGCGCCATCAGCGCACGATAGTTCGGTGGCTGGCGCGTGGGGATGAAGGCTGCGAGCACCACACCGGCAAGCGTCGCGTGCAAGCCTGCTTCGTGGACGCAGTACCAGAGCACGATGCCCAGCATCAGGTAAGGCACGTAGTAGTAGATGGAGGCATAGTTGAGCAGCATCAGCAGCACGATCACCACTGCGGCGCCGCCCAGCCAGGCGAGATGCAGATCGCCGGAGTAGAAGAGTGCGACCACGGTGATGGCGCCGATGTCATCGACGATCGCCGCGGCGGTGAGAAACACGCGCAGCTCGATCGGCACCCGACTGCCGAGCACGGCAATGAGTGCGATGGCAAAGGCGGTATCCGTGGCCATCGGAATGCCCCAGCCGTGGGTCCACTGCGCCGGCGCGATCAGGTAGTAGAGCAGCGCGGGCACCGCCATGCCGCCGAGCGCCGCAGCGATCGGCAATGCCGCGGCCTTGGCGTTGGCGAGGCTGCCCACCGTGAATTCGCGTTTGATCTCCAGACCCACCACCAGGAAGAACACGGTGAGCAGCGCATCGTTGACCCAATGCAGGAGTGAGAGACGGAATTCACTCGCGCCGAAGAAGAGTCCCATCGGCCGTTCCCAGAAGGCTTGGAACGAGGGGCCGAATGGCGAGTTGGTCAGCACGATCGCCATCACGGTGGCGAGCAGCAGGAGTACACCCGTCGAGGGAGCCCATGAGGCGAAGGTCAGTGCCGCGGAGCGCACGCGATGGCCGAGTGAGCCGAGCAGGGCATCGGAGAAGGAGCTTTCATCCCAGGGCCCGTCGTAACGCACACCGTTGATGAAGAAGGTGGGCGTGAACATCACACCGCTGAGCCTTGCCTCTTCGATGTCGCGATCGACACGAGCTTTGGCGCGTGCGCAGAGCGCCTCGGCTTCGGCAGGGGGCATCTGATCGAGACCCACTTCGGCGGCGACCAGCGCCAGATCATCTTCGGTGAGCGTCTTGGAGTGGCTCATCAGCGCCACATGTGCACTCCAGAATTTCTCCGGATCTTCGATACGCTCGACCAGTTCGGCAGCGCGGCGCGCGATGTCGCTGCCGGTCAGGGGACGTTGGCGGAAAACGTAGCGGAGGCGATCACCAAACTGTTCGCGGATCTCGCTGATGCGCTCGTTGGCTGCGCGGCAATGGGGACAGGCATAACTGCCATATTCGACGAGGGTGATGGGAGCGTCGGGTTCACCGAGGCTGTGATCGCGGGCATCGACCGCGCGGAAGAGACGATTGGTGAGCGATGCATGCGCCGACATCAGCATTCCTTGGCGGAGAGTATTGGCGCGAACTTAAGTGCAAATCGGCTTGAGCACAACTTGCTTGCGGCGGGAATTTGAACGGATGGGCGCTTTGATTGCTGCGAGCGTGTCGTGGTGAAGCAAGGCGCTTTCGATACAGCGTGTTGCGACGTAGGTGATCGCCGCGGCATGCCCACGGTTGGTGTGAGCGTAGTGAGTCTCGACGATCGAGCTTTGACGTTCGCTGTTGGTTCGGCATCCCGTGTTGGGTTCGTCCTGTGGGACCACTGCCAGCCTGAATACACGACGGAGAGGAGAGGCGGACGGAGAGTTCCGTCCGCCTGTGGTGCTTACTGCAGCGGAATGAAGGCGAGGGCGTCGTTCGGGTTCATCGGAACGATGAGTTGTTTCTGGATCGAGTCGTAGCACATCGATGCGGCGCTCGGAATGCCAGAGGCGATGATCTCCGCAGGCTGGCCGGGACGGATGCGTGACACGCTGCCAAAGCGCACGCTGCTGGTGTACTTGGTGCCGTCTTCGGTGATGACGAGACCGTCATTGCCGCCTTCCACTGCGTGCTCGGTGAGGATCAGTTCACCAGCCGGATTGAAAGTGAGCACGGCGTTGTCGCCGATGTTCACCACCACGATGTTGCCGTCGTTGTCGATGGCGACGCCGTTGGGCAGGGCGAGCGGAGCGCCTTCGACGAACACGGAAGTTTGACCATCGGGGGTGACCTTGTAGATGCGCTCGGGATCACGCGTGTTGGAAATGTAGGCGGTGCCGTCGGCGGTGACACCGATGCCGTTGAGGAAGGTGCCTTCGGGGATCTGCACCGATTTCAGCGGCTTGCCGGTGGCGAGATCGAAGGAACGCAGATAGTCGTCATCCACGGTGTAGAGCACGCCGTTGCTGATGGCGCTGCCGCGCGGGTGATTCAGTTCCAGACCATCACGCGTGGCGCCGATCCACTTCGCGGTATGCACGCTGCCATCGGGATTGATCAGCGACACGTAGCCATCGGCCACGTTTTCGACACCGGCGTTCATCGCCAGGATCAGGTTGCGCGAGGGATCGAAGGTGCAGCTTTCGGAGAAGCGGAAGCTGCCGTAGACCTTCACGTTCGAAGACATCGGCGTGGGAACACCCGCTTCGTTGATCGTGCCGAGCGGCTCGCCGGCCTTGAATTCGCCGGAACCTGCCTGGGCATGAGCGCCCGCGCTCAGCGTGAGCGCGACGAGGGTGCTGAGAATCCTAATTTTCATGGAATGCTCCTTGTTACGAATGGTGATGGCTGCGAACTAGCAAGAACGTAATTACGGATTTTCATTGCGCAGCGTGCGCCGCATGGTGGCTTCGTCGAGCTCACGGGTCCACTTGCCGACCACGACCGTGGCCACGCCGTTACCGATGAGGTTGGTGAGCGCGCGCGCCTCACTCATGAAGCGATCGATGCCGAGGATGAGGGCGAGTCCTTCGACCGGCACATTGCCCACTGCCGAGAGCGTCGCCGCCAGTACGATGAAGCCACTGCCAGTGACACCGGCGGCTCCCTTGGAGGTGACGAGCAGTACGGCCAATAGACCAATCTGTTCCCACAGGCTGAGGTCGGTGTTGGTGGCCTGTGCGATGAAGATCGCGGCCATCGAGAGATAGATCGAGGTACCGTCGAGGTTGAAGGAATAGCCGGTGGGAATCACGAGCCCCACCACACTCTTGTTGACACCCAGACGTTCCATTTTGTCCATCATGCGCGGTAGCGCCGATTCCGAGGATGAGGTACCGAGCACGATCAATAGTTCCTCTCGGATGTAGCGAATGAAGCGCAGGATGGAAAAACCGCAGGAACGCGCGATGAGCCCGAGTACGACGAAGATGAAGACGAGACAGGTGGTGTAGAACGTCAGCATCAGCGCACCGAGCGAATAGAGTGTGGCGATGCCGTAGTTGCCGATGGTGAAGGCCATGGCACCGAGGGCGCCGAGCGGTGCGACCTTCATCAGGTAGCCGATGATCACGAACAGCACATTGCTGAAGCGGTCGATGGTTTCGTATACGGTGTTGGCGCGCCCACCGAGGCTGTGCAGCGCAAAGCCGAACAGGATGGAGATGAAGAGCACTTGCAGGATCTCGCCTTCGGCGAAGGCGGAGACCATGGTGTCGGGAATGATGTGCAGGAAGAAGTCGGTGATGGTGCTCTGTTGCGCGGCGCGTGTGTAGTTGCCGATCGCAGAGGTGTCGAGCGCGTTGGGATCGATGTTCATGCCAACGCCGGGCTTGAGCACGTTGATCACCACGAGGCCGATGATGAGGGCGATGGTGCTCACCACTTCGAAGTAGAGCAGGGCATAGCCACCGGTGCGCCCCACACGCTTCATGTCCTCCATCCCCGCGATGCCGGTGACCACCGTGCAGAAGATGATCGGTGCGATCAGCATCTTGATCAGCTTGATGAAGCCGTCGCCGAGCGGCTTGAGTTGCACTGCGAGATCGGGATGGTAGTGGCCCAGCAAGATGCCGATGATGATGGCGACCAGTACCTGGAAATACAGCGAGCGGTAGAGCGGTTGTCCGGGCATGCGTAATCCTGAGGGGTATTTGGCGGCGTCCTGAGGTAATATGCGCGGCCGGCAGCATACTATGACTTCATCCAAGCACACACCCCGCACGCTCCTCATCCAATCCGCCAGTCCGCGCCAGTTGCGGAGCTGGGTACACCGCTGTCTGGAATCCGCGCACGAGTGGGCCCAGAAGCAGGGCTACGAATACCGTTTCATCGGCGATGAGATCTTCGAGCGCGTGCCCGACTGGTATCGTGGCAAGGTCGGCAAGAAATTGCCGGTGGCCACCGATTACGCACGTTTGGTACTGATCCAGGAAGCGCTGCGCGAGGGCTTCGAGCAGGTGTTGTGGCTCGATGCCGACGTGCTGGTGTTCGATCCCAGTCTGCGCATCCAGTTCGAGGGTAGCTGTGCCTTCGGCCAGGAAGTGTGGGTGCAGGCGAGTGGTGATGGCTACGTCGCACATCGCAACGTGCACAACGCCTTCTGTGCCTTCCGTCAGAACTGTGTGGTGTTGCCCTTTCTGTTGCACACCACGGCCTCGATCGTGCGCCGCGTCGATCCCACTCACATCGCGCCGCAGTTGGTGGGCCCCAAGCTGCTCACCGCACTGCATTCCCTGAGCGATTTCGCGCTGGTGCCGGAAATCGGCGCGCTGAGTCCGGCAGTGGTGGGCGACATCGTGGCGGGCAAGGGGGCGGCACTCGATCTCTTGCGCCGCAAGAGCGAGATCAAGCCCAAGGCCGTGAATCTCTGCGCTTCACTGATCGAGCCCGCGCAGGCGGAAAAAGTCATCGAGGTCCTGCTCGGAGCCTTCGGTCAGACGGACAAGAAAGCCGCCACCTGAGCGGTGCCCGCGCCGCTTACCACTGCGCGTTGCGGCGCCTTCAGCGATAGGAACACCTTATGGAATTCGCCGCATGGGAATGGATTCTGCTCGTGCTCGCCGCACTGTCGTTCGGTTTTTCCAAGACCGGCATGCCCGGCGCTTCGCTGCTGGCAGTGAGTGTTCTTCCCAATCTGATGCCGGCGAAGGTTGCCACTGGTGTGGTGCTGCCGCTGCTCATCTTTGCCGATCTCTTCGCTTGTCTCGTCTACCGTAGAAATCTGCAATGGCGCCGTGTGGGGCGTTTGATGCCCTGGGCGCTCGTCGGCATCGTCGCCGGCTGGCTCGCGCTTGGCCGCGTCGATGACACGGGTGCAGGGCGCATGATCGGCGCGCTGATCATTGCGATGCTGGCGCTGCACTATTGGCGCAGTCGTACCTTGAGCGAGGAAGAGTTGGCGAAGGTGCCGAGCTGGTTCGCGCCGATGATCGGACTCGTGGCCGGTTTCACTACGATGGTGGCGAATGCGGCAGGGCCGGTGATGGTGCTCTATCTGCTCGCGATGCGTCTTTCGAAATTGGAATTTCTCGGTGTCGCCGCAGCGTTCTTCCTCATCATCAACTGGGTGAAGGTGCCCTTTGCGGTGCAGTTGGGTTTGATCACGCCCGACAGTCTAGCGCTCAATCTCTGGCTGCTCGCGCCCGTCGCCATCGGCGCCCTGGTGGGGCGTTGGGTGATCGCACGCATCGATCAGCACGCGTTCGAAAACATCACCTTTGCGCTGGCGGTGCTGGCGTCGGTCAAGTTGTTGATGGGAACGTGAGCCTTGAGGATCGATGCATTTCGTAGCTCGTCTTCGCCCGATCTACGTCACTTCTCTAAAGCTCAATCTACGTCACTTCTCTAAAGCTGATGATGCTGCAACTCGTGGCCCTGCTGTTTGTAGCTGTTCCACTTGCGGCGGCTGAGGGCTTTCGCTTCTTCGTTGTTGAGCACGAATTCGGCGATGGAGTCGAGGTTTTGATGGTGCGGTGGTAACTCTGTGGAGAGATTGAGCAGCGTGCCTTCATCGAACACGGCAGCATCCCAGTCGATCACTACCGGACAGTCTTCAGGAGCCTCTTGTCGCAGTGCGTGCGGTACGAAGCTTTCCGGCATGAAGGTCCACAGCAATTGATCGAAGGCGCGCGCTTGCGTTTCGTCGGCAGCGAGCACCTGCACCTTGCGTCCCTGCCGCACGAGCTGGTCGCTCAGGCGGCAGGCGAGACGCAGGCGCGCGTCCGCATCGTCATGGCGCAACAGATAGAAGTTGATGCGAGCCACGCGCCGTTCCAGCTCCTTAGTTGTTGAGCAGGTACTGCATCAGAAGCGGCACCGGACGACCGGTGGCGCCTTTCTCATTGCCCTGAACCCAGGCCGTACCCGCGATGTCGAGGTGCGCCCATTTGTAGTTCTTGGCGAAGCGCGAGAGGAAGCAGGCCGCGGTGATCGGGCCCGCCTTCGGACCGCCGATGTTGGCGATGTCGGCGAAGTTGCTGTTGAGTTGTTCCTGATATTCGTCCCAGATCGGCAGGCGCCAGCAGGGATCGAGGGCGCGTTGGCCAGCCTGATAGAGCGCGTCGGCGAGCGCGTCGTCGTTGCTCATCATGCCGCTGCACACGGTGCCGAGTGCGGTGATGCAGGCGCCGGTGAGCGTGGCGATGTCGACCACGGACTTCGGTTTGAAGAAGCGATCGATGTAGGTGAGGGCGTCGCAGAGTACGAGACGGCCTTCGGCGTCGGTGTTGAGGATTTCGACGGTCTGGCCGCTCATGGTGGTGACGACGTCACCGGGCTTGGTGGCGCGACCGCTCGGCATGTTCTCGGCGCTGGCGATCACACCGACCACGTTGATCTTCGGTTGCAGTTCGCAGAGCGTGGTCATCACGCCGATCACGCTGGCGGCGCCGCACATGTCGAACTTCATTTCATCCATGCCGGGGCCGGGCTTGAGGCTGATGCCACCGGTGTCGAAGGTGATGCCCTTGCCGAGGATCACGTTCGGTTTCTGCGAGTCGGCGGCGCCGCGATATTCGAGCACGATCAGGGCGGAGTCCTGCTCACTGCCATTGCCGACGGACAGGAGCGAATTCATGCCGAGGCGACGCATCTGCGCTTCGGTGAGTACCTTGGCCTTGAGCACCTTGCGATTCTTCGCCGCCAGCTGCAGTGCCTGTTCACCGAGATAGGTGGGCGTGCAGATGTTGGCCGGCAGGTTGCCGAGCTGACGTGCCGCGTTCATGCCGTTGCCGATGGCCTTGCCGAGGGCGAGGCCGCTCTGCACCGCGCTGCGATCGGCGCTGTCGACGATGAGTGACAGCTGTTGCAGCTCAGGCACCTTCGGCAACTTCTTGGTGGTGGTGTAGCGATACTGCAGCGTGACCAAGGTGCGCGCGAGCAATTCGGCGAGATGGCGGGCGTCTTCGTCCTTGATCTCGAAGCCGGTCAGACAGGCGGCAGCGTTGAGCTGGTTGTGCTTCACCAAGGCCTTGCCGGCAGCGCTCACCAGCTTGACGAATTTCTTGGCGTTGAATTCGTTCTGCTTGCCGGCACCGACCAGTAGCACGCGTTGGGCATTGAGGCCTTCCACTTTATGCAGAAGCAGGGTGTCGCCCAGTTTGCCGGACAAGTCGCCGGCGGCGAGCAGCTTGCTGAAGGTCTTGCGGGTCTGTGCGTCCAGGCTGGCGGTGGGTTCCGGCAGCTTGCCTTCTTCGAAGACGGGGAGGACGAGACAGGGAGTATTCAAACGTGCGGGATTGACGGCTTTGGCTGCGAATTGCATGGGATCCCCTTGGCGCTGGTCAAAAGTGCCGAAAATTCTACTCCGGCACGTTCTGCATTAGCAAAGAAGCGGAGATCTTTCGCGATCTGCGTTGTTGCGGGATGTGAGAGGGCCGCGCCGCGAGTGGGCTTTTTGGCGAGGGATAGCGCGTTGCGGATGCGTTGATCCAATCTTGTCGAAGGCGATCTCACCGAAGCACCGTGCGCGCAAACGCTCGCAGATCGCGCCTTGGGGTTGTGTGACAGCCGAAGCCCACTAGAATGCCCGCCCATGATCATTTTCCGCTACCTCACCCGCCAGATCCTGCAAGCCGTGCTGGCGCTCAGTCTCATTTTGCTGGTGGTGGCGGTACTCGGGCGCTTGCTCAAATATCTGGCGCAGGCCTCGCAGGGACAGCTCGATCCGAGCGTCCTGCTGCTCTTGATGACCTACCGCCTGCCGGACTTTCTGCAACTGATCCTGCCGCTTGCCTTGTTGTTGGGCATTCTCTTCGCCTATGGACGCATGTATGCCGAAAGCGAAATGACGGTGCTCATCGCCTGTGGTCTCAGTACACGGCGTCTCCTGGCGCTCACGGCGGCCTCGGGTGCTCTGGCGATGCTGCTCGTTGCCTTCCTCACGCTCTATCTCACGCCGCGCGCCTTGGTGGAGACGGAACGACTGCTCGAAAGCCAACGCAATCTCAATGAATTCGACGTGATGGTGCCGGGGCTTTTCCAGAACATCTCCGGTGGCGTGCGCACCACCTATGCCGAAAGCGTGGCACCAAATCGCATGGACCATGTCTTCATGCATGAAAGCAGCAGCGACCGTCTCATCCTGGCGGAATCGGCGATTCCCTATGAAGACGCGCAGGGCGGTCGTTTCATCCTCTTCCGCAACGGCTCGCTGACGCAGGGCGTGAGCGGGGCAGGGGAATATTCGCTGACGGAGTTCGATGAGCTGGGCGTGCGTCTGCCGCCGCGTGAGCTCAACTTCGATCTCACGTTGGAAGAGAAGGCCATGGGCAATGGCGAACTCTGGCGCGGTGGCGAACCCGTCCACATCGCTGAATTGCAATGGCGCGTCTCGTTGATTCTGTTGGTGCCGGTACTGGTGCTGTTGGCGGTGCCGCTCAGCCGCGTCAGTCCGCGTGAAGGCCAGTTCGGCAAATTGGTGCCGGCGATACTGCTCTATCTGGCCTATTTCGGACTCTTGCTCGCCTGCCGTGATCTCGTGGCCGATGGCAAGTTGTCGCCATGGATAGGACCCTGGTGGGTGCATGCGCTCTTTGCGGGGTTGGGCCTGTGGTTGATCGGTGGTGTGCAGGGGCTCAAGGGCAATGACTAAGCTCGATCTCTACATCGCCAAGAGTGTGCTCGCCGCCATCGCGCTGGTGCTCTTGACGCTCAGTGGCCTCGATCTGCTCTTCACCGTGATCGACGAACTCGGCGACACCGACGAAAACTATTCCGCCGCAGAGGCCTTGCTGTTCGTGTTGATGCAGTTCCCGGCGCATCTGTACGAGCTCCTGCCGATGGCGGCACTGATCGGCGCGCTCAGTGGCCTCGGTGTGCTGGCGTCGAGCAACGAACTCGTCGTGATGCAAGCCGCAGGTGTGCGCAACACGCGCATTCTGTGGGCGGTGATGAAGCCGGCGCTGCTATTGATGGTGATCGGCCTGATCTTGGGCGAATGGGTGGTGCCACGGCTACAGGTGCGTGCCGAAGTATTCCGTTCCACGGCGAACAACGAAGCCTTGGGGCTCTCGCGTTACGGGCACTGGGAGCGTGATGGCGCAACCTTCATGCACTTCAACACCATCGAGCCCGAGGGGGTGCTCTATGGCGTGAGTCTGTTCGAGTTCGACGACGACCGACAGCTCGTTCGCACGGTGGAAGCGGAGCGTGCGGTCTATCGCGGCGACCCCAATCAGTCCGTGTTCAGCGCGGAGCCGAATTGGGTATTGGAGTCGGGCCGCGAGCGTCGCTTCACGCGCACTGATGACGAAGTGCGCGCAGAGCACAGTGAGTTTGCGAGTCTGCCGTGGCGGGTGGATCTGACGCCGGAACTATTGCAGGTGCTGATCATCGATCCGGATGAAATGGCGATCTCGGATCTCTATCGCTATGCCGAGCGTTTCGAGCGGCAGGGACAGAATGCGGACAGTTATTTCCTGTCGTTCTGGAAGAAGTTGTTGCAACCGCTGACCACTGCCGCACTCGTGTTCGTCGCGATTTCCTTCATCTTTGGACCACTGCGCGAAGCGACGATGGGTTCTCGTCTTTTCATCGCCATCTGCTTCGGGCTGGGTTTCACCATCGTGCAGCGATTGCTGGAGACGGTGAGCCTGGTCTATCAGGTGCCACCGCTGCCGGCGGTGCTGTTGCCGGTGCTCCTGTGTCTGGGCTTCGGTGGACTCTTGTTCCGCCGCGCACCGTAGCTTCGCTTACTTCACCTTGACGATGCGCGACTGCGAGACGAGGTCGGGCCAGCTGCGCTTGTTCTTGTCGAACAGACTCCACCAGTAACCGATGCCGCCGAGCGCGAGCGCGAAGGGCGCCACCGCAAGGCGTTGCAATACCTGTTTCCAGGAGATGGGAGTGCCGTCGAGATTCTCGACCTTGATGCGCCAGGCCTGCATGCCGAGCGTCTGGCCACTGTTGGTCCAGAACCAACCGAAGAAGAGCACGGCGCTCAGGATCTGACTGAAGAACAGCACCCATTGATGCAGAGGCTCGAGACCTTCCGAGGCCTTCACCTGATCGACGCCGAGCGCGAACATCACGAAGAAGCCCACCACGATCCAGATCGCGAACACGAGGAAGCTGTCGTAGATGATGGCCGCAAGACGGCGCCAGAGCGCGGCGATGTTGGGTGCGGCGGGAGTGGTTGCTGATGTGGAAGTGTCGGTCATGGCCTACCTCGAAAGAGGCGGCAATTCTAGCTGATTTCGTAGGTTCTGCCGCGCATTTCGGGCCTGCATCTTGACTTTGCGAGCGTTTTCCACAAGACTTCGCGCCCATCATGAAAGCAACCGCCAACATCACCATCATCGCAGGCATTATTATTACCGCGCGCTAGTCGGTGGGTTGCCTTGCATCTAATTTGTACGACAGGAAAACCCGCCACTGGCGGGTTTTTTTGTGCCCGCCGGCTGTGGTGACAGGAGAAACACGTGGCTTATTCCGGTATCAATTACCAACATGACGCCAGCCTGCTGCCGTCCTACGTAGCGCTGATGGATACGACTCTGCGCGACGGCGAGCAGACGCAGGGTGTGTCCTTTACCGCCGGTGAAAAACTCAACATCGCGCAGGCGCTGCTCGAGTCGCTCAAGGTCGATCGCATCGAAGTGGCTTCGGCGCGCGTGTCCGCCGGTGAGCAGGAAGCCGTGCGCGCCATCACGCAGTGGGCGGCCGAACACGGCTATCTCGAGCGCGTCGAAGTCCTCGGCTTCGTCGACGGCACGCACAGTGTCGATTGGATCGTCGCGGCGGGCGGCAAGGTGTTGAACCTGCTGACCAAGGGCAGCGAAAAACACTGCACGCATCAGCTCGGCAAGACCCTGGAACAGCACGCGGCCGACGTGCGTGAAGTCGTGCGTTACGCGCGCGAGAAAGGTCTGCGCGTGAATGCCTATCTGGAAGATTGGTCCAACGGCTATCGCGACAATCCGGACTACGTGTTCGGTCTGATGAATCTCCTCGCCGACACCGGCATCGAACATTTCATGTTGCCCGACACCTTGGGCGTGTTGAGTCCCGCGGAAGTGTTCGTGGCGATGCGCGACATGCGCACGCGTTTCCCCGGTGTGAAGTTCGACTTCCATCCGCACAACGACTATGGCCTTGCCACCGCCAACTGTATGGCGGCGGTGGAGGCGGGCATCGATACCTTGCACTGCACCATGAACTGTCTCGGTGAGCGTGCCGGCAATGTGTCGCTTGCCGAACTCGCCGTGGTGCTCAAGGACAAGATGGGCGTGAAGACCTCGATCGACGAGACGCATCTCGCCGCGGTCAGCAAGGTTGTGGAACGCTTCTCCGGCAAATGGGTGGCGGCCAATCAGCCCATCGTCGGGGCCGACGTATTCACACAAACCGCCGGCATCCATGCCGATGGGGATGTGAAGGGTGGTCTCTATGTGACGCAGCTGACGCCGGAGCGCTTCGATCGCAAACGCACCTATGCGCTCGGCAAACTGAGCGGCAAGGCGTCGGTACTCAAGAACATCGAAGAGCTCGGCCTGACCTTGTCGCCGGAGGATCTCAAGAAGGTGTTGGCGCGCGTGGTGGCCTTGGGTGATTCCAAGCAGACCATCACCGCCGACGATCTGCCTTTCATCATCGCCGACGTGTTGGAAGCCAGCGACTATCAGCACATCCGTCTCATCGACTGTCAGATCTTCAGTCAGTTCAACGGCTCTTCCAGCGTCGAGCTGAAGGTGGAACTGCAGGGTATGGAATACAACGAACGTGGTGAGGGCAACGGAGGCTTCGATGCCTTCATCGATGCGCTGCGCAAGGTGATGAAGACCATCGACTTCGAACTGCCGGAGCTCGTCGACTACAGCGTACGTATCCCGAAAGGTGGTAAGCCCGGTGCCCTGACCGAGTGCACCATCACCTGGGGCGCGCATCCGCGCAACCTGCGTACACGTGGCGTGCATGCCAACCAGGTCTATGCCGCCGTGCTGGCGACGATGCGCATGATCAACACGCGTCTGCACAGCATGCAGCAGTAAGCCGCGCGCTGACTTCTTCCTGTCTTTTTCTTCGCGGCGCAGCTCGTTCGTAGTCTGCGCCTGACTGCTTGCCTCTTGGTGAGGACGCAGGGCCTTGCTAGGCTTTGCGCCTTCGATTCACAGGCAGGCAATCATGATCGATCTTCGCAGCGACACCGTCACCAAACCGACCGAGCCCATGCGTCAGGCCATGGCCACTGCGGCCGTGGGCGACGACGTGTGGGGCGACGATCCCACCGTGAAAGAACTCGAAGCTCTCGTAGCGGCGAAGGTAGGTAAGGAAGCGGGACTGTTCGTTGCGAGTGGCACGCAGTCGAACCTGGTAGCGCTGATGACGCATTGTCAGCGTGGTGACGAATATCTCGTCGGACAGGAAGCACACACCTATCGTTACGAAGGCGGTGGTGCTGCCGTACTGGGCAGCATTCAACCGCAACCTCTGCCGGTGGAAGCCGATGGCTCCATCGCGCTGGAGAATCTGCGCAGTGCCATCAAACCCGATGATTTTCACTTTGCACGCACACGCCTGTTGTGTCTCGAAAACACGATCAGTGGTCGCGTGGTGCCGCAGGACTACGTCGTGCGCGCCTGTGCCTTGGCGGATGAACACGGTCTCGCCAAGCATCTCGATGGGGCGCGGCTCTTCAATGCCGCAGTGAAATCGGGCATCGACGCGGCGACGCTGGCCGCGCCGTTCGATACGGTTTCGATCTGTCTTTCCAAAGGTCTCGGCGCGCCCGTGGGTTCGGTGCTGTGTGGACCGAAGGACTTCATTCATCAGGCACGACGTTGGCGCAAGATGGTGGGCGGCGGCATGCGCCAGGCCGGGATCATTGCCGCGGCTGGCATCTATGCGATCCAACATCACATCGAGCGACTCGCCGAAGATCACGCCAACGCCACGCTGCTTGCACGTGAGCTGGCGCAGATTCCGCAGCTCGACATCGATCTCGCGCGCGTGCAGACCAACATGGTGTTCATCACCCCCCACGATGGCAGCAGCGCTGCATTGGCTGCCTACCTGCAAGAGCAAGGCATCCTCGTCGATCCCGGCACTACCATTCGTCTGGTGACGCATCTCGATGTCGGCACCAACGACATCGAGCGGGTCATTGCAACGATACGTAAGTTCTACGCATAGCCCGAGCATCGTAGGTCGGGCTGAGGTAGCGAAGCCCAACAGGCGGTGCTCGATGTGGCAACTTGGCTGCGGCATCCGTGTTGGGCGCCGCCTTTCAGGTTCAGCCGAAACGAGACGCGCGAATCTTTCGTCGCTGGCCGCGCAGCCGCATGTTCGGCTTGGCTGAGCCCAACCCCCCATTTTTTGACTGGCTCCGATGCATCGGCCCCCAGCTGAGTGGCGCGGCGCGGATCACGGTCACCCTCGTGAATGTACGTAATAGGTCTGAGCAATTCAGGGCTTATACTCGGAAGGCCTTGTGCCGATATTGGATGTGTCAGGGTTCTTGCCGTCGAGTCTTTCGCTTGTCTCCAGTTGGGAGCCGCAAATGTCCTCATCCCCCTTCAGCCACATTGACCCCACAGCACAGCTGGAACATCAATGGAGTGCCTTCGACAAGGCCATGGCGCTGGCGGAATTCGGGCTCGATGGGCAGCTCATCTTCGCCAACGCCAGGTTCCAGTCCCTGCTGCAGCTGACGCCCGCACATTTGGGAAAGCTGCGACACGCACAGCTATGTCCGCCGGATCTGGTGCAAAGCCCGGACTATGAAGCCATGTGGCAGTCGCTGGGTTCGGGCCACGAGTTTTCCGGTGTGGTGGAGCGGGTGCGCAGCGATGGCAGTCATTGCTGGCTGGAGGTGTTGTATGCACCCGTGCGCAACAAGCAGGGCGAGGTGACGCACATCATGATGGTGGCCACCGACGTCACGCAGAGCAAGCGCACGGAGCTGGCGCAACAGGATCATCTGTGGCGCTTGTCGCTGGTGGCTGATACCACCGATGCCGCGATCGTGATAACTGCCGCTCACTCGCGCGGCGTGGTCTACAGCAACGCCGGCTTCCAGCGCATGTTCGGTTGGACACAAAGCGAGATGCAGGAGCAGGAACTGTTGGGGCTGGTGGCACCGCAAACCTCTGCCGAGCAGATCGCGCGTGTCGACAACGCACTGCGTCAGGGGCATCCCGTCGAGCTGGAAGAAGTGGTGTCGGGTAAGGGCGGGCGGCGCTATTGGGCCAAGATCCTCTGCAATCCCGTCATCGATGCGCAGGGGCAGTGGGTCTACACGGTGGCGGTGCTGCTCGACATCACCAAGACCAAGATTCATGAAGTGCTGCATCACCGTGCACTGCAGGCGATGTCGAGTGACCTGCCCCTGATGCGCGTGCTGGAGGTGGTGTGTGAGGAAGTGGAACGTCTGGCGCCGGAGGTGGCCGCCTCGATCCTGCAGGTGGACGATGAGGGAGCATTGCACCCCTTGGCCAGCCCCAGTTTGCCGTTCAGTTATTCCGCGCTGCTCGATGGCGTATTGATTGGCCCGCAGGTGGGTTCCTGCGGCACCGCCGCCTGGCGCAAGAGCGCCGTATTGGTCACCGACATCGCCACCGATCCCTTGTGGGCGCCATACAAGGACTTGATCCTGCCATTGGGCTACAACGTCTGCTGGTCCACCCCCATTCTGGATAAAGACGGCAAGGTGCTGGGAACCTTCGCTTTTTATTACCGCGAGAACGGACCCTTCGTGGCGTCCAGCTTCCATCAGCAACTCGTGCAAGCGTGTACGGCATTGTGTGCGTTGGCGATGGAGCGGGAGCAGGCGCGTCAACGTATCCGGCAACTGGCCTTTTACGATGCGCTCACGGGCTTGCCCAACCGTAGTCTGCTGGAACAACAGGTAGCGCGCTTGCTGGAGGTTGCGCAGCAGCAGAGCCGGCGCGTGGCCGTCTTGTCGGTGGATATGGACGGCTTCAAGCACATCAATGATTCCTTTGGTCCTGCCATTGGCGATGAAGTGCTGCGAGACGTAGCCGCGCGCATCAGGGAGCTGGTGCGCCAGGGCGGCGTGGCGGGGCGTCTGCCAGGGGATGAATTCATCGTGGCCGTGCCGCTGGAGACGGCGGAAGAGGTCAATGCCTTGATCGAACGCTGGCAAGCTCAGTTGATGCGGCCATTGCACCTGGCCCATGTCCGGGTGGATCTGAGTGTCAGCATGGGAGTGGCGATCTATCCGCAGGACGGCACGACGATGGCGAGCTTGCTGCACCGTGCCAAGATGGCGCTGCACCAGGCCAAGGGCAGTGGAACGGGGCGCGTCGGTTTTTTCAGTCCGGCACTGAGCCGTGCTGCCGAAGAACGTCTCGCGCTGGAAAAGGCGCTGCGGGAAGCTCTGCAAAGCGGCGGCTTGCAGTTGCACTACCAGCCGCAGATCGCGCTGAAGACGGGACGTTTGCATGGCGTCGAAGCACTCGCGCGTTGGCAGCATCCGCGCATGGGAGCCATTGCACCAGCCCGCTTCATTCCCCTGGCCGAAGAGTGTGGCTTGATGGGAGCGCTGGGCCGCTGGGCTCTCGACGAGGCTTGTCGTCAACTGGCTCAGTGGCGCCACGAGGGGCTGGCGGTGCCCTCGGTGTCGGTCAATCTGTCCGCCTCCAACTTCCACAATCTGGAATTGCCTTCCATCGTGGTGCAGACGCTGGAGCGCCATGCCCTGCATCCATCGGATCTGATGTTGGAGCTTACCGAAAGCGTCCTGCTCGACAGTCTCGACTCGACCTTGCAGACGATCGAGCGACTGCATGCCCTGGGTGTGCGTCTGTCCATGGATGATTTTGGAACGGGCTATTGCAGCTTGAGTTATCTGCGGCGTCTGCCCATCACCGAGCTCAAGTTGGATCGTAGCTTTGTCGCCGATCTCGAACACTCGCCACAGGCGCGTGCGCTCAGCGCTGCGATCCTGGGTATCGGCACCAGCCTTGGATTGACCGTGGTGGCGGAGGGCGTGGAGACGGCTGCGCAAAAAGACATTCTGCAGGCCCAGGGTTATCCGGTGGTGCAAGGGTATTGGTTGGCGCAACCCATCGCGCCGCAGGAATTGCCAGGTTGGATGGCCACGCAAGGCATGCACGAATTTGCCTAGCGTTACGCACTGCCCACCACATCACACGCAAACCTCAAAGCGGAATGCTCGCATCTCTGAGGGCTTGGGACAGTGGTTCGAGCTCGCGGGCAAAGTGTCGCCATTTTCCGACCGAACGCTGATGCATCGGTTCGCGCACCTGGATGGCGCTGGCGGTGTTGGTGGCGGTGACGTTGTTGTGGAAGTCGAAGCAGGCGGGTTCCACCGCAAGACCGAGCGTGTCGAGTAGTTTGGTGATGGTGGCTGTGGGATCACTCACCAAGCTTTCGTATTCCACTTCGATCAGACGCTCACCGAGCAACGCCCGCCAGTGTTCCATCAGACGATGGTAGGCAACGTAGAAGCGAGCCAGATCGTCGAGACGATAGGCATAGCGGAAATAGGATTGCTTGAAGAGCGCGAAGCAAGCGTCGAGCGGATGGCGGCGCAGGTGCACGATCTTGCCCTCGGGGAAGGCGCGCGCGATGTGACCCAGGAAAAAGAAGTTCTCGGGCAGCTTGTCGATGAACCAGGGTTTGCCATGCAGGCGATAGGCGATCGTGTGGCGATATCGTTGTGCGATCGCCTCCGGTTTCACGTCGAGTGCGGCAGAGATGAGTTCCGCATTCAAGCCTTGGCGGCCGCTGGCCTGCATCAAAGCCAATTGCAGGAAGAAACTTTCACCCGCACTTTCCACCGTGCGGTGATTCGACAGAATGCGCTCCACCAGCGTCGTCCCCGTGCGTGGTAGGCCGGTGACGAAAATGGGTTGGGCGCCTTCACCTGCCGCGGCCGTGGACCGAGCCAACCATTGTTTGGTGCATCCTTTGATGAGGGCGTCGATCAACTCGAGATCCTGCTCCACCCGGTAATCCGCCGCTGCGGCAGCAGCCTTGCCGGCACGTTCGTAGTAGGCGAAGGCCTCACGCCATCGACCCAGGTCTTCCAATTCCTTGCCGAGCGCGTAGTAGAGAAAGATGTTGCGCGCATCGGGCAGTTCGCGTTGCGCCAACACCTCCTGCATGGCGCGCACGTGTGTATCGTCCGTCGCACGTTTGAGGCGTGAGTACTGATAGTGGTAACGCTGATGCAAGGGAAAGCGCTCGAGCAGTTCGCGATAGAGCGCTTCGGCCGTCTCGAGTTCACCGACGTATACGGCGCACTCGGCCTTGTTGGCGGCGAAGCGTTCGATTTCAGGCTGTAGCTCGTAGGCCTTGCAGATGAGTGGCCAGGCCCGATCGGGCAGTCCCAGCCGCAGCAAGGTGGAAGAGGCGGCTTCCAGATAACGCGGGCTGCGCTCGAGGTACGGACGATAGTGTTCGAGCAGTTCCAGTGCCTTGCCATACTGACCGATCAGCGGCAACAGCGAGGCCAGTTCGACCGCAGCGTCATAGCGCTGTTGATCGAGACGCAGCGCCTGGGTGAAGGATTCGAGTGCAACCTGCGGGCGGCGCTGCGCCTTGGCGTGCAGACCCTGCAGAAAATGACCTTCGGGATGTCGTGGATCCAATTGCATCAGCGTGGCGGCAAGGCGTGCCACCGTGGGCCAATCGCCGCGTTGTGCCGCCTGGCGTGCGTCACGTGAGTGCAGGGCAATCAGTTCCTGATGTTGCATGTCATGAGTCTTCCGTGGCGATGATTCCTGCCTCGCGCAGGATGCGCAGCAAGGGTTCCAGTTGGCGTTCGAAGCGACGCCAGCGTCCGACCGAGCGCGTGTGGATCTTTTCGCGCACCTGCACCGAGCTGGCAGTGGTGGAGGTCTTCGTATTGCGATCGAACTCCAGACAAGCCGGTTCGAAGTCGAGGCCGAGTTTGGCGAGCAGAGCGCGAGTTTGTGCTTCCTGATCGCTGACGAGCGCTTCGTATCGGACTTCGATCAATCGTGAACCGAGCAGCTCGCGCCAGTGACGCAACAGGCGATCGTAGGCCACGTAGTAGTGGCCGAGATCTTCGAGCGTGTAGGAAAACTTGTAGGCCCAGGTGAAGACCTGTTTGTACATCGAGAAGCAGGCATCGACCGGATCGCGGTTCAGCAACACGATGCGGGCATCGGGCCAGGCCTTGGCGATGAAACCGAGGAAGAGATAGTTGAAGGGCAATTTGTCGATGAAATAGGGCGTGGCGCCGAGTCGATAGGCTACGCCCTTCATGTACTGCTCCGCGATCTGCGCGGCATCGATTTTGGCCACCGCAGCGAACATTTCGGGCAACAGCTTTTCCTGCGTGGGAATGCCGCTCAGCATGCGGATCACCATGGGCAGGAACAACGTTTCGTCGAGACTGCTCACTTGTGAATGACTGGCGATGATGCGCTCGGTGAGCGTGGTGCCGGTGCGCGGTAGCCCGACGACGAAGATCGGCGTATGCGCGTCGTCGGTCCGCGGTGCGGGGCCGTCCTGCAGCCACTCGGCATTACAGGCAGCGATTGCAGCGTCGACGAGGGCGATGTCCTTGGCCACATCGTGCTTCGCTACCGAGGCGACGGCATCACCGCCGCGTTTGTAGTAGTCGAAGGCTTCGTCCCAACGTTGCAGGTCCTCGAGTTCCTTGGCGATGGCGTAGTAGAGAAAGACGTTGCGCTCGGGCGGCAACTGCGTCGTGGCGAGCACGCGTTTCATCTCGGTGACGTGGGCATCGTCGCGCGCCTTGCGCAGGCGCGAGAGATAGTAGTGATTGCGCTGATGCTGCGGATTGCGGCGCAGCAGTTCGCCATAGAGCTCGATGGCTTCGTCGATCTCTCCCGCATAGACGCTGCAGGCCGCGAGATTGGCCTGGAACAGATCGATGTCGGGCTGCAGCGCATTGGCCTGCCGATAGAGCGGCAGCGCCGCTTCCGGCATCCCGATCTCGGTGTAGATGGTGCCCGCCATGTCGAGATAGCGTGGGCTGTTGCCCAAACGCTCCCGGTAGCGCTCGAGCAGTGCCGCGGCGTCGGCATTGCGGCGCGCCACGGAATACTGGTTGGCGAGTTCGATGGCGGCATCGTAGCGCTCGGGATCGAGCTTCAGCGCTCGTTCGAAATCAGCGGCGGCCTTCAGCGGTTGATTGGAGGCCTTGTGCGCGAGTCCGCGCAGAAAATAGCCTTCGGGATGGTTGGGAGCTTCGGCGATGACGCGCAGGGCACAGGCCGCCACCGTGTGCCAGTCCTTGGCCTGCGCCGCCCGGCGGGCGACATTGCTCAATTGCGCAACTGAATTCTGCATGGGTAAGTCTTGTCGATAGGCGGCGATTGTAGCGCGCCTTCATAAAAAGAGGGCCGCGATTGCGGCCCTCTTCTGTCTTGCCCAACGTCGTGCTTAGAACGACTGTTCCAGACGCAGCCAGTAGCCGCGGCCGAGCATACGGTAGGTAGACGGGTCGGTGGTGGCGTTGAAACCAACTTCGATGAACGGCGGTTCTTCGTTGGTGATGTTGGTTACGCCGAAACTGATGGCCGTTTTGGTCGGGAACTCATAACGGGCCATCATGTCGTGGTACATGAAGGAGTCGATCTTCTGGATGTACGGGGCCACCGGGCCACAGTTACAGAAGGTGTCGGCATCCAGCGAGCTGATGAACTGGTTCAGGTAGGTCACCGAAACCGGACCGTTGGCCCACTGCAGAGAAACGTTGATCTTGTTCTCGGCATAGGCGCCGCCGTCTTCTGCGGTCGGGTCGGTGTAACGGCCCGACAGGTCCACCTTGGTAGCACCGGCGTACGGCACTTTCGTGCGTTCGATCAGGTGTGCCCACAGCAGTGAGGCGTCGAAGTCACCGATGCTGGTTTCCCAGGCATAGCGCACTTCGAAGTCCACACCCTTGGCGCCCTGGTCGGCCACGTTCAGCTGGGTGTCGAGGATCTGCGCGATGCTGTAGTCGCTGCGGCGGGTGATCAGGCCGCAGGATGCATCGTTACCACGCAGGTAGCAGTCTTCGAGGATGAACTGCACGCCCAGCGAGCTGATGCCGTTCTTGACCTTGATGTCCCAGTAGTCGAGCGTGACGGACAGGTTGCCGTTCTCGACATCCGGGGTCCAGACCAGACCTGCGGTCCAGGTGTCACCGGTTTCAGGCTCGAGGTCGGGGTTGCCACCGATGCGCGACAGCACCTGCGAGTCGGTCTGTACGCCAACCTGGGCACAGGCCGGGGGCAGCGATTCGTTGCCGGCAGGTACGCAGGGATCGGTGTAGGTGGTGAACGAGTCGATGAGGCCGCCGTAGAGGTCATCGATGTTCGGGGCGCGGAACACGGTACCGCGGGTGGCGCGCAGCTTCAGGTTCTCATAGGCCTGGAATTCCAGACCGATCTGCCAGGTTTCGTCGCTGCCGAAGGCATCGAAGTCGTCGTAACGCAGACCGGTTTTGATGTTCAGCGCCTGAGTGCCGTTGTCGTAGACAGGGGCGAACAACTCGACGTAGGCGTTGACCGATTCCAGAGCACCGTCGGTGCCGGCGCCTTTGTTACCGGTCACCTGGCCCTTGGCCTTGCTGGAGTCCGGGGTGTACTCGTACTGCTGATCCCACCAACCGGCACCCACGGCCCAACCGAGCGGGCCGCCGGGCAGTTCGAAGGCGGAGCCGTTCAGGCTGATGTTCAGGGTGTCCTGACGCTCGTGGTAGCTGTCGACCAGTTCCACACCCACGTAGTCCAGCATCTCCGGCGTAACGGAGCCCGGGCCACCGAAGAAGTTGAACGGTACGCAGCCGCTGATCAGCGTGCTGGGATCGTTGATGTTGCCGTAACACTCGGGCACACCGTCGCCGTCGAGGTCGGCGGAAGGACCCATGGCATTGGTGAGGTAGGGACCGAAGAACTGGCCGAAGTCGGTGTCGACGCGGCTACGGTAGCCCGTGTTGTAGGTGATGTCCCACTCGATGTCGTTTTCGAGCAGGCCTTTCACACCGAAGATGCCCTGGTACTGGGTGACTTCCTGCTCGAAGCGGCGCGGCGTTTCCACCATGCGGCGACGCGCGTCGATGACCGGCTGCGGTTCGATACCGGCAGCGGCAAAGGCCTGACGCAGGTAGTAGTTGTCGGGCGAAATGCCGTTGTAGGACTCACCGTTCCAGGTGCCGCGGTAGCCCGGATCGTTCAGAGAGCCGTAGGGCTGCGGTGCGAGCTCCTGGGCGGAGTCACGGAAGTTGCCGCGGATCTGGGCGTTGAACGAGATGCGGTCGGTCAGCTCGAAGTTGCCGCCGGCGAAGATGTTCAGACGCTCGTAAGGGGTCTGGATCAGGTTGGCCGGGGCGTAGTTGTAGGTGCGGCCGTCGTATTCCTGGATGCCATTGCCATCGGGCGCCATGTAGAGGTCGCCGTTGGCGAGGGTCAGGCGGGATTCCGGAATGAAGGACGAACCCAGGGGGTAACAACCGCCGGAGGGCGTACCGTCATAGGGTAGGGTGGGATGTGCTTCACAGCCTTCAGGATAGATGTAGTAGGAATCCTGGAAGAACGCCCAGGGTGCATCGCTCTGATAGGCCTCTTCCTGGTCCACGTACTCCGCGCCGAACATGAAATTGCCGCGGTCGAAGGACTTGCCCACGATGAAGTCGATGGCGCGCTGCTCGGCTCCCTTGGTCTCATCCCAATCGTTCTGCTGGATGTTGAATTCGAAGCCTTCGAAGTTGTTGCGGGTGATGATGTTGACCACACCAGCGACGGCATCGGCACCGTACACGGCCGAAGCGCCGTCTTTCAGTACTTCGACGCGTTCGATCATGACGGCGGGGATGGTCTGGTAGTCACCGCCGTCCACCGTACGCTGACCATTGACCAGGGTCAGGGTGCGATCTACGCCGAGACCACGCAGGTCGATCTGTACCGCACCGTTACCACCGTTGTTGGTGGTGGTGCCGATCGGTGAACCCGACATGGAGGGCATGCGTTGAACGAGGTTACCGACGTCGGTCAGACCGGCATCGATGATGACACTGCGGTCGATTACGGTTACAGGACTGGCAGATTCGAGATCAGGGCGCCGGATTCGTGATCCGGTGATGACGACTTCTTCGAGACTGTCATTTTGGGCATAGCTAGGAGTCGTAACCCCTCCCAACGCCATGATGCCGGCCATGGTCCCTATGGCTTGGGCCAGCTTGCTTTTAGCGATCATTAGATTTCTCTCCCTAAGAGGATGATGAGATGAGTCCTACTGCATGTCGTACTCCGTGACATAGGGCGTCCTGTCATACCGGACCCACGCGTAGTGAGCCCGGCTGGACGCGCTTAATGGTAGTTAAGGAGTTTTACAAACCCTGCAGTTTTGTATGAAAACTCTAAGGAAGTGTTAAAAACTGTTACGTCGCTCGCACATTGCACGTAACAGATGAGTGGCCGAAAGATGAGAATGCGTCTGCTTTTCAGGGGGATCGGCTGGCAAGACAGCCCGTGGAGAACGGTCGAAGAATCACAAAAAAAGGAGCCCGAAGGCTCCTTTTTCCGTGCAAGTCCCGCGCAAACGGAGCTTATACCGGGAGGGCGGCCAGAGCTTCGGCCACGCGGTCGCCGAAGTCGCTGGTGCTGATCATGGTCACGCCGCTGCCCGGCTTGGACAGGTCGGGCGTGGAGTAACCGGCGGCGAACACGCTTTGCATCGCCTGCCACAGGTTGGCGGCTTCCTTGCTCATGCCGAAGCTGAATTCGAGCATCATCGCGACGGAACCGATCATGGAATAGGGATTGGCGATGTTCTTGCCGGCGATGTCCGGGGCCGAACCGTGCGACGGTTCGTAGTAGGCCTTCTCCGGACCGATGCAGGCCGAGGGCATCAGGCCGAGCGAGCCGAGGATGCCGCCACCCTGGTCGGACAGGATGTCGCCGAACATGTTCTCCATGACCATCACGTCGAACATGGTGGGTTTGAGACACAGATAGGTAGCGGCGGCGTCGACGAGGATGTGCTCCACTTTGACGTCCGGGTAGTCCTTACGGACTTCTTCCAGAATCTCGTTCCACAGCACGCTGGACTTCAGCACGTTGGACTTGTGGATGTTGTGCAGCACCTTCTTGCGCTTCTGGGCGGTTTCGAAGGCCACTTTGAGAATGGCACGGATCTGGTCTTCGTCGTACTCGAGCACCTCGGCCACGTAACGTTTGCCGTCGGCGTTGACGCCGGTTTCCTTCTTACCGAAGTACAGGCCACCCACGAGCTCGCGGATGATCATGATGTCGACGCCTTCGCCGATGATTTCCGGCTTGAGCGGGGAGAAGTGGGCCAGGCCCTTGGGCAGGTACACCGGACGGAAGTTGGCGTAGGTGTTGTAACGGCGGCGCAGCGGCAGCAGGGCACCGCGTTCGGGCTGCTGGTCCACCGGGATCTTCTTGGATTCTTCGTGGCTGAGGCCGATCGGGCCTTTGAGGATGGCGTCGGCGGCGTCGCACACGGCCTTCGTCGAATCGGGGAAGGCGTTACCGCATTCGAACCAGGCGGAGGCGCCGAAGGGCGTGTGGGTGAGTTCGAAGCTTACCTGGTTGCGTTGTTCCACCAGGCGCAGGATTTTCACGGCTTCGGCCATGATTTCGGGGCCGATGCCGTCGCCATCGAGAAGGGCGATCTTGTAGCTGCTCATGGACTATCTCTTCCGGGGGTCGAAAAAAGGGTGGCACTTTAGCACCAGGGGCCGCGCCCCGAAAGGGAAAACTGAGGGCAGCGCGATGCCCCTCCCTTTGATCCAGATCAAAGGCCCAAAGGCCCGCCGCGCCTGGATAAAGTTGTCGCAAAACATAGGGCTATGGGTGGGAAAACGGGTTGACTTAGTACTAAAATGTGCGACTCATTTTTCGGCCGCTGTCGTTTCGTCGTCTCGCTTGCCCTCGTCTCCCAACGGATCGTCGTAACCGCAGCACAACGGGTATCTCACCCCCAACTCTGGAGTGTTAGGAACTATGGAGTCTCAGAAAGCGCAAGCCACCAATACCAATCTCACTACATGGGTGAACGAAGTCGCTGCCCTCTGCCGCCCCAAAGCCATCTATTGGTGCGATGGCAGCCAGGCCGAGTATGACCGCCTGTGTGCTGAGCTGGTGGAAGCAGGCACCTTCATCAAGCTGAACGAGAAACTCCGCCCGGGTTGCTTCCTCGCCCGTTCCGATCCCCGCGACGTAGCCCGCGTCGAAGACCGCACCTTCATCTGCTCCGAGCGCAAGGAAGATGCCGGTCCGACCAACAACTGGGAAGATCCCGCCACCATGCGTGCCCGCCTCAACGGCCTCTTCGAAGGCTGCATGGAAGGCCGCACCATGTACGTCATTCCGTTCAGCATGGGCCCGCTCGGTTCCAACATCGCCCAGATCGGCGTGCAGATCACCGACTCCCCGTACGTCGTGGTCAGCATGCGCATCATGGCCCGCATCGGCAGCAAGGTGCTGGAACTGCTCGATGACAACAAGTTCATCAAGTGCCTGCACTCGATCGGCTACCCGCTCACCGAGGGCAAGAAAGACGTGCCCTGGCCCTGCGACCCCGAAAACCGCTATATCGTCCACTTCCCCGAAACGCTTGAGATCACTTCCTACGGTTCCGGCTACGGCGGCAACGCCCTGCTCGGCAAGAAGTGCGTGGCCCTGCGCATCGCCTCCGTGATGGCGCGCGACGAAGGCTGGATGGCCGAGCACATGATGATCGTGGGCGTGGAAGACCCGAAAGGTAACAAGACCTACATCGCCGGTGCTTTCCCGAGCGCCTGTGGCAAGACCAACCTCGCCATGCTGATTCCGCCGCAGGGCTACGAGGGCTGGAAAGTCTGGACCGTGGGCGACGACATCGCCTGGATCAAGCCCGGCGCCGACGGCCGTCTGTACGCCATCAACCCTGAAGCCGGCTTCTTCGGCGTGGCGCCCGGTACCTCGATGGAGTCCAACCCGGCCGCCATGCAGACCATGACCCGCAACACCATCTTCACCAACGTCGCGCTGACCGACGATGGTGACGTCTGGTGGGAAGGCATGACCAAGGAAAAACCGGCTCACCTGATCGACTGGCGCGGCAACGACTGGACGCCGGAAAGCGGCACCCCGGCTGCTCACCCGAACGCCCGCTTCACCTCGCCGGCCAGCCAGTGTCCGAGCATCGACCCTGATTGGGAAAACCCGAAAGGCGTGCCGATCAGCGCCTTCCTGTTCGGTGGCCGTCTGAGCACCACCTTCCCGCTGGTCTACCAGAGCCGCAGCTGGGCGCACGGCGTGTACATGGGCGCCACCCTGGGTTCGGAAGCCACCGCCGCTGCCGACAACCAGGCCGCCATCCGCCGCGACCCGATGGCCATGCTGCCGTTCTGCGGCTACAACATGGGCGACTACTGGAAACACTGGCTCAGCATGGAAAGCCGCGTGAAGGAACTGCCGAAGATCTTCCGCGTCAACTGGTTCCGCAAATCGCCGGATGGCAAGTGGCTGTGGCCGGGCTTCGGTCAGAACATGCGCGTCCTGCAGTGGGTAGTGAAGCGCATCAACGGCGAAGTCGGTGGTCAGGAAACCGTATTCGGCATCGTGCCGAACTACGACGACATCAACTGGAACGGTCTGGCCTATGACAAGGAAACCTTCGAACAGCTGATGTCGGTCGACGCCGAGAACAGCCGTCGCGAGTTCGAAGATCAGGCCAAGCTCTTCACCTCCATAGGTGAGGCGCTGCCGCCCGAGCTGGAGAAAATCCGTCAGGAAATGCTCGCCAGCCTGTCATAAGCAGTACGCAGAAACTCAGGGTCGGTACTGCCGGCCCTGAGTTTTTTTATGGGTGGCTTTCTTCCCTGAAGAATGCAGGCGATCGCCGTTCTATTCGGACGTGATCGTGAAGGTGAGATCGTCCACCAGAAGCTGACCGTTGAGCGCTTCTGCCTGCCAGACGAGCTCATAGCTGCCGGGTTCGAGGGCAGGCAGCGGCAGATCGAAACTGTCGCCGAAGAGGCTCGGACGCCCTTCGTCGTCGCGCGGCAGACGCAGCTCGATGCGTTCCCCGCGACGTTCGCCGTCACTGACCTGCAGCAACACGTTGGTCAGTCGCATCGTGGCCATGAATTGAAAATGGACGAGGGTAGGTGCACGTTCCAGCACGGCATCGTGCTCGGGCACCGTGACGGCGAGGCCGAGATGCGCCAGCGCTTGCAGCGGCAACGAGACCAAGCAGGCAAGGGCGAACAAGGATCCAGTTTTCAAACAGACAACTCCGGGTCGATGGACCCGCGATGATACAGGAGACCGCACGCGGTCTCGCACAGACAGGCCTGGCGGCCAGGAACATCCATGAGTGAACGCAAGTCGATGACCAACAACACCGAGGTGAAAAGCGACAGCAAGAAGGTCGGCTTCGTGTCACTTGGTTGTCCGAAGGCTTTGGTCGACTCCGAACGCATCCTCACGCAGCTCAAGCTCGAAGGCTACGACATCGTGCCGAGCTACGAGAATGCCGACGTGGTGGTGGTGAACACCTGCGGCTTCATCGATTCCGCCAAACAGGAATCGCTCGATGCCATCGGCGAAGCCATTCGCGAAAACGGCAAGGTGATCGTCACCGGCTGCATGGGCAAGAACGCCGAGGAGATCACGCGTGTGCATCCGAAGGTACTGAGCGTCACTGGTCCGCAGGCCTACGAGGCAGTGGTCAGTGCCGTGCATGAAGTGATTCCACAGCCCGTGCGTCACGATCCCTTCATCGACCTGGTGCCGCCGCAGGGCATCAAGCTCACGCCGCGTCACTACGCCTATCTGAAGATCAGCGAAGGCTGCAACCATCGTTGTTCGTTCTGCATCATTCCCTCACTGCGTGGTGATCTCGTCAGCCGCCCGGTGGGTGAAGTGCTCGAGGAAGCCGAACGTCTGGTGAATGCCGGTGTGCGCGAGCTGCTCGTGATTTCGCAGGACACCAGCGCCTATGGTGTGGATCTGAAATACCGCACCGGTTTCTGGCAGGGCCGTCCGGTGAAGGGCAACATGCAGGGTCTGTGTGAAGCGCTCGCCGATCTCGGCGTGTGGGTGCGTCTGCACTACGTCTATCCCTATCCGCACGTCGATCATCTGATGCCGCTGATGGCGAGCGGTCGCATCCTGCCGTATCTCGACATTCCGTTCCAACACGCCAGCCCACGCATTCTCAAGTTGATGAAGCGTCCGGCCGCAGCCGAGGACACGCTGGAACGCATTCTGTCGTGGCGTCGCGACGTGCCGAATCTGACGCTGCGCAGCACCTTCATCGTTGGTTTCCCGGGCGAGACCGAAGCCGAATTCGAAGAGCTGCTCAGCTTCCTCAAGGCCGCACAGCTCGACCGCGTCGGTTGTTTCAAGTACTCGCCGGTAGAAGGCGCCACCGCCAATGCCCTGCCGGATGCCGTGCCGGAAGAAGTGAAGGAAGAACGTTGGCTGCGCTTCATGGCCGTGCAGCAGGAAATCAGTGCCGCACGTCTGCAGGCGAAGATCGGTGAAGAGATCGACGTGATCGTGGATGAGATCCACGAAGATCACGCCGTGGCGCGTTCGATGGCCGATGCACCGGAAATCGATGGCGTGGTCTATCTCGAACATCCGGAAGGACTGGAAGTCGGCGACTTCGTCACCGTCACCGTGCGCGACGCGGACGAATACGACCTTTACGCCTGAGACGGCGCGTCGGTCTACGGACTGACGCGTTGCAACATCACGGTGGCCTGAGGCGAATCGTGACCGTTCAGTACGACTTCGCTCCAGCTCAATAGAAAATCCCCTTCGAAGGCTTCGATCGCTGGAATCAGCGAGGCGGTGCTGGTGCGCGTCAAACGTCTGATGGCACTGCGCGGTGTGCCACTGCGGTCGAAGCTTTGAAAGTAGAGCTCATGCTGGCCTTCACTGTCGTCGTTCCAGGCCAGGCCCAATACCCCATTCGACCAGCTCAGGTAGGCACCGATCGACTCGCCAGGTGTGTTCGTCACCTTGAGCGCATCACGATCGAGTGCGAGTGTGCTTTCGGTGTCCAGCAAGGTGCGTGAAAACAATTTCAGCCTTATGTCGCTTTGTGTCTCCACGGCATCGAACCAGGTAAGTGCAAGCGTGTCGCCATCGAGCGCGAGGTCGGGGTAGCGACTGTCGTTGCCGTCGTCGGCGCTCAGACGCAGCACCTTGTGCTGATTCGGCGATACCAGCGCCAGATGCAGTTCGATGGCCTGCGTGTCGCGTTGCGCGTGATAGCTCAGCGCCATGGTGGTGTCGTCGAGTACCAGCGCATTGAGGTTCCAGGTATTGGCACTTGCTGCGGCATCCATGACGCCTTCATACAACACCTCTCCATCGTCATCGAACCACGCATAGTGCAAACGTGAAGGGTCTGCTAGCGAAATGGGATTGGGTTGCGAATCCTCGATCCAGGCGATGAACAAGCGCTCATCGTGCGTGCGCAGTACCGGAATGCGTGAACGCAGGCCGGTGTCGGTGAGCGTCTTGTGCCAGAGCTCCTGTCCCTGTGCATCCCACGATCCGAGATGTACACGCGCCTCGCCATTGCGTGCCACTTCGTACCAGGCGACGGCGAGCTTGTCGCCGATGAAAGTGGCGCTGGCTTCGTAGGCGGGCAGGGTGGTGGAACTGAGACGGCGTTCTTCCGTCAGCGGCTGTAATTGCTTGTCGTAGAAGCGCACGTGGATCTGCGCCGGAGGGGTGCGAGCGTCGTACCAAGCCACGGCGATGTGCTCGTCACCGACGACGAGATCGGGTTCGAAGGCCGCGCCACCGATGGGAGAAACTTCTATCGCTTCTCCGCTGCAAGCGGCGAGCCACGAGAGGCTCGACCACAGCAGCAAGATCCTCATCTGGTCGCTCTCATCGACTGTGAACGACGACGTCCCCACCAGAGGAGCAGGGCCAGCAGCACGAAGCCCTGTGCAAGCAACGAGGGCGGATTCTGTGTGCCGCTGGGCAGGGACGGCGCAGTGGGGCCATCGTCGATGCGTTCCATTCTGAAGCCGGAGAGCGCCGGCGCCACACCGCGCGCATACATGGCGCTGATGCGGGCATCGTTCTCGCGTGCAAACTCTTCCATGGCATCCGCCAACTGCGAAAGATCGCCACGTAGCACGGCATCGAGCGCGGCCTGGAAAGCGGCGAGCGCGACACCGTCGACGCCGAGTGCCTGACCTTGTTCGATCACGTATTCCAGCAGACGCGGGTTGCCGCAGGTAATGTCGCTGCAGCTGAGGCCGTGTTCTTGCACGGATTCGACGTACGAGGTGATCAGCTCACGCAGTGTTGCTTCATCCGCATTCCAATAGTCCTTGCGAATGGTTTCGATCATGCGCGCGCTGAGATCCTGGAAGGCGTAGGGAGAGTTCTCGTCGAAGTAGGCCTTCATGTCGAGGTCGTAGCGATCCTGCACGTAGACTTCGAAGGTGTCCTGCCACATCTGATCGTCGACGACGTTGTCCACCGTGGCTTCCCAGCCCCACATGTACTCGACCAGTTCCACCATCGTGCGCGCACCGGCATAGCCTTCGGCCTGCATGCCCTTGATCCATTCAGGGTTGATGTAGCGCGACTGGAATTCCATGCCGATGAACTTGTCGAGCGATTCCATCGCAGGTCTTCCCGGATCGCGCGTGTTGGTGACGACGAGATCGGGGCGCTCGCCACTCACCGTGCGCACGGCAGAGGCGAGGCCACCCATGTACATGAAGAAGTCGTCGTTATCGAGCGCACCGTAGAGTGTGGTCGAACTCGAATGCACGACCTTCTCCACACCATCGAGTGCGAGCTTGAACACGTCCTGCATCGGCTCGCCCCAGAAGCCGTTGCCGAAACCATGCCCCATCTTGTTGATGTAATCGTTGGCGAGGCCGACGTCGCTGTCCCAGGTGCCGCTGGCGGCGGCGATGTTGGACGTGTTGAGGTTATGAACGCCGGGCGGCTCGTCGAAGATGCGCACGCCGGCACGACGATCGGCATCTTCTTCGCTGTAACCCATCTTGATCAGCGCGGCCTTGGTGGCGAGATAGTGATCGCGCACGAAGTTTTCGGCTTCTTCCAGCGCCTTCACCTTCTGCACGGCCTGGTCCATCAGTACGGTGACGTTGTTGAACATGCCTTCGGCCGCGCTGGCGATCACGATATCGACACGCGGACGGCCGAGTTCGCTCGACGGAATCACTTCCACATCCACTACTTTGTCGCGTGCGTCCCATACGGGACGCGTGCCCAGCAGCCAGAACACCTGCGATTCGAGCACGCCTTCGTGGCGCATGGTCTCGTCGCCCCAGATCACGAAACTGACCTTGCGCGGATATTCGCCATTCTTCTCGAGATGCTGCGCGAGCATGTCATCGGCCAATTTCCTGCCGAGTTCCCAGGCGGCTTTTTTCGGCACCTTGTCGGGATCGATGCCGTAGAAGTTGCGGCCGGTGGGGTAGGCATCGGGATTGCGCAGCGGCTCACCGCCGCTGTTGCCCATGATGTAGCCGCCGGCGAGGCCGGAGCCCAGGCTTGCCAATTCGGCAGTGGCGGAGTCGATGATGCGTTGTTCCATCTCTTCCGCCAGGATGGTTTTTTGATCGGGCAGTAGCGAACGGTCGATGGAGACGATGGCGTCGACCGTGCTCTTGCGCATCTCGGCATCGGGCAGACGCCCGAAGGCATGCAGGCCAAAGGGGATGTACTGCTCCTTGAGCGTGAGCAGGTAGTCCATGATCTGGTGCACTTGCTCATGCTCGATATAGGTCTTGCCGGCGAGCTCGAGGTCGAGTGCCTTGTCGATGCCCAGATCGATCACCTGCTGCACGAGTTGACCGGCGAAGGCTTCGGCGAGTTCGGGATTCTTCTCGATGTTGATGTCGTAATCATTGATGGATTCACCGAGCGCGGCGAGTTCGGGATAGAGGCCGCCGGCGACGAAGGAGGGCACCATATGGTCGATGAGTGTGGCCATGCTGCGGCGGCGCGCCACGAGACCTTCGCCCACCACGTCGACGTTGTAGATGTAGAGATTGGGAATGTCGGCGATCAGTGCATCGGAAGCATCGGCATTGCTGAGGCCCGTGTCCTTGCCGTCGAGCCATTCCAGCGTGCCGTGCGTGCCCATGTGGACGACGGCATCGACGTCCACGTCACGACGCAGCCATTGATAGGCCGCCACGTACTGATGGTGTGGTGCGAGGTCTTCGGCGTGATAGAGCTTCTCCAGATCTTCGCCCCAACCGCGCGCTGGCTGCGGCATCAGGATGACTTTGCCGTATTCGAGACGCGGGATGACGAAGCACTTTTCATTGCCGCAAGCGGCGGTCATCAGGTCTTCGTCTTCGGGTTCGCCCCAGTCGGCGAGGATCTTGTCGCGCAGTGCAGGGGCGAGTTGCGCCAGCCAGGCGCGATAGGTGGATACCGGCACGAGTTGCACGCTGCCTTCTGCCATCATGGCGTCGAGTTCACCCGGTGCATAGCTGCCGACGTTGCGCGCCTTGTTGGTCATGTCATCGAGGATGGTGTCGGCGCTGAGATCTGCGTCACCGAGGTCGTAACCACGGGCCTTCAGATCGTTGAGGATGTTCGACAGCGATTCGGCGATGTTGAGATAGCTCGCACCGATGTTCGCCTTGCCGACGGGATAGTTGTAGTAGAGAAAGGCGACGCGCTTGTCGGCATTGTCCTTGGTTTGCAGGCGCACGAAGCGAAGGGCGCGTCGTACGGCGGTCTGCACGCGTTCGGTGATGGGACGATTCACCACGATCGTCACACCGGTCGCAGGATCGGTTTGTTCTTCGCGGCTGCCGACCACGGTGGGGGCGATCAGTCCGGCAAGCTCAGGTACAGCCACTTGGAAGGTGCCTTCGAACAAGGACAGCCCGGAATCCGATTCCAGCCATTCTTGCTCGCTGCGGCCGTAAAGCGTGATGGTATTGATCACCGGAATGTCGAGCTTGGCGAGTTGTTCGGTCACTGAGAAATCGGCGAAGCGCATCAGGAGCGAGAGCGCGACGTCGGCACGCGCTTTACCGTCTTCGTCGAGCAGCATGCGCTCGAAGGCGACACCGTCGGGATAACCGAAGAAGGGAATGGCATTGGCACCTTGCGCTTCGACTTCGGCAATGAGCGCATCGATCACTTCGGTTTCGCTGCCGTAATAGGCGGCGCGATAGAAACCGATGCCGACCTCGGGCGCGCCTTCGCGCCAATGACCGTTCTGTTCGCGCCAGCTCTGGAACTCTTCCCAGGTGGCGAAGGCACGACCACCGTTGGCAACGGGAAAGTAATAGCCGAAGTCGAGACTGGGCTGTGGTGTCGGCAGGGTGAGTCCTGCGATGCCCGCTTCGCGCAGCGCGAACTTCAGAAGCCCCAGTTGGTTCTCGCGACCACCGTTCTGCCAGTAGGCCATCGCCTGGTCGTCCCACTTGGCGCCCTGCTCGATGAAGTATTCCTTCGGCTGCACACCGACGCCGATCGCGAGTACGGTGCCCTCATTGGCGGCGATGTCGCGGATTAGATCAGTGGAATGTTCGTTATTGAATCGATCCAGCATGCCCTGGTTCATCATGTCGAACACGAGCACGTCGGAGTTTTGTAGGGCAGTGGGATCGACCTTGTCGTAGAAGGACTCGGTGAGGAAGTTGAGATTCACCGCCCCTTCGAGTTCGGGATGTTCACGCAGGAGTTCGCGGAAGGCGTCGAGCGTGCCGCTGAGATTGCCGTCGGAAAAGAGATAGCTGAGCGTGATGGGGCGCTCCGGTGGCTGTACCGGTTGCGCGAGGGCACTGAGGCTGAGGCTCAGCGCCAACCAGGACAGCAAGAGGCGGCTCAGCCAACGCATCGCTTACTGCGCTCTCTCTTCGGTCTCGGGCACGTAGATCACCTGGCCATCGGGCAGGCGATAGGCAATGCCGAGACGTTCACCGTCGCCGCCGGCCAGTTCTTCCGGCGTGACGCGATAGGCTTCGATCTCCATGCCCTTCTTGGTGATGATTTCCTGCTCACCGGCGGCGTTGGTCACCACCATCGTCACTTCGGTGTCGGGATTCATCAGATCGCCCATGCGATAGACGGAGAAGAGCGAAATCATCAGGCCCACGATGAACACCACCGACACGTCGAACAGGTTGGCGATGCCGGACAGCGGATCTTCGTCGGTGTCGTCGGGGCGGGGCAGTTCGAGAAACTTGCTCATGCCGCTTCCTCCGTGATGGCGCCGCGCTGCAATTCACCCAAGACCTTTTCGGCGATGAAACGTTGTTCGCGGATGGTTTCGTTGGTCCAGGTCTGACGCACCAGGTTGATGACGTAGGCCGCTGTGCCGCAGGCGAGACCGATGATGGTGGAGGTGAAGGCCACCACCATCTGACCCGCCATGGCTTCGAGGTTGCCGGCCGCCATCGAGGCGAGCGAGATGCCCATCGGAATCAGCGTGCCGAGCAGACCGAGACTGGGGGCCACCTTCACCAGCATGCGCGAAGGGTTGAGTTGGTGGCGCAAGGTCTCTTCGGCTTCGAGTACCAGAAACTCCAGACCACCTTCGTGCAGCTCGTGGCGCTGATGATGTTCACGGATGCGCGAGGTGAGCTGACGCAGCGGCACGGGCAATTGCTGCAGACGACCGTCGTCGGCACCGAGCACGGGACCCTGTACCAGCCAGGGCTTGATGCTGAAGCCGGCGCGGTCCTTGCGACGGGCGAGATATTCCATGAAGCAGTGGCCGGCCATGAAGCACACGGCGATCACGCACACCCATAGCAGCGCCATTACCGGAAAGCGCAGCACCTGGCCGAGCGCGAACAGACCATTTTCCAAAAGCCCCAACAGATTCATCGGTAACGCCACCTCGCATACAGAAGTCCCAGTACCACGCTGGCTGCACTCAGCAGCAGCGGGATCTGGATGGATTGTCTTGTTTGATCATCCACGATGTCGCCGGCGCGAATCGCGGCAGTCGAATTCCAACCCTGCCAGAGGTCCGGCACCAGTCCGCCGACCAGACCCAGCACCAGCAGCAGCAGACAAGCTTCCTGGCGCATGAGGGGAGGGCAGAAGCGCTCGGATCGCAGATGCAGGAAAGCGGTCAGCAAGGCCAAGGCCAGTGGCAGCAACGAGGCGAGCGCCGTGGGATAGAGCGGTTGCAGGGCGCTGGTCCAGGCGGCACTCAGCAGTCCCGCGCCACCGAGGACCGCCCAGGTTTTCGGTGTGCGCAGCAACAGTACGCCCATGCCCATCGCCATCGTGAGGGCGCCTTGCGTGGTGGGAACCTGCACCAGCGGAGGACGCAGTCCCCAGGAGCAGAAAAGTCCCAGCCCCAACAACCAACCCACTGCCCACCAGCGCAGGTCGGCGGGCCGGCGCAACCAGGCCAGCGCCAGCGAAGCGCCCAGGGCATAAAGCAGGCCGGCAGCGTTCAGGTCCATCAGGCTTCTCGGGGCGAAGTAGTGCGGGCAGGGCGGGTGGTACGGCTCGGCAAGGACCAGCCGAAGGCCAGCTGCATGCCGCTCCAGGTCATGTAGATGAGGAGCGCCAGACCACTGAGCCCCAGGATCTTGTCGATGACCTTGATGCCGGTCCACTCCAGGTAATGGATGTCGTAGACCTTGTTGATCCAGTAGGTGTCGCGGCCGCGTTGGCTCAGGCTGAGGGTGTCCCAGTCGTACGTAAGGGTGACGCCGGTGGTCGTGGTGGCGACATTGCCGTCGAGCGATACGATCCGTCCGTAGCGCTCGGGGTTGCCGACGAAGGAATCTTCGAGCAGACGGATCAGGGCCTGCTGGTCCGGCTCGGGCCAGGGCTGCAGCGTGGTGGCATCGAGGTGCTGCCAGCCCGAGCTGGTACGCACCAGCAGATGCGAGCCCAGCACGCTCTCGAACAACTTCACTTCTTCCCAATCGGGCTGCGGCTGCAACGCCGGTGCGGTCTTGAGCGGCAGATGGCGCACTTCCAATTTCTCGTAAGCCTGCTCGTAGCGCGGGCGCACGAGGAAGAACACCGCCGTGGTGGACCAGGCGAGGAAGGGGAGCAGCAAGATCGTGCCGACCAGTTTATGACGACGACGTGGAGTCACGTTGATTCTCGGGAAAACGGAGGGGCATCCTACACACAAAACCGCTTGAACAAAAATATTAGTTAAATCAACATGTTAAATTAACGTTAGCGAATTGTTAACTTAACTGTTGGGAACTGTTTAAAAGGCGGTAACGGTTAAGTTTGCCAGTAATATCGCCACCCGTTGCCAGCCAGCGATGGCGGGCGGCCTGGAACTCGGTACAAGTCATACGCCACTGCAAGTGGTGTTTCAGGAAACCACATGGATCTGCCGCGCAAACCTCTCGCCTTGCTCATCGCCACGACCCTGGCCGTTCCGGTTGCCGTTGCTCGTGCCCAGGAAGCTCGGGAAGAGGAAGGGGGACATCCCAGCCTGATCGAGGAAGTGGTGATCACCTCCAGCCGCGTGCCTACCTCGCTGCGCCAGATCGGCACCTCGGTGTCGGTGATGACGGAGTTCGAGATCGAGTCGCGCGGTAATCTCGGACTGACGGACATCCTGCGGCAGATGCCGGCGGTGGCGACCAGCAGCAACGGGGGGCAGGGCAAATCCACCAGTCTGCGCATCAGGGGTGAGGAAGGCTTCCGCACTCTGACCATCTTCGACGGCATGCGCCTCAGCGATCCGGCCAGCCCGCAGATCGGGCCGCAGCTGGAACATCTTCTGAGTAGCGGTATCGGCCGCGTGGAGGTGCTGCGTGGTCCGCAGGGCCTCAGCTACGGTGCCGATGCGGGCGGTGTGCTCAACATCTCGTCACGCAGCATCAAGAACGGTCTGAGCGGTAACTTCGATGCGCAGACCGGTCGCTATGGCACGCGCCAACTCAGCGGCAACCTGGGTGGTGGCAATGACCGCACCGATTTCTTCGTGTCGCTGGCGGACTTCGAGACGGACGGCTTCAACACCCGCACCGATGACGACGTACTGCCGGACGACGACGGCTACGAAAACACTACCTTCCACGGTCGTCTGGGAGTGAATCTGAATGAGCGCTGGCGGGCGGAGTTCGTGCACCGACGCACCGACGGCGACAGTCTGCAGGACGGCTGCTTCCTGGAAGGCACCATTCACGATTGCCGTGGTGCCTACGACATGGAAGCCTCGCGTGCCGCGCTGCAGTACGAGTCCGAAGCCTTCACCCATTCACTGAGCTATGCCCGCACCGACACCGTGCGTGAAAACTTCGCGCGCGATGTGTCCTACTACACGGCTGACGGTGAACTCGAACGCTGGGAATACGTGGGCAGCGCGCGTGAGCTGCCTGGCTTCGACCTCGTCTTTGGGGCCGACTTCGAGCTGGCCGGCTTCAATGGCAGCGAACGCGAGAACCTCGGTTACTACCTCGAAGCGCTGAGCGACTTTTCCGACTACCTGTTTTTCACCGCCGGCGCCCGTTACGACGACAACGAAGACTTCGGCACCAATACTTCCTACCGCCTCAGTGCTGCCTATCTGTTCGAATTCGACAACGGCGGCACGCTGAAACTGAAGAGCAGCTACGGCACCGGCTTCCGCGCGCCAAGCCCCTACGAGATCGCCTACAACACCAGCCCCGACGCCTATCCCCCGGCCTCGCTGGTAAAACTCGCGCAGGAGAAAAGTCGGGGAGTGGAGGCTGGCATCGAATACTTCACCAAGAGCCTGCATCTGGAAGCGGTGTACTTCGACCAGGAGGTCAGGGACGCGATCTATTTCGACCTCGCCGACTACAGCGGCTATCTGCAGGACCTCGGTGTCAGTGATTCGGGTGGCGTAGAGCTCAACACTCAGATGGGACTGGGCGAATCCTGGGCCGTGAACTTCAACTACACCTACAACGAGACGAAGCGTCCCAACGGTCTGCCGCGCCAGCGTCGGCCGAAGAATCTCTTCAACGTGGGCCTGTCCTGGTACGGGCTCGATCACAAGCTGGCCGTTCATGGCTTCTACCGCATCAGCCGCGACAGCTACGACGGCAGCGAGGACGTGATGTTCAAGCTGGACGACTTCGAGGTGTTGGACTTGAGCCTCAACTACAGCGTCAACGACAAGCTGACCGTATACGGCAGGGTGGAGAACGCGTTGGATGAGCGCTACTACGAGACCCGTGGTTACAACACTGCCCACGCTGCGGCTTACGTCGGCGTGCGTCTGGCCTTCAGTCGCTAGCGCGGCGAGACGTCCTTCTTCTTATAGCAACCTTTCCTTTGCTGCTTCTTGGCCGGCAGGTGCGCAGCGCCTGGCCGGCCACCTTCTTTGTTCTGGTCGTTCTTGATTCCGCGTCAAAGTCGGCAGTTGTTGATGCCTCGATGTGGCTAATGACATCAAGTGGCGTTTGATAATGGTTATCATTTTCTATACGATTCGCTCTCCCTTTCCATATCCCGGGACGCGATCGCTCCATGTTTCGCAAGATCATCTTCTGGACCCACCTCTGCTGCGGCATCGCCGTCGGCCTCGTCGTCTTTACCATGTCCTTCACCGGCGTGGTCCTGATGTATGAGCGTCAGATCAAACAGTGGGCGGCCGAGCAGGACTATGTGCCTGCTGCCGAGCAGGGCACCAAGTTGCCCCTGGAAGAACTGATCGACATCCAGCGCCTGAAGCGCCCGGACCTGCCGGTGGCGTCGATGACTCTCACCAACGATCCCGGCGCCCCCGTGGATTTCCGCGCCGGCCGCCAAGGTGGTGTGAGCCTGAACCCTTATACCGGCGAAGAGATGGAAGTGGGCTCACCCGGGTTGAATCGCTTCTTCAGCTGGATGACCGGCTTCCATCGCTGGTTCAACGTCGAGGGAGAAGGCCGCGCCACGGCACGACAGATCACCGGTATCAGCAACACCGTTTTCCTTTTCCTGGTGTTGAGCGGCATGTATCTGTGGCTGCCGCGGATCTGGAAGTGGACGATGTTCAAGGTGCGCCTGCTGTTCCGCGGCGACTATCCGAACAGCAAGGCACGTGATTTTCACTGGCACCACATCTTCGGCATCTGGTCGGCAATTCCGCTGGTGGCGGTGGTGTACACCGGCATGGTGATTTCCTATCCCTGGGCCGCGAATTTCATGTACCGCGTATTCGGTGCCGAAGTGCCGCAGCAACAGGCTGGCCCGGGTGGTCCCGGCGCGCAGCGTCCAGCTGGCCAGCAGGCGGTGCGTCCAGAACAGGGTGGACAGCAAGCGCAGGGTGGTCGCGGTCCTGTCGCTGCCAACGTCGGCAGTGCTGGTGACCTCAACATCCCCGCAGTGGCCGGTATTCCACTCGATCGTCTGGTCGAGAACGCCATCGCCCACAGCGGCGAGGGTTGGAACCGCTTGAACGTGACCTTGCCACGTCCCGATGACGAAACGGTCCGTATCGAAATCGACAAGGGCAATGGGGCACAGGCGCAACTGCGACACACGGTGGTGCTTTCGCGGCACAGTGGTGAGGTCGTGGACGTGGTCGATTTCTCCGATACGCCGAAGGCACAGCGTCTGCGTGGCATCGCGCGCTTCCTGCACACGGGAGAGGTGTTGGGCTTCTGGGGACAGACCATCGCCGGGCTTGCTTCGCTCGCTTCCTTGTTTTTGGTATGGACCGGTTTTGCCCTGTCGTGGCGTCGCCTGATCGTGCCGCTCTTCAACAAGCGCAAGGCTGCGTAATCTTCGTTCCAAGGCGCTTTGCCAAGGTGGCAGAGCGCCTTTCCTCCTGCGGCTGAGCCCGGTTGACACCTCCACCGGGCTTGCGCAGTATCGGCCTCCTTGAATCAACACAACATCCGCAAAGGAGTCCCCATGCTGCGCCTGCCTCGCCTCACGCTACTCGCCACAGCAATCCTCTTACATACGAGCCTTTCGGCGCAGGCACAGACCTCCACTCGTGATGGTGTCTACACCAGTCAGCAGGCTGCCGAAGGCGCCACCTTGTACACGCGTTCCTGTATCGAATGTCACGGCGCCACCCTGCGCGGCGGTGAAGCCGGTCCGGCTTTGACCGGTGCGGCATTCTGGAACAAATGGGCAGGACAGCCGCTCGGCGCCTTCTTCCAGATCACGGCCAGCACGATGCCGGTGAACAATCCCGGCGGTTTCACGGCGCAGCAATATGCATCGCTGGTGGCCTTCATGCTGCAGCAGAATGGTTTGCCCGCAGGTGAAACGCCTCTGTCGGCGAGCGCGGGCGATCTCGTGCGTATCACGCTCGAGGAAAGCACCGAGCCGGTTCGTGTGGCATCCGTCGTCAGTGGCGCCGCCGCGGCGCAGCGTGTGATCAATGCCGAGTGGACCAGTTATCACGGCGACAGCAACTCCACGCATTACTCGCCGCTCGACTACATCAACAAGGACAACGTCAAGGATCTCGAGATCGCCTGGCGCTGGTACACCACCAACCACGGCCCTGAACCGGAATTCAACTACGAAGCCACGCCGATCATGGTGGATGGTGTGCTCTATACCACTGCGGGCCGTCGTCGTGACGTCGTCGCGCTCGATCCCGTCACCGGTGAATACCTGTGGATGTTCCGCTTCGACGAAGGCACGCGCCGCGGGCCGCGCGTGAACTCCGGACGTGGTCTGTCCGTCTATCGCGACGAGAACAAGACGCGTCTCATCCTCATCACGCCCGGCTATCAGATGATCGCGCTCGATGCCAGCACCGGTCGTCCCGATCCGAACTTCGGTGTCGATGGTGTCGTCGATCTGCGAGAGAACCTCGACGATCGTTTCGAAGTCGACAAGAACAACGCGCCGGTGGGCAGCACTTCTCCCGCAATGATCGTGGGAGATGTGATCGTGGTGGGAGCGACCTTCCCCTCGGGTGGTTCGCCAGTATCGAAAGAAGGTATCGCCGGCAACATCCGCGGCTACAACGTGCACACGGGAGAGATGCTGTGGCGCTTCCACACCATTCCGCAGGGCAACGAATTCGGTTCCGAAACCTGGCTCAATGGCGCCAACGCCTACACCGGTTCGGCAGGTTCGTGGAGCACGATGTCGGCCGACCAGGAGCGCGGCATCGTCTACGTGCCGGTGGAAGCTGCAACCGGTGACATGTATGGCGGTCATCGCCCCGGCGACAACCTGTTCTCGCAGAGCCTGGTCGCGCTCGATGCGAAGACGGGCGAGCGTCTGTGGCACTTCCAGCTCGTACATCACGACGTGTGGGACTACGACCCGCCCACCGGCCCGGTGCTCGCCGACCTCGTGGTCGATGGCAAGGAAATTCCCGCCGCGATCCAGGTGACGAAGCAGGGCATGATCTACACCTTCAACCGTGTGACGGGTGAACCGGTGTGGCCGATCGTGGAAATGCCCGTACCGCAGAATGGGGTACCCGGTGAACAACTGTCACCGACGCAGCCGTTCCCCACCAAGCCGGCACCGTTCGAACGTCTCGGTCTGACCGAAGACGATCTCATCGACTTCACGCCGGAGCTCAAGGCCGAAGCCTTGCGCATTCTCGAAGGCTATACCTGGGGGCCGGTCTTCACGCCGCCGTCGTTGGTGACGGAAACCAATGGCGGTACCGTGTTCATGCCGGGCTTCGGTGGTGGTGCCAATTGGCAGGGTGTGGCCTTCGATCCCGAAACCAACATGCTCTACATCCCGTCGACTTCGCATCCGATGAAAGTCGGCCTCGGTAAGGATGAACGCAACTCCGACTTCGATTACGCCATGGTGTCGCGTGGCATCGTTATGGAAGGACCGTTCGGCTTGCCGTTGATCAAGCCGCCCTACGGTCGCATCACCGCCATCGACATGAACACTGGCGAGCACAAGTGGATGATCGCCAACGCCGATACGCCGGAGGCGATTCGTAACCATCCGCGTTTACAGGGCGTGGAAATTCCCGAGCGCACTGGCCATGGTGATCGCGGCGCTTTGCTCGTGACGAAGACCTTGCTGTTCGCCGGAGAAGGTGCCGGCATGTACGGCGGTCAGACCGATGGCGGTCGCAAGTTCCGCGCGCACGACAAGGCCACCGGCGAGATCCTGGCCGAGATCGAGTTGCCGGCGAAACAAACCGGCTTGCCGATGACCTATGCCATCGATGGCGTGCAGTACATCGTGGTACCGGTCGGTGAGACCGGCCATCCGGGTGAACTCGTCGCGCTGCGCGTCAAACAGAACCGCTGAACCAGTAGTTGAGTTTGAGGTCTAAGTAGAGTCGGCTGTTCATGGGCGTGGACTGGTTTGCTTTCGATGCTGTGCGGTACCATCGGCGGCTCGCGCCCACGTCAACAACAACGAATCATTCGGACGAGCAGCTGATGATCCGCAGTCGAGGCGATGCCTCAGGCGCTTCCCAATGACCCATGCCATATCAAGGAGTACGACAATGAAAAAACTCTTTACCCTGGGCCTGGCTATCGTAGCCATGGCATTGAGCGCCTCGCAGGCGGCCGCACAGGGCTTTCAGCTGCCCAACATGCAGGTGCGCAGCAATGCCTTCGAAGACGGCGGCATCATCCCGATCAAATACACCTCGCACGGTGACAACGTGCAACCGGACTTCACCATCACCGGTGCGCCCGAAGGCACCGTCAGCTACGCGATCATCTTCCACGACATCGAAGTGGCCATCGGTGGCAACACCGACGACGTGACCCACTGGGTGGCCTTCAACATTCCGTCTCCCAACATCCCGGAAGGTTCGCTGCCTGCCGGCAGCGTGCAGGGCAGCAACATCCGCGGCCAGGCCAGCTACATGGGCTCCGGCGCTCCCTACCGTGACCGTTACCACCACTACGTGTTCGAGTTCTACGCACTCAACGCCAACCTCGATCTGCCCGAAGGTGCCAGCCGCGCCGACGTGATGGCAGCGATGCAGGGCAAGGTGGTGGCCAAGGCTGCCTATGTTGGCCGTTATGCCAACGCTCAGCCGCAATAAGCGAGATCAAGAAACCAGTACGAAGGGCGATGCGTGCATCGCCCTTTTTTTTATCGGCGCTTAGAATCGGCCGACGAGAGCACTGCACGGAGGGGGGATCATGAAACGCAGCCTGTTCTGTACGATGGCCTTGGTGGTGAGTGCACCACTGGCCGCACACCATAGTTTCGCGCCGCATTTCGACGCGCAAAAACCAGTCGACATCGCCGGTGTCGTCACCGAGTTCGAAAAACGTAATCCGCATGCCTATCTGCACGTGAGCGTGCAGGACGCCGATGGTCGCACGAAGGTCTGGCGCTGTGAGAGCCATGGGGTGACTCAGCTCAGCCGCAACGGTATCGATCCCGATCTGCTTACCCCTGGCGCAGTGGTACGTCTGACGGGCTCGCAGCATCGTCGCGATCCGAATCAATGCTTCTTCAACACCGTACAGATCGAAGATGGTCCGGTGCTGAGCGTCGATGGTCCGCGGGGCCAACCGGTGGCACCGCAAGTGGCGCAGCGTGATTCCATCTTCGGTACCTGGCTCATCATTCCGGCTGGTCGCCCGACGAGCGGTCCGCAGTTCATGATGGACTACATCACCGACGCCGCCAGAGAAGCGATTTCCAAGTACAACCCCTTCACCGACGATCCCACCTATCGTTGTGAGCCGGTGGCGATTCGCCGCGGTTGGTTCGCTCCGGGCACGCCGATGGCGATTCGTCAGAGTGGCGACGACATCATCATCCAGCACGAATGGATGGACATCGAGCGCGTGGTGCACATGAACGAAGACGCTGCGCCCGCAGGCACGGCACCGACGACCTTGGGTTATTCACGTGGACGTTGGGAAGGCGAGACGCTCGTGGTGGAAACCGATCACTTCAAGCCGGGCGTACTCAACCAGTTCGTGGAGGTGGAAGGGCAGCCGATGCGGGGGCTCTTGCACTCCGACGCCTTGCGCACCGTGGAGCGCATCAGCTTCAACGCCGACAAGAACGCCATCAAGGTGGAGATCGAACATTACGATCCCGTGTACTTCACGCGTGATTTCCCGGTAGTGGAAGCGGAGTTCGCGGCGACGGATCTGGAAATCAAACCCTTCGGCTGCATTCCCGAGCAGCTCAAGTAAGTCTCATGCGCGGCCCGCCGTGCGGCGGGCCGTGCACTTCTCACTGGCTCAAGAGTTCGACGCCGATACCCCAACTGCTGGAATGGTTGTAGTAGTCGACGAGATCGCTGTTGTAACCGGTGCGGCCCCACAGCTGGATCGGCAGACCGAAGAAGTTGCTGGTGAACTCCAGGGTGGTCGTGTTGTTGTCGAACATCTGCGAGTAACCGGTTTCCTGCGTCAGGCTCATCTTCTGGAAGCAGATGAAGCTCACGCCTTCGAGACAACGATTGCGTCCGAAGTCGTATTGCAGTGAGAACAGCACGCCATCGTATTGACGGCGCGGGCGCAGCGCTTCGCCATCGCCTTCCCACACGTTGTATTCCTCGGCGTCATGCTGCAGAGGACCGTTGTGCAGGTAGTGACGCAACTGCAGCCGCGTGGCGAGACGCGGTTGCCATTCCTTGCGCCATTCGACGAACGAATAGTCCCAACCGCGGCTGATGTCGTCGCGCGCGAAGATGCGCGCCTCGGCCGGATCTTCGCCATTGTCGATGTAGGACTGCACCGCACGTTCGAACTCTTCGGGGCTGTCGATGTTCTGGCCGTTCGACTCATGCGCGAAGCCGATGTCGAGATAGTTGCTGGTAGAACTCCAGGCACGCAGGAACAGCGCCGGGTTGAAGCGGCGCGCCACCACCGGAGAAGATTCGCGGCTGCCGATGTATTGTGAGAAGCGACCGGTGAACGACAGATAGGGCTGGATGAAGAGACCGTTGTCGCGGCCAGTCAGGTTGTCGATGCCGTTGGCCATGCTTTGGTAGACACCATTGAGCAGCGACGAATTGTGGAACAGCGGGTGCTTGGCCGACACCGTGAAGTCCATGTAGTAGTCGCTGACGTCGTCGTTGTCGCTGCGGATCATCAGGCGGTTCGGCTCGTGACTCGTGAGGAACGAGTGCTGCGCCATCACTTCCTGGCGTGTGGAGACCGTGAGGATGTTTTCGTTCTCGCCCACTACCGAAGTCGAAATGAGAGCCAGTACCGGCAGGATGTCGGCCGTGCGGCAGCGCGAGTAGGTGAGGTAACCATCGTCGCTCTCGCGATAGAACAGCACGAAGTCGCTGCGCAGCACGTCGGGCTGGATCAACAGGTGGATTTCCTGATCACCCTGCTGGAAGCTCAGTTTGCGGAAATCGTTGCGCGGTTCTTCGCTCACCACGCTCTGGTTGGTGCAAAGCGTATCGAGGTTGTAGCGCTCGAGACGGCTTTGAATGAAAAGCCGATCGATCTCGCTCAGGCGCGCAGTTGCCTGACTGGCATCGGTCAGACTCGGCTGAGCGGATGCCAGGTTGCAGAAAAGGCCAAGCAAGAGGGTGGAAGAAAGGGACGCGAGGAAAGACTTCTTGGACATGCGAACTCCTTGGAACGACAGCTACCGGCCCTGCCTGAGGTGAGGGACTACCAGAGCCGTGGCGAGTCTTACGTCCATGTGTTGCTCGACGGGGCAGGACCCCAAAGGGATGCGTGTGTCGGTTCGGCCTGCTACTGTGCCTGCTCGCTGCCAGTGCAGTCAATCGGCGGCACTCCACGGTTGGTGAGCCTGTGATGGAGTTCCCGTCCCGTCGTGCTTCCTTGGTGATGCTATTGCAGCGAGAAGAGGGCATGCGATAGTGCCTGCAGCCAAACCAATGGATGTGAACGACGTGATGGGGACTTCGTTGACCGTTCTGCGCCGCCAGCTGTGGTACTGGTTGCTGCTGCTGTTGGGCGCTTCGCACTTTGTCAATGCACAAAGTGTCGATCCCGTTGCTGCCGGGGTGTACGAGAAAGCCAGCACCGTGCTCGATGCACTTCTTCGCGACGAAAAACTCGCTGGTGCCGGCATCGGCGTCATTTGGCCTGGAATGCAGCCTTGGCTGCGGACTGGTGGGTTGGCGTCGCGCGAACGTGAGCTGTCGTTCACCGCCGACACTCCCATCACGCAGCAGGAATTTGCCCAGCTCCATACGGCGATTGCGGTGCTGCAATTGATTGAAGCCGGCAAGCTCGAACTCGATGCGCCGTTCAATCGCTATGTCCCGGAATTCCAGCCTCATTCCGGCCAGTGGACATCCGACTTCACGATTCGCCAACTCCTCAGTCATCACAGTGGTCTGCCTGCCTACTACGCGCCCGGTTCTGGTAGAGAGGTCTTTCGCGCGCACGGCGACGATGAGGCCTGGCGGGAGGTGCTGGCCCATGGTGGCGAGGTGGCGCTCATCGCCGCGCCGGGTGAAGTGTACGAGTACTCGGACCTTGGCTACGTATTGCTCGGGCTTTTGATCGAACGTGTGAGCGGTGAGAACTATGTCGACTATGTGAAAAGGCACATCCTCGAGCCCTTGTCGTTGCAGCACACTTTTTTCACTGCAGATCCCCGCACGGTGCCCGGCATTGCCGATGCGCATGATGATGGCGAAAGGAGCGAGCATGAGCGCTTGCGGGATCTACCGGCGGCGGGTTTGGTCGCGAGTCTCAACGACACCACCGTCCTGCTGCAGGCGCTGCTCTCGGGCGGGCAGGGGGTATTGAACAGTGCGAGCGTAGCTCTTCTCTTCAGCGCGCATGAGCGTTCACCTTATGACGGCAATCTCGGCGTTGGCATGGGCGTTTATGTCGCAACCCCTTGGCAGGCGAGCCGCCCCGATCTCACCTTGATATCGCAGTCCGCCATTGCGGACGGCACTCGCACCTATCTCGCCGCGGTGCCGCAGTTGCAGCTTGGCGTGGTACTCACCACCAACGATGAGTTCAGCAGCATCAAGCTGCGTGATGCGGCGGAATCGGTCTTGCAGCACATGGTCGAGGTCAGTGTGGGGCAGCCGGTGCCTGGGTACGCGCGTCATCGCAGCAGTGAGTGGAGCGAGGAACGCCGCGCCGCATTGCTGGGCACCTACAGTGGGCCCGGTGGTTTGTACCGCGTGGAGCGAACTCGCTCCAACCTGCGTCTGGATGTCCCTTTCCTGCCTTTCGTACGCGTGAACCTGGTGCCGCGGCAGGAAGACCATTACGCAGTGGAGCTGCGTTTCCTGGGCTTGAATCTTGGCCGCTTGTCGGCCTTGCAACTCGTTGCGAGTGGTCTGGAAAGCAAGATCGAAACCGTGAATGGTGAGCGACTTTGGCACTGGTATTTGCGGGGCGAAAGCGTGGTCACTCTCACCGAGTTGCGACCGGCACAAGAGAGCGAAGCGCTGGCCGCATGGCGCATGCGGTTGGGCCATTACGAGTCGGAACTGACGGGAGCGGCCTATCGTCTCGACTTCGACCGCGACAGCGGCAATCTCACCTTCGGGCGCGAGGGCCGGGGCTTGCGACGGTGGGGGGAAGCGCCCGATATCCAGTGTGTGGTGGATGCGAAAGAGCTGCGCAGCTGCAATCGGGGGTTGACCGGCACTGGCAGTCGCAAGGGGCTGCGTCTGTTGGAAGATGGACGCCTGCTCGATTCCTACGGCGTCCACTACCGCTCGCGCTGATCAGCGCGGGTGTTCCAATTTTTCTTGAACGAAGTGTATGACCTCGCGCAGCTGTGCCGGCGGGTGATAACCACTGGTGGCATAGCCGCCATAGACGAAGGTGGGAATTCCCGTGATGCCGAAACGGCGCGCGCGTTCCCAGGCCTTGTCCACCGCAGTGCTGAAGCTGCGGGTCTGCAGCACTTCCTCCGCTGCGGCTGCATCCAGACCGGCCTCTTCGACCAGGGCCAGCAGCACCTCGGGTTTGGCGATGTTGCGATCGTGAACGAAGTAGGCCTGATAGATCAGAGCATCGAGCGGTCGCCCTTCCTTCTGCGTTTCTGCCCACAGCGCCAGTTCCTGCGCGAGGCGGCTGTTGTAGGTGTACTCCCGATCGCCATGCGGCAGGCCGATCTTGTCCATCTCTGCATAGAGTCGTTGATGGATGGCATCGACGTCACGTCCTCCCAAGAGATCGGAGATCAGCATGCCTTCCGGTGGTGTGGAAGGATGCAAGGGAAAGAAGGTGCGCTGTACGGTGAGAGGCGTGTCTTGCAATACCTGACTCAGTACCGCATTGCCCAGATAGCACCAGGGGCAGACGAAGTCGGTGAAGAGCTCGAGAGTTTGCGGCGCCTTGGCGGTGTTCATGTGCACTCCTGTGGTGGTTGTCAGGGCTGAGTCGCTTCGAACTTGCCCAGCTCACGGTTCTTGCGTACCTGGTTCCAGGGAAATACCTGACCGTTCATTGCCACGTACACCCCGTTGGGCAACAACTGCACTGCGGTGAGTGCACTACCCAGGTTGAAGAGAGCGTCGGAGGCGCCGAAGGCGAAGGGGATCATGGCACCGGTGAGCACGATGGTCTTGCCCGTGACTTTCTTGGCGAGAACCTCGGCAGTATTGGTCATCGTGTCGGTGCCATGGGTGATGACGATATGAGGTTCCTCGGCTTCACGACAGGCGCGCGCGATGAGCGCACGATCCTCGTCGTTCATGTCGAGACTGTCCTTGAGCATGAGGGTGGTGAGGCCGCATTCGAGTGGAAAACGTCCGAGCGCAAGTAATTGCGGGAGATGGGTGTCGCGGAAACAGAGGTTGCCGCTCAGCTCGTCATATTCCTTGTCGAAAGTGCCACCAGTGATGAGGACACGGATGCTCATGCTTGCTCCACAGAAAGTCCGGCGCTGCGTCCAGCGTGGGCGCGAGCATAAACAGGCGCGCAGTCAGGGTCCAGCTCGTGCTAGGGGTCGATGGTGTTCGCGTTGGGCTCATTGGCAGGTTTGCCAGGACGCTCCTTCTCCGTGACCGTCAGCCAATCCAGCACCACGCCCGAGATGGAGTTGTAGCGCGCGACGCGGAAGATGAGCTGCAGGAGCTGTGGGCGCGTCCTGATGCGCGGCTCTTCCGCGCGCGGCACGAACCAGAGCAACACGGCACCGCGCAACACACCGCTCGCGATGAACACGATGAAGAGCGAAGAGGCGAAGGGCAGGGGCAGCAAACTGTTGAGGTCGGGCGCGACGTGGGCGAGATAGCCACCGAAGATCGCGCCGACGAAAACGGCCAGCGCAGCACAGATCGATTGGATTGCGGCATAGGCGGCGAAGTTCGTGTGGTGGGGACGGATGTCGTAGAGATAGTTGGCCGTCGTCAGGTTGAATCCACTCCAGGCCAGTCCCGACACGAGCTGTACCACCAACAGAAAATACTGATCGGGTGAAAAGAGCCACAGCAACGGGATCACCGGCATCGCCGTACTGCACACGAGCATGACGAAACGGCTGCCATAACGATCGCTCACCTTGCCCCAATAGCGCAGCATCAGAAATTGTGTCGCGATCGAAGCGACGAGGTTGAGCGTGTATTCGAAGTAGGTGAAGTGCAGTTCGTTCAACATGTACACCGCAAAGAACGGTGCCGAGATCGCCACCGTGCCCTGCATACCGGCGAAGAACAGTGTGTAGTTGCGGAAGGTGCGATCGCTCAGTGCCTGCGGGAACACGCGCAGCGTGTTGTAGAACTGGCGCGATTCGGCGACGACCGGATGCGGGTCGGGATCGTGCATGCTCCACAGGAAGAAGCAGGAAAAGGCGCGGCCGATCGCTGCGACGAAGAACAGGAAGCAGAAACCGGCCCAGGCGAGTTCGTAGCGCGCCGCCATGCTCATCACGATGCCGCCTGCAATGAACACGGCAAGAGAGGTTCCCATCGTGAGTCGGCTACGTCCGGCGAAGAAGCGACCACGCTGGCGCTGCGGCACCATGCTGCCCATCCAGGCCCGCCACTGTGGCTGGATCATGTGAGAAGTGCCCTGGTAAAGAATCACGCAATAGATCAGCGTTTCCACCAGGTTGGGTTCGCGCATCGCGGCAAGCATGGCGAACCCGAACATCAACAGTGTCTGCAGCGCCGCGGTGAGCAGCACCAGACGTCGTCGTGTCAGCCAGGTTCCCACCCACACCGACACCAACTGCATGAAAGAACCCAAGAGCGGCGGAATCGCCGTGAGAAAGCCCATCTGTACGCTGGTGGCGCCGAGAAAGAGGGCAAAGGCGTTCATGAAGTTGTCGCAGGTGGCGGTCATCGCCGAAGAGGCAACGGCTTCCTTCTGCGAGAACTCCAGCGACCGCAGCAAGCGGAAGTGTTTCTGTCGCGATGGAGGAACTTCGACTGCGGAATCGATGGCCATGGTACGCGAACGCCGAGAGAGGCCGCTGATTATCGAGTATCCCCAAACACCTCACCAGCGACCTTGCCCGCATTTGTGGACAGCATCATGACCGGCCGCGTTGCTATACTGCCCGGCCTTGACGTTTAGAGGAGATTTCCATGAGTCAACTCACGAGCCGAGCCATCCTCATCAGCAAGAACGGTGGGCCCGAAGTATTGCAGCTGGTCGAACAGCGCCTGCGTAAACCACGTGCCGATGAAGTGCGCGTGAAGGTGTTGGCCACCGGCGTGAACTTCGTCGAGATCTACCATCGCACCGGGCTCTATCAGACGCCGCTGCCCTATGTGCCGGGCGGTGAGATGTGTGGTGTGGTCGAAAGCGTCGGCAGCAAGGTCGAGCGTTTCAAGGAAGGTGATCTCGTGGCTTCCGCCACTGCGGGATCCGGCTGTTACGCCGAATACGCCAACATCGCCGAGAGCAAGTTGGTGAAGGTGCCGCGCGGACTCGACCCCGTGACGGTGGCCGGCATGATGCTCAAGGGCATGACGGCACAGTACCTCTTGCGTCAGGTCTACCGCGTCGATGCGGACGACACCATCTTGATTCACGCCGCCGCCGGTGGCGTGGGACAGATCATGGTGCAGTGGGCGAAAGCGCTCGGCGCCACGGTCATCGGTACGGTTGGCTCTGCGGCGAAGGCCAAACTCGCGCGTCGGCTCGGCGCCGATCTCGTCATCGATTATTCCCGTACCGACTTCGTGAAAGCAGTGAAGAAGTTCACCAAGGGTGAGGGGCTGCCCGTGGTCTACGATTCGGTCGGTGCCGCAACCTTCCCGGGCTCGTTGGATTGTCTGCAACCCTTCGGGCTGTTCGTCAGCTTCGGTAACGCCTCGGGCCCCGTGCCACCGTTCAGCCCTGCGCTGCTAGCGCAGAAGGGCTCTCTGTTCATGACGCGTCCCACGCTGTTCGATTACGTCAGTACGCCGCAGCGCTTGCAGGCGGTGGCGTCCGATCTCTTCAAGGTGGTCAAGCAGGGCAAGGTGAAGATCAACGTGTCGGCGACCTATCCGCTGGCCGAGGCGGCGCAGGCGCAGACCGATCTGCAAGCGCGTCGTACCACCGGCAGTATCGTGCTCGTACCCTGAGCAAGGGCGGCGTTTTCAGGTAAGCTTGGCGCCTTTTTTTGTGAGGCAGTAATGAGCATTCGCGAAGGCATGATTCCGGAGTGGGAAGCGGTCGAGGCCGTGATGCTGGCGTGGCCGCACGCGAGCACGGACTGGCGCCCGTGGCTGAAGCAGATTCAGCAGGATTACGTCGAACTGGCCGCGGCCATTTCCACCAGTGCCACGCCCTTGATCCTGTGTCAGGACGCAGCACACGAGTCTGAGATTCGCGCCCAGCTGGGCCAGCGTTGCCAGCGCGCGCCACATTTCGTGCGTGTGCCGTACAACGATACCTGGTGCCGTGACTATGGTCCGGTGTCGGTGCGTCGCGAAGGTCAATTGACCCTGCTCGACTTCCAGTTCAACGGTTGGGGCGACAAATACGATGCCGCGCTCGACAACGGCATCAACCAGCAGCTGGCAGCGCTGTGGCAGGCACCGCTCGTTACCGTCGACTACGAGCTCGAGGGCGGCAGTATCGAAACCGATGGGCAGGGCAGTCTCCTTACCACGGCTCACTGTCTGCTCGACAGCAATCGCAACAATGATTTCGACAAACCTGCGGTAGAGCGTTTCGTGCTGCAGCAGCTCGGGCTGGAGCGCATCCAGTGGATCACCGAAGGCGCCTTGCTCGGCGACGACACCGACAGCCACATCGACAATCTCGTGCGTTACTGCAGTCACGACACGATCGCCTATCTCGCCTGTTCACGCCAAGACGATGTGCACTATCCGGCGCTCAAGGCCATGGAAGAGCAAGTGTTGGCCTTGCGTCAGCCCGACGGCAAGCCTTACCGCTGCGTCGCCATCGAGTTGCCGGAAGCACGTTTCAGCGAAGAAGGCGCACGTTTGCCAGCGAGCTATGTCAACTTCCTGATCGTGAACGACGTGGTGCTCGTGCCGGTGTTCGGTTGTGCACAGGATGAGCTCGCCTTGTCCGCGCTCGGCACTTGTTTCCCGGGCAAACGTTTGCTGCCGGTGCCCGGCGGCAATCTCATCCGCCAGTTCGGTGGACCCCACTGTGCTACGATGCAGCTTCCCCGCGGCAGCCTGAAGCTGGATCAGTAACAGGCATTCCAGAATTTAGAGGAGCCCAAGATGAGTTCACTTCTGCGCGCTGGCCTGATCCAGCAACCCGCATGGCCCGACAAGGCGAAGAGTCTGGCGGAAACGGAGCGTTTGCTGGAACAGCTCTGCCGTGAAGAGAAACCGCAGTTGGTGCTGCTGCAGGAACTGCACACCACGCATTACTTCTGTCAGTTGGAGGATCCGGCGCTGTTCGATCTTGCCGAGCCGCTGGATGGTCCGAGCGCACAGCGTCTGTCCGAGATGGCGCGCAAGTATCAGGTGGTGCTGGTCGGTGGCATCTTCGAAAAGCGCGCGCCCGGTGTATTTCACAACACCGCGCTCGTATTCGAGCGCGACGGCAGCCTCGCTGGTTACTACCGCAAGATGCACATTCCCGATGATCCGGCCTTCTACGAGAAGTTCTACTTCACGCCCGGTGACGCCGTGCGCGTCGATGGCAAGAGTGGCTTCACGCCGATCCAGACCAGTGTGGGCAAACTCGGCGTGCTCGTATGCTGGGATCAGTGGTACCCGGAAGGTGCGCGTCTGATGGCGATGGCGGGAGCCGATCTGCTGCTCTATCCGACTGCCATTGGTTGGGATCCCAACGACACCGAGGAAGAGAAGGAACGCCAGAAACAGGCCTGGACCTTGATCCAGCGTTCGCACGCGGTTGCCAACCATCTACCGGTGTTGGTGGCCAACCGTGTTGGTTATGAAGCCGATCCCTCGGGGCAGGGCGCCGGCATCAACTTCTGGGGTGGCAGTTTCATTAGCGGTCAGCAGGGTGAATTCCTGGCCTACGCCGACGCGAGCACGCCGGGTTATCTCGTGGCCGATCTCGATCTGGGACGCACGGAAAAACTGCGTCGCATCTGGCCTTATTTCCGCGATCGCCGCGTCGATGCCTACGGCGGCCTCACACAGCGTTTCCTCACACCCTGAGCATTTCCCAGAAATGAAAAAGCCGGCGCGATGCCGGCTTTTTCTTGTGCGGAGAGCTTGCGCTTACGGCACGATGGGACTGCTACGGTCTACCGAAGTGCTTTCCTGACCCACCATCAGCTCGTGGGCATAGTTGGCTTGCTGGCAAACGTACTCGAACAGTTCCACGCCCGGGTTCCAACGCAGATTGAAACCGCCAGTCCACTGACCGTCGTAGGCTTTCGGATCGTCCACCGTGATGCGGTATTCGATCGTGCGCTCATCGATGCGAGTGAAGCGTTCAATCGTGTGCAACTGTTCGGTGTGCGGCAGGCCGCGACGGTCGAGCCAGAAGTCTTCGTTGTAACCCACGGTGTCCACCACCAGTGTGTTGCCTTCCCACCAGCCGACGGAGTGCCCATAGTTGGTGGGCTCGAAGTCGGTGGGATGCGAACGGCCATCCATGTAGATGGTGCGGTAGGTGTGCGGACCGCCGATGTCGAAGATGTACAGACGACCGAGGGCCGGCATTTCGACGAACTCCACGCCGTAGGGCGTCAGGAACTGACGGGCGGCGCCGGAGGCTTTGCAGCGAGCATGGGGTTCCAACTCGTGCTTCTGACGATCGTCATACAGCGCGCGTGCCCAGGGTTTGAAGGGCACGACGTCGACCGGTGCAATCGGGTCGAGAATGCCGAACACAGGCGTCCAGACACCCTTGTCTGCCGGAGTCGCGCCCTGCAACAGGACGCGACCCTGGGCATTCACGGGTGCCGGACCAGCGGGTGTCTGGTCGACTTGCGGGGGCTGGGCCAATGCCGCGCCCACGGTGAGCAGGGCGACGCTGGCGATGGCTGTGGCCAGTGTACGTTTGAGCATTTCAGTTCCCTTGACGCTGGCTGGAGTCTGCATCCAGGGTCTGACCGGGGCGACCACCGGTGGCCGTTACGGTAACGGTGCGAGCGTTCACACGGTTGCTGCCGTTGCGGGCCAGGAAGCCGTCCACGGTGATTTCGGTGCCGATCTGCAGGGTGTCACGGCGCCAGCCGTTGCGCTGCAGACCGTGGGGCGGACCCAGTTCTGCACCCCAGTTGACCACCTGACCGGACTCATCCTTGACGTTCAGGTAGATCCAAACGTGCGGGTTGGTCCACTCGACCTTGGTCACGATGCCGGTGAGTTGCTTGGGCTTGTCGCCATCGAATTCGGCGGTGAAGGAATGGTGTGCTGCAACACCGCCAGCCAGCAGCAGGCTGGATAAGGTAAGGCCGGAAAGAAGCTTGAGTTTCATGGGAGTCTCCTCAACCAAAGTTTACTGACGGTTGTTCTGACAGAAGTACGGGGGTAGATCCTCTCCACCGACCCACTGCAGAGTCCAGCTAGCGGACCAGGGACGGGTGTAAGCGCCAGGATCGTTGATGGTTACTTGATACTGCAGTGTATCGGCATCCAGCCGCGTGAAACGTTCTTCCATGCTGAGCAGGTCAGTGTGGGGCAGACCCCCGTTACTGAACCAGAAATCCTCGTTGAAGCCACTGGTCTGCACGACGAGAGTGTCGTTTTCCCAGCGGCCGACCGAGCGTCCGTAGTAAAGCGGGTTGTCGTCGTCGCCGAGTACCGAGCCGGTCGCTTCGCGGCCGTCCAGGTAGATGATGCGGAAGTTGTGGTTACCAGAGCCCATCAGTACGAAGACGCGCTGATTTTCCTTGTCTTCCAGCAACTGGAAGCCGAGGTCGCTCTGATACTGACGCGGGCCTCCCGGCGGCTTGCAGTTCAGATACATCGGGTCGTCCTGCAGGTTGCGCTCCTGGCGGAATCTATAGAGCGCCAGGGCCCAGGGCTGCAGCGGAGCGACGTCCTTGGCATCGTTGAGGTTGAGCAACTTGCCGTCGCGATCGAACTGTACGTTCTTGCCGTCTTCGACCAGTACGTGCGAGCTCGGGAAGGCCCAATAACCGTCGGTGCCACCGGTGGTGGTGCCGAGAGCGACGCTGCCGTCGGGCCAACGCGGAACCGGACGTGCGGCAAGGGGACGCACGGGCGGCGTGTAGGTCACCGAGTAGACTTCACGGTTGGACGAGGTGTCGATGACGGTTTCGCCCCAGATCTGACGAGTGCCGTCACGCGCGACGATGCCGCTCACGCGGATGCGATCGCCTGGACGCAGGCTTTCGCCGCTCCAGCCACTCTTCTTCAGAATCACCGGACTCTCGAGCTCGACTGCCCAGTTCTGGGTGGAGCCTCCCTCGGTGACGTTCATGAAGATGTGGGCGTGGGGGTTGCGCCAATCGACGGAGGTGACGATACCAGTCAGCGTCTCTTCCTTCGCAGGATCGAATTTGGCTTGAATGGGGTGGTGAGCCTGAGCCACGGATGCGCCGAGCGCCAGCGCGGCGACGCCGAGGGCCAGACGAGAAAAGGGGAAGCGAGCAACCTTCATGGCTTACTGCCTGACGATTTCAAAGTCGCCACGGGCATTGCCATTGCGCCACGTGCCGATAATGGAACGATTGGGTAGTTCGAGGCGGGCGAAGTTTCCTTCGATCACGTAGTCACCGGCTTCGATTTTGATCGACCAATCGGAAGGATCGAGTTCTGCTTTGGAAATCTGCAGGTTGTCGGTGCCAGGATTGATGATGCCGGTGATGTCCTTGCCATCCCAGTTCATCACCACCAGCACGCTCTCGCCGTTGCTGTTGCCCTTCCATTCGCCAATCCAAGAACCCTTGGCAGGATGACCTTCCTGAGCAGAAGCAAAAGTAGCAAGCCCGGCCACCAAGCCGAGAGCGAGCATGCCACGAATAGGTAAGCGCATTGAGATTCCCCTCGTATTTTATGGTTTAGTGACAGCCGCCAGACTAACACCAAATCGAGCCAGCTGAAAACCCGCTCGCGGCGCGCCATCCTGCGGGAAAAAAGGGCGAACCAATTGGTTCTGAGCAACATTCCCGCATGCAGCCGGAGCGCATCATCGCCTGTAAATGAGGAAACTTCATGCAAGTCGAAAGCGCTGCAGGAAGGGGCGTTACACAACGAGGGTCTGCGTTGGACAAGCGTAAGGTGGCTGATTATTCTCGCCCCTTCTTTATATAAGCCAGAGTTATTGAAACTGGTGTATTCATCGAACCCAGAGGTTCGTTCATGAGGGGATGCAGTAATGGGGAATGAAAGTCTTAACAACGATCGGAGCCGTTCTCCCGTCGCTTATGGACGGGCTGTTGCGGGGCTGGTGTTGAGTCTGTGGTGTGCCCTGGGGTATGCGCAGAACATACCGCGCACACCAGATGGGAAACCGGATCTGCAAGGGATCTGGAAAGCGGAAGCCAGCGCGATAGCCGCGCTGCAAACGAATGCGGCGGCAGGGGACATGAACGCCGTTGCGAGTGTGGTGCAGGGCAGCATTCCGTATCAGGAGTGGGCCGTCACGCAACGCCAAACCAACTTCGCCAATCGTCTTGCCGAAGATCCTCTCAACAAGTGCTACTTGCCCGGGGTGCCGCGCATCATGGCGCTGGACTATCCGTACCAGATTTTCCAGACCGAAGCGCATGTCGCGATGACTTTCCAGTGGACACAAGTGTTTCGTCTGATTCCGTTGACGGAAGAGCCTTCGCTCTATGAAGGAGTGGAAGCGTGGATGGGGCGGGCACGTGGGCGTTGGGAAGGCGACACGCTCGTGGTCGAGCTGAAGGATTTCAACGATCGCAGTTGGCTCGATGCCTCCGGCAATTTCCATAGCGCTGCGCTCACCGTCACCGAGCGTTACAGCATGATCGATGAGGACACCATTCGCTATGAAGCCACGATCAATGATCCAGAAGTCTATTCGGAACCTTGGACGCTTTCATATGAGCTCGAGCGTCAGAAGGACCTGGTGCGCTTGATGGAATATCAATGTCAGGCCGAGAAGGAAGAATTGAGCGGCGACTTCGAGCGTGACGAACGCACCTGGTATCCGGCGCCGATTCCGGAAGAGAACGTTGCCTTCGACGCCACTGCCGGTCGTGAATTGCCGCTGCCGCAACCGACGGGAACGATTCGCCGTCTGCCCGATGGCACTCCCGACATCAGTGGTTACTACATGGCCGATGCCGGCGGCGCGAACTATGGTCTGGAGTCGGCTGACAATCGTTTCCTCACTCCCAATTCACGCGGTGTGATCGTCGATCCCGAGCACGGCGGTTTGCCATATCAGGATTGGGCGCGTGCCGAGCGTCTGGATCGTGAGAAGCCACATCGTGGCTATGACGATCCCACTGCACATTGTTTCGTTGCCGGTGTGCCGCGTTCTCACTATGTGCCGTCGCCATTCTTCATCATTCAGGCGAAGGATTTCGTAGTGGTGCTGCACGAACGCATGTCGTGGCGGCAGATCTCGCTCACACGTACCGAACATCTGCCGGATGACATTCGCCTCTGGCAAGGGGATTCCATAGGGCGTTGGGAAGGTGACACGCTGGTGGTCGAATCCAGCAACTTCAACGGCAAGGCTTGGTTGAACGAATCGGGCGACGTCGTCAGTCACATGCAGAAGGTGCGCGAAACCTTCACGCCCGTAGATGAGAACACCGTGATCTATCGCGCCACCATCAGCGACCCCATTCCCTATACTCGTCCCTGGACCATCGAGATGCCGTTCAATCGTTCCGAAGACGAACTGCTCGAAGTGGCCTGTCTCGAGGACAACAATGACCTGCAACATCTGAAGGACGTGCGCGACGAATGGCGCGCCGCCCAGCAAGCGAATTGAGTGCACCGGAGGAAAGCAACATGAAGCACATCGTCAGTCTCACCGCTCTGTCCCTGCTCATGAGTGCGGGCTCGGCACTCGCGCATCATTCGTTCTCGGCCGAGTACGATGAAAACAAACCAATCCAACTCACAGGCAAGGTCACGGAAATGAAGTGGTCCAACCCGCATGGTTGGATCTATCTCGATGTCGAGGATGAAAACGGGCAGGTCACCAACTGGGCACTGGAGACCAGTGCCGCGAATGGTTTGATTCGTCGCGGTTGGCGCAAGGAAGATCTACCGCCCGGCACCGTGCTCAAGGTCGAAGGCTGGCAGGCGCGCAATGGGTCACCGACAGGCAACATCCGTTCGGTGACCTTCGAAGATGGGCGTCGTCTCTTCGCCGGTACTTCGAATCAGAACGTGCGCGAGGATGAGAAGTGAAACGGCAGTAAAGAACTGCACAAACAAAAACGCCGGCTTTTGCCGGCGTTTTTGTTGAGGCTGAATCGGCTCACTCGAGGTAGGGGATCAAGCGACCCAGAATGATCACGCCAATCCAGAGGCTCAGCGAGATACCTGCGATCACTTTCGCGGATATGGGCGTATCAGCACCTTCGGGCAGTGCGCTCAACTTGGCGTGTTCACCGAACCAGAACCACAGTGCGTTGGCACCAGCGAGTACGATCAGTGCGATCTTCCACTGGAACGCAAGGTTGTAGTAGTAGCGGAAGGGGTCGCCGCAGAAGAAGATGATGCCCGTGATCAGGTTGATGGCAAACGCGATCATCACGAAGGGGATGAGCGACAGAGCCGGTTTCATCGGAATGTGTTTCGGCGGACCGATGCCGATCACGCGCAGATCCACCACGAGCAGACCACCCATCAGTGCGCTCAGGCCGATGAAGTGCAGGTTTTCCAGCAGCGGCCACATCCAGAAGTAGCCACGTGCCATCTCTCCCAGGAAGGAGTCGCCAATAGTGTTCAGAAAATCGTCGGTCATGGACTGAGCTCCTTAGAAATACGCCATCAGACGGCCAGTGACGATGGCCCCAAGCCAGGATGCCAGGGACAAGAACGCAAACAGTTTGGTGGAGCTTGCGTTGTCGCCATCAGCAGCGGCAGCGTCGATCATCTTCTTGAACAGAACGCCTCCGACGATGATCAGGAGGAGCTTCATGATGAAGACCGACTGGTAGCTATATTCGGTAGCGTGAGAAGCGTAGAGCGCGAGGCCGGAGATCAAGTTGATGAAGAAGCCGACCCAGGCAACGGTGTAGAGATTGGCATGGGAGACGATGGGAACTTGCTTGAGCACATTCAAGGCTCGCAGCGTTGCAACCATCACTACGCCGAGTGCGAATGACATGCCCACGGAGTGAGCAGACAAGGCAATGGCGAAGCCCCATGGATCCTCACGGATGTAGATCCCTAGGCCAGAGTCCTCGATCCACTGAAAAAATTCCATCATCGTGGTGTACCTAAGCTGGAGGCGCGGGTTGCCCCGTCACCGTTGGATTACCAAAGACAAGCCGTGGGAAGGCAAAGGCAGTGAACGAACTTTCTGTTTTCTTCTTGTAATTGAAAGCAGTGGAATTGTTTGTTGTACAGCCGGCCCCTCACAAGCGGTCGCAAAGTTAAGACAGATCGAGTTTCAGCACAAGTCGTGGGGATATCGGAATCCGCGAATTATTGACCGGGCCCGAGGTGGTTTCTAATTTCTTGCATTTTCGAGTGATGGCTTGATTACGCGCAAAAAAAACCGGCCGCAAGTGCGGCCGGTTTCGATACTGCATGATCGCGATGAAGCTTAGGACTGGTTGCGCCAGCCAGCTTCGGTGTAGCTGGTGCGAGCCACTTTGGAGTAGGGCACCGGGCACACCATCGCGCGGATCTCGTACTGCTTGTGAGGCTCCACGGTCGGTTTGGCAGTTTTGGTCGGTTCGCCCCACAGCAGGGTGACTTCGGTGCCGGGCTCGGCGAACTCGTTGTCGAGGATCGCGAGAGTGAGCATGCGACGCTCGTTGGAGCTATAGCCAACCCAGGTGGAGATGCCGACGTTCTTGCCGTTCTTGATGACTGCGTCGTAAGGCAGCGTGGAGTACACGGCAGACGGGAACTCGATGAACTTGCCGCGGTCGTCGCCGAACTGGCTGGCCAGTACTTTCACGACGTCGTCGTTGTTCAGTTCCAGCGTCACTTTCTGGCGACGCGGATTCTGCGCGATCTTCTCGAGCGCTTCGCGGCCGATGAAGTCGTGGTCGAACTTCACCATTACGCCGTAGCCGAGATCGTACGGAGTCAGGTAGTAGTCTTCGATGTTGTTGGAAACGAAGCTGCCACCGAGAGAAGCGCGGGCTTCGTAGGAGTCAGCCGGCAGCCATTCACGATAGGCTTTCAGTTCGTCGCCGGAGTAGATGGCCGGCATCGGAGACGGGATCCAGCCGGATTCCAGCGTGTTGGAGGAGTAGGCGCGGGCGCCTACGAGACGCAGACCGAATTCTTCACCGGCTTCGATGAAGGCCTGACGTACTTTCTCGCCATCAGCCACAGGACCGAAGAGCTCGTAACCGGGCTGACCAGCCATGCCGTGACGCAGAGCACCGACTTTGCAGCCGGCGATTTCGAGTTCGCCCATGTGGAAGAACTTCAACTTCGGCGGTTCCTTGCCCATCACTTTGGTCATCAGAGCGAACGCGTTCGGGCCCTGGATCTGGAAGCGATAGGTCTTGCGATCGAGCGGGTTGGCGCGAGCAGCGGAACGCTCGTCGCGTACGCACTTGGCATCGTAGCCCTTGGTTTCGCAGTGGAACTGTACCCAGTTCAGCACGGACGGACGGCCGATCAGGTTGAAGGTACCGTCGGGCAGGTGCATCAGGATCACGTCGCCGACGACATAGCCTTTTTCAGTACACGGAGCGTACTGCTTGGCAACGTTGACGGGGAAATTCTCGAAGCTGTTGGTACCAAGATCGCGCAGCAGCTTCAGAGCTTCGGGGCCGGATACGTACATGTCCGACATGTGGTAGCTCTGGTTGAAGAGTACGCAGGTCTCTTGCCAGGCCCGCTGCTCGTCACGCCAGTTGGTATATTCTGCCGGAACGACTGGATAGACGTTGGGGCCCGAGGGAGAGTTGCGTAACATGCTCACCGGGTCGCCGCCGGCGGCTTGAATCAGAGCTTCCAGGTTATTTGCGCTCATGGGGATATCAGCCTCTTATTTGGGGGACAACTAACAACGAAATTTTTTTCGCATATCGAAAAAAGTGCGCAGTTTAGTGCCAGATGCCGGCTCCGGCAAGCTCCAATTCATAAAACTCCAAGATCGACTCATTACTGTTACAGGTGGCTTGATGCTGCAGAAGAATCCTCGCGAAGACGGCGAATACCTCAATGCATTGGCGCGCGGCCTGGCCGTGCTACGTGCCTTCGGGCGCGACAAGCCGGGCATGACGTTGAGCGAGATAGCCGCCAGCACCGAACTGAACCCAGCCGTGGTGCGCCGTTGCCTCAACACGCTCATGCACCTCGGCTACGTGGGCAAGAAGGACAAGCTCTTTCTGCTGCGCCCCGAAGTGTTCAGCCTGGGCTCGGCCTACATCGAATCGATGAACCTCGAAGAAGTGGTCACTCCGCACCTGCAGCCCGTACGCGATCAGACCGGCAACAGCACGGCGATGGCGGTGTTGTCGGGGCAGGACACGCTGTTCATGGTCTACGTTTCCACCAAGCTTCTCACGCGCATCGTCGCCGGTGTGGGCACGCGTTTCCCGGCCTATGCCACGGCCGCGGGGCGCGCGCTCCTCGCTTATCTCGACAAGCCGCGTCTGAATGAATATTTCGCGAATCTGCAGCCGGTGGCGCTGACCGATCGCACCATCACCTCGAAGACCAAGCTGAAACAGGTATTGCTCGAAGTGAAGAAGCAGGGCTATGCCGCGATTCAGAGCGAGCTCGACTACGGCGTCGTATCCGTAGCAGTGCCGGTATTTTCCGAGGATGGCCGCGTCGTGGCCTCGCTCTCGTGCTCGACCTCGCTTGCGCGTCAGTCGATGGAAAGCATGGTGGAAGAGGTGATGCCGCTGTTGCGTCAGGCCGCGCACAACATCGAAGTCGAGCTGCGGCGTTCACCGCTGCTCGTGCACTCCATCATCAACTAGGCGCGCGGCGCGCTTCTCTTACTTCTGACGAGATTTCCCATGTCGTTGATCTTTCCTCCCGTCGAACTGCCGACCTTGCCGATCGTCGGCCGCAGCGAACGCTTCCCGGTGCACCGCATCTACTGCGTCGGCAAGAACTACGCCGCCCACGTGCGCGAAATGGGCTCCGATCCCGAGCGCGAACCACCGTGCTTCTTCCTGAAACCGACGGACGGCATCGTGCTAGACGGCCAGGTGCCCTATCCGCCGGGCACCAGCAATTTCCACTACGAAGGCGAGCTCGTGATCGCGATCGGCAAGGATGGGCGCGACATCGCGCCCGAGCAGGCACTCGAGTACGTATACGGATACACGTTGGGACTCGATCTCACGCGCCGCGATCTGCAGAAGCAGGCTGGCGCACTGGGACAACCCTGGGATGCCGGCAAGTCCTTCGATCACTGCGCGCCGGTGTCTGCCGTCGTGCCCGTCGAACAATGCGGGCATTTTGCCAGCGGTCGCATCCAGCTCTGGCTCAATGGCGAATTACGGCAGGACGCGGATTTTCACGAACTGATCTGGGCCAATCACGAAATCATCAGTGCTCTTTCGCGGCTCTACTACCTGCGCGCCGGCGACCTGATTTTCACCGGCACTCCCGCCGGTGTGGGACCCCTCGCACGTGGCGACAAGATCCGCCTTGCGGTGCAGGGGCTCGAAGATTTGAACGTTACGATCGTTTGACGCTGGGGTGATGCGGAATAGAATCGCGGTTTTTGAAAACGATAGGGGAGTTTCCATGTTCAAACGCCGCGCACTGACAGCCGCACTGAGTGCCGCCTTGTTACCCTACGGGGCGCAGGCAGCGGACGCCGTCGAAGAAATCACAGTCATCGGCATCGTGCCCGGTGGTTTTACGCGTCAGATACTGCAGCACATTCCTTACGCAGTGCAGAGTGCCGACAGCGAAGCGCTGCAGCGCACCTCCGCGCTCGACCTGAGCGACTTCATGAACAGCAGGCTGGGCAGCGTCAACCTCAACGCCGCACAGAACAACCCGCTGCAGCCCGACCTGCAGTTCCGCGGTTTCACCGCTTCCCCCTTGCTCGGTCTGCCGCAGGGCATTTCCGTCTATCAGAATGGCGTGCGTGTGAACGAGCCGCTCGGTGATGCCGTGAACTGGGATCTCCTGCCGGCGTCCGCCATTCACAGCATCGATCTCATCAGCGGTTCGAACCCCGTATTCGGCCTCAACACACTTGGCGGTGCGCTGGCCGTGACGATGAAGAGCGGCTTCAACTTCCAGGGTAACAGCCTCGAAGCACTGGCAGGTTCCTGGGACCGCGTGACCGGTACGCTGGAAAGCGGCGGCAACGACGGCACCTGGGGTTACTACCTCAACCTCGATTACTTCGACGAAACCGGTTGGCGCGATCTGTCCGACTCCGATGCGCGCAATTTCTACGGCAGTGTGAGCTGGCGCGATGGTGAGCGCAGCGGTTTCGACGTCAGCGCACAGCGCGGCGTGAGCGAACTGATCGGCAATGGTGCATTGCCGGTGGGTCTGATGAACATCGATCGTTCCGCGATCTTCACGGCGCCCGACATCACCGAGAACGATCTCAAGATGTACTCCTTCGACGGCTGGCATGCCCTGACCGACACCGTGCGTGTGTCGGGCAGCATCAACTGGCGCGAAAACCGTACGCGTTCCTTCAACGGCGACGCCTCCGAATATGGCCTCTGTTCCTTCGCGGGCGGTGCACAGGCGCTGTTCGAAGATTTCGAAGACCTCGAGGAACTGCTCGAAGACGATCTCGACATCGAACTGGACGACATCTGCGAAGGCGAGGTCGACGGCATCACCAGCCTCGATGATCTCGAAGAGCTGATCGAAGCACGTGCGCTGGCGCTCGGCCTGGATCCGGAAGACTTCGAACCGGAAGACATCAGCGGTGAGCTGTACGGCACCGGCATCCTCAGCGATGAAGCCATCAACAACATCAGTGAACGTCGTCAGCGCAGCCGCAGCTTCAGCGGTCAGGTGGAAGTCACCGAAGATCTCTTCGGCCGCGACAACCTCTTCATCACCGGGGTGAGCTATGTGGACGGTCGTTCCACATTCGATTCCGTGGTGGAGCTCGCTGGCCTCGATCCCGTCACGCGCAGCACGGCCGGTCTCGGCACCGGCAGCTTCGTCGCAGAAGCCGCGACGCACGTCCGCACCCGCACCGAAACCTGGAGCTGGTTCTTCTCCAATACCTTCCAGCTGGATGACACCTTGGCGCTGACCTTGTCGGGCCGCTACAACTCCACCGACGTCACGCTGCGTGATTCCAGTGGTGATCGTCCGGAGCTCAACGGTGATCACTCCTTCAAACGCTTCAACCCCGCGGTGGGTCTGACCTGGAATCCGGATGGCGCACACACCTACTACGCCTCCTACAGTGAGTCCAACCGCGTGCCCACTCCGATCGAGTTGGCCTGCAACGAAGGGGTATTCGAGCTGGCGCGTCAGTACGCGATCGAAGAAGGCGAGGATCCGGATGACATCGATTTCGAATGCCGTCTGCCGAACGCCTTCCTCGCGGACCCGCCGCTCGATGACGTCGTCACCCGCACGGTGGAAATCGGCACGCGCGGTGTGTGGAACAACATTGGTTATCAGGTGAACCTGTTCGACGCACGTAACCGCGACGACATCCTGTTCCAGACCACCGGCCGCGCCACCGGTCTCTTCGCCAACGTCGACGAAACCCGTCGCCGCGGCATCGAGCTCGGCCTGATGGGTGCTGTGGCGGATGTGAGCTGGTATGCCAACTGGACCTATCTAGACGCCACCTTCGACAGCCCCTTCATGGTACTGAGCCCGAATCATCCGAATGCCAATGACGATGGCGAACTCGCGGTGCAGAAGGGCGATCGCATTCCGGGTCTGCCGGAAACCATCGTGAAACTCGGTGCCGACTGGCAGATCACGCCGGCCTTCACCCTTGGTGCGGAAGCGATCTACAACGGTGATCAGGTGATGCGCGGTGACGAAGCGAACGAGCTCGATACCGTCGATGGTTTCACGCTGGTGAATCTGCGCGGCAGCTATCGCATCGGCGAACGGTTCGTGGTCTTCGCGAAAGTGACCAACCTGTTCGACACGAAGTACGAAAGCTTCGGTCTGCTCGGAGAAGATCCCGACGAAGTGATGTCCGATCTCGCGGATGATCGTCCGCTCTTCCTCGGCGTCGGTGCACCGCGCGCTGGTTGGATCGGCGTGCGTTACAACTTCTGAGCAAGGGCGGGCTCAGCCCGCCGACCGCACCAAAACGAACGGGCTTGCAACCATTGGTTCCAAGCCCGTTTTGTTTGCGTCAAAAAAACCGGATCGCAGTACTTGCGAAGAGGGAACTCAAGGCGCCGGCGCAGCTACTGCAGAGCGAATCTCGGCCAGCATTTCCGGCGTATCCCATTCGAAGGCACCGGCCCAGGTCTGCACCAGGTTGCCTTGTTCGTCGTAGAGCAGGGAGCTCGGCACGGCGACGATGCCGTGAGCGCCGAAGTAACCGTTGAGCTTGACGAAGTTGCCGCTGAACTGGCGCTCGGTGAGGAAGTTCGTGATCGTCTCCAGCTTCTCATCGGAGGCGAGCAGGAACACGAAGTTTTCCGACTCGAGCGCGGCCGCGGCATTGTTCAGTGCGGGAATCTCGCGGATACAGGGCGCGCACCACGTGGCCCAGTAGTTCACGAATACTTTCTTGCCCGCGAAGTCGCTCAGCTCGAAACCGCGACCTTCGAGATCCTGATAGGTCGACTCCGCCGCATTCCTCGCCGCGGCAGCAATGATGCTGGCCACGTCGGAAGTCTCGGTGGCGTTGTCCATCGCGACAGTGGTCGCGGTGTTTTCGCCGGAGCAACTGCTCAGCAAGGTGAAGGAGGTAAGCAACAACGGAAGCAGGGAACGGATGGCGGGCATGACGGTCAGGTCAGAAACGAATGATGGGCGCGATGGTAGGAAGGTTGGGGGGTACAGTCAAACCAGACACCTGCAAGAAACTCATAGTGCAGCGGTCATTGCCTGAGTCGGGCCGAGTGCCTATGATGGCCGCACGCTCAAAACCCCTATCGACATCAACCTGCCTAGTTAGGAAGAAACATATGAAAAAGATGGTGTTTACCGCATTGGTGGCTGGCACTTTCGCAGTTTCGGCCCATGCTGCCCTGGAAGCAGGCTCCGAAGCACCTGACTTCACTGCTCCCGCTTCGCTCAATGGCCAGGAATTCACGTACTCTCTGAAGGAATCGCTGGCTCAAGGCCCCACCGTCGTCTACTTCTATCCTTCCGCCTACACCACGGGCTGTAACATTCAGGCCTACACCTTCGCCACCAACATGGAGAAATTCAAAGCTGCCGGTGCCTCGGTAGTGGGTGTGTCTCTCGACAGCATCGAGCGTCTGAACGATTTCTCCGCCGATCCCGAATACTGCGCAGGCAAGCTGCCCGTCGTGAGCGATTCCGATGGCAGCATCGCTTCTTCCTATCAGCTGCAGATCCGCGACGTGCGCCCCGGTGCCGCTGACACCCGCGGCGTTGCCATCGACCACGGCTTCGCCGAGCGCACCACCTTCGTCGTGATGCCCGACGGCACCATCGCCGGCACCATCGGCGGCGTGTCGCCCGAAGAGAACGTCGAACGCTCCCTGGAACTGATCCAGAGCCTCGCCAGCAACTGAAATCTAGCGCATTGAGCGTCTTCACAAGAACCCGGTCAGGACTCCCTGGCCGGGTTTTTTGTTCCCGCCTTCTTTCCTGCTAAGGTTGCGGCTTTGCTCCAGGCCAACCTTATGCCCTCGTTCACATCGTCGCTCCAGGCCCTGCTCGATCGTCGCTTCCTGACCGTCTTCCTGCTCGGTTTTGCCAGCGGTTTTCCGTGGGTGTTGCATGGCTCGATCCTGACGCTGTGGATGCAGAGCGAAGGTCTGTCGCGTTCGGCCATCGGCTACATCGGTGTCGTCACCGCCATCTACGCGCTCAAGTGGACCTGGTCACCACTGGTGGACAAGGGGCGCGTTCCGCTGCTGTCTCGACTCGGGCAATACCGCGCCTGGCTGCTGCTCACCCAATTCATGTTGGCGCTCTTCACCTGGTTGCTGAGCGAAGCCAACCCTCAAGGTAGCTTGCTCGTGCTCGGTGTGTTTGCACTCGGCATCGCCTTCTTTTCCGCCACCCAGGACATCGCGGTCGATGCCTACCGTATCAAGTTGTTCACGCGCGAAGAGGCGGAAACCAAACTTGCCTATTCGGCGGCGCTGAGTACGGCGGGGTGGTGGGCCGGCTATGGTTTCATCGGCGGCACGCTCGCGCTCACGCTGGGCGGTGAACGTGTTGGGATGAGCTGGCCTGCGGTCTACAAGGTTTGTGCCGCAATGTGGGGCCTCGTGATGTTGTTGCTCTACCTGTCGCCGCGTGAGCGCGAAGAGGGGGAGAGCAGCGTGACGACGGGGCGCATGTCGTTCCGCACCTGGTTCGACACCTACATCAGTGCGCCCTTCGTGGAGTTCTTCAGTCGTTGCGGCGCCAAGCTGGCGGTTGGGATTCTGCTCTTCCTTTTCAGCTTCCGTATCGGCGAAGCCCTGCTGGGGGACATGTCTCTGGTGTTCTATCGCGAGCTCGGCTTCGCGACGGATCAGATCGCCTTCTATCAGAAGTTTCTCGGCGGCATCGCCACGGTGGTGTTCTCACTGATGGGCGCGGTGCTCAACACGCGCTACGGTGTGATGCGCGGCATGTTGATCGGTGGCATCGCGATGGCAGCGTCGAACCTCTTGTACGCCATCATGGCGCTGGTGGGGCATCCGGTGCCCTGGCTCTTCATGGTGACTCTGCTGATCGACAACTTCTGCGCCGCCTTCGCCACGGTGGCCGTGGTGACCTTCATTTCCTACTTCACGTCGCGCACCTATACGGGCAGTCAGTTCGCGCTCATGACGTCCATCGCCAATTTTGGGCGCACCACCTTGGCAGCGACGAGCGGGGCGATCGTCGATGGGCTCGACGGCAATTGGCCGCTCTTCTTCGTGCTCACCGCACTGGTGGTGATTCCGGCGCTGATGCTTCTGGTGTGGGTGGGCAGACAACTCGAGGTCTACGAGGCCAGACAGGCTTAACCCTGGGTGTCACGGTGTCACAGGCGCCGGGCAGTCAGCAACTTGCCACATTTGGGCTAGCATCCCGCAAGATTTGCTTGTTCTAATGATGCCCCCCGCAAGAAACGAGTGCGCAGGTAACAGATCGGTTCAAGGAGCTGTCGAGTCAATGAGCGCCATCTTCAAAAAGCGCAGAGTGCCGAAACATCTGATCATTCGTGACGAATACGAGATTCGTCCCCGCAACCGCTTCACCTTGCTGAAGGGCTTGGTTTGGCTGGGTCTGCTGGTCCTGCTCACCTGGGTGGGGCTATCGATGGTCGAGTATACGGCGAGCATGAGCTGAACGAGTTCGTGCCAAAGAAAAGGCCACCCTAGGGTGGCCTTTTCATTTCTGCGTTCAGCGCTGCGGTGAGCCCAAGCCGAGCCTGGGCTCACCGTCAGACTTACTTCTTACCTTTCTTGGCTGCTTTCGGCTTTTCTGCCTTCTTGGCAGCCTTGGTGGCCTTGGCAGCTTTCTCAGGCTTGGCAGCCTTGGCGACCTTCTTGGCAGCCTTGCCTTTCTTGCCGCCGTCGTAGGTGGCGAGACCGGGCTTGAGCTTCTTGTCGTCGAGGAAGGCTTTCATCGCGCCGGAGCGGAATTCGCCGCCGCTGCGATACTGCGATCCATCGCTCTTGGCGTAGATGTAGTCGTTGGCAGTTTCCCAATCCATGTAACGGACGCGCTTGAACACCTCTTTCGCGCAGCGCAGTACCACCGGATCTTTCTGCATCAGCACCTTGGCGATTTCGCGTACGCGGGCTTCGAGTCGCTCGCGCGGCACCGCTTCGTTGACGAGGCCCATCGCAGCAGCCTGCTTACCGTCGAAGGTTTCGCCGGTCATGATGTAGTACAGCGCATTGCGCATGTTCATGGTGTCGGCCACTACCTTGGTGACGTTGCCGCCGGGCAGGATGCCCCAGTTGATTTCGGACAGACCGAACTTGGCATCTTCGGCAGCGATGGCGATGTCGCAGGAGGTCAGCGGAGTGAAGGCGCCGCCGAATACCCAGCCATTCACCATGGCGATGGTGGGCTTGGCGAGGTTGCGCAGTTTGATCTGCTGCCAGGCTGCACATTCTTCGCGAGTGCGCATCTTGAAGGCATCCGATTCGTTGTCGGTTTCGCGGAAGTATTCCTTCAGGTCCATGCCGGCAGACCAGGCTTCACCGCGACCGGTCAGTACCACCACGCTGCAGCGATCATCCAATTCCAGGTGATGCAGCGTTGCATACATTTCCCGGTTGAGCGTGGGGCTCATGCAGTTTTTCTTTTCTGGACGATTGAAATACACGAAGGCGATCTGATCGTCGAACACGACGTCGACGGTATTGCCCCAAGGTTCTTTAGTGCTCATGGCTTACTACCTGTTGTGTTGTTGAGGTGGAACTTAGCGGTCTTGGGTTCTGCTCGGCTCAGTAGCACAGTACTTCGTGTCTTGTGGAACGAGCATGTAAAAACCAAAACTCCTGTCGTCCTCGCGACAACTGTGTCGTTAGAACGCTTGTCGAACCGTGGCGCCACGATGATTCCGCTGTTGGTGCCGCAGGTGGCATGGCGCCTGGTGCAGCACCGACGGTGCAGACCACGATGTCGATTCACGTTGGGCGACAGAGTGGTGGGCGGGAGCGGGCAGCCTGGGCCACGCTCACGGCAGCAGGGGACGGATCACCTTGGATGCCATGGGCCGACAATTTGGCGCGGAACTATAGCACAGCCGCAGATGTTTTAATGCCGTGGCTTTACTGCGAGACAGGCTATGATGGCCGCCTCGCACTGAGGAGAACCGTATGAAAAAGATTCCGGCTTCGCTTCGCACAGCGCTTGGTGTCGGTTTTGGCCTGTGGTTCGGCCAAATCTTGGCAGCCGTCGCGCAGGAGCAGGCGCAGTTTTGCAGCGATCCCGGCAGCACGATGTTGTGGGAGGTGCAGGGCGCGCAATTACGCGAGCGTGACATCAGCCTGTTTCTGTTTGGTTCGATGCATGTCGGCAAGCCGGACTTCTATCCCTTGCCACCGCCGGTCGAAGCGAGTTTTCGCGAGGCGGAATATGTCGTGTTCGAGGTCGATCCACGCAGCGTCACCAATCCCGCCGTGGCGCAGGAACTGGCGCGGCGTAGTCAATTGCCCGCCGATCAGACGCTGGAGCAGTTGCTGAGCCCGGATACGCTCAAGAGTCTGCAGGACGTGATCGCGCAAGAAGGGCTCGCCGTCGACATCGTGATGCGCCTCAAGCCCTGGATGATTTCCCTGCTGCTCGCCGACGTGCAGTCGAGCTCGCTCGGCTTCGATGCAGCGTGGGGACTGGAATCGTATTTTCTCGCGCAGATGCCGCAGGACGCCGAAGTACTGGAACTGGAAGGATTGCGGCAGCAGGTGGACATGCTCGAATCGCTGGATCCCGATGTGTTTCTCAGCTATTCCCTGCGCGAATATCAGGAAAGTGCCAAGCAGATCGAAGCGCTGGTGAAGGCCTGGCGCTGCGCCGATCATGCGGCGCTCGAGTCCTTGCTCTTCGACGAAGAGGATTCGCCCGATCTATCGGCGGAAGAACGCAAAGGGCTGATCGAGCTGAATCGGCGCCTGTTTTCCGAGCGCAATCGCGTGATGGCCGATGGCATCATCGAATTGATCGAGACCGGCAAGGACGACTATTTCGTGGTGGTCGGCGCAGGGCATTTGCTCGGTGCAGACAGCGTGGTCGAGCTTCTGCGCGCCGAAGGTTTCACCGTCCAACCCGTTCGCTTGTAAGCCTTGTATCGAACCTGTTAAACCCAGATAATGCCGCCCCTGTTGCGAGGCATTTCCTCGTGGCTCAAGGGCTACTCCGTACACGCGGCCGAGTCCGCAAACCGGTTTATGGTATCTCTTGTCGGTCCCCCCGCAATGTTAGGTTGTGAACCCCGTCAGGCCCGGAAGGGAGCAGCGGTAGCAGCTGCGGCATGTGCCGGGGTGTGGCTGGCAGGAGATACCTCCACTCCATCCAACCGTCGCTGTCCTCAATAAGAACGGCATGAGTTATCAGGTACTGGCACGCAAGTGGCGTCCCCGCAATTTCAGCGAGATGGTGGGGCAGAGCCATGTGCTGAAGACTCTGATCAACGCCCTCGACAGCGGACGACTGCATCACGCCTATCTCTTCACCGGCACTCGCGGTGTGGGCAAGACCACCATCGCGCGCATTCTCGCGCGCTGTCTCAACTGCGAGACGGGGATCACTTCCACTCCCTGCGGTGAATGCACCGCCTGTCGTGAAATCAGCGAAGGTCGCTTTCTCGATCTGATCGAGGTCGACGCCGCTTCGCGCACCAAGGTCGAAGATACGCGGGAATTGCTCGAGAACGTGCAATACGCACCGAGCCGCGGCCGTTTCAAGGTGTACCTCATCGACGAGGTGCACATGCTCTCCACGCACAGCTTCAACGCGCTGTTGAAGACGCTGGAAGAGCCGCCGCCGCACGTGAAATTCCTGCTCGCCACCACCGACCCGCAGAAACTGCCGGTGACGGTGCTTTCGCGCTGTTTGCAGTTCAATCTGAAGAATCTCAGTCCCGAGCGTCTGGTCGGGCATCTGACGCACATCCTCACCGTCGAAGGCATCGCATTCGAAGAGGGCGCGTTGTGGCAATTGGGACGTGCGGCACAAGGTTCGGTGCGAGACTGTCTCACCTTGCTCGATCAGGCCATCGGTTACTGCGAAGGCAAACTGACCGCGGCGGGTGTCAGCGAATTTCTCGGCAGCATCGATCAGGCCGTGATCAGTGGTTTGATGGATGCCCTCATCGCCAACGATGCGCGCGCGGCCCTGGATCTCATCGAAACCGTTTCCGAACATTCGCCGGATTACGCCGCGGTGTTACAAGAGCTGCTGTCGTGGTTGCATCGCGTCGCAATCGCACAGGTGCTGCCGGATGCGGTCGACAATGCGCAGGGTGATCTCGAGCTCGTGCTGCGCCATGCTGCTGCAATCAGCGCCGAAACCTTGCAGCTCTACTACCAGATCGCACTCAAGGGCCGCGAAGAACTGCCGTGGGCACTCGATCCGCGCAGCGGTCTCGAAATGGTTCTGCTACGCATGTTCGCCTTTGCGCCCGTGTCCGTGCCGGTCTTGCCGGAGCAGGAGTTCCCGGCTTCGCGCAGCGCCAGTGCTGGCAGCGACCCGGTGGATGCCGGGCAAAAAAAAAAGCCTCTGAGTGAACCGGCGCCACAGCCGACTCCAGCTCCCCTTGCCACGCCGCAAGTAAGTGCACCGACGCCATCGCGCGAGCCCGTCGCGCCGCGCAGCGAGGTCGAAGAAGCTATCGAAGCGCCCAGGCCCACCACAGCCGCATCGGCACCCGAGCCTGCGCCGCAACCGGCACCGGCAGCGCCGCAGGCGCCCAAGGATCTGGAGCGTCGCATCGAAGCCGCCGCAGCCACCTTGGCTCCTGCTGCGCCCGCGGCTGCATCAGCACCGGCAGCCGCCCCCAAAACCCCATCGGCAGAATTGCAGATTCCGGCGGAAGAGCGCATCGCGCTCGCCGATCTCCGGCCACGGCTATGGTCGGCCGTGTTTCGCCAACTGCAGCTCAGCGGTGTTACACGCAGCATCGCAGGCAATTCCGTACTCGAACACGTGAGCGGCAACCATCTGCGCCTCGTGCTTGATGAAAATCAGGCCACATTGTTCAATGACGAGCATCGCGTACGCATCCAGACCGCGCTCACCACCTATTTCGGCGTTCCGATCGAATTGCAGATGCAGCCGGGGCCGCTCACTGCGGAAACCCCGTCTCAGGAGCGGCAGCGCTTGGAACGCGAATATCAAGAGAAGGCGCAGGAGAGTTTCCGCGCCCATCCCCTGGTCCAGGAATTCATCCGGCAGTTCGACGCCGAAATCCAGCCGGGGAGCATTAGTCCCGTAAATCCCTTCAATTGGCAGTAACGGAGTCCGCATGGATCTCTCTCAACTGATGAAACAGGCGCAGCTGATGCAAGAACAGCTGCAGAAAGCCCAGGCCGAGCAGGCCAAGCGTGTCGTCACCGGCGAAGCCGGCGGTGGTTTGGTCAAGGTCAGCATGAACGGCAAGCACGAAGTGCAGCGAGTCGAAATCGATCCCTCGCTCTACAACGACGAGCGTGAATTGCTGGAAGACCTCGTGGCCGCTGCCGTCAATGCGGCGGTGGCGAAAGTGGCCGAGAGCAACAAGGAGTCGCTGGCCGGCATGGCGGCGGGCCTCAATCTGCCGCCCGGATTCAAGCTGCCGTTCTGAGAAGCCTTTACCTGCCGCAGTCCAAGTTCTGCTTCACACATCGAAGCATGAACGCAGAGGGCAGGGCACAGGCCGAGACTTTCGATGCATTACAGTCCGCTCATTCAACAACTCATCGATGCCTTCAAACGCCTGCCTGGCGTCGGCAACAAGTCGGCGCAGCGCATGGTGTTGCATTTTCTCGAGCGTGATCGCGAGGGCGGCAAACGACTCGCCGCTGCGCTGATGGCGGCGATGGAAGGTGTCGGGCGTTGCCGGCTGTGTCGCAATCTCTCGGAAAGCGAGGTCTGTGGCATCTGCAATCATTCCGGACGTGATCACAGTACCGTGTGCGTGGTGGAAACGCCGGCGGATGTATTCGCCGTGGAACAGACCGCGGTCTATCACGGTCGCTACTTCGTGTTGATGGGGCATCTGTCGCCGATCGATGGCATCGGCCCCTCGGCACTCGGCATCGACTCGCTCATCGAACAGGTACAGAACCAGGAGGTGAAGGAGGTGATCCTCGCCACCAACCCCACCGTGGAAGGAGAAGCCACGGCCTGGTACATCGCAGAACAACTGAGCCGTCCGGACTTCGTTGCGCGTGGTCTCAAGGTGAGCCGCATCGCGCATGGGGTGCCGATGGGCGGTGAACTCGAATACATCGACGGCAGCACGCTCATGCACTCGCTCAGCGGACGACAGGTGCTGAGTGCCAACAACAAAACCGATAAGAATTAAATCCGCGTGAACTTTCCTGCTTCCCCCGATAAGACCAGCTATCAACTCATCACCGACGACGCGACCCTGGCTGCTTGCTGTGCCCGTTGGCAACAGCAGAAGGCTCTGGCGCTCGACACCGAATTCATGCGTGTTTCCACGTTCTATCCGCAGGCGGCGCTGTTTCAGATCGCCGATGCGGAAGGCGCGTGGCTGATCGATCCACTGCAGATCACCCAATGGGAACCGCTGCGTGCGGTGTTGCGAGATCCCCAGGTGGTGAAGGTCTTGCATTCATGTTCGGAAGATCTTCTGGTCTTCCATGTGAAACTCGGCGTGATGCCGGCACCGCTCTTCGACACACAGGTTGCCGCCGCCTTCCTCAACGAGGGCAGCGCGATCAGCTATCAGAATCTGGTGAAGCTTCACGCCGGCATCGAATTGCCGAAGGGCGAAACTCGTTCGGATTGGTTGCAGCGTCCCTTGTCGACGGAGCAGTTGGTGTACGCCGCGCTCGACGTCGCCTATCTCTTGCCGCTCTGGGAACGTCAATGCGAGCGCTTGCGCGAGCAGGGCAGGTTGGAATGGCTGCAGGAAGATTGCAGTCGTCTGCCGCGACAGTACGACAGTGAAATCAGTGGCGTTTTCGACGACTACTACCTCAATTTCAAGGGCGCCTGGCAGTTCGGCGCGAATCAGCGCGCGGCGCTGCAGAAACTGGCCGCCTGGCGCGAGCAGCGCGCACGCAAACGCGACAAGCCGCGCAGCTGGATTCTCAAGGACACGGCTCTGTACGGCATTGCGCAGGCACTGCCGCATACGAAGACTCAGCTCAACGCCATTGCCGAGGTGAGCGACAATTTCATTCGCTACGAAGGCGAGCAGGTGCTGGCGCTGGTAGAAGCCGCGCGCCAATTGCCGCAGGCCTCCTGCCCGCCGCCCTTGCCGAAACCGCTCAGCCAGGGCAAGAAAGCGCGTTTGCGCCGGGCGCAGGAATTCGTCGAAGCGCGCGCGACGGAACTCGGTCTTCCCACTGAGATCCTCGTGCGCAAGCGGGTGCTGATGGCGCTCTACTACAGCCTCGAGGCTTGCACCAAGGATCCGACGCTCGCACTGGAAGTGCCGGAAGAACTGCTCGGCTGGCGCAAGCCGCTGGTACTCGAAGATCTCAAGAAACTATTGTCCGGTGCCGCTCAGGCACCCGAAGAAGTCGCATGACCAAGGAACTGCTCTGCACCGTCTACGGCAGCCGCCGTGAACCGGAAATGTATCTCTACGTCTCCCGCCTCGAGGGACTTTCGCGTGTGCCCGAGGAGCTGCTGGCACGCTTCGGCACGCCGCGCGAAGTGCTCACGCTGAAGCTGCATCCCGAACGCAAACTGGCGCGCGCCAAGGCGCCGGACGTGCTCGCGGCGATCGACGAGCGCGGCTACTACCTGCAACTGCCTCCCGACAAGATGCCGCTGCAGTACACCGAGGGAGAGTGAGCGCATGTCCGAGCGCCCCTTCTGGGAAACCAAGTCGCTGCAGGAGATGAACACCGCCGAGTGGGAATCCCTGTGCGATGGCTGCGGCAAATGCTGTCTGCTGAAACTCGAGGACGAGGATACGGGGCTGGTGCATTACACGCGCGTCGTGTGCCGCTATCTCGATCAGCAGAAATGCCGCTGCACCGTCTACTCGAAACGTCAGCGCCTCGTGCCCACCTGCGTGAAGCTGCGCCCCGACGAACTCGATCAGTTGTCCTGGATGCCCTCGACCTGCGCCTATCGTCTGCTGCACGAGGGCAAGTCGTTGCCGATCTGGCATCCGCTCATCACCGGTTCGCGTCAGGCCATGAAGGAAAGTGGGAACACCGTCACAGGACGAGTGATTTCGGAGGACTTCGTGCACGAAGAAGGTCTGTTCGAACACATCGTGGAGTGGGCGAGCTGAGGGGCCTTCTATACAATGGCGCCCTCGTTCAACACGCCGTCGTATAGGGAGGTCGTCCGTGGATCCCGCAAGCTACAAGTTGGCCTGGAGCATCTACATCGGTGCCGGCGTGGTCTTCAGTCTGCTGGCCGGTTGGGTGCTGTGGCGCTATCTATGGCGTGATCTCGCCTACGTCCTGGAATGCATACTTCTGGCGCTGATCTTCGTGCCGGCGCCGGTCACCGCCAACGATCCGTCGATCCTCGCGCCCGCGCTGATCGTCTTCACGCTCGATTCCGTCACCATCGATCCCACCGCCACCGCAGGCATCGAAGCCTTGACGCGCCTGGTCGTCGGACTCGCCGGTGCCGTGCTCGGTGGTTTCATCCTGGCGATAGCACATCGCCTGATCTTCCGTGGTCATCGCGCGCAGCCCGCCGTCGTGGAAGCCACCGCAGATACCGCCTCTGCGCCCGAAGCTCGTCGCGCGTCCTCTTCCCGCCGCAGCGCCAATTCGGCAGACACACGAGCTCCTGCACGCAAGCGTCCACAGCGTCCCGCCTGAAGAAAGACGCCGGCGCTTGCGCGCCGACGTCGCGGTTGCAACCTAGAAATCCAGGTTCAGAGTGAACTGGAAGCGTCGACCGAGGCTGTCATGGCCCGGAATGATGCTCTGGCCATTGGTGCCCGCCACGATCGAGGGATCGCGGTCGAACAGGTTGGTGATGTTGAACGCGGCGCGCCAGGTGGCACCGCTTTGCATCTCGCCCTGATAGGAAAGGGCGGTGTTGAAGATGGTCTGCGAGGCGATCCAGTTGTCGTCGACGTCGCGTCCTTCCACCCACAGGATGTTGTTCATCACGCTGTCGTAGTAACGCGCCTGCAACATGAAGCCCCAATTGCCGAGGCTGTAGTTGCCGGTGATGACACCGGTGTACTCCGGTCGCGTCTGACTGCCGGCATTGTCCTGAGTGGTGCCGGCCGCAGTAGTGGTGGAGTTCTCGGCGAGGTAACCCACGAGCGCACGCAACGTGAACGATTCGCTGTGATCGACGAAGAAGTCGGGCTCGAAGCGATAGGCCGCTTCCAGATCCACCCCACGCGTCTGCGCCATGGCAGCGTTGACGTTCTGGTTCAGGATGCGTGAGAGCGGTCCCAGGCTGCCATCGTCGGTGGGCAAACGTTTCAAGAGATCGCAGGCGCTCGGTGCTCCCGTGGCGAAGCAATCATCGACGATGCGCTGTGGGCCATAAGGTGTGATCGCGTCCTTCAGGTCGATCTCGTACCAGTCGATCGAGAGCGACAGGCCATCGATCCACTCGGCGAAGGTCGGCTGCCACACGAACCCCGTGGTGATCGTGTCGGCGATCTCCGCACTGAGGTTGGGGTTGGAGGTGGCGAGCACGGTGAGGCCATTGCTGTTCTCGTTGTTGCGGAAGGGGTCGATCACCGCACCGCCCCCGGTGCCGGTGAGGAAGGTCTCGGCGAAGTTCGGCTCACGGATGTCGCTCGATTTGGTGACGCGCCAGCGCAGCGAGGGCAGCACTTGCGCGTCGAGACCGATCTTCCAACTTTCCTGGCGGCCGGAGAGTTGATAGTCCGAACTGCGATAGGCGATGGAGGAGCCGATGTTCTGGCCAGACTCCCACTCCCAGAGCGGGATGTTCAACTCTGCATACCATTCCCACACGCTCTTGCTGCCACTGCCGGCGCCGATGCCGGAGTAGGGGTGCAGTTCGCGGTTGCCATCGTTGGCGAAGCCATCTGGAACCGAACGGATGCCGAGTTCGGGGGCGTTGAGAATGCCGCGCTCACCCCAGCTCGGCAGGCTGTATTGCTCGAAGGATTCATCGCGCCAGGTCAGGCCGGCCGCGAGCGAAATCGGGCCTGCACCCCAACCCTCATGCAGCACGCCCGTGAGCAGTAATTCGGCGAAGTCCTGATCGAGTTCGCGCATCTGCTTTTTCTCGGGGTCGAGGATCCAGTCCTTCGCCGCCTGGTTGACGTTGCCGAGTCCGAAGGGATTGAAGGGAATGCATTCCTGCGGATCCATCGGGCCGATCGGGGAATCGGCTGGTACGCCGTTCGGATCGAGCGGACTGGAGATCAGCTTGCCTTCCATGAAGGCCGCGAGCTCCGCTGGCGACGGATTGCGCAGCGCGATGTTGCAGACGATCTCGCCCGTCTCCGGATGACGCACGGCATCCATCGCGAGATAGAGCTTGTCCGTGCGCGGCACGTTGAGGATGCCGGTGGCGATCTTGGATTTGCCGTACTGGTACGCTCCGTTCAGATTCCAGTTGTCGTTGATGGCGAAGTCGAAGCCGACCGTGTACATCTGTTGCTGCTGGATGCTGCGGTCGCCGCGGTTGTCGTAGATGTTGATCAGGCCCGGCCCGTCGATGATGCCGGTGGTGGAAAGACGGATCATGTCGATGCCGACACGATCCATCTCCTCCGCCAACGCCGCAGGCAGATAGGGGTTCTCACGGAAGATCTTCCACGAATACACCTGGCCCGCGATCGAGACGTTGGAGTGCTGGCCATAGAGATTGGATTCACTGCGGCCGGCAGCGGCCTGCGCAGTGAAGGTCAGCCGCTCGCTGGCATCGAATTTGAGGCCGAGAAAACCCGAGCGCTGCGCCACGTCGTTGGCGCGCGGACCGCGGAACACCGCCTGATCGTAATACTTGTATTCCTGGCCTCCTGATTGGTTGTTCTGCGCGCCGGGCCCGCTGATCGAGGCATATTCGCCGAAGCTGTAGGGACGGATGCCGGTGCCATCATCGGTGAAGGTCCAGTTGGTGTAGGCGAAGCCCGGCTCGGAGGTGATGATCAAACCCTGCGGCGCCGAAAGGGCGCTGAATACGTAGGGACGCGTGATGCGCAGCGGCACGTTGGGCGTGGCCGTGGCGGAGATCCACTCCGGATTGCGCACCAAACCCCAGTCCTTCCAGTTGTCGAGGCGATCCTTGCTGTTGGGTCCGATCTGATCGATCTGGCGCGCTTCGACCGAGGCGATCACGTGCAGGCGATCATCCATGAAGGCCTTGCCGCCGGCGACGCTGAGGTTGTAGTTCTCGCCATCCATCTCCTGCGTGATGCCGGTCGAAACGCTGGCGCGCAGCCCTTCGAATTCGCGATCCAGGATGAAGTTGACCACACCCGCCACGGCGTCCGCGCCATAGGCTGCAGAAGCGCCACCCGTCACCACGTCGATGCGTTGCACGAGCGCGCTGGGGAAGAGGTCCACGTTCACCGCGCCCTGGGCGTCGGCCGGCGCCACACGGGTGCCGTCGAGCAATACCAGCGTGCGGTTCAGACCCATGCCGCGCAGGTTGAGATAGGAACCGCCGGCGGTGGTGCTGATGGCGTTGCCTCCGCGTTGCGCGTTGGGGGTGTCGAAGAACTGCGGCAGGCTGTCGAGCTGGGCGGCGACGGTCGTGCCGGGGTTGAAGTCCTTCAGCTCGTTGGTGGTGATGGCGGTTACCGGGGTCGGTGCCGTCATGCCGTCGACGGTGCGGATGCGGGTGCCGGTGACCTGGATTTCCTCGAGGCCCGCCTCCACCGGTTGGGCCATGACTACAGCGGAATTGAGGATGGCGGAGATCGAAAGGCAGAGTTTGGTTCTGCGATCCAGCAGAAAAGTACTTCTCATGGGTTCCCCTTGCCCAACTAGGTCGGGCTAACTGTTTAGTTGTTATTACTTTTCCCTGTAAGGCCGAGAAGCAGGGAGCCCGAAGATAGTCGAGGGGTTTTGGACTGGGAAGTGAGAAATTCGGAAATATTTTGAAAGTGTGCCTATTCCGAATGCTGCTAGCACATTGCTAGCTCATTCCTTGGGCGAGAGTAGTCCGTACTTGCGCAGATAACCGCGGAGTTGGTCGTAGGTGAGATCGAGCAGTTTGGCCGCCTTGCGTTGATTGAACTGTGCCTGCCGCAGCGCTTCCTTGAGCAGGCTGATTTCGTAGTCCTGCACCTGCTGCTTGAAACTGCCGAGCACCACGGGTGGGCTTTCGCTCTTGTTGGAGGAGGACGCCACGCCGGAGGAAGTCGAGGTGGCTTTGCGCAGCGGACGATAGGGCGAAGCAAAGGGATCGAACACGACGTGACGTACCGGTTCATCCGGCGCATCGCTTTGATAGACCGCGCGTTCCACTACGTTCTTGAGTTCGCGCACGTTGCCGGGCCAGTCGTATTCCAGCAGCGCTTTCGCCGCGGTTTTCGAGAAGCCGGGGAAGTAGTCGCGTCCCAGTTCCTTCACCATGTTGATCGCGAAGTGCTGGGCGAGAATCAGGATGTCGTCACGCCGTTCGCGCAGGGGCGGCAAGGTGATGACGTCGAAGGCCAGCCGATCGAGCAAGTCCTCGCGAAAACGGCCCTCGGCGGCGAGCTGCGGCAGGTCCACGTTGGTGGCAGCGACGAGGCGCACGTCGACGTTCATGGTGCGCGTACCACCGAGACGTTCGATCTCACCGTATTCCGTCACGCGCAGAATCTTTTCCTGCACCGCCATCGAGGTATTGGCGAGCTCATCCATGAACAGCGTGCCACCGTCGGCGCGTTCGAAATAACCTTTCTGCTGTTTGGTGGCGCCGGTGAAGGCACCGATTTCGTGGCCGAAAAGTTGCGATTCGAGCAGGGTGTCGCTGAAGGCAGCGCAGTTGATCTTGAGAAAGGCCTGCTGCCAACGCGGTGAGAGGTAGTGCAGACGCGCCGCGACCAGTTCCTTGCCGGTGCCGCGTTCACCGATGATCAACACCGGCTTGTTGAGCGGCGCGAGACGCGAGATGTGTTCCTGCATCTGCAGGAAGCTGGACGATTCGCCAAGCATGCGATCGGGCTGAACGACGTCGCGGGTCATCGGTGTTCCTTGCGCGGCGGGGCTTAGTGAGGGTCGGCGAAAACTACCACATGTTGGTTTAAGACCCAAAAGAGTTGCCTGGAAAAATCCGATTGGCCAGAAAATATATCTGTTAAATCAAATGGTTACTTGCTTCTGCTGGAGTTGGCACGCCGGCTGCAATACAGGAGGCGTAAAGGTCCCGCAGCGGACCCACCGGATAACAAGAGGAAGGAACCATGCGAATCACGCTTACCGGTTTGTTGGTGATCGGAACCCTGGCGCTAGGGGGCTGCATCTTCGCACCGGAGGGAGGCGGCAAGTGGAGCGGCCATGACCGCGTCGAGCCGACGCTGGGTCAAGAGCTCCTGGATCTGGACCGCGCTCACAGCGCGGGCGTCATTACCACCGAACAGTATGAGCGCGCCAAGGCTCGTCTTTTGAGCGAGCGCTGAGCCCCGCTGGAGGAAACACAATGGGAATCTTTTCGAGACTGTCCGACATCATCAACGCCAACATCAACTCTCTGCTGGATAAGGCCGAGGATCCGGAAAAAATGATCCGCATGGTCATCCAGGAAATGGAGGAGACCTTGGTGGAAGTGCGCAGCACCACGGCCAAGGTGCTGGCCGACAAGAAGGAACTCGTGCGTCGCAACGAGAAGCTGGCCCGTCAGGTGGAAGACTGGCAGCAGAAAGCCGAGCTGGCGCTGAGCAAGGGTCGTGAAGATCTCGCCAAGGCCGCGCTGTTGGAAAAAGCCACGGTGACCGAGGTGATCGCGGTGGTGCAGAACGACATGGACAAGCTGGATGAATCGCTGGACAAACTCACCCGCGAGATCGAACAGCTGCAGGCCAAGCTCAACGATGCACGGGCGCGCCAGAAAGCGATCCTGATGCGTCACACTGCCACCGAAACGCGCCGCACGGTCAATGCGCAGTTGCACAACTACAACATCGATCAGGCGCTGCATCGCTTCGAACACTTCGAACGCAAGATCGAAGCGATGGAAAGCGAAATCGAAGTGCAGGGCATCGGCAAGCGCGGCATCGCCGCCGAGTTCGAGGCTCTGGAGAAGGAAAGCAAGATCGATCAGGAACTGGCTGCTCTGAAGGCCAAGCTGGGACAGCAGTAACACGACAACCCGGCGCGCGGTGCCATCCGCGCGCCGCCGAGGTTCGAGAGGCAGGAAATGGCAGCAATCATCGGCAGTCTTACCGGATTGATGTTCATGGCGATCCCCATCGTGTGGATCGTCATGCATTACAAGTATCGCGACCGACGTACCAGTGGTTTCACCGAGGAAGAGGCGCGCCAGCTCGAAGAGCTGTTGCGCATCGCCGACAACATGGCCGAGCGCATCAAGACGCTCGAGTCGATCCTCGATGAAGAAGCACCCGACTGGAGGGAGCAGCATGACGCTAAGGCCTAGAGGTCAGCTCGAGCTCGATCGGGAAAACCGCAAGTTTCTCGGTGTTTGCGCGGGACTGGCGAAATATCTCGAGGTCGCGCCCTGGACCGTGCGCCTGGTCTTTCTCGGCTGTTTGATCTTCGGCGCCTGGTTCCTGGTGCCGCTGTACTTTGCCGCGTGGTTCCTGTTGGACGAGTCGTCCGCCAAGGTGCGCGAGGCAGTCACGGAGAGCCACATGGTCACGCACTTCAAGAACGTGGACTACAAGAAGAAGCTCTATCGCAACACGCAGGAAGGCAAGGTGTTGGGCGTGTGCGCCGGCATCGCCGACTATCTCGAAGTGAGCGTGTTCGCGGTGCGCATGATCTTCCTCATGCTGGTGCTCTTCACAGTGTTCCCCATACTGTTCTACTTTGGCGCGGCGCTCGTGATCGACAAGAAACCGATCGCACTGTACTACCAGGAATCCAGCGTATTCGGCACGCAAGGTGCGCATGCCGCTGCGGCCAATGCGGCGCGCGCAGGTAGTGCTCCGCATGAGGTTCCGCCGCAGGCCGCGCGAGCTCAGGCTGAGGCGGGCTTCGAACCGCGCATGAATAACACGCGTTTTTCGAAGCGGCACGAATTTCAGTACTGCGCGCGCAAGTTCGCCATGCTGCAGGTGCGTCTGGCGCGTATCGAGGCCTACGTCACCTCACCGCGTTTCCGTCTGAACCGCGAATTCCGCAAGATGTCCTGAGTTGGACCAGCGTCACATTGTGGCGCTGGTCTTCATGGTGGCCTTTGCTACCATTGCCGCAACCCAGCCACGAGTCGAGCCTCCGATGAAATTGTCTCTGCCAACTCATCCCGTTGCTGCTGCGTTGAGCATAGGCGCGCTGGCGCTGCTGGTCCTCAACGTCCTGTTGTTCTTCTACTACGACGATGAGCCAGAGCTCTTCGACGTCAACGCCGAAGCGCTTGCGCGCGTCGGTGGTGATCCCGACAAGGTATGGCCGGGCATCACGGTGGTGAGCACCTTGAGTCGCGTGGTCGATACCTTGCTGCATAAACGTGGTGGTTATCTGAGCAACGACGTGCTGCCGCCCAGTCTCTTCATGGACGACATTCCCAACTGGGAATTCGGTGTGGTGAACCAAGTGCGTGATCTCGCCAAGAGTCTACGCAACGACATGACCCGCTCGCAGACGCAGTCGCGCGAAGACCCCGATCTCAGCGAAGCCGAGCCGCACTTCAACTATCAGAACGACGCCTGGTTGCTGCCATCCTCGGAAAGTGAATACGAAGCAGGGCGCGAGCGGCTGGAGCGTTTTCTGGCGCGTCTGATGAATGAGAACGATCAGAACGCACAGTTCTATGCGCGTGCCGACAACCTCAACGAGTGGTTGTCCCTGGTGGAGAAGCGCTTGGGCAGTTTGTCGCAGCGTCTGTCGGCCAGCATTGCGCAGGAACGCCTCAACGTCGACATCGGCGGTGCCACGGCAGCGGCTGCGTCGACCGACATCCGCACCACGCTCACCGTGAAGACACCGTGGCTCGAAATCGACGACGTCTTCTATGAAGCTCGCGGTACGGCCTGGGCACTGCTGCTGTTCCTGCGAGCCGTCGAGACCGACTTCCGCCCGGTGCTCGAAGACAAGAATGCGATGGCCAGCCTACAGCAAGTGCAGCGCGAACTCGAAGCCACACAGCGCACGGTGTGGAGTCCAATGATTCTCAATGGCTCCGGTTTCGGCCTCGTCGCCAACCATTCCATCACCATGGCCAGCTACATTTCCCGCGCCAACGCCGCCGTGCGGGATCTGCGCTTGCTGTTGGGACAGGGGTGAGGGCAAGCGTTTACGGCGCAAAGCGCCGTGCGCAGCCCGAACGACACTCGCGGCAGCGAGTGGCTGGGGGGATGGCGAGCGAGGCGTTGCAGCCGTTTGCAAGGGCGAATTTCCCGACACGGTACTTGAGCGTTTACGGCGCAAAGCGCCGTGCGCAGCCCGAACGACACTCGCGCGAGCGAGTGGCCTCCGCACCAGGACTCGCGCGCCAATCTGCTTTACACTTGCGCCCCCCGATTTGGCCCTACCGCTCATGTCCGTGGTTTCTCTCGCAGAACTCGAAGGCAGACTCGATGCCTGCCTGAGCAAGGATCGTCATGCCTTGTACAGCGCCCTGCGTCGCCTGCGGCGCGAACGCACTGCGCCCGATTTTCAGGAACGGCTGCAGAAACTGCAGGAGCGTCTCGCTGCCTCCCTGGCGGCGGTGCAGGCACGTCGTCTGCAGGTTCCGCACATCGAATATCCCGCCGATCTGCCCGTAAGCCAGCGCGTCGAGGACATCAAGGAACTGGTGCGCAACCATCAGGTGGTCATCATCGCCGGCGCCACGGGGTCCGGTAAGACCACGCAGATTCCCAAGCTCTGTCTCGAACTGGGACGCGGCCTGTGCGGCATGATCGGCCACACGCAGCCGCGGCGACTCGCCGCTTCCACCGTTGCCACGCGCATCGCCGGTGAACTCGGCGTGCCGGTGGGGCAGCAGGTGGGCTTCCAGGTACGTTTCACCGACACCAGTGGTGACAACACGCTCATCAAGTTGATGACCGATGGCATCCTGCTGGCGGAAACGCAGAACGATCCCTACCTCAATCGCTACGACACGCTGATCATCGACGAGGCGCACGAGCGTTCGCTCAACATCGATTTTCTGTTGGGCTATCTGAAGCGCCTGTTGCCGAAGCGCCCCGACCTCAAGGTGATCATCACTTCGGCGACGATCGACGTGGAAAGTTTCTCGCGTCATTTCAACGACGCGCCGGTGATCGAAGTCTCGGGCCGCACCTATCCGGTAGACATCCATTACCTGCCTCCCGAAGAACAAAGCGAAGATCTCGAACTGCCCGAACGGGTGGTGGCAGCCCACGAATACATCCGCCAGCTGGAACGCCAGAAACCGCAGAGTTATCGCGACGTATTGGTGTTCCTCAGTGGCGAGAAGGAAATCCGCGACACCGCAGACCTCTTGCGCAAGCAGCAATACCCGGGCGTGGAAATCCTGCCGCTCTATGCGCGTCTGAGCTTGCGTGAACAACAGCGCGTGTTCGAACCGCATGCCGGACGCCGCATCGTGCTCACCACCAACGTGGCGGAAACCTCGTTGACGGTGCCGGGCATCGGTTACGTGATCGACAGCGGTCTTGCCCGCATCAGTCGTTACAGCGTGCGCAACAAGATCCAGCGTCTGCCGATCGAGCCGATTTCTCAGGCCAGCGCCAATCAGCGCGCCGGACGTTGCGGTCGACTCGGCCCCGGCACCTGCGTGCGCCTGTACAGCGAAGAGGATTTCAACAATCGCCCGGCCTTCACCGACACCGAGATCACACGCACCAACCTCGCGTCCGTGATCCTGCAGATGCTGGCGCTGAAGCTCGGCAACATCGAAGAATTTCCCTTCCTCGAAGCGCCCGACTCACGCGCCGTGCGCGATGGCTATCGTCTGCTCGAAGAACTGCAGGCGGTCGACGCCAAGGGGCAGCTGCTGCCCTTGGGACGCCAGATGGCGAAGCTGCCGCTCGATCCGCGTCTTGCGCGCATTTTGCTCGAAGCCGGCAAACGCCACTGTCTGCGTGAAGCGCTGATCATCGTCAGCGCCTTGAGCGTGCAGGATCCCCGTGAGCGTCCGCTCGACAAACAACAGGCCGCCGATGAGGCGCATCGTCGCTTCTGGCATCCGGAGTCGGACTTCCTCGCCTTCGTGAATCTGTGGGACTACGTCGAAGAGCAACGTCAGAACCTCGGCACCAATCAATTCCGCAAGTTCTGCAACAGCAACTATCTGTCGTTCATGCGCGTACGCGAATGGCGCGAAGTGCATCGGCAGTTGTTGCTCCTGTGTCAGGAATTGAAGCTGCCGGTGAATCACGAGCCCGCCACCTACGAAGAAGTGCACATGAGCATCCTCAGTGGCTTCTTGAGTCACGTCGCGTGGCGGCTGGAGGACGGTGGTTATCTCGGCGCGCGCAGTCGTAAGTACGTGATGTTCCCCGGCTCGGCACTGCATCGCAAAAACGTGCGTTGGATCGTGTCGGCGGAGCTGGTGGAAACCTCGCAGCTCTTTGCACGCATGAATGCGCGCGTCGAACCGGAATGGATCGAGAAGCAGGGCATGCATCTGTTGCGGCGCGAATATTTCGAGCCGCATTGGGAAGCGCGGCAGGGCCAGGTGCTGGGCTACGAGAAGGTGCTTCTGTACGGCCTTGCTCTGGTCGAGAAACGCAAGGTGAACTACGGCCGCGTCGATCCCAGGATCGCGCGCGAGATCTTCATTCGCGAGGGTCTGGTGCAGATGCAGCTGCGAACGCGCGCGCCGTTCTACCACGCCAATCGCGCCACGGTGCAGCGGGTGAGCGAGCTCGAGGAACGCACGCGTCGGCGCGACATTTTGGTGGACGAGGAAACCTTGTTCGCCTTCTACGACGAGCGCCTGCCGCAGGAGGTGGTGGACGTCACAAGTCTCGAACGCTGGTATTTCCGTCTGCCGAAAGACGCCGCCTCCAAGCTGCTGCTGCGCGAAAGCGATCTGATGCGCACGGAGCTGGCGCAGGAGGAACTGGCGCAGTTCCCGCAGCAACTCGAAAGTGGCGAACTCAAACTGGATCTGCAATACGCCTTCGCGCCGGGCCACGAACGCGATGGTGTGTCGGTCGACGTGCCCGTCAGCGCACTCAAGCAGCTCAAGGCCGAGGATCTCGATTGGCTGGTGCCTGGACTCCTGCGCGAGAAATGCATCGCGCTGATCAAGGCGCTGCCCAAGGCTCTGCGCAAGCACTTCGTGCCGGTGCCGGACGTAGTGGCCAAGGTGCTGCCGCATCTCGATGCCTCGCAGGGCAGTCTCCGCACGGCGCTGGCGCGACAACTGTTGCGTCTCACCGGCGTGCAGCTGCCGCCGGATTGCTGGGATGAAGTGGCCTTGCCCGAACACCTCGTGATGAACATCCGCGTGCTCGATGAAAGGGGACAGGAGCTCGCGAGTGGTCGCGATCTGCAACAGCTGCGCGAAAAACTCTCCGCCACCGTACAGGCCAGCATCAGCCGTGCGGCGGGACATCAGGCCGAGCGCAAGGGGCTGACGAGCTGGGACTTCGGTGAATTGCCGCAGGAACAGGAACTGGGGCAGGGCAAGCTGCGCATCAAGGCCTACCCGGCGCTCGTCGATCACGGCGACAGCGTGGAGTTGAAGCTGTTCGATTCCGAATACCGCGCCAGTCGTGCCACACCGTTCGGCGTGGCACGGCTCGCCATGTTCGCCAGCCGTCAGCTCGTGCGTTATCTGCAGAAGGAGTTGCTGCAGGACCCACTGCGACTGCCGCAGCTCACCAGCATCGGCGGACGCGAGCAGTTGCTCGATCACCTGATGCTGCGTGCCTTCACCTTGGCGCTGCGCCTCGATGAGTCCGTGCCGCGTGACGCCGCCGCCTTCGAAGCGCGCCTGGCGGAGCGCCGTTCGCAGGTAGTGAGCGTGGCGCAGGAGCTGCAGACGCTGCTCTATCAGATCCTCGAACGTCGTGCGCGCCTCACCAAGACTCTGAGCCAGCGCTGCAACAGCTTGCAGCATCTACCGCTGAAGCAGGACGTCGAGGCACAGCTGGCGCGTCTGATTGCGCCGGGCTTTCTGCTGGAAACCCCGGAGCTGCAGCTGCGCCAGTATCCGCGTTACATGCAGGCGATCGAGCTGCGGATCGAGAAATTCCCACTGCAGATGGCCAAGGACAAGGAGTGGAGCAAGCTGATCCAGGACTTCGAACGACGCTACCTCGAACGTCGCGACTACTGCCTGCGCCACGAGCAGGTGAATCAGAACCTCGACGAATTCCGCTGGTTGCTCGAGGAATTCAGGGTGTCGCTCTTCGCCCAGCAGCTCGGCACGCGGGTGCCGGTGTCCGAAAAACGTCTGCGCAAGGCCTGGGAGAGTGTTTAAGCGGCACGCATCCCAGTTCTCGGCAACTAAAGGCCGCCGATGTAATCCTCGTCACACAAAGTCGCAAAAAGCCCGGCAGGAGAGGGGCACGCTTCTCCTATAATGCCCAGCCTTGCCCGGATCGCGCTTCGCTCCAGCCGACAGGGCCCGGGTTACGAGCGCTAATAATTTGCTTCATTTGGTTGCAGTAACGCATTGATAAGAGTAAGGTTCCGCCACATCTAACCGGCCCCGCAGGACGCCGGCCCCAGAGGAGACGCCGCCGTTCACAAGAGCTGCGGCGCTGGGGGCGCAGGCGGGGTTTTCTGAACTAGGCCCGCTACCGCGGGCGAAGCGCGTGACATGAAATCGGGGAAAAGCAACAGTTCGACTTTGACCATCTTGGTCATCGAAGACGATCCTGCCATACAAAAGCAGCTTGCCACTTCCCTGCAAAATCTCGGCATGCGCGTGATTCTCGCGCGTCACCCCGAAGAGGGCATGGAGAAGTTCCACTCCGCCAGCCCCGACCTCGTCCTGATCGACATCCATCTTCCCAAGGCCTCCAGCTTCGGCATGCTCGAAGAGCTCGCCTCCGTGGCCCCGGATCTTCCACTCGTGGTGTTGGCCGAACGCGGCAACAAGGCCGACTTGATGAAGGCGCTGCGACTTGGGGTGAGCGACTATCTGATCCTGCCGCTCGGCGATGACGCGATGCTGGAACATTCGATTCACAACAGCATCCGTCGTGCCCGCCTCATCGAAGAGAACAGCCGCATCCGCAAGAAGCTCGAGCAGATCAATGCCGAACTCGAGCGCCGCATCGAAGTATTCCAGCAGGACCAACAGGCCGGCCGTCATGTGCAGATCAACATGCTGCCCGTGCCGCCGCAGCGCATTTCACGCTACGTGTTCAATCACAAGGTGATTCCTTCTCTGTATCTGAGCGGGGACACCGTGGATTACAAGCAGGTCTCGCGTCACGAAATCCTGTTCTACATCGCCGACGTTTCCGGTCACGGTTCCTCGTCGGCCTTCATCACGGTATTGCTGCGCTTCCGCATCGAGCAGATGCGCAGGGATTACCTGCGCGGACGTTTCACCGGCGCCTTCACGCCCGCGCGTCTGTTGGAAATTCTCAATCACGATCTGATCGCCGCCCAGCTCGACAAACACGTCACCTTGTTCATGGGCTTGTTGAATGATGGTGACGACAGCCTTACCTATAGTGTAGCGGGGCATCATCCGTTGCCGGTGCTGTACATCAAGGGCAAGGCTGCGCCGATCGAGATCAGCAAACACAGTTTTCCGATCGGTCTACTCAAGGAAGCGGAGTACATCGACGACAAGATCAAGCTGCCGAAGCATTTCTCGCTCCTGTTGTTTTCCGACGGCATTCTCGAACATATCAAGAATGGTTCGTTGGAAGAGAAGGAAGCCAGACTTGCAGCGGCGGTCACGGAAAGCGAGGGCGACTTCGATAGACTCGGGGTCGTGCTCAAATTGAACAAGACAACTCAGGCTCCAGATGACATCGCGGTAATGAGTGTGAGTGGCACATGAGCTCAGGCAAGATACTCGCGGCTGATTACAAACACATGGCCATGCTGAAGTTCGTGGGCGACGTGCGCGTGCTCATGAGCTCGACGCTGGACAACTACTGCAACGGCCTCTACCGCCGTGGCATCCTCGATGCCATGGTGGTGGACCTGAGCGAAACGCGCGGCATCGACAGTACCGCGTTGGGTTTGCTCGCCAAGATGGCGATTCAGCTGCGCAACCGTTTCAACGTAAAACCCACCATCGTATCGACCAACCCGGACATCACGCAGATCCTGCGTCGGATGAGTTTCGATCTGATCTTCTCCATCGTCGACAAGCCGGTGAAACAGCAGACCGAGTTCTGCGAGCTGCAGCAGAAACCGGAAAGTGAAAGCTCCCTGCGCGACAAGGTGCTCGATGCTCACATCACCCTCATGGCGCTGAGCGAGCAGAACAAGCTCGAATTCCAGGACCTGGTGCAGGCGCTGAAAAGCCAGAATCTCTGACCTTCCCCCCGCAATACCAGCTCGATTTTCCTCTTTGCTTTTCGTGACGATGCCAAGTGGCGAACTAAGGTTACTTGGCGTCAGACGGCGCTCGGCCCTCGGCGGGACGCGCTTTGAGCTTGGCGCGGATGAAATCGCCGTGTGAGAGGTAGAGCAGGTCCGCCAGCTTGCGGATCAGATGCTCTTCGTAGGGATCGATGCGGCCATCGGCGTAGGCCACTTGCCAGAGATGTTCGAGCAGGGCGGTCTTGGCGGTGTAGTCGTAGCCTTCGTTGATGAGTGTGGTGAACTGATAGAGCGAGGTGGCGTCGCGCGCTTCGCTCTCCGCCAATGCCCACAGTTCTTCGAGAGCGGTCTCATCCAACTGGAACTGACGCCGCAGGATTTCGCGCAACGTAAGCTTTTCCTTCTCATCCATCTCCGTGTCGGCGACGGTGAGTTCCATCATCAGTGCGGCGCAGGCGAGATGCAGACGCTGTTCGTTGTTCGTGGCTTGGTTGCTGCTCGGTTGCAGACTGCGTTCGAAGAAGCTGCGGATCTGTTTCAGCATGCAGACACTCCTGGTGGATCGATTCAGACGATGGCCTCGAGCTGCGAAGGCTTGGTGAAGGCCTGTGCTTCGCGCAGGACTTCCAGACCAGCACCACGCAGATGCGCGCGTTCGCTCAGATGCCGGCGAAAACGTTTGCCGCCTGGCTGGCAGTGATAGAGGCCGAGGATGTGGCGCGTGAGATGGTTCAGCGGGATGCCGGCGGCGAGACAACGCTCGACGTACGGCAGAAATGCTTCGAGGGCTTCGTCGCGGCTTGCGAGCGGCGCGTCCACACCGAAGAGTCGTGGGTCGACCTGCTGCAGCAGCCAGGGATTCTGATAGGCCTCGCGTCCCAACATCACACCATCGACGTGCCGCAGATGTTCCTCGCATTCCGCGAGCGTCTTGATGCCGCCGTTGATGATGATTTCGAGCTGAGGAAAGGTCTGCTTCAAGCGATAGACGCGCGGATAGTTGAGCGGCGGGATCTCGCGGTTTTCCTTGGGCGACAACCCCGCCAGGATCGCGATGCGGGCGTGGATGATGAAGGTATCGCAGCCGCGTTCGGCTACCGCGCCGATGAAGTCGAAGAGTTCCTGATCGCTGTCCATGGCGTCGATGCCGATGCGGCATTTCACGGTGACGGGCACAGAGGTGCGTTCACGCATCGCGGCCACGCAATCACCGACCAACTGCGGATGCGCCATCAGGCAGGCGCCGATCATGTTGTGCTGCACGCGATCGGACGGACAACCGACGTTGAGATTCACTTCGCTGAAACCGGCCGCTTCGGCGAATGCAGCGCAGGTGGCCAACTCTTCGGGGACGGAGCCACCGAGCTGTAGCGCCAGTGGCAACTCGGCCGGGTTGTAGGCGAGAAAACGTGCGCGATCACCGTGGATAAGTGCTCCCGTGGTGACCATCTCCGTATAGAGCAGCGTGTGCCGGCTCAACAGCCGCATGAAATAACGGCAATGCCTGTCCGTCCAATCCATCATCGGAGCGACACAAAACCGTCTCATGTCGTAAATCTTTGATTTATTCGTAGAACTCTGCAAAACAATGCCGCTGAAGGGTGGTTGAAAACTGCTTTTCTTGCCTATTTGCCACGTTATGCATAATCAACTGCTACAAATGTAGCAGCAGGATTTGTAGCAGTGGCAACGATAACCGTCATCGAGAACGCGAGAGGAGTCACTTATCGCGCCAGATCAGGCGGTTCGAGGCGGGTCCGCTAGTTTACTCCGAGGCAAAGACCTTTCCCAAACGCACGCTCGCTGAGCGCTGGGCAGCGAGCGAAGGGTGAAGCAGCGTTGAGCATTGGATGAGCCTGTGCGATCGATGCTGCGAAGTCCGGCGACATCACTCTGAGCATGCTACGCGCCTACACGACTGCCAGCGCTTGCTCAGGGATTCTGGACTTTGGGAACCATCAAACCATTAGGATTCAATGGCGAAGTCGGTCACCATGAAAAATATACTTTACGCACTATCTGTTCTCATCTGTGGTCCGCTCTTTGCGCAAACGTCGCTCACACACGAATCATCCGAATCTGCCTTTGATCTCGATAGAAGCTGAGGTCTCAATCGTGAATCCTAAACGCGAAGCCATTCATTGAGCTTCGCGTTTTTTCGCCAACCCCTCGTAAGGCAATGCGCTGCTGCACTGAAGAGCAGCACTACACCGCTTCTAAAGCTGAGATTGCGCGAAGGTGTCGAGGCCGCCGCTGGTAGCGAGCAAAGTCATGGCAGCTGCTTTTCGCGTTCGCCTACAGCATGGCTGTCCCGAGCGGGAAGTTTCCATTGTGGTTCCATCTCTGCCACACGGTGTGCAATCCAGTCGCTGAAGGCCCGCACCGTTGGCGAGAGATGGCGATTCTTCGGGTATAGCAGCGACACCGGCACCGTTGGTGCTTTCAGCTCCGGCAGAACCTGCCGCAGTCGCCCGCTGCGAAGATATGGAATCACGAGGTAGCTGGCGGCGCGTATCAATCCGAGTCCCTCCAGGCCGCAGGCAAGATAGGTGTCCGTGTCATTCACCGTTATGCGTTCCTGCGCATGCACCGCGGTCTCTTCGCCGTCGATCACGAAACTCCAGTGAGTACGACGCCCGCTGCGATTGGACAGGAATCCCACTGCATGATGATGAGGCAGATCTTCCAGTGAGCGCGGCTCGCCATGGCGCTTCAGGTAGGCAGGAGAGGCGCAGGTGACCCATTCGAAGCCCGCTATGCGTCGTGCCACGAGTGTTGCCGAGTCCTGTGGCACGCCGGCGCGAATGACACAGTCGACTCCCTCTTGCACGAGGTCGATGGTGCGATCGCCGAGCGACAACGTGATCTCCACGTCGGGATGGTCCGCCAGAAATTCGCCGATGGACGGCACGACGAACAGGCGTGCGAAAGACGAAGTCATGTCCACGCGCAACTTGCCGCGGGGGCGGCCTGTCCCGGTGAAGGAAGATTCGACCTGTTCGATTTCTCCCAAGAGTCGGCGGCAGTGATCGTAGTAGAGGCTGCCATCCGGAGTGAGGCTGAGGTGACGGGTGGTGCGCTGCAGAAGGCGCACGCCGAGAAAGGCTTCGAGTTCCTTGATGATGCGGGTCACGGTGGAAGCGGGCAGCTCCAGGCTCTCGGCAGCCTTGCTGAAACTGTGCGCCTCGACCACGCGACAGTACACCTGCATGGCCTGAAGTCGATCCATTCTCGTTCTCTCTCCGCGTGTGCAGCTCAGAAATCGGCAGTCTCGGGATTGGGGCCAAGCCTACCATCGGCTCTGTCGAGCTTCCTCAAGCACTTCAGATCCTGCTCATCCAGAGAGAAGTCGAAGAGCTGACGGTTTTCCGTGATTCGTGCCGGACGCACGGACTTGGAGATCGGCAGCAACCCGTTGTCCAGATGCCAACGCAGGATGATCTGTGCCGGTGTCTTGCCATGCTTGGCGGCCAACTTCCGTACCGAGGGATCATTGAGCGGCGTTTCCGGCCTGCCTTTCCAGAGCCCCAAGGGACTCCAGGACTGCGTTGCGATGCCGTGCTCCGCATGGAATTCCCGCAATGCCCGTTGCTGGAAATAGGGATGGAGTTCCACCTGGTTCAGCACGGGGACAACGCCCGTTTCATCGATCAGCCGCTGCAGTTGGGGCATGGCGAAGTTGCACACTCCTATGGCTCGCGCAAAACCTTCCTCCTTGAGCCGGATCAGGGCGCGCCAGGTATCCACGTAGGCATTGCGGATGCGCGAAGGCCAATGGATGAGATAGAGATCCACATAGCCGAGGCCGAGGCGCCGCAGGCTCAGGTCGAAGGCGTGGAGCGTCTGGTCGTAACCGTGGTGGGTGTTCCACACCTTGGTCGTCACGAAAATCTCTTCCCGCGGAATGCCACTGGCCCGGATGCCTGCGCCGACACCCTCTTCGTTGTAGTAGGTCTCCGCCGTGTCGATGAGCCGGTAGCCCGTGCGTAAGGCGTGCGCAACTAGGCTCGGGCTGTCCTGCGCTTCGACCTGCCATAGTCCATACCCCAGAGTCGGGATACGTGTGCCATCGTGCAATACGTGAACGAGGGAGTTCATGACTGGAGCCTCATCGAGAATCGAGGCTGGTCACCTTACCCGAAGCACCGGCGATTATTATTCCATTTTCGTGAAAAGAGAATTTTGCAGCCCTTTAAAATCCGGGTTTGCAGTGTCATTACCTATCGATTATTCCATTTCTGCGAAAAGTAAAAGCCACATCCTGATCTGTATCCCAACGTACCCCTGGTGGAGACTGCGCCGAAATTCCACTGTGCGGGGGTACGCCATGTTCATTTCAAGCAAAGGTCGAGGTTTCTTAACGATAGGGTTCATCGGTGTCGTCATTCTGGCTCTGGGTGAATACGCCCTGTTCGCCGCGGCGGATTCTCCCGCTGCAGCGGCGGAACGAGCGAGCGTGGAGGTGCGAGAGGTCAGCAGCAGCTGGGTCAGCGATTGGGCCGAGTATTCCGGGCGCCTGGAAGCGATCGAGTTCGTCGAGATCCGCCCGAGAGTGGCTGGCACCTTACTGGCCGTGCATTTCAGCGACGGGCAGTGGGTGAACGAGGGTGATCTGTTGTTCACGCTCCACCCGGCTCCCTTCGAGGCCGAGCTCAAACACGCCGAAGCGGTATTGGCCCAAGCCAAGGTTCGCGAACTGTTCACCGGGCTCGAGCTGGAGCGCGGCCAGAAGCTGATCGAGACCAATGCCATCTCGCAGCGCGACTTCGACGCGCGCGAGAACGCCGCCCGTGAGGCGCGTTCCGAGGTCGAGGCGGCTGAGGCGTTGGTAGAGCGTGCGCGCTTGAACGTCGCTTACACGCGCATCACCGCACCGATCACTGGACGCATTTCCAGACCGGAAATCACCGCCGGCAACGAGGTGAAGGCCGGTGGCGATGCCCTGCCGCTGAGCTCCATCGTCAGCCTCGATCCGATCTACGCTGCCTTCACCATCGATGAGCGTACCTATCTGCGTTACGTCGGCGCGCTTCAGGGAGAGGAACCTTTGGAGGTTCAGGTCGGCTTGCCAGGGGAAGAAGGCTACCCCCACACCGCGCAGCTTCATTCACTGGACAACCAGCTCGATACCCGCAGCGGCACTTTGCGTGTGCGGGCGCTGCTGGCCAACCCCGAGGGGTATCTGGTGCCGGGTCTACAGGCCAGAGTGCGTATGCAGGTCAGCGATCCGTACCAGGCGACGCTGGTGGACGAGGCGGCCATTGCCACCGATCAGGACCGCCGCTTCGTGCTCGTGGTCGATCGGGACGAGCGCGTCGAGTACCGGCGTCTCGAGCTAGGCAGCAGACAGGGCGATCAGCGTGTGGTGCTTTCTGGCCTGTTGCCGGGAGAACGCGTGATCGTCGAGGGCGCCCAGCGCGTCAGACCCGGTGACATCGTACAGGTAAGCCAAGCCACCTCCGTGCTGGCCAGCGAATAGGAGGGGTTGCGATGAACCTGTCTCGTTTCTTCATCGATCGCCCGATCTTCGCTGGCGTGGTCTCTGCGTTGATCTTCATCGCTGGCGCCATCGCGATGTTCGCACTCCCGGTGTCCGAATATCCGCAGGTCGTGCCGCCTTCGATCGTCGTGCACGCGCAGTATCCAGGGGCCAATGCCACGACCTTGGCGCAGACCGTGGCCGCGCCGATCGAGGAGGAGGTCAACGGCGTCGAGAACATGCTGTACATGGAGTCGCTGTCGAACGCCGACGGTAATCTTTATCTGACGGTCACCTTCAAGCTGGGAACCGATCCAGATCTGGCCCTGCAGTGGGTGCGCAACCGCGTCGAACAGGCGGTGCCGCGTTTGCCGGAAGACGTGCAGCGTCTGGGTGTCACCACCATCAAGAGTTCACCGAACATCACGCTTGCGGTGCATCTGGTGTCGCCCGGTGGTGACTACGACGCCAACTACCTGAGTAACTATGCCATCCGGCACGTGCGCGATCGGCTCGCGCGTATCGACGGAGTGGGGCAGGTCAATCTGTGGGGGCCAGGCGCCTACGCCATGCGCATCTGGCTCGATCCCGAGGCGGTGGCGGCACGCGGACTCACCGCTGCCGAAGTGGTGGCGGCGATCCGCGAGCAGAATGCGCAGGCAGCGGTGGGCAGCATCGGCGCCGCTCCCATGATTGAAGACTCACCATTCCAGATGTCCGTCACCGCCGACGGACGTCTGCGCAGCGTCGAGGAGTTCGGTGACATCATCCTGCGCGCCGAGCACGATGGACGTACCACCTTGCTGCGCGATGTGGCGCGCATCGAGCTGGCGGCGCAGGAATATGGGGTGCGAGCCTACCTGGGCGAGGAAGTGGCTGTCCCTTTGGCGATCATGGAAGCGCCAGGGGCCAATGCCTTGGACATCGCCGCCAACGTCCACGCCACCATGGAGGAGTTGAAGGCGCAGTTTCCCGCCGGACTGGATTACCGCATCGTCTACAACCCGACGCGCTCGGTGCAGGCGAGCATCGATGCCGTGGTACAGACACTGTTCGAGGCCATCGGTCTCGTCGTGATCGTGGTGTTCCTGTTCCTGCAGACCTGGCGAGCTTCGCTCATTCCACTGCTTGCCGTGCCGGTGTCGATCGTCGGCACGATGGCCTGTCTTTATCTCTTCGGGTTTTCCATCAATGCGCTGAGCTTGTTCGGCTTGGTGCTCGCCATCGGCATCGTGGTGGACGACGCGATCGTGGTGGTGGAGAACGTCGAGCGGAACATCGCGTTGGGGCACTCGCCGCGCGAGGCCACTCATCTCGCCATGCGGGAGGTGAGCGGCCCCATCATTGCCATCGCGCTGACGCTCGTGGCGGTATTCGTGCCGCTGGCTTTTCTGTCTGGACTGACTGGGCGCTTCTATCAGCAGTTTGCAGTCACGATCGCCGTGTCGACGGTCCTGTCGGCAATCAACTCGCTGACATTGTCGCCAGCGCTGTCGGCACTGCTACTCAAGCCGCACGGCGCGCAGAGCGATTGGCTGTCGCGGGCGATGCATAGGCTGTGCGGTGGCTTCTTCGCGCGCTTCAATCACGCCTTCAATCGTGGGTCCGAGCGTTATGGCGGGGGCGTGGTGCGACTGGCGGGACGCAAGAGTGTGGTGATGGTGGTCTACGCCGGGTTGCTGGGGCTTACCGTCGTACTCGGCAAAGCCGTGCCCGGTGGTTTCGTTCCCAGTCAGGACAAGGAGTACCTGATCAGCTTCGTACAACTGCCTGCCGGTTCCACCTTGCATCGCACCGATGCCGTGCTGGAAAAGATGACCGAGATCGCCTTGGCTGAGCCGGGCGTGGCCTCGACCTCGTCCTACGCTGGTCTCGCGATCAACGGTACGACGACCAGTTCCAGCTCGGGACTGACCTTCATCCTGCTCGAGCCCTTCGAGGAACGGAAGGGGCTGAGTGCCGACGACATCGCGGCGTCGCTCAATGCCAAGTATCAAGCGTTGGAAAAGGCGAGTTTCGCCGCGGTGTTTCCAGCACCTCCCGTGATGGGCATCGGTTCGCTGGGAGGCTTCAAACTGCAATTGGAGGATCAGGGCAACCTGGGCTACGACGCGCTCCATGAGGCAACACAGGCCTTCATCGCAGAGGCAGCCAAGCAGCCGGAATTGACGCCGCTCTTCACCACGTACCAGATCAACGTGCCGCAGCTGCGCATCGATGTGGATCGCACGAAGGCGAAGCAGTTGGGAATCGCGGTGAGCGAAGTGTTCCAGACCTTGCAGGTCTATCTGGGCTCGTTCTACGTCAACGACTTCAATCTGCTGGGCCGCGTCTACCAGGTACGAGTGCAGTCCGACGCGCCGCATCGCGCACACCCGGAGGACATCCTGCAATTGAAAACGCGGGCGGCGGACGGGGAGATGGTGCCACTCGCGGCCTTCGCGAGTGTCGAGCAAATCTATGGTCCGGAGCTCGTGACGCGGTACAACGGTTTCACGGCAGCGGATCTGAGCGGTGCGCCGGCGCCGGGTTATTCGTCATCGCAAGCCATGGCGGCCATCGAGCGTGTGGCAGCCAAGACTCTGCCGCCGGGCATCGGCTTCGAGTGGACCGATCTGACCTACCAACAGATCATCGCCGGTAACAGCGCGATCTGGATCTACCCGCTCTGTGTGCTGCTCGTGATGCTGGTGCTCGCCGCGCAGTACGAGAGCCTGACGCTGCCGCTGTCGGTGATCCTGATCATTCCGATGAGTGTGTTCTCAGCGCTGTTGGGCGTATGGCTGACGAAGGGCGACAACAACATCTTCACCCAGATCGGGTTGATCGTGTTGGTCGGACTGGCCTCGAAGAACGCCATCCTCATCGTCGAGTTCGCGCGTGAACTGGAGCTCTCCGGGCGATCCACCTTGGATGCCGTGCTCGAGGCCTGTCGCTTGCGCCTGCGTCCGATCCTGATGACCTCGTTGGCCTTCATCATGGGCGTGGTGCCCTTGGTGCTGTCGCAGGGCGCCGGTGCCGAAATGCGCCAGGCCATGGGGATTTCGGTATTTTTCGGGATGTTGGGCGTCACCTTCTTCGGACTGTTCCTGACTCCGGTGTTCTACCTGGTCATGCGTCGATTGTCGGGTGGTGCATTGAGCTCTGCGAAAACCTGGAGCAGAGGGGCAGAAGCGCGGTGATTGCCTCGTCACATGCAAAAGAGGCCTCTCGTCGAGAGGCCTCTGCGCGTTGTGACGGACGAGCCGTGGGTGAAGGGGCCTTGCCGCGCTGGGCGCGGGAGCTCAATGCATCACTTGATCCGGCTCGTTGGGATCTTCTTCGTAGATTTCCTTGACGGCTTCGATCAGGTGGGCAGCCAGATCAAGCGCCATCTTGGGAGAGAGCAAGACCGCCGAGCCTCCTAGCACCTGGCTGCTGCTGGCCAGGGATTCGATCGTCAGCACGCGCGCGTCGCTTGTCGCCTCCTCGGTATCGAGGATTTGCAGTTGGAGGGTCTTGATGTCCTTTGATTCTTGCATACGTCGATGGAATGGTAACGGGAGGCGCAGGATGGTCCGGAAGCGATCGGCGTTAAATCTTGACACGTCGCCTATGCGTGTCGGATCACAATTTCGCAGGCCGGCTGCGGTGGATTGTTCCCCAGAAGCAGGCCTTTGGCTGAGATGAACCTGAAATTATTGCCGAGTCGTTTCCCCAAATTTGCAGAGCTCAGGCGTCCAATTGTTTGTGGATGTCTTCGAAGAGGCGCTTGGCTTCCTGAGGACTCATCTCTCCACGTTGGACCTTGCCGCGAATGACTTCAGCCATATTGCCCGTCTCAGGCTCGGCTGCATTGGGCTTGGAGTCGTCTGTTTCCTGCGGTGACTTCTCTGGCTGGGCAGGAATGGACTTCATGGCACTTACCTCTTTCAACCTACACGTCTCACTACCTGCAAATTCAGGGCCGAGAGATAGCGTGACGCGGTGTGAGTTCGTGCAGATCCAGCAAGGTGAAATAGCCGTCCGGCTGCCAACCGCGGGTGTCGATGTGATGGACGTTGCCCAATGTCACCGGTCGTTGCAGTGGTTCGTGACCCACGACCAGGGCTCTGATTCCCTGCACGCCTTCGACCCATTCGTTACGAATGCGTAACCGTGACCACATGCAATAGTCGCGTCCGCGCCGATGGGCGAGAGCTGTCGGGATGTTTTCCCAGTGTCGACTGGGCACGTCGGCATGGGCGATGCCGACGATCCCCTTCGGTGTTTCGACTTCGATCACCACCGGCAGGGCCGAAAAGGCGCTTTCCATTGCAAGTTTTTGTTCCAGGCTCAGTTCTTGAAACCAGCCACCACCGTTGATGAGCCAGTTGGCGACGTCCACGGTGCGCCAGCGGCAGGCATAGTCTTCGTGGTTGCCGCGCACCGCATGGAACCAGGGCCGCGCGAGCCATTCGAGCACCTGCGCCGATTCGGCGCCGCGATCCACCATGTCGCCGACGGAAAAGAGCCGGTCCTTGCTGGGGTCGAAAGCGATGGCATCGAGGGCCGTCTGGAGTTTGCTGAAGTGGCCGTGAATGTCGCCCACCGCGAAGTCACGTCCACGCTGGTTGAGCCCGAAGCGCGTGATGTAGTTCATGATCGTTGCACCTTAACCCAGATTGAGGCTGTGTGCAGGCGCCCATCCGTACAATGATGAAATTGAGATTCCAAATCTCTTGGTGTACCTTCCGCCGCTCCCAAAATCCCTCATCCCCTCGCGAGGAACCTACATGAATAAGATCGTTGGCTTGGGTCTGGCCCTCTGCTTGGCCGTACCCGTTCAGGCCGCTGAATACGTGATCGACGGTAGCGGCGCCGGCATGCACAGCTCCGTCACCTTCCGCGCTTCCCACGTTGGCATCAGCTCGCTGTGGGGACGCTTCAACGACATCTCGGGCAGCTTCTCCTATGACCCGGCGAACGTGGGTGCTTCCAGCATCAACGTGAAGATCGGCACCGCCAGCATCGACACCAACCACGAAGCACGCGACGAACACCTGCGTACCGCCGACTATCTCGACGTATCCAAGTATCCCGAAGCCACCTTCGTCAGCACCCACGTGATGGACGCGGGCAACGGCAAACTGCACATCATGGGCAACTTCACGCTGCACGGTGTGACCAAGGAGATTTCCTTCGAAGCCGTCAAAACCGGTGAAGGTGAAACTCCCTTCGGTGACTACCGCGTAGGCTTCGAAGCCGAAACCACGCTCAACGTGGCCGATTTCGGCATCAACCTGGCGCCAATCCCTGAGCTGCGCCTGATCCTCGCCGTCGAAGGCATCCGTAAGTAAGAAGACTTTGAAAAAAAACGCGGCGTCAGGGCAGCCCTGGCGCCGCGTTTGTTTTTGGGTCGTTCGTTTACTTAAGGACCTCGAGGCGACCTTCCGCCAAGAGCCGCTCCAGCAGATTCCGCGTCGATTCCGTCTTCAGGAAGGGACCTGCAGCGAAGGGCAGAGCGGGTGTGGCCAACTGCGCCAACAGCCGTTTGAGTTGCGCGCTGGGTTTGAGCACCAGGCTCTCACCATCGATGAAGCAGAGCAGCGTTTTGCTGGCCTTTTCTTCGTACCACGCCAGACGAGAAGCCAGATGCAGTCTTACCTTGCTGTTCTCCTGCAGGGGACGCTTGCGACGAGGTGGGGTGATCAGGTCCGCATGACGTGGATTGGTCTGCAATTCTCCGAACCAACGCACGAGCGCTGCATCGTCCGCCAAGGCTTCCTGCAGCAACTTGCGCACCTGTGCCAAGGCAGCCTCCGTCAATTCACCACCAGCATTCGGTGCCAGCGGCTGCGGATCGGTATAACGGTGGTCCGGCGGCAGGTTGGCCGCGAGCTGGTCGGTGAAGCCGAGCAGCATGTCGGCCACGGACGGCGCACGAAAGCCGAGCGAATAGCAGAGGCTGTCGTTTTCGGCGATGCCCCAGTGCGCTAGTCCCGGCGGCACGTAGAGCACATCCCCCGGTTCCAGGGTGTACTCGGCCGTGGTGTGGAAATCACGCAACAGCTTGAGTCCGCTCGACGTGAGCAGCGTGTCACCAACGTTGCAGCGCTGGCCGAGCCGCCAGGTGCGCTGCCCCAGACCTTGCACCAGGAACACGTCGTAGTAATCGAAGTGTGGGCCGACGCCACCACCACTCGTCGCGAAGGAAATCATCACGTCGTCGACGCGCCAGCTGGGAATGAAGTCGACGCACTGCAGCAGTGCCTTCACCTCCGGCACGAAGTGATCGACGGCCTGTACCAGGAGCGTCCAGTTCTTGTCGGGCAGCGCAGTGAAGTCACTTTCCTCGAAGGGACTCTGCCGCATGCGGTACTGCTTGCCCTTGGTGAAGACCAGGCGCGATTCCACGCCGTCTTCGCAGGCGAGGCCGGCGAGTTCTTCGGGTTCGAGTGGATCGGCAAAGTCTGGCAGCGCTCCCTTGATCAAGAGTGGCTGGCGTTGCCAGTACTCACGCAGGAAGCGCTCCGAATCGAAGTTGGCAAAACGCAGTGGCTTGCTCACACGCGTCGCGCCTGAGCGGCTGCCGTACCGGTGTAGGTGCCCGGGCGCAATTCGCGCAGGGCCGCTTTGGCTTCTTCGGGAATGTCGAGCTGATCGACGAAGCGTTTGAGCACTTCCGCGTCGATGCGCTGACCGCGGGTGAGCGCTTTCAGCTTTTCGTAGGGCTCGGGCACGTCGTAACGACGCATCACGGTCTGGATGGCTTCGGCCAACACTTCCCAGCTGTTGTCGAGATCGGCGGCGAGGCGCTGTTCGTCGATCAGCAGTTTGCTCAAACCTTTCAGCGTGGACTGATAGGCGAGGATGCTGTGCGCAAAACCGACGCCGATGTTGCGTAGCACGGTGGAGTCGGTGAGGTCGCGTTGCCAGCGCGAGATCGGCAGTTTTTCCGACAGATGCTGCATCACGGCATTGGCGATGCCGAGGTTGCCTTCGGAGTTTTCGAAATCGATCGGGTTGACCTTGTGCGGCATGGTCGAGGAACCGACTTCGCCGGCGATGACTTTCTGCCGGAAATAACCGAGCGAAATGTAGCCCCACACGTCGCGATCGAAATCGATCAGGATGGTGTTGAAGCGGCAGCAGGCGCCGAAGAGTTCGGCGATGTAGTCGTGTGGTTCGATCTGTGTCGTATACGGGTTGAAGGTCAGGCCCAGCTTCTGCACGAAGTCACGTGCGTTGGCTTCCCAATCGACGTTCGGGTAGGCGACCACGTGGGCGTTGTAGTTGCCGACGGCGCCGTTGATCTTGCCGAGGATTTCCACCCTGGAGAATTGCTCGATCTGACGCTTGAGCCGCGCGACGACGTTGGCGAATTCCTTGCCCATCGTGGAAGGGCTGGCGGTCTGGCCGTGCGTGCGCGATAGCAGCGGAATGTCTGCGTACTGCAGCGCCTGCGCGCGGATTTCGTCGACCACTTTCTGCATCAGCGGCAGCAGCACCTCACGACGTGCTTCCTGCAGCATGAGGCCATAGGACAGGTTGTTGATGTCCTCCGAGGTGCAGGAGAAGTGCACGAATTCCTTGATGGCGTCGAGCTCGGGCAGAGCGGCGATCTTTTCCTTGATGAAGTATTCGACGGCTTTGACGTCGTGGTTCGTCACCGCTTCCTTCGCCTTGACGGCAGCGGCGTCGGCTTCGCTGAAATCACGCACCAGCGCGTCGAGGAAGGCATTGGCTTCGGCGCTGAGCGGCGGCACTTCGCCGATGCCGGGATGAGCGGCCAACTGCTGCAACCAGCGCACTTCCACCAGCACGCGATAGCGGATCAAACCGTATTCGCTGAAGTAGGGACGCAGATCCAGAGTCTTGTTGCCGTAGCGGCCGTCAACGGGAGAAAGCGCGGTGAGCGCGGAAAGCGTAGAGAGAGAAGTGGCCATAGCGGGTCTGAGCTGTTCGCAAAGGTCGCGAATGATAGCGCAGTTGGCCGGCTTTTCAGAGTTGCGGGCGGCTGAGGAGCTGTTTCGCGGCAGCCAGGAGGCGTTTGCGGCGTAGCAGGAGGTGCCAGCGTCGACCGCCAACCTGATGCCAGAGCCAAGCGGCCCGGATGCCGGCGAGCAGGGTCACACGCACCTTGTCGGCCACGTATTCGTTCTGCAGAAAGCGCATGTCGCCGCGCACCTGGATGCGGCGGCCGAGCTGGCTGATGGTGTCCTGATAGAGCTTGGCGATCTGCCGCAGGCAGGCATCTTCCAGGCGCTGCTCCACCGCATGCTCGCGCGCGATGTTCTCGAGGCCGCGTCGCAGTACGCCGAGCATTTCGTTGTTGCCCTGCAGGCGCCCCTGCAGATAGAGCAGGCCCAACGCGTAGCGCACGGTTTCCGCGTTGGCGGGGCTAGTCGTGCCGTCTTCGATGATTTCCACGAGCAATTGCAGGCCCAGGCGCAACCTGCTGGGGTCGCCATAGATGTCTTCGACGCCCTTCGGGTTGAGCGCGAACAGACTGTCGACGAGCGGCGCCAGTTTGTCCTGCGCCGCCAGGCCGTGATGTGCCAATTGGTAGACCAGGAAGCTGGACTGCGCCGCGCCCGCGAGGGCCAAGGTCTGTTTCAGCTCGGCATCCATCGCTCAGTTCCTGTTCCAGGTCCGTTCGATCACGCCGCCACCGAGACACTGATCGCCGAGGTAGAGCACCAGCTGCTGACCCGGCGTCACCGCGCGCTGCGGTTGGGCGAAACGCACTTCGGCACCGCCATCGGCAAGCGCGATCACTTCGCATTCCTGATCGGGCTGGCGATAGCGGGTTTTCGCAGTGCAGTGCAGCGGCAGCGCCGGATGTTCGAAGTTGATCCAGTCTAGCCGCGTGAGCGAGAGTGTGTCGGTGTAGAGCAGGGGATGTTCGTTGCCTTGCACCACGATCAGCACGTTGCGCTCGAGGTCTTTCGCGGCGACGTACCAGGGTTCTTCCTTGCCGCCACGCACGCCACCGATGCCGAGGCCTTCGCGTTGGCCTAGCGTGTGATACATCAGGCCATGATGTTCACCGAGCACCAGGCCTTCCGGCGTCTCGATGCGGCCCGGTTGCGCTGGCAGATAGGTGCTCAGGAAATCCCGGAAACGACGTTCGCCGATGAAGCAGATGCCGGTGCTGTCCTTCTTGTCGTGCGTGACGAAGCCATGTGCCGCCGCCATCGCCCGCACTTCGGGCTTGGTGAGTTCGCCGAGCGGAAACAGTGCCGGTCGCAGCTGCTCTTCGCTCACCGCGCTCAGGAAATAACTTTGATCCTTGTTGCGATCGACCGCCTTGCACAACCGCGTTTGCTCCGGTGTGTGTTCGAGACGCGCATAGTGGCCTGTGGCGATGTGCGTGGCACCGAGCATCAGCGCGTAGTCGAGGAAGGCTTTGAACTTGATTTCGCGGTTGCAGAGGATGTCGGGATTCGGCGTGCGGCCGGCGCGATATTCGTGCAGGAAGTGCTCGAACACGCGATCCCAATATTCCGCGGCGAAATTCGCCGTGTGCAGTTTGATGCCGAGTTTGTCGGCCACGGCTTGCGCGTCGGCAAGATCGGCGATGGCGGTGCAGTATTCGGTGCCGTCATCCTCGTCCCAGTTCTTCATGAACAGGCCTTCGACTTCATGGCCCTGTTCGAGCAGCAACAGTGCTGCGACGGAGGAATCGACGCCCCCCGACATGCCAACGATGACCTTGCCCTGAGTCTTGCTCATCGAGTCGACTGCGCTGCGTGGTGATATATGAGGTCGAGAGGATAGCGTTTGCCGGCCAGATAATCGCGCAGACAACGTCCCACGATGGGGCTGCGCGCAGCAAACCCGGCGTCGAGGATGGTGTCGGCCGGCAACCAATGCGCGGCGATGATGCCGTCGTCCAAGGCGCGCGTGCTGTCATGTGCGAGCGCGCGTGCCGCAAAGCAGTGGCGGATGTAGGTCACGCCATTGGGAGCGGGGTAGTGGTAGATGCCGATCAGGGCGGTGAGCTCCACGCGCCAGGCCGTTTCTTCCAACGTTTCACGAATCGCCGCATCGAACAGGCTTTCGTGCTCGTCGAGATGGCCTGCGGGCTGATTGAAGACGACACGGCCCTGGTCGCGTTCTTCGACCATGAGAAACAAGCCGTCGCGTTCGACGATGGTTGCCACCGAGTTGTGCGCCAGCCAAACCATGCGCTGTTCAAGGCTCCTGTGAAGAAAGTGTCGGCGCGGGGCCGTATGAAGGGGCGTGCATCCTACCGTAATTGCCTGCCTTCATAAATCCGGACACGCGGGGGATAATGCCGCCCTTACAGTTTCGGAAGCCCTTATGAGCACTCTTACCCATCTCGATCAACACGGTAACGCGCACATGGTGGATGTGGGCGACAAGCCCGTGACCGAGCGCGTCGCAACCGCTGAGGCGCTGGTGTCCATGCGTCCCGAGACCCTGGCACTGATCCAAAGTGGCGGTCACAAGAAGGGTGACGTGTTCGCCGTGGCGCGCATCGCCGGCATCCAGGCGGCCAAGCAGTGCTCCAATCTCATCCCGCTCTGCCATCCACTGATGCTGAGCAGTGTGAAGGTGGAGCTGAACGCCGAGCCCGAGCACAGCCGCGTGCGCATCCATGCCACCTGCAAAGTGGCGGGACAGACCGGCGTCGAGATGGAAGCGCTCACCGCGGCGTCGGTGGCGGCACTCACGATCTACGACATGTGCAAGGCGGTCGATCGCGGCATGAGCATCGAGCATGTGCGTCTGCTGGAGAAAGCCGGCGGACGTTCGGGACACTGGCGCGCGCAAGAGGGCACGGCATGATCGAAGTGCACTTCTTTGCCAGCCTGCGTGAAAAGCTGGGCTGCGATTCGCTGAGCTTGGCATGGGCTGCCGAATTGAATTCGCCGCGTGCGGTGATCGCGCGTTTGGCCGTCGAGCGCGGTGCGGCATGGCGCGAGGCGCTGCAGAATGAACAGGTGCTCGTAGCGGTGAATCAGGAGATCGCCACGCTCGATGCCGCCGTTACTGATGGCGATGAAGTGGCCTTCTTCCCGCCCGTGACCGGAGGCTGAGATGAGGCCGGACATTCGCGTTCAGACCGAGGATTTCTCGCACGAAGCGGAGGTCGCGCGGCTACGTGAGCGTGGCGGTGCCGTGGGTGCGATCGTGACTTTCACCGGGCTCGTGCGCGATCTCGATGCGGACGTCGCCGTGCATGGCCTTTTTCTCGAGCACTATCCGGGCATGACCGAGAAGAGCTTGCACAAGATTGCGCTGGAAGCAGCAGAGCGGTGGCCCTTGCTGGACGTGACCATCATCCATCGCATCGGACATCTGGAAGCGGCGGCGCAGATCGTGTTCGTCGGGGTCAGCAGCGCGCATCGTCATGCCGCGTTTTCCGCCTGCGAATTCATCATGGATTTCCTCAAGACCCGCGCGCCGTTCTGGAAGAAGAGTCTGCGCAGCGATGGTGAAGAATGGGTCGAGGCGAAGGATTCGGACGTTGCCGCCAGCCAGCGCTGGCAATCATGAACGCCGTGGTGGGCGGCGGCCGTATCGCTTGTTGCCGTGTTTCGTCGAACTTGCGGGCTTGAGCGGAAGTTTCTCTTTCTTGACCTTTGGTTCTTCTACTTCCACCACTTTATATTCCCCAGGCGCCAACCCATCCAAAGTCCACTGACCGACGCGCCAACGCACGAGGCGCAACGTGGGGAAGCCCACGGCGGCGGTCATGCGGCGCACCTGGCGATTGCGGCCTTCGGTGATGGTCAGTTCCAGCCAGGAATCCGGCACGGTCTTGCGCACGCGGATCGGTGGATTGCGCGGCCAGATCGTTGGCGGCTCTATCGCGCGCGCCTTGGCGGGCAGGGTGGGACCGTCGTTGAGCAGGACGCCTTTGCGTAGCTGCGCCAGCGCTTCTTCCGTGATCAGTCCTTCGACCTGCACGAGATAGGTCTTCGCTTCCTTGTGGCGCGGGTGACTGATGAGGTGCTGCAGCGCGCCGCTGTCCGTGAGAAGCAACAGACCTTCCGAATCACGATCGAGGCGTCCAGCGGGGTAGACACCGGGCAAGTCGATGAAGTCGGCCAGCGTGGCGCGTTCTTCCTTGTCCGTGAATTGACTGAGAACGTCGTAGGGTTTGTTGAACAGAATCAGGCTGGCCATGTACTACGAAATCCGGGCATGAAAAACGCCGCCTTCCTTGATGGGGAAGGCGGCGTCCGGGTGACAGAAAGTCGAAAGGCGTCGTCAGGAATTTCCAGCTGTCGCCTGTTGAGTCTGGTCCTCAGTGCTGACGGGGGTGATGTTCGCAGCGTGCAGTCCTTTGGGGCCTTCCACGATGTCGAACGATACCAGTTGACCGGCTTTCAGCGTCTTGTAGCCTTCCATGCTGATTGCCGAGTAATGGGCGAAGAGATCTCCGCCGCCGCCGTCAGGCAGGATGAAGCCGAAACCCTTGGCGTTGTTGAACCACTTGACCTGTCCCGTGCTCATTGCTGCTCCCCTCTACTGCTGGTTTTTATTCATAGTGTTGTTATTGCCTGGGCCTGGCGGCCAGGTTGGCGGAACGTATAAACCCTTTTATTCCACCTGTCAAATTCTGTGAAAGTTGCATTTGCCCCCTTGAAAAATGCCGCTTTCGGCGCTACTGCTGCCCCATCGTATCGAGCCCGCTCCGTCGTTTTAACGAGCGCTAAGGGGCCGAAAAGTTCGGCAATTTTTCATGCTATAGTGGTTCGCGTTTGGCGTTGGCCACGGCAGCGCCCTTTCTGCTTCACCTCCGTCATGCTCAGGCCAGTAGATGTATGAACTACGTTCAAATTTTTCCCGTTATCCGCAACTCGAGCAGCCCTGACGAACCTGAAGAACACCGCGGCGGCAGCGAGCTTCTCGCGCCCGAGGAGACCAAACTCAAACCACCGCCGCTGTACCGGGTGGTCCTGCTCAATGACGACTACACGCCGATGGAATTCGTGGTGGATGTGCTGCGAATGTTCTTCGGCATGAATACCGAAACCGCCACCCGCGTGATGCTGAAGGTGCATACCGAAGGCAAGGGCGTGTGCGGCGTATATCCGAGAGAGATCGCCGAGACCAAGGCGGTGCAGGTGAACCAACATGCAAGGGCGGCGGAACATCCGCTCATGTGTGACATTGAAGTGGACGATTAAGCCCACATTTATGCGGCAAGGGTCATCATGACCTGGCACGGCGATCGCAGGTTTGACGCCGTCACAACCATCAAGTCGAGTCCGTCGACCGACGCGTAAGGGAATCATCCCGGAGGCTTGCAATACATGCTGAGCAAAGAATTCGAACTGGCCCTAAATCAAGTCGTTGGCTGGGCCAGCATGAAGCGCCACGAGTTCATCACCGTGGAGCATCTGCTGTTGGCTCTCGTGGATGACCCCGCGGCGCGCGAAATCCTGCTCGCCTGCGATGCGGATCCCGAGCGTCTGCGCGAGGAGCTCGAGCAATATCTCACCACGCAAATGCCGGTGACCGCCGAAGCGCGCGCCGGTGAAACCACGCACACGCTGGGCTTCCAGCGCGTGATCCAGCGTGCGGTTTTCCACGTGCAGTCGACGGGCAAGCGGGAAGTGTCCGGCGCCAATGTGCTGGTGGCCATCTTCCAGGAGAAGGAGAGCCACGCGGTCTATCTCTTGCGCAAACACGGTGTCAGCCGCGGCGACGTGGTGAACTACATCACGCACGGCAACATCCATGGGCCGAGCATCCAGGATGACCCGGAGTCCGAAACCTCTTCCATCGAGGGTGGCACCAAGGAAAAGTCGCAGAGCGCACTCGAAAGCTTTGCCACCAACCTCAACGAAGAAGCGAAGGCTGGTCGCATCGATCCTCTGATCGGTCGCGACGAAGAGATCCTGCGTCTCATCCAGGTGCTGTCGCGTCGACGTAAGAACAACCCGCTCTTCGTGGGCGAATCTGGCGTGGGCAAGACCGCCATCGCCGAAGGTCTCGCGAAGATGATCGTCGATGGTCAGGTGCCGGAAGTACTCAAGGACAGCGTCATCTATTCGCTCGACATGGGCGCGCTGTTGGCCGGCACCAAGTATCGTGGTGATTTCGAGAAACGCTTCAAAGCATTGCTCAACGAGCTGACCAAGCAGGAAGGCGCGATCCTCTTCATCGATGAGATTCACACCATCATCGGTGCTGGCGCTGCTTCGGGTGGCGTGATGGATGCCTCGAACCTGCTCAAGCCCTTGCTCACGTCCGGCAAGCTGCGCTGCATCGGTTCGACCACCTATCAGGAATACCGCGGCATCTTCGACAAGGACCGCGCGTTGTCGCGTCGTTTCCAGAAGATCGACATCACCGAGCCCGACGTCGAAACCACGTACCAGATTCTGCGTGGCCTGAAGCCGCGCTACGAGGAACATCACGACTTGCGCTACACCGACAAGTCGCTGCGTGCCGCGGCCGAGTTGGCGGCGCGCTACATCAATGACCGCTTCATGCCCGACAAGGCCATCGACGTGATCGACGAAGCCGGCGCCTATCAGCGTCTGCAGAGCGCGAGCAAGCGCAAGAAAGTGATCCAGGTGAGCGACATCGAACGCGTGGTGGCGCAGATCGCGCGCATCCCGCCGAAGAACGTCTCTGCCTCCGACAAGACCGTGCTCAAGGATCTCGAGAAGAACCTCAAGCTGGTGGTGTTCGGTCAGGACGAAGCCATCGAAGCGCTGGCGTCTTCGATCAAGCTGTCGCGCGCTGGTCTGAAGGAAGGCGAGAAGCCGATCGGTTCCTACCTCTTCGCCGGCCCCACCGGCGTGGGCAAGACCGAGGTCAGCCGCCAGTTGGCGAAGATCCTGGGCATCGAGCTGATCCGCTTCGACATGTCCGAATACATGGAGCGCCACACGGTATCGCGTCTGATCGGCGCGCCTCCGGGCTACGTCGGTTTCGACCAGGGTGGTCTGTTGACCGAGGCCATCACCAAGAACCCGCACTGCGTGCTGCTGCTCGATGAGATCGAGAAGGCGCATCCGGATGTGTTCAACCTGCTGCTGCAGGTGATGGACCACGGCACGCTGACCGACAACAATGGTCGCAAGGCGGACTTCCGCAACGTGATCCTGATCATGACCACGAACGCGGGTGCGCACGAGATGGGTCGCAGCTCGATCGGCTTCACGCAGCAGGATCACACCAGCGATGGTATGGAAGTCATCCGGCGCATGTTCACGCCAGAGTTCCGCAACCGTCTGGATGCGATCATTCAGTTCTCCCCGCTCGACACCAAGGTCATCCGTACCGTGGTCGACAAGTTCCTGGTGGAACTGCAGACGCAGCTCGACGACAAAAAGGTCGTGCTGCACGTCGACGATGCTGCGGTCGACTGGTTCGTCGAACATGGTTACGACAAGGCCATGGGCGCGCGTCCGATGCTGCGACTCGTGCAGACCAAGATCAAACGTCCGCTCGCCGAGGACATCCTGTTCGGCAAGTTGGTCAACGGTGGTGACGTGCACGTTCTCGTCGAGAACGACGACATCAAACTGGAGATCACGCCGGCAGCGGGTAGCGGCAAGCAGGCGGCTGGCGACGAGGAGCTCGACGAGGAAAATCTCGACGTGTAACGACTCGTATATATAAGGAAGGCAAATACATCAAGCCGACCTCTGCAAGGAGGTCGGCTTTTTATTGGGCGGAATTCGTGAGTTGGAAACGGTGAGCGGGGCTCAGCGTGCGCGGAAGGTGATGCGACCCTTGGTGAGGTCGTAAGGGGTGAGTTCCACCTTGACCTTGTCGCCGGTGAGGATGCGGATGTAGTTCTTGCGCATCTTGCCGGAGATGTGCGCGGTGACCACGTGACCGTTGTCCAGTCTCACGCGGAACATGGTGTTGGGAAGTGTGTCGATCACTTCGCCATCCATTTCGATTTGATCTTCTTTGGCCATGCAAATTAGCTCAGATTTCAGGAAACGGCGCATTTTGCCTGAATTTGGGGTTCGGCGCAAAGAACACAAGGGGCGCCGGCAGGGAAGGGAAGACGAACTGCCGGGGCTGAGCGCCGTTACGAAGCGGCGTTACTCGACCAACACCCACTGCTGGCGGATGAGCATCTCGAGTGGGCGGAAATCGATCTTGTAACGCATTTTGCGTGAACCGCGGATCCAATAGCCGAGGTAGACGTGGGCCAGGCCAAGACGGCGTGCTTCTTCGATCTGCCAGAGGATGCCGAAGGTGCCGAGCGAACGGGCTTCCTCCAGGGGATCGTAGAAGGTGTAGACCGCGGAAAGACCATTGTTGAGTTCGTCGCACACCATCAGGCCCACCAGGCGACCATCCGGACGACGCATCGCGTAGTAATGCGTTCCCTCACACTTCTTCAGCAGGAAGGAAGCGTACTGTTCACGCGAAGGGGGAAACATGTCGCCATCGGCATGACGCACATTGATGTAGTGCTGGTACAGCAGGTAGTACTCGTCACCGCTGATGTCGGGTACGTCGGTGATCGTGAGATCCGCGTTGCGTTTGAGGATGCGCTTGAAGCGGCGACCCGGTGTGAAGGAATCCACCACCACACGACAGCTGATGCATTGCTGACACTGGCGGCAGTTCGGACGGTAGACGTGCGCCCCACTGCGCCGGAAACCGAGTTCGGACAGGCGTGAGTTGGTGGCCTTGTCCACCTGGAATTCCGGATCGATGAACAAGGTCTGCGCCTGCTGGCCACTGAGATAGCTGCAGTTGTGGGGCTGCGTGGTGAAGAGTCGCAGATCCTTGAGTGAGGTCATGATTCGGAACGGCGCTCTGCCGCTAGTGGCTGCGAGGTGGACCATTCTACTGGCCAGCTCGGTGGCGGCGGAATAGTTTCGCTTTGCTGCGGCAGGTAACGCATGAACTCGTGTCGCGGAATGTTACGTGCGCCCAAGCTCTGCAGATGCGGGTTGGCCACCTGGCAATCGATCAAGCGATAACCGTGCTGCTGCAGCTGTGCTGCGAGGGTCGCGAGCGCCGCTTTTGACGCATCGCTTCTGCGGCTGAACATCGATTCACCGAAGAACACTGCGCCCAGCGCTACGCCGTAAAGCCCGCCCACGAGTTCGTCGTTCTCCCACACTTCCACCGAATGCGCGTAACCGCGGCGATGCAATTCGCTGTACGCCTCGCGCATCGCGGGAATCAGCCAGGTGCCGTGACTGCCGGCGCGTGGTCCGGCACAGCCAGCGGTCACGCCATCGAAGTCGCGATCGCTGGTGATGACAAAGCGACCGGAGCGCAAGGTCTTGCGCAGACTGCGGCTGAGGTGGAATTCGTTGGGAAAGAGCACCATGCGCGGGTTGGGACTCCACCAAAGCGGTGGCTGTCCCTCTTCGAACCAGGGGAAGATGCCGCGCTGATAGGCGGCGAGCAGCCGTCTGACACTGAGGTCGCCGCCCACGGCGAGAAGACCATTGGGTTCGACCATGGCCGTGGCTGGGTCGGGAAACCAGGAAGGATCCGCGCCCAGCCAGGGCAGGGGAGAGCTCATCGCGGCTCCGCGAGTCTCACTTCAGGCCGTCGAGATAGCGCTCGGCGTCGAGAGCCGCCATGCAGCCGAAGCCAGCGGAGGTGATCGCCTGACGATAGACGTGGTCGGCGATGTCGCCGGCGGCGAAGACCCCCGGGATGCTGGTCTGCGTGGCGTTGCCTTCGAGCCCCGACTTGATCTTGATGTAGCCGTTTTCCATCTCGAGCTGGCCGGCAAAGATGTCGGAGTTGGGCTTGTGACCCACGGCGACGAAGAGGGCGGCGACTTCGATTTCCTGGGTCGAGCTACCGTCGGTGGCGCGCAGGCGCACGCCGCTGACTTCGCCATTGGTGCCCAGCACTTCTTCCACGACGTGGTTCCAGATGATCTTCACGTTGCCGTTCTGAGCCTTCTCGAACAGTTTGTCCTGCAGGATCTTCTCGGCGCGCAGCTTGTCACGACGATGGATCAGGGTGACCTCGCTGCAGATGTTGGAGAGGTAGAGCGCCTCTTCCACGGCGGTGTTGCCGCCGCCCACCACGGCCACTTTCTGACCTTTGTAGAAGAAGCCGTCGCAGGTGGCGCAGGCGCTGACGCCGCTGCCCATGTACTTCTCTTCCGAGGGTAGACCCAGGTATTGCGCGGAGGCGCCGGTGGCGATGATCAGGGCGTCGCAGGTGTAAGTACCGCTGCTGCCGACCAGTTTGAACGGACGCTGGCTGAGATCCGCCTGTTCAATGTGATCGAAAATTATTTTAGTATCAAAACGTTCAGCATGATTCTTCATGCGTTCCATGAGGTCTGGGCCGGTCAAGCCGTGCGCATCGCCCGGCCAGTTGTCGACTTCGGTGGTCGTGGTCAGCTGGCCGCCTTGCTGCATGCCGGTGATGACGACGGGCTTGAGGTTGGCGCGGGCCGCGTACACGGCAGCGGTATAGCCGGCAGGGCCGGAGCCGAGGATGATCAGACGATGGTGTTGCACTTCGCTCATGGATAGGGATTCCTGGTCGGGAGATTGCGAGTCTGGCGGTAGATGGGGCCGGGCGCGCAGGCTTCAAGCCGAATGTGACCTGCGTTGTGTCTTCGTTTGGGCGCGGTACCGCTCATAAGGCGAACAGTTTATGATACGCGCTTCATTTCCGAGAAGGTTTTCGGGTGCATAGTTGCCCGATCACGCGCTGGGGGCTTTGTTGCCCCGGAGCAACAAAGTGGCAGTAAGCAAGGAAAGAACCCGCAAACAGACCGAACGCGTCTCTTCCGCACCTGCCCAAGGACTGCGTCATCTGTTCCTGCGCGAAGGATTGATGATCGTGCTCCTGGCGCTGGGCCTCTATCTGTTCCTCGCCATCTCCTCCTACTCCCCCGAAGATCCCGGCTGGTCCCGCACCGGCACCGGCATCATTCAGAATGCGGTGGGTCTGGGGGGCGCCTGGATCGCCGACGTGCTGCTGCTCCTGTTCGGCTATCTCGCCTATCTGTTCCCGATCCTATTGTTCTACAAGGCCTTCGCCATCTTCCGCGATCGCCATCGTCCCATCGAGATGGACTGGGAGCTGTTCAGTCTGCGTGCCGTGGGCATTCTGCTCCTTCTGCTCAGTGCGGCGGCCTTGGCTACCGTGCACTTCAAGGCAGAGGCATTGCAGGCAAGCGCAGGAGGACTGCTGGGGCGGGGGCTGAGCGACATGGCGATCCCCTTGTTCGATGTCGTGGGCTCGACGCTGTTGTTCCTGACCTTGCTGTTCCTCGGCTCGACCCTGGGGCTGGGTCTGTCCTGGCTGCAGTTGGCGGATACCGTGGGGCTATGGGTGTTGCGCGGCTGGGATTGGGCGGAACGTCGCCGTGAGCGCTGGCAGGAAGAACGCCGCGCCGCCGAAGCAGCGCAGCAGCTCGTGCAGCAGCGGCGCGAGTCCTTCGAGCATTTCGCGGAGAAGAAGCGCAAGCATCAGCCCATCGCGATCGAGCCCGTGCGCCGCGAGCCCATCATCAAGGAGCCGGTGCGCCGTGCGCCCAATCCAGCGAAGGAGAAGCAGGGCAAACTCTTCGATACGCCGGTGGTGGGTGAACTGCCGCCGTTGAACCTGCTCAATCCCTGGGAAACCAACAAGACGCCGGGCTATTCCACCGAAGCCCTGGAAGCGATGTCGCGCCTGCTCGAAATCAAGCTCAAGGATTTCGGCATCGACATCGAAGTGGTCGCCATCAATCCCGGCCCCGTGATCACGCGTTTCGAGGTGCAGCCAGCGCCGGGTGTGAAGGTGAGCCGCATCAGCAACCTGGTGAAGGACCTGGCGCGCTCACTGGCGGTGCCGAGCGTGCGCGTGGTGGAAGTGATTCCCGGCAAGACCGTGATCGGCATCGAGATCCCGAACGAGAAGAAGGAAATCATTCTGCTCGGTCAGGTGCTGTCTTCGGTCGAATTCGAGAATGCACGCTCGCCGGTCAGCCTGGCGCTCGGTCACGACATCGGTGGCCATCCGGTAGTGGTGGACCTTGCCAAGATGCCACACCTGTTGGTGGCCGGTACCACGGGCTCGGGTAAGTCGGTCGGTATCAACGCGATGATCCTGAGCATCCTGTTCAAGTCCACGCCGCGCGAAGTGCGCATGATCATGATCGATCCCAAGATGCTGGAGCTTTCCGTCTACGACGGCATTCCGCATCTGCTCGCGCCCGTGATCACCGACATGAAGGAAGCGGCCAACGGCCTGCGCTGGTGCGTGGCGGAGATGGAGCGTCGCTACAAACTGATGTCCCATCTCGGTGTGCGCAACCTGGCGGGCTTCAACAAGAAGGTGGCCGAAGCCGCTGCTGCCGGCGAACCCTTGCTCGATCCGCTCTGGAAACCCGATCCGCTGTTGCCGGTGGAAGAGCAGCAGCGTGCTGAATTGGAAGAATTGCCCGTGATCGTCGTCATCGTCGACGAGCTCGCCGACATGATGATGGTGGTTGGCAAGAAGGTGGAAGAACTCATCGCCCGTCTGGCGCAGAAGGCGCGCGCTGCCGGCATCCACCTGATCCTGGCGACGCAGCGTCCCTCGGTGGACGTGCTCACCGGCCTCATCAAGGCCAACATCCCGACGCGTCTGTCGTTCATGGTGCAGTCGAAGATCGACTCCCGCACGATTCTCGGCGAGGGTGGGGCAGAGCAGTTGCTCGGTCACGGCGACATGTTGTTCCTGCCGCCGGGCGGTGGCGTTTCGCAGCGTGTGCATGGTGCCTTCGTCGCCGACGAAGAAGTGCATCGCGTCGTGGCAGATTGGAAACAACGTGGAACGCCGGTCTACATCGACTCGGTCACCAGTGAGAGCGCCGGTGCCGGCGTCCCGGGTCTTGGCGGCGACGATGGCGGCGGTGAAGGCAATGCCGAGGAAGACGATGCGCTCTACGACGAGGCAGTGCGTTTCGTCACCGAGTCGCGCAAGGCCTCGATCTCGGCGGTACAGCGCAAGCTGCGCATCGGCTACAACCGCGCGGCGCGCATGATCGAGGCGATGGAGATGGCCGGTGTGGTTTCTGCCATGAGCAGCAACGGCAACCGCGAAGTGCTGGCGCCGCCACCGCCTAAGTGATCGATTAATTTCTTTTAAATCAATTTATTGAAGATAATTCTTAAAGTGAAAAATATCATTGCGCGCCAGGTCAAAAGCAGTTCTTGGTATGGCGGCGCGCTGCTCGGCGCACTGCTTTCTCCCAGTGTCTTCGCTCAGGAGCTGCCCAATGGCGCCGAGGTGCTGGAAGGCCTCCTGAATCAAACCTCGAGTCTCAAGGCCGAGGTCGAACAGCTCCTGATCGATCAGGATGGACGCGACCTGCAGGAAACCCAGGCCACGCTGCTGATGCAGAAGCCGGCCAATTTCTCCTGGCGCATCAACTCCCCCTATGAAGAACTGACCGTCACCGACGGCACCACCATCTGGCGCTACGAGCCGGATCTGGAACAGGTCACGGTGCAGGATTTCGACGCCGAGCTCGACCGCACCCCGGTGATGCTCCTCAACGGCGACGCCGACAGCATCGGCGAGGCTTACGAGGTCAGCGCCACCCGCATCGAGGGCGAGATACTGCGCTTCATCCTGACGCCGCGTCGGCCCAGCAGCCTGTTCGAGCGCATGAGTCTCACCTTCAACGGCCCGGTGCTGAGCGAGATGCAGTTCGAGGACAGTCTCGGTCAGCGCACCAGCCTCAACTTCTCCGGCGTCGAGCGTAACCTGAGTCTGCCGGCCGACACTTTCGCCTTCACGCCGCCCGATGGTGTCGAGCTGATCGACAACCGGAGCGGTCCATGACCCTATCGCTGTTCCAGACCGAGAGCGGTGCCTATCAGCCGCTCGCGGCGCGCATGCGGCCGCTCAGTCTGGACGACTACGTCGGGCAGGAGCACATCCTCAGCCCGGGCAAGCCACTCTACGAAGCCATCCGCTCGGGACAGCCGCATTCGATGATCCTGTGGGGCCCGCCCGGCACGGGCAAAACCACGCTGGCGCGCATGGTGGCCGCCAGTGCCGATGCGCATCTGGAGACGCTGTCCGCCGTGCTGGCGGGCGTCAAGGAAATCCGCGCCGCCATCGAGCGTGCGCAGGAACAACGGCGCATGCAGCGGCGCCAGACCGTGCTCTTCGTCGACGAAGTGCATCGTTTCAACAAGGCGCAGCAGGATGCCTTCCTGCCCTGGATCGAGGACGGCACCATCATCTTCATCGGTGCCACCACCGAGAATCCCTCGTTCGAACTCAACAATGCGCTGCTGTCGCGGGCACGTGTCTACGTGCTGAAGTCGCTCGAAGCGGAGGACCTGGTGCGCGTGCTCAAGCAGGCGCTCGAGGATCCCAAGCGCGGCCTCGGTGAACGCAAGGTGCATCTCACCGACGACCAGCTGAGCCGCTTCGCCGTCGCCGCCGACGGTGATGCGCGCAAGGTGCTCAACCTGCTCGAACTCGCACTCGACCTGCTGGAGATGGATGACGAGGGCAGAGAAGTGCTCAGTGACGAGATGCTGGCGCAGGTGCTGCAGGGCAACCTCAAGCGCTTCGACAAGGGTGGTGACGCCTTCTACGAGCAGATTTCCGCACTGCACAAGGCCGTGCGCGGTTCTTCCCCCGACGGGGCACTCTACTGGTATGCGCGCATGCTCGATGGTGGTTGTGATCCTTTCTACATCGCGCGCCGCGTCGTACGCATGGCGAGTGAAGACATCGGCAATGCCGACCCGCGCGCGCTCGGCATCGCGCTCGACGCCTGGAACGCGCACGAACGTCTCGGTAGTCCAGAAGGGGAGCTCGCCATCGCACAGGCCATCGTCTATCTGGCCTGCGCGCCGAAGAGCTGCGCCGTCTACGATGCCTACAATCAGGCCCGGGCCGACGTTCGCGCCGAGCCGGGGTACGAGGTGCCGATCCACCTGCGCAACGCGCCGACCAAGCTCATGAAGCAGCTCGACTACGGCGGTGACTATCGTTACGCCCACGATGAGCCCGGCGCCTATGCCGCCGGCGAAAGTTATCTGCCCGAGCCGATCAAGGATCGCCGCTACTACCATCCGGTGGAGCGGGGGCTGGAAATGAAGATCAAGGAAAAGCTCGAATATCTGCGTTCCCTCGACGCAGCGAGTCCGCGCAAGCGCTATCCGGATTGAAGTGCTGGTCCAAGCCATTCCCGCCGATGGGGGAAGGATGACTCTGAAAACGCCATGACCTATCTCTTCGTCGCCCTCGGTGGTGCCTTCGGCGCCTGTGCCCGCTACTGGCTGTATAATGCGCACCCCGTGCTGCAGCAGAAGGCAGGCTTGGCCACCTTGGTGGTCAATGTCCTCGGCTCCTTTGCGATGGGCTTGTTGTTCATCGTCATAACGGAGCGCAGCGGTTTGTCACCGCACTGGCGCAGCCTCGTAGGCGTCGGCTTTCTGGGCGCCTTCACCACCTACTCGACCTATTCGCTGGATGCCCTGCAAATGTTGCAGCGCGGCGAACTCGCCGCGGCCTTGGGCTATCTGTTCGGCACGATGGTGGTGTGTTTGTGTGCGGTCGGAGCCGGTTACGCGCTCGGCCGCCTCTTGGTGTAGCGGAGCCGAGGCTCGCGCGACTGAACGACGAACATCTCTGATTGGAACGTAGCTATGTTGGATCCACGCTTGGTTCGCACCGAACCACAAACCGTCGCCGAGCTCCTGAAGAAGCGCGGCTTCACTCTCGACGTTGCCGCGATCGAAGCACTCGAAGCGCGCCGCAAGACTCTGCAGGTGGAAACCGAACAACTGCAGAACGAGCGCAACACCCGTTCCAAGCAGATCGGCAAGGCCAAGGCTGCTGGTGAAGACGTGGCCCCGCTGCTCGCCGAAGTCGAGAACATGAAGGAGCAGCTCGAGCAGAAGAAAGCCGCGCTCGAGGAAGTGCAGAAGGAACTCGACGCCATCCTGCAGCGCATTCCGAACATTCCCGCGCCCGAAGTACCGGAAGGTCGCGACGAAACCGCCAACGTGGAAATCCGTCGTTGGGGCACGCCACGTCAATTCAGCTTTCCGATCAAGGATCACGTTGCTCTGGGTGAAACCTCGGGCCAGCTCGATTTTCCCACTGCCGTGAAACTCACCGGTTCGCGCTTCGCCGTGATGAAGGGTGAGATCGCGCGTCTGCATCGCGCATTGATTCAGTTGATGCTCGACACGCACACGCAGGAGCACGGCTACGTCGAAGTCAACGTGCCCTACATGGTCAACCGCGACTCCGCTTTCGGCACCGGTCAGTTGCCGAAATTCGAAGAAGATCTGTTCAAGCTGGCCGGTGAACAGGAGTACTACCTGATCCCGACCGCCGAAGTGCCCGTCACCAACTTCGTGCGCGACGAAATCGTCGAAGCCTCGCAGCTACCGCTGAAGTTCGCCTGTCACTCGCCTTGCTTCCGCAGCGAAGCCGGCAGCTACGGCAAGGACACGCGCGGCATGATCCGTCAGCATCAGTTCGAGAAAGTCGAATTGGTGCAGCTCGTCTCGCCCGAAACCTCCGAAGCCGCGCACGAGGAACTGACGCTGCACGCGGAGAAGATCCTGCAGAAGCTGAATCTGCCGTATCGCGTCATCATTCTCTGCGGTGGTGACATCGGCTTCTCCTCGCGCAAGACCTACGACCTCGAAGTGTGGCTGCCGGGCCAGAACACCTACCGCGAGATTTCCTCGTGCAGCAACTTCGGTGACTTCCAGGCGCGTCGCATGCAGGCACGTTGGCGCAATCCCGCCACCGGCAAGCCGGAACTCCTGCACACCATCAATGGTTCCGGTCTCGCCGTTGGCCGCACCTTGGTGGCCGTGCTCGAGAACTATCAGAACGAGGATGGCAGCGTCACGGTGCCCGAGGCTCTGCGCCCTTACATGAACGGCGCCACCACCATCCTCAGGCCCTAAGCGATGGACTTGCTGCCGGTAAGCCTGCGCATAGCCGGGCGCCTGGTGCTGGTGATCGGCGGCGGAGTCGTTGCTCAGCGTAAAGCCCAACTCTTGATGCGTGCCGGCGCGCGCGTGCGCCTGGTCGCTGCGCAGGTGCGCGCAGAACTGAGCGCACTATTGGCAGACGGCGCGCACGAAGTACTGGAACGAGAGTTTCAGGAAGCGGATCTCGATGGTGTCACCCTGGTGGTGGCCGCCACCAATGACCAGGTCCTGAACGAGCGAGTGCATGCGCTCGCGGTTGCGCGGCAGTTGCCGGTCAATGTGGTGGACCAACCTGCACTCTGCACCTTCATCTTTCCTTCCATCGTCGATCGCTCGCCGCTGCTCGTCGCGGTGACGAGTGGTGGCGCCGCGCCCGTGTTGACGCGCCTTCTGCGTGCGCGACTCGAAACCTTCATTCCTTCCGCCTACAGCTCGCTGGTGTCACTGATGGGCAAGTATCGCGGCGTGGTGAAGGAAAAACTGAGTTCGCCGCGCCAGCGCATGCGTTTCTGGGAAACCGTAGTGAACGGCCCCATCGCCGAGCTCACGTTCAGTGGTCAGCATGAGCGTGCGGAGAAGTTGCTCGAACAAGAGCTCGAGCAAGCCGGCAGTGTGGGGCGTGGTGAGGTCTACCTCGTCGGCGCCGGTCCCGGTGATCCGGATCTGCTGACCTTTCGTGCCCTGCGTCTGATGCAGCAGGCCGACGTCGTGCTCTACGACCGTCTTGTGGCGCCAGCGATTCTCAACATGACGCGGCAGGATGCGGAGAAGATTCACGTCGGCAAGCAGCGTGCGAATCACACCATGCCGCAGGAGGAGATCAGCAAGCTGCTGGTGCGTCTGGCGCAGGAAGGAAAGCGTGTCTTGCGCCTCAAGGGTGGTGATCCCTTCATCTTCGGTCGTGGCGGCGAAGAAATCGAAGAACTCGCAGCAGCCGGCATTCCCTTTCAGATCGTGCCGGGCATCACGGCCGCCTCCGGCTGTGCGAGCTATGCCGGTATTCCTTTGACGCATCGCGACTACGCGCAGTCGGTGCGCTTCGTCACTGGCCATCTCAAGGATGGCACCTGCGATCTCGATTGGCCGCAGCTGGTTCAGCCGGGACAGACCGTGGTGTTCTACATGGGTCTCGTGAGTCTGCCCATCATCTGCGAATCACTGATCGAACACGGCGCGAGCCCCGAGCTGCCGATCGCCCTGATCCAGCAGGGCACGACGCCGGAGCAGAAGGTCTACACCGGCACGCTCGCCACCATGGCCGCACGTATCGCGCAGGAAGAGGTGAAGGCGCCGACCTTGATCATCGTGGGCGAAGTCGTGAAGCTGCACGAGACGCTGGCCTGGCGCAATTGAAGTAAATCGCAAGGAGTTTCGATGTTTACCATTCGTTCCGCTACCGCCGAGGATGCGGCGCTGATCCTGCAGTTCATCATCGAGTTGGCCGAATACGAAAAGGCGCGCGACGCGGTGTTGGCCGATGAGGAACAGATCCGCCGTTCCATGTTCGGTCCCGATGCGAAGGTGCGCGCCCTGATCTGCGAAGAAGCGGGGCAGCCCATCGGTTTTGCCGTCTACTTCTACAACTATTCGACCTGGCTGGGACGCAACGGCATCTATCTCGAAGACGTGTTCGTGCGTCCTGAGCATCGTCGCAAAGGAGCAGGGCGCGCCTTGCTCAAGCACATTGCGGGCATTGCAGTGGCGGAAGGTTGTGGTCGCTTCGAGTGGAGCGTGCTGGATTGGAATCAGCCTGCCATCGATTTCTACGAGAGCATCGGAGCCAGGCCGCAGAGTGAGTGGACGATCTATCGCCTCACCGGCGAAGCGCTGGAGCGCTTCGCACGGCAGTGAGGTTCTTGCGGAGCATTCTTACTGCTCGCCTTGTCCTGGATACCAGAACTGCGAGTGACAGGCGGTGCAGGGCGCATCCAACACACCAGTGACGTCGTAGAGGGCTTCGAGGTCTCGCTGCTGTACGGCGGTGAGCGCCTGGTTGGCGGTGGAACGCAGTACTTCCGAGTGAGCCGACCACGCCGCGGGTTCGCTGCGAATCAGGTCGGCGATTGCTTCGGGCGTGAGTTCACCGGTCGGCGTTTCGTATTCCACATTGGGATCACGCACCACGAAGTCGCTCGGCATCTGTTGCAACTGCGAAGCCGCATCGACCAGCGACTGCGCCGCGTCGAGTACCTTCTGCCAACCTTCTTCCGAGTCGGGGCCCACGTAGATCTCTTCGCCATTCGGGCCCGAGTCCGGATATACCGATTCCCACAGCACGTTGGCGGCCGCCATCACCACGTCGTTCATGAAATCGGCCAGAACGAACGAGGGCGTTTGCGCGACGGCCAGCTGCGTGCCACCACCCAAGGCGGCAGCGGCGATGACGGACTTGAGAAGAGCGTAGCGCTTCGGACGCAAGTTCATGCGATCACCTCCATGGCAATGAGACGGAACGATGGTACTGCGTGAGTTCGACACGGCGGCGTAAAAAACTCGACACGGCTTGTTCTAAATCAAAGCGAGGTATGTAGACCGCACTCGCGATTTTCCAGTGCCTTGGTCGGGTCGTAGTAACTGTCTTCATTGGGCAGATCGTGCTGCGCCAGGTACTCGCGCATCTGTGCTTCGGTCCAATGGAAGAGCGGAGCGACTTTCAATACACCCTTGTCGTCCTTGGTGAAGATGTTGAGGGTCTGACGGAACTCGGTTTGCTCACGACGCAGTGCGGTCAGCCAGATGTCCGGCTTGTGGGCCGCCATGGCGCGACGGAAGGGCTCGAGCTTGAAGTTTTCGGTGAAGACCTTGTGCGCTTCTTCTGTGTAGGAAGGAATGCCGCCCAGCGCGGCTTCCTGGCGTGCCGCCGTCACGCGCGGCGTGAAGACATCGACGTTGAGTTTCAGCTGCGTGATGATTTTTTCCGCGCAGCGATAGGTGGCCTTGGTGTTGTAGCCGTGATCCACCCAGATGATCTGCAGATCCGGGGCGATGCGCGTTGCCATGTGCAGGATCACCGCTTCCAGCGGACCGAAATGCGTGGTCAAAACGGCCTTGCCGGGCAGACTCAGTGCGTGGGCGATGATTTCCTCCGGCTTGCTATTGGCAAACCGTGCATTCAACTCCTCGAGATTCATGGGCGACTCCTGACGGCGATAGAGGGCGGCAAGTGTAACGGAAAGGCTTCGGCGTTTCACAGGGCGGGGGGACGTGTTACAAAGCCTCCTTCATCCATGTAGTTGCAGGCATCAGTCGGGAAAAGAGATGGATTTTTCTGATTACAAGCGACGTATTCGTGCTCTCGGTCGCGACATCACGCCGGATCTCGTGGCGCAGACGCAGGCCTTGGTCGCATCACTGGTGGCGGCCGAACCTCCGCCGGATTGTCGCGTGCAGCGCGACGTGCGCTATGGCAGTCACGAGCGCAATCGGCTCGACATCTTCACCGCCAATGAAGACGACACAGCATCTCGCCCCACCTTGATCTACGTGCACGGCGGCGCATTCGTGATGGGTGACAAGCACACGCCGGGCAGTCCCTTCTACAGCAACATCGGTCATTGGGCAGTGGCGCAGGGTTTCGTTGGTGTGACGCTCACCTATAGGCTCGCGCCGCAACACCAGTGGCCGAGTGGCATCGAAGACCTGCATCACGCCATTCAGTTCCTGCGTCACGAAGGTAAGCGCTATGGCGTGGGGCAGGGGCCCTTATTTCTGATGGGCCAATCGGCGGGTGCGACGCACGTTGCCGGATACATCGCGCATCCCGAGATCTATCGGGGTTATGCACATGAACTGGCTGGTGCGATCCTGTTGTCCGGTATCTACGACTTCACCAGTTACACCACCGGTCCGACGGAAGCCGCGTACCTCGGCTCCGGTCAGTCGCGCTACGGCGAACGCTCCGCACTGAGAGGCTTGGTGGAAAGTGATGTCCCTCTGTTGGTGTCGGTAGCGGAGTTGGATCCACCGCTGTTCGAACAGCAGGGCCTGCAGCTTCTCGGCGCCTTGCACACACGTCATGGACAACTGCCGCGCTTCGTGCATGCGCTGGGGCAGAACCATATCTCGCCGGCGTTGTTTCTGGGGCTCGAAAACGATTTGCTGGCACCGCAGCTGCTTGCCTTCATCCACGACCATGCCGGCTGAACAGGGACGACTCCCGATCAAGGGCAAGCTCACGATTCCGCTGGCGGAGATCGAGCTGCATGCCATTCGCGCGCAGGGCGCGGGAGGGCAGAACGTCAACAAGGTCTCGACTGCAATCCACCTACGTTTCGATATCCGCGCTTCGTCCTTGCCGGAGGCGATCAAGACGCGCCTCTTGGCACTGGAGGACCAACGCATCTCGAACGAGGGCGTGGTGGTGATCAAGGCACAGACCCAGCGCACGCAAGAGAAGAACAAGATGGAAGCGCTGGAGCGGCTGCAGGCCCTGGTGCGCAGCGTGTGCGTGACCCCCAAGCGCCGCGTGCCCACCAAGCCCACGCAGAGCGCAGTGCGCAAGCGTCTCGAGACCAAGAAGAAGTTGGGGCAGATCAAGAAATTACGGCGCCAGCGCCCCGATCCCTTCTGACCTCGGCGTCCACCCCGTACCGCGCCACTCTGGCGATGCCGGGCGCAAGGCCCCATAATTCGCGCCTTTTACGCGCACTGCAAAGCAACCATGACCACTGTAAGAACCCGCATCGCTCCTTCGCCCACCGGCGATCCGCACGTCGGCACGGCCTACATCGCTCTCTTCAACTATTGCTTCGCCCGTCAGCATGGCGGTCAGTTCATCCTGCGCATCGAAGACACCGACCAGGTGCGCAGCACGCGCAAGTCGGAAGAGGACATCCTGGCTGCGCTGAAATGGTTGCAGCTGGAGTGGGACGAGGGTCCGGACTGCGGCGGCCCCTATGGTCCCTATCGCCAGAGCGAACGCTCCGAGATCTATCGCGAGCACGTCCAGCATCTGTTGGACAAAGGCCATGCCTTCCATTGCTTCTGCACGGCGGAGCGTTTGGATGCCGTGCGCAAGCAGCAGATGGAAAACAAGCAGCAACCCGGTTACGACGGGCACTGCATGAGCCTGAGCGCCGAAGAAGTGCAGCAGAAGCTCGCTGCTGGCGAACCTCATGTGATCCGCATGAAGGTGCCGCGCGAAGGCAAGTGTGTGATCAAGGATCTTCTGCGCGAAGACGTGGAGATCGAATGGAGCCAGGTGGACATGCAGGTGCTGATGAAGTCGGACGGCCTGCCCACCTATCACCTCGCCAACGTGGTGGACGACCACCTGATGAAGATCACGCACGTGATCCGCGGCGAAGAGTGGATCAACTCCGCTCCGAAGCATCTGTTGCTCTATCAATACTTCGGTTGGGAAGCGCCGGTGCTGTGCCACATGCCGCTCCTGCGCAATGCCGACAAGAGCAAGCTCAGCAAGCGCAAGAATCCGACCAGCATCGGTTACTACCAGCGCATGGGTTATCTGCCCGAAGCCGTGATCAACTATCTCGGCATGATGGGTTGGTCGATGCCCGATGGTAACGAGAAGTTCAGCGTGCAGGAGATGGTGGCGAACTTCGACATTCATCGCGTCTCGCTCGGCGGACCGGTGTTCGATACGCAGAAACTCGATTGGCTCAATGGTCGTTATCTGCGTGAATCCTTGAGCGATGAAGAATTCCTGCAGCGTTATGCGGAGTGGGCATTGAAGACAGATGCACTGCGTCAGATCGTGCCGCTGATCAAACCGCGCGTAGAACGTTTCAGTGATGTCGTACCGCTTGCCGGGTTCTTCTTCTCCGGCATGCCAGCGATCAATGCCGAGAGCTTCGCGCACAAGACTTTGAGCGCTGAAGATCAGTTGAAGATTCTGCAGTTCGTCGCATGGCGCATCGAAGAAATCAAAGATTGGAAGCGTGATGTTCTCGAGCAGGCTCTGGTAGAATTGGCCGGCAAACTCGAGATCAAGATCCGCGACTTCTTGTATCCCTTGTTCATCGCAATCGCCGGCACAGCCGTGTCGACTTCGGTGATCGATTCGATCGCGATACTGGGTCTCGATCTGAGCCGCGCGCGTTTGCGTCATGCCATGCAGGTGCTTGGTGGTGTGTCCGGCAAGCAGCAGAAAAAGCTCGAGAAGGACTACCAGAGTTTGCGTGGTGCTGCGCAGCAAGGTGAGGGCGACAACTGAAATCGCCGCTCGAAAAAAAGTTTAAAAAATTTTTCGATTCGAGCGATTGAAGTTGTTGACAGTGTCACAGGCCCTACATAGAATGCGCGCTCTTTCCGGCGAGGGCCGGAACTTGAAGTGAAGCGGTAGGTTACCGCGCAGTACTTGAAGTTTGCTTACAGGGTAAGCGGGGGCATAGCTCAGCTGGGAGAGCGCAACGCTGGCAGCGTTGAGGTCAGGAGTTCGATCCTCCTTGCCTCCACCACCTGTAACCACGGTTCAAGTCCCCTTCGTCTAGAGGCCTAGGACACCTGGTTTTCATCCAGGCAACAGGGGTTCGAAACCCCTAGGGGACGCCAAACAAAAACCCGTGCACGAAAGTGCACGGGTTTTTTTTTATGTCCCGCCAAGGTCTGCGTTTCGACCCACCGGTTAGACAAGCAGCGTTGTTGGCCATGCGACGCATCGCGTGCAGCGCAGGCGCCCGTTGGAGTGAGCCGTGTAGCGGCGAATCCAACCCTAGGGGAGCGAGCTGCGTAGAGCAGGTCGCCGAAGCATGGGAACTTGGTCGAAGTGGTGGTCTGATCATTCGAGCAGCGTGATCTGAGTGCGAGTACTCGATCATGCGCACGCACAGCTGGCGCAGAGTTGATTCGCGGTGCCTCGCAAAACTCTGCTGCCTGAAGACTGCAAGGAATGGCGTGAAACATCCTTGCAGTCTCGCGCTTGGCACCTCCGACCATCGGGCGTAGCCGGGAGTCGTTCAGACTGCGCGCAGCGCTCCGTGCCGCAAACGCGTGTCTTCACCCCTGGCCGCGAACGTCCTCGCGCTTGCAGGCAGCAGAGGCCTGCTCGATTGATCGTGGTTGCGCCTCACGAAACGCGCCCCGCGGTCTTGGGGGCTTTTGTGGCAGGTGCTTGCCATATGCCTCAGCCGACGAACTCAGCGCCACCACATCGACCTATCGGTTTCAGCGTACCGAATCCTGCAGACGATTCAGTGCGCAGCTCGTTGAGTCTCACTCGATCGATCACCAGCCAACATCGAGTGCATCTGACAGCTCACTTCACCAAATGCGTATGGCCACGGTCGAGTTCGTTGATCGGCAGCATTGCATTGGGGCCAGTGAGATTCTCGCGGCTCATCAGCTTGCGGATGAGTTCGGGGTCGAGCAGTTCTTCCTCTTGAATCAGTTCCACTACGCTCTTGCCCGTGTGCAACGCTTTGCTCGCGATGCGTGTGGCGTTCTCGTAGCCGATGTAGGGACTGAACACGGTGATCACCCCAATGCTGTTCTGCACGTAGGATTCGCAGATGGCGCGGTTGGCGGTGATACCTTCGATGCAGCGTTCGCGCAGCATGTCGATCGCAGCGGTGAGCATGTTGAGCGAGCCCAACAGGTTGTAGAGGATCACCGGCTCGAAGGGATTGAGTTGCAGTTGTCCGCCTTCGGAAGCGAGCGTCAGTGCGAGATCATTGCCGATCACCTGGAAGGCCACCTGATTCATCGCTTCTGGAATGACCGGATTCACCTTGCCCGGCATGATCGACGAACCGGGCTGCACGGGCGGCAGATTGATCTCATTGAAGCCGGCGCGCGGCCCACTCGAGAGCAGACGCAGATCGTTGCAGATCTTCGAGAGCTTGGTGGCGAGACGCTTGAGGATGCCGGAGAAGATCACGAACGCGCCGGTGTCCCAGGTCGCTTCCACCAGGTTCACCGACAGCTTGAAATCGAAGCCGGTATCCCGCGCCAGATGCATCACCGCGCGTCGCGCGTACTCGGGATGTGTATTGATTCCAGTGCCGATCGCAGTGCCTCCGAGGTTCACTTCGGTGAAGAGTTCGGAAAGCTCCGTCATGCGCGCGACGTCTTCCTGCAATGTGCTGGCCCAACCACCGAACTCCTGACCAAGCGTCATCGGCACGGCATCCTGCAGCTGCGTACGGCCCATCTTGAGGATGTCCTTGAACTCGAGCGCCTTGTCTTCCAGTGCGCGTTGCAGGCGCGTGGTGGCGGCTACCAGGGGATCGTCGCCGAGCAGGAGGGCGAGGCGTGCTGCAGTCGGGTAGACGTCGTTGGTCGATTGCGACATGTTGACGTCGTTGTTCGGATGCAGGTGCTGGTACTCGCCTTTCGCGTGGCCCATCAATTCGAGCGCACGATTGGCGATCACCTCGTTGGCGTTCATGTTGGTGGAAGTGCCGGCGCCGCCTTGAATCAGGTCCACCAAGAATTGGTCGTGCAGTTTGCCGGCGATGATTTCCTGACACGCCGCGCAGATCGCCTGCATCTTGTGATGATCGAGCAGTCCGATTTCGGCATTGGCCTTGGCGCAGGCCTGTTTGACGTAGGCGAGGGCGCTCACCAATTGCCGATGGTGACCGATGGGAACGCCGGTGATGCGAAAGTTGCGCAGTGCTCGTAGCGTCTGGATGCCGTAGTAGGCATCGGCAGGCACCTGTTCATCGCCCAGAAGGTCGTGCTCCCAGCGGTAGCTAGCGGCATCCATCGCGTGATCCTCGTGCAGGGCTGAATGACAGCGTTGCCCGATGGTAGTCAGTCCCACCTGCGATTAGAAGTTGAAGAGTTCGTCCGTGGGTCGATGCTGAACAGCCGGGCGACGCGCAGCGGGGATGGTGCGGACATCACGGTGTCCTGCCAGCGCATCGCCCGTTGGACTTCACGTTGTTCGGTTGATACGGCACAGCCGTGGATCGCAGAGGCTGCACGCGGCACGGCGCGCTGCAAGGATTTGTCTAGCCCCACCGACGAACGCGAAGCGACAGGCACAAAAAAGCCCCTGGATAGGGGCTTTTTCGTTGCGGCTTTCTCGTTGCAGTTCGGCTTATTCGAAGCCGGGGTAGTTGCGACGGGTGGCGCCGGTGTAGAGCTGGCGCGGACGACCGATCTTGAAGGGGTTGCTGATCATCTCGTGCCAGTGGGCAACCCAGCCCGGCGTACGGCCGGTGGCGAAGATCACGGTGAACAGATTCACCGGGATGCCGATGGCCTTCAGGATGATGCCGGAGTAGAAGTCCACGTTCGGGTAGAGGTTGCGCTCGATGAAGTATTCGTCTTCCAGCGCGATCTTCTCCAGCTTCATGGCGATCTTCAGCAGCGGATCGTCCTCGATGCCGAGTTCGGCCAGCACTTTCTGGCAGGTCTCGCGCATCACTTTCGCGCGCGGGTCGAAGTTCTTGTACACGCGGTGACCGAAGCCCATCAGGCGGAATGGATCGTTCTTGTCCTTGGCGCGGGCGATGAACTTGTCGATGTTCTTCTCGTCGCCGATCTCGGTGAGCATCTTCAGTACGGCCTCGTTGGCCCCACCGTGCGCCGGGCCCCACAGTGCCGTGATACCGGAGGAGATACAGGCATAGGGGTTGGCGCCGGTGGAGCCAGCGAGACGTACAGTGGAAGTGGAAGCGTTCTGCTCGTGGTCGGCGTGGAGCAGGAAGATCTTGTCCATTGCATCGACGAGAACCGGGCTCGGTTCATAGTCTTCGCAGGGCGTGCCGAACATCATGTAAAGGAAGTTGGCGCTGAACTCGAGGTCGTTGCGCGGATACATGAAGGGCTGGCCGATGGAGTATTTGTAGGTCATCGCGGCCAGGGTCGGCATTTTCGCGATCAGACGCAGAGCGGCGATCTTGCGGTGTTCTTCGTCGTCGATCTTGAGGGAGTCGTGATAGAAAGCGGAGAGGGCGCCGACGACGCCTACCATGATGGCCATCGGGTGGGCATGACGCGGGAAACCATTGAAGAAGTTATGGATCTGCTCATGCACCATGGTGTGGTAGCGGATGGCGTTGACGAATTCTGCTTTTTGTTCCGGCGTGGGGAGCTCGCCGTTGAGAAGGAGGTAGCAACACTCGAGATAGTCGGATTTCTCGGCCAGCTGCTCGATGGGATAGCCGCGGTAGAGGAGGACGCCAGCGTCGCCGTCGATGTAAGTGATCTTGGACTCACACGAGGCGGTGGACATGAAGCCTGGGTCAAAAGTGAAGATGTCTTTGGAGGTCAGGTTCCTCACGTCGATGACTGCCGGACCGACCGACCCCTCATACACAGGCAGGTCGATGGTTTCGTCGATGCCATCGACTCGCAACTGAGCTTTTTTCCCAGTCATAGAAACTCCTTCAAGATTTGTAATGCTTTGGAGCGCAGCGGCTTGTAGCTGCTGGTGGATTGAAAAGAGCCGCAACACTATCCCCGAAGACTATCAAATGTCAAACGAGTGACACGCTCGGTGCGCGGCTCGGTCGCGTCACGGTCCTTCAGGAAAAAAGCTTTTTAGGACAAATATTTGGGGGAAAATTTGGCACTGATGACGAGGCGTCATGGATCAGCTAAAACCACACTTTTTGCAATTTTTGTCACAGAAAAAACTTATAAATCCGGGGTAAGTTGGGCATAATGCGCGGGCTTTGCTTCAGCGCGAAATATCATTGATAAGAATCACTTATCAAAGAATTAAAAATTGATTAAGGGGCCTGGCGCCGCATCTATATGCGATTCGAGGTCTCAATAGAGGAAGCTCCGCAGTGAATCAAAAACGCCCTGTCAATCTGGATCTGAGCACTATCCACTTTCCGCTGTCTGCCCTCACGTCCATCACGCACCGCATCACTGGCGTCATCCTTTTCGTCGGCATCGCCGTTCTGCTCTGGCTGCTCGATCTCTCGCTGTCCGGATCCGAAGGTTTTGCCCAGGCCTCCGATGCGCTCGGTAGCCCCGTCGCCAAGTTCGTGATCTGGGCCGTGCTGTCGGCCTTGGCTTACCACATGGTCGCGGGCATCAAACATCTGTTTCTCGACTTCGGCATCGGCGAAAGCCGTGAAGGCGGCCCGGTGGCCGCGAAGCTGACGGTGCTCGTCAGCGTGGTACTGATCGTGTTGATGGGGGTATGGGTATGGTAACGAACGTCACCAGTCTCGGACGCAATGGCGTCTACGATTGGCTGGTACAACGTGTCAGCGCCGTCGTGATGCTGGCCTGGTTCCTGTTCGTGGGTGGCTTCATCGCCACGCACGGTGATCTCCAGTTCATCGAGTGGCGTGCATTGTTCGCCCAGATCTGGATGAAAGTGTTCACGCTCGCGGCTCTCGTGTCGCTGCTCGCCCATGCCTGGATCGGCATGTGGACCATCTCCACCGACTACCTGACCCGGCTCTCGCTTGGCTCCTCCGCCACGTTCGTGCGCCTGGTATTCCAGTTGATCTGTTTCGCCATACTGCTCGTCTATTTTGTCTGGGCGGTACAAATTCTTTGGAGTATCTGACAGTGGCCCAACTCAGAGTTATTTCCTTTGACGGCGTGATCGTTGGCGGCGGCGGCTCCGGCTTGCGCGCCGCTTTGCAGTTGTCGCAGTCCGGTTACAAGACGGCAGTGATCTCCAAGGTATTCCCGACCCGTTCGCACACGGTGTCCGCCCAGGGTGGCATCACCTGCGCCATCGCCAGCGCCGACCCCAACGACGATTGGCGTTGGCACATGTACGACACGGTCAAGGGTTCCGACTACATCGGAGACCAGGACGCCATCGAATACATGTGCAGCGAGGGCCCGCAGGCCGTGTTCGAACTCGAACACATGGGCATGCCGTTCTCGCGTACACCGGAAGGCCGCATCTATCAGCGTCCCTTCGGTGGTCAGTCCAAGGACTACGGCAAAGGCGGGCAGGCCGCCCGTACCTGTGCCGCCGCCGACCGTACCGGCCACGCGCTGCTCCATACGCTTTATCAGGCCAACCTGAAGAACAACACCGTGTTCTTCAACGAGTGGTATGCCGTCGACCTCGTCCGCAATCAGGACGGTGCGGTTGCCGGTGTGATCGCCATCTGCATCGAAACCGGCGAAGTGGTGTTCGTCAAATCCAAGGCCACCGTGTTCGCCACCGGTGGTGCCGGCCGCATCTTCGCTTCCACCACCAATGCTCTCATCAATACCGGTGACGGCATCGGCATGGCGCTGCGCGCGGGTCTCCCTGTGCAGGACATGGAAATGTGGCAGTTCCACCCCACCGGCATCGCCGGTGCCGGCGTCCTCGTCACCGAGGGTTGCCGCGGCGAAGGTGGTTATCTGTTGAACAAGAACGGCGAGCGCTTCATGGAACGCTACGCACCGAACGCCAAGGACCTCGCCGGTCGTGACGTGGTGGCCCGTGCCATGATCGTCGAGATCATCGAAGGTCGCGGCTGTGGTCCGAACGGCGACCACGTACTGCTCAAACTCGACCACCTCGGCGAGAAAGTGCTCAACGAAAAACTCCCCGGCATCCTCGAACTGTCGCGCACCTTCGCGCACGTCGACCCGGTCAAGGAGCCGATCCCAGTAGTGCCGACCTGTCACTACATGATGGGCGGCATTCCGACCAACGTGAACGGCCAGGCGCTGACCCAGGATGCCAACGGCAACGACAAACTGGTCGAAGGTCTGTTCGCAGTGGGCGAGGCGGCTTGCGTATCCGTGCACGGCGCCAACCGTCTCGGCGGCAACTCGTTGATCGACCTGATCGTGTTCGGTCGCGCTGCGGGTCTGCACATCGAGAAGCTGCTGCGTTCGGGTATCGAACAGCGTGAAGTCAGCGCCTCCGATATCGAAGCTGCGATGGCGCGTCTGAACCGTCTCAACAACACGCGTTCCGGCGAATCCGTCGCTGCCGTGCGCAAGGAACTGCAGACCATCATGCAGAACCACTTCGGTGTATTCCGTCGCGGTGACTACATGCGCGCCGGCATCGAAAAACTGGCGGCGCTGCGCGAGCGCGTGAAGAACGTGCACCTGGAAGACAAGAGCCAGGCCTTCAACACCGCACGCATCGAGGCACTGGAACTGGAAAACCTGTTCGAAGTGGCCGAAGCGACCGCGATCGCCGCCGAAGCGCGCACCGAAAGCCGTGGCGCCCACGCGCGCGAAGACTATCCGGATCGCGACGACGTCAACTGGCTCTGTCACTCGCTGTACTTCCCGGGCGAAAAACGCCTGAGCAAGCGTGCAGTGAACTTTGCGCCCAAGACCGTGCCGGCCTTCGAGCCGAAGGTCCGTACCTATTAATTTTTCGAGAAGGACACTGCCGTGTTAGTCAGTATCTATCGCTACAACCCCGAGACCGATACGCAACCGCGCATGCAGGACTATGAGATCACCTTGCCCGAGGGCAAGGATCTGATGGTGCTGGACGTCCTGCAGATGGTGAAGGAACAGGACGTCACGCTGGCCTATCGTCGCTCCTGCCGCGAAGGCGTGTGCGGCTCCGATGGCATGAACATCAATGGCAAGAACGGCCTCGCTTGTATCACGCACGTTTCGAGCGTCGTAAAGAACAACAAGCTGGTATTGCGTCCGCTGCCCGGTCTGCCCGTGATCCGCGATCTCGTGGTCGACATGAGCGCCTTCTACAAACAGTACGAACGTGTGAAACCGTATCTGCAGAATGACGAACCGCCGCCGGCGATCGAACGTCTGCAATCGCCCGAAGACCGCGCCAAATTGGATGGTCTCTACGAGTGCATCCTTTGCGCGTGCTGTTCCACCAGCTGTCCGTCGTTCTGGTGGAATCCGGACAAGTTCCTGGGGCCAGCTGCGCTGCTTCAGGCTTACCGTTTCCTGGCCGATAGCCGTGATACCAAGACGCAGGAACGTTTGTCCGACCTGGAAGACCCGTTCAGCGTATTCCGCTGCCGCGGGATCATGAACTGTGTGTCGGTATGTCCGAAGGGTCTGAACCCGACGCGGGCCATCGGCCACATTCGTGACATGTTGCTGGAACGAGCGGTCTGAGCCACGAGCTCGGCCTTGTATTCATTTTCAAGGGGAACCACCAGCACCGACTAAAGCCACGTAGAGGGCGGGCCCGGTGCAAAGGAATTTAACGATGCAAGAGAGCATACGACAGTTAATGTTGAAGACCAGCCACCTCAGTGGCGGTAACCTGGACTACGTGGAGGGCTTGTTCGAAGCTTGGATGAACGATCCTTCCTCCGTTCCCCCCGAATGGCAGCAGTACTTCAAGTCGCTGCCCGGCGTCAGCGGTAACGGCGCCGGCGACGTGTCGCATGCCAGCATCATCGAACAGTTCCGCGGTTTGCCCAAACGCGGCACTGCCGTGGTCGGTCTCACCGACCCGCGTCAGGCTGGCACGCTGGAGCACGAGAAGAAACAGGTACGCGTGGTGCAGCTGATCAGCTCCTATCGCGTGCGCGGCCATCAGCATGCCAAGCTCGACCCGCTCGGCTTGATGCATCGCGAAAAAGTGCCGGATCTCGAGCTCGAGTTCCATCTGCTGTCGCCCGCCGACAACAACACCATTTTCTCCACCGAACCTTCCTCGCTGCCGCAGAAGGCGATGCCGCTGTCGGAGCTCGTTTCGGTGCTGGAAGACATCTACTGCAGCTCCATCGGTTACGAGTACATGCACATCGTCAACCTGGAAGAGAAGCAGTGGATCCAGAAGCGCATCGAGAGCATCGGTGGCAAGCCGACGTTCCCGAACGAAACGCGCCTGCACATTCTGGAACGTTTGAGCGCCGCGGAAGGTCTGGAAAAACACCTCGATGCCAAATACCCGGGCACCAAGCGCTTCGGTCTCGAAGGTGGCGAGAGCCTGATCCACGCTCTCGACGACATCATCCAGCGCGCCGGCGAACATGGCGCCAAGGAAATCGTCATCGGCATGGCGCACCGTGGCCGTCTCAACGTACTCGTCAACACGCTGGGCAAGAACCCCTCCGTACTCTTCGACGAATTCGAAGGTCGCGCGCGCTACAACAATTCGGGCGACGTGAAATACCACCAGGGCTTCTCGTCCAACATCATGACGCCGGGTGGCGAAGTGCACTGCAGCATGGCCTTCAACCCCTCGCACCTCGAGATCGTGTCTCCGGTGGTGCTGGGCTCCGTGCGTGCCCGTCAGGACCGTCGCAAGGATCCCGTCGGCGAAACCGTATTGCCGGTGCTGATCCACGGTGATGCGGCGTTCGCCGGTCAGGGTGTGGTGATGGAAACCTTCCAGCTGTCGCAGACCCGCGCCTACGGCACGGGTGGCACGGTGCACATCATCGTCAACAACCAGATCGGCTTCACCACCAGCCGTCAGGAAGATGCGCGTTCCACCGAGTACTGCACCGACGTCGCGAAGATGGTGCAGGCACCGATCTTCCACGTGAACGCCGACGATCCGGAAGCCGTGCTGTTCGTCACGCGCCTTGCGCTCGACTTCCGCAACACCTTCCGCAAGGACGTCGTGGTCGACCTCATCTGCTATCGCCGTCGTGGACATAACGAAACCGACGAGCCGGCATCCACGCAGCCGCTGATGTACAAGATCATCCGCAGCCTGCCGACCACGCGCGCGCTCTACGCCGAAAAACTGATCTCCGAAGGTCTGTTGACCCGTGAAGAAGCCGACGCGCTCAACACCAGTTACCGCAAGGCGCTGGACGAAGGCACTCACGTGGTGAAGAGCCTCGTCACCGTGCCGAATACGGCGCTCTACGTCGACTGGCGTCCGTATCTCGGCCACGACATGAACATGCCGTGCGACACCACCATCCATGTCGAGCGTCTCAAGCAGCTCGGCGAGAAGATGATCCAGTTGCCGGAAGGGTTCAGCGTGAACCGTCAGGTGGCGAAGGTACTGGAAGACCGCGCCAAGATGGCGCGTGGTGAACTGCCGGTGGATTGGGGCTGTGCCGAGCTTCTCGCCTACGCGAGCCTGCTCGACTCCAACTACAAGGTACGCATCACCGGTCAGGACGTCGGTCGCGGCACCTTCTCGCATCGTCATGCCGTACTGCACGATCAGAACACCGGCAAGACGCACGTGCCGCTGCGCTACATCAGTGAATCGCAGCGCAAGTTCGTCATCTACGATTCGATTCTGTCCGAAGAAGCCGTACTGGCCTTCGAATATGGCTATGCCACCACGCGTCCCGACGCGCTCGTCATCTGGGAAGCACAGTTCGGTGACTTCGCCAATGGCGCACAGGTGGTTTTTGACCAGTTCATCTCGAGCGGTGAATACAAGTGGGAACGTCTGTGCGGCCTCGTGATGTTGCTGCCGCATGGTTATGAAGGGCAGGGACCGGAGCACTCCTCCGCACGTCTCGAGCGCTTCCTGCAGCTCTGTGCACAACAGAACATGCAGGTGTGCATCCCGACCACGCCGGCGCAGGTCTTCCACATGCTGCGTCGTCAGGTCATCCGCCCGTTGCGCAAGCCGCTGGTGGTGATGTCGCCGAAGAGCCTGCTGCGTCACAAGGAAGCCGTGAGCACGCTGGAAGAACTGGCCAACGGCAGCTTCCAGGCAGTACTGGGCGAAACCGATCAGCTCAATCCGAAAGAAGTGGAGCGTCTGATTCTGTGCAGCGGCAAGGTGTACTACGAGCTGCGTGCGAAGCGGCGTGAACTCGGCCTGAAGGATACGGCCATCGTGCGTCTCGAACAGCTCTATCCGTTCCCGGAAGAACTGCTGGGCCGCGTCATCGCTCCCTACGTCAACCTCAAGACCGTGATCTGGTGTCAGGAAGAGCCGCAGAACATGGGTGCCTGGTACTCCAGCCAGCACCACATGCGCAATGTGATCCAACGTCACAATCCTTCCCTGACGCTGACGTATGCAGGTCGTGAAGCGTCCGCCTCGCCGGCGGCCGGTTACATGGCGCTGCATCTGAAGGAACAGGAACAATTGGTCAAAGATGCCTTTGGCCTGGGCAATGCCCGCTGAACCCATCAACTTGCTGAACGCTGAACAAGGGAAACAACATGGCCATTGAGATCAAAGCCCCCACGCTGCCGGAATCGGTGCCCGATGGCACCATCGCCACCTGGTACAAGAAGGAGGGCCAGCAGGTCAGTCGCGACGAGTTGATCGTCGACATCGAAACCGACAAGGTGCTCCTCGAAGTGGTGGCTCCGGCTGACGGCGTGCTCACGAGCATCCTCAAACAGCAGGGTGAAACCATCACCAGCAATGAACTTCTGGCCCTGATCGAAGCGGGCGCCACTGCGAGCGCTGCCGCTCCGGCACCGGCCAAGGCCGAAGCCGCTGCTCCCGCTGCAGCCCACAAGGACGCCGACAACAGCAACCTCGAAGTGCTGATGAGCCCGGCGGCCCGCAAGTTGATCGAAGAGAACAAGCTCGATCCGAACTCCGTGCCCAGCACCGGTAAGGATGGTCGCATCACGAAGGAAGACGTCATCAACTTCATCGGCGGTGCCAAGCCTGCCGCTGAAACCAAGGCCGCTCCGGCCGCTGCACCTGCTGCCGCTGCGCCTGCCGGTGAACGTCCGGAACAGCGTGTGCCGATGACGCGTCTGCGCGCCAAGGTGGCAGAGCGTCTGCTGCAGGCCACGCAGACCACCGCCATGCTCACCACCTTCAACGAAGTGGACATGAGCCAGGTGATGGCGCTGCGTGCCCGCTACAAGGACATGTTCGAGAAGAAACACGGTGGCGTGCGTCTGGGCTTCATGTCCTTCTTCGTGCGCGCTGCGGTGGAAGCCCTCAAACGCTTCCCGGCCGTGAACGCCTCGATCGACGGCAATGACATCATCTACCACGGTTATCAGGACATCGGCGTCGCCGTTTCCTCGCCGCGTGGACTGGTAGTACCCGTGCTGCGTGATGCCGACGGCCTCAGCTTCGCCGACATCGAGAAAGCGATCAGCGAATTCGGCGTCAAGGCGCGCGACGGCAAACTGAGCATCGAAGAGATGACCGGCGGAACCTTCACCATCTCCAACGGTGGTGTGTTCGGTTCGCTGCTCTCCACACCGATCCTCAACCCGCCGCAGACCGCGATCCTCGGCATGCACAAGATCCAGGAACGTCCGATGGCGGTGAACGGCGAAGTGAAGATCCTGCCGATGATGTATCTCGCACTGTCCTACGACCATCGCATGATCGATGGCAAGGAAGCGGTGCAGTTCCTCGTCACCATCAAGGAACTCTTGGAAGACCCGGCCCGCATCTTCCTCGAAGTGTGAAACGAATCCAGAGACAGAAAGCGTAGCCGAGCCCCGTGGGGCTCCCCAGAAAAAGGAACAGAAACATGTCAGCAGACTATGACGTAGTGGTGATCGGCGCCGGCCCTGGCGGTTATGTGGCAGCCATCCGTGCCGCCCAACTCGGCCTGAAGACCGCCTGTGTGGAGAAGTGGCTCGACGAAAACAACAAGCCGGTTTACGGCGGCACCTGTCTGAACGTGGGCTGTATCCCCTCGAAGGCACTGCTCGATACCTCGCACAAATATCACGAAGCCACCCATGGCTTCGAAGTGCATGGCATCAAGGCTGAGAAAGTCAGCATCGACGTGCCGGCCATGATCGAGCGCAAGCGCAAGGTCGTGAAGCAGCTCACCGGCGGCATCACCGGTCTGTTCCAGGCCAACAAGGTCACCGGTATCAGTGGCACCGGCAAACTGCTGAAAGACCGCAAGGTCGAGGTGACTGCAGCTGATGGCAGCAAGCAGATCATCTCCGCCAACAACGTCATCATCGCTGCCGGCTCCGTGCCGATCGAAATTCCGCCGACGCCGCTCACCGACGACATCATCGTCGACTCCACCGGTGCACTGGAATTCCAGGAAGTACCGAAGCGTCTCGGCGTGATCGGTGCCGGCGTGATCGGTCTCGAGCTCGGTTCCGTCTGGAGTCGTTTGGGTTCCGAAGTCGTCATCCTCGAAGCTTCCGAGAACTTCCTGCCGGCGATGGATTCGCAGATTTCGAAAGAAGCGCTGAAGATCCTCACCAAGCAGGGGCTCGACATCCGCCTCGGTGCCAAGGTTACTGGCAGCTCGGTCAAAAAAGGCAAGGGCGCCAAGGTCACCGTGCAGTTCACCGACAAGGAAGGCAACAAGGAAGAGACCTTCGACAAACTGATCGTGTGCGTGGGCCGTAAGCCCTACACCGTGGGTCTGCTGGCCGACGACTGCGGCATCGAGAAGGATGAGCGCGGTTTCATCAAGGTCGACGACTACTGCGCCACCAACGTGCCGGGCGTCTTCGCCATCGGCGACGTGGTGCGCGGTCCGATGCTGGCTCACAAAGCGTCCGAAGAGGGCGTGATGGTGGCCGAGCGCATCGCTGGCCACAAAGCCAAGATGAACTACGACCTGATTCCCTCCGTGATCTACACGCACCCGGAAATCGCTGCCGTTGGCAAGACCGAAGATCAGCTCAAGGCTGCCGGCGTCGAGTACAAGGTCGGCACCTTCCCGTTCGTTGCCAGCGGCCGTGCTCTGGCTGCCAACGATTCCGACGGCTTGGTCAAGATCATCGCCGACGCCGCCACCGACCGCGTGTTGGGCTGCCACATCATCGGGCCTTCGGCTGCAGACCTGTTGCAGTCCGTGGCGCTGGCGATGGAATTCAGCACCAGCGCCGAAGACATCGGCATGACCGTATTTGCGCATCCGGCTCTGAGCGAAGCAGTGCACGAAGCCGCGCTGGCGGTGAATGGCCACGCCATCCACATCGCCAATCGCAAGAAGCGCTAAGTTCCCAGACAACGACAAAGGTTCTTTCTCATGAATTTGCACGAATACCAAGGGAAGCAGCTGTTCGCTGAATACGGGCTGCCTGTTTCCAAGGGGTTCGCATGCTCCACGCCGGAAGAAGCGGCAGAGGCAGCGGACAAGATCGGTGGTAACGAGTGGGTGGTCAAAGCCCAGGTACACGCCGGTGGGCGCGGTAAGGCCGGCGGTGTGAAGCTGGTCAAGACCAAGGAAGAGATCAAGGCCTTCGCCGAGCAGTGGCTGGGCAAGAATCTCGTTACCTACCAGACGGACAAAAACGGTCAGCCGGTAAGCAAGATCCTGGTCGAAGCCTGCACGGACATCGACAAGGAGCTCTACCTCGGCGCCGTAGTGGATCGCTCCTCCCGTCGTGTAGTGTTCATGGCTTCCACCGAAGGTGGTGTGGAAATCGAGAAAGTCGCCCACGAAACGCCGGAGAAAATTCTGAAAGCCACCATCGACCCGCTGGTCGGTGCACAGCCCTTCCAGGGTCGTGAGCTCGCTTTCAAGCTCGGTCTGCAGGGCGATCAGATCAAGCAGTTCACCAACATCTTTCTCGGTCTCGCCAAACTCTTTGTCGAAAGGGACCTGTCGCTGCTCGAGATCAACCCGCTGGTGATCACGAAGCAGGGCAACCTGCACTGCCTCGATGCCAAGATCAACATCGACGGCAACGCGCTGTTCCGTCAGAAGAAGTTGAAGGAAATGCACGACCCCACGCAGGAAGATCCGCGTGAAGCACACGCGGCACAGTGGGATCTCAACTACGTGGCGCTCGAAGGCAACATCGGCTGCATGGTCAACGGTGCCGGCCTTGCCATGGGCACCATGGACATCGTCAAGCTGCATGGTGGCCAGCCTGCCAACTTCCTCGACGTGGGTGGTGGAGCTACCAAGGAGCGCGTGACCGAAGCGTTCAAAATCATTCTGTCCGACAGCAACGTCAAAGCGGTGCTGGTCAACATCTTCGGCGGCATCGTGCGCTGCGATCTGATCGCGGAAGGCATCATCGCCGCGGTGGCCGAAGTTGGTGTGAAGGTTCCCGTGGTCGTGCGCCTCGAAGGCAACAATGCCGAGCTCGGCGCCAAGGTGCTGGCTGAGAGCGGTCTGAACATCATCGCCGCCAAGAGCCTGACCGACGCGGCTGAACAGGTAGTGAAAGCAGCCGGAGGTGCGCAATGAGCATTTTGGTCAACAAAGATACGCGAGTGATCTGCCAGGGTTTCACCGGCTCGCAGGGCACCTTCCACTCCGAACAGGCCATCGCCTACGGCACCAAGATGGTCGGCGGTGTTACTCCCGGCAAAGGCGGTCAGAAACATCTGGGTCTGCCGGTGTTCAACACCGTCAGCGAAGCCGTTGCCGAAACCGGCGCCGATGCTTCCGTGATCTATGTACCGGCTCCGTTCTGCAAAGACTCCATCCTCGAAGCCGCCTTCGCCGGCATCAAACTGATCGTGTGCATCACCGAAGGCATTCCGACGCTGGACATGCTGGAAGTGAAAGTGAAGTGCGATGAACTCGGCGTGCGTCTGATCGGGCCGAACTGCCCCGGCGTGATCACGCCCGGCGAGTGCAAGATCGGCATCATGCCCGGTCACATCCACAAGCCAGGCAAGGTCGGCATCGTGTCGCGCTCCGGCACGCTCACCTACGAAGCCGTGAAGCAGACCACCGACTACGGTTTTGGTCAGTCTTCCTGCGTGGGCATCGGTGGTGACCCGATCCCGGGTTCCAACTTCATCGACATCCTGAAACTGTTCCAGGAAGACGAGCAGACCGAAGCCATCGTGATGATCGGTGAGATCGGTGGCAGCGCCGAAGAAGAAGCCGCTGCCTACATCAAGGCCAACGTCACCAAACCGGTTGTGTCCTACATCGCCGGTGTCACCGCGCCTCCCGGCAAACGCATGGGCCACGCCGGCGCCATCATCGCCGGCGGCAAAGGCACCGCCGCCGAGAAGTTCGCTGCACTGCAGGACGCTGGCGTCACCACCGTTCGCAGTCTCGCCGACATCGGCAACGGGCTGAAGCAGGCGACTGGTTGGAAATAAGCAGTCGCGCAGTCTTTAGCAGTATCAACGAACCCCGCCTTATGGCGGGGTTTGTTTTTGATGGTGGGTGGCACTACTCCCTGGTCGATATCTAAGTAGCGCTCGACGGAGGAGACATGGAGAACAACTGGCTTCACTACGCAAAACGGCTGCAGGCGCTTGCCAGGACAGGGCTGACATACTCGACGAATCAGTATGACCTGGACGGTTCCGAGAAATTGGCGTAATAGCACAGGAGATGCGTTCTCAATTATTCGATGCACCGATTCAGCAGGTTGCACAACTTGCTCCTGATACTGATGCGTATCCCACACCCCGAATCGATGTGCGTGGAGTTGTTATAGAAGGCGATCACATCCTGCTTGTGAAAGAGGGCATTACCGGTCGCTGGACCTTGCCAGGAGGTTTCGCGGACATCGGATAGTCCGCCGCGGAAAACGTGGTCAAGGAGGTGAGTGAAGAAGCTTGTATCGAAGTCGTTGCAAAACGACTTTACTGTCTTCGCCACAAGTCTAAAGGTCCCTTTGCCCCAGACTTGCGCGACTTCTACAAGCTCTACTTCCTCTGCGAGCGAGTTGGAAACGAGTCGCCTAAACCTGGTCCAGAAGTATCGGACGTGGGGTTCTTTTCACTGGAAGCATTGCCCGAGTTGTGTACCCAACGCATCGTCAAAGAAGATCTGGTTCGCGCATTCGAGTTTCATCGCGATCCTGACAGGCCAGCCTGGTTCGATTGAGTTCGGGCGGCGAGCAGCACCCAGGCTCCCGCCAACCGGCTGCTGCGAGGCATGCAGCGCGGGGCACGCCATAAAGCCGTCCATGGCGGCTCGGCTCAGGCCAATCCCTGGCCTTCGACGTCCCCGCGCTGTCATGCCTCGCAGCCGCTCTCGAGTGCAGTGCATCGTCAGGTGAGGAAGAGATCGGTATTTGTAAGACGACCTATGGTTCAGGTTTTCTAAACCTGCGACGTACAAAGGTTAGTGCGGAAGGCGTTCTTACTGAGCTACCGGCAGCTTCTTCAAACTCGCTACAGTCGCCAGGCACGCCCGCGCTACTTCTTTCCCTTTGATGACAAAGTGCTTCGCGAAATAGTCGAGGTGTTCGCTGTGCTCGTGGAAGTGGTGGGGCGTCAGTACCGCGGAGAAGACGGGGACGTCGGTGGTCAGTTGGACTTGCATGAGCCCATCGATCACTGCCGAGGCCACGAATTCGTGACGATAGATTCCACCATCGACGACTAGACCGCAGGCGATGATTGCGTCGTACTGACCGGACTGTGCGAGACGTTTGGCGTGCAGAGGAATCTCGAACGCGCCGGGAACCTCGAAGCGGGTCAATGAAGAGGTGAAGCCTTCCCGCGCGAATTCTTCTTCAATGGCGATGACGGCATTGTTGACGATGGACTTGTGCCAGCTCGCTGAAACCACGGCGACTCGTAGTGCGCCGATGTCGGTGAGAGAGGAGGTGGAGGAGAGTTGGGATTGCTGATTCATGATTTCCTCACGTAGAAGGTGAATGAATCAGAGCGAACGCGAACCGACCACTCGCACGCGCAAGCAATCGAATAAACGCGATCTCTTTCATCCGGACTATGACCGTCGGCTCTGGAGTTTGACCAGATCTGCTGACCCCAAGTGCAGGCACCTGGGCGCTCGTGGGCTTCTGCAAACTTCGCAGCTACCACCGGTGGGGAGTTCCGCCCCGCCCTGAGAACGCTGCTGGCTTACGCCAGCGGACGGCATTCTAGAGATTGTGGGTCAGAGCAACAATGCAAGTCGGATTGATCGACGCATCAGTGACGGAATTTGCAGCGCTTGCAGTTACCACCACCCATCCGCTCGTAACTTGGGCGCCATCGCACGACTCACTGGCACCTCGCGTCCATCGGGCAAGAGCAAGCTGATCCGATCTCCTTTGCGAACACCACGAAACGCGGAACGAGCAATCCACCAGGAACGATGCGTCTGTGCGCCCTCGATCGAGCCGAGTTCGCGTAGGGCATCGGACATGCGCAGGCGCAGCAGCGCTTCACCTTTCGATGTGATCACCAATAGATAGTGATCCTCCGCTTTCAAAGCCCAGAGCTCACTGCCGCGTAGGTGCCGCGGTAGGCGATCCATCAGCCTCGGGTGGCTGTCCCTTGTTTGAATCGTCGGAACCGGATCGACCTGGGCCGCATCGGCCTGGGCGCGCGCTTCGAGTTCCGCGCGTCGGATGGCTCCGTCCACGCATGGCGCGACCACGGTACCGATGAAGGCAGCTGACACGAGGAAGGTGCTGAGCCAGAAGGTGGGCAAGGCAACCCAAGTGAAGTTGCGGCCGAACAACCCCGTGCTCAGCCACAAGAGCAGGCCGAGCGGTAAGGCGACCGCCGCTGCGCTGATGACGACCCGCCAACCGAACTGCTCTCCGCCCCAACCGCGCCGCAGCACCAGGTAATAAGTTGCCGCATCCAACGAGGCTCCCACCCAGTTCGCCGCCACGAGATAGAGCGTGCGCTGGATCACCGGGGCGTCACCCATGTTGAACACACCCATGAAGCTGAGCAGGGCGCCGAACAAGGTCGCGCCCAGCAGGATGCGCAGCAGGGCGCTGTGCCAGTCGACAGTTGGCGATGCGTGAGTTGCAGGGGCTGTCATTTCACGTTCGATTTTTGACCGTTCACGACAAACAGGTTTCGCAAAAGCAAGGCGGTGCCTAGCTTCTGGCCGTGCGGATCGCGTGGCGTGCATGCGAGTCCGCAAACGAGGCCAATCAAATAGAACTGGGGACAGTCATGTCAATCTGGAACAAGTTGGAAAGTTCATTCTGTAAGCGAACCCTCAAACCCCTGGCGATCGTGCTGGGTTGGATGTTGGTGGCGCTCATCGCCGACAAATTGCATGCCGCAGAGGATGCTGCTTTGGTGAGTCTGCCGCAGGGACAGGCACGTGGCGTGTTGGAAGAGGGCATCGTGGTGTTCAAGGGACTGCCTTATGCCGCACCTCCCGTTGGCGAACAGCGTTGGAAGGCGCCACGTCCACCCGCGGGCTGGACTGGTGTACTGGACGCCAGCGCTTTTGGACCTGGGTGTCCCTTCATCGACGGTTCGAAGATGGAGGAGGGGCGCTGGCTGACGGAAGGGCGCCTCGATCTTTTCATCGACGTGCCCTTGTTGGCGGGGACCAGCGAAGACTGCCTGTACCTCAACGTCTGGAAACCGATCGATGCCGACAAGGAGCCGGTGATGGTGTGGCTGCAGCCCACCGGTGCGGCGTCGACGCCGTTCTTCGATGGTTCCTCCTTCGCACGCGCCGGCATCGTCTTCGTCTCTCTCGACTTTCGACAGCTCAGCATGGGTAACTTCGCGCATCCGGCTTTGACCGCGGAGGCTGGACCGAACGCGGCGCTCGGGCGCTTCCAGACTCTGGACCAGCTTGCCGCCCTGCGCTGGGTGGAGGACAACATCGCGCTTTTCGGTGGCGATCCGGAGCGGGTCACGGTGTTCGGCCAGTCCGCGGGTGGCGCCTCCGTGCTGCAGTTGCTCACCTTGCCGGAGAGCAAGGGGTTGATCGATCAGGCCATCGTGCAATCGGCCGGCGGCTGGTTCGAGCCCTTGAGTCTGGCGCAGATGGAGCGACTGGGTATCGCGCTGGCTACGAAGGCTGGTCTCCCAGGAGTTGCTGCCACCACGGAGCAATTGCGCGCTCTACGTCCAGACGCCTTGGCCCAGCTCGGTGTGTACAGCATCGATGGCCGCTTCCAACCCGAGAATGCGACGACGCTGATCGAGGCGGGCCTGATACATGACGTGCCGCTGATGATCGGCTGGACCGACAACGACGGCTCCTCGTTGCGTAGCAGCACTCCGCAAGAGGTGGTGCAGCGTGCTTCCCCTGACCTTCTGGCGGCTTACGCGGAGGAAGGTTTGGAAGGAGATGCCCTTGGTTATCAGCTCTACACGGACGAACACGTCGCTGCGCCGGCACGCTGGATAGCACGGAAGGCTTCCGACGGTGCGCCAACGTTTCTTTATGTCTATACCCACGTGCTCTCGCTCCAACGCGGCCGCGTGCGCGGTGCCAACCACGGCGCCGAACTGCCCTTCGTCTTCGACGTCTGGGACAAGGCCTTGCCGCAGCTGCCACTCGATGAAACAGATCGCGCCGTCACCAAGCTGATGCACTCCTGCTGGACCAGCTTCGCCAAGACCGGTACCCCGCAATGCGAGGGGACACCCACCTGGCCCCGCTACGACGCGGAGTCCGCCCCCGTGATGAAACTCGACGCCCGATCCGAGGTGCTTACCAAGTTCCGCCAGCGGCAGCTCGACGCGCAGGAGCAGGCCTGGCAGCAGAACAAGTCGGACTCAGCACGGCGGGTGGAGGAAGCCGTGCAGGCTTTGGTAGTGGAGTTGGCGCAGTAACGATGGGGGGAGGGGCGTAGGTTGAGGTATCAGGAAGCCGCCCAATAGCGGTGTCCGCAACCCAGCGGGAATCCCCGGCGGATCAAACCCTGAAACTGAGGAGCGCCACCTCGGCTTCATTGGCGAGGGACACTCTCTTTCCCTGAAGGGGACACTCACTTCCCCTGAAGGGGACACCCATTCCCCGTTCGCACTTGAACTCGAAAGGAACTCGAAAGGGACAGCCACCCTTCGTTATGGCGCCTGGAGTAGGGGACAGTCACCTGATGACCAGTCGCCATGGGACACTCACCCAGAGCGCCTGGGACACCCACCCCGTAAAGCGCATCCATTCCCCCGAAGCAACAAGGTCTTACAGCCCGCTCGCAACCTTGAAATCCAGGCAACATGCCCCATCTAGGGCTCCATTCGCAAAAAGAACGACACCAGGAGCAACACCGACCATGGGAGCTGCCGAAAAGCAAACGCTTGGATTTCAGACCGAAGCCCGCCAGCTGCTTCACCTGATGATCCACTCCTTGTACAGCAACAAGGAAATTTTCCTCCGCGAACTCATCTCCAACGCCTCCGACGCAGCTGACAAGCTGCGCTTTTTGGCCCTCAGCGACGGATCCCTTTACGAAGACGATCCCGACCTCAAGATCAAGGTCGATGTCGACACCGTCAACAAGACCATCACCATCACCGACAATGGCATCGGCATGACGCTCGACGAGGTGATCGAGAACCTCGGCACCATCGCCAAGTCCGGTACGGCGCAGTTCCTCAAGAGCCTCACCGGTGACCAGAAGAAAGACGCCCAGCTCATCGGTCAGTTCGGTGTGGGCTTCTATTCCGCCTTCATCGTCGCCGACCGTGTCGAGGTCTTTACCCGCAAGGCTGGCGTGCCCGCCAGCGAAGGCGTGCATTGGGAATCCACCGGCGAAGCCGAGTTCACCGTTGAGAACATCGAGCGCGCCCAGCGCGGCACCTCGGTGGTACTGCATCTGAAGGATGCCGAGAAGGATTTCGCTGACGTCTATCGTCTGCGCAGCATCGCGAAGAAATACGCCGACCACATCTCGCTGCCGGTACTGATGGAAAAACAGAAGTTCGGTGAAGAGGCGAAGGACGAGAACAAAGAGAAGGAATATGAAGCCGTCAACTCGGCCAAGGCCCTCTGGACGCGTCCGCGCAACGAGATCAGCGACGACGAGTACAAGGAGTTCTACAAGCACGTTACCCACGACTTCGTCGAACCGCTCGAGTGGAGCCATAACAAGGTCGAAGGCAAGCTCGAATACACGAGTCTGCTCTACATCCCCAAACGTGCGCCTTTCGATCTCTGGAACCGCGACGGTGCGCGTGGCCTGAAGCTCTACGTCCAGCGCATCTTCATCATGGACGACGCCGAGCAGTTCCTGCCGCTGTACTTGCGTTTCGTCAAAGGCGTGGTCGATTCCAACGACATCTCGCTCAACGTCAGTCGTGAAATCCTGCAGCAGGATCCGGCCGTCGAGTCCATGAAGAGCGCGCTCACCAAGCGTGTACTCGACATGCTGGAGAAGATGAAGAAGAAGGATCCCGAGAAGTATCAGGAGTTCTGGAAGGAATTCGGCAACGTGCTCAAGGAGGGTCCGTCCGAAGATTTCAGCAACCGTGAGAAGATCGCCAAGCTCTTGCTGTTCGCCACCACGCATACGGGTGAGGCCAAGCAGGATCAGTCACTCGAAGATTACGTCAGCCGCATGAAGGAAGGGCAGAAGGCCATCTACTACATCGCGGCCGAAACGCACAATGCTGCGCGTTACAGTCCGCATCTCGAGGTGTTCCGCAAGAAAGGCATCGAGGTGCTGCTGCTCTCCGATCGCGTCGATGAGTGGCTGATGAGTCATCTGCACGAGTTCGACGGCAAGCCCTTCCAGGACATCACCAAGGGTGAACTGGATCTGGGTGAACTCGATACGCCGGAAGAGAAGGAGAAACAGAAGGAGCAGGACGAACAGGCCAAGCCGCTGCTCGAGCGCATGAAGAAGGCGCTGGGCGAGCGCGTGAGCGAAGTACGTCCGACGCATCGTTTGACTGATTCGCCGGCGTGCCTGGCGCTCGAAGAATTCGCGATGGGCAACCAGATGCGCCGCATCATGGAAGCTGCGGGTCAGAAGGTGCCGGATTTCAAACCCATTCTGGAAATCAACGTCAGTCACCCCCTGGTACAGAAACTGGATGGCGAGCCGGACGAAGATCGCTTCCTGGATCTCGCCATCGTTCTTTTTGACCAGGCTTGTCTGGCAGAAGGGCGTGTGCTCGACAATCCCGCTGAGTACACGACGCGACTCAATCGTCTGCTGCTCGAACTGAGCCGTTGACGGCAGTTTAAGCGCACGAGAGGGCGGCCCGGTGCCGCCCTCTTGCGTTGTGGTTCCACGAAAATCCGGTGCTAGAATCGGGCGCACCTGTCCCAGGCCCAAGCCGGAGAATCACAATGACAATGACGAAACTCGCCCATGCGCTCTCCTTCACCACTGCGCTGATCTTTGCTCCGCTGGCCGCAGCACAAAGCTACACGCTGCCGCCGAATACCCCGGCCCACATTGCGCGCGGCATCAACGCGCCCGATCGCACCGAGGAAATGACCGTGCGTGATGCGGCACGCAAGCCCGCGGAAACGCTGATGCTGGCGGGACTGCAGGAAGGCTCGCATATCGCGGAAATCACGGCGCTGGGTCTGTACTACAGCACGATTCTTTCCGCAGCGCTCGGCTCCCAAGGGCAACTCGACATGTACGATATGCCTTACATGGAAGAGTTCGGGGCGATCGTTCAGGGAGAAGCTTTTGCAGCCAGTCACCCCAACAGCCGCTACTACAATGTGCATTACAACGATATCGAGCTCGCGCCGAACCTCGATGCCGTCTATAACATCCTCTACTACCACGATCTGAAGCCGCTCGATGTCGATACTGCTTCCTTCAACGCGAAGGTCTTCAATGCACTCAAACCAGGTGGAATTTATTTCATCGTCGATCACAAAGCCGAAGACGGCTCAGGCTGGCGCGATGCGGCAACGATTCACCGCATCGGTAAAGAGGTGATTGTGCAGGAGGTGACCGCAGCGGGGTTCGAGCTGGTGGAGGACAGCGACCTTCTCGCCAATCCCGATGATCCTCGCGACACGATGGTTTTCGCTCCCGGCACGCGTGGCACGACTGATCAGGCGGTGCTGGTGTTCAGAAAGCCGCAGTAAGGGTAATCGCGATATAAGAGAGGAGGGCAGCCGAGAGGCTGCCCTTTTTCTTGCTGCTCATTTAGTGTCTTTGGGACACCCACCAATCCAAATCGGGACACCCACCGAGTGACTGAATCTTGGACACTCACCCAAAGTGGCGCGCTCGGAATCAGCGGCTAAACTGAGGTCACTTCTTTCGCAATGGATTGCGCAGAAGATGACTCGTCCTCGTTCAGAGCTCGTGTCGCTCGACACGACGCCCTATTACCACTGCATCAGCCGTTGTGTTCGTCGTGCCTTCTTGATGGGTACGGATGAGCATGGTCGATGCTTCGATCACCGCAAGTCTTGGCTCGTTGCACGCATCAAGTTTCTCGCCGAGATCTTCGCAGTCAACATCGCTGCTTATGCCGTGATGAACAACCACTATCACCTGATACTCCACATCGACAAGGCGCGTGCTGACGGTTGGGATAAGGATGAAGTCTGTCGAAGATGGGGGCGTCTCTACCGAGGTCCCGATCTGCTGCAGCGTTACTTGGCAGGTGAAGCGCTTGCCAGCTATGAGCACAAGGAGCTCAATGCATTGGTAAGGAGCTGGCGTGCGCGTCTCAGTTGCTTGAGTCGCTTCATGGCCTGCCTGAACTATGTGATTGCGCTCAGAGCCAACAAGGAGGACGGAGTCACCGGCCGCTTTTGGGAAGGTCGCTTCAAGTCACAAGCGCTAAGGGATGAAACAGCGCTACTGGCGTGCATGGCTTATGTCGATCTCAATCCAGTTAGAGCCGGGGTGGCGACGGATCTTCCCTCCTCAGAGTTCACCTCTATCCAGGATCGGATTCTGCGAGCCACGCACAAGACATCGAAGAGCCCCAAACCGCGCTTGATGCCCTTTGCCGAGACGGAGAGGCAAGAACGCGCCAATGCAGCGCTACCGTTCCGCTATCGCGACTATTTGCAGTTGGTGGACTGGTATGGCCGCAGTAGGCATCCACAAAAGCGGGGTTTCATTGCGGGTAAGACACCACTTCTCTTAGCACGACTCGGGCTGACCGCGACGCAGTGGGAACTGTTGAGCAGAGAAATTGAAAAGGAGTCCAGCACGCTGCTTCATGGATTGGAGAAGCTGGAGGTGCTTGAGCGGCGAGCGTTGCGCGAAGTGGCGTAATCCTT